>Ga0315915_1000001_pt1 | contig 481518 bp, 450 predicted proteins | sample MpolbnodulesMG_FD_207738 | JGI IMG/M metagenome (GOLD analysis project Ga0315915, IMG submission 207738) | Medicago polymorpha root nodule microbial communities from Los Angeles, California, United States - branched nodules | ecosystem: Host-associated > Plants > Roots > Nodule | place: USA... | reverse complement strand
GCCAAACTGGCCCTTTGGCGTGCCCTCATGAAGGCCGTGCTTACCGTTCTCATGGCGAAATCGGATACTTCTCCAGATCTTCCCACAGCCAGAAGATCAATGACTTAGCTTTTGTTCAGGGCCAACTGGATAGGCTTCCTGTCCGAGTGATCCTACCGATCGCTCACCGCCCAGCGCGGATTGATCCAGGGTTCCTGGTTGGAACGGGCGAGAGGCTGCTTCCCGAGGATGTGGTCGGCGGCCTTTTCGCCGGTCATGATCGAGGGAGCGTTCAGATTGCCATAGGTGATATGCGGGAAAATCGAGGAATCGGCAACGCGAAGGCCATCGACACCGATGACGCGGGTTTCCGGGTCGACCACGGCCATCGGGTCGTCCTTCGCGCCCATCTTGCAGGTGCCGCAGGGGTGATAGGCGCTTTCGAGATGCTCGCGCAGAAAGGCGTCGATCTCCTCGTCGGTCCGGACCTTCTCGCCCGGCTGGATTTCCGGGCCACGATAGAGGTCGAACGCCTTCTGGCCGAAAATCTCGCGGGTCAGCCGCACGCAATGGCGAAACTTCTCCCAGTCCTCGGGATGGCTCATATAGTTGAAGCGGATCACCGGGTCGGCTTTCGGATCGGACGAGCGAAGCGTGACGTCGCCGCGCGACTTGGAGAGATTGTAGCCGACATGCACCTGGAAGCCGTGCGACTTCGCTGCCGCCTTGCCGTCATAACTGATGGCGACGGGAAGGAAATGATACTGGATGTCCGGCTGTTTGACGCCGGGCGCCGAGCGCAGGAAGGCGCAGGACTCGAACTGGTTGGAAATGCCGAGGCCTCTTTTGAAGAAGAGCCATTGTGCCCCGGCAACGCCCTGCCAGAACCATGGCAGCCAAGAATATAGCGAAACCGGCTTGGTGCTCACCTGCTGGAAATAGAATTCCATGTGGTCCTGCAGGTTCTGGCCGACGCCGGGCCGGTCGGCCTTCACGTCGATGCCCATCTCCTGCAAATGCGCGGCGGGGCCGATGCCGGAGAGCATCAGGAGCTTCGGCGAGTTGAAGGAGGAGGCGGAGACGATCACCTCGCGATTGGCCCTGACGACCTCGGTGCGGCCGCCGCGCTCGATCTCCACGCCGGTCGCCCGGCCGTTCTCGATAACGATCTTGCGGGCGAAGCACCGGACGAGCTCGACATTCGGGCGCTTGAGCGCTGGCCTCAAATAGGCGGATGCGGCCGACCAGCGGCGGCCCCGCCATGTCGTCTGCTCCATCAACCCGAACCCTTCCTGCTTCGAGCCGTTGTAGTCCTCCGTGACCTCGAAGCCGGCCTGCTTTCCGGCCTCGATGAAGGCGTGGAAAAGGGGATTCTTGACCGGGCCGCGCTGCACGTGCAGCGGTCCGTCGGTGCCGCGCCAACCCTCCTCGCCCCCGTGCGAATGCTCCATCCGCTTGTAATAGGGCAGCACGTCCGCATAGGCCCAGCCTTTTGCGCCGAGTTCTTCCCACCGGTCGAAGTCTTCCGAGTGCCCGCGGACATAGACCATGCCGTTGATCGAAGAGGAGCCGCCGATCACCTTGCCGCGCGGCGCGGTGATGCGCCGGTTGTTGAGGTTCGGCTCGGGTTCGGAGAGGTAGCCCCAATTATAACGGTTCATGCTCATCGGCCAGGCCAGCGCCGCCGGCATCTGAATGAACGGGCCGACGTCCGAGCCGCCGAATTCGAGCACGACGACCGAATTCGCGCCGTCTTCCGACAGGCGATAGGCGAGGGCCGAGCCCGCCGAGCCGGAACCGATGATGACGAAATCTGCCTGCATGAGTGTGGGTCTTTCTTCTATGTCTTTATCCGTGACCGCGGCTTATTTCTTCTCCGTCATTCCTGTGCTCGTCACAGGAATCCAGCCAAGCGGCGTCTGTCGCTTGGAAATACTCTTTCGCGCCACCCACGTGACGTTGCTGGATCCCCGGAACTCGCTTCCCTCGCCCGAGGATGAGGGATCAAGAGAACTGATCTTCAATACGGCGCCTCGACCGGTCCCATGCCGACATAGACGGTCTTGAGCTCGGTATAGTGTTTGAGCGCTTCGGCTGAATTCTCGCGCCCGAAGCCGGACTGTTTGGATCCGCCGAACGGAATCTCGACCGGGCAGAGATTATAGGTGTTGATCCAGAGCGTTCCGGCCTCCAGCCGGTCGACGACGCGATGGGCGCGGGTGAGGTCGGCGGTGAAGACGCCGGCGGAGAGGCCGAATTCGGTGGCGTTGGCGCGTGCGACGACCTCCGCCTCGTCATCGAAATCAAGCACGCACATGACCGGGCCGAAGATTTCTTCGCGCGCGATGGTCATCTCGTCGGTGACATCGGCAAAGACCGTCGGCTGGATATAGGTGCCTTCGGCGCTCACATTGTTGGGGATGCCGCCGCCGGTCACGAGCCGCGCGCCCTCCGATTTGCCTTTCTCGATATAAGAGAAGACCTTGTCACGCTGCGCCGTGGATACCATCGGCCCGAGCTGCGTCGCCTCGTCCATCGGGTCCCCGATGACGATCGCATCGGTACGCTCCTTCAGCCGCGCCAGGAAGGATTGCTTTATCTTCTTCTGAACGAAGACGCGCGTGCCGTTGGAGCAGACCTGACCGGTCGAATAGAAATTGCCGAGCATGGCGCCGCCGATCGCGCTTTCGAGATCGGCATCGTCGAAGACGATCAGCGGCGACTTGCCCCCGAGCTCCATCGTGACGTGGCGAAGTCCGGCCGCGGCCGCCTCATAGACCTTGCGGCCGGTCGGCACCGAGCCGGTCAGCGATACCTTGGCGACGTCAGGATGATTGACGAGGAGGGGTCCAGTCGATCGGTCGCCCTGAACGACGTTGTACAGGCCCTTCGGCAGACCCGCTTCGATCAGGATTTCGGCGATCTTCAGCGCGCCGAGAGGCGTGTTCTCCGACGGCTTGAACACCATCGAATTGCCGGCGACGAGGGCAGGCGCACCCTTCCAACAGGCGATCTGCTGCGGATAGTTCCAGGCGCCGATGCCGACACAGACGCCGAGAGGTACCCGCTTCGTATAGGCGAAATCGCCGCCGAGCGGGATATAATCGCCATTGAGGGCGGCCGGGGCGATACCCCCGAAGAACTCGAAGCTGTCGGCGCCCGAGGTCGGGTCGGCGACGATGGTTTCCTGGATGGGCTTGCCCGTGTCGAGCGTCTCTAGTTCGGAGAGCTCCCGGTTGCGCTCGCGCATGATCTCGGCGGCCCGCTTCAGGATGCGGCCGCGAGCCGTCGGGCTCATCGCCGCCCATTCCGGCTGCGCCCGCTTGGCCGCGGCGATCGCCTTCTCGACGATTGCGGGCGTTGCAGCATAGAGGCGGGCGATCACTTCGCCGGTCGCCGGATAGATGCTTTCGATCACCGTGCCGGCGGCGTCCTCGACATATTCGCCGTCGATGAAGTGCGAGGCTTTCGGTTGGGCTCTCATCTCATTCTCCTCGCGGATAGCGTTTGGATTCCTCGAGATTGTCGAGGTTCATGTGATTGCGCATGTAGCGCTCCGAAGCTTTCTGCAGCGGCTGGTGGTCCCAGGGATAGTAGGCGCCGTTTCGAAGCGCTTCGTAGACCACCCAACGCCGGGCCTGGCTTTCGCGCACGGAGGCATCGAAGGCCTCCATGTCCCAATGCGCAGCGCGCATGTCTCGGAAGGCCGTGAGCGTCGCCTGGTCGACCGGGCCGCGCGGCTTTTCAGCGAGGTTGCTGAGTTCCAGCGGGTCTGCCTCCAGGTCGAACAACTGCTCCGGATCGAGCGTGCAGTAAACATATTTCCACTTGCCCTCGCGGATGGCGACCAGCGGCGCATGGGAGGCTTCGGCGGCATATTCCATCAGCACCGGCTGCGTGCGCTCGACGCCGTTGACCATCGGCACGAGGCTGACGCCATCGGTCCAGGGTCCCACTTCCTCGAGCGAGATGCCGGCGAGATCCGCAAGCGTCGGCGTCACGTCGAGGTTGGAGGTCGGTGTCAGATGGAGGCCCGGCGCGATGCCGGGTCCGGCAATCATCAGCGGCACGCGCGCTGAGCCTTCGAAAAAGTTCATCTTGAACCAGAGGCCGCGCTCGCCGAGCATGTCGCCGTGGTCCGAACAGAAGAGGATGAGCGTGTCGTCCAGCATCCGCGTCCGTGTGAGCGTATCGATCAATTCGCCGACCTTCTCGTCGAGATAGGAGATGTTGGCGAAATAGGCGCGGCGCGAGCGGCGGACATTTTCTTCGGTCACGTCGAAATTCCGGTAGTCGCAGGAGAGCATGATGCGTTGCGAATGCGAGTCCTGCTTGTCGAGCGGGATGGCTTCGACCTCGGGCGTGAGGTGCTCGCAATCCTCGTAGAGGTCCCAGAATTTCCTTCGCGCGACATAGGGGTCGTGCGGGTGTGTGAAGGAGACGGTGAGGCACCAGGGGCGCCGGCTTTCGTCGTCGTTTTCTCGCGAAAGCTGGTAGAGCTTCTGGTTTGCGAGGAACGCGACCTCGTCGTCATATTCCATCTGGTTGGTGATTTCGGCGACACCCGCTCCGGTTACGGAGCCAAGATTGTGATACCACCAGTCGATTCGCTCGCCGGGCTTCCGGTAGTCCGGTGTCCAGCCGAAATCGGCCGGATAGATATCGGTCGTCAGCCGCTCCTCGAAACCATGCAACTGGTCCGGGCCGACGAAGTGCATCTTGCCGGAAAGCGCCGTGTAGTACCCGGCCCGGCGCAGGTGATGCGCGTAGGTCGGGATCGAGGACTGGTACTCGGCCGCATTGTCGTAAACCCGCGTGCGGCTCGGCAACTGGCCCGCCATGAAGGACGCGCGGGCGGGGGCACACAGGGGCGACGAGGTGTAGTTGTTGCGAAAGCGTGCCGATCGCTTGGCCAGCGCCTTCAGGTTGGGCGCATGCAGGAAGTCGGCAGGCCCGTCCGGAAAGAGCTTTCCGTTCAACTGGTCCACCATGATGATCAGAATGTTTGGCTTCCCGGTGGTCACTTGTCGGTTCCTCAATGGTTCGAATTCTTGCAAGTTTCGCTTGTTTCGAGTGGAAACTACCCCTCTCCTCGAGTTAAACCCGAGGAGAGGGGTAGTCCCCACCACCCGCCTTCAAATGCGCATTCACATAGTCTTCCGTGAGCGCGATCGAGGCTTCGATGCTGATCGGCGCCGATTTCAAACTTTGCCGGATGTAGAGCCCGTCGATCATCGCAGCGGTGCCCTCGGCAATGCGCTCTGCGTCATCTGCGGCGCAGAGCGTTCTCAGGCCTGCTAGCAGGTTGGAGCGCAGCCGGCGTGCATAGATGACGAGCAGGCGCCGCACTTCCTCCGAACGTTGCGCTTCCGAATAGAAGGCGAGCCAGGCTGCGACCGTCTCCGGCGCGAATTGATCGGCGCGGAAGCTCACCCGGATCAGTGCACTCACCTGCTCGCGCGGCGTCGTCGCAGCCTTCATCGCGCTTATCGCATCGTCGCGCAATTTGCCGAGAAGGCTGCGGATGGTGGCGATCAGCAACTGGTCCTTGCTGCCGAAATAATGATGCGCAAGGGCGGGCGAGACCCCGGCGGTCCGCGCGATCTCGGACATGGTGACGGCAAGCGTACCCTGATCGCCAATCACGCGCAGCGCCGCGTCCACAAGCGCCTTTCGGCGTACCGGCTCCATTCCGATCTTCGGCATGTTCGAAACCCCTCTGCCCGACAGTTTATTTTTGATTGATCCGTCAATCAATAACAATTCTTTCGTTTTGCCTTTCTTTTTTCTCGGAAATCCGGCTCACTCATCGGGAAGCGTCCACGCTCATGAGCAGACTGGAGGTTGAAATGGCTCAGGCATTCGATCCCGCAGGCAGGGAGGCGGTGGCCCGCAAATGGGTATGGTTCGTCGCCCTTGGCGTCCTTCTGATCATGTGCGGCGGCATCGCCTTCGGAAACCTGCTGATGGCAACGGTCGCCTCGGTCTATTACGTCGGCCTCATCATGCTCATTGGCGGCCTGCTCAATCTCGCCCATGCCTTTCAGGTCAAGAACTGGGGAAGCGTCCTCTACTGGATCATGAGCGGCGCCTTCTATGCGGGCGCGGGCCTCTTCGCCTTCATCAATCCGGTGCTCGCCTCATCGATATTGACCTTCCTTCTGGCCGTGGCGCTGATTGCCGCCGGTTGCTTCCGCATGTGGGTCGGCTTCAGGCTCCGGCCACTCGGGGGTTGGGGCTGGATGGTCATCGGCGGCCTCGTCACGCTGCTCGCCGGGCTGATCATCGCCGCCGGTTGGCCAGTCGACAGCCTCTGGATTCTGGGCCTTTTCCTGGCGGTCGATCTTGTCATGCAGGGGCTCGCCTCGATCGCATTCGGCGTTCTCGCAAGGGGCTGACCGGACCTCTTCCGAACCTTCATGAAACTTTCATCTTCGCGAAAGATTTCATTGACTATTGGCTCCGATGCTGGCGCGCGTTTGTGTGTCCTTTCCCTGGAGCCCGGTATGTCGGCCGCCCCCGCAGAAGTCCTGTCGCTCCGCCGCTTCGGCGACGACCAAATCGTGACGCTTGCCAAACTCGTCATCGAAAATGCCCTGCAGCCGATCGTAGAAGCGACGACCGGGGCGGTGTTCGGCTATGAATCCCTGATGCGCGGCTTCGAACGGCTGGGGTTTGCCTCACCGGTCGAACTGCTCGACAGGGCGGAGAGCGCGGGGCAGTTGCTGGCGCTCGAGCACCTGATCAACAGCCGCGCCGTCGCCGCCTTCGCGAACCTTCCCGATTTCTCGGCGCGTACGCTCTTCCTCAATTTCGATGCACGGCTCGTCGGCGACGAGGGGGACATCGTCGATCGCCTCGTCAACCACTTGAAGCGTGCGAATATCCCGCCATCCTCCCTTTGCTTCGAACTCTCGGAACGATTCGACAGCAGCAATATGCCGGACTTTTCGGTGCTCGTGCGGCAACTGCGGCTTGCCGGCTTCAAGCTCGCGATCGACGACTTCGGCGCCGGGTTCAACGGCCTGAAGCTGCTCTGCGATCAGCCGGTAGATTATGTCAAGATCGACCGGCATTTCGTCTCTGGCATCGACAAGGACCCACGCAAACGTCACCTCGTTCGCCACACGGTCAACATGGCCCACGTACTCGGGACCCGGGTGATCGCCGAGGGTGTGGAAACGGAGTCGGAGTTTCTCGTTTGCCGCGATTTGGGTTGCGATCTCATGCAGGGCTATTTCATCGCCCGGCCGACGACGCACCTCACGGAACTGCAGGCCGTCTATTCCCATCTCGAGCCGGTGGGCAGCATCCGGCGGGCCTCCTCGACGCTCGACAGCATCCTGATCCGGAAGGAAATCGAGCAGCTTCCGGCGGCGAGGGAGAGCGACGACCTCGATTCCGTGTTCGACCTTTTCCGGCTCAATCCGCGACAGGCTTTCTTTCCGGTGCTGAATGCCAATGGAGAACCCCGCGGCATCCTGCACGAATACCACGTCAAGGAGATGATCTATCATCCCTTCGGTCGCGACCTCCTGAAAAACCGCATCTATCAGCGCCGCATCTCGCATTTCGTAACGCCCGCGCCGATCGCCGACCTCGATACGCCCGCGGACGAAATGCTCAAGATATTCGCAGGCATGGATGGTAGCGATTGTGTCATCCTGACGGAGAACATGCGCTATGCCGGGATTCTCTCGGCTTCGTCGCTCCTGAAGATCATCAACGAGAAGCAGCTGAAGATGGCACAGGAGCAGAATCCGTTGACTGGCCTTCCCGGCAATCGGGCGATCCGCGATTACGTCCAGCATGCAGTCCTGGACGGCGACCGGGCCCGCTATTTCTGCTATTGCGATTTTGACGACTTCAAGCCCTTCAACGACACCTACGGCTTTCAGAAGGGAGATCTCGCGATCACCCTCTTTGCGGCGCTTCTGCGGCGTCATTTCATCGGCGAGGAAAAGTTCCTGGGTCACGTTGGAGGCGACGATTTCTTCATCGGTATCGACGGTTGTACCGAGGAAGAGATCCGGGCCGTCCTTAGACGTCTGATCGACGATTTCCGTTCGGACGTCCGCCAACTCTATTCGCCCGAGCATGTGTCGGCGGGACGGATCAGCGGATATGGTCGCGATGGAGTGACAAAGGATTTTCCCCTGATGCGCTGTTCCATCGCCGTCCTCGTGCTGCCGGAAGGCCTTGTGCTCTCGGATGGCCAGGCTGTCAGCAAGCGGATCGCGGAGATAAAGACGCGCGCCAAGGAAAGCGACAATGGCGTCGTGCTGGAGCCGCTCGACCGTACCTGAGCGGATGGATGCGAGGCGATCTTTCCCGAACGGCGAGAGGGCTATAGGTATAGGCGGAACCGTTTTGCGAGGATGCCGTCATGACCCTTCCGACAGAAATGACCTATGTCGATCTGCCTGGCCCCGGAGGGCCGGAGAATATGGTGCTGGCGCGAGGGGCGATGCCCGAGGTCCGGACCGGCGACATTCTGGTCCGCGTCGAAGCCTTCGGCATCAATCGGCCCGACGTCCTGCAGCGCAAGGGAGACTACCCGCTGCCCGCTGGGGCGAGCCCCATCCTCGGGCTCGAAGTTGCAGGCGAGGTGGTTGCGCTCGGCCACGGCGCGAGCGGTTTCTCTATCGGCGACAGAGTCTGCGCTCTCGCCAATGGCGGCGCCTATGCGGAATATTGCGCCGTCCCCGCCACGCAGGCACTTCTCTGGCCCAAGGGATACGATGCCGTGAAGGCTGCAGCCTTGCCCGAGACCTTCTTTACCGTCTGGGCCAACGTCTTCGACATGGCAGGCCTGAAGTCAGGTGAAACATTTCTCGTCCATGGCGGATCGAGCGGCATCGGCACGACGGCTATTCAGCTTGCGAAAGCTCTCGGTGCGGAGGTTTTCGCAACCGCCGGCAGCGCGGCCAAGTGCAAGGCATGTGAGGCGCTCGGGGCGAAACGCGCGATCAACTATCGTGAGGAGGATTTCAGGGCTGTCGTGCTGGAAGAGACCGGCGGCCGCGGTGCCGACGTCATTCTTGACATGGTCGGTGGACCCTATTTCGAGCGCAACATCGGCAGCCTCGCCAAGGATGGGCGTCTGTCCATCATTGCTTTCCTCGGCGGGGCGCGGGTGGAGGGCGGCAATATCGCGCCGATCCTCATGAAGCGGCTGCGTATAATGGGCTCGTTGCTCCGGCCCCGCACCGCCGCCGAGAAGCAGGCCATCCGTGATGGGCTCGCGGCAAGGGTCTGGCCGTTGCTCGAGGGGGGCGAAGTTGCTCCTGTCGTGCAGGCCGTCCTGCCGTTCGAGGAGATTTCCGACGCACATCGGCTCATGGAGCAGGGCGATCATATCGGCAAGATCGTGATGCGGATTGGGTAGCAAAACACAATAAGACGATGGTCGCCCTTGTATCGGTGCAAGGATCGATTACGTTATGTTCAACGTCAACGAACAGAAAGGAAGGTGATCCAATGTCTAATGAGATTTCGGACCTCGTAAAGGGCATGGGAGAGGTGAAGGAGTCGAGGCAGCCCTTGGCTTGATAGCCGCCTTCCTGGGGCCGTAGCGCCCGGCCATTTTGAGGCCAAAGCTCATGGAAGGGCCGCCGAAAGGCGGCCCTTTTCCAGTTCCGCCGGAGCTGCCCGGCATCAGATGCCGAAGCGGCCAAGTGCCGGTATCTTGATTCCGGGTCGCGCGATATCGAAGCCGGCCACCAATCCCATGAAATGCAGTTCCAGGCCGCTGCGCCAGCCTGCGGAAATGCCGGCAAGCCCGTAAAGCGTGGCATGCAGGTCGAGCCCGTCGGCGTCGACATGGAACAGTTTTCCCTCGGGCAGATAATCGCGTCCGACCGCATCGGGGGGCAGGACCGCGTCGAGCTCCGGCACGGACCGCAGGACATGGGCAATGAAGGTGTTGGAGTTGGGGCCGGGCCAAAGACGATAGGCGCCCGGGGACGAGTAAGGGTATGCCCCTATCGCCTTTTCGATCCTCGGGATCAGGCGCTCGGCCTCTTCACCCCTGACAGCAACAACGATGCGGGGCTCGTTCGAGTACCAGCGTCCGTCGGCCGGATAGGCGTTCTTGCGGATCGGCCTGCCCCAGCCGACCTTTTCATATCGGTCATAGGCGAGCGCCCCTTCAGTCTTGGTGACGATCCAGGCGTGGCTCGCCACTGCCCCCTTCATGCCTCCGGTGGTCGCCGAGAAGACATATATCGCCGCCTCCGGGCCGTGAGCTGCTTCCGTTAAGATACCTGATGAAGACCAATCCGCGTCGTGCCAACTCTGCGGCCGCTCCTTCAGGTACCACAGGCCCGCCGACGCGAGTGCCGGAAGCAGGTAGACGACGGCGAAAGCGAGAAGGAGCTTGCGGATGAATTTCATCGACGGTGACTTTTCTGCCATGTGATTCCTGATAGATGCATATCCGAATCTTGGAAAATTGAGGGCAGGCGATGTCGAATCCCGTTCTGGTCGAAGTAACGCGCGGAAATCTGGTCGAAAGCCGCCATCGAGGCATGATCGTCGCCGTCGATGCCGAGGGGAAGACACTGTTTTCGCTCGGTGAAGCGGATGCTCGCATCTTTCCGCGCTCGGCCTGCAAGGCAATGCAGGCCCTGCCGCTGATCGAAAGCGGTGCCGCCGACGCCTACGGGTTCGGGGACCGGGAACTGGCACTTGCCTGCTCCTCGCATTCCGGGGAGTCGGAACATGTGGCGCTCGCCGCCTCGATGCTCGCGGCAGCGGGGCGGGACGTCCACGCGCTTGAATGCGGCGCCCATTGGTCCTCCGACCAGAAGACGCTGATCGCACAGGCGCGCTCCCTCGAAGCCCCAAGCGCACTCCACAACAATTGCTCCGGCAAGCATGCGGGCTTTGTCTGTGCCTGCTGCCATTCCGGCACCGAGGTCAAAGATTATATCGGCTACGACCACCCGCTTCAGAAGGAGATCCGCGGGGTCATGACGGAGCTGACGGGAGCTGTCCTCGGTCGCGACGACTGCGGCATCGATGGTTGCTCGATTCCGACCTACGCGCTCTCGATGAGGGGTCTTGCCCGCGGCTTTGCAAAGATGGCGAGCGGAGTCGGCCTCGGGACGGAGCGGGCCCGGGCCTCGAAGCGTCTGATCGACGCCTGCATGGCCGAACCCTTTTATGTTGCCGGTTCCAGGCGTGCCTGCACACGCCTTATGAAGACGGCTCCCGGCCGAATCTTTGCGAAGACCGGCGCCGAAGGCGTCTTCTGTGCGGCGATACCCGAAAAGGGCGTCGGCATCGCGCTGAAATGCGAGGACGGCACGACCCGTGCCGCCGAGGCGATGGTCGCGGCAACGCTCGCTCGGTTCTTTACGGAAGATCGGGAGATCCATGCGGCGCTGATGGCGCAGGCCAATCACGCGATGCGCAACTGGAACGGAATGCACGTCGGGGACGTACGGGTGGTGACGGAGGCCTTTGCCGCCTGATCCGCAATGGCTGGCCTTGTCAGTCGTAGCGATATCCTTTTCTCTGAGAGACACACTTCAGCCGCACAATTTGGGAGGAAGAACGATGCTGAAACTGTTTTACACGCCCGGAACCTGCTCGCTTGCCTCGCATATCGCACTCGAGGAGGCCGGTGCGGCTTATGAAGTGCATCGCGTCGATTTTTCAAAGGCCGAGCAGACCAAGCCGGACTATCTCTCCATCAATCCGAAGGGCAGGGTACCCGCGTTGGTAACCGACCGCGGTATTCTGACCGAAACCCCTGCCATTCTCGCATATATCGCCCAGAGCTTCCCGAAGGCGCGGCTTGCGCCGCTTGACGATCCTTTCGAGTTCGCGCGGCTTCAGTCGTTTGTCAGCTATCTCTGCTCGACTGTCCACGTTGCCCATGCCCATGCGCGTCGCGCCGGGCGGTGGGCGGATGATCCGGCAGCACAGGAGGCAATGAAGGCCAAGGTGCCGCAGAATATGGGCGACTGCTTCGCGCTGATCGAACGAACGATGTTTGCCGGCCCCTTCGTCCTGGGCGATTGCTATTCGATCGCAGACCCTTATCTCTTCACCATCGCAAGCTGGCTCGAGTCTGACGGCGTCGACCCGGCGCGCTTTCCGCGTATCCTCGACCATCGCAACCGGATGGGCGAACGTCAGGCCGTGGCAAAGGTTCTCGCCGCAGTGCAGGCGTAGCGGCCGTAAGGGTTAGGAGGAGCCGAAGGCGGAGGCCCTTGTTCACCTCCGCTCGCAGTAAACCTCCACCGCAGGACGCGGCCATGGCCATCCGGGGAACGGCAGATCCGCGAGCTCCCGTTCATCCATGCGGGCGAGGTCCGGATGCTGGAGAGGGTCGCGCAGCCAACAGAAGGAGGGTCCCCGAGAACCGTCGGCGTGGACCTCAGGGCGCTTGAGCATTGAGAAAACCTTCAGCATGGGTCAGCCTTTCGATGCCTGTCGCGCAGGCGGAGGGTTTGCTGCCCGGCAGCGTCTAACTCCGGGCCTCGCCAGCCAGGAGCATCCTCCCCTTCGCCGTAGTTTACAATTGAGATTGCCACTGCGGCGGTTTAGAAAAGCTATATGAAGGAGTTGAGCGCGGTTCATCTGAACGGGTTGCGTGCGATTGAAGCGGTCGGCCGCCTCGGCTCGCTCGCCGCTGCGGCGGAGGAGCTTGGCGTCACGCCGGGTGCTGTCAGCCAGCAGATCGCCAAGACGGAGGCGCAACTCGGGCGCACGCTCTTCGAACGTACGCCGCGCGGCCTTGTGGTTTCGGATAGCGGGCGGGCGCTTCTGACGCGATTGTCGAGCGCCTTCGGGGAACTCGCAGAAGCGGTCGCACAGGCACGCCGCCGCGATGAATCGGTTTTGACCGTGTCGGTGGCTCCGGTCTTTGCAGCTCGCTGGCTCGTCTACCGGCTGGACCGCTTCGCCGAGCACAATCCGGACGTCCGGCTGCGGATCGACGCGACCACGACGCTCGCCAATCTCGAAACCTCCGATGTCGACCTCGGTATCCGCGTCGGAGCAGGCCGCTGGCCGGGCGTGCGATCGGAGCTGCTGCTTGAGCAGGAGGTTTTTCCGGTCTGCTCGCCGGCGCTCGCTGCCGGGCTGCACAAGCCCGCCGATATATTGAAACTGCCGGCAGTGATCGATGCGCACGCAATGTTTTCCTGGGAGCTGTGGCTGGACGCGGCCGGCGTCTCCGGTGCGGCCATGACGGTGCGCCACACCTTCAACGATGCTTCCCTCGCTCTCGATGCAGCCATTGCCGGGCAGGGGGTGATGCTCGCCTGGCAGACGCTTGCCGGCTACGCGCTGCTGAGGGGGTCTCTGGTGGCACCTTTCGGCATTCGCGCCAAAACCGGCTTCGGGCACTACTTTGTCACGTCCGCCTCACGCCGAGAAAGCAAGGGCGCGCTGGCTTTCAAGCGCTGGGTGCGCGAGGAGGTCGAGGAAGGAATGCGCCAGCTCGCTTCTATTCCGGCTCCTTCAGCCGCTCCTCCATCATCGCCTTGAAAGCGGGACGGGACTGGCAGCGCGCCAGCCACGATTTCACCTGAGGATGGCTGTCGAAAAGGGTCGTCTGGCTCATCGCGTAACGGAAAACTTCAGCGAGATTGAGGTCCGCAACAGTAAAGCGACCCCCCACCACGTGGTCGCGTCCTGCAAGGTGTGCTTCGAGCACGGCAAAGGCCCTTTCGAGCGCGCGCGCACAGGCAGCGATTTCGGTCTGTCCTTCCGGCGTGTTCTCAATCCCCTTGTCGTAAGCAAGAACGATCTCGACCGCATACGGCTCGACCTCCGTCGCCGCCCACATCGTCCAATTGCCGATCTGCCCTTCCTCCCGGACATCGGCGGGTGCCAGTGGTCCGCCATGTTTCCGGGCGAGGTAGAGGTTGTTGGCAAGCGATTCGGTCAGCACCAGGCCGTCATCATCGATCGCGGGTATGAGGCCCATCGGGTTTACGGCGAGAAAGCCAGGCGATTTCGTATTGAGGGGGGCGTCTGCGGCCAGAGGGTCGGCGACGCGGCGCGCCTGGATCACCGGCACCGATCTGAAGGGAATGCCGAGTTCGCGTGCCATCCAGTAGTTGCGCGACGCGCGCGAGCGGTAGACTCCATAGATCGTCAGCATTGATCTCTCCTCCGTTTGCCTGGCAAGCTCTTAGGCGATTGCCGTCCGCGGCAAAAGGCGATCTCGGTGATAGGTTGCATGAAATGTTTTGATGCGCATCGCAGAGCCGCACTCGCTGTCGCAAGAGCAAGTTCTTCCGCAACCTTCAGACGATTTTTCGCAGTCGAGTTTAGGGAAGCATAACCTCTTTCCGCTAAACCTGCGCGAGCGCCGCTCCTCGGAGGTTTAGCTTGGCAGACAAGACGTCCCGCAGCATCCGTTATGCCGACCTGAACGCGGGCGACAATGCGGAAACGCGCCGGCTGATCGATGCCGGCAATCGCCTCGCCGACGAAGTCGCACGCCTGTTTCCGTCTCAGCCGGATATTGCCGACCGCCACTATTGGCTCGAGGCGATGATCAACCACGTCCCGGACTACATCTATGCCAAGGACACGGAGGGCCGTTTTCTGATCGCCAATGAGGTGACGGTCGCCGACAATGGCCTCGAAAGCCTGCAGGATCTCGTCGGCAAGACCGATTTCGATCTGCATCCGCATGAATTTGCCCAGGCGGTCGCTGGTACGGAGCGGCGTGTGCTGGAGACCGGCGAACCGATTTTTGGTATCGAGGAACGTGCGATCGTCACGAAGGGCCGCGACCGTTGGCTCATGACCTCGAAAGTGCCCTTGCGGAGCAAGAGCGGAAAGATCATCGGCATCGTCGGCATCTCGCGTGACATCACCGATCGGAAGTCGGCGGAGCGCCTGCTCGAAGGGCAGGCCCGGTTACTGGAAATGATAGCCAAGGGCAAGCCGCTGACCGAATTCTTCAACGAGCTGGTGCTGCTGATCGAGGCACTTCTTCCCGGTATCAAAGGCTCTATCCTGCTTTTGTCCGAAGACGGCCGGCATCTCCTGCACGGCGCTGCTCCCAGCCTCGACCGGGCGTATAGCGCTGCTGTTCATGCGTTGGAAATAGGCCCGAATGCGGGCTCTTGCGGAACGGCCGCCTGGCGCGGCGAACAGGTCATCGTCTCCGATGTCTACGCCGACCCGCTCTGGGCGGACTACGCTCTTCTCCTGAAATCTTCCGGTCTCCGTTCCTGCTGGTCCACGCCCATCCTGTCGCGCGAGCGCAAGGTGCTCGGCACATTCGCGCTCTACGCACATGAGGTCGCAACCCCTTGCGAGCAGGAGCAGGAACTGATTGCCATGGCCGCTCACCTCGCCGGAATCGCCATCGAGCGCAAGCGGGCGGAGGACCGTATCAGTTTCTTGGCCCACCATGACGCCTTGACGGGCCTGCCGAACCGCGTCCTTTTTGAAGAGCAGGTCGACGGCATGCTCGAGGAGATCCGCGAGCGGGACCAATGCGCCGTGCTCGCCTTTCTCGACCTCGACAATTTCAAACTGATCAACGACAGCCTTGGCCACGCGGCAGGTGATGAGCTCCTGAAAGCCGTCGCAGGGCGCATGCGGGCCTCCGTGAGGAAAGCCGATTTTGTCGTGCGCGTCGGCGGCGACGAGTTCATCATTCTCCTGAACGGGTTGCCGAAGGAGCGGGATATCGTGCTGTCGCGGCTTGAGGACATCCGCTCTGCAATCGCCATGCCGCTGCAGTTGCAGGGCCGCTCCCTGCAGGTCAGCTGCAGCATGGGAGTGGCTTGCTTCCCCAACCAGGGAAGAACGGCGGGTGAACTGCTCGCCAACGCCGACATGGCCATGTACCGCGCCAAGGAACTCGGCCGCGACAACATACAGGTCTTTACCGAGGAGATGGCGGCAAGAGCTCATGAAAGACTCCAATGGCAGGAGGAGCTTCGTGAGGCACTTGCGGGGGAGGAGTTCCTGCTGCATTTCCAGCCGCAGATGAATCTCGGCACCGGGCGCATCTTCGCGGCGGAGGCACTGTTGCGTTGGAACCACCCGGTGCGCGGCATCATCTCGCCTTCGGTGTTCATCCCGCTCGCCGAGGAGACCGGGCTTATCGTGCCGATCGGAGACTGGGCGCTGCGTGCCGCCTGTCGCCAGCTGAAGGCCTGGCAGGATGCCGGCCTGCCACCGCTGATCATCAGCGTCAATGTTTCCGCTCGGCAGTTCCGCGAACGCAACTGGGCATCGCGGGTGGCGGAAATTCTGAAGGAGACCGGGCTCGAGGCCCGTTACCTCGAGCTCGAGCTCACCGAGAGTCTCATCATGCAGGACGTGCCGGGGGCAATCGCCACAATGCACGCGCTGGAAGCGATCGGCGTTCACCTTGCGATCGATGATTTCGGGACAGGCTATTCCAGCCTCAGTGCGCTTAAGCGCTTTCCGGTACGCCGTCTGAAAATCGACCGGTCCTTCGTTACGGACATTCCGCTCGATGCCGACGACATGGCGATCACGTCCGCCATTATCTCGCTTGCACAGAAGCTCGGCCTGCGTGTGATCGCCGAGGGTGTCGAGAGCGAGGCGCAGGTCGAGTTTCTCCAGAAGGCCGGCTGCGACGAAATCCAAGGCTATTTCTTCAGCCGTCCTTTGTCGGCCGAGGCTTTCGAAAGCCTGCTTTCCTCCGCGCGGCCGTAATCCGGTCGCCGGCTGAAACCGGCAGTTGCGGAATGTGGTGTCAGTATTGTGATCTGAAGTTTGCTGACACAGGTGCCGCTCCGGCCGTAAATGCAAACTGGAGCCACCAGAGAGCGGTTTCCGCTTGCGTCCCGTTCCGACTTGTCGATAACCATTCGAGACGGCTTCGCAATGATTCACTTCGAAGCACTTTGATCTGGCCCTCGGAATGGAGCACGTGGACCGTGTCGCCACCCTCTCTTCCGTGCGGCACAACCCGTTAGAGTTCGATGTCATCACTGCCAGTTTTTTCCCGACGTCAGTTTCTTCGCACATCCGGGTTGGCAATCGCCTCCGCCGGGCTTGCGGGTTGCACTTCTTCGATGAACACCGACCGCTTCCGCCAGCAGACAATGCCGGTCTACCGCAACCCTGCGCTGGAAAGCCGTTGGGGCCCGCCGGGCGGTATTTATGAGGGGCCGGTGGGCGAGGGACCGATCGGCTTGCCGCCCCAGGACGCCTATTACGCAGAGATCTATGCAGCGCAGGAGGACGGGGGATTCCTCGTTCCGGCCGTGCCATTCAGGCAGATCGATCCGCGGTTCTATCGTCAGGAGGTCAGCGATCCTTTTGGCGAGGCTCCCGGCACGATCGTCGTCGACACGGCCGACCGCTATCTCTACCTGATCCAGCCGCGCGGGCGTGCGATGCGCTACGGCGTCGGCTTGGGCCGGGAAGGGTTTGCATGGTCGGGCCGCGGCGTGATCCAATGGAAGCAGAAATGGCCCAAGTGGACGCCCCCGAACGAGATGGTGGCCCGTCAGCCGGTACTGGCGAAATATTCCGCGGATAATGGGGGCATGCCCCCGGGCCTGGACAACCCGCTTGGGGCACGCGCGCTTTATATCTTCCAGAACGGTCAGGATACGCTCTATCGTGTCCATGGCTCGCCTGAATGGCAGTCGATCGGCAAAGCGGTGTCATCGGGTTGCGTGCGCTTGATCAACCAGGACGTGATTGATCTTTATGATCGTGTGCGCAACAAGTCGCCGATCCTCGTCGTCTGACGCGTGGTGCTCATTTGCCCCGCGGCCTCAGCTTTCTTGATGGCGGCCGGCGAGCCGCTGCGTCAGCCGATGCAGTGCGTCGCGCATCTCCCGGACTTCCTCAAGGCTGCAGCCTGAGGCATTGCCGATATCGCGTAGAATACCGAATGCTTCGGCCTTCAGATCGCGTCCGCCTTGCGTCAGGCTGACGATGACCTGCCGCTCGTCTGCCGCATCGCGCGCACGGCGGACATAGCCGGCCGCCTCCAGCCGCTTGAGCAGCGGTGAAAGCGTGCCTGAATCGAGACCCAGCTCTTCGCCAATTCGCTTCACCGTCATGCGGTCCTGCTGCCAGAGCGCCAAAAGCACGAGATATTGGGGATAGGTCAGCCCAAAACGGTCGAGCAAGGGCTTGTAGGCGCGATTGAAGGCATGCGCCGCCGAATAGACCGCAAAGCAGAGCTGCTGACCAAGCGCCAGCGCCTCATCGGAACCTGAGTCGAATTTTGCCGCTTTCGTCGTCATGATATCATTGTTGCAAATTCAGTCAGAAAAAGCAATTTGCAAAATTAATTTGCGCGCTATTTAATTTTGCGATATATAAAATCCGCAACCATAGGAAGGAGACTGTCATGCCCATTCTCTATCGCACTACCGCGTCCGCGACCGGTGGCCGTGCCGGCCAGGCCAAAAGCCAGGACGGTGTACTCGACGTTACGCTCACCGTTCCGAAGGAGCTCGGAGGCGACGGTGCGCGTGGCACCAATCCCGAGCAGCTCTTTGCCGCCGGATATTCCGCCTGCTTCCTCGGCGCACTGAAATTCGTTGCCGGCAAAGAGAAGATAAAGCTCTCGGAAGACACGACGGTGACGGGGACGGTCGGAATCGGACCCCGCGACGATGGCACGGGTTTCTTCATCGACGCGGCACTCGAGATTTCGTCACCCGGCGTCGAAAAAGCGGTGCTCGAGGACCTTGTTCAAAAGGCGCATATCGTGTGCCCTTACAGCCATGCGACCAGGGGCAATGTCGACGTAAAGTTGACGGTGGCCTGACAGAAGCGCTTGCGGAAGGCTGAAGCCCGAGTGCGACTGCGGGCTTCATTCTACTAGATGCCCGTGGCTCGGCGTGCTCCGCAATTGCGTAACGCCTTCGCGGGCCCGGCTTCTTCATGTGAGGGTAGCGGAGAGATTGCGGTCCTTCGGTACTGTTTCCTAACGCTTCAGACTGCCGAGAATGCCGCGGACAAGAGCCCGTCCCACCTGGGTCGCGACCGTCCGCGCGACGGACTTCATCGCCGCCTCCACGATGGTTTCCCGTTGGTAGCCGGAAGAGCGCGTCCTAGCCCGCTTGCCCGACGGCGCTTCCGCCGCGTCGTCGCCGAAGCCGGGCAGTGTCCAACGGCCGCCGCCGGAAGTCTCCTCAGAGGCCCGTTCTTCTGCTCGCTGAGCTGTTTCCGCCTGTTCCGCAGCCTTGGCCGCACGCTTGGCAAGCATTTCATAGGCCGACTCCCGGTCGAAGTCCTCATCGTAGAGGCCGCGCACGGGGCTGAGGCTGATGACATGCTGCCGCTCGGCCTCGGTAAGCGGACCGAGCCGGGACGCCGGCGGACGCACCAGGGTCCGCTCGACAATCGACGGCGAGCCTTTGCCCTCCAGCGTCGAAACCAGAGCCTCGCCGGTACCGAGATTGGTGATCACGTCGGCGCAATTGAAGTCGGGGTTAGGGCGGAACGTATCGGCAGCCGTCTTGACTGCCTTCTGTTCGCGGGGGGAATAGGCGCGCAACGCATGCTGGACACGGTTTCCAAGCTGGGCGAGGACCGCCTCCGGGACGTCGAGCGGGTTCTGGGTGACGAAATAGACGCCAACGCCCTTCGAGCGGATCAGGCGGACAACCTGCTCGACGCGTTCGACGAGGACCTTGGGCGCATCATTGAAGAGCAAATGCGCTTCGTCGAAGAAGAACACCAGCTTCGGCTTATCCGGGTCACCCACTTCGGGAAGTTCCTCGAAAAGCTCTGACAGGAGCCATAACAGGAAGGTTGCGTAGAGCCGCGGGTTCATCATCAGCTTGTCGGCGGCAAGAACCGAAATCGCGCCGCGCCCGTCATTGGTGGTCCGCATGATGTCGGTGATCTTCAGTGCCGGCTCACCAAAGAAATGCTCCGCCCCCTGCTGTTCCAGGATCAGGAGTTCACGCTGGATCGAGCCGACGGAGGCTTTGGAGATGAAGCCGAACTGATTGGATAGCTCGCCTGCATTCTCGCCCATGTAATTGAGCAGCGCCCGCAGGTCCTTGAGGTCGAGTAGCGGCAATCCGCCCTCATCGGCGATCTTGAAGGCGATGTTCAACACACCTTCCTGGGCGTCGGACGCGTTCATCAGCCGCGACAGAAGGAGGGGCCCCATCTCCGATATGGTGGTCCGGACCCTGTGCCCCTTCTCGCCGTAGAGATCCCAGAAGATCACCGGAAATTCCTGAAAATCATAAGGCTCGAGGCCGATCTGCTCCGCGCGCTTGAGCAGGAAGTCCTTCGACTCGCCCATCGCGCCGATGCCGGATAGGTCGCCCTTCACGTCGGCGCAGAATACCGGTACGCCGGCATTCGAGAAACCCTCGGCCAGGATTTGCAGCGTCACGGTCTTGCCGGTCCCGGTCGCGCCTGTGATCAGACCGTGGCGATTGCCGAATTTGAGCTCCAGATATTCGCCTTTATTGATCGAATCGTCCGGCTTGCGGCTGGTTCCGATGTAGATCTTGCCTTCCTGCAGCATGGGGGCTTCATCTCCGTCTTGTCGATTTTTCTTAATAAAAGCGGGCATTTCCCGCATGTCGCATAAAATCAGTCATCGAAACGTGGGGTGCATCCGTTATAGGCGGTGCGCCTGCCCCCGGCAATATGATTGCAGGCGCCTAGAGGGCCGGATTGCCATATGAACGGCTCCGTGAAACGATACCGAAGAGGTGCCGATTGCGGGTGCGCGAACCCGCCCGATGCGCTTGTCATCTCGGCACCGTTCGTTTACCTTGACGTTCACGTCAAAATTCCAGCAAGGAGATTTCCATGAGTGAACTGGTCACGCGCGTGGCGGAAAATGTCGGCATCGAGGCTGCAACGGCTGAAAAGGCGGTCGGCATGATCCTTGGTTTCCTGCAGCGTGAGGCCGCCGAAGGCCCGGTCGCCCAAATGATCGAGGCGATCCCCGGCGCACCCGAGCTGGTCGCCCGGTACAATGGCGAGGGCAGCGACGGTGGCGGTCTCCTTGGCGGCCTGATGTCGGCAATCGGCGGCGGCGGCGTCATGGCGCTCGGACAGCAATTGATGAGCCAGGGGCTTGGCATGGGAGAGATCACGGCACTCGCCAAGGAAACCATCGCCTTTGCCAAGGAGAAGGCGGGTGAGGACGTCGTGGACGAAGTCGTCGCATCCGTTCCAGGTCTCAGCCAGTTCGTGTGATTACCCGGTGAGGAGGTAGGCCATTACCCTTCTGACCGGCGGGCCAGGGGGGTAACGGCGCGGGCGCCATGAGCGCCCGCAATGCTTCACCTCACGCATCCCATTCGGGAGCAAGGCCCTGCGGATTGACGATCCGCCCATCCGGACGGGCAAGTTCGCGGACTGCCGCTATCTCCTCCCGCGTCAGTGCGAAGTCAAATATCGCGAAATTCTCCTTGAGCCTTGCCTCCGTCGCGGTCTTCGACAGCACGACCACGTCCTGCTGCTGCACGAGCCATCGCAAAGCCACCTGCGCCGCCGTCTTGCCGTGGCGCGCGCCGATCTCCTTCAGCAGGGGCTCGGCAGGCACCTTGCCGTTGGCTATGGCGTAATAGGCAGTGAGCGACATTCCGAGCCGCCGCGCCCTCTGAAGGAGCTTCGTCTGATCCAGATAAGGGTGATATTCGACCTGGTTCGTGGCGATTGGCGCGTCGCTGAGCCGGACCGCCTCTTCCATTTGCGCGATATTGAAATTGCTGATGCCGATGTGGCGGACCTTGCCGGCATTCCGCACCTCGTTCAGGGCGCCGATTCGCTCGGCCATCGGCACGTCGCTCCCTGGCCAATGCAGAAGCAGCAAATCGACGTGGTCGGTCTTCAGCTTTCTCAGGCTCTCGTCGACCGAGGCGACGAAACGGTCCTGGCTACAGTTGTCGACCCACACCTTGGTGGTCAGGAAGATGTCAGCCCGTGGAATGCCGGACTTGTGCATGGCCTCGCCGACTTCCGCCTCGTTGCCGTAGATCTGTGCGGTGTCCACGTGGCGGAATCCAAGCTTCAGGGCCTGCGGCAGGATGCGAAGCACCTCCGCTCCCGACATACGGAATGTGCCGAAGCCGAGGCCGGGGATATTGGCGCCATTGGAGCTGACTGCATGCATTGAGAACTCCTCCGCTGCTGGCGCCCGGGCGGCCCGAGACGCGATCTCCTATACTTGCACTTTGGATGCGGGCGGAAAACCGCACAGTTCTCCTCGTCCCGCTCTAGCGGTTTCTCGTTGCCACGATGAAAAGCCGCGGGAAACGCAAGAGCACACGCCCGTCTTTCATCGTCGGATAAGCCTTCCTGATTTTATCGGCATAGGCGGCGAGGTAACCGGCCCGACGGGCGGCGGGCAGCGCGTCGAGATAGGGGCGCAATCCCGTGCCCTTTACCCATTCGACGATGGCGTTCGCATTTGCGAGTTGGTGATAATACACGGTGTGCCAGACATCGATCCGGACGTCCTTGGCTGTCAGCCTCTCGACGTAGTTCGCGGGTGAGGGCAGGGACTTGCGTCGTGCGGCGCGGCCGGCAAAGGCTGAAGCAAAAGCAGACTCCTCTGCCGTTTCCTCCATCAGGACGTGCGTCGGCTCATCCAGGTTGTCGGGCATTTGCACCGCGAGCGTCCCGCCGGGCGCCAATGCAAGGATGAGCCGCTCGAACAGCACGATGTGCTCCGGCAGCCACTGGAAAACCGCGTTGGCAAAGAAGAGGGCGCTTTCCGCCGGCGGTACCCAACTCGCAAGATCGGCCTTTTCGAAGCGCAGCTCCGGCAAGCGCGTTCGCGCGGCCGAAAGCATGTCCTCGTCGCTGTCTATTCCGGTAAGCGGGTTGTCTCTGAAACGATTGAGAATCAACTCGGTCGAATTGCCGGGTCCGCAACCAAGGTCGAAGGCGGGGCCGTCAGGCAGCTCGGTTACCTGCGCCAGCAGGTCGCGCGCCGGACGCGTCCGCTCGTCTTCAAATTTGGTATACTGCGCTGCCGACCAAGCCATGAGCGTGGCTCCTTCATATGCCGAACTGCAAGCTTTCGAGCGAGGGAAGGATGAGCGAAGGGCCGTAGTCCTTGTATTCATCCGGGCTATCGGCGCGGTTGATCCAGACCGTACGGAAACCGAACTTGGTTGCACCGGCGACGTCCCATCGGTTCGAGGACTGGAACGAGACCGCCTGGGGGTAGAGCCGATAGCTCGTCGTCACCAGATCGTAGACGGCCGGTGCCGTCTTGAATGCCTTGACTGCGTCGACCGAAAAGACGTCGTCTATGATGATATCGAGGGCCGCGTTCTTGACAGCCGATGCCAGCATGGCCGGCGAACCGTTGGAAAGAATGGCGATGCGGGCGCCCCGCTCCTTCAAACCCTTCAGGACCGCGGGAACTTCCGGATAACAGTCGAGCGCCCAATAGGCATCGAGAAGCGGCTTCTTGAGTTTGGGATCGGCCGAGGGGAAGCGCTGAAAGGCGTGGTCCAGCGATTGCTCGGTCAATTCCCAAAAGTCGACATAGACGCCCATCAGCGAGCGTACCCAGGAATATTCGAGTTGCTTGGCGCGCCAGAGTTCCGAAAAGGCCTGACCGTCCGGCCCGATCGCTTCGGCATGCCGGCGTACGGCCGCATGCACGTCGAAAAGCGTGCCATAGGCGTCGAAAACATAAGCCGCGTAAGACATCGAGTTCTCCCGTCATCCACCGTCCAGGCGGTGCGTCGGAGGTTTCCACCTTTTCGCGCGCATGGCCGGACAGAGGCTTTTGGCGTTACGTCGCAGACGCTGTGCCTTGGACCACGATGTTTTCGGGTCGGATCGACCTGAACATGAACGTGGTGTATTCCACTACGTCAGAACAGGAGGGGCGGAAACCGCACAGCGTATTCCTCAACCCGCTCCAGCATTCTCCTGCGTGCATCATGTCAAAACTTTGTGCGCCGCACAATGCCTTCGTTTCCCGCCTTCATTCAATCTTTCCAAACCTTTGCCGGAAAACGCAGCGCCTGTTTCACAAGTTTGCCCTTGAGCCCGAGCGCCGCGTCGCAAAGGCCGAGCACGTGCCGGTTTGGCTTTGCTTCCGGGCGCAGCGCGTGAAGCGAAGACGCAGCTTTTTCCGGCGCTACGTAGCGCGCCAGAACGCCGAGGGACAGGGCCGTCGAGCGCCCGATACCTCTGAGGCAATGGATCAGCAGATTGGCATCTTCGGGCAGGCTGTCGATGAAGGCGAAGGTCGCCTCGATCGCCTGCAGAGGCGCTGCGTCCCGGGCGTCCGGGTCGGTGGTGTCGCCGAAATGAAGTTCCAGATGCCGCTCCGGCGGCAGGTCGATCATCGAAAGCAGGCGCGTGCCGGGTGCTCGGATCGAGATGAGGTGCGTCGGCGCCCAAAGTGCGCGATTGTGACGCGCTTCGGTCTGCGAGCTGACGACGAGGCGCACCGGCCAGCCGTTCGGATGCACCGGATTCGTGCTGAGGACGGGCTGAAAATGCGTACTCTCTAGAGCCTGAACCGCAAGAGCCATGACGTGCCTTCCTGATTCGTCTTGGGACACCCGCAGGATAGCAGCGCCGCGTCACAACCGGAATCCGGATCGGAACCGCGTGATGACGCTGATGTCAGAACCGCGTGATGACGCTGATGCCGAGCTCCGTTGCACCGTCCATTGCCGCAAGCGCCGGCGCCGCCTCTTCAAGCGATATCTGGCGCCCGATCAGCTCTTGCGGCTTCAACTGCCCGGCCGTGATCATTGCCAGCATCGCCTCGTAACGCCAGGCCTGCATTCCGTGGCTGCCATAGATCTCGAGCTCGTGTCCAATTACCTGCGCCATCGGGATCTGCGGTGTCGCATGCTCCGCCAGCATAAGCCCGACCTGGACGTGCCGGCCGCGGCGGCGCAGATTTTTGATCGAGTTGAAACAGGTGACGGGTGAGCCGAGCGCGTCAAGCGAGACATGGGCGCCACCCCGGGTGATGTCCCTGACGGCTCCCGCGACATCCTCGGTCGCGCGGCCGTTGATGGTGGCGACCGCCCCGAGCTTCTGGGCGAAGGCGAGCTTCTCCTCCGAGATGTCTATGGCGATCGGGTTGGCGCCCAGTGCGGCTGCGATCATGACCGCCGAGAGTCCGACGCCGCCACAGCCGTGCACTGCCACCCACTCGCCGCCCTTCACGCGGGCCTGATCCACGAGAGCGCGGAAAGAGGTGGCGAAGCGGCAGCCGAGGCTTGCCGCCGTGGCGAAATCCATGTCCTCGGGGAGATGAACGAGATTCTGGTCGGCGAAGTCGATCGCCACATACTCCGCGAACGAACCCCAGTGGGTGAACCCCGGTTGAAACTGCGCCTCGCAAACCTGGTTGTTGCCGGAGCGGCATTCGAAACAGCGGCCGCAACCGGAGACGAAAGGCACCGTCACCCTGTCGCCGGTCTTGTAGCGGAGGACCCCGCGCCCGACCGCCGCGATCGTGCCCGCCAGTTCATGACCCGGCACATGCGGAAGACGAATGTCGGGGTCATGCCCCATCCAGCCGTGCCAATCGCTGCGGCAAAGGCCGGTCGCCTCGACCTTGATGACGACGCCGTTCTCGGTCGGTACCGGATCGGGCAGTATCCGGATTTCCGGCATCTTCTCGAACGCATCGTAATACATCGCATTCATGGGCGATCTCTCTCCTCGGGCTCACTTCCCATTCTGACATGTCGCTTCGGGGGGCTCCAGATTGGACGCCATGACATTTTTTGATGTACGCATTCACCCTCATGCTGTTCTTTCCGGCTAGAGCGGAAGTGTTCAATGAGAAGGAGACGCCGATGGCCGTCGATACATCCCCCCGATCCACCACCTGGACCTATGTCGACGGCGAATGGCTTGCCGGCAACCCGCCGCTGATCGGCCCAACATCCCATGCGATGTGGCTCGGTTCGACGGTATTCGATGGCGCGCGCTGGTTCGATGGCATCGCGCCGGATCTGGATCTCCATTGCCGGCGCGTCAACCGATCCGCCGAAGCCTTGGGTCTAAGGCCGACGATGACCGCCCAGGCGATCGAGGCACTCGCCTGGGAAGGCGTGAAGAAGTTCGACGGGCAGACGGCCATCTACGTGAAGCCGATGTATTGGGGCGAGCACGGCTCCTGGAGCGTCGTTGCGGTGGACCCTGAATCCACACGCTTCGCGCTTTGCCTGTTCGAGGCGCCAATGGGCAACGGCCATGCCGGCTCGTCACTGACGCTGTCGCCTTTGCGGCGACCAACGGTCGAATGCATGCCGACGGACGCCAAGGCCGGCTGCCTTTATCCGAACAATGCCCGTATCCTCAATGAGGCTCGCTCGCGCGGTTTCGACAATGCTCTGGTGCGCGATATGCTCGGCAACATCGCCGAGACCGGCTCCTCCAATATCTTCATGGTGAGGGACGGAGTCGTCTTCACGCCGGCCGCCAACAAGACCTTTCTCGCCGGTATCACCCGCTCGCGCGTGATGGACCTTCTGCGCGAGGCAGGTCTCCAAGTGATCGAGACCGACTTGACCATGGCCGATTTCGAGGCGGCCGACGAGATCTTTACCTCGGGCAACTATTCCAAAGTGCTGCCCGTCACCCGTATCGAGCAGCGCGAGCTGCAGGCCGGCCCGGTGACGGGCAAGGCGCGAGATCTTTATATGGACTGGGCGCACACAACCGGACGCCGATAGTCTCGCTTGTTCTCTATCGTTACGGCTCGAAGGGACGCACGACGACGTCGGGCGACGAGCGCGTGTTCGGACCATGATAGACCGCTTCGACATTGTTCCCGTCCGGGTCAAGGAGAAAGGCGGCAAAGTAACCGGGATGATAGCTTCGCTCTCCGGGCGGACCGTTGTCTGTGCCGCCGTTCGCCAGACCCGTATCGTAAAACCGCTGCACCGCGTCTGGACCGGCCGCTTGGAAGGCCAGGTGGACGCGGGTTCGGTAGTCCTCCGCCGCGTCGACGAAGAATTCGTCGAATGCAAAGAACGCGTCAGTCTCGTAGGTGGGATGGTGGCCAAGCGCGCCGAGGACCGCCCGATAGAACCGCTTGCTCGCGGCGAGGTCCCCAACGCGAAGATGCACGTGATCGATGAGCCGTCCCTGGTGGAATTCCATGGCTTTCTCCCGTGGCACGCTCTGGCTTCATGGACCTTTCCGATGCCGTAATATAGGGCCGCGAGGCCGCGCGTCGAGCCTTCGCCTCGCGAAGGCGGAAGTCACGAAAGCAAAGAAAGTATTTTGCGTTGGTTAGCGAAATTTTGGCGTTGCATCGGTTGCCTCCCCGCAAGGGGGTGCCTATGTTCCGCTGACAGATTTCCCCGATGAAATCCATGCCAAGAGGAGATGCCACAATGGCTTTCGAATTGCCGAACCTTCCCTATGACTACGATGCGCTCGCACCCTATATGTCGCGCGAAACGCTCGAATACCATCACGACAAGCACCACCTCGCTTACGTGACGAACGGCAACAAGCTCGCCGAGGAAGCCGGTCTTTCCGATCTTTCGCTGGAAGATATCGTCAAGAAATCCTACGGCACCAACCAGCCGTTGTTCAACAATGCCGGCCAGCACTACAACCATGTCCACTTCTGGAAGTGGATGAAAAAGGGTGGCGGCGGCACCAGTCTTCCCGGCAAGCTTGACGCCGCGATCAAGTCGGACCTTGGCGGCTACGACAAGTTCCGCGCCGATTTTGTTGCTGCCGGTACGGGCCAGTTCGGCTCCGGCTGGGCCTGGCTTTCGGTAAAGAACGGCAAGCTGGAAATCTCCAAGACCCCGAACGGCGAAAATCCGCTGGTACACGGCGCAACCCCGATCCTGGGCGTCGATGTGTGGGAACATTCCTATTACATCGACTATCGCAACGCGCGCCCGAAATACCTCGAAGCCTTCGTGGACAATCTCATCAACTGGGATTACGTCCTCGAACTGTACGAAGCGGCTGCAAAGTAAGCACCGAGTCTTTGATTGCGAGTTGCTGGCGGGGGGAATGCTGTCGGTTGTGCCTTTTGCAAAGAGCCCCGAACCGACCCTCATCCGCCTGTCGGCATCTTCTCCCCGTTTTGGACGGGGAGAACGTGATTCGCGGCTCCTGCCTCGTTCACTCCACTGGGCGCGCGCGCAGCTTGTTCCTTCGCCCGCTTGCGAAGGTGCCGCAGACGGATGAGGCGTGAATTTCTACCCGTCTGCCGTCGCGAGCGGCCGCCCGACATCTGCCCGCCATCCGGCCACCCATAACTGCCTCAGCCTCTCGCCCTGGCCTTGGAAGTATATGTCGAGCGGCTCGCAATGCTCCACGCGGTCAGCGCGGAAGTTGCGGATATCCTGCCGCATTTCGCACCAGGCGACCATCATAGCATGTTCGGAATAGTAGATCAGCGCAAGCGGTAGCACCGTGCGCTCGCTGGCGCGTCCGAGCTCGTCGCGATAGTCCAGCGCCAGCTTCTGTTCGTCGCGAATAGCCCGACGAATCATTGCAAGGTCGATCGCGGGCGGGGGCGAGGCGATGGTGCCCCAGGCGTGCAGCGCCTGCGACTGGAAGGCCTTGCGCAGGGGTTCCGGAACGGCGCCGGTGATCTTCTGACTGACGCGTCGTGCCGCCGCTTTCAACTCCTCGTCGCCGGTGCGCGCCAGAAGCGCAAGCGCCAGCACGATTGCCTCCGTCTCCTCGATCGAGAACATCAGCGGCGGAAGGTCAAAGCCGGGCCTGAGTATATAGCCGATCCCACGCTCTCCCTCGATCGGAACGCGCATCGCCTGCAGGGCGGCGATGTCCCGGTAGATCGATCGTGGCGTGACCTCCAGCGCGTCGGCGATCTCCGCCGCCGTCACTGGTTTTCGGGCGAGCCGCAGCATCTGGATGATTTCGAAAAGACGTGACGCCTTGCGCATGGAAGCGGTCTCTATCTGCTCACTCCTGACACGACCTTGTCAGTTGGAGGGAGGTATATCACGCGCCAACGGATTGAAACCAAACAATCCGCCGCCGAGATAGCACCGAAACGGGACGAGCAACTGACATGACCTACGCGGAAAACCTCTGGCTTTTTTTCAGCCTTCTCTTCGGCATCATCATCGTTCCCGGCATGGATATGGTGTTTGTCCTCGCAAATGCGCTGACCGGCGGGCGCGCCTCCGGGCTTTCGGCAACGGTTGGCATCATGGCGGGAGGCGTGCTGCACACGCTCTATGCGGCCCTGGGTGTCAGCGTCATCCTGCATCTGGTGCCTCAGCTCTATAATCTGCTGCTTGTGGCCGGAGCGGCCTACATCGCCTGGATCGGGTTTTCGCTTCTACGCAGTTCCATCAAGATCAGCGGCGTAGCGGCCGGCGCTCGGTTGACGCGCTGGGCAAGCTTTCGGCAGGGAGCGCTGACGAGCCTGATGAATCCCAAGGCCTATCTCTTCATGCTTGCCGTCTACCCGCAGTTCCTGAAGCCGCAATTCGGCCCGGTCTGGTCCCAGGCAGCCGTCATGGCCCTGATGATCGCGCTGACGCAGCTCGCGGTCTATGGCGGTCTTGCGCTTGCGGCCGGACGTGGACGTGACTTCCTGGTCGGCAGCCCCGGTGCCACCGTTGCGATCGGTCGCTTCGCCGGTCTCCTGCTCCTCGTAATCGCGGTCTTTACGGTCTGGCATGGCTGGAGCGGGGAGGTTTGAGTCGCCGCCGTCAAGTATCAAAGGTGAGCATCTTATTCATGTATTTAAATATGGCGCAGAGAAATACGGTTCGGCGCTGCGAATTATGCTGCAACGACAAGCACATCAAGAAAATGTTACTTCCGTAGAGAAGCCAAAATGCCATCATGCCGGCGCTTCAACAGTACGCCGCAGAAGCGGTCAGACCGGAGATCATGATGAAGATACGAGCTCTTATGCTTGCCGCGGCCCTGGCGGGCCTGGGCGTGACCGCCGTCACGGCGGCCGACGAGCCGCAGGCGGTGCGCCAGCAATTGATGAAAAAAGTCGGGCAGGCCACAGGTGCGCTCAGCGGCATCGCCAAGGGTGAAAAGCCCTATGACGCCGAGATCGTAAAAGCTTCGCTGGCGACGATCAGCGAAACGGTGAAGGTCTTCCCGGATCACTTCCCGGCTGGTTCCGAGACAGGGATGGAAACCGAAGCGAGCCCGAAGATCTGGGAGAATATGGCGGACTTCAAGGCGAAGGCCGCCAAGCTCGGGGGGGACGCAGAAAAGATCCTTGCTGAATTGCCCGCGGATCAGGCCGGCGTCGGTGCTGCACTCGGCATCATCGGAAAAGACTGCAGCAGCTGTCACGAGAGCTATCGGATCAAGAAGGATTGATGATCAGGCAGTTGTGTTACTCCGTTTTGGAACCGCGCCGCCCAGCCGGCGCGGACCTCTTTGCAACGCAGGTCGAAAGGCCCTCCGGCCGCTGCCATTGGCATTCGTGAAATTTCAAGAGGAGCCTATGGGCCGACGTGCAAGGTATCTGCTTTCTGGTCTGGCTCTGCTGGCGATAGCGGGAGGCGGGCTTGCCTGGTGGTTGACCAAGCCGGATCGATCGGATGCGTCGCAGTGGGAAGGTCTCGGGGACCCCGATCTTTCCAATGGCGAACGGGTCTTCTGGGCCGGTGGTTGTGCCAGCTGCCATGCTGCGCCGGACACCACGGACAATGGCGCTTCGGACGATAGCGCGGCAGACGAAAAAAGGCTCCTGCTAGCCGGAGGCCGCAGCCTGAAGAGCCCCTTCGGCACGTTTTATCCGCCCAATATCTCGCCCGATGAAACGGCCGGCATCGGCACCTGGACGCTCGCGGAGTTCGGCGACGCCATGACGCGCGGCGTCGGAAGGGATGGCGGGCATCTCTATCCGTCCTTTCCCTACGGCTCCTACATCCGCATGACGGCGAAGGACGTCAATGATCTTTGGGGCTTCATGCAGACGCTGCCGAAGAGCGGCAATACGACGCCGCAGCACGATCTGGCGTTCCCCTACAATATTCGCCCGGCGATCGGCGTGTGGAAGTTCTTCTATCTTACCGACGAGCCGCGTGCCCGGATAAATACCGCCGACACCAAGCTCGCCCGCGGCCAGTACCTCGTGGAGGGGCCCGGCCATTGCGGCGAATGCCACACGCCACGCGATGCGCTTGGCGGCTTCGAGGAGGCGAGATGGCTCACCGGGGCGCCCAATCCCGAAGGTGAGGGACGCATCCCCGACATCACGCCGGCTTCGAAAAGCGTCGGCGGCTGGAGTGCGTCCGACATCGCCTCCTATCTCGAAACGGGTTTCACCCCCGATTTCGATACCGTTGGCGGCTCGATGGTCGAGGTGCAGAAGAATATGGCGAAGCTGCCGGCGTCCGACAGAGACGCTATCGCCGCATACCTCAAGGCGCTGCCGGCGCTCTAAACCGCAACGATCGCCTCGCTCACCCGAGTTTTTGCAGGTAACGCATGCCGGTTACCGGGCGCGGAACGAAGCGCTCGGATTCGTAGAAGCGGTGCGCCTGGAAGTTTCCCGTGGCGGCACTAACCGAAAGGTAGTCGCAGCCCGCCATTTTCGCCTGTTCGCGAGCTTTGGCCACGAGGTGGCGCCCGATACCGGTGCCGCGATGAACCGGGCGGACGAAGAGGTGGTGCAATTCCATGCCGCGCGCGCCTTCGGCCGCCCGGTATTGCGGGACGAGAATGGCATAGCCGATCAACGCGCCGCCGGCTTCGGCGACAAGCGCCGTGATCCAAGGCGTACGTGCGAAAAGGTCCCGCTCGAGTTGTTCGGGCGTGATCGTTGCGGCATCGCCGTGATGGGCGGCAAGCTCCGCGACCATCTCGCGCAATTCGGCGAGATCGCGCGGCTTGGCGCAACGGATCGTCACCATGGGCGCGCGCGCCGATGGAACGGGTTGAAGGCTAGGGGTGGCGGTCTGCAGCATTTTCGGGCTCCTCATGGTCCTCTATCGCCATCAGGTGCCGTGAAAAACAAAAGCCGCCCTGATGGCGGCCTTGTTGAATATGATCAGCAGGCCGCTCCTATCGGAACAGCCAAAAATAGACGCAGGAAATGGGCGCGTTCTTGATCATGGGCGTAGATTGTCCAAATCCCCGAATTTGTCAACGAGGATTTTCAATGCTCGTTTCCGCACAGCGAGTGGTCGGCGAGCGCCCGGATCACATAGCAGTCGCCGATCGTGTGATCGCCATGACAGGCGACGATGCGCTTGAGCTCATGCTCAAGCTTTCTAAGTTGGGCGATCTTTTCCCGGACAGAGGCAAGGTGCTCGGTCGCGATCCGGTCCGCTTCGCCGCAGGGGCGTTCCGGATGCTCGCTCAGTGCCAGAAGGTCCCGGATCGCCTCGATCGAAAGTCCGAGATCGCGTGCGTGGCGGACGAAGGCGAGTCGTTCGAGTGCGCGCTTTTCATAGCGCCGCTGATTGCCCTCCGTGCGCTCCGGCGCGGCGAGCAGACCCATCTGCTCGTAGTAGCGAATGGTCGGGATTTTTACGCCCGTCCGACGGGAAAGATCGCCGATCGTATACATGCGATACCCCATTGCTCTGCTTTGAAACGACGCACTCCGGATGAAAAGCCGGTTCACGCTTCTCGGGAAGCTCTCTAGTCTCTAGAGCTTTATATGGGCGACGTCTGTCGTCGATCAAGTCCTGGAAAGCGCCCGGTCTCGTCCGCGTCGTAGGGTGCACCTTCGGGCATAAGCCCGCCGCAATCGCTGTCTAGCGATTCGACCGTCGGAGTCGACAGGAATAACATTCAATATCAATAATTTAGCTATGTCTTGGCGCTTGAGCCGCACAGACGGAGGAACACATGCCTTTGCACATAACCCGCCGAGAAATGCTGGCCGCCTCGGCCATGCTCTATCCGGCGCTCGCCCTGGGAACGCCGGCACTTGCGGCCACTGCGGCGGACGATGACGTTACGGAACGGCTTCGTCAGCTTGAAGAGCGTACCGGCGGACGTTTGGGCGTCGCTGTGCTCGATATGGAAACGAATATCTCGTTCGGACACCGGGAGACCGAGCGTTTCGCAATGTGTTCTACCTTCAAGGCGCTCGCGGCGGCTTGTGCGCTCGCCCGCGTGGATCGGGGGGAGGAAAAACTCGACCGGCGGATCACGTTCGGCAAGGAGGTCTTGCTGCCTCATTCGCCGGTAACCGAAAAGCACGTCGGCGGAAACGGCATGACCATCGCGGAACTTTGCGAAGCGGCGATCACCATCAGCGACAATGCCGCTGGCAACCTGCTGCTCGAAAGTTTCGGAGGTCCACAGGGGCTGACGTCGTGGCTACGCTCGATTGGCGACAATACCACGCGCCTCGACCGAACGGAGCCCGACCTGAACGAAGCCCGCAAGGGCGATCCGCGCGACACCACCACACCGGCCGCCATGCTGGACACGCTTGGAAAACTGGCTCTCGGCTCGGTCCTGTCCGAAAACGGGCGCGGACAGCTCGTCGACTGGTTGGTTGCCAACGAAACCGGCGACGCGCGCCTTCGCGCGGGGCTGCCCAAGGATTGGCGCATCGGCGACAAGACAGGGACCAGCTCCACCGGCGCAGTCTCCGACATAGCGCTCGCCTGGCCGCCCGGCCGCGGCCCACTCCTGGTTGCCGTCTATACCGGTGAAGCGAAAGCGCCGGTCAGCGACCTGAATCCGGTCTTTGCGGAAATAGGCAAGATCGCCGCCGAGATCGTTTGACCATGCTCTCGCGAACGGAGCGCGCTCTGGCGAGCGCGCCCGTCGATTCGAACCTGTGCGTCAGGGCAGCGTATAGGCGATGACGTAATCGCCCGGCTTGGTGCCGACCGAACCGTGCCCCCCTGCGACGATCAGGACATATTGCTTGTCGCCGACCGTATAGGTCATCGGCGTCGATTGGCCGCCGGCCGGCAGCCGTGCCTCCCAGAGCTGTTCGCCCGTGGTCAGGTCATAGGCCCGGAAATAGTTGTCCACCGCCGCACCCAGGAAAGCGAGACCCCCCTTTGTGATCATAGGTCCGCCGATACCCGGAACCCCAACCTTCAAGGGAAGCGGCAGCGGCGTCATGTCGTAAACCGTGCCGTTCTTGTGCTTGTAGGCGATCTTGCCGGTTCTGAGATCGGCACCCGCGACGTAACCCCATGGCGGGGCCTGGCATGGGATACCGAGCGGGCCGAGGAACGGGCCCATATAGACGCCGTAAGGCGCGCCTTCATTGCGGTTGAGGCCCTGTTCACTACCCTTCTCGCCTTCGCCTTTGGGCCCAATCTGGTCACGCGGCACGAGCCGCGAGGTGAAAGCGAGATAGGTCGGCATCCCGAACATCACCTGGCGCTCGGGATCGACGGCCACCGACCCCCAGTTGAAAGTCCCGAAATTGCCGGGATAGACGATCGTGCCCTCGAGCGACGGCGGCGTGTAGCGCCCTTCGTATTTCAGCGATCTGAACTCGATGCGGCATGCCATCTGATCGAACATGCTGATCCCCCACATGTCGCGTTCCATGAGCGGCGGAGGCATGAAGGTGAGGCCTGAAACGGGCTGGGTCGGCGCCGCGAAATCCTCAGGGATCGCGCCGCCGGGAGCGGGCACTTCCTCGATCGGGATTATCGGCTCGCCATTTCGCCTGTCGAGCACATAGATGTCGCCCTGCTTTGTCGGCCCGACGAGCGCCGGCACGACGGTCCCATCCTCCTTTGTGATGTCGAGCAGGGCAGGCTGCGCGGGCACGTCCATGTCCCACAGGTCGTGATGCACGGTCTGCCGTACCCAGCGAACCGCGCCGGTATTGATGTCCAGGGCGACGATGGAAGACGAGTATTTCTCAACATGCTCGCTGCGGCCCATGCCGAGCTGGTCGGGCACCTGGTTGCCCATGGGGATGTAGACAAGGCCGAGGCCCTCATCATAGCTGAAGACGGACCAGCTGTTGGGCGAATTGGTCGTGTAGGTCTGCCCCGCAGGAAGCGGCGTCGTCACATCCGGATTGCCGCTGTCCCAATTCCAGACAAGCGCGCCCGTGTTGATGTTGAAGGCACGTATGACGCCGGACTGCTCCATGGTCGAATAGTTGTCATTGACCGCCCCGCCGATGATGAGCTTGTCGCCGACGGCCACCGGCGGCGAGGTCGAATAATAGTAACCCGCAGGGTTGTGCTTCATGCCCTGTTCGAGATGCAGAACCCCGTTGTCGGCGAAGCCGGTGCAAATCTCACCATTCGTCGCGTCAAGTGCAATCAGGCGGGCGTCGGAGGTCGGCAGGTAGACCCGTTCGGCGCAGGGGCTGCCGGCTGCAGCTGCCGTATCGGCCCAATAGGTCACGCCCCGGCAGGTCTGGTGCTGCCGATCGGGGTTCATTCCGGAGTTGGAATCGTATTTCCACTTCTCCTTGCCGGTGGCGGCGTCAAGCGCGATTGCCCAATTGTGCGGCGTGCACACATAAAGCGTGTCCTTCACCTTGAGCGGCGTTACCTGATAGGTGGTTTCGCTGACGTCCTCCGGAAGTTTCACGTCTCCGGTCTGATACTGCCAGGCCACCTTCAGGTTCGAGACGTTCTCCGGCCGGATCTGGTCGAGCGGGGAGTAACGCTGGCCAAAGGGGGTGCGCCCATATTGGTGCCATTCGCCGGGCGGCACGTTGCCGCCGAGGTTGGCGTTTGCCGCGACCTCGCCGGGCAGATCACCTCTGATATCGTGGGGGTCCTGGGTCATCGAAAACAATGCGACGCCGATCGAAATGAGGCTGGCGAGCGCAAGGGGCCAGGCTCGTGCGCCATATTGTTCGCCGGTGGGGCTGACGAAACCGAGCGGTCGCCGGATCCATGGCGTGAGGAGCCACAGCCCGAGCAGAATGATTAAGCCGCCCCGAGGTCCGAGTTGCCACCAGTCGAAGCCCACCTCCCAAATTGCCCAGGCAAGCGATCCGAGGACAATAAGCGCATAGATCCAGAGCGCCCAGGCGCGGCGGCGAAAGAGCAGAAACGCGGTGAGCAGGAAGCCCAAACCAGCGATGAGATAATACGGGCTGCCGCCGAGCAGCAGGAGCCGCGTGCCACCCGCACCGAGCACAAGGCCGATCACGGCGAAGACGATAGCGGTCAGGACAATGAGCATCAATTGGAACTCCCGAGTTGAGAACGTGCGGTCAGCACGGCTGAGTCCGCGCGCAGGCCCGGCGGGGGCCCGACGAGAAAGCGCTTTGACCGGCGGATGTGATCCCGGCCAACGGGTGGTGCGGCAGCGCTGTCTCGAAATTAACGCAAAGCGCGTGCCTTTCAATGGCCACAATCAGGTCGAGATGAAAATCTTGCCGTAATGATCGATCGGTCGGAGGGTGCCGCAGGCGGATCAGCGGCAGTCCTCGCCGTTGCACGCCTGAGAAAATGGCCTCAATCACGTGCCGCAAAAGGTCTGCAGAACTTCTTCGCCCGGCTTGGGGGGAGCGGCATAGGCAGATCGGCCCGGCTGGTCCTCGTAAGGCCGGGAGGTCACGTCGACAAGCGCTTCGAAGAGGGAAAAATCCGCGTCTTCGGTCGCGGCATTGATCGCCTGTTCCACTCGGTGGTTACGTGGAATGAACGCGGGGTTGACGGCGCGCATCGAGGCAGCGCGCTCGATTTCCATCTGCGGTTCCCGCGTCAGCCGCCGACGCCAACGCTCGAGCCAGGGTGAGGTCGCCTCCGGTTCCTCGAACAGGCTTGCAAGCTCCATATCGGCTCCGACGTTCTCCGCGGATGCCGCAAGCCGACGAAAGGTCAGGGTAAAATCTGCTTTGCCCTTCTGCATGAGAGTCAGCAGCGACTGCACGAGGTCGAGATCCTCGTCTTCATCGGTGATAAGGCCGATCTTGCGCCGCATGCCGTCGAGCCAATGTTTCTGGAAGATTGTTCCATATTCGCCAAGAGCGTCGTTGGCGAGATTCACTGCCGTATCCGCAACGGGATCGAACAACTTTACCATCGTTTCTGCGAGGCGGGCGAGATTCCACTGGCCGATTGCAGGCTGGTTCGCATAGGCGTATCGGCCGAACTGATCGATCGAGCTGAATACGGTTTTCGAATCGTAACCGTCCATGAAAGCACAGGGGCCGTAATCGATGGTCTCCCCGGAAATCGTCATGTTGTCGGTGTTCATGACCCCGTGGATAAAGCCGACATGCAGCCATCGCGCAATCAATGAGGCCTGGCGGGCGGCGATCGCCTTGAAGAGCGCAAGGTATGCTCTCTCATCGTCCTTCAGCTCCGGATAATGGCGGTCGATCGTATAGTCGGCGAGCATCCTGACCGAATCCATGTCGCCGCGCGCAGCGAAGAACTGGAAAGTGCCGACACGGATATGACTTGCCGCGACCCGGGTGAAGATCGCGCCGGGTAGGATCTGTTCGCGGTAGACGGGTTGCCCCGTCACTGTTGCGGCCAGCGCGCGCGTCGTCGGCACGCCGAGCGCATGCATCGCCTCGCTGACGACATATTCGCGTAAGACTGGTCCGAGCGCCGCCCGTCCATCGCCGCGGCGGGAATAGGGCGTCTGGCCGGCCCCCTTGAGCTGGATGTCGCGCCGCCGTCCGCTGGTGTCGGTCACCTCTCCGAGCAGTATGGCACGTCCGTCGCCAAGCTGCGGCACGAAGGTGCCGAACTGGTGGCCCGCATAGGCCATGGCGAGCGGCTCCGCACCCTCGGGAATCAGATTGCCCGAAAAGATCGCCGCGCCATCGCACTCGATGGCCCGGACGTCCAGTCCGAGCTCTTCCGCGAGCGGGCGATTGAATTTGATCAGCCACGGTTCCGTCACCGGCGTGGGCTGAACGCGCCCGTAGAAGTTCGCCGGCAAGCGGGCATAGCTGTTTTCGAAGCGGAAGGGGGGCGTCTCGGAAGCTGGCTGCGTCGGAACGGAACTCATGACGATACAGCGGCACGGTGGGAGTCGGCGGCCGCCCTTTCGCGGCAAGTTTACACGAGCCCCGCCGTTTTCGCGAGGTTTCGGCCCCCTTGCCGGTGTCAGCCGTATCTTCGGGGGCCTTGCAGGTCAGGCGCTGAGCGCGGCATGTGGCAGGCAGGCTTCGCATATCGCCGTTATGTGCCGGTGGTCGGTACCGCAGCAACCGCCGAGGACCCGTAAATGCGGCAGATGACGGGTAAGCGACCGGTAACGCTCCGCGAGATCGCAAACGTCGCCCGCATCCAGTGTCTCGCTCTCATCGAGCTCGGCATGGCTTTTCGTCGAGGCGTTGGCGCGAATACCGCCGATCCGACGGACCCAGGCGCTCTGCCGATCAAGCATGTTCTCGAAATGGCTCGGATGGGCGCAGTTGATCATGTAATAGAGCGGATAGCCGTCGGTCTCCGCGTCCACCGTCTCGATCGCGTGCTGCAGCGGGCGACCGGTAATCAGCCGTCCGTCCGTCTCGACGGTGAAGGAGATGGCACATGGCATATCATGATTCCGGGCGGACCGGACGATGCCGATTGCCTCCTCGGTATTCGTCATGGTGACGGCCGTAATCATGTCTGCTTCACTGCCGGAAAGGGCGGCGATCTGGGCCGAGTGATAATCCTCCGCTTCGATGGCCGTCATCCGGCCTGCCCGATAACCGTCGCCACGGGGACCGATCACGCCATTGAGAACAACCGGGGCCTCTGGCCGCTCGTATTCGCTGCGTAACCCCGTGAGGAGATAAACGGCGTCCCGGTTGACTTTCTTCAGCGCCTCCGCATCGAAGCCGAGTTTTTCACCCCAATCGGCATTGGCGCGCCATGTGGCCGTATCGAGCACGAAGCCGGTGGCGTGACGCCTGGCGATTTCGAGATAGCGCGTGTAATAGCGCAGAAGCTGCCGTCTGCCCTCGGCCGATGAGAGCAGCACGAAAGACGCGAAATGCGGCAGATCAACTCCCTCGTGGAAGATCAGCGCCGTCTCCATGCCGCCGTCGCTCAAAAACATGCCGCCCCGCACGAGCGGCAGATCATGCCTGTATCTGGCCAAGTTCTCCTCCACGGTCAGCTCTCCTATATTGGAATTTTCACGCCTGCTAATGAAGCAGGCGCGGAGAATACGCATAGCTGTCGTGGTCGCGCTGTACCGTGAGGAACTTCCCGCTCGGGCATCGATCCTCGACTGCAATAGGGTGCGCCCGCCGCGGTTCAGGCGGACCCGTCCTCCATTGCGGCCGCCATTTCGGCGAGTTTACGAACAGTATTGAGGTTGCGCGCTGTACCTGGTCTCAGCGCGGGCACCTTCAGCTTTGATCGTCCGGATCCGTTCGGATAATGAATATAGACCTCCCGACCGTCGATCCGCACCTCTTCGCCGTCGGGCGCGACCAGCCTCTCGAAAGCATCGGCCGCAGGCGGTTCGGGCAGAAAGGTGATCAGCAGGAAGTTCGGCTTGGCATCGAAAAGCCGCCCTGCCTTTACGGCAGCATCCTCCAGTTGTCGCCGGCTGCGGAGCAGGACGTCCGGGGCCTTGCCCATCCTGGCCGCAAGTGCCTGTTCGAGCTTCGCTTGCACGGCGGCCTCAGGCAGGTCCGAGCGAAAGACGACATTGCCGCTTTGCATATAGGTCCTGGCGGCGGCGAAGCCGAGTTCGTCGCATGCCGCCATGAGGTCGGCCATGGCCAGCTTGCCGGTGCCGCCCACATTGACGGCCCTGAGCAGTGCTACATAGACCGGCACCGGGCCAGCCTCCTACATCCTGCCGGCGACCTTGATGGCGAAGGCGTATTCGAAGGCGATCTCTTCCAGGCGCTGGAAGCGCCCGGAGGCGCCGCCATGGCCCGCATCCATATTGGTCTTGAGGAGTATCGGTTCGCTGCCCGTCGTCTTCTCACGCAATTTCGCCACCCATTTCGCCGGCTCCCAATAGGTGACGCGCGGATCGGTGAGGCCGCCGAGCGCCAGCATAGCCGGGTAGGATTTTGTGTCGACATTGTCATAGGGCGAGTAGGCGGCAATGATGCCGTAAAACTCCCGGCTTTCGATCGGATTGCCCCATTCGGGCCATTCCGGCGGCGTCAGCGGCAAACTATCGTCCAGCATGGTGTTGAGCACGTCGACGAAGGGAACGGCGGCGATGATGCCGCGGAATTTCTCCGGCGCCATGTTGGCAATGGCGCCCATCAGCATGCCCCCAGCCGAGCCTCCCTCGGCGACGATGTTCGCGTAGGAGGTGAACCTCTCCTGATTCAAATAGTCGGCAGCGGCGATGAAGTCATTGAACGTGTTGGTTTTCTTCGCCATCTTGCCATCTTCGTACCAATGAAAGCCCTTGTCCTTTCCGCCTCGGATATGGGCGATGGCATAGATGAAGCCGCGGTCGACGAGCGACAGGCAATTGGTGTTGAAGCTCGCCGGAATGGTGATGCCGTAGGCACCGTAACCGTAGAGCAGGCAAGGGGCGGATCCGTCGAGCGGCGTATCCTTGCGATAGAGCAGGGTGACCGGCACTTGCTCGCCATCGGGTGCCGGAGCGAACACGCGGCGGGTCACATAGTCGTCCGGCTCGTGCCCGGAGGGGACCTCCTGCGTCTTGAGCAAGGTACGCTCGCGCGTCTGCATGTTGTAGTCGAAAAGCTGTGAAGGCGTCGTCATCGAGGAATAGGAGAATCGGATGACGTCGGTATCGTATTCTGCCGCACCGGACAGTCCCAGAGAATAGGCCTCCTCGGCGAAGGTGATCGCGTGCTCCTCGCCGGTCCGGCGGTCGCGGATGACGATTTCCGGCAGGCCGTTACGCCGCTGCAGCCAGACAAGATGGCGGGCATAGGCCATGTGGCTGAGGATCAGCGTTCCCGGCTTGTGCGCTACGACCTCGCGCCAGTTTTCTTTCTGCGGCGCTGCCACCGGCGCCTCCATGATCTTGAAATCCTTGGCGCCGTCGGCATTGGTCAGAACGTAGAAGACGTCGCCGCCCTCGGTCATGGAATATTCAAGACCCGTCACGCGCTCCGCCACGATCTTCGGCTCTGCGGCCAAGTCAGTGGTCGGGATCAGCCTATACTCGCTCGTCTCGTGGTCATGGATGTCGATATAGATGAAATCATCCAGGAGCGAGCCGCCAACGGACATGAAGAATCCGGCATCGGGCTCTTCGTAAACCAGCCGGTCTTCCGACTGCGGCGTTCCGACAATGTGGTGAAATATCTTCGATGGCCGGTGGTTCTCGTCGAGCACGGTGTAGAAGAAGCTCGTGCCGTCAGGTGCCCAGGCACCGCCGCCACCCGTGTTTTCGATCCGATCGCCGAGTTCCTCGCCGGTTGAAAGGTCGCGCACCCTGAGCGTGAAATATTCCGAGCCCTTGTCGTCGTAGCCCCAGATCCCGCGGGAATGATCGCTCGAATGGTCGAGCCCGGCGATACGGAAATAGGCCTTGCCCTCGGCCTCCTTGTCACCGTCGAGGAGCAATTGGCGGATCGACTCGTCGCCAGGTGCTCCTTCGCGCGGGATCCGGAAGTAGCGCGGGTGCTCGCCGCCGGTGACGTAAGACGTGCCGTAGGCGAAGGCGCCGTCCTTCATCGGAACCGATGAATCGTCTTCCTTTATTCGCCCGCGCATCTCGGCGAACAAGGTCTTCTGCAAGTCCTTCGTGTCGGCCATCGCGGCGTTCATATAGGTGTTCTCCGCCTCCAGATGCTGGCGGATCGCCGGGTCCAGGATCGACGGATCTCTGAACATGGCCTGCCAGTTGTCGGCCCGCAGCCACGCGTAATCGTCAGTGCGGGTCACGCCGTGGCGAGTATCGGCAACCGGTTTCTTCGGGGCGGCAGGTGCGGCGGGCAGGTTCTTGAATACGGACAAGGCATGTCTCCGGAATGGGCTGCCGCGAATTTCCGAGTATCCGACCCGATATTGGAACTTGCGGCATTCAGGGTGCTAAAAATTTGCGCGCATTCGATGAGATGCACGACGCCATAAAAGGGAAACAATGAGATAGAGGGGGTCGTGCGCGCGATCAAGCGTAAACAGGGATCACCACCTCCCCTGTAGCGACTGCACTGCGTGGTCGATGAAAGAGCGCACCTTCGGTGTTTCGGCCTGACGATCGAGGAAACAGGCGTAGAAATCGAGCGGTTCGTGATCCACGCGCGTGCCATCTTCGGCGGCGGCTTCTCCGAAAAGCGGCACGAGCAGGCCTTGCTCGAAAAACTGGTTGGCGATGAACGTGCCGAGCCGGGTAATGCCCGCGCCGGCGATTGCCATCTGGGCCAAAGTGTCGATGTCATTGCTGACGATCGTCGGGCGCAATTCGGGCTCGAAGCGAAGGCCATCACGAACGAAGGCCCAGCGGAAAAGCCGGCCGTGGCCGGCGAAGCGATAGATCAGGCAGTCGTGGTGCCGCAGATCCTCCGGGGTCTCGGGCCGGCCGCGCCGGGCGATGTAGGACGGCGCCGCGCATATCACCAGCGGAACCGAGCCGAGCTTTCGCGTAATGAGCCCCGGCTCGAGCTGCTGGGCAAAGCGAACGCTGATATCGATTCCTTCGCCTATGTGGTCGATGCTGCGGTCTGTCACCACCAGTTCGATCGAGACATCCGGATATCGTGCTGCAAAGGATGGCACCAGGGGCGCAATGACATGGCGGCCGAAAGCCACGGAAGAGGCGATCTTCAGTCGACCGCGGGGTTCCTCGTTGAGAACCGACACGGCGGCCGCCGCCTGCTCGAGCTCGCTTATCACTTCGCGCACGCGGTCGTAATAAAGCCGTCCGGCTTCGGTCAGCCCCGATTGTCGGGTGGTGCGGACGAGAAGGCGAATTCCGAGCGCGCGCTCGAGCCGGGCGATGTTCTGGCTTGCAGCAGCCGGCGTGATCCCGAGCCTGCGGGCGGCTGCAGCGATGCTGCCTTCCTCCACGCTCCGCACGAAGCTTTCTATGCCCCGCAGGCTATCCATTAGCAATTCCATCGAATGGCGAGCGACATTCGATAGTTTTGCTTAGTTCTGAACGAGCATGCAAGGGGCTACCGGAACATCTCCCGTCCGTATAGGTGAGGCGATCCGGTGGAACTCCGCCGCGGTCACCAGGAGATTTCGATGTCTGAAGATATGATGAGTCCGCTCTACGCCGTGCGCAGCCGCAAGTTGCCGCCCACCGCGGTGCCATACGTCTTCGCGTTTTTCATGTCGGCGATCATGGCTTTGCTGATGTGCAGCGTGATCGTTGCCGCAAACAGCGGTGTCGATCAGGGCTATCCGGCACGCGTGGTCGGGGCATACGCCTTCGCCATGCCGGTCGCCTTCGTCTGCGTCCTGATCGTCCGTCCGCTCGTGATGCGGCTCGTCTCGATGGTATGCCGAATGCCGGGTTGAGCCGGACGCTGGCGAGGTTCCTTCGGCCCCTTGCGGGACTAGCCTTCCAGATTGAGCCCGATGCCCCACGGATCGATGAGGCTGTAGGCGCTGCCGCTCCGGTTCACCACCAGTTCCAGCGCATCGAGCTTCTCTATCGTCGCGGCGAGCACCGCCGGATCCCGGAAGCGGATCGTATAGTCGGCGAGGCCTGTGATATTGCCCTGGCGTTTCGGCGCGCCACGCGAATTCCAGATGTTGGCCGCCACATGGTGATGGTACTTGCCGGTCGCGAAGAAGCTCGCTCCCGGATAGCGCGCCATCAGGTCGAGTCCCAGCGCGTCGCGGAAAAAAGCCTCCGCCTGCGGAATATCCGAGACCTGGAGATGAATATGGCCGAGCGCGGTGCCCGGCGGCAGACCGTTCCACCCGCTCTTCGGCGTCTCGTCGTATAGCGCCTGCAAATCAAGCGGCAGAGTATTCACGGCCACCATGCCGTCCGCGCTATAGTTCCATTCCTCGCGCGGGCGATCGCGGTAGATTTCGATGCCGTTGCCCTCCGGGTCGGCCAGATAGATCGCCTCGCTAACGAGATGATCGGATGCTCCCTGCAACTGCACCCCGTTCTCGGAGGCATGCACGAGCCAGCGTCCGAGTCCGGCGCGGTCGGGAACCAGAAACGCATGATGGAAGAGACCGGGTGCGCTTACCGGAGCCTTTTTGGCACTGCCGCCGCCCGTCAGCGTCAGGAGCGGCGTTCCGGCGACACCGAGCGTTACGCCGTTCGTGCTCGTGTCGATCGGCGAGAGGCCCAGTATTCGCTGATACCAGGACGAGACCGCGTCGAGGTCGCTGACGACGAGATGCGATTGATCGACATAGGCGGGCATCGCGGTCGCGTGATCGGCGGGAAAACTCACCGGCTTCAGGTGAGACGTGTCCATCATCATAATCGTCCTTTCGGACAGCGGGCGGGCTGTGCCCGGACTGTGATCTGCTGTCGCTCATCCAATATGAGCGCGTGAAGAGATTAACGAAAGCTCTTATATTACTTGATGTTGTGTTCGATGAACGTTGACAGTCCGGGCAGGCGCGCTACCTTTAACTGTGGGAGCGATGGGATAGGAGAGGGGCGGTCACTTCAATCCAAGTCAAGGCCCGAACTGCCGTCACCGTTCAGATACGGTTGGCGCGGGCCGCGCTACATTTCTCCCTTCGGTCAAGGGCAGCCGGAGCGAGATGACTGACGGTAAGCTGAGGGAGGCGCCGCATTGGGGTGCGGCGTGGCAACATAGGAAGGGACGTAATAGCATGTACAAAAAGATCATCGTGCCGATCGCCATGGATCAGCTGGAGCATGGCGAGTCCGTTCTCGGCATTGCGGTGAAGCTGATCGATGAAGGGGGAGAGATCATTCTGCTCAATGTCGTCGAGGATCTCAACGCCTATGCACAAGGCTATATGATCGTCGATTTTCCGCTGGAGATGATCGAAGAATCGCGCAAGCACGCGGTCAAGACCCTGGAAGCACTGAGGACCAAGCACGGCATCAACGGACGCGTGGAAATCCGCACAGGCGGTGCGGCAGGCAGCATCAACGCCCTTGCAAAGGAAGAGAATGCCGACCTGGTGATCATCGCGTCGCACCGACCGGGCTTGATCGATTACTTCATCGGATCCACCGCCAGCCGCGTCGTCAGCCATTGCCCGTGCGCGGTTCTCATCGATCGGTAACACCACGATAAACGGAGCGGTGCGGGAACCTGCGCCGCCTCCAAGGAGTCACGCAATGGACAAGTACGCGTTGGATGACTTTCGCGAACAGCTCTTGCGCCGCAAACGCGAACTGTATGGGCGGCTCGTGAAGATCGAGGAGGACCTCGAGCAGCCGATGAATGCAGACGTACCGGATCGCGTAACGGAACGGGAGAGCGACGAAGTTCTGGAAGGTCTCGGTCTCGCCGGTCAGGGTGAGATCCGCGCCATTGACGCCGCGCTCAACCGCATCGAAGCAGGAACCTTCGGCATCTGCGCGCGTTGTGGAGACGCAATTTCCCCGGAACGACTGCGCGCCGTGCCGCATGCGCCGCTCTGCCAGACCTGCGCCGCCGAGCTTGCGGCAAGCAGCCGGTAGACCAGCAAATCGAATCGCATGCATCGCCTCGCTTCTGAGCCCCAACCTAACGCGCCGATCTCCACTACCGGCGGGCTCTACCGGGTCGCAACGAGGGCGCCGCATCTGTCGTAATGCGTTGCAAAAGTTTATCCTTTGGCCCGACCCCGATACTTTTCCGTGTGGCTTGTCTGTGGCACGATGGCCAAAAAGCAAGCATCGGGGGGTGATGCGCGTCCGCTTTCGCCGAAGTTCGTCGGAAGCTCGTCGCATTTGATCGAGCCCGTGCGTTGCGTGTCGCTGCAGAGAGCGGAGGGGCCGTGAAGGGACCTGGCGTCAAATGGGACTACGACCGCTCGGAGGTGATCGCCGATGGAATTGTCCACGGCATCGGGCTCTCGGCGGCGCTCGTCGGTGTTACCGCCTTGATCTTTTACGCCACCGTGTGGAGTACGTCCGGTCAGTTGGCCGCGGCTTCGATCTATGGCGGCGGACTCATCGCGGCCCTTTCGGTGTCGTTTATCTATAATCTTTTTCCAGCCGGCCGGGCGAAATGGCTCCTGCGCCGGCTTGACCACTCCGGGATTTTCGTGCTGATCGCTGCAACTTACACGCCGTTTCTGCAGCGCGGCTGGGACGATCCGTTTCTCTTCTCGATGCTCGTCGCCATCTGGCTTATCGCGGCTGCCGGTATTGCCCTGAAGTGCCTTCTGCCGGGGCGTTTCGATCGGCTGGCGATTCTGCTCTACCTCGCAATGGGCTGGAGCGGGCTGCTCGCCGCGGAATCCCTCTTTACGGCCTTGAGCGCAACGACGCTTACTCTCATCGTTGCCGGTGGCATCATCTATTCGGTCGGCGTCATCTTCCATGTCTGGGAGCGTCTGCGCTACCAGAACGCCATCTGGCACGGCTTCGTGGTGGCGGGGGCCGCGGTGCACTATTCCGCAGTTTTGACCTGCATCAGCGGAGGCGCAGCATCTTAGATCGGGCCGGGCTTGCGGAAAACCGTATGCGGTTTTCTGCCTCTCATCGCGCGGTGCGCATCGCCATCTAAGCGGCTCAATCTGAAGCCGGCTGGCATCCTTCCGACGGCCTGAGCGCTGCGGCCATGCGCGAGATGACTCCATCGAAACTGGTCAGCTTGCTCTTGCGGTACTGAAGCCGGAAATAGGCGGCGCTGCCGTCGCATAGCGCGATCGCCCGTGCATAGAAAACGTCGCTCTCGTGTGCTCCGGAAAAGCTTGCCCAGGCGGGGGTGACACGAGAGAAAATAATTCGCCAGCCGCCCTGCTTCTCGTAACCGATCCTTTCGGCGACGTCGGTTTCAAAATCGCCGTCCAACGGATGAGTGCCGAACACCATGAGTGTAGCGCCAACGTCGCCCGAACGGAATTCGGCTCCTTCTCCGTTGGCAGCCTGTGGCCCCATTTCGAAACCGGGCGGGATGTCGACCGTGTAACCGAAGCGGGGGTTGGCATAGGGATGCCAATCGTCATAGGCGGCACTCGGCGAGGCAAGCGCAGCGGTGAGCAGGGATGCGATAAGGGCACTGCGCATGCGGAGCTTCCTCTGGTTTTGGTTTGAGCTGCCGCTCTCACGTTATGATTCCCAGCCGCGTTTTCAATCCTCCCGACGTCACTGCGCTCCTATTGATTGCCGCGCTTTTACAGGATGGTGCCCGCTGATGGATAAATGGCGGCACAGCTCCATGTGGTGGAAAGCAGCTTGACGCGGATCGAGGCGAGCACACAGCCCGTTAACGATAGTATAAGCGTGGCATAACTTCGCAACGAGGCCGATTTCCCTTGAGGCGGGCCCGCCCTTCTTCTATGTCCGGTGGAAGATTGACTGAACGATCAATGAGAAGGAGCGTGTCGACACGATGGATGCCGCGGCCCTGACATTTCTGGCCCTCGGTCTTCCCTTTGCCGCGGCCCTCATCGCACCGGCCCTCACTCGGTTCCTCGGCGGGAATGCTGCCTGGCTCCTGGCGCTTGCGCCATTCGCGATCTTCGTTCATTTCGCCGGCTTCGTTCCGGAAGTCGCCGCTGGCGAAATCGTCACCGGCGGCTATGCCTGGATACCGTCGTTCAACGTCAGCTTCTCCTGGCTGATCGATGGCTTGTCGCTTACCTTCGCTCTTCTGATTTCGGGCATCGGGACCCTGATCGTCCTTTATTCGGGCGGCTATCTGAAGGGACATCCCGATCAGGGCCGCTTCTTCTCGTTCATCCTGATGTTCATGGGATCGATGCAGGGGCTGGTCGTGTCGGACAGCTTCCTGATGCTCTTCGTCTTTTGGGAACTGACGTCCATCACTTCGTTCCTGCTGATCGGCTTCGATCACCGGCGCGAGGCGGCGCGCCGCGCGGCTTTGCAGGCCCTGGTGGTCACGGGCGGAGGCGGGCTCGCCTTGCTGGCCGGGCTTATCATCATCTGGAACGTCAGCGGCGTCACCCAATTCTCGCTGCTCCTGACGTTCGGCGACGAACTGAAGGAGAGCCCGTTCTATCTCGCAGCACTGCTCCTTGTCCTCGGCGGCGCCTTCACCAAGTCGGCACAGTTTCCGTTTCACTTCTGGCTGCCGAATGCCATGGAGGCGCCGACTCCGGTCTCGGCTTACCTGCATTCGGCGACGATGGTGAAGGCGGGCGTCTATCTTCTCATGCGGCTCAACCCGGTGCTCGGCGGCACGACCGAGTGGCAGGTCCTGCTGCCGCTTTTCGGTGTGACGACCCTTATTGCCGGAGCTGCGCTGGCCGTGCGCCAAACGGATCTCAAAATGATGCTGGCCTATACGACGATGTCGTCGCTCGGCCTGCTGGTCATGTTGACCGGGCTCGGCTTGCCCTATGCGATCGAAGCCGCCGTGCTCTATCTGGTGGCGCATGCCCTTTTCAAGGGGGCCCTGTTCATGGTGGCCGGCATCATCGACCATGAAACCGGTACGCGCGACCTGACGAAGCTCGGCGGCCTGCGCACGGCGATGCCGTTGACCTTTGTCATAGCTCTTACGGCGGCCTTGTCGATGGGGGGGCTGCCGCCCTTTTTCGGGTTCCTTGCAAAAGAGGAAATCTACACCGCACTCTCCGGTTTCGACCGCCGTTCCATGGTTTTCGCGGCATTGACCATTCTCGGCAATGGGCTGATGTTCGCCGTCGGATTTGCGATCGCCCTGAAGCCGTTTCTCGGCCCGAAGGTCGACACGCCCAAGCCTCCCCACGAGGCTCCGGTGCTCCTCTGGCTAGGTCCGGCCATTCTGGCCGCAAAAGGTCTTTCAATGGCCCTGATGTCGGGCTTCGTTCATCGCTACGTGACCTCGCCCATGGCGTCGGCCGTCGCCGGCGAGCCGAGAAGCGCCACGATATCGCTGGTGCCGCATTTCGGCGTGGCGCTGTTGCTTTCCGTCGCGACGCTGGCGGTCGGCGTCGTTCTGTTCCTCAATCTGGCTCGGCTGCGCGCGGCCATGGTGGCGGTTCTTGCGGATATCGGCTGGGGACCCGATCGGGGCTTCGACCAGTTCATGCGTGGCCTCGTGCGCTTTGCGGTCACCGCCACCCGTCGACTGCAGGGGGGCCGGCTCGACACCTATATGACCATGACCTTCGTGCTGGTCGCCGCCGTCATGCTGGCGTTGCCGCTGCGCTATGGCGAATTCCCGCGCGCGCCGTTCTTTCCGGCGGACGTTCCGCTCCACGAATTCGCGATCATGGCGATCGCAGCCCTTGGCCTCTTCGCCGTGGTGATGGCCGCGGATCGGCTGACGGCGATCGTCTCCCTCGGCATTCAGGGCTTTGCCGTGGCGATGCTCTTTCTGCTTTACGGCGCCCCCGATCTTGCCTTCACCCAATTCATGATAGAGACACTGTCGGTCGTCGTTCTGGCGCTGGTGATGACGCGGTTGCGGCTGTCTCCCTCGGACCACAGGCCGCTCAGACAGAAGCTGCCCGACTTTACAATCGCGCTCGCCTGCGGAGCCGGGTTCGGTCTTTTCCTCCTGAGGGTCACCGGCGTGCCGTTCGATTCGACGCTGACGGACTTTTTCAATCTCTATTCGAAGTCGATCGCGCACGGTGCAAATGTAGTCAACGTCATCATAGTCGACTTCCGCGGCACGGATACGCTCGGCGAAATTGCGGTGGTGCTGGTTGCCGGCCTGTCAATCCTTTCGCTCGTGCGGCTGCGGGCGGGATCGTTGAAACGTGGTGAGCTGACCGAGATTGCGGCCGCCGATGCGAGTTCGAAGGAGCTGGTATGAAGTCGATTATATTTCGGACCGTCGCCCCCTTCCTCACCGGATTGATGATGCTCTTTTCGATCTTCGTTCTGCTGCGCGGCCACAATGAACCCGGGGGCGGGTTCATTGGCGGATTGATCGCCGTCTCGGCGCTAGCGATCTACGGCATCGCCCATGGTGTGGTCACGGTGCGGCGGGCAATATATTTTCACCCTATGGCGATTGCGGGCGCCGGCCTCTTCGCCGCGACCGTGGCCGGTCTGGTGTCCCTTTTCGCGCGGGTGCCGTTCATGACCGGGCTGTGGATATACCCGTCCGTGCTCGGCGTGGAAGTTCCGCTCTCCACCGTCATGCTGTTCGACACGGGCGTTTACCTGGTCGTCGTCGGTGCCATCAGCTCGATCGCACTCTCGCTTGAGGAAGGGGGAGGCGCCTGATGGAAACCTGGTTTTCCCTGCTGGTCACCCTCTTCTTCACCGTGGCCATTTACCTGCTTCTGTCGAAGTCAGTCATCCGCATTCTGCTGGGCGTCGCGATTTTGGGAAATGCGGTGAACCTTTTGATTTTCACCGGGGGGCGCCTGACGCGCGACGTGCCGCCCGTCATAGCTGAAGGGGCCGACACGCTTGGCGGTCCCGCGGCCAATGCCTTGCCGCAGGCGCTGATCCTGACCGCCATCGTCATCTCCTTCTCATTCTTCGCCTTCCTCCTTGTTCTTGCCTGGCGGGCGTATGAAGACCTGGCGACGGACAATACGGACGAGATGCGAGTTGCGGAACCGGTGAGCGAGCCGGCGCCGCCGCTGGGATACTGACGCGCCATGGCTGTTTCTACCTCCGCTCCCGTCGACCTTTCCGCAGCACTGGTGCTGACCCCCACATCGGCTGCCGAATGGCTTGTCGTTCTGCCGGTCGCGTGGTGCCTGGCTGTCGGCGCGCTCCTCATGATGCTTCGCCGATGGGCCATTCTCCAGCCTGTGATAGCCCTGGCGGCTCTGGCCGTGCTCGTGCTGATCGACGTGGCGCTGCTCGATCATGTCGCGCGAAACGGTCCGACGACGATGGTGATGGGACGCTGGCTGCCGCCGTTCGGTATCGCCTTCACCGTCGACCTGACCGGAGCGCTCTTTGCTCTTATGGCCGCTGCCGTTGCGTTTGCCGCCGGCATCTTTTCGCTGGCCGATATCAACGAGAGCGGCCGGCGCTACGGTTTCTATCCGCTGCTGATGCTGCTGATGGCCGGCGTTTCGGGAGCCTTCCTTACGGGAGATATCTTCAATCTCTATGTCTGGTTCGAGGTCCTGCTGATTTCGTCCTTCGGTCTTCTGGTCCTCGGCTCCGAGAGGGAGCAGATCGACGGGACGGTGAAATACGGATTTCTGAATCTGGTCGCGACGACCTTGTTTCTCGTCGCCACCGGCTTCCTCTACGCCGTGTTCGGCACGCTCAACATGGCCGACATCGCGCGCAAGGCTGACGAACTGCGCGCCGGTGCGCCGCTGATGACATTGGTCGGGCTCTATGTTCTTGCCTTCGGCATGAAGGCGGCCGCGTTTCCAGTGAATTTCTGGCTGCCGGCTTCCTATCATACGCCTCGCGTGGTCGTGTCGGCGCTCTTTGCAGGCCTGCTTACCAAGGTCGGTATTTATGCCCTGATCCGGGTGACTGTCATGCTCTTCCCGGTCGAAAGGGAGGAGCTGAGCTTTGTACTGGCGCTTATCGGCGCGCTGACGATGATGGTCGGCGTTCTCGGTGCGCTCGCGCAAACGGATTTCCGCCGCATCCTCGGCTACCTCGTCGTGTCGGGCATCGGCTCGATGGTTGCAGGCATCGCCATCGGCGGACCAGGCGGCATCGGCGGCGCAATTTTCTATGCACTCCATTCGATGCTGGTGATGACGGGCCTGTATTTTGCTTCAGGGATTGCCATGCGCCTTGGCGCGGATAGCTCGATCTCGACGCTTGCCGGTCTTTACCGCAAGCATGTCGGATTTGCTGCGCTCACCTTGATGCTGTGCTTCGCCGTTTCGGGCCTCCCGCCCTTTTCCGGCTTCTGGCCGAAGGTCATGCTGGTGAAGGCAGCGCTCGACATCGGCGCCTGGTGGCTTGCCGCCGCGCTCCTTCTTGTCGGCTTCTTCACCATGATAGCCACGGGCCGGCTTTTCCTCCTGGCCTATTGGCGCGAGAGTACGAGACCTGACGCCGGCGGTACGACGCGCTTGCCGGCCAAGACTTTCGGTCCGCTTGCCGCGCTTACGCTGCTGGCGCTGGCGCTTGGCGTCTACCCCGAGCCGCTGCTTGCGATGATCCAGAACGCGGCGGCTGGTCTGGCCGAGCCCTCCGCTTACCTGAATTCAGTCTTTCCCGCCGGAGGTCCGCAATGAAGTTCCTGCTGACCAACGTAATTTTCACGCTGATCTGGGGAGCAATCAGCGCCAGCTTCACGCCCGCGAACCTATTGCTGGGCTTCGCAGCCGGCGCCCTGTCGCTCTGGCTGATCCGACGGGAGCTGCGCCCGGTGACTTATCCGTTGAGGCCCTTGCGGCTTCTGCTGCTCGCATTGCTGTTTTTCAGGGAGTTGGCGATCTCCGCAACCAAGGTCGCGATCCGGGTTCTGCGTCCGAATATGGAACTGAAGCCCGGGATTTTTGCCTATCCGCTCGCGGTTAACAGTGATTTCGAGATAACGCTGCTCGCCAACCTGATCACACTGACGCCGGGAACTCTGTCGGTGGATGTCTCCGAAGATCGCAAGACCCTCTATGTACATGCGCTCGATTGCGCCGATCCGGCAGCCTTGCGGCGAGACATTGCCGGCGGCTTCGAGCGTCGAATCCGGGAGGCCTTCGAACGATGACGCCCGCTGCAGTTCTGAGCACGGCTTCGGGCCTGGCGCTCGTGCTCCTCTCTCTGGCGCTGCTGATGACGGTGCTGCGCATTGTTCGCGGGCCAACACTTCCGGACCGGGTGCTCGGGCTCGATATGCTGGTTGCGATCGCCATCGGCTTGATCGCGGTAATCGCCGTCAGGACCGGATTCTATCTCTACATCGACATAGCAATCGCCCTCGGGCTTGTCGGTTTCCTCGCGACCGTCGCTTTCGCCCGCTTCATCCTGACGCGGGGTCTCGCACCGGAACGCATGTCGCCGGGTGCAACGGACGTTTCCCGCCCGAACCCGTCCCCGGCGCGCCCGCGCCCGGGACAGGCCGGGCGCCGTAAACGCAAGGGGGCACGCTGATGGCCCTGCAGATCACTGCCTACATCGTTGCGCTCGTGATGGTCGTCGGTGCATCCTTTTCGCTGCTCGCGGCCCTCGGCCTCCTCCGGTTTCCCGACCTTTACACCCGCATGCACGCGGCTTCGAAAGCTGGAACCATCGGTTCGGGCCTGCTGCTCTTTGCGGCCGGTTTGCACTCGCTCGATGCCGCTATCTTCGTGCGCGCGCTTGCGGGATTTGTCTTCTTCGTGTTGACGGCACCCATCTCGGCCCATCTGCTGGCAAAAGCCGCGCATCAGGCGGGCTACAGGATGACAAAACGATCGGTGATAGATCAGCTTCCTCATAAGGAAGAGCCGCGTCGGCATTGATAGGCGGCATTTCTGTTTTTGTATTTGGCGACAATTTTGCCGGGCGTTACAATTTTAGCAATTCGGAATAAAGTTGCTGCAATCCGATAAATTTATGTTTTGACTTTTGCCCGATCAATGTTAATGCAGTAAATACAAAGTGTCGTCGTGGAAAATACTTTGGACTGAAATTCCAGCCTGAGTTGTGATGCTTGTCCGTTGCTTTGAGGTGTCGGCCGATTTGGCGCCTTGGTGGTGGATCTTTCCTCTCGCAATTCGAGCCTTGGTGTCGCGGCAGAACCACAGTCTCTGTGGCGAGATAGCGGTCGGTTCCAAGGCGGTAAGCGCAATTTGACGGCATTTTGTACATCCTCCCCCTGAAACGGTGTTTCAGGTTTCGTCGCTTGATTCCGATAGGAGAAAGACATGACAGAGACTTCGCTCGGTACGAGCAATGAACTCCTGGTTGAGCTTACGGCGGAGATCGTTGCCGCCTATGTAAGCAACCATGTGGTTCCGGTTGCCGAGCTGCCGACGCTCATAGCCGACGTGCATTCGGCACTCAACAACACGACCGCTCCAGCGCCGGTGGTCGTTCCGGTGGAGAAGCCGAAGCCCGCGGTTTCGGTGCGAAAGTCGGTGCAGGACGACCAGATCACTTGTCTCGAATGTGGCGGGACCTTCAAGTCGTTGAAGCGGCATCTGATGACCCACCATAATCTTTCGCCGGAAGACTACCGCGACAAGTGGGATTTGCCTGCCGACTATCCGATGGTCGCGCCGGCCTATGCGGAAGCCCGCTCGCGGCTCGCCAAGGAAATGGGTCTCGGACAGCGTCGTAAGCGCCGCGGTAAATAATCCGATTCGCGAGGGGCGACCAACTGAACTGTTGCTGCAAAGGCTGGCCGGAAGGCCGGCCTTTTTCATGAGGACGGGAAGACGGCGGGTTCGTCCATCAAGCGTGCAGGCGACCTTCGGCCTCGCTCTTTATGCGCCGGATCATCGATCTGAGGCCGTTCGCGCGTTGCGAGGATAGATGTTCGATGAGGCCGATTTTGCCGAAGATCTCCAGAGCATCGATCCTGGTAATCTCCGAGGCGGGCTTGCCGGAGAAGATGGCAAGGACAATCGCCACAAGGCCGCGCACGATATGTGCGTCCGATTCTCCCTCGAAGGTGAGAAGCGGGTCTTCCGCAGCGCCCGCCGTATGGGTCACGAGCCAGACCTGGCTTGCGCAACCTTGAACCTTGTTCTCGCTCGTCCTCGAAGATTCCGGCATCTCGGGCAGGCTTTTGCCAAGCTCGATCACATAGCGATAACGGTCCTCCCATTCGTCGAGGAATGCAAAGTCGTCGATGATCTGGTCAATTGAAGTCATGCTATGCCCGGCTTTCGGTGCCAATCTCACTTCATATAGGAGACGCGGACGGCAAAGAGAACAGGCAATCGCGTTTGTCCCTGCTGCCGCTGCGGACGATCGGCTCCGACTCCGTAGCTCAGGAGGCGCTGCCTGGAGCAGGTCAGTGAGCGAGGCGTCGTTCGGGAACTGGCATGCGCTTGAAGGCGGGCTCTGTCTTCTCGGCCGCCTCCTCGGAAGGGTGATCTTCCGCCGGTGTGACGGTGCCCGTCATCACCTTGACGTCGGGAGCGCCGGCGTCGCCTTCCGCGAACTGGCTGTTGAGGAACTCATAGGCGATCCGAGCGCCCTCGCGGGCACGATGACCGAGGGCGACGAAAGTCTCCGTACCCTTCTCGCAGACATCGGGCTTTTCTACGCAGATCGCGCTTATGTACTGGAAAGCCTCGTTCGCGGCCGAAAACGTGCCGCTGATCTCCATTTTCGGGCCGTGCTCGAGCTTCTCGCTGCTTGAGGGATCGAGAAAGGGCAGCAGCACCAGAACGAGCGAGAACCAGAACGTCGCCTTTACGAGAAACCACATCTTGCGCCCTCCTCTCTACCTGCCGCTCCGGCCGTTGTGTTTGCTCTTCGAACCTAGTGCGGGAATCACAAGGCCGCTTTTCCAGAAACCGCGATATTTGCCTCAAATTCTAATGAAATGCAGGATTTCATTGCTCGTGCAGCCTCTTTACCTTGCATTTTATCGATTATCGTTAACACCCATGGCATGGCTCCCCATACCAAGCCCTGCGTCTGCGGCATCGGGCAGTGGCCGTGCCTGCCCAAATCGTTAACGCAAACCGAAAAATGCACAAAAATCCGCTGCTTACGTGCCGTTAACCACAACTGGCGAAGTCTGCCCCGATTGCCTCGAATCGGGAATTTTCGGCCGTTCCGGGCATCATCCGAGCGCTGCCGTTTATTCTTTCATTAAGTCGGGGATGCGAGATTCGGGTCACACGAGGCGGTCGTCCGCGACGACGCGGACAAGTCCGATAAACGCCTCCCAAGAACAACAAATGCGGCAGGGCAAGGCGTGGGTCTATTGCGTGACATGGCTGGCAAATGGTTATCCCTCGTGGATGACGCGGCCGCACCTTGGCTGCCACGCAGCGTTCTCGCCCCGGCAATCGTACGTCATGACTTCAGACGCCTGCGCACCGTCGCTGCCGTGTCCTTGACCGCGCTGCCGATCATCCCCCTCGCGCTGACGCTGGCACTGCCCGTATCCGCCGCGCTGCCGGCGGGAGCGGCGCTTTGGGCGTCGGCCTCCCTGTTGGCCGCAGCGGCGGCTATTTCCGGCGGCCGTGCCGAGCCGATCGTCGCTGAGGTGGAAGTGGCGCCTGCGCCGGGCCTGCCAGACCTCGATACAGCCTATGATCTGTTTGCGGGGTTGGTGACTGTCCACGATATCAGGGGCCACGTCCGGTCAGTACACGGCCGCGACGCCCGCGAATATCTGAAACTGATGCGCGATCCGCAGGGGCGCGGCTTCATCGAGCAGATTCACGTTTCGGATCGTATCGCTTTCCTGCGAGCGATCGATTCACTGCGCCTCGACAGCGAGCGCACGGCTGTGGACATTCGTCTCGAACGGACGTCGGCGGATGGTCCCCAATTCGCTCATTTCTATTGCGAGATGACGCCCCTTCGGGACGCTGAAGGAAATCTCCTCGCGATTGTCGCCCAGTCGCGCGATGTCTCCGAAGGCGCGCGTTTGCAGGCGGAGGCGGCAGCCAGGGCCGCGCACGCCGAGTCCGCAAACGATGCCAAGACCCGGTTCCTTGCCGCGGTCAGCCACGAATTGCGCACGCCGCTCAATGCCATTCTCGGTTTTTCCGACGTTCTTGCCGGTGAATATTTCGGGAAACTCGAAAACGATCGCCAGCGCGAATATGTGTCGCTGATCCACCAGTCCGGCACGCATCTTCTCTCGGTCGTCAACACGATGCTCGACATGAGCAAGATCGAAGCGGGCCGCTACGAGCTTCTCCGCGAACCTTTCCGCGTCGCCGAGGCCATCGCCGCATGCGAGGCGATGCTGTCGCACCAGGCGCGCGAGAAGGGTGTGCGACTGGCGAGCCGGGTTACCCGTTCGGTTGGCGAAATCAATGCAGACCAGCGCGCCGTCCAGCAAATTCTCATCAATCTCGTTGGTAACGCGATCAAGTTTACCGACCGGGGTGGGCTTGTCACCGTCGATGCCGCCCGGGAAGGCGCCTTGCTGAAGCTTACGGTCAGTGATACCGGAATCGGCATCGCCGCGGACAAGCTGAAGATGCTTGGCCAACCTTTTGTCCAGATTCAGAATGATTATACCCGCCGCTACGAGGGAACGGGACTTGGGCTGTCTCTGGTGAAGGGACTTGCCGAACTGCATGGCGGCGACGTTTCGATCCGTAGCGCCGAGGGTGAGGGCACCGAGGTCGTGGTCTCCATTCCCTGGGATGTTTCGAGCATTGCCGGAGCGGAATGCGCGCGCGTGCCTGTCACGGTGGAGTTTCCGCCGCGGTTGACGCTGCGCGGCGACGGAAAAAGCGATGTTGGTGAGCCGGCCGTGGTCGAGGCTCTCCGCAAAGGAGAAATGGGTCGGGAAGGGGGACATGGCACCGCGCAAGCGAAAACAGCCTGAGCGTAACCGGGCGGCGCGGCGGGGTGCGGGTCTTGCCTTGCGCGGACTCGCTTTGGTCGGCCGTGGGCTGGTGCTCGCCGGCCGCCTGGTCTCCCGTCATCCGTTGAGCGCCGGCGGGACGGCGATTTTTGCGGTCGTTTTCAGTTTCGTGGCAGCAAACGCCATGTGGTATCAGCACGGAAGGCATCCTTCTCCGCTTCTTCGCACGCGCGTGCCCCTTGTCAGTCCGGAAGTGGCCGAGCGCCTTGCCGCCGCCAAGGGGGAGCCGGTCCAGCAGCGCAACGTGACCACCTTTGTCATAGAGAGGGAAGGTGAGACGCCCGTCCGCGATGCGGCTCCGGACGGGTCCAATGAACGCGGCGCCCCGCTTTCGGGCGCACCCGATGCGCAGGCCTCGACGCTGATTGCCGACATACAGAAGGAACTGGCAAGGCTGGGTCTTTACGAAGGAACGCCGGACGGTCAAAGCGGCCCGAAAACTTCAGCGGCGATCCTCCGCTTCGAAAAACAGGCCGGCCGTATGGAGACCGGTACGCCAAGTGCCGGTCTGCTTCAGGCTCTGCGCAGCGCTGGCGGCACTCCGGCGCTTGTCGCCACGCCCGCAAACCGGCCCTATTCCGATCCGAAGACCGTTCCCGCCGATGCTGATCCGGTTGCCGCCGCCATCCGTAGCGCCGAGAAAGACGACGGGCTCGAACCGCGTCGTGGGGTTCCGGTGTCGAGCGAGATGGTGATGAACATCCAGAAGGGCCTGAGCAATCTCGCCTATGCGGATGTCGTGGTCGACGGGGTTGCCGGCGATCAGACACGCGCCGCCATCCGCCATTTCGAAAAACATTACCGCCTTCCTCAGACCGGAGAGCCCAACGCCAAGGTTCTCAAGAAGCTCAAGGAAATCGGCGCGCTCTGACGCGATCCCGTCCTGCGCATGTTCAGGCTCTCGATTTGCATCGCGCCGTCCGCGCGTGTATCAGCCTTGCATGCGCCTGAAATCCCACATTTTCGTCGCCTCGCTCATACGGAGCGTCTTTGTACGCGGCGGGTACGCGGCAGTGCTGCGCAAGGGAGCGGAGGAGGCGGGTGCGATCTTCATCCGCCAGCGCGGGCGGTCGGGCTATGAGACGCTCTATGCGCCGGCGCCGCAGAATTTCTTCGACGACGAAGGAGATACGTCGCGGAGATTCGAGGTGCGGTTGCGTGGCGCCGGGGCCGAAGACGTCGAACGGGCACTTTCCTCAGAAATCCGATTTGATCCGGACTGCTGGATCGTCGAACTGGAGCTCGACGACTGCGGCAATCTCTTCGATGTGGTGGACGACCGCGGGTGAGCCTGCCCACTGCATGTTTCCTTTAATCGGATCCGATCGAAGGACAAAAACATGCAGCAGATCAAAGTGCTCTCAGCGACCTTTGTCCGTCTGATAAGACGCACGGCGCTGTAGAGGTCATCTGCTGCTTCTTTTTTGTTGCCGTGTTGCAATTTACTGTCGGCCGAAGCTTCGCTTCGCATCGGCGGTCTTGCTTTGACTTGCAATGGATTGGGACTCTTGCCGACGCGGATCCGCGGCCCGGTTGTCAGCGAGAAGGCGTTCATGACGGGGTGGCCGCGGTCCCGCATCGGCGCGGAGCCAGGAGGCAACCCTTTCGATGCTCGCCTGCCGGTCGAGATTTCTGATCAGCGCCTCGGCGCGATTTCCGCCACCGATCCTTTCGGAAAGATGTGGATAAAGCAATTCGAGCACACGGGTTTCCTCGCCCGCCGGAAAGGACAGAGCTGCAAGCGCTGCAGCGAGTTGCTGGCCGGAAACATCCAGCAAAATACGGTCGGCGAGGGCGCGGCTTGTTCCGAGTGCGTCTGCGAGCGCGGTGGAAAAGAGCGCCGTTTCGCCATTGCGTGCGAAACGAACGAGAAGCGCGCAATGCAGTTCACCGATGGGCTGGATAAGCGATCTGTCGCTCTTCTCCTGTGATCCGACCCGCGCCAGCGCCTTGATTTCCGCCCGCAGTTTTTCTTCGCGGTCGGCGACGGCGGTAGGCGCTTGCGTCTGGCGCGCGCCTGGAGCGCGATGATCGCTACCGCCATCGAGCCGCTCTTCAGAATGCGCGGGCTGGTGATGTTCGACGAGCGCATCGATTGCTGAAGGCGACAGGTTTTCCCGGCGGGCAATGGCCCTGGCATGGGCCGGGCCTTGCTCACGGATGATGGAAACGAGCACGCGATCGGGAATTGCCCTGGCGCGGGTGAGGAAGGCGGCGGCAATTGAAATCGGCATGCTGCCGATCAGCAGGACCACGGATTCCGGCACGTGCGGGCACTGGGAGAGGGCTGCAGCCGCCTGGCGGCGTGCCTCATTGCTGGAGCCGAGGAAGAGCGGCTCGAACAATTCGGCAAACTGCTTCATGTCGGACCTGCTGGGAATGCGAAGGCTCTCGAAGCCGGTGACTGTCGCCATCAGCACGACATCCTTCAGCCGCCCCGTCTGCGGCCGTTCCAACTCACGAAACCGGTTTGTCACGACATATCCTAAAACGCAAAGCATGACGGCATTCCGATGGCTCGGAACGACACACGTGTCCAAACGTAGATTGAAATCGTTAGCGCACCATTAACTATGGACGTTGGGGCTTTATTCAGGCTTGCGTCATTCTCGTGACCGGTCGCCGGCTCGTGGGAAGGTTGCCGTCCTTAGCCATAAAAAGTCCACAAGGGATCCTATTTGATCCGCCCGACGGCAAACGGCCGGATAGGCGATTCGGCCGCGGCCTCACATGTGGGAGATTGATTTGTGAAGAAAGTGTTTTTGCGGACCGTGGCTGTCTGTGCGCTGCTGCTGATGCCCGCAGTTGCATCCGCGGCCGAGGGCTTTGCGACCGCTAATGTCAACATGCGCTCGGGACCGAGCACCTATTATCCGGCAGTGACAGTCATCCCGGCCGGCGATTCGGTGGAAATCCATGGCTGTCTCTCGGACCGCCCCTGGTGCGACGTGTCCTTTTACGGCGGACGCGGATGGGTGGCGGGCCGATATGTGCAGGCCGCCTTTCAAAGCCGCAGGGTCTATGTGGAGCCGGAATATTACCGCCCTCTCGGGATCCCGACGGTCGTCTTCGAGTTCGACAGCTATTGGGACCGGAATTACCGCGGCCGTGACTTCTACCGGGATCGTGACCGCTGGAGGCATGATCGCGATTGGGATCGCGAGCGTGAGCGCGACGGGCGCAAATGGGAGCGCCGCCAGGTGAGGGAGCGCCGAGACTGGGAGCGCGACCGCGACAGGGAGCGGCGCGAATGGGAACCGGAATACGGTCGCGACGACGATCGCTGGCGACGCAGGGTGGAGAGCGAAGGGTATCGGCCGGACGGTGCGGAACAGCCGCGTCGTGAGCGCCGTTACGAGGGGCACAGGACCATCGTGGACTGCAATTCCGGCGACGTTCGCTGCGAATAGTAGACGGGCGAACCGCTCCTGGGCCGGCGGCCTGTGCCGTCGGCCGTTCCTGCCGCGATTGGCTTTTGCATCGTCCCGCGTGGGAACCAATCCCGCCTCAATGCGTTGAAATCGCGCAAAGGGTGACACCGGAATGGCAAGGAGCGGAGAGATGGCGGAAAAGAATTTGGCGGCAGTCGGCGCCGAGACAGGTACCGAAACGCGGACGGTGGGCGCGCAGGCCGAACTGGAATCCCAGGTGCAGGAATTGAAGGCAGAGATCGCGCGGTTGACGGAGACCGTGTCGGCAATAGGAAGCGGAGCGAAGGCCGTCGTGCAGGGGGAAGCGGAACTGATGACTCAGCGTGTCCGGGAACGCGTTCGCGAAGAGCCGATTTCGACGTTGCTGACGGTTGCCGGAGTAGCTTTCCTGTTTGGACTGATCGCGAGACGCTGAAGTGCGATTGCCGCCTCCGAATATCCCCAAGATTGAGGATTGCGTGAAGTCACTGCGCCATGCTTTGGCTTAACAAATGGTTAACCAGGCTGTGGCTCAATCGGTCCAGGACGGGTATCATTGATTTGCCTCTGATGCCGAAGCGGACGACATCCGGGTGACCGGAAGAAGGAGTGAATGAGAAGGGCGCGTCTGTCCGGGGAGCCCCGACAATGCGTCAGCCCGCAAGCGGGCAGGGTGAAATCTGTACGGTAGTTCATCCGTCTCGGGAGATTATGGAGACGAGCATGGCAGACGTAATCAGAATGCAGGACCGCATCGTCAAACGGCCCGAACGGCGTCCCGTCGCAAAGGGCGGTGCCAAGGTCTTGTTCTTCACGGGTATCCGTTATGAGAGGCTGGACGGTCGCGGACCACAGCCGACTGCTCCGGTCGACCGGCAGGCCAAGAAGCGGTAAGTGGCGGGCGGCCATCAACCCTTCGTGCGACGGCAGTTGCTTGTCGCCCACATGTTCCCACATCGGCCAGAATCATTTTGGGCTGACTAGCGCTGGAAGGGCTCGCATCTTGATTCGGCGAGGAAAGTACGCACCAGTTCCTCGAAGCTGTCGACCGGCGCCAGAGCCCGGAGTACCGCGTAGCCTTCTTCGTCCTTCATCTCGATCATGATCGATTGCGCAAGAGCTTCGGGCGGCGACTTGCGCAGTTCCACGAGTTGAATCGGTGTGGCGACCACGAGATCCAGATCGCCGTTGACGGCTGTCTGATCGTTCATGCTGAAAACCTCGTTCGACCCGCTATCGAAAATCGCAAGCGACCAGAATGGCACGGCGCCCCTCCCGACGAAGCGAGCCGGAGCATCCGCCACCGAAAAGCTGCAAACGGCCGTACGCAGAAACGGATCCGCGTTGTTCAGACCGGTCGGCCCGGGTTCGGCCGTCAGGGGAAAGAAACTGTCCATCTCGAGAAGGCCGAGCACGCGCGTGTAGGCATCGCGGCCGGTGAACTGAGGCAGGGTGAGTATGATGACGATGTGAAGGAGCGCGGCGCCGACGAGGCCCACGAGAATGGCGAAGAAAATGCTACGCATGCCCACACCCGGTCTTGACGATCTTAGGCATCGTAAGGTCGATCAGGCCGGAGGAACCCGCCGTGGGCGTATCGAGGAGCGTCAGCACGAGGGCGAAGCTGCCCGTCCGGCGGATCGCGAGCCAGTTGTCGGGCTGGGCGACGGACGAGACGTGGATGGCGAAGCGGCTGTCCTCGGCGCGCAAGACCGTCCAGGAATTAATTGCCGAGGGTAGATCCGGCCCCGGACGCAGTGCGGTCCCGTCGGGAGCCGCCGCGTAAAGGGTCCAGAAGCGGGCCGGCGGTGTGATGCCGGAAACATCGTATGAGCAGCCGGCCGACAGGCGCGCACCGGTGTCGTCGGTGAGGGCTGTGAACGCCAGCCCCTCGGCCCCGCCGTAGAGCAGTTGGCCGGCGCGGGCGCGATGTGCCTTTGCATAGGGGTCGGCAGCGACGATCTGCGCCTCCGGAAATGCCACCCATGGTCCGATCGCAATCGAGCCGAAACCAACCGTCGCCTTCAGCGCCCATACGGCCGAGCCGATTCCGCCGCCGAACGCGACGATGAGGGCAAGAGCGACAAGGAGGGGAACTCGAAACAAGAGGCAACTCTATCGATTGTTGTATCGTTTACCTTCCGGCGCTCGTTTTAGCGCCGCTCGGCTTCATTGCCAGAGAACGGATTTCTCGCTGCGAAGTCAATTGTTTGTCGTGTTGCGCAAGGGCCGGATGTGAGACCCTTGACTCGGCGTTTCGAGTACGGCCACCTTGCCGCCGGGCCGTTCGCGTGCCTTCAACGGCTGCGCCTTTTCGAAAGTGCCGCCGATTTTCTTCAGAAGCCGGGTTACGTCGGCGGAAAGCGATCGCGGGCGCACGAGCGGCGGCAGGGCGTTGTCGTCCTTTTTGGCGGTTTCGGCCGGCTGTTGTTTCGCCGGCTCGGATGGCGCTTCGATTCCGGGTATCGCACGATGCTCGATCCCGTGCTCGGCATAATCCATCAGTCGCTTGAAGGTCATCGCGGGGAGAGAGCCGCCTGTCATTTCGTCGGTGGAGGTATAGTCGTCATTGCCGAACCAGACGGCAGTCGTGTAGTCGCCCGTGAAACCGACGAACCACGCATCGCGATAAGCCTGTGTCGTGCCTGTCTTGCCGCCCGTGACGATGCCGTTGTCGAGGGCTGCGCGTCGCGCCGTGCCGATAACCGGAATCTGCGTCAGCATGCGGTTCATCGATGAGGCCGCCTCTTCGCTCAGCACCCTGCGTGCCGGCGTCGCGTCGCGCCCGAAATCGTAGAGAATGTCGCCGTCATAGTTGAGAATCTGGCTGATGCCGTGGCGCCGCGATTGGAACCCGCCGGCCGGAAAGACCGCATAGGCCGTCGCCTGGTCGAGCACGGTGACTTCGGAAGTGCCGAGCGGCATGGTCTTGTCGGTACGGATGGGGGTTTCTATGCCCATTCGCTTGGCGGTCTCGGCAATGATCTCGGTCCCAAGCTTGTCCTTTGCGAGGCGGACCGGAACAGTGTTGATCGATCTGGCGAGCGCGTTCATCAGCGTCACCCGGCCGGCATATTTGCGGGCATAGTTCTGAGGCGACCAGCCACGCCAGGTGATCGGCGCGTCGACGACGACGGTTTCGGGCTTCATGCCCTTTTCCATCGCGGCAGCATAGGTATAGACCTTGAAAGACGAGCCCGGCTGGCGAAGCGCGCGCGTCGCACGGTTGAACTGGCTTTCGCCGTAGTCACGGCCGCCGACCATCGCCCTTACCGCGCCGCCATGTTCGACCATTACCAGCGCACCCTGCTTGACCTTGTAGGTCTCGCCATATTGCCTGAGGCCCGACTCGACCGCTTCCTCGGCTGCTTGCTGCAGCCCCATGTCGATCGTCGTGCGCACGATCAGGGAATGTTGCGCGAAGGGGGCGGCGATGCGCTGGACCTCTTCGAAAGCCCAATCGAGGAAGAAATCCGGTGCCTTGACCTGCGCACGATCAACGACGGACGCCGGAGTCAGGCGAGCGGCGATCACCTGTCCCTCCGTCATCAGGCCGCCTTGGACGAGATTGCTCAGAACTTCGTTGGCGCGGGCACGCGCCGCCGGCAGGTTCACATGCGGAGCATAGCGTGCCGGCGCCTTGAAGAGCCCTGCGAGCATCGCGGACTCGGCAAGATTGACGTCGGTAATTGCCTTGCCGAAATAGAATTGGGCTGCCGCCGCGGCGCCGAAGGTGCCGCCGCCCATATAGGCACGGTCCAGATAGAGGCGGAGGATTTCCTTCTTCGAAAGGTTGGATTCGAGCCAGACGGCCAGGAAAGCCTCTTTGATCTTGCGCTCGATCGTCCGTTCGTTCGAGAGGAACAGGTTCTTTGCCAACTGCTGCGTAAGTGTCGAACCGCCTTGAACAACGCCACCCGCGCGAGCGTTCTCGGTCATCGCGCGTGCGAGCCCTAGAAAGTCTATCCCCCAATGGTCGAAGAAGCGCCTGTCTTCGGTGGCGAGCACCGCCTTTATAAGGTGATCCGGAAGCTCGTCGATCGGGACGGAATCCTCATGGATAATACCCCGGTGGCCGATCTCGTTGCCGTAACGGTCCAGAAAGGTGACCGCGAAATCGCTTTGCGCGCGCCAGTTGCCGGTGGTCTCCTCGAAGGCGGGGAGGGCGAGCGCCAGCATCAGTACGGAGCCTGCCGCACCCAATGTCATGCCTTCGCCAAGCACTTCGAAGAGGGCTTTCTTCCAGCCGCGTACGCGAAACCGTCGGAAGAAGATGGTGGTATCTTCCCACCATTCCGCGAGGCGGAATCCCGCACTCCACACGGTCGAATCGATCCAGGAATCGATCCGAAGAAAGATATGTCGCCGTTTCGGCCGGTTGTCCTCTTTCCTCGGTTCCTGCACGGTCTTCATGTCCCGAAGGTTCTGCCTCATCCCGATATTTGCACGGCGCGGCAATCCAATCTACTTGCATATGGCGCAACCCGCCTTAAAAAACCGGCAATTTTCTGCGAAGTTTCCGTGTTCGTGCGAATTTTATGAAAGTGTGACTTTGATGGGCGAAATGCCTTTCTGGAAGATGAAGAGTCTGGAGGAGATGAGCGGCGCGGAGTGGGAGAGCCTCTGCGACGGTTGCGGGCTCTGTTGCCTCAACAAGCTTGAGGACTGGGACAGCTCCGAGATCGCCTGGACCTCGATCCGTTGCACGCTTCTGGACGGAGAAAGCTGTCGTTGCAGGGATTACGACAATCGTCAGGCGACGGTGCCGGACTGCATTCAGTTGACCCCCGAAGCGGTGCGCGAGATCAGTTGGCTGCCGCCGACCTGCGGTTATCGGCTGGTCTCCGAGGGCAGGGATCTCTATTGGTGGCATCCGCTCGTTTCGGGCGATCCGGAAACTGTGCATGCGGCCGGCATATCGGTGCGCGGACGTACCGTGCCGGAGGACGATATCGATATCGAAGATTATGAAGATTATCTGGTGACCTGGCCACTTGAGGTTGGCAGAGAGCCGGCCGAATAAGCCGCGCCGCGCCGCCTTTTAGACACTAAGCGTCAGTGATCGCCGCTCTTGATGGCGAGCCTTCTCGGCGCGACGTTGCGCCATGCGGTTTCCATGGACTGGCGAACGAGTTCATTGTCGGCGCCGACGAAATAAAGCGATGTCCAGCCGCGCGCGCCCCAGCCGCCTGGAACGGCGGCGCAAACGCCGGGCTCCGTCTCCAGAAGCATGCGCTGCTGATCGGGCGTGAACTTGAAAACCGCGCGCCCGGCTTCCGGCAGCGTCATGAAAATACGATTGCCGACGCGGAAATCCCGTGCACCGAAATGTGCATTTTCCTGGGTTCCCGGGAGGCTCAGGGCCAGCTTTTCGATTTCTGCGGTCAGCATGCGAGGAGAGTAGCACGGAATTGCCGATTGGCAAAAACCCGCATAGTCACGCCGCAGCGCAATGTCACTCGGCGGGAGGAACCGTCTTCTGGGCAGCTTCGCCTGCCGTGCGTATTTCGCGCCACTCGTTCTCGAACCGGTCGAGCAGCGATTGCGGAATTCTGGATTGCGGCGATGCCGACGGTTTGTTCGCGAGCGTCTTCATCCGGTCCTCCTTTGGGCGAGACATGGAATAGGCGGACGATTCCACAAGATAAAGGCTTTGTAAATCAGCGGTTTAAATAATTTAAACGATTGAAAAAAAATTAAATCGATTAATTTTCGGACGGATCCACCGCGCTCAGCGATAGAGCGGCTGCGGGCGGAAAGTCGCACCACCTTTGCTCGTTCCGCTCTGGCGCATAAGCACGTTCCGTGCGATGCGGCGAAATGGTGAATACAATCTACGGTCGCTTTCCACAGTTGAATGCCAAGCAACAGTCGGACACCGACCCTGCCGATCTCCGGGCTGACATTCATTTGCCATTCAGCCTGTATCGGTTAATGATTTTGACGTAGAGCTTCCCAAGTCGAAAGTGCGTTCATGTCTTCAGCATTGACCATAGCCGCGCTCGCCGCAGGCCTCGCAGGTTTTTCTCCGCCTGCCGTCGACATGCCTGCGGTTGTCGTCCGCGTGGCAGGCGACTGCAGCGCGGCTGCCGCGCAGGTCGTCGCGCAGACGGGTGGCGAGCTGCTCTCCGCCCAGCCGACCGGCGACGGGCAATGCGTGGTGACGGTGCTCATCCCCGGCAATGGAGGGCGCCCCAAGAAAGTCACGGTGAAGGTGCCTATGTAAGAGCTCTTTCGGGGTGTCCGAAAGCAAGGGAAGTGGACGAGAATGCGCATTCTGATCGTCGAGGACGATACCAATCTGAACAGGCAATTGGCTGAAGCGCTGAAGGAGGCAGGCTACGTCGTCGATCAGGCCTATGACGGTGAGGAAGGCCATTATCTCGGCGATGCGGAACCGTATGATGCGGTCATTCTCGATATCGGCCTTCCCGAGATGGACGGCATCACCGTGCTCGAGAAATGGCGCGCAGACGGCAAAACCATGCCGGTGCTGATCCTGACTGCCCGCGACCGATGGAGCGATAAAGTCGCGGGAATCGATGCCGGCGCCGACGATTATGTGGCAAAACCCTTCCATGTGGAGGAGGTGCTCGCCCGCATCCGTGCATTGATCCGCCGTGCCGCCGGGCATGCAAGCTCCGAGATCGTATGTGGCCCGGTCCGCCTCGATACCAAGGGCTCCAAGGCGACTGTCGCAGGTGTGGCGTTGAAGCTCACATCGCACGAGTTCCGCCTGCTATCCTATCTCATGCACCACATGGGGCAGGTGGTTTCCCGCACAGAGCTCGTCGAGCATATGTATGATCAGGATTTCGATCGCGATTCCAACACGATCGAGGTCTTCATCGGCAGGCTCCGCAAGAAGATCGGCAACGACCTCATCGAAACGGTGCGCGGTCTCGGATATCGCATGCAAGCACCCGGCGATGGCCATTAGATCCCTTACTGCCCGTGTTCTGGCGGTTTCGACCGTTTGGGCAGTCGTTGCCCTGGTGGTGATCGGCATCGTCATTTCCGCCCTTTACCGGCAGGGATCCGAACGCGGCTTCCAGGACCTGCTGCGAGCGCAGCTCTATAATGTCATCAATTCGATCTCTGTCGACGACAAGGCAGCGCTCTCAGGGAGCCCGCAGCTCGGCGACCTGCGCTTTTCCCAGCCGCAGACCGGGTGGTACTGGATCGTCGAGCCGATCGGCGAGTTCGATACGCCGCCGCTGATTTCGACTTCGCTCGGAACTGCGAAACTCCCAATCGTCAGCGTTGACGAGGTCCCCTTCGACATCCGCTACGAGCGGTTCTACACCACGACGGATCCGTTCGGCAACGAGGTCGAAGTCGCCGAAACCGAGGTCGTCCTCGATATCCAGGGTCACGCCGCCCGTTTTCGGATCGCCGGAAATCGCGAGGTGCTGGAGGCGGACATCGACCGCTTCACGCGTAATCTCACGATCGCCTTGTCGATTTTCGGCCTTGGCGGCCTCGGCATGAACGCGCTGACCATCCTCTTCGGCCTGAAGCCGCTCGACCAGGTACGCCGCTCGCTCGAAAAGATCCGCACGGGCGAAAGCGAGCGGCTGGATGGGGCTTTCCCGCGGGAGATCCAGCCCCTTGCCAACGAAGTGAACGCGCTGATCGACAGCAATCGGCGCATCGTCGAGCGGGCGCGTATGCAGGTCGGCAATCTGGCCCACTCGCTCAAGACACCCATTGCGGTTCTGCTCAACGAGGCGAGGGTGCTGGAGGTGCCGCACGGAGAACTGGTCAGGGCGCAGGCCGATGCCATGCAGACCCAGGTACAATCCTATCTAAGCCGTGCCAGGATCGCGGCCCAGCGCGGGTCGGTGCTTGCGAGGACCGAAGCCCAACCGGCGCTCGAGAGGATCATGCGGGTGATGCGGCGGCTCAACCCCGACAAGCAATTCAGTCTTTCGATCAATCCGCCTGGACTGGTTCTGGCGATGGAGCAGCAGGACGTCGAGGAAACAGTCGGCAACCTGCTGGAAAATGCCGCCCGATACGCGCAGGACAGTATCTGGATGACTGTCGAGCCCGCCCCCGAAGACGCACGCGGGAAGGAGCCTGGCCGCCAGTGGATCGTCCTGCAGATCGACGATGACGGGCCGGGGCTCGACCCGGATCAGATTGCAGTGGCGATGAAGCGCGGCAAGCGGCTCGACGAGAGCAAGCCCGGAACCGGGCTCGGCCTTTCCATCGTGAGCGAGATCGTCGGAGAATATCAGGGCAGTGTCGCGCTCAGCCGACGCGATGAGGGAGGATTGCGGGCCACGCTCTTTCTCCCGGCTGCGATCTGAGGCGCGGCGCCATCAAAAACGGGGCCTCCTCTTAACCTTTCCAGGCAAGGCGGGAAGGCCGATGCGGCGTGATCGTGATCCGGCGGTCACACCCGGACGGGAAAAAATGCGGGTGCCCGCATGGGGCGGTTGCCTCGGCCCGCTGGTGGTGCAAAAAGAATTCGACTGACGCCGCTGTTTCGACGGATATTCCCGAGGCGTGACTGGTGACTGACAACAGGAATGAGTAGTGCGTATCATGAGGAATTACGCAGAGATGACGCGGGCCTTCGCGTCAAGCGGCAGGATCGCAGTCGTGGCATCGAGCGTAGCCCTGAGCGGCTGTGGCACGACCTCGTCCGGCCAAGGCGGGGCGGTTGCGGGCCTTGGCGCTGCCTCTACCCGCGTTGTGTCATCCGCGACGTATATCGAGGCCCTGCAGGGCGGTGTCGTTTCGCGCCTCGCCGGCGTCGACCTCGGCAAGTCCGATCGGCAGCGGGCGCTTGAGGCTGAGTATCGTGCGCTCGAGGCGGCGCCGGGCGGACAGCCCGTCGCCTGGCAGGGGCGCGGCGTCAGCGGCTCAGTCGTCGCGGCCGCACCCTATCAGGTCGGGTCGCAAAATTGCCGCCAATACAGCCATACGGTCACGGTCAAGGGTCAGCAAAGCACGGCACGGGGTGCTGCCTGCCGCAACAGTGATGGAAGCTGGACACCGCTCACCTGAGCCGACGCACGTCGCATGTCGACACGGCTTGCGGCGAAACGCCTCAAATCTCCGTCATCGCCGGTTTTCGAGTTGGAATGACATGAACGGCATAGTATTCCCCAAACATGTTGTTCTGGATCCTCGTGGCCATTCTGACGGCGGCTGTCGCAGCCGTGCTTCTTCTGCCGCTCATGCGAGCGGCATCGCCCCTGCCGTCTCGCCATAGTCACGATATCGAAGTCTATCGCGATCAGCTCGGCGAGCTGGCGCGGGACCGCGATGCCGGACTGATCGGCAGCGAGGAGGCCGAGCTTGCCAGGGCCGAGATCGCCCGCCGCATGCTCGCGGCCAGTGCTGCAGATCAGGCAGCCGCCGAACGCACCCCGAAGCGACTTCTTTCCAATCGCCTGTCGCAGGCGTTCATTTTCCTCTGTCTTCCGGCAATCGGACTCTGTCTCTATTTGACGACAGGGAGCCCCGGCGTGCCCGCACAGCCACTCGCGGCCCGGCTCGCCGACCCCAACGGCGATGTCAATATTCTGATCGCCAAGGCCGAAAACCACCTGGCTCTCAATCCGGAGGACGGCGCCGGCTGGGACTTGCTGGCGCCGATCTACATGCGCCATGGTCGTCTCGAAGACGCTGTTGCCGCCTACGACCGGGCGATCCGGTTGCTGGGGCCCACCCCGGCAAGAATGGGCGGCTATGCCGAGGCATTGGTGGCGCAGGGCGGCGGCCTGGTCACCTCCGAGGCGCAGAACGCTCTGCGAAAGGCGCTTGCTCTCGATCCGAACGACCCGCGTTCCGCATTCTACCTGGCGCTTGGATTGAAGCAGGAGGGTAAAAATGCGGAGGCACTCTCGGCATTCCGCAAGCTGGCAGGCAGCTCGCCGGCCGATGCGCCCTGGCTGCCCCTGGTGAACCAGCACATAGCGGAGCTCGCCGACAGCCCGGCGGCCGTTGGTCCAACAGGCCCGGCCGCTACTGGCCCAGCCGCGCCGGGAAATCCGACGCCGGGCGATATCGCGGCGGCGAAAGAAATGAATGACGGCGATCGTCAGTCCATGATCCGCGGTATGGTCGACAGCCTGGCAAGCCGATTGAAGGAGGACCCGGCCAATCTGGAAGGCTGGATGCGTCTGATCCGCTCCTATGTCGTGCTAGATCAAAGGGACAGGGCGGAGGAAGCGCTGCACGAAGGACTGATCGCATTCCCGGCAACGGGCGTACAGGGGAAGCAACTGCTGGCTTTGGCTCAGGAACTGGGGCTCGACGCCGGCGGAGACACTGAATGACACGCAAGCAGAAACGATTGGCAATCATCGGAGGTGGCGTCGGATTTCTGACGGCGGCGGTCCTGCTCGTCATGTTCGCTTTTAGCCAGGCGGTCGCCTATTTCTACGTCCCGGGAGATCTTACGAAAGCCGACGTCGCGCCGGGGACGCGTATCCGCCTCGGCGGGCTTGTCGAGGCAGGCTCCGTCAAACGCGGCGAGGGCAGGACCATCACCTTCAAGGTGACGGATACGCTTGCGACCGTTCCGGTGACCTATACGGGTATCTTGCCCGACCTTTTCCGCGAGGGGCAGGGCGTCGTGGCCGAGGGTGCCTTCGTCGGCGGCAGCCCGGTTTTCGTTGCGGACACCGTGCTCGCCAAGCATGATGAGACCTACATGCCGAAGGATGTCGCAGATCGCCTCAAGGCCCAGGGGGTCACGCTTGGCGGGGAGGAAAACATCCGATGATCATCGAACTCGGGCATTACGCGCTGGTCCTGGCGCTCGCGACCGCGATCATCCAGGGCCTCCTGCCCGTCGTCGGGGTACGGCGCGGCGATCCCGCCTTGATGGCGCTTGCTGCAAACGCGGCGCTCGTCTGCTTTCTGCTGGTCGCATTCTCCTTCGCCGTGCTGACATTCGCTTATGTGACGTCGGATTTCTCGGTCAAGAACGTATGGGAGAACTCGCATTCCCTTAAGCCGCTGATCTACAAGGTCACCGGGGTCTGGGGAAATCACGAAGGCTCGATGCTCCTGTGGCTGCTGATCCTCGTCTTCTTTTCCGCGATGGTCGCTCTCTTCGGCCGAAACCTGCCGGAGACGTTGAAGGCGAATGTGCTTGCGGTGCAGGCCTGGATCGCGACGGCATTCACACTCTTCATCCTGCTGACCTCCAATCCCTTTGCGCGGCTGGTGCCGGCGCCTGGAGAGGGCAGGGACTTGAATCCGGTGCTTCAGGATATCGGGCTGGCGATCCACCCGCCCTTGCTCTATCTCGGCTATGTCGGCTTTTCAGTCTGCTTTTCTTTCGCGGTGGCAGCTCTCATCGAGGGGCGGATCGACGCGGCCTGGGCCCGTTGGGTGCGGCCTTGGACGCTCGCCGCCTGGACCTTTCTCACGGCCGGCATCGCAATGGGCTCGTACTGGGCCTATTACGAGCTTGGTTGGGGCGGTTGGTGGTTCTGGGACCCGGTCGAGAATGCCTCCTTCATGCCCTGGCTTGCCGGAACGGCCCTTCTGCACTCGGCGCTGGTCATGGAAAAGCGCGAAGCGCTGAAGATCTGGACCGTGCTGCTGGCGATCACGACCTTCTCGCTGTCGCTGCTCGGGACCTTCCTGGTACGCTCCGGCGTGCTGACATCGGTCCACGCTTTCGCCACCGACCCGACCCGCGGCGTCTTCATTCTCGCCATTCTGGTGGTCTTCATCGGCGGCGCCTTTTCGCTCTTTGCATTTCGTGCCTCCCACCTCAAAGCCGGGGGGATATTCGCGCCGATCTCGCGCGAGGGCGCCCTTGTCCTGAACAACCTGATCCTGACGACGGCAACCGCGACGGTGCTGACCGGCACTCTCTATCCGCTGGTGCTCGAAGCGCTGACCGGCGACAAGATCTCGGTCGGCGCGCCGTTTTTCAACATGACCTTCGGCCTGCTGATGCTGCCGCTCGTCGCGGTCGTTCCCTTCGGTCCGCTGCTTGCCTGGAAGCGCGGCGACCTCGCCGGCGCGGCGCAGCGGCTGTTTATGGCTGCTGCCGTAGGCCTGCTTGCCGCCGCAGCCTGCTATTACGCGGTAAATGGCGGCCCGGTGCTGGCTCCACTCGGCCTCGGCCTCGGCGTTTACCTCATCATCGGTGCGCTCACCGACCTTGTCCTGCGCTCCGGACTCGGCAAGGTAAAGGCCGGCGTCGCCTGGAAGCGTTTCTCAGGCCTGCCACGTTCATCTATCGGCACGGCGCTGGCCCATATCGGTCTCGGCATTACCCTGATAGGGATCGTCGCGGTGACAGCCTTCGAGACGGAAACGGTCGTCGAGATGAAACCGGGGGCGGTGGTCGATGTCGGGCGCTACAGCCTGCGTTTCGACGGCATGCGCGAAGGGCGCGGGCCGAACTACACCGAGAATGCCGGCCATTTCACCATCAGCCGCGGCGGCGTCGCCGTCAGTGAGGTCTGGTCGTCGAAGCGGCTCTATTCGGCGCGCCGCATGCCGACGACCGAAGCCGGGATCCGGACCTTCGGCGTGAGCCAGCTCTATGTTTCCCTGGGCGATGACATGGCCGATGGAGGCATCGTCGTGCGCATCTGGTGGAAACCGCTGATCCTGTGCATCTGGGGCGGTGCGCTCGTGATGATGGCCGGCGGAATAGTCTCGCTCACCGACAGGCGTCTTCGCGTGGGCGCACCGGCGCGTGCCAGAAGGCCGCTTGCGGTGGGTGCTGCGGAATGATCCGGCTGCTCCTCGCACTTCTCCTCTTGCTGGCATCCGCGATGCCGGGTCTCGCCGTGAATCCTGACGAGGTGCTCGCAGATCCGGCGCTTGAAACCCGCGCGCGAGCAATCTCTGCGCAGCTTCGCTGCATGGTTTGCCAGAACCAGTCGATCGACGACTCCAACGCCGAACTCGCAAAGGATCTGCGGGTGCTCGTGCGAGAGCGCCTGAAGAGCGGCGATACCGACGAAGCCGTGATCTCCTACGTCGTCTCACGCTACGGCGAATTTGTTCTCCTCAATCCCCGCTTCGAAGCCAGGACGCTCGTCCTCTGGGGCATGCCTGCTATTCTGCTTGTGATCGGCGTCATCACCCTCGTCCTGGCCGCGCGCCGCCGCGGCGCAAGGGTCCCGGCCGCACCGCTTTCCGACGAAGAACAGGAAAGGCTGGACAGGCTTCTGCGCCCCTGATCCAACCGCAGCCGATTGCCTGCTTCCGCCGGAACATTAACAAAAATTCATCTGCCGGACAGAACGCAGTAAGGTCCCGTTCGTTACTTGTAACGGTACAGGCTGTTCTCCAACAGCCAGACGAGCGGGTTTCGGCGGTGCTCGCTGTCCTGCTCGGGAAAAAGTTTCGAAGCAGCCTGCCCCCGCAGGCGAGCTTGATGAAAGAGAGAAGGCAGAGCCAATGTCTATGATCAAAACGTCCCGTCCCTCCTTGAAGACAGTTCTGAAGACCACGACTGTTGCCGGCGTTGCCGCCGTACTGCTGACCACCGGGCTTCCGGCACAGATCACTCAGTCCTTTGCCGAAGCGGTCAGCGTGCCGGCTCCCGCCGTTCCGAGCTTTGCCAACGTCGTCGAGGCGGTTTCGCCGGCGGTCGTTTCCGTTCGCGTGCAGGCACGTGAACAAGCCAGTGACGACGAAAGCAACTTCACCTTTGATTTCGGCGGTCGCGGCTTCGACGATCTGCCGGAAGACCATCCGCTTCGGCGCTTCTTCCGCGAATTCGACCCGCGTGACAACGACCGTGCCGACCGGTGGCGCGACCGCCGCGGCCCGCGCGGTGAGGGCCGTCTGCGTCCGCGGGCGCAAGGCTCCGGCTTCTTCATCACCGAAGACGGCTACCTCGTCACCAACAACCACGTCATTTCTGACGGATCGGCCTTCACCGTCATTATGGATGACGGTACCGAGCTCGAAGCCAAGCTCGTCGGCAAAGACAGCCGGACAGATCTTGCAGTGCTCAAGGTGGACGCCAAGCGAAAGTTCACACATGTGAGCTTCGCCGATGACGAAAAGGTGCGTGTCGGCGACTGGGTGGTCGCTGTCGGTAATCCCTTCGGCCTTGGCGGCACCGTGACAGCGGGGATCATCTCCGCTCGGGGCCGCGATATCGGCTCCGGTCCTTACGACGATTACCTGCAGGTCGACGCAGCGGTGAACCGTGGGAATTCCGGAGGCCCGACCTTCAACCTCTCCGGAGAGGTGGTCGGAATCAACACGGCCATATTCTCGCCTTCCGGCGGCAATGTCGGCATCGCCTTCGCAATTCCCGCCTCCGTCGCGAAGGACGTCGTTGACTCCTTGATCAAGGACGGCACCGTTTCGCGTGGCTGGCTGGGTGTCCAGATCCAGCCGGTGACGAAGGATATTGCCGAGTCGCTCGGCCTTGCCGAGGCGAAAGGTGCTCTCGTCGTAGAGCCTCAAACGGGCTCGCCGGGCGAAAAGGCCGGCATCAAGAACGGCGACGTCGTGACGGCCCTTAATGGCGAGCCGGTCAAGGATCCGCGTGATCTTGCCCGGCGAGTGGCGGCACTGCGCCCCGGCTCCACTGCCGAGGTCACTCTTTGGCGCTCCGGCAAGTCCGAAACGGTCAAGCTCGAGATCGGCACGCTGCCGAGCGATGCCAAGGAGACTGCACCGACAACCGGCGAAGCACAGCCGGACGAAGGTCAGGCAAGCGACGAGGCACTGGCCGGGCTCGGCCTGACGGTGACCCCGTCGGAAGACGACAGGGGCGTCACGATCACATCCGTCGACCCGGACTCCGACGCTAGCGATCGCGGTCTGAAGCAAGGCGAGAAGATCGTCTCCGTCAACAATCAGGAAGTGAAATCGGCGGACGACATTCTCAAGGTGATCAACAACGCCAGAAAGGACAATCGGACCAAGGCGCTGTTCCAGATCGAAGCCCAGGAAGGCAGCCGCTTCGTCGCACTCCCGATCGCTCAGGGCTGAGACGGCACGATAGAATAATTGCCGTCCATGAGGGGCGCCGCGACATCAAACCATGTCGTGGCGCTCCTTTGTTTCTGGTCGGACGCCGTATCCGGCAAGTACAGCGAAGCGAATCCGGTTGAGACGAACGGAGGTCCGGGACTATGGTCACCCGCATGAAGATTCTGATTGTTGAAGACGACCTTGAGGCCGCCGCCTATCTTGCCAAGGCATTCCGCGAGGCAGGCATTGTCTGCGATCACGCGAGTGACGGTGAGGCCGGTTTGTTCATGGCGAGCGAGAATGCCTATGACGTTCTCGTCGTCGATCGCATGCTCCCCCGCCGGGACGGCCTTTCGCTGATTACGGAATTGAGGCGCAAGGACATTCACACACCCGTGCTCATCCTCTCTGCGCTCGGCCAGGTGGATGACCGCGTTACCGGTCTTCGCGCCGGCGGCGACGACTACCTGCCGAAACCTTACGCCTTCAGCGAGCTTCTGGCGCGCGTCGAGGTGCTTGGCCGGCGAAAAGGCGCACCCGAGCAGGACATGGTCTATCGTGTCGGCGACCTCGAACTCGACCGCCTGTCGCACTCGGTCCGGCGGCAGGGCAAGGAGATACCCTTGCAGCCGCGCGAATTCAGGCTGCTGGAATATCTCATGAAGAATGCCGGGCAGGTGGTGACGAGAACCATGTTGCTCGAAAACGTCTGGGACTATCATTTCGACCCCCAGACCAATGTGATCGACGTGCATGTTTCGCGCCTGCGTTCGAAGATCGAGAAGGATTTCGATCCACCCTTGCTGAGGACGATCCGTGGTGCCGGATACATGATCAAGGATGAGCGGGCCGCTGACGCATGAGCAGGATCCGCGTGCTGTTCAGGACCACCGCCGTCCGGCTCTCTGCGCTTTATCTGGTCCTCTTCTCCCTCTGCGCGGCTTTCCTCGTCATTTATGTGACCGGTATGTCGGAGCGCCTCCTGCAGCAGCAGACCCGGGAGGCGATCGCCGCCGAGGTGAACCAGATCTCGGTTGTCTACGACCGCGCCGGTATCAACGGGCTGCTTCGTTCGCTTGAGCGTCGGGCGCGTCAGCCGGGAGCGAACCTCTATGTCATTGCCGGGCCGAACGGAGAAATCCTCGCCGGCAATGTCGCCGCTCTGGAGCCGGGGCTACTCGACGACGAGGGATGGAAGTCGCAGCCGTTCCGCTATCGGCGCTTTACCGACGAGAGTCAGGCAGACAGGCACGTCGCTCTCGCCCAGGTCCTTGTGCTCGATAACGGCCTGAGACTACTCGTCGGCCGCGATCTGCAGGAGCCGGAGAAGTTCCGCGCGCTGGTCCGTCAGGCGCTGATGGTAGCGCTCGGCATCATGGGGCTCGGTGCGCTGGTCATCTGGTTCGGTATCGGTCGCAATGCTCTGCGCCGCATCGACCGTATGTCGGAAGCGAGCACGAAGATCATGGCCGGGGACCTCTCGCAACGCTTGCCGGCGAGCGGTTCCGGTGACGAGTTCGACCGCCTTTCGGAATCGCTCAACGCGATGCTGGAACGCATAGAGAAGCTGAATGAAGGACTGAAACAGGTTTCCGACAACATCGCGCATGACCTCAAGACACCGCTCACGCGCCTGCGCAACAAGGCAGAAGCGGCACTTGCAGATGGCGGCGAGGATAGCCGGAGCGGCGCACTCGAGCAGATCATCGCCGAGTCGGATCAGCTGATACGTACGTTCAACGCGCTTCTGATGATTTCCCGCGTCGAAGCGGGCTCCGCCGTTGCCGAGATGAGCGAGGTCGACCTGTCCCGGATCGTGGAGGATTGCGTCGAACTCTATGAGCCGCTGGCGGAAGACAAGGACATGCGCATCGAAGCGGAGGCTGCGCCCGGGGTTGCGATTAGCGGCAATCGTGAACTCATCAGCCAGGCGTTAGGCAACCTCGTCGACAATGCGATCAAATATGCGGAAGGTGCCGAAAATCCGCTGATACGGGTTGAAATGAAGCGGAGCGACCGTCAGGTCGTCTTGACTGTCGCCGATCACGGGCCGGGCATTCCGGAGAATATGCGGGGAGAGGTTGTCAAACGCTTCGTTCGCCTGGACGAAAGCCGATCGAAGCCCGGGACGGGGCTCGGTCTGTCGCTCGTCGAGGCGATTATGGAGCTGCACCGCGGTTCGCTGGACTTGTCGGCGACGGAGGTGGGTGGCCGAGGCCTGACGGTTCGCATGGTTTTCCCGGCCGCTGCGACCTGATAGAGCACTTTCAGGAAAAGCGTTTCGTGGTTTCCTGTTTCGGAGGTGCGTCGCCTTAGAGGCACCGGACCGATCGCGGAGGTGAAGGGGGGAGTGTTCATGGCGGAAACGGTCGAGCGGTCTTTGTCCGATATCGATGTAGTGCCGATTCGTCCTGCAAGCCAGGCAGATGCCAAGGCGGCCCTATCCGTTCTCAAGGATGTGGCGAAATGCAGTGATAGGATTGCAGAGCGCATTGCCTCCGGCGCGCCGCTCAAGGATTTTCTCGTTGCCGCCTTCGCGCTTTCGCCGTTCTTGCGGGATACCGCCGGTGGGCATCCGGCGGTTCTCGAGGCGCTGCTATCCGAAACGCTGCCGGCGTTTTTGAAGCGCAGGATCGAGGCTGCGCGGACAGCCTGGCGGGGCGAGGCGACCGGTGCGGCGCTCGCGGACACCGAGATCATGATGCGCTTGAGGCGGGCGAAGCGGGAGGTGGCCTTCGCCGTCGCTCTCGCGGACCTTTCGCGTCTTTTCAGCGCCCGCGAGACGACGCGGTGGCTCAGCGATTTTGCAGAGGCGGCCGTCTCGGCTGCGATCGATCATTTGCTGCTGGGTGCGCATGAAAGCGGGAAGCTGGAACTGAAGGACAGCTCCGCTCCGTCAGCCGGCTGCGGTGTTGTCGTGCTTGGCATGGGCAAGCTCGGCGCCGGTGAGCTCAACTATTCGTCCGATATCGACCTCGTTGTCTTCTATGATCCGCAGTCGAGCATCATCACCAGTCGCGATGATGCTCCCGAGACCTTCGCCCGGCTGTTGCGGCGCCTGGTCCGAATTCTGCAGGAGAGGACCGGCGACGGATATGTCTTCCGAACGGACCTGCGGCTGCGGCCCGACCCGGGTTCCACGCCGCTTGCCATTCCCGTCGAGGCGGCAATGCTCTATTACGAGAGCAGGGGCCAGAATTGGGAACGCGCCGCCTTCATCAAAGCGCGGCCGATAGCGGGCGATCTGGAGGCGGGCGAACGGTTCGTCAGGGAGCTGACGCCCTTCGTCTTTCGCAAATATCTCGACTATGCCGCGATCGCCGACATTCATTCGATCAAGCGGCAGATCCATGCCCATAAGGGACATGGCGAAATTGCCGTGAAGGGTCACAACATCAAGCTCGGGCGAGGCGGCATCCGGGAGATAGAGTTCTTCGTCCAGACGCAGCAGCTGATTGCCGGTGGCCGCACGCCCGCATTGAGGCTGCGCGAAACCGAAGCGATGCTGCGAATGCTCGCCGAAAGCGGCTGGATCGACGGAACGACGGCTGAGGAGCTCACCGAAGCCTATTGGTTCCTGCGCGACGTCGAGCACCGCATCCAGATGGTCCACGACGAGCAGACCCATCTCCTCCCGGAGACCGAAGCGGAGCTCAAGAGGATCGCCTACATGCTCGGCTTTGAGGACACCTCGTCCTTCTCGAAGGCACTTTCCGGTGTGTTACGAACGGTCGAGCGGCGCTATGCGCAGCTCTTCGAACAGGAGGTGAAGCTATCCGCCGAAACCGGTAATCTGGTTTTCACCGGAGAGCAGGACGATCCTGACACGCTCGAAACGCTGAAGAAGCTCGGTTTCCAGCGACCGTCCGACATAGCGCGCATCATCCGCACCTGGCATTACGGACGCTACCGCGCGACGCAGTCCGTCGAGACGCGCGAGCGGCTGACGGAACTGACGCCGGAGCTCCTGCGCTTCTTCGGCGAAAGCCGGCGAGCCGACGAAGCGTTTCTGCGGTTCGACCATTTCCTCTCGGGGCTGCCGGCGGGGATCCAGCTTTTCTCCCTGCTCGGCAACAACCCCGGGCTCCTGTCGCTGATCGTCAACATCATGTCCTCGGCGCCCCGCCTGGCCGATATCATTGCGGCCAAACCGCATGTCTTCGATGGCATGCTGGAACCGGGCTTGCTTTCGGAGCTACCAACCAGGGATTACCTGGCACCGCGCATCGCGAATTTCGTTGCCGGAGGCAGGCATTACGAAGAGGTGCTGGACCGGCTGCGGATCATCGCCGCCGAGCAGCGCTTTCTGATCGGCATCCGGCTCCTCACGGGTGCGATCACCGGTCTGCAGGCGGGACGGGCACTCACCGACCTCGCCGATCTGATCATTGCCTCGGCGCTCGATGCGGTGCTGGAGGAGATCCGGTCGGTGCATGGCCGCTTCCCCGGCGGGAGGGTCGCAATCGTTGGAATGGGCAAGCTGGGCAGCCACGAGTTGACGGCCGGCTCCGATATCGACCTCATCCTGCTCTATGATTATGACGACGAAGTGCTCGAATCCGACGGCGCCAAGCCGCTCGATCCGGTGCGCTATTTCACACGGGTGACGCAGCGGCTGATCGCCGCGCTGTCGGCGCCGACGGCCGAGGGCATCCTCTATGAAGTCGACATGCGGCTGCGGCCCTCCGGCAACAAAGGGCCCGTTGCGACACGCATCGCGGCCTTTGCCAAATACCAGCGGACGGAGGCCTGGACCTGGGAGCATCTGGCACTGACGCGGGCGCGCTGCATCTGCGGCGATGAAAGCCTCGTCGGCGAAGCGGAGGCGATCTTCGCTGAGGTTCTCGCTTGCAAACGGGACATCGCGAAGATCCGCAAGGATGTGGAGGAGATGCGCGGACTGATCGACAAGGAGAAGCCGCCGAAGGACATCTGGGACTTCAAGCTGATACCCGGCGGATTGGTCGATATCGAATTTATCGCCCAGTACCTCACCCTGATCGCTCCGGCGAGGGGCTTGACCCCTCCTCCTGCCGGGACGCATACGCTCGAGGCGCTGAAGGCGCTTGGTGCCGGGATGATGGATGCGAACGATCTCGATACGGCCGCCGAAGCGCTCGTGCTTTTCACGGAGCTTTCGCAACTCGTGCGACTTTGCATCGATGGCGACTTCGATCCGAAGGAAGCGCCGGCCGGTCTCGTCGATCTCGTCTGCCGCGCCGGGGATTACCCCGACCTCTCACATCTCGAAGCCGACATTCGCCGCCTTTCGAAGGCCGTACGCCGGATCTTCCATTCAGTCATTGCGGCGTGAGCGGGGCGATCAGGCGCGGTCGGGGATTCTGACCGAAATGATGGTGCCGACATTCTCTGTCGAGTGGATCTTTATGCTGCCGCCGTGAAGGCGGGTAAGCGAGCGGGAGATGGCAAGCCCGAGCCCCGAACCGCCCTTGCTCTTGGCATATTGGCTCTGCACCTGTTCGAATGGCTGGCCGATCTTTTGCAAGGCATCCCTGGGAATACCGATCCCGGAATCGGCGATGGTGAGGGTGACCGCGCCTCTGACCTTTCGGGCCCGGAGCGAAATGCGCCCCCCCTCATTGGTGAACTTGACGGCATTGGACAGCAGGTTGAGCAGGACCTGCTTCATCGCCCGGCGGTCTGCGAACATCGTCAGACCGGAAGATACCTGCTGGACGACGCGGATGTTCTTCTGTTCCGCCGGAATTGTGGTGAAACGGAGCGTCTCCTCGATAAGCGGCGCGAGATCTATCCTCTCGCGCGTGATGCGCATGTGGCCTGCCTCGATCTTCGACATGTCGAGAATGTCGTTGATGACGTTGAGCAGGTGCTTGCCGCTTTCGAAAATGTCGCGGGAATATTCGTGGTACTTCTCCGAGCCGAGCGGTCCGAACATCTGGTCCTGCAGGATTTCGGAGAAGCCGAGGATAGCGTTCAGAGGCGTTCTCAGCTCGTGCGACATGTTGGCCAGGAACTCGGACTTCGCCCGGTTCGCGGCCTCGGCGCGCTCTTTCTCCGCCTGGTAATTCGCGTTGGCGACGGAGAGTTCGGCCTTTTGCTGCTCGAGCGTTATGCGCGAGGCGGAGAGATCGCCGATGGTGGCCATCAGCCGCCGCTCCGATTCGCGTAGCCGCACTTGGTGCCGCTTGAGGAGCGTGATGTCCGTGCCCACCGAGACGAGGCCGCCGTCGCGCGTGCGCCGCTCATTGATCTGCAGCCAGCGTTCGTCGGCAAGCTGCACCTCGCTCGTCTGGGAGTGGTTGCTCCGGTCCGGATCGGCGATGCGCCGTTCGACGACCGGCCGCGCCGCCGCCGCTTGGACGATCGTGCGTTCGGTGCCGGGCACGAGCACGTGGTCGGGCAACTGCCAGGCCTGCTGGAAGTGAGTGTTGCACATGACCAGGCGATCGTGCTTGTCCCAGAGTACGAAGGCCTCCGACGTGCACTCGATGGCGTCCGCAAGGCGCTGATCGGCTTCGGCGTAGCGCTGGGCGAGCCTATGCTGTTCGGTCACGTCCATCGCGATGCCGATGAGGTGCGTCCGGCCTGAGACGGTACGGATCACCTGCGCGCGGGCCCGAAGCCATACATAATGGCCGTCCGCATGGCGCATGCGGAATACCTGATCGATCTGGCGCTCGCTGCCCCTCGCGATCGCCCGCGCGACGCGGTATATGCCCCGGTCGTCTACATGCATGAGCCGGGCGGCGTCGCCGAACGACAGCACGCTCGCATCGCCCGGCATGCCGAGCATTTCGTACATTGAACGTGACCAGAAGAGGCGCCTGTTGTCGAGGTCGAAGTCCCAGAGACCGCATCGCCCGCGGGAGAGCGCCGTTTCGACGCGCAGGTTCGATTCGGCAAAGATCGCATCGGCGTCGCGGGCGCGTTTCGCCTGGATGTAGTAGGCGTAAAGGACGACCATCAGGATCGCAGAAACGCCGGCAAACAGCGTGACATTGAGAGAAATTTCATCACGCCAAGCTGCCTCGAACGAGGCAATCGACGTTGCCGCCAGAACCGCGCCGCCGGAGTGGGGCAGCTGCCGCAGCGCAATGAAGTGATCGACACCATCAACCGACGCTCTCACGATCCCGGCCCCCTCGCCGTAATATTGCAGCGTGGCAACCTCGGGGGCCACTGCGGAGAGCGTGCGCCCAACGAGGTGGGCGCCATCCTGCGTGCTCGCAAAGACGCGACCGTCCCTGCGGACCGTCAGCAGGATGATCCCGGCATCCAGCATGTCGGCGGGCAGAAATTCCGTGAGCCGCTGTTCGATCTCCCAGCGGCGGACGTCCGTGAAGATCTCCGGCCCGTCCGGTTGCAAAGCGCCGGCTGCTGCTGCGGCCGTAAGACTGACGGTGCGGCGGGAGGAGGCCTCCATGCGAGCATGCTCGTCCATCATTCCCGACATTCGTGAAATCGCCACGATGAGAAGAAAAGCGATGATGAGGACCGGAATGGATCGCTTGAGCATGGGCTCGGCCATAGCGAGCTTCTGCGATGCCGGTTCGGCAAAGATCTTTGCCTGCTCGATGAACTCTCGTTCGAGGCCCGAAAGGCCCGGGAATTTAAGTCGCAACCGCCCTTCGGCTGCGCTTCCCCGTCGCGCGTCCGCCATCTTTTCCAATTTCTTGTCCTCGAGAAGCGCTCCGTACTCGATAATGCCCAAGGAGCGCTTAGTTCTTCTCAGTCTGAAATGTCGATCCCGTCTTCAGCGTTTTCTCGCAAGAGGGCATTTCAGTGATTCGGCGCGCCGCTCGCCCGAATCTGCCTCAATGAATCACAGGGCGATTCGCCTTGTCCAGAGGCAAGGGTAAAGATTTGTTAACCAATTCTCATCGTTGGGAAGTCGTAGCCGGGCTGCCGCAGCAATCCGGCGACGACCGCCGTCACCCCTGAAGGTTTGCGCTGCCCGGTCAGTGCTTGTCTTCGAGCATGCGGTCGACGATGTCGCTGACATCCGCGGAAAGGCTGGAGGCACGCGCAATCTCCTCGAGCGCACTTCGGGCGTGGCTGGCCCGAACCTCTTCCAGCGAACCCCACGAGCGCATCGACGTCAGAATGCGCGCGGCAAGTTGAGGATTGCGCGCGTCGATGTCGAGGATCTGTCGGGCGAGGAAACGATAGCCTTCGCCATCGACGCGATTGAAGCCTGTGGCGTTCGCGAATGCGAAGGTGCCGACTAGCGAGCGTACCCGGTTGGGGTTGTTGGCATTGAAGAGCGGATCCGACATCAGCCCCCGAACCCGGTCGAGCGTCGCAGCTCCGGGGATCGTCGCCTGAATGGCGAACCACTTGTCGATGACCAGCGCATTATTGGCAAAGCGTTCCTTGAACGCGGCCAAGGCCTCCGCCGTCTCCTCGGCATCCGGAAAACGATGCGCAAGGAGCGTCAGCGCCTGGCTGAGATCGGTCATATTGTTGGCGGAGCGAAACGCATCAGCGGCTTTGCCCGGCTGCCCGTCGGCATAGACGAGATAGAAGAGACCGGAATTGCGCAGGGCTCGACGCCCGGCGCTTTCGGCGTCCGGACGGAACGGGCCGGACTGGGACATCTCGTGAACCAGCCGCGCGAAACTGTCCTTGCCCGCCGTGGCGATGGCGGTGAGAACAGCCTGACGGCCGGTATGGATCGCATCCGGGTCGTTGCTGCCGCCGATTTCGCGGCCGATGTCGGTTTCGCTCGGCAAGGACAACACCTGCGCGCGGAATGCGGGCTCCAGCCGGTTGTCTGCGGCCGCGGCGAGAAGCGCGTCGACGAGCGCGTCGTCGCAGGCGACCGGCCGTCCGGCACGCGTTTGCGCCGCCGCCTTGACGAGATTGTCGAGTGCCATCGTATTCAGCGCCTGCCAACGTGCGAAGAGGTCGGTTTCGAAACGCGCGATCAAGGCACGGTCCCCGGCGCTTTGCACAACGTGCAAATTGATCGGCGCCGAAAAGTCTCGGTTGAAGGAAGGGACAGGCTGCGCCGGAACACCCGAGAAGGTGACGCTCTGTTTTCGCTCGGTCAGGTGCAGTACGTCCCCGCTGATCTCGGCGCCGGAGACGGCCGTGGGCGTCGCCTCGCTTCCGTCCGGAAGCAGCAGCCCGAAGCGAAGAGGGATATGCATCGGTGCCTTGCTGCTTTGTCCGGGTGTCGGCGGCACGGTCTGCTCGAGCGAGAGAGTGTATGTCTGCCCGGCGGTGTTATAGACGCCCGAAGCGGTAACGAGCGGGGTTCCCGCCTGATGGTACCATAGTGAGAATTGCTTGAGGTCGCGGCCGCTGGCAGCTTCGAAGCAGGCGACGAAATCCTCGATCGTCACCGCCTGGCCGTCGTGACGCTCGAAATAGAGGTCCATGCCCTTCTTGAAGAGATCGCGCCCGAGGATGGTCGCGATCATCCGCGTCACCTCGGATCCCTTTTCGTAGACCGTCGTCGTGTAGAAATTGTTGATCTCGCGGTATTGCGTCGGCCGTACAGGGTGGGCGAGGGGACCGGCATCTTCCGGGAACTGCTCGGATTTCAAATGCCGCACTTCGGCGATGCGCTTCACGGCGCGCGAGCGCATATCGGCGGAAAACTCGTGGTCGCGGTAGACGGTCAGGCCTTCCTTCAGGCAGAGCTGGAACCAGTCGCGGCAGGTAATGCGGTTGCCGGTCCAGTTGTGGAAATATTCGTGCGCGATGATCGCCTCGATGTTGGCATAGTCCGCATCGGTCGCCGTTTCGGGATCGGCGAGCACATATTTGTCGTTGAAAACGTTGAGGCCCTTGTTCTCCATGGCGCCCATGTTGAAATCGGAGACCGCAACGATCATGAATATGTCGAGGTCGTATTCACGGCCGAAGACGTCCTCGTCCCATTTCATCGACCGTTTCAGCGCGTCCATGGCATAGGTCGCCCGCGGCTCCTTGCCGTGCTCGACATAGATCTTGAGGGCGACGTTGCGGCCGGAAACGGTGGTGAAGGTGTCCTCTACGACGCCGAGATCGCCGGCAACGAGTGCAAAGAGATAGCTCGGTTTCGGATGCGGATCGAACCAGGAGGCGAAATGGCGTCCGTCGCCCATGTCGGCGCCACCGAGATAGTTGCCGTTCGAAAGCAGAAGCGGCGCCGCAGCCTTGTCCGCGATGATGTTGACGGTATAGACCGCCAGCACGTCTGGACGATCCGGGAAATAGGTAATGCGACGGAAGCCTTCGGCTTCGCACTGGGTGCAATAGACGTTGCTCGTGCGGTAAAGGCCCATCAGCTTGGTGTTGGTCTCCGGCGACAATACCGTCGTGACGGTGATCTCGAAAGGAGCCCTTTCGGGCAGTTCGCGGATGATGAGCGTGTCGTCGGTCGCTTCATAGAGCGTGCCCGGTATCGCTTCCTGGTCGAGCAGCAGGCCGGTCATGACGAGCTCGTCGCCATCGAGGACGAGCGGTGCCGAGGGACTGACGCCTTCCCGGCGGTGGAAGATCATGCGCGCCTCGACCTTCGTTTCCTGCGGGTCGAGTTCGAACGTCAGGTCCACCCTTTCGAGAACGAAATCGGTCGGCCGGTAGTTTTCCAGATGAACGATCTGGCCAGTGTTTGTCCGCATGGTCAGTCCTGCTCGCGCCTTTATCGTTTCCGATTTGTAGAGGGCGCTCTTGATGGTGAAAAGCCAAGATCCGAGATTTCGTACGAATATGATGCCGGCGACGGCAGCGAAAAACGCCGCTTCTCCCGCCTCCTATTGACCGGAGATTTATCGGAGCGGCACTAACAAGACCTAAACCCGCAGCAATTTTTCGATGCGCGCCAACGCGTGTTTCATTCGATGTTACAGCGTTCGTTGCGCGTTTCAAAAGATGCGCGATTCAGTAAATAGCTGCGGCGCACGTTCGCTCAGTATCGCCCAGCAAATCATCACGAAAAAACCGGCTATATCACGAAATTTGATCTCACTCCTGCGCAAGCGCGGGTAAGGTGGCGTCGTCCTTTCGCGGCTCTCCTGTCGCATTTTCCCCCAACGTCTGTCGGCCTTCCAGCCGGTTCGCCGATGTAAGATTGAAAAGTACTTTCCATGGATGCGGACGCTCCGAGCCCGATGAAGGGGATTGTGCTCAAGGTGCTCTCCGTTGTCGTCTTCGTGTGCATGTCAACCTCTATCAAGGCTGCCGGCAACGATATCGCCACGGGTCAGATCACCTTCTATCGCTCGGCATTCGCTATGGTGCCGATCCTCGGCTTCCTGGCCTGCCGAGGCGCGCTGCGCGACGCTTTCCGGACCAGCAACGTCACGGGACATGTGGCGCGTGGCTTCGTCGGCATCCTCGCCATGAGTTGCGGCTTTTACGGTCTCGTCCATCTGCCCCTGCCGGAGGCGATCGCGATCGGCTACGCTATGCCGCTTCTCGCGGTGGCTTTCGCGGCGATCTTTCTTGGAGAGATCGTGCGGCTCTATCGCTGGTCGGCCGTGCTTATCGGGCTCATCGGGGTGTTTATCATCATCTGGCCACGGCTTACGCTTTTCAACCAGGGCGGCTTCGGGTCGGCGGAGGCTATGGGTGCCGTCGCGGTGCTTTTTTCGGCGGCGCTCGGAGCAACGGCGATGGTGCTCGTGCGCAAGCTCGTACAGAAGGAACGCACCCATACGATCGTCCTCTATTTCTCGCTTTCCGCTGCAATGTTCTCGCTTGCGACGCTGCCCTTCGGCTGGTCTGAACTCTCATGGGAGGCATTCTTCCTCCTGATGATCGCCGGGTTTTGCGGCGGCATCGGGCAGATCCTGCTGACGGAGAGTTATCGCCACGCCGATATGTCGACGATCGCCCCCTTCGAATACACATCCATCGTGCTGGGCATCGTCATCGGTTATTTTCTTTTCGGAGATGTGCCGACGGCAACCATGCTCGCGGGAACGGCGATCGTCGTCGGCGCGGGCATCTTCATCATCTACCGGGAGCACCAGCTGGGACTGGAGCGCAGGGGTGCCAGGAAGCACGTTACCCCGCAGGGTTGAAACACTTCCAGGCAGGGGCTCTACCGGGCACCTTCCTCCCAGGCAGGAACGGTATCGTCCTCGATGAGATCGCCCGCGTCCTGCTGTGAGACCGGACCGGTGACGTCCGGACCGGGTGTAGGCATGACAGTGGTCGCCTGAAAATCGGTCTTCGATACGAGGCCGTCATGCTGCTCTCGACGGAGAATGCGCCAGGCGGCATAGCCGCTGTAGAGAGCAAAATACACGGCGAGCGCGACGAACAGTGCGACGGGGCCGAAACGATCCATCACCGGGCCGACCATCAGCGGTCCTGAAATCGTGCCCAGGCCGTAGGTAATCATCAGGCCGGATGAAATTTCCACATACTCGTCGGGGCGTGCGAGGTCGTTGGCGTGGGCGACGTTCAACGCGTAGATCGGAAAGAGGACCGTGCCGATGCAGGCCGCGAGCGCATACAGGACGGGCGGACTGCTGTCGATCATGACGGACATGGCAAGGCAGGACACGACGCCGGCGATGCCGCAGGCGACCATGACGATGCGCCGGTCCATCCGGTCGGAGGCGCGGCCGATCGGTACCTGGGAGATCGCGCTGCCGGCGAGGAGCGACGCCAGCAGCGTCGCTCCTTCGCCGGTGGAAAGACCGATCTTCTGGGTGAAGACGCCGCCGAGGTTGAGCCAGGCACCGGAGAGCGCGCCGGCGAGAAAACCGCCGACGACGGCCACCGGCGAGCGTCGATAGAGCGCGGGGATGTCGAAGTTCGCCCGTGCCGGCGGTGCCGGCATTGGTGAGGACGAGAGGGCCGTCGGCAGCAAGGCGAGCGAGAACAGGACGCCGCAGAGGATGAACAGCGAGGTGTTGCTGGGATCGCCGAGCGGTACCAGGTATTGACCGCCGATGGTGCCGACCATGGTGGTAATGAGGTAGAGCGAGAAGAGCAGGCCGCGATTCTCGTTCGTCACCCGTTCGTTCAGCCAACTTTCGATGACGAGGTAACTTCCTGCGATCGCGAACCCGGATATGGCGCGAAACCCGATCCACGCACGCCAATCGACGACGAGCCCGCACATCAGGATCGCGATCGAAAGCAGCGTTATCAGAGCGGTGAAGACGCGAACGTGGCCGACACGCAGGACGAACTTAGGTGTCACAATGCAGGAAAGGGTGAAACCCAGCGTATAACCCGTCGCGAAAATCGAGATCGTGAGGGTCGACCAGCTTTCCGCCACGGAGCGTACCGGGATGACGTAGCTCTGCAGCCCGAAGGCCACCATCATCAGAAAGGTGGACAGCATCAGGCTGAAAACGGAAGCGAAGTTCGCCAGCATCGGCGCTCCTGGAGAGGGTGAGAGGAGCGGCGTCGTTCGGCTACAGCCGATGAACTTCGTCACTCCTGAAAATGGAATCGAGAGTGGCTGTAACGAAGTTCCGGGGCGCTGTCGATTGCGACAGACAATGGCGGATTGGCGCAACCGGGAAAGCGCCGGATTACGACGTTTTCAGGTGGGTCGACCTGAAAACATGGACGTGATCGATTCCAAAGAGGTAGAGGGCGACGCGGGCGGAAAACCGCACACACTTTCCTGATCCCGGTCTAGCTCGGCAGAAACTCGCTCGCCGCGCCGGCATGGGCTCCACGCCCGTCGCTTCTAATGCTCAGCCGGCTGTACTCACGCGATGCTCGCACGGCTGTGCTGATGTCGTAGATCGTGTCGATGAGACCGCGCAGGCTTCCAAGCGGTTTGGACATCGTCGTTCTCCCTGCGAGCTTCTCGCGCCGGCGACGTTCAGCGCTGGATGAGTTCTGCGAAAATCTGCGCCGGGCGGGTGGTCCGCGCCAGAGCCATTGCAGTCATCTGCTCGTTCGCGGCGGTGCCGAAGGGCGCGCGCGAGGCAGGGCCGGCGTAGCGGAGCGTCTCAAAGCTGCTGTGGATCGGGCGATAGCGGGCAGTCATGGTTCAGTTCCTTATCCATTCCTCCCGTTGCCTTATATTGCGGTGCAACATGCTTTTTGCAACGCATTAAAACGCCGCTCAGACATGCGCAAATCGCATGGCTTTTTTCACGCTTCGTTCACAATTCGGGACGGGATTTGAACGCCAGCAGGTCCAGCCAGGCGAAGCGCTTGTTTATCGGGGCTGCGATGAGGTCCTGGGGATGCAGGGTGGCGAGCGCCGGTATGCTGGTCCCAGCAAATGTGAGCTCGCGCCATTCGCCGCGCAACTGATGGATCATTTCAGCGCCGCCGAAGAAGAAGCGAGCGGTGAAATTGCCGAGAAGCAGCAGCTGTTTGGGTTCGGCCAGTTCGATCTGGCGCTCGATGAAAGGGCGGCAGATATCCGCCTCGCGAGCGCTCGGCACGCGGTTCCCCGGCGGACGCCAGGGCACTGTATTTGTGAGAAGGACGTCGTCACGCGACAGGCCGATGCCGAACAGCATGCGTTCGAGCATCTGGCCGTGCCTGCCCGCAAAGGGGTGACCGTCGCGGTCGTCGTCCGCGTAGGGCATCGGACCGATGATCATGACTCCGGAGGCAGCACTGCCTTCGGCAAAGACGAGGTTGCGGGCGCTATTTCTGAGATTGCACCCGGAAAACGCCTCCATGGCGGTGCGCAACTCTCCGAGCGATCGTGCGGCACCGGCGACGAACTGTGCCTCTTTGATGGCCTGTTCGTCCGGTATTGCGACGACAGGAGGGCGCGCGGTCGGCGCGGCCTGAGCGCGCTCGCGCGCGGTGGTCTCAGGTACGGGTTGCCGCCGTTCGGCTGCCATCTCGTTGGCTTGTGGCGCGGCACGGCTCTCCGTGCGCCTCATCCTCATAGCTTCGAATTCCGCCAGCCGGTCGAGGGGTTCTTCCTCGATCAACCATTCGACACCCGCTTCCGCATGGAAGGCGAGAAGGGCTGCGAGTTCGGAGGGGGAGAGGTCGTTGGCCGAGATCATGGGGCGAATGTAACAGATCGGTGGGGCTGGTGCACTGCATGTTTCCTTCGATCGCGACCAGCAATCTTTCAAGATGCTACTGCGACTTTCAGGCTGCCGCCGTCCACGCCGCGATGTCGTCGCGCTCGCCAATGAGGGCGAGGCCGTGGGCAATCGACAGGAGCTCGCCGCCGCTCTCGATGCGCTCCACGCCGAAGCGGTTCTCGAAGAGTCGGCGGACGGCCGGTACAAAGGACGTCCCGCCGGTCAGGAACACCTTGTCGATCCCGTCCGGCGTCGTCGCGGTTTTGGACAGGATTTCGTCGAGTGCCCCTTCTATTCGGGCAAGGTCGGGCGTAATCCAGGCTTCGAATTCATCACGACGAACGGTCCGGCGGGCGCGCTCTCCTAGCGGTGCGAAGGTGAATTCGGTCTCCTCCGCCTGTGAGAGCCGCATCTTGGTTGCCGAAATCGCCTGATAGAGCGGATAGCCCTCGTCATGCTCGATCAATTCCACGAAGGACTCCAGCTTTTCCGGCTCCAGGCTTGCCCTAACGAGCTTTTTCAATTCGGCGAAATCTCTCAATGTCTTGAAGATCGAAAGCTGATTCCAGCGGCCGAAATTGGCGTAGTAGCTCGAAGGAACTTCGAGCAGCTTGTCGAAGCTCTTGAACAGACTCCCCTTTCCGATGAGCGGCGAGACGATGTTGTCGATGATCCGGAAGTCGAAATGATCCCCGGCAATACCGATGCCGGAGTGACCGATCGGCGTTGCCGTCAGTTGTCCGGCCCGGCTCTCGAAACGGATGATCGAATAATCGGTGGTACCGCCGCCGAAATCGGCGACGAGCACCGTCGCGTCCCGATCGAGATTGCGCGCGAAATAGAAGGCCGCCGCCACCGGTTCGTACACATAATGGACTTCCGGAAACCCCAAACGGGTGAGCGCACGATTATAGCGCTCGAGAGCCAGCTTCTCGTCCGGATTGGCGCCCGCGAACTGGACGGGGCGGCCGACGACGACGCGTTTGAAAGTGGCCTCCCAGTTGCTGCCGGCATAGTCTCTGAGCCGCGCCAGGAAGCGTTGCATCAGGTCCTCGTACTCGTAGCGCTTGCCGAAAATCAATGTGCCCTGGAAGAGTGCGCTTGCGGCAAAGGTTTTGATCGATTGAAGGAACCGGCACTCGCCCGGATTTTCGATGAACTCGCGGATTGCCGCCTGTCCCGCTTCGACCTTCAGCGGTGACGGACCGGCGTCCTTCAGGAAGGACAGGGCCGTGCGCGTCGTGTCCGATCTCCCAGCCGGGCTTTCCACGATGACGGAGCGTGTCGAAGCGCCTTCGGCCTGTGCCAATACGGAATTGGTCGTGCCGAAGTCGAGGCCTAGGGCGGATGCCATGATCTTCTCCGTCTTTTTGGTCGTGGGGGCTTCCGTGGGGCGGGCCTACTCGCATGCGATCACGACAAAAGCAAGCCGCCAGGCGCCGAGGTCTGGAGGCAATTTATTTACGTTTACGTTCAGGTAATATATCAAACGCATCAACTCATGCGCAAAAGCAGAGACAGTCTGTCGCATCCCGGCTCGACAAGGTTTGCTGCATTTGTCATGACGGATTGATTTGGCCGGGAACGGAGCCGGCGCAAGACCGGCAAACTGGAGAGCGTGATGACCGAGCAACAAGAACTCCCCGAACGCGAGAGCATGGAATTCGACGTGGTGATCGTCGGGGCGGGGCCGGCGGGGCTTGCCGCGGCGATTCGCCTGAAGCAGGTCAATCCGGAGCTTTCGGTCGTGGTGCTGGAAAAGGGCGCCGAAGTCGGCGCGCATATCCTCTCGGGCGCCGTCGTCGACCCTATCGGTATCGACCGGCTGCTGCCCGGTTGGCGCGACGAACCGGATCATCCGTTCAAAACCGAAGTGACCGATGACCATTTCCTCTTTCTGGGGCCTGCCGGCTCGGTGCGCCTGCCGAACATGCTGATGCCGCCGCTGATGAACAATCACGGCAACTACATCGTCTCGCTCGGCAATGTCTGTCGCTGGCTCGCCGCCCAGGCGGAAGGCCTCGGCGTCGAAATCTATCCGGGCTTTGCCGCGACCGAAGTGCTCTACAATGACGAGGGCGCGGTCATCGGCGTCGCCACCGGCGACATGGGGATCGAGCAAAACGGCGAGCCGGGGCCGAATTTCGCCCGCGGCATGGAACTGCTCGGCAAGTACACCCTCATCGGCGAGGGCGTGCGCGGCTCGCTCGCTAAGCAGCTGATCGCCAGATACAAGCTCGACGAGGGCCGTGACGTGCCGAAGTTCGGCATCGGGCTGAAGGAGCTCTGGGAGGTCAAGCCAGAAAACCACAAGCCCGGCCTCGTGCAGCATTCCTTCGGCTGGCCGCTCGGAATGAAGACCGGTGGCGGTTCCTTCCTCTATCACCTGGAGGACAACCTCGTCGCTGTCGGCTTCGTGGTGCATCTGAACTACAAGAATCCCTATCTTTTTCCATTCGAGGAGTTTCAGCGCTTCAAGACCCATCCGGCGATCCGCGGCACTTTCGAGGGTGGAAAAAGGCTCTCCTATGGCGCCCGCGCCATCACCGAGGGCGGCTACCAGGCGGTGCCCAAACTCTCCTTCCCCGGTGGGGCGCTGATCGGCTGCTCGGCGGGTTTCGTCAACGTGCCGCGCATCAAGGGCAGCCACAATGCCGTGTTGTCGGGGATTCTCGCGGCGGAAAAGCTGGCTGCGGCGATCGCCGAAGGCCGCGCAAATGATGAGCCGATCGAGATCGAGCGCGGCTGGCGCGAGAGTGCAATCGGCCAGGACCTGAAAAGGGTGAGGAACGTCAAGCCGCTGTGGTCGCGCTTCGGCACCGCCGTCGGCGTGGCCCTGGGCGGTCTCGACATGTGGACGAACCAGCTCTTCGGCTTTTCCTTTTTCGGGACGCTGAAGCACGGCAAGACCGACGCCCAATCGCTGGAGCCGGCCTCGAAGCACCAGAAGATCGATTACCCGAAGCCGGACGGGGTGCTGACCTTCGACCGGCTCTCCTCGGTGTTCCTGTCGAACACCAATCACGAGGAGGACCAGCCGGTGCATCTTCAGGTGAAGGACTGGGACCTGCAGAAGCGCTCGGAATACGAGGTCTATGCCGGCCCATCGTCGCGTTACTGTCCGGCCGGCGTTTACGAATGGGTGGAAAAGGACGGCCAGCCGACCTTCGTCATCAACGCCCAGAACTGCGTCCACTGCAAGACCTGCGACATCAAGGACCCGAACCAGAACATCAACTGGGTGCCGCCACAAGGGGGCGAAGGCCCGGTCTATCCGAACATGTAATGTTCGGGGGGCGGGCCGCACCGGAAAGATGGCGTTTGGACATGCGAAGAGCCCGGAAGCGATTCCGAGCTCTCTTTTTTGCCGTCCAGGCTCCGACGCGCATGACGGGCAGTGTCGCCAGATGAATTTAAAAAGGGGGGTTAAACCCATCAATTATTTGTGTAGTTTGAGAAACGGCAGGAATGTGGGCCGCTGACGCAAATGGGAAAGTGTTTGCCGGAGAGACTCGATAGCAATGAGGGCGGCGCCGGTCCGAGCAAGTATCGGTTGGTCCCGCGAGCTATCGCCCCCCGGCAACGGACCGGGGCCGGTTTCTGTTCCCTGTCAGCAGCTGCGGTGCGGCTGACAGCCTGCCATAGAGACACCGCCAAAACAGAGGGAGCCGAAATGAAAAAACTTCTTGCAACGACATGCCTGGCCGCTGGTCTTCTTGGACTGGGCAGTACGGCATCGGCGGCGGAATGCGGCGATGTGACCATTGCCAACATGAACTGGCAGAGCGCTGAAGTCCTGGCGAGTGTGGACAAGTTCATTCTGACCGAGGGTTACGGCTGCAATGCCGATCTCGTCGTGGGCGATACGGTGCCGACCATCACCTCGATGATCGAAAAGGGCGAGCCGGACATTGCGCCGGAAGGCTGGGTCGATCTGCTGCCCGACGTCGTGAACCGTGGTCTCGAGGAAGGCAAGCTTGTAGGCGCCGCAGTGGCGCTTTCAGACGGCGCCGTCCAGGGTTGGTGGGTGCCGAAATATATCGTCGACGCCAATCCGGACATCAAGACGATCGACGACGTCCTGAAGCACAAGGACCTCTTCCCGGATCCCGAAGATCCAAGCAAGGGCGCGATTTTCAACGGCCCGCAGGGCTGGGGCGGCACGGTCGTTACGACGCAGCTCTATAAGGCTTACGGCGCCGAGCAGGCGGGCTTCACGTTAGTCGATACCGGCTCGGCAGCCGGCCTCGACGGATCGATTGCCAAGGCGTATGAGCGCAAGCAGGGCTGGGTCGGCTACTACTGGGCTCCGACGGCGCTGCTAGGCAAGTACGAGATGGTCAAGCTCGGCCATGGCGTTCCGAACGACATGGCGGAATGGAAGCGTTGCAATACGGTTGCGGACTGCCCGGACCCGAAGAAGAACGATTGGCCGAAGGACAAGGTCCAGACGCTGGTGACCAAGGAATTTGCCGATCGTGCTGGTCCGGCCATGGAGTACCTCAATACGCGCGCCTGGACGAACGACACGGTGAACAAGCTGATGGCCTGGATGACCGACAATCAGGCGAGCGGCGAGGAAGGTGCGAAGCACTTCCTCGAGGAGAACCCGGACCTCTGGACCAAGTGGGTCTCTCCCGAAGTCGCCGAGAAGATCAAGTCGGCCCTTTAGTCGACTCCTTTCCGAGAACGGCGCGCGTAAAAGCGCGCCGTTCCTTTTTTAGAAGACGCATAATTTCGTTCACCGCATGTCGGTTTGAGAATAAGATTGCGCAGCTTGATCGTTTACACCGCGCGTTAGCGTTTGAAGGCAGGCGGCAAAGCAATAAAAACCATGAGCCGCCCAAAAGAGTGCGAAGGGGAATCGACACATGGAATGGCTGACCAAATTTCCGCACATGGACGACGATCGGCTTCGACAGCTGAAGAAGATAATCGATGAAGGGTTCCGTAGCTTCACACGCGCCTATGGCGACGCGATCGAAGCCTTCTTCGATCCACTGCAATTCTTCCTGATCCATGCCGAACGTTTCATGACGCGAACGCCCTGGCCGATCATTCTCATCCTGATCGCGCTGATCGCCTGGTTTGCCAGCCGCAACTGGAAGATAGTCGCGGGCGCGATCGGGACCCTGCTCCTCATCGGCTATCTCGATATGTGGGACGATACGATGAAAACGATCTCGATGATCTTTGTCTGTACGGTTCTGTCGATAGCGGTGGGCATACCGATGGGCATCATCATGTCGCGCTCCGACCGTTTCCAGAATGTCGTCAATCCGGTGCTCGACGTGATGCAGACCATGCCGAGCTTCGTCTACCTCATTCCCGTCGTCATGCTTCTCGGTATCGGCAAGGTTCCAGGGCTCATCGCCGTAGTCATCTATGCAATCCCGCCGATGATCCGCCTCACCAACCTTGGAATCCGCCTCGTCGACAAGGATGTGCTGGAGGCAGCTGACGCTTTCGGCTCGTCGAATTGGCAGAAGCTGAAGAATGTGCAGATGCCGCTGGCGCTGCCGACAATCATGGCCGGGATCAATCAGACCATCATGATGGCACTCGCCATGGTCGTCATCGCCTCGATGATCGGCGTTCAGGGCCTGGGGCAGCCGGTGTTGAAGGCGATCGCCAACCAGTATTTCACGCTCGGAATTTTCAACGGTCTCGCCATCGTGGGAATCGCCATCATCTTCGACCGGGTTAGCCAGGCCTATGGGCGCCGACTCCAGCGACACCGCGAAATCATCCACGGGTAGAAGCAAACGCTGCTTTTGAGTTGCCACTCCCCACAAGCTGGGGAGTGGTCTTACGGAATCGGGAGCAGGTACCCCCGACTCCGCGAGCTGACCTCAGAACCCGGCGAGCACCAGTTTGCCGCGCGTTCGGCCGGTTTCGATCATCCGATGTGCCTTGCTGACCGTTGCTGCATTGATGGGGCCGAGCGTCTCCGTCAAGGTCGTGCGGATCCTGCCGCTATCCACCAGTTCCGCGACCCGGTTCAAGAGATTGTGCTGCTCGATCATGTCGGGCGTTTTGAACAGCGGACGCGCAAACATCATTTCCCAGTGTATCGAGACCGATTTGCGCTTGAACGGCATGACATCGAGGATCGGCAGGTCGTCGATGAGTGCAAAGCGCCCCTGCGGTGCGATCAGCTTGACGATTTCGTCGACATGTTTGTCGGTGTTGGTCGTCGAAAACACGAAGGCCGGTGCGCCGAGGGCGAGCTGGTCCATTTCCGCTGCAAGTGGTCGGCTGTGGTCGAGCACATGATGAGCCCCCAGCTTCAAAGCCCAGTCGCGCGTTTCGGTGCGTGAAGCGGTGGCGATAACCGTGAGATTTGTGAGGGCGCGCAGTAACTGGATCGCGATCGAGCCAACCCCGCCGGCACCGCCGATGATCAGCACTGTCTTCGCTGCACCCGGCACGGGATCACCGACCCTGAGACGATCGAAAAGCGTCTCCCATGCCGTGATCGCGGTAAGCGGCAACGCGCTCGCGGCAGCGAAATCAAGCGACTGCGGCTTCCATCCGACGATACGTTCGTCGACGAGGTGAAACTCCGCATTTGTCCCGGGCCGGTCGATGGCGCCGGCGTAGAACACTTCGTCTCCAGGCTTGAAGAGCGTAACCTTCGGACCGACTGCCGTGACGACGCCGGCAGCGTCCCAGCCGAGAACCTTGAGTTGCCCCGGTTCCGGCTGAACGCTGGCGCGCACTTTGGTGTCGACCGGGTTGACCGAAACCGCCTTGACTTCCACGAGGAGATCGTGCTCGCCCGGCGTCGGCACGGATAGGTCCACGTCGATCAGCGCGGCCTCGTTGGCGATGGGTTGCGGTGTCTTGTAGGCGACGGCACGCATGGAATTCTCCCTTCGAAATTGAACAGGAGCTACATGGGGCATATGCTGAAACAGCACAAGAATGCACAAATTTGGCCCATAGTGTCGAAACGGATATCGTATGTCCCGTCCCCGCGCGAAACTGACGAACACATTTCCGGGCTGTCCAGTGGAGTCGGCCTTGAGCTTCATCGACGGCAAATGGAAGGGCGTCATTCTCTATCACCTGATGAGCGAAGGCATCCTGCGCTTCAACGAGCTGCGCAGAAGGCTGCCGAGCGTGACGCCACGTATGCTGACCAGGCAGTTGCGTGAACTGGAGGAGGCGGCGCTGCTGTCGCGCACGGTCTTTCCGGTCGTTCCGCCGCGTGTCGACTACGCTTTGACGGCAAGGGGAGAAAGCCTGAAACCGGTGATTATGGCCCTGAAAGCCTGGGGCGACGAGAATGTTCTCTGCGACGGAGACCGGATGACGCTGAAGCCGATCACGGCCGGAACGCAAACGGGCCTGACGAAGCGGAGCGAATGGCAAAGTTACTGGTACTTTTCGTCGCCCGGCTCTGGAAACCCCCGCTGCCGCTCTTATCTGAGAAGCTGAACGCACTCGCATGACGGAGGCAGCAGCCATTGAAAGTCAAGGCCATCTTCAATCGAGATGGGGGGACTTTTCGAACGACGGACATGGACGCCTTCAGCAGGAAGGTCGAGGAGGACTTTCAGGCTGCCGGTCATCGGATTGAGATCGCAGTCGTCGGATCGGACGAGATGCGAGATGCACTGGAGACTGCCTGCCGAAGGGATGATCTCGACGCGATCGTCGCCGGCGGCGGTGACGGCACGATTTCGGCGGCGGCGGGAGTCGCCTGGAAAACAGGCATGCCGCTCGGCATCGTCCCCGCGGGAACTATGAATCTCGTTGCGCGTTCCCTGAAGCTTCCGCTCGACATCTGGAAGGCTCCGGAAGTGCTTGCGGCTGGAAGAGTCATCGACGCCGACATCGGCAGCGCTGACGGTCGCGCGTTCGTGCATCAGTTCTCCATGGGTCTTCACGCCCGCATGGTGCGCTATCGCGAATCCTATCAATTCGCGTCGCGACTTGGAAAGATCAGCGCCAGCACACGCGCCGCTATCGGTGTGATTTTCAATCCACCGGATTTCGAGATTGAGTTCGACGCGGACGGGCACCGGGAGCGCCGGCATGTTTCGGCGATTTCCGTCTCGAACAACCATTTCGGCCATGACACGCTGATGTATGCGGACGATCTGACGAGCGGCCATCTCGGCTTCTACACGGCGCCGCCTCTAAGCCCCGCGGGCGTGACGAAGCTCTCCTTCGATATTCTTCGGGGAAAATTCAGAAGCAGCACGCTGATCAGCGAGATGAGTGCCCTGACAGTAGATCTGCACTTCCCGAAAATGGATAGGAAGATCAATTGCGTCATCGACGGCGAACTCGTTCCGATCAAAAGCGGTAAGGTGGCGTTGCGCGTTCATCCTGGAGAATTGAAGCTGCTCGTCGGCCGGCAGGATGGCGACGCCGGGAATACCGTGTAGCGGCTTCCCACGCGGCTATTCCGCAATCCAGATATAGCTGAAACTGTAGCGATCCGGGCCGGTGCCGTAGAGATAGGGCAGGTCAAGGTGGCTTGGCGCCGCTGCCGGGGCGCCAAGGGCGGATAGAGTGTTCCGGAGCAGCTCGGGAACGGGTGCTTCCGGTCGGACGTCATCATGCCAGACCACGAGAAGGGGCCTTCGCGACATATCGACCGGAAGCGCATTCGAGGGCCTTGGCATCGTGACCTGCGCCCCGCCGAACTGCGTTCGGAGATTTCCCGCAATCTGCTTGTCATTGGCGAGGATAAGTGCGGGCTGCCCGCCTTTCGCCTGCGCCACCGCTTGGGCGAACGCGGAGTAGGGTATATTCAGCCGCGAGTAGTCGCCGAACCACGGTCGCACGACGGCGCGCGCCGACACCAGCACGAGCGCGCCCAGCGCAATGACGCAGACCAGCAGGAAAAAGCGCCGGAGGCTGTCACTAAGGTCGATATTCGCCGCTTCGATCTTCAGGCAGAGGTAAAGCGGAATGAGAACGAGGAAGAGAACCAGCCATTTTTCGCGCACATGTGTTGCGGCGACGCCGAGCACCACGAGCAGGACCGCAATCAAGCAAAGGGCAAGCATACGCCCCACGATTCGGCTCCATTGGCTTTCCGCCTTCCAGATGGCACGGAGCTTGCCGCGGAAGGCGAGGCCAAAGACGAGCAGCGGGACCAGGCTGCCGCCGATGATCGCAGAGGCGAGCGAGTAGGCACCGTAGAAGGCCTGAAGCAGGCGTCCTTCCGCCTCCCGCTCCCTCATCTCGTTCAAGGTGCCACCCGAGGCGAAACCAAGGTTCTGCAGCATCCAGTAAGCATGGGGTAAAACGATGAGAGCTGCGACCGCAATTGCCGGCAGAATGCGCCAGTCGAGAATCCGCGGCCGCATCTCCCGTTCCGGCAGTACAGCGACGATTGCCGCGACCGGCACCAAAGCGAAGTTATACTTCGCCATTAGGCCGATGCCCACCGCAAGGCCTGTGAGGAGATACCAGAAAAGGCTGGGCCGTTTCATCGTTCTCAGAAAGCCGTAGAGAAACAACGATACCGCGAAAAGTGCGGCAACCGTGTGCGAGAGGTCGCGCTGCGCCAGCAGAAAAACCGGAGGCAGCGCAAGGACGCCGAGCATCGCAATGGCCGCCAGGCGCCGATCGGCCAGAACCTGCCGTGCCGCAAGGCCGTAGAACAGGCAACAGAGCAACAGGAGCCCATTCTTGAGAATGGTCATCGTCGCCACGGACGCTCCGAAAAGCTCCGCCAGGCCGTATTGCAGCCAATTGTAGAAGGGCGGCTGCGGTCCGTATCCGAGTTCGAGGAATTGCGACAGAAAGGCCTGTTCCGCCTCGTCGATCTCGAGAGAGCTCGAGACGGATATCCGAAGGGTGATGCACAGCAGGAAATAACCAGCCACCGCCAGAACGACCGCCCCCGGCCGTCGATCGACCGCATCAAGCATGCGGGGGCTCCCGCACGAAAGTCTGGCGCACGATGTAGCTCGTCGGTTCATTGTCACGGAAATAGGCGCGCGCCATCATTTCCGAGAGAATGCCGGTGGTAATGAGCTGGATCGAGGAGAGAAACAGCATCACTCCGACGATCAGCATCGGCCGGGTTCCGATGTCGTTGCCGAGGATGAACTTGTCTATTGCAAGATAGAACAGGATCAGCGCACTTAGGCCGCCGGCGGCGAGCCCGATGGAGCCGAAAAAGTGCCCGGGCCGCGCCTTGTAGCGCATGAAGAACAAGACAGCGAGGAGATCGAGGACGACCCGGAATGTGCGCGAGATCCCGTATTTGGAGGTGCCGTAATGGCGCGCATGATGGGTCACCGGCATCTCGCCGATCCGGCTGCTCGGCACGACGCCCGCCACCCAGGCCGGAATGAATCGGTGCATTTCCCCCATCAGCTTCACCTGCTTGATGACGGAACCCCGGTAGATCTTGAGGCTGCAGCCGTAATCGTGCAACTTCACGCCGGTGATCTTGCCGATCAGGAGATTGGCGCACCAGGAGGGAATCTTGCGCAGGATCAGAGCGTCGCGCCGGTTTTGCCGCCAGCCGACAAGGAGGTCGAGCCCACGCTCCTCGATCGCGGCGACCATATGGGGAATGTCCGCCGGATCGTTCTGAAGATCGCCGTCAAGCGTAACGATCAGGCGGCCGGCGGCAGCGTCGATGCCCGCCTGCATAGCGGCGGTCTGGCCGAAATTCTTCTGGAGTTCGATGATCTTGAGCCGCAGCTCCTGGTGCGAGAGCTCCTTGCGCGCATTCGGGAGGGTTCGGTCCGTGCTGCCGTCATCAACGAGGATGAGCTCCCACGGCTCGAGAAATCCGGCCATCGCGGTCCTGATACGCGTGACCAGCGGCCCGACGCTCTCTTCCTCGTTGAACACCGGTACCACTATGGATAGCTCGACGCCCTCCAGGACCTCGGTCATTGGCTTCGCGGGTTCTTCGATGTGATTCAAGGGCCAGATTCCGGTGTGCTCGGAGGCTTTCTTGCATACTTATGAAATTATAAGCAATGTCGAATCGCATTGCTGGATACAGGAAAAAGTAGTGATGAATACAAATGGGGAGCGCCGCCGGCAGTCGTGGCTTGCGCGCAACCGTCTGGCGCTGTTCTCTGCGGCGGCAATCGCAACTTATGGCATATTCGTCGGATGGGTCTGGGGCTGGCCGTTTCTGTTACTGCAATGGGCCGAAATCGGAATTGGGCCGGTAATCTCGGCGCTGGCGCTTCTCGTCGCAACCTATTTCATCCGCTGCTATCGCATCCACGACTACTTCCCGGGCGAGACGAGGGGACGGTTTCTAACGCTCTTCCGTGTGACTCAGGTTCACAATCTCCTCAATATAATGCTGCCGTTCAGGGCCGGCGAAACGAGCTTTCCCTTGCTCATGCGCAGCGAATTCGGCGTGGCGTTGGTACGCGGCACCTCGGCGCTGCTCGTCATGCGGCTTCTGGACCTGCACGCTTTGCTTACCGTTGCGTCGGTAGGCCTGGTGACCGGCCATGGCGCTGCCGGCTGGCTCTTATGGCTGTTCGTGGTTCTCTCGCCCCTTGCCTTCTTTGTTCTGAAGGAACAAGCGCTCAAGGTGATGCGCCGTTTTGCGCCGGAAAGGGCCGGTCCGCTCCTGGACGAGGTGGAGACGGGACTGCCGACCGACATTCACGCGTTCTTGCGTGCCTGGGCGATGACGATGCTGAACTGGGCGGTGAAGGTGGTCGTTCTTGCCTGGGTCCTTGCCATCATGGGTGTGGCGCCGCTCGCCGCCTCGTTCGGCGGCGCGCTCGGCGGCGAATTGTCTTCGGTTCTTCCCGTGCACGCGCCTGCGGGCGTAGGAACCTACGCGGCGGCGATCGTCGCCGGCGCCGTTTCCTTCGGAGCGGCGACGAACCAGGCGACGCTGGAGATGCTCGGCCGTGCCAGCATCAATGCCCACCTGCTGGTCATCGTGTCGGCGGTGGCGGGCACGCTGCTGTCGCTCCTCCTGCGGCCGAAGGCGTGACAGGGTGACACGAAATGCCGGCTACAGAGCAAATCCGCGTTTCTCGGATTCGCGGATTTCTCCGAAATCCAGGACGGAGAATCGCCGCCACTTCCTGGAATTGCTCTACTGGAACGAGGTTTCGTAAAAGCTTCTGAGCTTACGTGAATGCAGCTTCTCGGATGGCATTGCCGCCAGTTTCTGCAGCGCCAGAATGCCGATCTTCAGATGCTGGCTTACCTGGGTTCGATAGAAGGCACTTGCCATTCCGGGCAGCTTCAATTCGCCGTGCAACGGCTTGTCGGACACGCAGAGCAATGTCCCGTAGGGGACGCGGAAGCGGAACCCGTTGGCCGCTATCGTGGCCGATTCCATATCGAGGGCAATGGCTCGTGCCTGCGAGAGGCGCTTGACCGGGCCACGCTGGTCGCGCAATTCCCAGTTGCGGTTGTCGATCGTAGCGACCGTGCCCGTGCGCATGATCTGCTTCAGGTCGTACCCCTTGTAACCCGTCACCTCGGCGACGGCATCCTGAAGCGCAACCTGCACCTCGGCCAGTGCGGGCAGGGGGATCCACACCGGCAGGTCGTCGTCGAGCACATGGTCCTCGCGCATATAGGCATGCGCCAGCACGTAATCGCCGAGTCGCTGGCTGTTGCGAAGCCCCGCGCAATGGCCGAGCATCAGCCAGACATGCGGTCTCAACACGGCTATGTGGTCTGTGATCGTCTTGGCATTGGAGGGCCCGACGCCGATATTGACCAGAGTGATGCCGCCATGTCCCTTCTTCTTCAAATGGTAGGCAGGCATCTGCGGCAGACGGGCGAGAGAATAGTCGGCATCCGGCCGATCAGCGCCGGCCGAAGTGGTGATATTGCCCGGTTCGATGAAGGCGGTATAGCCGTTGCCGCCTTCGGCCATCTGCTGGCGTGCCCAGGCGCAGAACTCGTCGACATAGAACTGATAATTCGTGAAGAGCACGAAGTTCTGGAAGTGCCTGGCGCTGGTCGCGGTATAGTGGCTGAGGCGCGCGAGCGAGTAGTCGATGCGTTGCGCCGTGAACGGCGCGAGCGGCGACGGTTCTCCCGGTCCCGGCTCGTAGGAGCCGTTGGCGATCTCGTCGTCCGTTGTCGTAAGATCCGGTGCGTCGAAAAGGTCGCGCAGCGGAATGTCGATGCCTTCGGCCGCCGACGGTTCGACATGCGCTCCTTCGCCGAATGCGAAATGGAGCGGGATCGGTGTCGAGGATTCCGACACCGTCACGCCAACGCCGTGGTTACGCATCAGATGACCGAGCTGTTCCTTCAGATAGTGCCGGAACAGCTTGGGCCGCGTAATGGTTGTCGTGTAGACGCCGGGCGCGCTCACATAGCCGAAGGAAAGCCGCGAATCGACATGTCCGAAGCTGCTGGTTTCAATGCTGACCTGCGGATAGCAGGCGCGGAAACGGGTGAGTGGCCTGCCGGCTTTTCCGAGACCCTCGAAGGCTTGGCAAAGGAAGCGGGTATTGCGTTCGTAAAGTGCTTCCAGACAATCGACGGCCCCCGCCGGATCATCGAAGAGCTGCGGCTCGAAGGCATCGGGGGTGGCGACGGAGAGGACGGCGTTCGAAGAGATTCGTTTGTTCATGTCGCATTATATGCTGCACCTTTCGACAAGCAAACGACAAGAACTGTGTTTTTGTTCTGGAGCGGGATGAGGAAAGTATACGCGGTTTTCCGCCCGCATCCGCGCAATTCTCTGGAACGGTGGTGCTTCAGCGAGGTCCGGCAAGGATGATTGCACTCCCGGCAAGTGCCACGGCCGCGCCCGTCATGTCCCAGCGATCCGGCCGGGCGCCTTCGGCAACCCACAGCCAGCAGAGCGATGCGATGATGTAGATGCCGCCATAGGCGGCATAGGCGCGGCCCGCCGCCGGCGTATCCACCATCGTCAGCAGCCAGGCGAAAATTGCCAGCGAAGCCATCCCCGGAAGAAGCCACAGGCCGGATTTGCCGAGTCTCAACCAGGCCCAGAAGGTGAAGCAACCGGCGATCTCGGCAAGTGCTGCGAGAAAATAGATGGCGAATGCGGGCATGTTGCAGGATCCTCTCTCATTCGAGAGGACCGGACTTTCACTGGTTATGCAAGAGCCGAAAGCGGGTGTAGGCTTCAGCTCATCGCCTGGCGCTGGAGGGTGACGAAGAGAACGAAACCGGCACCGTTCTTGCCGATCCCATAGCCTACGGACTTGCTGTAGGCGACGACTCCGATTGGTGCGATCAGCAGGCCCGCGAGAATGAGGAGCCTGAGGGAAAGAATGGCTGAGGAGACGAGAGCGGCCATTCCACGGTTTCCTTCAGAGTTTGGCTTGGCAGTATTGCGCCGTGTGAGCGGTGCAATCCGTGAGCGAACCGATATAGGTGTTCTGGCGGCGTCGTTGGGTGTCGGCGCCGACTGCAGCGGCAAGCGTCATCGCGAATACGACCATGAGAAGGCTGATGATTGTGAGGCGGCGAGCAAGAATGTCCATGGGTCCGTCCGTTGAATCAAGACACGTTCAAATCGATTGATTGGCTTTTTCGCACAACCAAACTGAACTCTTGCTGAGACGTTCATTCATCTGGCGTTCATCTTCGCCACGCCTGTCGCCTGAACTGCTTAGCGATTTTGAGTAAAGGCATGCACATAAACATGTCCATGGGGTTGGCGGACTTGCCGTGGAGCGGCCGTGTTCCTAAGTCAGGCTTTCCGACAACCAGGAGAGAACGCGATGACCGCTCCGATCGAGCTCTATTATTGGCCCACGCCGAACGGCTGGAAGATCACCATAATGCTGGAGGAGCTCGGCGTTCCCTACGTCGTCAAATACATCAATATCGGCCGGGGAGATCAGTTCCAACCAGACTTCCTGAAGATCTCGCCCAACAACCGGATGCCGGCGATCGTCGACCCGGACGGCCCGGGGGGCGAGCCCATCTCCGTATTCGAATCAGGTGCAATCCTGCAGTATCTGGGCCGCAAATACGGCAAGTTCTATCCGACTGACGAGCGCGCCCGTGTCGACGTGGAGCAATGGCTGTTCTGGCAGGTGGGAGGGCTCGGCCCGATGGCCGGACAAGCGCATCATTTCCGCCAATATGCCCCGGAAAGGATCGCCTACGGCATAGACCGCTATACCAATGAAGTGAACCGCCTCTACGGCGTGATGAACAAGAGACTTGCCGACCGGCCGTTCCTCGCAGGCGATTACTCGATCGCCGACATGGCCGCAGTCGGCTGGGCGATCCCGCATGAAAACCAGGGACAGGACCTGAACGAGTTTCCTAATCTGAAGCGCTGGTACGACGCCATGCTTGGGCGTCCAGCGGTGAAGAAGGCAATCGAAGTCGGCAAGGAGGAACGGGCTCGCCAGAAAAGCCTTGCCGAGGATCAAGAGGCACAAAAGGTCCTGTTCGGACAACGCGCCCGCTGAGGCGTGCGCCGCCGCCTGCATCGCGCTCCCATCGGCTCGACTCAGTCACTTTCACGATTTCAGGTCGATGCGACCTGAAATCATTGCGGTCTAAAGGCGTGTCCAGGTCTGCGACTTGCAAAGCACCTTGAGTACGCAACCCCGCATCTTCAGCAGATTGCCGTCGACCGAGCCCGTGCCGCTATAGGTCTTATCACTTTCGGGATCGGTGACCACGCCGCTATAGCTGCCGCCGGTCCCCGAGAGCGAGCCGACACGCTTGCCCGCGTGCTTGCCCGTTTTCAAGGTGACGCAGAAAGCTCCGCCGCAGGGCGCGATTTCCGCGGTGGAGCCGCTCGCCGTCTTCCACCTGCCGAGAATCGGTTCGGCGGCTTGGACCGAGGCGGCTGCGGAAAGGCCAAAAGCGGCTGCGACGAGCAATGTACGAATCATGCAATCTCCTCCGTAAACGGCAGGCCCTTCTGTCCCGCCTTGTGCTGGTTCCGTGTTGAGCCGATCTCCTGCAGCGCCGCCATGTCTATCCGGCGGGCAAGGACCACTTCGAGGCAAAGCGTATATTACGCGTACGTAAAGGTAAATATCGGAGAGGAAGTTGCCGCCAATGGAGTGTGGTCAACGTATGGAGGCGCCGTCCTTGAAGAAGGCAGCTGTTCCCGTGGTTACCGATTGGTTGAAATTCGCGCGTGAAATTTTCGTAAATTTTGAGGCGAATACGCGCGGATACAGGCATCTCGATGCTTAACGAAAACCCAAGTTTACCAAGTGTTTGCACTTTGTTTGCGTCAAATTAAGCATGGATTTTAAGCGGCCGTTCAAGGCCGTCGGCCATATTCAGATCCATAAGACGAGCGGCGCGAAACAAGCCGCCGACCAATCGGAAAGCGACACCGCAGAAGATGGTGCGATTTCTCGGGAAGCCCGCCAAGAGGCTCGAAGAAACAGGGGCCAAGAATACCAGCTGAAGCCGGACTCGCCCTCTTGGGCGGGCCGCTTCGGTGGACCAACGAAGAAGAGACAGGGACAAGCAAATGGCACGCTTTGACATTGAGATCGTTTCGGATGATGCGATCGGGGGCGGCAACCGGCCCGACGTTCTTTGCGAGATGGGCCTCGCGTACGCGACAGGCCGCGGCAGGCCCGTCGATCTGGTGGCAGCGCACAAGTGGTTGAACATCGCTGCCATCAGGGGCTCGGACCGGGCTGCCGATTTGCGTGCCGATCTTGCGGCGACGATGAGCAAGTCCGATCTGGCCGCTGCGCTGCGCGCAGCGCGCGAATGGATGACAATGCACTGATTTGCACTGGCTTTTCCTTTGGGCGGGTCCGTTTGAAGGGAAACATGCAGCAGCTAAAGCCGATGCGCGGCTGGCGCCGGCTCAACCGGAAGCCAGTTTCCTGATCACCTGCGGAAGCGCGACCGCCAGACAATCCATTTCAGCATCGGGCGCGGTGCTGATGCGAATGCAGCGGTTAAGCGGCGCGACCCCCGGCATCCGGATGAAGATCCCGTGATCGCTCATCAGCCGATCGACAATTCCCCGCGCATAGGCTGCATCTTTTCCACAATCGACAGTTACGAAATTCGTGGCCGAGGGAAGTGCGAGGAGCCCGTTTTCGCCGGCGATCCGGCCGATCCGGTCGCGTGAATTCGCGATTCTGAGCTTGACTTCCTTTAAGTAATTCTGGTCGGCCAAAGCGGCGATCGCTGCCGCCACCCCGATACGGCTCATCCCGAAATGGTTGCGTATCTTGTCGAAAGCCTGGGCGGTGCCGGGCGTCGACAGCGTGTAACCGATACGAGCTCCGGCCAGGCCGTAAGCTTTGGAGAAGGTACGCGTCCGAATGACGTTCGGCTTATCGATAAGGCTCTCGATCGAGGGGAGAGCGTCCGGCGGGGCCGTCTCGCAATAGGCTTCGTCCAGCACCAGGAGCGTCGTTTCCGGAAGGGCGTTCGCAAAGGCGATCACGCGCTCGGCCGGCCACCAGCTTCCCATCGGATTGTCGGGATTGGCCAGATACACAAGCGGAGCATTCTCGCGCTCCGCCGCAGCGAGCAGTCCTTCGAGATCTTCCTGATCGTCGGCATAGGGCACCGACACGAGCCGCCCGCCGTGGCCTGCGACATGATAATTGAACGTCGGATAGCCCCCAAGAGAGGTTATGACCGGCATGTCCGCTTCCACGACGAGTCGTACGATCTGGCCTAGAAGGCCGTCTATGCCTTCGCCCACGGCGATATTCTCGGAAGGGATGCCGAGATGGTCGGCGAGCGCCTGCTTCAGGTCGTGATTCTCGGGATCGGAATATTTCCAGGTCTCATCAGCCGCTTGCCGAATGGCGTGCAACACGGATTGAGCCGGGCCGAATCCGCTCTCATTGGCACCGATTCGCGCCGTTATCTTGCGGCCACGCTGACGCTCGAGGGCTTCCGGGCCGACGAAGGGGACGGTGGCCGGCAAAGACTGGATGAGAGGCGTGAGGCGCGAGAATTCGGACATGTTGGCAAATTTTACTCCGTTCGGAAAACGGGCGGAATTTATCCCATTGGAACGGGAATCGGAATCGGCACGAAAAAAGAATTCTCGCCCGGATCCACTCAGCGCTGCCGGTGACCGGGATCCGAGACGCCGCAGGCAGTCGGCTGGCGCTCAATACGGTTCTCGCCGCTGCCGGTAAGAACCGCTCGATAACGAAAATTACAAAAAGACGCGACAATTCAGGGCCGCGTGGGTGTCGATCACTATTCGTCGAATGAGCTGATGGCGGAGAAGAAGGGATTCGAACCCTCGATACCGTTCCCGGTATACTCCCTTAGCAGGGGAGCGCCTTCGACCACTCGGCCACCTCTCCGTTGCCGTCTCACTATGGCGACAAATGTTGGAATGCAAGGCCTTTTTGGCGAAATTCTGAAAATCCTCTCTTTATCTGCAGCAGAGGTTCTTTCATCTGAAAACAGCAGCGGCTCAGGATCCGTCCGCCAAAAAACGGCACAATTCAGCGCGGCACCATCGAAAGCGCGATGGTGCCAAGAAGCCGTAAATCCAGCCGGCCACCCACCCCAGAACAAATCACGGCTCCTCCCGGGGAGGAACGCGACTGCCGACTGGAAATCGCGACTGCCGACCGGACCGCAGTTTGCAGAAGAACCAAGATCGAGATCAAGAGAGCTTCTTTTGAGTCCTTGATCTGGACCCTGAAAGCAACAATCAACACACAGGGCTGATCTATCGCCGTAGCGCTCGGTGGCGCGCTAGGTCAGATCAATATGATACGACCAACGTCTTCATACGTCTTGGGACTGATCGAAATTATACATAAGAGATTTTAGATTTAGACAAAAATTCGAAAAGAATAAGAATCAACATTATACGGACCCCGATCAACTAGATGAAGAGACTTGTACTCCAGCATTATACAGGCGCTCTCGGTGAAGTTGAACAGCGTTCAATGTTGAGCATTCGAGAACTTGCCCGACGCGAGGGTGCCGACTACCAGTTTCTCAGCGGCAATGTTTTTTCGGAGAAGTTGACGCCGCCTATGCAGAAGTTGGCGCTGCTTGATCCATGTTTTGACGACTACGATGTGGTCGCAATGCTCGACATGGACGTATTCATCCGCAGCGGAATGCAGGAAAGCCTCTTTGAACAATTGGGTATCGGTGTTTCCGGTCCCTCGCAACGGCGACTTAAGTGGGCCTTCGTCCGGAAGATGAAAGGCTTGGTGCATTGGCGCTATCCATACTGGTGCGGCTCGCTCTGGAAACTGGACCGGCCGCAAAGACAAGCATTCCGGTCAAAACTGCCGCTGGTGAATCTGGAACGGTATAATAACGGCCGTCTTGAGGATGAAGGCGTGATGCACCAGCTCGCGCGGCACTGCCGTTTTACAGGCGGTGTTTTACCTGGCGGCGACAAGTGGTCCCGCCCGAGTTGGCGGGATGATCTCGAAGGCGCTGCACTGATTCACGTCCGACCTCGTATATCGAAGGCTGGCGGCAAACGGCCGAAGCTTGAAAACCTGTCTGACCTGATCCGCCGCGGACTGATCGACGGGTGATTCGGAGAGTTGAGCGCGTCCCGGCCGCGTGACCGGATAAGCTTCGCAGGCTGCGAATCCGCGCGCGCTGATTCTCCAAGAATTGGCCGGGAAGCGCCTCGGCGATCACGCGCCCACCCAGTAATGCCCGCTCGATGTCTCCCCGTCGCACCCGACTCGGGAAAGGTGCTTGCCTGGTTTTGACCCGGTTTCGGGCCATTTTCTGCCCCGTTCCGAAACAAATAGTGGCGGAATGCCCCATGCTAACCCCTCGTCGCTAAAGGATTTTCTTAATGCTTTGTTAATTCTCTCGGGCCGTCTGAGGCGATTTTGTGTCGTTTCAGCAACAGGGATCAGGGAAGGGCAGGGCAAAGGAGTCGATCTGGTAAGTTGGTCGTTGCGCACCCCACCCGGTTTTGTATTTTCAACTCCGGAAGCAAGGGCGGTTGATCGTCCGACTTCTTGAACTTTGGGGATGGGGCAGGGAACGCTGTCCTTCAGCAAAAAAACCCAGACCCGTTTGAAACTTTTGACTGGAGGTCAGAAATGAACATCAAGAGCCTTCTTCTCGGCTCCGCTGCTGCTCTCGCAGCAGTATCCGGCGCTCAGGCTGCCGACGCGATCGTCGCTGCCGAGCCGGAGCCCATGGAATACGTTCGCGTTTGCGACGCTTTCGGCACTGGCTACTTCTACATCCCCGGCACGGAAACCTGCCTCAAGATCAGCGGCTTCATCCGCGTTCAGGGCGAATTCGGCCGTGACGAAGCTGACGACCGCTGGAACCAGGAAGACTTCGGTGGTCAGTCCACGTCGGACTGGGACATGTTCTCCCGCGCTTACATCGCGTTTGACGCGAAGAGCGACACCGAATACGGCACGCTCACCGGCTTCTTCGCTGCTGAGTTCAACGCTGACAACGACACCGACGAAGGCGACAGCCTGATCGACGTCGATGAAGCCTACATCCAGCTCGGCGGCTTCAAGGCCGGCTTCTTCTACAGCTGGTGGGATAAGGGTCTGAACGGCGAAACCGACTCGCTCGGCAACGTCACCGAGTTCAACTCGATTGCCTACATCTATGACGGTGGCACGTTCCAGGCCGGTATCTCGGTCGACGAACTCGAAGGCACCAGCACCAAGGCCAACGGCGTTGGCGTTACCGGTATCGTTTCCGCTTCGCTCGGCGGCGTTGCTTTCGACTTGCTCGGCAGCTACGACACCGAATGGGAAGAAGGCGCGATCCGCGCATTGCTCTCCGCAGACCTCGGCCCGGGCACATTCCAGATCGCTGGCATCTGGGCATCCGACCCGAACGCCTACTGGGCTGACTCCGAGTGGACCGTTGCTGCTTCGTACCGCTTCAACGCTACCGACAAGTTCGCAATCACCCCGGCCGCTCAGTACTGGGGCAGCCTGCAAGATTCGAACACCAGCTTCGGTAACGACGATCAGTGGCGCGTTGGTATCACGACCGACTACGACATCACGGAAGGTCTCGCTACCCGCTTCACGATCAACTACACCGATCCGGATGCTGGTGACGAGTACGTCAGCGGCTTCCTTCGCCTGCAGCGTGACTTCTAATCTGACCTGACCTCGGTCAGTGGAAGGAAAGCCCGGCTCAATGCCGGGCTTTCTCTTTTTTAAGGTATTGCTTGACGACCCCGCCCGATGCAGTCGGTTTGTGGCATTGCGAAACCGTTGAACCTACCTTTTGGACCGCGCTTCGAGCCGGGAGCATCATCCGTTTTCATGGATGGCTCTGGAATCCCAATGATTTGCTCGCAGCGGCTTGCCGCAGGTGAATGGCCGGGCGGAAGTTCAGGCCCATGCAAAAGACGGGCGGATTCGGACGGCGCTGTCCGATTACTTAAGGTGACGTTCCAGAACAGGCACGCACATGTCCAGATCGTGCGAGGCCAGATGAGCGTAGCGCATCGTCATCTCGAGCGTCTGATGGCCAAGCCACATCTGAACGCGCCTGAGATCGATGCCGCCCCTCACCAGGCGGGAGGCGCAGGTATGCCGCAGAATATGGGGAACAATGTCCTCTTCGTCGCCGAGCCCCGCATCGACCTTTGCTGCATTCCAGATTGCGCGAAACTTCTGCTGATCGATTCTCGAAAACGGCCCCGGAGACCTGTCCGCGACCTTCTTCAGCGCGTCCTTCGCTCTCAAGGTCAGGGGGACCGTGCGGCTACGCCCTGATTTCGTAACCCAGAACGTCGCCCGTCCCTCGTGAATATCGTTCCATTTGAGGTCGATGGCCTCGCCCAGGCGCGCACCGGTATCCACCAGAAATATGGAAAGATACAGGTAGAGCTCCGAGCGGCTCGCTATTTCCCGGAACAGTACTTCTTCCTCGTCGGCCTCCAGAAAGCGCAGGCGTCCTGCTTTCTCTTTCTGGCGCTTGAATTCCGGCAGATTATGGATGTCCCCCATCTTGTACGCTTTCCGCAGCAACTTCCCCAGCGCCGCCATCTTCCGGTTGATGGTCGCGTTGCTGTTGCCGCGCTTGCGTAGCGCACCGACGATGCCGTCGAGCATTTCCTGCGAGAAGGTGGAGAAGCGCTTGCCGAGCAAGATCTCGTCAAGTTCCCCGATGAAGGCCTTCACATTGTATTTGTGCTTGCCCTCGTCCCACAGGATGTCGGCATAGCGCTGAAGCAGTTCGGCGAGCGTGGTCTCCTTCACCACCCCCAGAGGGCCTTGCCGGCCGAAGGAATAATTGACCTCATATCCCAAGCCCATGCCCGGATATTCGAGGTCGTTCACCTGTTTTTCAGCTTCCGACATAACGTTTGCCGTTTCCTTCCCATTCTCCGTGAACGAGCCAAGAAACCACTGGCAATCAAACCAGTGCTTATAGTCAAACAACTCAACGCCTTGGCGGCGCATATGCGTTGCGGAACAGCAACAGCCCGCAGCTCAATTTCTCGAGCTGCGGGCGTTCTTGAACCTGACTAGGTCAGATTAGAAATCCCGCTGCAGGCGGAGGAAGCCGCTGACATAGTCAGGCTCATCGCTTGCATCGGTGTAGTTGATCGCAAAGCGCGTAGCGAGGCCTTCCGTGATGTCGTAGTCGGTCGTGAGACCAACGCGCCACTGTTCTTCGCTCGCGTCGAAGCGGCCACCCCTGTTGAGAGCATCCCAATACTGGGCGCCGGGCGTGATAGCGAACTTCTCGTTGACGTTGAAGCGATACGAAGCAGCAACGGTCCACTCGGAGTCAGCCCAGTAAGCGTTCGGATCGGACGCCCAGATACCGGCAAGCTGGAAGGTGCCCGGACCGGCATCTGCGGAGAGCAGGGCGCGGATTGCACCTTCTTCAACTTCGGTGTCGAAACCGCCGAGCAGATCGAAGCTTACGCCGCCGAGCGATGCGGAAACGATACCTTCTACACCGATGCCGTTGGCCTTGGTGGTCGTAGCTTCGAGTTCGTCGACTGCAAGACCGGCCTGGAACGTGCCACCGTCATAGATGTAGGCGAGCGAGTTGAATTCGGTGTTTTCGCCGATCGAGTCGGTTTCACCGTTCAGACCCTTATCCCACCAGCTGTAGAAGAAGCCGGCCTTCAGGCCGCCGAGCTGGACATAGGCTTCGTCGACGTCGATCATGCTGTCGCCGTCGTCGGAATCGTTGTCAGCATTGAACTCGGCAGCGAAAAAGCCGGTGAGCGTGCCGTATTCGGTATCGCTCTTGGCGTCGAACGACAGGTAGGCACGGGAGAACATGTCCCAGTCCGATGTGGATTGCGCATCGGGTCTGCCGTCGCCGTCGCGGTCATCTTCGGCATTCCAGCGGCTGTCGGCTTCGTCACGACCGAACGAACCCTGAACGCGGACGAAACCGCCGATCTTGAGGCAGGTTTCAGTGCCGGGGATGTAGAAATAACCGGTGCCGAAAGCGTCGCAAACGCGAACGTATTCCATGGGCTCCGGCTCGGCAGCGATAATGGCGTCGGCAGCCTGAGCGCCGGATACTGCCGCGAGAGCGGCAGCCGAGCCGAGAAGAAGGCTCTTGATGTTCATTTCTGACCTCCAGTCAGTCGTGGGAAACAATTCCCATTGATCGTCGATCGAAGGAGGTCGGCTATCGAGGTTACGCAGCGTTGGGCAGGGTTGGGAGGAGACCGGAAAGGATCGGGCGGAACGCCACAGGTTCGGGGAGCGTTTCAGTGCCACGAACACTGAAACGCTTCATCGGGTTAGGGAAAGCCGTTACGCGGTTCGGGAGGTGCTTCAGCTATACGGCGAATAGCACTGGCGCCGCGGGCCGTTATAGGGCTGAAACGTGTTGTCCCAGGCGCGATACGAACGGTAGCGAGAATAGCACCATTCTACATGCGCGTTGCCGCCGCCCTGATATTGCGGCGTGACGTATCTTGGCTGACTGAGAACACCGCCGACAATAGCGCCGGTGGCCAGGCCACCGAAGAACGCGCCGATATCATCGTCGTCGTCATCGTGATAATAGCGGCGGTGGTGGTAACGGTTGCGATAGTTGCGGTGTCCGCGATAGCTATCCCTGTCACCGCGCCAGCGCCCCATGCGCGGGCAGCCGACACCCGGGCAGCGCGCTCTGTCGGGAAACTGTGCAAGCTGCACGTCCGCAGCCTGCGGTTTGGGTGCGGGGGCGAGTGGAAATGCCTCTGCGGGCGGAACGCTGCTGACCGCAGTAGCCAGCGAGAGGGCAACAATTGCTAAAGTCTTCATCGGCTTCACCATTTCCGCTTAGGAGACGAAATCCCTTCGATAATGGAAATGGTTGAAAGCGGCATTTGTGCCGGGTGCGCGGAGTGATCACGACGATTTGATCGCAGTCTCCCGGCGGCTTGCCCCATCTGCACGATGGGCAGGGCTGGCACTGGCCGCCATGTCGTAATCTAGGGCGCCTCTCGCCCTATCCTCAAATCCGAGACGATATCCGTCTCCTGTCCGAGACGCGACTTGTAGACCTGATAGTTTTCCATGACGCGCTGGACATAGTTGCGCGTTTCCTCGAAGGGGATGCGCTCGATCCAGTCGACGACCTCGTCGATGGGCTTGCCGCGCGGATCGCCATAGCGGGCGAGCCAATCAGGGACGCGGCGCGGGCCGGCATTGTACGCGATGAAGGTGAGAATGTAGGACCCGCCGAAGCTGTCGATCTGCTCGCCGAGATAATGGGCCCCAAGCGTCGCATTGTAGCCGGCATCGCTCGTCAGGCGGTCCTTCGAATAGGCAAGACCATAACGATTAGCGACCCCCTTGGCCGTGCCGGGAAGCAGCTGCAGAAGACCGCGGGCATTCGCCACCGAAATCGCCGCCGGGTTGAAAGCGCTTTCCTGGCGGGCGATGGCATAGGCGAGCGCCTTGCCGGCACCGTCGATGTCCGCACTCGGTGGGATGACTCCGATCGGAAAGGCGAGTGCCGCCACCTCTATGCCGCGGCCGAAGGCAATCTTGCCGATCTGCAGCGAGAGCTGGTGATTGCCCGCCTTTTCGGCTCGTGCCGCAAGGATCGCAAGCTCGCCGGGACTGGTCAATTCTTCGGCAAGGGCGCGATACAGGCTCTCGGCACGCCAGCCATGGCCGGCCGCTTCGAGCCGGCCGATCGCCTTTACCGCCTCGCGGCCTTCCAGGCGGATGTGGTCTTCTTGCGTCGGCGAAGGGTAGCTCATGTCGAGCTTCGAGTGGCCGAGTCGCGCAGCGGCGAGTTGGCCGTAAAAGGTCGCCGAATAGCGCGCCGCATTGTTGAAATATTCCCGCGCGTCGCCGGGCCCGCCCGCCTCGGCCGCTCGCCCCAACCAGTACCAGGCGCGCGAGGCGGAGATCGGACGGCTCGATGCATCAAGAATCTTGCGAAAGTGCCGTGCGGCCGTTTCGGCCTCCTCGAGGCCGCGAAGCGCATACCAGCCTGCATGGAATTCCGCGTCCACGAGGTCCGTAGCGCGCCTTGCTGCGTGGTTGGCAGCAATGCGGTAAGCTCCGCGAAAGTCGCCACTGTCGAGCAGACCGCGGCTGACGATACGCTGCTCGACCCACCATTCTCCCGGATTGACGAGCGCGGTGTCGTCCTTCGGCATCTGATCAAGAAGCTCAGCCGCTTCGGCATATTTCTGCCGCTTGCGCAAATGTTCGATGCGAATGAAGAGGTAGGCCGGCTGGCTGCGCCAGGAGGGATCAACGGCGTCTATGAGGGAGGCTGCGTTGCTGCCGTCGCGAATGACTGCAGCCCAGGCGCGGAACAGGGATTGCGCCCTGCCGAGCGTGCCGAACCGTTCGGCTTGGTCCACGCGAGCGCGGTAGAGAAGCATCTCCATCCTCCGCCTGTGGTCCTCCGCCGTCAGCAAATGTGAAAATTCGGAGAGAATTTTCGTTTCGGTTTCCTTGTCCAGAATTTCGTTCAGCCAGAACGCGCGCAGTTGCGTGGCTGCAGACGAGGTCCGCCCCTGCGCCACGAGCGCTCGCGCAAGAGCAATCGCCCCTTCCGTTGTCTCCGGGCGGGTCGCGCCGAAGGCTGCGACCACGTCGGCCGGCGGCGGGCTCTCGCGGTAAAGGGCACGTTCCGAATGGGCGCGGAGCGATTTCAACCCCGGCCAGCCCCCGAGTTCTCCTTGTGCAGCGGCAATGTCGTAGGACGGGATGCCTTTCTGTCCGGAAACGGCGATGGCCCAGGCGAGGATATGGCGGTCGAGAGTCCCCGCGGGCATGCGGTCGCGAATGGCGATCGCCCTTGCGGGCTGACGGTCCGAGAGGGCATCAAGACCGCTTTTCAGATCTGCGACGCGGGGCACTGCGGCGATTGTGTTTTCGCCTGCAATCGGGCGAGCAGACGCGCCGGCTGGCTCAGGTCTGCCGGCCGGTAGGGGGATGGGCCCCTCGGCAGCGTTGGCCGAAAGACCGAGCATACCCGCTGCGAGCATGGCAGCGACCGGCAGAATGACCGTTCCGCGTATCAAGAGCCCTCTGATCCCCTGTCCCCGTTTCGCCGATCCTTTAAAGCCCATCGGGGGCGATAACCGGTCGCGTTTGCCGCACCGTCTGGTCGCGAGCGCCCGGGCGATTGCTCCAGAGAAGCGGCCGATCGCTACGGTGCTGGCCCGGCGGCGATGCGCCGAACCGAGAGCGAAATGCACTCTCACGGCGCTTGCCGCAGCCACGGCACATGATTATGGTGCGGCAGTTTTTTAACCGTCGATTGCGGCCAAAGCGTGAGCGCATTTTGCGCTGCTGGTCGTCAGGAGTTGTGCATGTTCAAGGGTTCCATTCCCGCACTCGTAACGCCGTTCACCGCTGCAGGCTCGGTCGATGCGGATAGTTTCGTCGCGCATGTGGAGTGGCAGATAAAAGAGGGGAGCCACGGACTTGTGCCCGTGGGCACGACGGGTGAATCGCCGACACTCTCCCATGACGAGCACAAGAAAGTAGTCGAACTTTGTGTCGAGGCATCGGCGCGGCGCGTGCCGGTCATCGCCGGTGCAGGCTCCAACAATACGATCGAGGCGGTCGACTTTGCGCAGCACGCGGAAAAGGCCGGCGCGGATGCCATCCTCGTCGTCACGCCCTATTACAACAAGCCGACACAGAAGGGGCTCTTCGCCCACTTCGCCGCGATCGCAGAAAGTGTGAAGCTGCCGATCGTCATTTATAATATTCCGGGCCGTTCGGTCGTCGACATGAGCGTCGAGACCATGGCGGCGCTCGCAAAGGCACATCCGACGATTATCGGGGTCAAGGATGCGACCGGTAAAATCGAGAGGGTCTCCGAGCAGCGGATGGCATGCGGCAAGGCTTTCGTCCAGCTTTCGGGAGAGGACGCAACTGCGCTCGGCTTCAATGCGCATGGCGGCGTCGGTTGCATCTCCGTTACCGCCAATGTCGCGCCGCGACTGTGCGCCGAGTTTCAGGAGGCAACCCTTGCCGCCGACTTTGGCAAGGCATTGGAGTACCAGGACAAATTGATGCCCCTTCACAAGGCGATCTTTCTGGAGCCGGGCGTCTGCGGCGCAAAATATGCGCTGAACCGCCTCGGAAGGATGAACCGTGATGTTCGTTCGCCGCTGTTGTCGGCGCTTGAACCCGCGACGGAATCGGCAATCGACGCGGCGCTCAGGCATGCAGGACTGATGAACTGATGGCACCGAAAGGCAGCGAACGGACGGTCAAAAAGGTCGTCGCGGAAAACCGGAAGGCCCGCTTCAACTACGAGATCGTGGATACCTACGAGGCCGGGCTGGTGCTGACCGGCACGGAGGTCAAGTCGTTGCGCGAGGGAAAAGCCAATATTGCCGAATCATACGCGACCGACGAAGGCGGCGAGATCTGGCTCATCAACTCCTATCTCCCGGAATATCTGCAGGCGAACCGCTTCAACCACGAGACGCGCAGGCGTCGCAAGTTGCTCCTTTCGAGGAGGGAAGTGAACCGTCTGCAGGGCGCCGTGAACCGCGAAGGCATGTCGCTGATACCGCTTCGCATCTATTTCAACGAGCGGGGGCGGGCCAAGCTGGAATTGGCGCTCGGCAAGGGCAAGAAGCTCCACGACAAGCGCGAGACTTCCAAGGAACGCGACTGGAACCGACAGAAGAACCGGCTGCTCAAGGAACGCGGCTGAGTTTCGTCGAGATCAGGCTGAGTTTCGTCGAGATCAGATTGGCTCTCATCCGCCTGCCGGCCCTTACTCCGCCGCGGGCGGGCGAAGGGAAAAGCGGCATGCCGGATCTCTCTGATCAGCGGTCAAGAGTGGTTGGGTCTCATTCCTTCTCCCCGCTGCGGGGAGAAGGTCGCAGCAGCGGGACGAGGGGGCAGAGGCCGGCCCGTTTCGAGGTGCTCTAAAGCTCGACGTCGTCGGAGACCGGCTCGACGGGACGCTGAACGCGTTCTGACGGTTCGCGGCCGATTTCGGCTCTGAGAGAGGCGAGATCGATGAAGTGGTCGGCCTGGCGGCGCAGGTCGTCGGCGATCATGGGGGGCTGGGTCGCCATCGTGGAAACCACGGAAACCTTGCGGCCCTTACGCTGGAGCGCTTCCACGAGCGTGGTGAAATCGCCATCGCCGGAAAAGATCACCAGGTGATCGACCGATTCGGATTGCTCCATGGCATCGATCGCCAGTTCGATGTCCATATTGCCCTTGATCTTGCGGCGACCGAGCGAGTCGGTGAATTCCTTGGCGGGCTTGGTCACGACCTTGTAGCCGTTATAGTCCAGCCAGTCGATCAGCGGGCGGATCGACGAATATTCCTGATCCTCGATCAACGCGGTGTAGTAGTAGGCGCGCAGCAGGTAGCCGCGTTTCTGGAATGCCTTGAGCAGCTTGCGATAGTCGATGTCGAAGCCCAGGCTCTTCGACGCGGCGTAGAGATTGGCCCCATCGATGAAAAGAGCGATTTTCTCGCGAGGATCGAACATCATTACTTCCTTTTTCCGTACCCTGCACAGTGACCGGACCAACCTCGCGGAGCGGCACGCATAAAAACGGCGAATTACATTAAAGCTCACTTATCTGCAAATAATGTGGTCATGCCAACGCATTATTCCAACCGGGGCGCGGCGCCTATAGCTAGTTTTAGCAGTTGCTGCAGTTCGTCCACATTTTCAAGCCGTGATTGTTGCTGACTAAGTGCTCAAAAATATCACCAGATACAGGCAATGTCTGTGGGTGGCAGCAGCGTCCGCAGATGCGGCATTTTACCATGCTAACCCCGATCATGTGAGCCGCATGCAGGAAAAACTTGAACTTATGTTGTTTTAATTGTATCGGACGCCTAATTCCAGAAATCGGAGCTGATGGAACCGCATTTCAGCGGACGTTCCGGTTTCGCGTTGTTTAACCTGCCGCGGCGATCGCCGCCGCATCTCTTTAGTCGTAAAGGACAAGGCCATGGCCCGCGTCACCGTCGAAGACTGCATCGACAAGGTCGAAAACCGTTTTGAACTCGTCCTTCTTGCCAGCCACCGCGCGCGCCTGGTGTCCCAGGGCGCACCGATCACGGTTGACCGCGACAACGACAAGAACCCGGTCGTTGCGCTGCGCGAGATCGCCGACGAGACCCTGTCGCCCGGCGATCTGAAGGAAGACCTTATCCATTCGTTGCAGAAGCACGTCGAGGTGGACGAGCCGGAACCCGATCCGGCGTCGCTGGTTCAGACGGAAGCGACACCTGCCTTCGCCGAAGCCGCCGAAGAGGAGGACCAGCCGGAAGCGCTGACCTTCGACCGCATGTCCGAAGAAGAACTGTTGGCCGGTATCGAAGGCCTCGTTCCTCCGGAAAAGAGCGACGACTACTGAGATAGTTCCGGAACCATAGTTCCGACGCGTTATCGAAGCAGTGCGCCACTCGTGTGATTGGCGCACTTTTTTATTTGCCTGATTTCAGGAGCCGTCAGCGGATGATGCGCCAATACGAGCTCGTCGAGCGCGTGCAGAAATACAAGCCCGACGTCAACGAGGCCCTGCTGAACAAGGCCTATGTTTACGCCATGCAGAAGCATGGGCAGCAGAAGCGGGCAAGCGGCGATCCCTACATCTCCCATCCCCTGGAGGTCGCGGCGATCCTGACCGAAATGCATCTCGACGAATCCACGATAGCCGTCGCGCTGCTGCACGACACGATCGAGGATACGACCGCGACGCGACAGGAAATCGACGGCCTCTTCGGCGAAGATATCGGTGCCTTGGTCGAAGGTCTCACCAAGATCAAGAAACTCGACCTCGTCACCAAGAAGGCCAAGCAGGCGGAAAATCTGCGCAAGCTGCTGCTCGCTATTTCGGACGACGTCCGCGTCCTCCTGGTCAAGCTCGCCGATCGCCTCCACAATATGCGTACGCTCGATCACATGTCGGCGGAAAAGCGCGCGCGCATTTCGGAGGAGACGATGGACATCTATGCGCCCCTGGCGGGGCGCATGGGCATGCAGGATATGCGCGAGGAGCTTGAAAACCTCTCCTTTCGGCACATCAACCCGGAAGCCTACGAAACCGTCACCAGACGCCTTCAGGAGCTCTCCGAACGTAACGAAGGGCTGATCAAGAAGATCGAGGAGGAACTGAGCGAATTGCTTCAGGCGGAGGGGCTTGCCGATGCCCAGGTCAAGGGGCGCCAGAAGAAGCCTTACTCGGTTTTCCGCAAAATGCAGTCGAAATCGCTTTCCTTCGAGCAGCTCTCGGACGTCTGGGGCTTCCGTATCATCGTCAGCGACATTCCGGCCTGCTATCGCGCGCTGGGTATCGTGCACACCCGCTGGCGCGTCGTGCCCGGACGCTTCAAGGACTATATCTCGACGCCGAAGCAGAACGACTATCAATCCATTCATACGACGATCATCGGTCCGTCGCGCCAGCGCATCGAACTGCAAATCCGCACGAAGCGCATGCATGAGATCGCCGAATACGGTATCGCGGCCCACGCACTCTACAAGGATCGCGACACTGTTTCCGGCGACCTGACGCGCACACCGACATCGAACGCCTATTCCTGGCTGCGCCGCACGATCGAATCTCTCGCCGAGGGTGATAATCCGGAGGAGTTCCTCGAGCACACCAAGCTCGAACTCTTCCAGGATCAGGTCTTCTGCTTCACTCCGAAGGGGCAGCTGATAGCATTGCCGCGCGGTGCCACCCCGATCGACTTCGCCTATGCCGTGCATACGAATATCGGCGACACCTGCGTCGGGGCCAAGATCAACGGTCGCATCATGCCCCTGGTGACGCGGCTCAACAATGGCGATGAAGTGGAGATCATCCGTTCGGGCATTCAGGTGCCGCCGCCGGCCTGGGAAGAGATCGTCGTCACGGGCAAGGCTCGGGCGGCCATCCGCCGCGCTACTCGCGCCGCGATCCGCAAGCAATATGCCGGCCTCGGCTATCGCATCCTGGAGCGCACTTTCGAACGGGCAGGGAAGACGTTCTCGCGCGAGGCGTTGAAGCCGGTGCTGCATCGGCTCGGGCAAAAGGACGTGGAAGACGCCATCGCTGCGGTAGGACGCGGCGAACTCTCCTCGCTCGACGTTCTGCGCGCCGTCTTCCCGGATCATCAGGACGAGCGCGTGACCGTGAAGCCTAGCGCCGATGACGGCTGGTTCAACATGCGCAGCGCCGCAGGCATGATCTTCAAGCTGCCGGAGCGGTCGAAGGAAATGGCCGCCGCAGAGCAGGCGGAAGGCCCCGAAGCTCTCCCGATCCGCGGCCTGTCCGGCAATGCCGAGGTCCACTTCAGTCCTGCCGGCGCCGTTCCCGGAGATCGCATCGTCGGTATTATGGACAAGGACAAAGGCATCACCATCTATCCGATCCAGTCGCCGATCCTGCAGCAGTTCGACGAGCAGCCCGAGCGCTGGATCGACGTTCGTTGGGATCTCGACGAGGCGAACAACAGCCGTTTCATTGCCAGAATTGCGGTCAGCGCCTTGAACGAGCCGGGTACGCTGGCGGAGGTCGCACAGGCGATCGCGACCACCGATGTCAACATCCGCTCCCTATCGATGGGGCGCGTCGCGGCTGATTTCAGCGAATTGCAGTTCGACCTCGAAGTCTGGGATCTGCGTCAGCTCAATCACCTGATGGCGCAACTCAAGGAATTGCCAAGCATTTCCATGGTCAAGCGCCTCTTCGAGTAGGGCGTCTGCCGGGCGGCCACGCAGAGATGCTGCTCCTGCAGGCGCGCAAGGATGCGTTCCATTTCCGTGCAGACTGCCTTCAAAATAAGCAGTTAGGGGCGTTCGGCGACCGAGTCATGCGCAAGATGCATGGCTGCCGCCGCATCCTGTGGCTGGTGACGGGGAGGCCGCTGCACTATCTTTCGTGTCGGGAGGTGAACGAAAGAGGTTTGCCATGTTCAAGCAGTTGAAGAAAATCACGCGTGCCCTGCACATTCCCTCCATTGAAGAGCGGGAAGTCGCATATCTGAACGGCTCCGTCGACAGAATCGACCTGGAATACCGTCAGCGTCAGATCGACCGCGGTCTTTTCCGCAAGGGTTTCTGATCGCGAATGCGGCGCGCCGGAAGGCGCGCCATTGATGCTGCGCAGAGCTATGCGGTTTTCGAATGGCTCGTCTGCTGGATCTTGCGGTCTGACGCCTTCGCTTGCACATCGCGCGCGTCGCGCCTATGTTTCGCCCATCGAGAGGCGGGCGGGTCCGTCTTGCGCCGGCGGGCGGCTTTGAATGCGATCATGACGGCATAATGTTATTCAGGCGCAGAAAACCGGTCACGATATCCGAGAGACTTGGCGCGTTCTTTTGGCCGCGCAAAGGGTTCACGCGCGCTCCGCGCTATATTGCCCTTCGCGTTCTCCGTCTGAATTCGTCGCCGCACGCGATCGCTGTCGGCGTAGCGGCAGGCGCGGCCTCCTCATTAACGCCGTTCTTCGGTCTGCATATCGTTCTCGCCGTCCTTCTCGCATCTGCCTTTTCCGGAAATCTGGTCGCGGCAGCGATCACGACCGTGCTTGCCAACCCCGTTACCATTCCTGTCATCCTGACGGCCTCCTACGAGGTCGGTACGATGCTTACGCAGCCGCAAGCCGCTCAGGCGGTCGGCGGTCAGGAGATCATGCGCATGCTCGAGCATCTGGATCTTGCCAGCTTGTGGGGCCCGGTCTTCAAGCCGATGCTCATAGGCTCGCTTCCTCTTGCCGCGGCGGGTGGCCTGATATTCTACCCGCTTGCCTTTCAGACGGCGCGTCTCTTTCAGGAGCGCCGCCGGCGGGCCCGCGCGCACAGACTTGGACATCCAACATGATCATCGGCATAGGCAGCGATCTCATCGATATCAGACGCATCGAAAATTCGCTCCAGCGCTTCGGCGAGCGTTTCGTAAACCGGTGTTTCACCGACATCGAGATCGCCAAATCCGACGGCCGCAAGAACCGCGCGGCGTCCTATGCCAAGCGCTTCGCCGCCAAGGAGGCCTGCTCCAAGGCACTCGGCACCGGCTTAGCGCAGGGCGTATTCTGGAAAGAAATGGGGGTCGTCAACCTGCCCGGCGGGAAGCCGACGATGCAACTGACCGGCGGCGCGGCAGCGCGCCTTCGGGAAATGTTGCCGGTCGGACACCGCGCCGCGATCCATCTGACGATCACCGACGACTTCCCGCTTGCGCAAGCTTTCGTGATTATCGAGGCGCTGCCGGTTGCCCCCGCCGAGGGAACGGTTTAGAGCACTTGCCGAAAGACCGGCCCGCGGTCGCTTGAAGCTCGGATTTCCCGCGACATATAGCATCGAGTTGCGGGGAGACGTGCGGCATGAGTTCGGGCGCAAACGAAAGTTGAAGCGTTAGGCTCGGGTGCCCCGGGCAGGATGACAAGGAAGACTGAGCGTGGCAGAAAAGACAGAAGCGAAGCAGAGCGGTCTCTGGGAGAACGTCAAGGTCATCGTCCAGGCGCTGCTCCTGGCCGTGGTCATCCGCACAGTCTTCTTTCAGCCCTTCACGATCCCTTCCGGCTCGATGATGCCGACGCTCCTCGTCGGCGATTACATCTTCGTCAACAAGTTCGCCTATGGCTATTCGAAATACTCGCTGCCATTCTCGCCGAATCTTTTCAGCGGCCGAATTTTCGCAAGCGAACCGGAGCGGGGCGACATCGTCGTCTTCCGGTTCCCGCCCAACCCGGACATCGACTACATCAAGCGTCTCGTCGGCCTGCCGGGCGATCGCCTCCAGGTCAGGAACAGCATTCTCTACGTCAATGACAAGGCGGTCGAACGGGTACCGGCCGGCCCCTTCCGGGCCGATGATCAGTACGACACAGGTGGCGATGTGCCCGTCTATCGCGAGACGATGGACAACGGCATGACTTACGAAACACTCGACCAGTTCCCGGATTCACGCGGCGATAACACCCGTGAGTTCATCGTTCCCGAAGGCCATTATTTCATGATGGGCGATAACAGGGACAACTCGGCCGACAGCCGTTTCGACGTTGGCTTCGTGCCGGCTGAAAACCTGGTTGGCCGCGCCAGCCTGATTTTCTTCTCGCTCGGTAACGACACCTCGTTCCGGCAGATCTGGAAATGGCCTGCGAACCTGCGTTACGACCGTCTGTTCAAGGTCGTCAACTGATGAAGGGTCGCTCGTTGAACGCGGAGGACCGGGCGCGGCTTGAGGCTGCGATCGGTTACCAGTTCGCCGAGAAGGAACGTCTCGACCGGGCCCTGACACATTCGAGCGCGAGAAGCGGCCGTGCAATCAACTACCAGCGGCTCGAATTCCTTGGGGACAGGATTCTTGGGCTCTGCGTCGCGGAGCTCCTGTTCCAGACATTCAGCGATGCAAACGAAGGCGAGCTCTCGGTTCGCCTGAATCAGCTCGTCAGCGCGGAGAGTTGCGCGAAAGTGGCCGATGAGCTCTCATTGCATGAATTCATCCGCACTGGTTCGGATGTGAAGAAGATCACGGGCAAGCACATGATGAATGTGCGTGCCGATGTGGTAGAGTCGCTGATTGCCGCGATCTATCTCGATGGCGGCCTGGAGGCGGCGCGGCGCTTCGTGCTCGAGCATTGGACGCATCGCGCTGCAAGTGCGGACGGCGCCAGGCGCGACGCCAAGACGGAACTGCAGGAATGGGCGCATGCCAGGTTCGGTGTGGCGCCGAAGTACCGAACTGAAGATCGCTCCGGCCCGGATCACGATCCGCGCTTTACCGTCACGGTAGAGGTCGACGGAATCGACCCGGAGACCGGGGTTGATCGTTCCAAGCGCGGGGCCGAGCAGGTCGCGGCCATGAAATTGTTAGAACGCGAAGGTGTTTGGCAGAAACGCTCTGCCGGAAATTGACGGATGTGATGACGACGGACAATCAACAGGATACGGCCGCTGCTGCGGTGCCGACGCGCTCTGGCTTCGTGGCGCTGATCGGGGCGACGAATGCCGGAAAGTCGACATTGATCAATCGCCTTGTCGGCGCAAAAGTGTCGATCGTCAGCCACAAGGTACAGACGACGCGGGCGATCGTTCGCGGCATCGCGATCCACGACAATGCGCAGATCGTATTCATGGACACGCCCGGCATCTTCAAGCCACGGCGCCGGCTCGACCGCGCCATGGTCACGACGGCTTGGGGCGGAGCCAAGGATGCCGATCTGATCATGTTGCTGATCGACAGCGAGCGCGGGATCAAGGGTGATGCCGACACGATCCTGGAGGGCCTCAAGGATGTGCACCAGCCAAAGGTGCTCGTCCTCAACAAGGTCGATCAGGTTCGCCGAGAGGATTTGCTGAAGCTCGCAGCCGCTGCGAACGAGGTGGTGGCATTCGAGCGCACCTTCATGATCTCCGCCCTGACCGGTTCCGGCTGCGAAGACGTGATGGATTATCTCGCCGAGAGGCTTCCGGAGGGCCCCTGGTATTACCCGGAGGACCAGATTTCCGATCTGCCGATGCGGCAGCTTGCTGCCGAGATCACGCGCGAGAAGCTCTTCCTTCGGCTGCACCAGGAGCTTCCCTATGCATCTCACGTCGAGACGGAGAAGTGGGAAGAGCGCAAGGACGGTTCCGTGCGCATCGAGCAGGTGATCTATGTGGAGCGCGATAGCCAGAAGAAGATCGCACTCGGCAAGGGCGGCGAGGCGATCAAGGCGATCTCGACCGCCGCGCGCAAGGAGATCTCCGAGATCCTCGAGCAGCCCGTGCACCTCTTCCTGTTCGTGAAGGTGCGCGAGAACTGGGGCGACGATCCCGAGCGCTTCCGCGAGATGGGGCTCGATTTTCCGAAGTAGCCTACTGCATATTTCGTTTAATCGGATCCGATTAAAGGACAACAACATGCAGCAGATCAAAGTGCTACAGCGACCTTTGTGCGTCTGATGAGACGCGCGGCGCTGTAGACCTGGTCGAGATCAAACGCGACCGATTCCAAACAGAGAAAGCGGGATGCGGGCGGACAACCGCACACACGTCCGACTGCCGGCGACCGGCCTCGCACTCACTGGCGGTTGGCCTGGTCGCTCCCGGCTCCGGATCGCCTGCCGAAGAGAGGTGCGATCGTTTCCGCCCTGTTGGTCCAGACATAGCCGGAAAAACCTTCGGGAACGAAAGCGAGATCATCCGCGCTGTCGATGCCCGTGGTGAAGTCGCCGCCTTTATAGGGCCCCAGCAGGATGATTTCGCTGCCGGCGGCTTGCATACGGGCCGCGAACCGGTCCGGCCACCCCCACAGGAATGGCGCATAATTGCCGGGCACTATGATCAGCGTGTCGCGGCAGGCTTCCGGTACGATACCCGTCCAGCCATAGGCGGCATAGCGGCCAAGGCAGGCGAGTGTGGATTGTCGGTCGTATCCCCTGATGCCTGGGACCAGCCTCAGGGTTTCCTGTGTGGGGGCAGTGCCGCCATAGACGCCGAACACCTGTTTGCGCCACTCCGGGTGGAAACGCAAAAGAACGGCGAGGGTCGCGCCTTCCTCCCGCCGCTCGCTCTTGAAATTGATCAGAAAGCGGCCCTCGGGCAGGGCCTTGAAGACCTCTGTCAGCGTCGGCATCTGGCCAGCTCCCTGGCCGCGGAAGGGGAAGGACTTGCCGCCATCGGCCGTATAACCGTAGCCGATGTCCAGCGTCTTCAGTTCGGACATCGGCGTATCCTGGGTCACGCCTCTCCCATTCGTCCGGCAATCGAGTGTCCAATCGTGAAACACGGCGAACTGGCGATCCGGTGTCAGGTGGACATCCAGCTCGACGACGTCGGCGCCGCTCTCCATTGCGGCGCGCATGGAAGCAATGGTGTTTTCGAGATAGCTGTGGCGCGGCGCCTCGATGCGCTCGGCGGTGCAGGTTTCATTGTCGAGACCTTCCGAATTGAAGACCTGATGAACGCCGCGATGAGCGAGGATCTTTGCGCCGCCGGAGGGCGGCGTCGCCAGAAGCGACGTGTTGAGAAGCCATAGGATGGCGACGACGACGAGCGCAACCGCGGCGATCTTTTTCATCGTGTATCCTCCTCTCGAAAAGGGGCTTGCCGCGACAATGTGGCGTGACGATGTTGCCCCACGGAGCACAGGCGCTGCAAGGTTTTCCACCGCTGAATCACCCTCGGGAGCCCGAGACCGAATTGAACCATGAAATCGCTCGAAGAGGTTTGCGTCAGTGCTTTCGAATTTACTAAGCAAACAAATCTTTGAGGGGCCACAAAAAAGCCCCATTGAATAACCGCCGAACACCGCTAAGCTAATGGAAGTTCTGATGGATAGGAGCCCGATGGGCTGGCCTGACGAATTTCCCGCAGCTGGTCCTCAACTCGCTTCGCGAGGGCCGGCCGGAAAACCCGTAAGGTCGCGCTCGAGCCGGTTTCTCGCCGCTTCCGGATGTGGCTGGCGCTGCATTTAAAGTATAGCCGTCGCATCTCCGCCATGAAGCCGACCAGCCGCTCACCCGCTCCCCTGTGAACGAATCGAGGGTCCGTTAGGTCTGAGCTGAGGTAGGATATGAATGCGGGATTGTTGAATCTACTTCGCCGGCTTGTCGAGAAAGGCAAGCTGACGGTCGTTTTCTCGTCGGGTGAAAAAGTGGTCCTGGGCGATGGTACGGGCAAGCCCGCGGCCATCCGCTTCGTTGATGCCGGAGCGGAGAAAGCCGTCCTGCTCGATCCGGGATTGAAATTCGGCGAGATGTACATGGACGGTCGCGTTCTCGTGGAGGAAGGCGACATTTTCGATGTGCTGGCCATTGTCAAGAGCAACGATCTCGACAAGGCGGCGACCTTTACTAATTCCATCGTCGGATTGTGGCACATAATGCGTCAGCAGATGAAGAGCCGCCTGCCGATCAACCGCAACCGCTATAACGTTGCCCATCATTACGATCTGGACGGCAAGCTCTTCAATCTTTTCCTTGACGAGGACTGGCAATATTCCTGCGCTTACTTTCATCCACCGGGAATTTCTCTCGACGAGGCGCAACGTGCCAAGAAGAGGCACATAGCGGCCAAGCTGCTGCTCGAGCCCGGCCAGAAGGTATTGGAAGTGGGATCCGGCTGGGGCGGGATGGCGATGTATCTCGCCGAGTCTTCCGGGGTCGAAGTCACGGGCATCACGCTCAGCGAAGAGCAGTTGAAAGTTTCGCGCGAGCGAGCGCAAAGGCGCGGGCTTTCGGACCGCGTGCGCTTCGAGCTGCAGGACTATCGCACCATGCAGGGAAGGCAATTCGACCGCGTCGTCTCCGTGGGCATGTTCGAACATGTCGGCATCGGCAATTACGGCAATTTTTTCCGTAAGATGAAAGAACTGCTGAATCCCGATGGAGTGATGCTGCTGCACTCCATCGGGCAGATCTACAAACCCTGGGCAACCAATCCGTGGATCGAAAAGTACATTTTTCCCGGCGGCTACATTCCCGCCCTGTCCGAGGTGTTGCCTCCCGCCGAGAGCAACCGTCTGCTGGTCAAGGACATCGAAATACTGCCGATGCATTACGCCTGGACGCTCAGGGCGTGGCGTGAGCGTTTCGTCGCGCAGCGGGAGGAGGCGATCAGGCTTTATGATGAGCGCTTTTTCCGCATGTGGGAGTTCTATCTCGCCGCCTCCGAAACGGCCTTCCTTTACGACAAGCACTTCATCTTTCAGCTCCAGCTCTCGCCTTCACTCGCCACCGTGCCGGTATCACGCGATTATATCGCCATCAAGGAGAGGGAATTGCTGGAGTTCGAAAAGACACGCCAACGGCTGGAGCTCGTCGCGGTCTAAAGAGGGGCCGGCGAAAAACCCTGAACCGGCCTGCCGGCGACCTTCGCTCCCTTGCGGGGAGAAGGCCGCCGCAGCGGGGTGAGGCGCGACAGATAGAGAGCTCCGGTTCACCGCTTCGGCGCGGCGGGTCCTCGTGAACGGTTCCACGCTCAGGGGGCCGCCCGCCTGAGGCAAGCATTTCCCATGATCTTCTGTGGAGTTCGCCAAGGCGGTCATCGGCCTTCACTTGGCCTTGATGGTCTGCGCCGGTATGGTCACGGCCGAAACAGGAAGTGGAACGAGAGAATGGTCACGACCGCGAGACCCATCGCCGCCATCATTGCCAGCGAAATCAAGGCGAGCGCCGCACAGGTTGCAGCCGCCGTCGAATTGTTGGACGGTGGTGCGACCGTGCCTTTCATCGCCCGCTACCGCAAGGAAGCCACGGGCGGGCTCGACGACACGCAGCTGCGCGTCCTGTCGGAGCGCCTCACCTATCTGCGCGAGCTCGAGGCGCGGCGTGCATCGATCCTCGATTCGATCCGCAGCCAGGACAAGATGACCGATGAACTCGAACGCAAGATCGAGGGCGCGGTTACCAAAGCGGAGCTCGAAGACATCTACCTGCCCTTTAAGCCGAAGCGCCGCACCAAAGCGGAGATCGCGCGCGAGCGGGGCCTTGGCGCGCTGGCGGACGCCATCCTTTCCGACCGTTCGACAGCGCCTGCCGAACGTGCTGCCGCCTTTCTCACCGCCGATGTGCCGGACGCCAAGGCCGCACTCGATGGTGCCCGCGACATCATCGCCGAGGGCATGACCGAGAATGCCGAGCTTCTTGGGCAGCTGCGGAGCTACATGCGGGGTGCAGCCTTCCTGCGCGCCCGCGTCGTGGGTGGCAAACAGGAGTCCGGCGCAAAGTTCTCCGACTATTTCGATCACTCCGAGCGATGGGCGACGGTGCCCGGCCACCGCGCGCTTGCGATGCTTCGCGGCTGGAACGAGGAGGTCCTGTCCGTGGACATCGTTGTCGACGAGGATGCGGCGCCTTCGCATAGACCGATCGAGCGTATGATCGCGGCTGCCTACAGCGTTGGCGACCGGCTGCCCGGTGACAAATGGCTGCTGGAGGTCATCGGCTGGACCTGGCGCGTGAAGCTTTCGCTTTCGCTATCACTGGACCTGATGCGCGAGCTTCGAGAGCGCGCCGAGGAGGAGGCCATCCGCGTCTTCGCGCGCAATCTCAAGGACCTGCTGCTTGCAGCGCCTGCGGGCTCGCGTCCGACCATGGGCCTCGACCCTGGCATCCGGACGGGCGTCAAGGTCGCGATCGTCGACGGTACCGGCAAGCTCCTCGACACGAGCACGGTCTATCCATTTCCGCCGAAGAACGACATTCGCGGGACTCAGGCAGAGCTTGCGGCGCTTGTGCGCAAACACAAGGTGGAACTTATCGCGATCGGCAACGGCACCGGGAGCCGTGAAACCGAAAAGCTCGTCGCGGATATGCTCGCTGCCATGCCGGCGCCGAAGCCGACAAAGGTGATCGTCTCCGAGGCGGGAGCATCGGTCTATTCCGCTTCGGAGACGGCGGCTGCCGAGTTCCCCGGCCTCGACGTGTCCTTGCGGGGTGCCGTTTCCATCGCGCGCCGGCTCCAGGATCCCTTGGCCGAGCTCGTGAAAATCGAACCGAAGTCGATCGGGGTCGGTCAATATCAGCACGACGTTGATCAGTCGAAGCTCAGCCGTTCGCTGGATGCCGTCGTCGAGGATGCCGTGAACGCGGTCGGGGTCGATCTCAACACCGCCTCGGCGCCGCTGCTGGCGCGCGTTTCGGGGTTGGGTAAGTCCTCGGCGGAGGCGATCGTTGCGCATCGCGATGCGCTGGGCGCCTTCGCCAGCCGCAAGGACCTTTTGAAAGTGCCTCGCCTCGGTGCCCGCACTTTCGAACAATGCGCCGGCTTCCTCAGGATCACGAACGGCTCCGAGCCGCTCGATGCGTCTGCGGTGCATCCGGAGGCTTATGGAGTCGCAAAGAAGATCGTCGCCGCCTGCGGTCGTGATGTGCGTTCTCTGATGGGCGACAGCGCCGAACTGAAGAAGCTCGATCCCCGCATTTTCGTCGATGAACGCTTCGGCCTGCCAACTGTCAAGGACATTCTCGCTGAACTGGAGAAACCGGGTCGCGATCCACGCCCGAGCTTCAAAACGGCCACCTTCGCGGAAGGGATCGACGACATCAAGGATCTGAAGGTCGGCATGCGCCTTGAGGGCACGGTGACCAATGTCGCCGCCTTCGGCGCTTTCGTCGATATCGGCGTGCATCAGGACGGTCTCGTCCATGTGTCGCAATTGGCCGACCGCTTCGTCAAGGATCCGCATGAGGTCGTCAAAGCCGGGGACGTCGTGCACGTCCGTGTCACGGAGGTCGATGTGGCGCGAAAGCGCATTGGACTGTCGATGCGCAAGGAAGGTGGCGCCGAAACGCCCCGAGAGGCGAGGGGGACGGCGCCGAACGGCGGCAATCGGGGTGCGCCCGCTCGACCGCAGCCGCCGCAGCAGCCGGCGCAAGGCGCCTTCGGTGAAGCGCTGATCGCGGCGATGAAGAAAAAATGAAAGGGTCCGATGGAACGGCCCGCCTGGGAGGATCGTTACCGGAGCATCGATGCTGGTGTGATGGCTCAGGTTACGCTCTGTAAATAGGCAACCGAGATATAGCCTGCCTCCGTCATGCTTTACAGATGGCGACATCGCTTCGTCGCTCGAAGGTGTCGACCATAGCAATGCCGGTATACGGCGGAACAGGCAGCGGAAATCCTCTTCCGCCGGGACACCCCGGCGAAAGGAGGTGCGTAATGGTACGCAATGTGGTCCGCGGCCTTTCTCTTGCCGTCCTTCTGACGGCGGCGGTGACGGCCTATCCCCATGCGGCAGACTCGCAGGGCGTTGTGAATTGCGCTGAGCGATCGCAAGTCATCGAGTTGCTTACTCGACAATATGAAGAAAAGCAGGCCGCCGTCGGGCAGATCAATCCGCAGGCGGTGATGGAACTCTATGCCGCCGATGGTGGCAGCTGGACCTTGATCGTGACGGACGTTTCCGGCCGAAGCTGCGTCGTTCTTGCTGGAAAAAGCTGGGAGCAGGTCGTCCAGGTCGGTCCGAAGGCCTGACGGCCACCTGAGTGGCGCGCGCAGAGGGAAGCCCGTTCAGCTTCCCTCTGCCGCGAAGCACTTAATCAATTTGGAGCGGGAAAAGTGTGTGCGGTTTTCCGCCCGCACCCCGCTGTATTTCCCTGGTATCGATGACGTTCATGTTTTCAGGTCGACCCGAACTGAAAACATCGTGATCTAGTCGGGTCTGCCGACACTCGCATAGCGGAAGCCGTGCTTTGCGACCTCGTCCTTGCGATAAATGTTGCGCAGATCGACGAGCAGGGGCGTCTTCATGGCGGACCTCAACCGGTCGAAATCCAGCGCACGGAATTCGTTCCATTCGGTGATGATCACCAGAGCATCCGCGCCGGCCGCCGCTTCGTAAGGGTCGCTTGCACAAACCATTCCCTCTATCAGCTTGCGCGCGTTTTCCATGCCTTCCGGATCATAGCCGATGACCTGGGCGCCTGCGTCCTGCAACGCCTGCACGACGGCGATCGCCGGACTGTCGCGCATATCGTCCGTATTGGGTTTGAAGGTCAGTCCGAGAACGGCGATCTTCGAGCCGCGCACTTCGCCGCCGGCGGCCGCAATCACCTTGCGCCCCATTGCCCGCTTCCGATTGTCGTTGACGGCCACGGTGGCTTCTACGAGCCGCACAGGGCTGTCGTGATCCTGCGCGGTTTTAACGAGCGCCAATGTGTCCTTCGGGAAGCAGGAGCCGCCATATCCGGGACCGGCATGCAGGAACTTGGACCCGATGCGGCCGTCCAGCCCTATGCCGCGGGCGACGTCCTGCACATTGGCACCGACCTTCTCGCAGAGATCGGCGATCTCGTTGATGAAGGTGATTTTCATCGCGAGGAAAGCGTTGCCGGCATATTTGATCAGTTCCGAAGTGCGGCGTGTCGTAAATACAAGCGGCGACTGGTTGAGATAGAGCGGCCGATAGACCTCGGTCATCACCTCTCTGGCACGACCGTCGCTGCCGTCCACCCCGATGACGATCCGGTCGGGCCGTTTGAAATCCTCGATCGCGGCGCCTTCCCGCAGGAATTCCGGGTTCGACACTACGGCGACATCGGCCTCGGGATTGGTTTCGCGGATGATGCGCTCGACCTCGTCTCCGGTACCGACCGGAACGGTGGACTTGGTCACGACGACAGTGAAGCCCCGGAGGTTGGCGGCGATTTCGCGTGCGGCCGCGTACACATAGGACAGATCGGCGTGGCCATCGCCGCGCCGCGACGGCGTTCCGACGGCGATGAAAACCACGTCGCTCGCGGCAACCGCTGTCTTGAGGTCGTCGGTGAAGTTCAGGCGTCCGGACGCGACATTGCTCGCGACAAGATGGTCCAGACCCGGTTCGAAGATCGGGATCTGCCCTTTCCTGAGAGCCGAGATCTTGCCTTCGTCCTTGTCGACGCAAACAACGTCATGGCCGAAATCCGCAAAGCAAACACCGGAAACAAGGCCGACATAGCCGGCGCCGATCATCGTGATTTTCATCCGTTTTTCCTTGAATTGGTCTCGAGGATATCGATTAAATAAATGTCATCTAATGAAAAATTAAACAGAATTGAATTCGAAACTGAGCGCAGAAGCACGCGCTTCACATAAAATATCGCTTGTTTTACCATCAGACAATCGTCTGTGCACGACGATAATTCTGTTCATACCATTCGACGAAGCGCGCGACGCCTTCCTCGACCGAAACGGACGGCTTGAACCCGGTCAAGGCTTCAAGCAGGTCCGGGGAGGCAAAAGTGCGCGGTACATCGCCCTGTTGCATCGGCAGCATGTTGTGAATCGCCGGACGCCCCACCGCCTTCTCGACCGTTTCCACGAAGGTCATGAGCTCCACCGGCTGTCCGCCGCCGGTGTTGACGACGCGGAATGGCGCATGACGGGAAAGCGTGTCGGTGGCTTTTTCCGGTGCCACCCGGTTCTCCTCCGCGGGCGCAATATGCGACAGCCGGACGATGCTCTCGACGAGGTCATCTATATAGGTGAAGTCCCGGCTCATCCGTCCTTCGCCATAAATGTCGATCGGCCGGCCGTTGTGGATGGCATCGACGAACTTGAAGAGCGCCATGTCCGGTCGTCCCCAGGGTCCGTAAACGGTGAAAAAACGGAAGGCGGTGGTCGGAACCTCGTAGAGATGCGCATAGCTGTGTGCCATGAGCTCCATTGATTTCTTCGTGGCGGCATAAAGCGTCATTGGCTCGTCGGCCCGATCGGCCTCGGCAAACGGAATCTTCTCATTGGCGCCGTAGATCGACGAAGTGGAGGCGAGCATCAGGTGCTTGGGCGCGATTGCTTTTGCGAGCTCGAGCATATTCCACGACCCGACGAGGTTCGAATCGACATAGGCCTTGGGATTTTCGAGGCTGTAGCGGACGCCCGCCTGGGCGGCGAGGTGGATGATGACTTCCGGTTCGGCGAGCTCGGCTGCCCGGTCGAGTGCGGCCCGGTCCTCCAGCATGGCCCTCACGGCCTTGAAGCCGTTGGAGCGCTGCAGGATCGCGTGGCGACGTTCCTTCAGCGTCACATCGTAGTAGGGCGTCATGCCGTCAAATCCGACGACGAAGTGCCCCTCGTCGATCAGCCGCTTCGCAACATGAAAACCGATGAAACCCGCAGTGCCGGTGATGAGGTAACGCATGACGATTTCCCCCAGTTTGCCCCACATGACAGTTCATACCAGAAAGCCGGTCGATGAAAAGTCAAATCCGTCACCCGCGCGGTTCTTCGAGCTCGCGCTGGAGGGCCATCAGAACGGACATTGCGTGGCCGGCATACTGGCTGATCCAGCGGTCGTGAATGGCCTGGATCGGCACGGCGTTCAGATGGTTCCACCGCTCGCGGCCCTCGCGCCTGGCGAGAACGAGCCCGGCCTCCTCAAGGACCTTCAAGTGCTGCATCACCGTGCAGCGATCGAGCTTCGTGAATCGCTCGCAGAGCATGCCCGTCGTTTGCGGCTTTTCCTTCAGCGCATCGAGCATCTGCCGGCGCAGGCCGTTGGCCAGCGCTTTGAAAACAACATCGTCTTCCGAATCGTTTGACATGTTATATTTTTATAACATATTATCATCTGGCGCAAACGTCAGGAGGACGTCATGGGTTTCGAATTTCGTGTGAATGGAAGAATTGCCCGTCCCGTGGAACAGGTCTTCGACGCGGTCGTGAATCCGGACCAGCTCAGCCGCTATTTCGTGACCCTCGGCGGTATCAGCGGACCGCTGGTCGCCGGCGCCACCGTTACGTGGTGGGGCGAGGTTCCGGTCAAAGTCGAGGCCGTCGAACCTAACGAGAGGATCGTCTTTTGTTGGGATGCCATGGTTGCAAAGGACGAGTCCCCCTACCGGACCCGGGTCGAGATGCGTTTCCAGCCGCTCGACGACGGCGCCACCATGGTGACGATCGCAGAGAGCGGCTGGCGGGAAAACGAACAGGGACAGAAGAGTTCCTATCAAAACTGCGAGGGCTGGTCGCAGATGCTCGCCTGCATGAAGGCGTGGCTCGAATACGGCATCAATCTGCGCGAAGGCTACTATGCGAGCGAACTGTCCGGCAAGCCGGCGCTTGAGCCGCAACTATAGGGGATAGAAAGATGACGACCGAGATCAAGGGCGGTATCAATATCGCCATGAAGGTTCCGAGCCATCAGTATGAAGCGGTGATCGCGTTCTACCGCGATATTGTCGGGCTGCCGCCATACGACGAGAAGGCACCGGCGAAAGGCTTCCTCCTCGGCCCGAACCGCTTGTGGATCGACGAAGCGCCGCATTACAGCCAGGCAGAGATCTGGCTTGAGCTTTTCACAGATGATCACGAGGCAGCCCTCGATCGCCTTGCAGCGCACGACGTGGTGCGCTGCGATCAGGTTGAGGAACTGGGCGAGGGCTTCCGTGGCGGATGGATCATGAACCCCGCCAATATCGTGCACCTCGTCCGAGAGCCGGATGCCTGGTAAGCGGACTAAGGTCTGTTGGGATTCGGGATCCCGCCGCGACTTGTTTGATCTCCTCATCCCGGGCTCGTCACAGGGAGCCAGCGAGACAAGGTCCTTGGGCTGAAAGAGCTCCTTCCGCACCGCCGACGCGGCGCTGCCGGATTGCATCTGCCGCATCCGTCCGGGTTCGGAACGGCAGGCCTTTCTTCGCTTGATCACGTTTCCGCCGCGGGTGTATTCCTCTTCCATGCAATGGAGCGATCAAGCCATAATTCTCGGCATCCGGAGGCATGGCGAAAGCTCTGTCATCGCGGAGGTGATGACGCCCGGCCACGGGCGGCATCTCGGGCTCGTTCGCTCGGGCCGGTCGCGTGCCATGCAGCCCGTGCTGCAGCCGGGTAATTCCGTGGAGGTGGTTTGGAGGGCGAGGCTCGACGAGCACCTCGGGGAATTCCGCGTCGAGCCGCTGCAATTGCGCGCCGCGCGGCTGATCGAGACGGCAACCTCCGTTTACGGCATCCAGGCGCTTGGATCACTCCTGAGGCTTCTGCCGGAACGCGATCCGCACCCCCATCTCTACGAAGCGCTCGCCGTCATTGTCGATCACCTGCAGGATCCGGCAGACGCCGGCGAATTGTTCGTACGCTTCGAACTCGCCGTGCTGAACGATCTCGGCTTCGGCCTCGACCTTTCGCGATGTGGAGCGACGGGCGCACGCAGCGAACTCGTCTATGTATCGCCGAAATCCGGCCGCGCGATCTGTCGCGAAGCCGGCGCCCCCTATGCCGAGCGTATGCTTGCCCTTCCGGATTTCCTGTCCGGACAAAACAGGGCGGCTGATCACGAAAGCCTCGCGGCGGCCTTCCGTCTCACCGCCTATTTCCTCAATCGACATGTTTATGAGCCGCGGGGCGTCGATGCCGCGTCGGCGCGGGACGGTTTCGTCCATGCGACCCTGAAGGCGTTGAGGACAGCTTCGTCGGAGGCGCCGCAGTAACGCGACGCCTCCGAAAGATCGGGTCTTCCGTCAACCGATCTTGCCGCCGCCCTGCCTGGTTACCGCAACGACGGCGGGACGCACCGGCATATCGTCACGGAAGTCGGGCCAGCGCGTTGCCGGCTTCTCGTAAGTGGCAAGGCCGGCGTCGCCCGGGTGCTGAACCGCGAGGAAGAAGGTGTCGCTCGTGGGATTGAAGCTTGGCCCGCACATTTCCGCGCCGACCGGCACCCGGAAGAACAGTTTCGAAGTGCCGCGGCCTTCGCCTTCCGTTTCGACAGCCCAGACGCCGTCCGTGCGCCCCGTGTCCTTTTCGTTGTTGCCGTCGGTCGAGACCCAGAGACGGCCATCGGTGTCGATGGCGCAGTTGTCCGGCATGCCGAACCAGCCGTTCTTCGTCGTCGCGGTGGAGAAGGAGGCGCCGACTTCGGCGACAGCAGGATCGCCGCACTTCAGCAGGACGTCCCATCGGGATTTCGTCGACGCGAAATCGCCGTCCGTTTCCGAGATTTCCACGATGTGGCCGAAAGCGTTCTTGGCGCGCGGATTGGCGGCGTCGATTTCGCCCTCCTTGCGTTTCGTGTTGTTGGTCAGCATGACGTAGACCTTGCCGGTCTTGGGGTTGGGCTGGACGTCTTCCGGCCGGTCCATCTTGGTCGCACCGAGCGCATCGGCGGCAAAGCGGGTGTCGATCAGCACGTCGGCCTGGGAGGCAAAGCCGTTCTCGGCCGTCAATGGGCCTTCGCCATGGACGAGAGGCATCCAGGTCACGGTGCCGTCCTCGTCGAACTTCGCTACGTAGAGCGTGCCTTCGTCGAACAGATCCATGTTCGCGGCCCGGTCGTCCGGGTTGTATGTGCCCTTCGTCACGAATTTGTAGACATAGTCGTAGCGCTCGTCGTCACCGCTGTAGAGGACCACGCGGCCATCCGTGTTGACGATCGATTCGCAGCCCTCATGCTTGAAGCGTCCGATCGCGGTGCGCTTCTTCGGTACGGAGGTCGGCTCCATGGGGTCGACCTCGACCACCCAGCCGAAGCGGTTTGCTTCGTTCGGCTCCTTCGACACGTCGAAGCGGTCGTAGAATTTCGACCATTCATACTGGCCACCCGGAGCGCCGAGGCGCTTCATCTGCTTGTATTCGGGGTGATCCTCGGCGATCTCGCCGCCGAAATAGCCGTTGAAGTTTTCCTCGGCCATCATGTAGGTGCCCCAGGCGGTGATGCCGCCTGCGCAATTGTTGAGGGTGCCGAAGACCTTCCTGCCGGTCGCGTCGGATGGAGTCTTGACTCGCTCATGACCGGCCACCGGGCCGGAAAGCTGCATCTCGGTATTGGCAGTGATGCGGCGGTTGTACTTGCCGTCGAGGACCGGCTGCCACTTTCCGTCGACTTTGCGGATTTCGATGACCGTGCCGCCATGGGCGGCCATTTCGATATCGACCAGCTCCTTGGTATATTCGCCGAGAACGACCTTATCCTCTTCCTTCCCGTCTTCCGTCACCTTCTCGATGCGGGCGAAGTTCGGAAACATGATCTCGGCATTGGTATATTCGTGATTGACGACCAGCAGGCCGTGGTCCGGATTGCCCTCGAGCGGAATGAAGCCGACATAGTCGTTGTTGTAGCCGAACTGCCGGCTCTGGGCGTCGGCGGTCTGCCTCAGCGGATCGAATTCCGGACTGTCGGCAAAGATCTTGTCGCCCCAGCGCAGCAGGATGTCGGCGTCGTATCCCTCGGCAACATGGTGGGTCTCGTCTACGCCGGCTTCGATCTCCTTGAAGTCGAAGGTCGGCGCTCCGCCCTCAGCCCGGGCCTCCTCAGCCGTCAGCAAAGCAAGCGGGCTGACCGTGGTGGAGATGGCCGCGACAGCCAGAGAGCCGCCGATGAAGGACCGGCGCGAGAACCGGCGGTTGATGATGTCGCCCATGGTCGGGTTGGTGGAACAGTTCTTGCCGATGTCTTCCAGTTCTTCCCTGCGCTCCGTCAGCGTCCTGAATTCGGCTTCGTCGTCAGGCACGAGAAATTTGTCCATGATTCTCCCCATTGAGCTGATAATGCGCCGTCGACTTCCCGGCGCCCGTTCCGCTTTACCAGCGAGTTCATGACAGCTCTGCGACAGTTGGGTGAAGAGATTGCTGCGCCGGCGCGAGAATTCGTATCGCTCAAAAGTTCTGTGAATCTGCAGTTCTCAGGCTCAGGATATTTTCAGCGGCCGTTTCGCGCTAACGTTGTCCGAATCGATCCTGACTATGACCATCCCGGGGGAACTGATGCTCGAGTCCATAGCTCTTCTAGCCTTTGTGATGGCGCTCGCCGCCTTCCTTGGCGGCCGCAAGACGGCCGAGCGGCTCGATCGGGAAATCGCGAGCCTCAAGGCGGAGATCGCGCAATTGGCGAAAGAAGGGGCGGGAGGGACGACCCCGGACCTCGCAGCCGCCAAGCCTACAGAGACTGGCTTTCCCACCGCCGCTGAGACGGACGCGGCGGCCCATGGTCCCTGGTCCGGGGCGCGGGAAGACGCGCGGATTGCTGCCGGCGAATCGGCGGCGGAGGTCGAAAGCGAAGCCACCGCCGCGCCGGTAGCGCCCCCCGAAGCGGCCGCGTGGGCCGAAAGCCTCGAGAGTCGGATTGGCGGCCGGTGGCCGGTCTGGGTTGGCGGGCTGGCCCTGGCGCTGGGTGGCTATTTCCTCGTGCAGTATTCGATCGAAGCCGGGCTCTTGAGTCCGGCGGTCCGCCTGGTGCTTGCCGCAGTTTTCGGGCTTGCTCTCGGAATTGCCGGCGAGGTGATCCGGCGCGGGGCCGAGCCTGCGATCGAAGACCGGTTTCGCAACGCGATGATTCCCGGTGTGCTGACCGCCGCCGGAGCCGTGACGCTCTTCGGTGTCGTCTACGCGGCCCATGGCGTTTACGGCTTCATCGGAACTGGCATCGCCTTCGTCCTGCTGGCGCTGATTTCGCTTGCGACCGTGGGGCTTTCACTGCTGCACGGGCAGGCGCTCGCCGGTCTCGGCCTCCTGGCCTCGCTCCTGACACCGCTCTTCGTATCGAGCGGAGAGCCGCGCCCCTGGGTGTTGTTCGGGTTCCTCGCGGTGGCCTGGCTTGCCACGCTTGCCGCGTCGCGCCTGCGTAGATGGAGAGCCGTGCCGACGCTTGCCAATGCCGGCCTGGGGCTTTGGGGACTTGCCTATGTAGCGCTCGCCACGCCATTCGAGGCGCCTCCGGTCACCTTCGCGCTACTGGTGATGGTCGCGGGTGTCGCGCTGATCTGGCCCGGCCGGGCGGAGCCGAGCGCGGAGGCGAGCCGGGCACCGCCAATCGGTGCCGCCACTGAGCCCGGCGCGTGGGAAAGGCTCTTCACGCCGCCTCATCTTGCCGTAAGCATATCGGCGGCGATCGTCGCGACGGTTCTGTCCCTTTTGTTCATCAGCCCGGCGGTCGATGCCGCGCATTTCCCGGTAAGCGAGTTCATGGTGATCGTCGTCGCCCTCGCGGCGGCAGGCTCATTGAGGCCCTCGGCGGCCTATGCGGCACTGCTTGCCGCCATCGGCGCCGTCGTCGGCACCTGGAGTTTGACCGCGCTCAGCGGTGTTCTTGGATATTTCGATCCCTCATTCGCCGATTCATCCCCTGCGATTGTCGTCCCCGGCCGCACAGCCATGCTGACGGCCATGACCCTTTCCGGCGCCTTCGTCCTCTTCGCGGTCTTCGTCCTTCAGCGCCGCCCGGCAGACAACCGGCAATTTGCGGCGCTGTGGGCGGGCATCGCCGCCGTGGTGCCGAATGCGCTTCTGGCCATGTCGTTCGTGATGACTGGCAATTTCGCCTTCGACCTGCCCCATGGCCTTGCCGCGTTTGCGGGCGGCCTGTTCCTTCTCGGTCTCATCGAATGGCTCAATCGGCGGGACGCCGGCGAAGTGGCTGCCGATGTCGATCAGGGGCTGCTGGCACTCGGTTCCTTCGGTCTCTTCGTCATTGGGCTTCACGCCTGGACCGACGGCCTGGTGACCACCCTGGCGATCGCGCTTCTCGGGGCCGGATACAGCTTCGCCACACGTCTGCGCTCCTGGCCGATTCTCCCCTGGGTGACGGTGGCCGGCGCGGTTGTCATTCTTGCGCGCATTGCCTGGGAACCGACGATCGTCGGGCCGGGCACTCTCGCAACGACTCCGGTCTTCAACGCGCTGCTCCCGGGCTACGGCATTCCGGCACTGCTGCTCGTCGCCTCAGCCTATTTCCTGCGGGTGTGGCCGGACCTGCGCGTACGCAACCTGCTGCAGGCGCTCGCTAGCCTCTTCGTCCTGCTGACGCTAGCGATACTCGTGCGTCATGCAATGAACCACGGCGCGCTCGACAGCTCCGTCCCGACACTCGGCGAACAGGCGATCTATACGCTTCTCGCCATCGGCGCTTCGGGGATATTCATGACGCTGGATGGAAGGTCCCCAAGTCCGGTGTTCCGCTATGGAGGCATGGCGCTCGGCGTCCTGTCCATGCTCTCCGTGCTTGCGGCGCACCTTGTCGGCCTGAACCCCTATTTCAGCGGAGAACTGCTCGGCAGCGTCCCCTTCTTCGATCTGCTTCTCATCGGCTATCTGCTGCCCGCTATCGGCTACTCGGGTCTTGCCTGGTATGCACGCCGCAGGAGGCCGCTGCCCTATGTCGCGGCGCTCGCCGTCAGCGGCGCCGTGCTCGCCTTCGCCTGGGCTACCTTGAGCGTTCGCCGCTTCTGGCAGGGTCAGAACGTTGCCGACTGGAAGAGTTTCCTGCAAGGCGAAACCTACACCTATTCGGTCGTCTGGCTCGTGCTCGGCGTGCTGCTGCTCGTGGCCGGCTCGCGTTTCGATGCAAAGAGTGTCCGGATTGCTTCGGCCGTTCTCGTCTTCGTTGCTGTACTCAAGGTCTTTTTGGTTGATATGTCCAATCTGGAAGGTTTCCTGCGGGCGTTGTCCTTTATCGGCCTCGGGGCCGTACTGATCGGCATCGGGCTCTTCTACCAGAAAATATTGTCGAGCAGCTCCGGCGACGCCGGTGAAGGGGCTCGCCGCGCATGAGCCGGATTCCCGCATTGGCGGCTGCCTTCGCTCCTCACGCCGAACTTGCCGGCGAACTCCTTCCGCATGCCTTTGCCGCCGAAGACGGCTCGCACGATGCTTCGCACCTCATTCGCGTCTGGAAGAACGCGCTCCGGATTCAGGCGGAGGAGGGTGGCGACATACGCCAGCTCGCCGCCGCCGTGCTGCTGCATGACTGCGTTTCCGTCGAAAAGAACTCGCCGTTGCGGGCCGAGGCGTCGCGGCTGGCGGCCGAAAAAGCGTCCGCGGTCCTTGGCGACCTCGGCTGGAGCCCGGCCGATATTTCATCCGTCGCCCATGCGATTCTGACCCACAGCTTTTCGGCCAATCTTGCACCGGAGACGCTCGAGGCCGGAATTCTTCAGGACGCGGATCGCCTCGATGCCATCGGCATGGTCGGCGCCGCGCGTTGCTTCTACATAGCAGGGCGCATGGGCAGCGGTCTCTACGATCCGCTCGACCCCTTGGCCGAGGAGAGACCGCCCGACGACAAGGCCTTTGCGATCGATCACTTCGAAACGAAGCTCTTCCGTCTCTCCGGCGGCTTCCAGACCGGAGCCGGCCGGCGTCTGGCTTTGGAACGTGAAGCCCGGCTGCGCAGCGTGCTTGCCATGATGCTCGACGAAATCTAAATCCTTCAAAGGATTACCGCGGCCGCATGATTCATTTTGCGAGCGCTCTGAATCAATTTCGCAACATGGAACAGTGTGATGAAAGTGACCGGCCTCAGCATCCACCCTTTAAAGAGCGGTCGTGCGGTACCGCAGACGGCCGTGACGGTCGATCTCGACGGGCTGGCGGGTGACCGGCGCTTCATGCTGGTTGAGCCCGACGGACATTTCATCACCCAACGCGAATTGCAGGTGCTGGCGCAGGTCCAGGCGGAGCAGGTGGACGGCGGCGTTCGCCTCAGGATGAACGGCCAGGAGCTCTCCATTCGCTTCGATCCGGACGACCGCCTCGACGTCCGCGTCTGGTCGAGCGATGTCAATGCCGCCGTCGCTGACGACGTGTCCAACGACGTGCTGTCCGGCTGGTTCGGACGCGCAGTCAAGCTCGTCCACATGGATGCTGAGGCCGAGCGTTTCGTCGGTGCCGAATGGGCAGGAGCGGCCGCGCCCGTCGGATTCGCCGACGGCTTCCCGATTCTGGTCACGACGACGGGCTCGCTCGCCGACCTCAACCGAACTCTGGTCGAGAAGGGGCAGGAGCCGGTCGGCATGGAGCGCTTCCGCACCAACATCCTCATCGATTGCGACGAAGCCTGGGCCGAAGATCTTTGGGAAAGTATCGAGATTGCCGGCATCACCTTCGATCTCGTCAAGCCCTGTTCGCGGTGCATCATGACGACGCAGGATCAAACGACCGGCGAACGTATGGGGGGCAACCCGATCCAAGGTCTTGCGGAAAAGCGCATGTCTGCGGACCGGCGCGTTCCCGGCGTGCTCTTCGGCTGGAACGCCGTGCCCCGAGGCGAGGGGATCCTCAGGCTCGGCGATGCGGTCAAGGTCGTGCGCCGTCGCCATGAGCGTTGGCCGATGAAGATGCGTTCCGCCGGCTGAGACCCGTCCGCAGGAAGCTGCGCTTGCGGGCGGGGCATCAATTCCTGTGATCGCATCGTCAATTTAATTGGCTTCCCCCGAGGCGGGCACCACCATAGGATGGCCCCTCATCATCAGGAGCTTGTCCATGTCTGCCGTTTCTCCCGCAGTCACCCGGCCACTCGATCGCAGCGGCTTGCCCTGGCTCATCATCGTCGCCGGCTCCATCATCGCGATGCTGACCTTCGGTCCGCGCTCCGCCATGGGCTTCTTCCAACTGCCGATGCTTGCCGAAAAGGGCTGGGACCGGACGACCTTCGGCCTCGCAATGGCGTTTCAAAATCTCTGTTGGGGCCTTGGCCAACCGGTCTTCGGCGCGATCGCCGACAAGTTCGGCACCTGGCGCGTGCTCGCGCTTTCCGGCATCGTCTACGCGGCAGGCCTGATCCTCATGGCCTTCGCGGATGCGCCGATCTGGCTGCATATTGGAGGCGGCGTTCTGGTCGGTCTCGGGGTTGCGTCCGGCTCCTTCGGCATCGTGCTTTCCGCATTCGCGCGCAATGTCGTGCCCGAGCAGCGTTCGCTCGCCTTCGGCATAGGCACCGCCGCCGGCTCGGCCGGCATGTTCCTCTTCGCGCCGCTGAGCCAGGGCCTCATCTCCGCCTATGGCTGGTCAGACAGTCTCGTCTACCTCGGGCTCTTGATGCTGCTCGTCCCTCTCTTCGCGATTCCGTTGCGCGGCAATGCCGCTTCCGGCAGCCAGTCGGCGACGATGTACAAGCAGACGGTCCGCGAAGCGCTTAGGGAAGCACTCGGTCACAAGAGCTATCTTCTGCTCGTCTCGGGCTTCTTCGTCTGCGGCTATCAGGTCGCTTTCATCACCGCGCATTTTCCGGCCTATATCGGCGATCTAGGCATCGATGCCCGTTATGCTGTGATCGCGCTGGCATTGATCGGCTTCTTCAACATTATCGGCTCGTTCTCGGCCGGCCTGATCGGTCAGCGCTATTCGAAGCCCTATTTTCTGACGCTGATCTATCTTGCCCGCTCGGTCGCGGTTTCGGCCTTCCTGCTGCTGCCGCAGACGCCGACCTCGGTCATCGTCTTCGCGGTCGTTATGGGCCTGTTGTGGCTGTCGACGGTGCCGCCGACCAATGGACTGGTGGCGATCATGTTCGGAACGCGGCATCTGGGCCTGCTTGGCGGCATCGTCTTCCTGTCGCACCAGATCGGTTCATTCCTGGGCGTGTGGATGGGCGGATATCTTTACGACCGATTCGGCTCCTACGATCCTGTCTGGTGGGTGGGTGTCGCGCTCGGCATCTTCGCGGCCATCGTTCACTGGCCGATCGAGGAGCGCGCCGTCGCACGCCCGGCAACAGCTTGATCGGCAAAATCCCGCGATGCGTCCGTTGAGAGGCGGACGCATCGTTTCCCATCCGGCGCGCTTGAAATCTGTCACAAAACTTTCTAAATCAGTCACGGCGGCTTAGCCGCTTTTGTTTTGCACCAATTATGCTCAATGTGAGCATAATTGTATCACCGGCACGGTGAGAGAGGAGATCCCGATGACCACTCTTAACCTTCGCAAGGATGCGGCGCCCGCTCCGGCCTTCGTGAGCGCTGCGGCACGCTTCGGCGTCATCGAAAAACCCGATCTCGCCTTCACCCCGGCTGTCGCACGCGAGACCGAGCATCTCTACGAGAAGGTCAAGGACTTCATCCCCGCATTCGAGTGGGCGGCCTATGCGCCCTATGTCCATGCGATCAACCGGCTGAAGAAGGAACGCAACGCGGTCATCCTCGCTCACAATTACCAGACGCCGGATATTTTTCACTGCGTGGCGGACATCGTCGGCGATTCGCTCCAACTCGCGCGCGACGCCACTAAAGTGGACGCCGAGATCATCATTCAGTGCGGCGTGCACTTCATGGCCGAGACGTCGAAGCTGCTCAACCCGGAAAAAACGGTCCTCATTCCGGATGCCAGAGCAGGGTGCTCGCTGTCGGAGTCGATCACCGGCGCGGATGTGCGGCTCCTCAAGGAGCGCTATCCGGGTGTGCCGGTCGTTACCTATGTCAACACATCGGCCGATGTGAAGGCGGAGACCGACATCTGCTGCACCTCGTCCAACGTGCTGGCAGTGGTTGAAAGTCTGGAATCCGATACCGTGCTCTGCATCCCCGACGAATATCTGGCGATGAACGTGGCGCGAGAGACGAACAAGAAGATCCTGACCTGGAAAGGTCACTGCGAGGTTCACGAGCGTTTCACGGCAGCCGAACTCCTGGCTTACAAGGAAGCCAATCCCGGCATCGAGATCGTCGGCCATCCGGAATGCCACCCCGACGTCATCGCCGTCTGCGACTTCTCCGGATCCACCTCGGGCATGATCAATTACGTCAAGGACAAACGGCCTCAACGCGTGCTGCTCGTGACCGAATGCTCGATGGCATCGAATATTCAGGCGGAGGTCAAAGGCGTGGATTTCGTAAAGCCCTGCAATCTGTGTCCGCACATGAAGCGCATCACGCTGCCGAAGATCTTCGACAGCCTGCTCACCATGACGGAAGAGGTTCTGGTCGACCCCGCGATCGCCGACCGCGCGCGGCTCGCAGTCGAGCGCATGGTGAACCTCAAGCAGTGATCGTTCGGCCGGAGTCGTTCCGGCAGGCATGCCGAGGCATGCAGGGTTCAAATACTGCGGCAGATTTGCGTGTCAGAGAGGACGCGCGGCGCCGCAGGTCTGGAGGAGTGCTGAGCCATGTTGACCGACCATTTTCGTCCGCAATCCTTCAACGGGATCGATGACATCGTCATCGTCGGCGGCGGCCTTGCAGGGCTTTTCTGCGCGCTGAAGCTGGCGCCGCGTCCGGTCACGATCCTTGCCGCCGCACCGATCGGCTACGGCGCCTCCTCGGCATGGGCGCAAGGCGGGATCGCCGCGGCGATGAGCAAGGGCGATACATTCGACAAGCATGTCGCCGATACGGTCGCGGCCGGTGCCGGTATCGTCGACGAGAAGATGACGCGCATGATGGTCGCCGAGGGCCCGGCCCGCATCCACGACCTGCTCGAATTCGGAGTGCCCTTCGACCGCGATCTCGAGGGAAAGCTCATGCTCTCGCGGGAAGCCGCGCATTCCGAGCGACGCATCGTCCGTGTCAAGGGCGATATGGCCGGTAAATCGATCATGGAGGCGTTGATTGCCGCGGTGCGCAATACTCCGTCCATCCGGGTGATCGAGGGCTATGTTGTCGAGGAACTCGTGCGCGAGGGGCGGTTCATCTCCGGTGTCGTTGCACGGCCGGATGCCGGCCAGTCGAAGAGCCGCGTTTCCTTCCCGGCGCGCGCCGTCGTTCTGTGCTCCGGCGGCGTCGGCCATCTCTATGCCGTCACGACCAATCCCTGGGAAGCCTGCGGTCAGGGCGTCGGCATGGCGGCGCGGGCGGGTGCCATCATCGCCGACCCCGAATTCGTTCAGTTTCATCCGACCGCAATTGATATCGGCAAGGATCCAGCGCCGCTCGCCACCGAAGCCTTGCGCGGCGACGGCGCCATCCTCATCAATGCGGAAGGCCGGCGCTTCATGCTCGACATCCACCCGGATGGTGAGCTTGCGCCGCGCGACATCGTCTCCCGCGGCGTCTTCGCGGAAGTTCAGGCCGGACGCGGAGCCTTCCTCGATTGCACGAAGGCCGTCGGCAGGCATTTTCCCGACATGTTCCCGACCGTTTACGCATCGTGCATGGCAGCGGGTATCGACCCGGTGTCACAGCCGATCCCCGTCGTCCCGGCCGTGCATTACCACATGGGCGGCGTGTTGACGGACGGGGAGGGGCGGACGTCCATCGACGGACTCTGGGCGGCTGGCGAAGTGACTTCGACGGGCGTTCACGGCGCCAACCGCCTTGCCTCCAATTCGCTGCTCGAGGCGGTCGTATTCGCGGCGCGCATCGCGGAAAACATCAAGGGCAGCTTGCCGGCGCCGAAGCTCACCTCCTGGGGCGACAATGCCGGCGAGAATGACGATCCCGTGACGGTCGAAGACAGTCCGCCTTTCAAGCTGCTTCGGCAGCTGATGAGCGACTGCGTCGGAGTCGTGCGGACGCGCGAAAGCCTGACCCGCGCGATCCAGGGGATCACGCGGCTCGAGCGGGCCAACAAGCGACTTCGCTTCGCCAATATAGCCACCACGGCCAAGCTCATAGCGGTCGCGGCGCTGCAGCGGACGGAAAGCCGCGGCGGTCATTTCCGCGCCGATTGCCCGGGTGAGCGGCCGGATTGGCAGCGCCGGACCTACCTGACGCTTGCCCAGGCGGAGCGCCTGGCCGTCGAAGTGGCCGAGAGCGAGCCGGCATGACGGCGGCAAAGGCGCAAACTGACACCCTTCCAACCGCAGGAACGACATCATGACCGCCCTTCGCCCCGAACTGCCCGTCCTCATGCTCGAGGAGCAGGTGAAAGCCGCCCTTCTCGAAGATCTCGGCCGGGCTGGTGACATCACCACGCTCTCGACGATCGGACCGGACCGGAAGGCGAGCGCCGAAATGAGCGTGCGCGAAGCGGGCGTCGTGGCCGGGCTGGACCTGGCCCGGACCGCCTTCCGCCTGATCGATCCGTCTATCCGCTTCGAAGCGGTCGCCGCGGATGGCGATCGCGTGGCGTCAGGTGCGACGATTGCGCGAATTTCCGGCCGTGCCCGGGGGATTCTGTCCGCCGAGCGGGTGGCACTCAACTTTCTCATGCATCTTTCGGGAGTCGCGACCTACACGGCCTCTTTCGCCGATGAGATCGCCCATACCGGGGCCAGGGTCTGCTGCACGCGCAAGACGATCCCCGGGCTTCGCGCGCTCGAAAAATACGCCGTCCGCCTCGGTGGCGGCTCCAATCATCGTTACGGTCTCGACGACGCGGTGCTGATCAAGGATAACCATATTGCCGTTTCCGGCGGGGTTGCCGGCGCCATACGGGCCGCCCGGGCTTACTGCGGCCATCTCGTTAAGGTCGAAGCCGAAGTGGATGGGCTTGCGCAGCTGCGCGAAGCCTTGACCGCCGCTCCGGATGTGATCCTGCTCGACAATATGGGACCGGAACTGCTCGGCGAAGCCGTCGCAATCAATGCGGCGCATTGGGGGCTTACCTCCGCTTCCTACGCCGGCGACCTGCGCCGCACCAGGCTCGAAGCATCCGGAAATGTGAGGATCGAAACCATTCGGGCAATTGCCGAAACGGGCGTGGACTACATCTCGACATCGAAGATCACGATGGCCGCGCCGACGCTCGACATCGGTCTGGACGTGTCGATTTAGCCCGCTTCTCGGGGCTTACCACAACTCCACCGCGTTCTAACGGAACGACCGCGGCAGCCGCGCGTTGTTCCCGATCAACCCGCGCGTGAGAGGGAGAACTCCGATGATGAGAACGATGATCGCGATCGCCGTTGCGGCCGGAATGGCAAGCGCCGCCTCGGCGCAACAATCCTCGCAGACGGCGACGGCCGAGTTCATGGGCAAGGACGGCACGGATATTGGACGGGCCACTTTGACGGCAGGCGGCAAGGGCGTGCTGATCGAAATGGAGATAAGCGGCCTGCCGAAAGATAGCTGGGTCGCCTTTCACGCTCACGAAATGGGGCGGTGTGACCCCAAGGAGGGTTTCGAGTCCGCGGGCAAGCATTTCGCCGGCAAGGACGAGAATACCGAGCATGGTTTTCTGGCCGCGAACGGCCCGCATGCAGGCGATATGCCGAACCAGTATGTCGGCGCCGACGGAACCCTGCGCGCGCATGTGTTCAACAGCTTCGTTTCCCTCGACGACGCCGGCAACGGTCTTCGCGGCCGCGCTTTGGTAATCCACATGCATTCGGACGACAATCGCAGCCAACCGTCTGGCGATGCAGGCGACCGGCTGGCCTGCGCGGTGGTGAAATAATGCATGCCGCCCCGTGAAGGGTCTTTCAGCTCGAGGACTTTGTCCGGCTGGATTGGGCGCCAGGCAGGGCCGTTCAGCGCCCGCCGACCTTGAGACCCGGCGCGGGTCGCTCGTCCAGGATCTGGCGGCGAAAGCGGAAGAGTGCAGCCGGGCGTCCGCCGGTGGACGCCAGGGTTTCTCCGGTTGGCTCGACGAGTTCCGCTCCCTCGACAAGGCGGCGAAAATTCTGCTTGTGGAGATGGCGCCCGGAGATCGCTTCCACGGTTGCCTGCAGGTCCGTAAGCGTGAACGCCGGCGGCATCAATTCGAAAACCACCGGCCGATATTTGAGCTTGCCGCGAAGCCTCGCGACCGCGGTCGCGACGATTCGCCGATGGTCGTGCCGCATCGCCAGCCCTGCCGCCGGAGGCTCCAGGTCGCGGCAATGGCCGTCGATCACTGCTTCGCGCACCAGCCCGGCCTCGTAGAGCAGTTCGTAGCGCTCCAGCACCCGCTCTTCGTCCCAGGGAAAATCGTCAAGGCCGAAGGCGAGGCGTATTCTCGAACGGCGCTGCGCCGCCGCCGGCTTTTCGTCGCCCGACTCCCAGCGGGCAAGCGCCGGCAGGATAGTCCGGTCGAGTATCGCTGGACGCCCGAGCCTCCAGTCCTCCCAGGGAAGATAGCCGTACCAGTCCCGCCAGTGGGCACCAGCGCCGGCCAGCCGCTCGGTATTTTCGGCGTCGGTGCGCGTCAGCGCCAGATAGCCGACGGAAACCATGTGCTTGCCTTCCTCGCCGGGCAGCCGCTGGCGCCCACGGTCACCGAAAGTATAGAGCTGTTCGATATAGCCGAGCTTGAGGGCGGTCCGCTTCTCGACGCGTGCGCGCAGGCTTGCCTCGAAGGTGCGGTGGCGGGCCGGGTCGAAGGGTCCGAAAGGCAGGCTGTCGCGCGCGTCGCCGTCCGGCTCGCTGACGGCGAGGATGCGAGGGCTGCGGCTGACAACCGCAACGATCACCGCATTGAGCCCGATCTCCACCGTGCCCGGCGGCCCTTCACCCGACATGTTGCAAGTCTTCCACAAGAGGCAGGATGAAGGGTGCATTGCCGTCGGCATCGGCGCCGCGTCCGATGGACCGCACCGCATCGACGAGCCGGCCCTTGCGCGACAAGGCCTCGTCGCCGAATTCGACGAGCCGCGCATTCGGCGTCGCGAAGGGCGAAGCAAGCCGGAGGCGCCGTGCGAGCGCGTGGTCGTCCTGGTCCGGCTCGACTGCAAGCGCTGCGATCAGCGCGGCCGCAGGCGAACGGGAGACCCCCATCCAGCAGTGGATGAGCATTGGCCTTGTCCGGTCCCAGTTACGGGCGAAGCCGATGATCCCGCGAACATGTTCTTCCTGGGGGGCGATCAGACCGCCCGTTCCCGCAAAGGTAATGTCGTTGACGCCGATCTTCAGATGCTTCGCCTGATCGATGACGGCAGGGCGATGAAAATCCTGCCCCTTCGCAAGCAGGCTCAACATTTCGCGGCAGCCGTGCCGCACGGCCATTTCCGCGATGCGCCGAAGCGGCGAGACCACGATACCCGTCATGCTCACGCCTCCTGCCGCGCTTTGGCGCGCTCGGTCTCCAACGCAACGAAGCGCGCTGCGAAAAGCCGCTGCGCCTCGACAGCCGGCAAGGGTTCGATCAGCAACATCTCGCGGGTGACGCCGCGTGGTTGGCCGAAGAACTTGCGGGCCTCCTCAGCAGAAAAGCCGGCAAGCTCCGTCGCTTCGAAATAGGCGGCGACCCGGTCGGCCTTCTTGATCCGCTCCTTGAGCTCCCTGGGCGTGTGGGCCGGCAGACCGAAACGGATGTGAACGGCACCTTCCAGGCGCTTCTCCACCGTCTTGTAGCCGCCGCCGACAACGGCCTTGAACGGCGAAATCATGTCGCCAATGACATATTCCGGAGCGTCATGAAGCAGCGCCATCAGGCAATCCTGGGCATCGCAGCGGTTGGTAAGGCGGAAGATCTCCTCGACGACGAGGCTGTGCTGGGCAACGGAAAAGGCGTGGTCGCCGGACGTCTGCCCGTTCCACCGCGCCACGCGCGCAAGCCCGTGGGCGATATCGGAAAGCTCCACGTCAAGCGGAGAGGGATCGAGAAGGTCGAGCCGCCGCCCGGAAAGCATACGCTGCCACGCACGCGCATTCATCACGCGCTCGCCTCGTCTGCCTCGCTCGGAAAGGCGAGCCCGCTCCAGGCGGGCAACGTCAGGCTAACGGGCACGTCGCCGGCAAGGATGGTGTCTCCCTTGGCGATCGCTTCGCCTGCCTTGTCTATACGCACGATAGCCAGGCCATTCCGGTCGCGCGCGGTACCGAGAGAACCGATCGTCCGCCCGTTGACGGAGATGCTCGTTCCCGTCGGCGGCAACGCCGCCTCGCCGGCGATGATGACGAGGCGGCGTCTCGCGGTGCCGCGGTGCTGCATTCGCGAAACGACTTCCTGGCCGACATAGCAGCCCTTGCGGAAAGAAAGACCGCCGTTCAGGTCCATCAGCACGTCATGCGGAAAAGCATCCTGGAGGGCATAGTCACGGCCGGCAACGGCAATACCGGCGGCGATCCTGAGCGCGTCGAAATCGGCGATGCCCGCTTCGGCCGAAGGCAGGTCGCGATAGAGGCGGAAAACGGACACGCCCGCCTTCTCGAAACGATGATCGCGATAGCTCCCGGCAGGCGCATCCTCTCCGAATACGACCGTGACCGGCGCAGGGGACTGCAGGGAGATTTCCACCGCCGAACGCAACTTGTACATCGTCAGGCGTTTGACGAGGGCCTCGCCCTGGTCCCCGGTCGTTTCCAGCCGCAAGGCTTCCCCGTCGCGGGAAAGCAGGAAATCGAAAAGAATCTTTCCCTGCGGGGTCAGGAGTGCCCCGGGCCTGATCTCGTCCGCACCCAGTTGGGCGATATCCGTCGTGATCAGAGTCTGGAGAAGCGTATCCGCGTCTTTTCCGGAGACATGGATGATAGCGCGGCCGTCGAGGCAAACCTTTGGCATATGTCGAGTCCTATTCTCTGTCTCGAAGAGGTAGGATGTCTGTGGCGGAAGGGCAAGCATGCCGAACGGTATCCGCCGGCATTCCCGCTACTCTCGTTGTGAAGCTTGCTCAATCGCCTGCGACGAAGAATTTCCACCGGCCGTCGGGCGTGATGCCGACCCGATAGAAATTGTAGCTGCCGAACTCCTCCATTCCCGCGAAGTCGCCGGCAGTCACGAGCCGGAAAAGGTCGACCTTTTCCGGCGCGGTCAACGACGAGAGCGGTTTTTCGGCAAAATAGGGCCAGACATAGGCCTCCTCAGGGGTGCCCTTGTCCGCAAGTACGAAGCCCGTGGACATGAGATCAAGGAGGATCGCCAGGACTTCGATGCCGTCCTGATCGCCCGAAAGACTTTTGAGCGCCGCGATCGGGTCCTCTTCCCCAGCGGTCCCGGTAACCTGAGTCTGGGTCGGCCCCTTGCCGAGCAGCGGCCGCAGCCGCTCGATGTCACCCGAAGCTGCGGCCTCGACGATCAACTCGCGCATGCGAGCGACCGGCTCCGGTATCTTCGAGACATCCGTCAGCACCTCGACAGGCTCCAGCACCTCCGGAGCGGGGATCTCATCGTCCTTCAGCTGGACCGCCGTTCTGTCGACGAGAGGGTCGGGCATCGGAATTTCGAAAGGGGTCCGTTCTTCCGGGGCTGCCTCTTCGGTTTCCTCGGCCGGTGCTGCGTTCCGTTCGCTGCCGATGGGGGGAGGAGCGCCTTGAAACTCGCTGAGGGCCAGCGCAGGCGTGCCGGTCGCAATCGCGCTCGCCAGCAGCAGCACGACAAGACCAACCGGGAGGGCCCGGCTTGCAGGGTTCCGGTTCATCGGGCAGTCCTGATGTTACTGAATTGTCCGCTCGGGGGAGAATTCTCCGGCGAGCATGCGCTCACGAAGCGAATTCAGCATTGCCTCGGCACCTTCTTCGCCATGCAGCCGGACGGTTTCGCGCATGGCCAGCGCAATCGCCGCATCGGCGATGATTTCGGGCTCGATGCCGTCGGCCATGCCATCCGCCCAGGCCTCGTTCTGGTGCTCGAGTGCCGCCTGCATCTTCTCGTGGACGATCATGTCGTCGATGTCTGTCAGGCTTGGTTCCATCATTCGTTCCATGCGGCTTCCATTACATGCACTGGCTAACCTAACGCCTATCCGCTGAACCGCAACTGAACGGGCAGAAAGGCCTGCTACTTCTTACCACTCTCTTAACAAACTTAGCAGCCTTTTCCCGAAACGACACGGGGTCACGGAAAAAGAGGTTAATATCCTCCTAATTTCCAAAGCGTGCGACGATTTCCGAGGCGAGTGTTGCGCCTTCGGCACGGTACCGTTCTTCCGCCATCGTGGCGGGCTCCGTACACTTGGTATAGACCGAGGCAAAGGTTCGGTAGCCCCGGTTGAAAGCGGCGGTTATGCGCTCGCGCCGCTTCGGCTCTCCTGCCGCTTCCTTCTCGATCAGCTCCTGCGTGGAGCGGCGCCAGCCGTCCTCGAGCTGGTCCAGACAGAGATTGCGCAGATAATGCACGGAGCCGAGAATTTCCGCGAGGCGGATCAAACGCTGGTCATAAGGGGCCGGCTTTCCCTCCTCTGCCGCATCTGCAGGGGGAGCGGTTGCCGGCGGGGCAGACTGCTTTTCCTGGGCCGCCGCAACCGTGGTGGCCATGAGAAGGAAACCTGTCAGAAACAATGCGGACGGCCGCGGCGTATCGATCATGAGCCCCTCAAATCCGAGGCGGTAGCCGTTACGAACCCGGGATTACCCCTGTGTCCGCCGGTTGCCAGCTTTTCCACGCAATCGCGCACGCTTTCCGGGATGGGCAAGTCGAAGATCTCCTCGCGCGTAAACCAGCCAAGGCCGGCGGCGTCGTCGCAGGCAACCGCGACCGAATCGGGATCAGCTTCGACGGTGAAGACCGAGAGCAGGAAGTGACGCTCCTCGGGCCCTTTTCCCGGCAGGTCGTAGGCTTCGAAGAGCACGGGATTTCGGGCCTCGATGCCGGTCTCCTCGGCGAGCTCTCGCAATGCCGTCTCCGCAGGCGTCTCCCCGGGCTCCGCCCGGCCTCCGGGGAAAGCGTACATGTCCGCCGAGGGCGGATTGGCGCGCCGGACAAGAAGGTAGCGGCCGTTCCGCTCGAGAATGGCGGAGGAGGCGCGCTGGGGTTGTTCTGTCATCATGGAATCGAAATTCACCTCGGTCGTTGACCCATACTACGCGAAGTGCCACACCGATGTCATGTGCGGACGTTTTGCGCTTACGGCGACACCGGAGGAATTGCTGGAGCTGTTCGGCCTCCTGGAGGCCGAGGGCTTTCCCGCGCGCTTCAATATCGCGCCGACGCAGCCGATCATCGTAGTCGTCGCATCCGAACGGGCAGAGCCCGGCAGTAATCTGCCGGAGCGCAAGGCTCTGCTCGTCCGCTGGGGTTTTACGCCCGGCTGGGTGAAGGACCCGCGCAAGTTTCCACTGCTGATCAATGCGCGGGCCGAGACAGCGATCGAGAAGGCGGCATTTCGCGCGGCGATGCGCCACCGCCGCGTTTTGGTGCCGGCTTCCGGCTTCTACGAGTGGCAGCGCCCCGCCAAAGGCAGCCGGGATGCCGCGCAAGCGTTTTGGGTGCGGCCCAGAAAGGGCGGGATCGTTGCCCTCGCCGGACTTATGGAGACATGGTCTTCCGCTGACGGTTCCGAAGTCGACACCGCAGCGATCCTGACGACGGGCGCGAACAGGGCCGTCAGCCACATCCATGACCGAATGCCGGTCGTGATCCAGCCGGAGGACTTTTCCCGTTGGCTCGATTGCAAGAGCCAGGAGCCGCGCGACGTCGCCGATCTCATGGTGCCTGCGGCGGAAGATTACTTCGAGGCAATCCCGATTTCGGAGAAGGTGAACAAGGTCACCAATACCGGGCCGGACCTCCAGGATGAAGTCACGCCCGCTGCGCCAATCCCGAAGAAAAGGCGCGCCGACGACCGGGATGATGGCGGACAGATGTCGCTGTTCTAAGCCAACCGCTGCTCCTCATCCGCCTCGGTTCTAGGTATTCAAGCGGAACGCTTCGCGATCTTCTTGTCAACCGGCTTCGCCCTGATTTGCAGGGCGGCAGCTAGGACCGCTTTCAAACCCAGCGGGCGATATTTCGTCAGCAGATCGGATGGGGGCGGGTTGCGTTCGGCAATCTTGACGGCCTTCATTGCATGCCTTCCTTGGTGTCTCCCATTGGGAACATTAGTTCTCGTTAATTTTCAACGAAAACCATGCCCCTGTTGTTCCTCGGAAACTGGATCTGATGCAGTGTCGGGCTGCATACGCGAATCTCCTTCCCCTGACAGCCTCAGATAAGCCAAATCGCACAAATCCATGACCGCCTGCTTGCAGAATGACGAGTTTCGCTTGCGCATGGCTCACCTCTTGACCGCCGCCGAGCGACGCGCGATAAGGGTCGCCATGAAAACGGTTATCTGCATTATCTGCCGGAAGATTATTCGCTAGCGATCCGCTGGCCTGGCCGTTTTCGTCTCCAGAAATCCAAGATGACAACGCGCGGGGCCACCCGGGCAGGGCTATTCTGATTGCATGCAGACTTGGAGAATTTGGGATGGGCGGAATGACGGTTTTGAAGCTGTACAACACGCTGACGCGGGAAAAGACCGATTTCAGGCCGATCGATCCGAAAAACGTCCGCATGTATGTCTGCGGCCCGACGGTCTACGACTTTGCCCATGTCGGCAATGCCCGGCCGATCATCGTCTTCGACGTCCTCTTCCGGCTGCTGCGGCACGTCTACGGCACGGATCATGTCACCTATGCGCGCAACATCACCGACGTGGATGACAAGATAAATGCGCGGGCACTGCGCGACTATCCCGGCCTGCCGCTGAACGAGGCTATCCGGCATGTGACTGAGAGGACCGAGACGCGATTCCTCGAGGATGCCGCATTGCTCGGCTGCCTCGATCCCACAGTGCAGCCTCGCGCCACCGAGAACATCCCGGGGATGATCGAGATTATCGAAACGCTCATCGCCAAGGGCCATGCTTATGAGGCTGAGGGCGAGGTACTCTTCGACACGCGGTCGATGGCGGAATACGGGCAGCTTTCCAAACGCAATCTCGACGAGCAGCAGGCGGGTGCCCGTGTTGCCGTCGAGGCGCACAAGAGAAACCCGGGCGATTTCGTGCTCTGGAAACTATCCGCCGGGCACGAGCCGGGATGGGAGAGCCCCTGGGGTCGCGGGCGGCCCGGTTGGCACATCGAATGCTCCGCTATGAGCGGGCGCTATCTCGGCGAAGTCTTCGACATTCACGGCGGCGGCATCGACCTGATCTTCCCGCATCACGAAAACGAGATCGCCCAGTCGCGGTGCGCCCACGGAACCGCGGTGATGGCGAATGTCTGGATGCACAATGGCTTCCTGCAGGTCGAGGGCCGCAAGATGTCGAAGTCCGAAGGCAACTTCATCACCATCTACGACCTTCTTCACACCGAAAAGTTCGGCGGCCGCAAATGGCCGGGCGAGGTGCTCCGGTTGGCGATGCTGATGACCCATTATAGGGAGCCGATCGACTTCTCGATCAAGCGGCTGGAGGAGGCCGAGCATCTGCTGTCGAAATGGCCGGTTCACGGGTCCGCCTCGGGCGAGGCGGACCCGGCTGTCGTGGCCGCGCTCACCGATGATCTCAATACCGTGGCCGCAATACAGGCTCTGCATGCTCTGGCGCAAAAGGCCACTGCCGATGCCCGCCATCTGGGCGCCTTCGCCGCCAGCGCGGCCCTTCTCGGCGTGGAGCCGAAGGAGATCGAGCTCGACGAGGCGGTCGTGCAGGAGATCGACGGCCGCGTCCGTGAACGCCTGGAACTCCTGAAGAGCAAGAATTACGCGGAGGCCGACGGCATTCGCGCCGATCTCCTCGCAAGGGGAATTCAGCTCAAGGACGGCAAGGATCCTGAGACTGGCGAACGGGTAACGACCTGGGAGGTGAAACGGTCTCAGGTCTAGGCACGTCGGGTAGAGCGGCAAGGGAGAGGAAGCGATATGGCTGACGAAATTCATGCGGGCGGGTGCCAGTGTGGCGCGGTCCGCTTCCGTGTCGAGGGCAAACTCGCCGACGCCTCGGTCTGTCATTGCCGCATGTGCCAGAAGGCGAGCGGCAATTTCTATCTGCCGCTCGTTTCGGTGCGCGCCGCAAAACTGGTCTGGACACGCGGCGAGCGCAAGCGCTTTCAGTCCTCGAATGCCGTATGGCGCGGCTTCTGCGGCGATTGCGGAACGCCGCTGACCTACGAGGCGCCGGACGGCATGGCCCTGGCGATTGCGGCCTTCGACGAGCCCGACGGCATCGTGCCGGTCATCCAATGGGGCATCGAGGCGAAATTGCCCTATGTCGATCACGTATCCGCCCTGCCCGGGGAAGAGACCATGGCCGACGGTGAAGCGGCCTCGTTTCTTGCCTATCTCGTTTCCTACCAGCACCCCGACCACGACACCGAAACCTGGCCACCGGAGGAAAGACGATGAGTGATGCCGTCAGAACAGGAGGCTGCCAGTGCGGCGGGGTCCGCTTCCGGATTCGCGGAGAGCTCGGACGTCCTTCGATCTGCCATTGCCGCATGTGCCAGAAACAGTTCGGCTCGTTCTTCTCCGCTCTGGTGACGGCGCCGGCGGGCGGCGTCGAATGGATCCGGGACGAACCGAGCTATTTCCAGTCCTCCGTCAATATCGACCGCGGCTTCTGCCCGAAATGCGGAACGCCGCTGACCTACCGGCATCCCGGCGGTCTTGAAATCGCGATTGGCGCCTTTGACGACCGCTCCGATCTCGCGCCGAAAATCCAGGTCAACTACCAGTCCCGGCTTCCGTGGGTCGAGACGATCTTCGAGCAGCCGGTTCACGAAGATCCCGATTATTATGGGCGGCAGGAGCAGATCATCTCGTTTCAGCATCCGGACCATGAGACGGAGCAATGGCCGCCCGGCGGGGTCTGGGCAAGATGATCGGACGCATCTTTACCGGAGGCTGCCAGTGCGGCGCGGTCCGTTACCGCGCCGAGGGCACGTTGGACGATCCGCATATCTGTCATTGCCGAATGTGTCAGAAGGCAGCGGGCAACTACTTCCTGCCGCTCGCCAATATCGCGCGCGAAAACGTCCGCATCACGCGCGGACAGCCTTCCTGGTACCGCTCGTCCGTTCTCGTGCGCCGCGGCTTCTGCCGCGATTGCGGGACGCCGCTCTTCTACGACATGCCGGAGGCGAGCTTTCTGAATATCGCCCTCGGTTCGCTCGACGATCCGGATGACGTTCATCCTGTCTACCAGTCCGGCGTGGAGTCGCGGATGTTCTGGTTTTCGCATCTGCCGGCTCTCCCGGAAAGGGAGACGGACGATGGCAGTGATGCGGCTGCCGAGCGACACCTGCTTGTTCTTGAAACCAATCGCCAGCATCCCGACTACGACACGGTGCACTGGCCGCCCGAGGAAGATCTATCGTGAGTTCTCCATTGCGTACTCTCTATCCGGAAATCGAGCCCTACGCCTCGGGTCGACTCGATGTGGGCGACGGCCATTCGATCTACTGGGAGCGGGTGGGCACGCCCGGAGCGAAGCCGGCGGTCTTGCACGGTGGCCCGGGCGGTACGATTTCGCCGAACCACCGGCGGCTCTTCGATCCGGCGCTCTACGACGTGACGCTGTTCGACCAGCGCGGCTGCGGCAAGTCGGAGCCGCATGCCGGGATCGAGGCGAACACGACCTGGCATCTCGTCGCCGATATCGAGCGGCTGAGGGAAGCGGCCGGCGCGGACAAATGGCTGGTTTTCGGCGGTTCCTGGGGTTCGACGCTGGCGCTTGCCTATACCGAAACCCATCCCGGGCGGGTCTCCGAACTCGTCGTCAGGGGCATTTACACGCTGACCAGGGCCGAGCTCGACTGGTACTATCAGTTCGGCGTTTCGGAACTCTTCCCCGACAAGTGGGAACGCTTCATCGCCCCGATCCCGCCGGAAGAGCGCCATGAGATGATGCGCGCCTACCATCGCCGCCTCACGAGCGATGACCGTGCGATACGGCTTGCAGCGGCACGCGCCTGGAGCATATGGGAGGGCGAGACGATAACGCTTCTGCCGGAGCCGGCCACCAGCACGCCCTTCGAGGAAGACGAATACGCGCTCGCCTTTGCCCGCATCGAGAACCATTTCTTCGTCAATGCCGGATGGCTGGAAGAGGGCCAATTGCTGCGCGATGCGCATAAGCTCCGCGGCATTCCGGGTGTGATCGTGCACGGCCGCTACGATATGCCGTGCCCGGCGAAATATGCATGGCAATTGCACAAGGCTTGGCCGGAAGCGGAATTCCATCTGATCGAGGGGGCCGGGCACGCCTATTCGGAGCCCGGCATTCTCGATCGGCTGATCCGATCGACCGACAAATTCGCCGGCAAGGCCGAATAAGGAGCGGGCCGAAAAGCCCACCATCGATGTACTGATCCATACGTTGGGACCGAGATATGACCAGGCAACGCATCTACCTCTTCGACACGACTCTTCGAGATGGGCAGCAGACGCCTGGTATCGATTTTTCCGTCGAGGACAAGATTGCGATCGCGTCCATGCTCGATCAATTCGGCATGGATTACGTCGAAGGCGGATATCCGGGCGCCAATCCGACCGATACCGAGTTCTTCAAGCGCAAACGCACCGAGAATGCCTCATTCGTGGCGTTCGGAATGACCAAGCGCGCTGGCGTATCCGCCTCCAACGATCCTGGCCTGAATGCGTTGCTGGGCGCGCAAAGCGATGCGATCTGTCTTGTTGCCAAGAGCTGGGACTATCATGTCGACGTGGCGCTCGGTTGCTCCAATGAGGAGAATCTCGAAAATATCCGTGCGTCGGTGGAGGCGGTGGTTGCATCCGGGCGCGAGGCGATGGTCGATTGCGAGCATTTCTTCGACGGCTTCAAGGCGAACCCCGCCTATGCGCTCGCATGCGCGACAACGGCTTTTGAAGCCGGCGCACGCTGGGTGGTGCTTTGCGACACGAATGGCGGGACGCAGCCGCCGGAAATCCGAGAGATCGTCTCGGCCGTGATAGCGGCCGGCGTTCCCGGTGCAAGTCTCGGTATCCACGCGCATAACGATACGGGGCAGGCGGTGGCCAATTCTCTGGCGGCGGTCGAAGCCGGCGTTCGTCAGATCCAGGGCACGCTGAACGGCATCGGCGAGCGCTGCGGCAACGCCAACCTCGTAACGCTGGTTGCGACGCTTTCGTTGAAGGATGCCTATTCGAGCCGCTTCGAAACGGCAATCGACGCCGAAAGGCTCCAGGAACTGACCAAGCTCGCGCATGCTTTCGACGAGTTGCTCAACCGTTCGCCCGATCCTCAGGCGCCCTATGTCGGCGCTTCGGCCTTCGCCACCAAAGCCGGAATTCACGCCTCGGCGCTGCTGAAGGATCCGAGGACCTACGAGCATGTCGCGCCGGAAAGCGTCGGCAATCTGCGCAAGGTCATGGTCTCCGATCAGGGCGGCAAGGCCAATTTCATCAATGCGCTGAAGCGGCGTGGCATCACCGTCTCCAAGGACGATCCGCGGCTGGACAAGTTGATTTCGATCGTCAAGGAGCGGGAGGCAACAGGCTATGCCTATGAAGGCGCGGATGCGAGCTTTGCGCTTCTCGCCAGCCGAATACTCGGCACAGTGCCCGACTTCTTCCATGTTGAGAGCTTCCGGGTCATGGTCGAGCGCCGCTTCGACGCCAACGGCAAGCTGAAGACGGTGTCGGAGGCGGTGGTCAGGGTCATCGTCGATGGCGAAACGATGATGTCCGTTGCCGAGGGGCATGGCCCCGTCAACGCACTCGACCTCGCACTCCGGAAGGACTTGGGGAAGTACCAGTCCGAAATCGCCGATCTGGAGCTTGCCGATTACAAGGTGCGCATCCTCAACGGAGGCACCGAGGCGGTCACCCGCGTGCTGATCGAATCGACCGATCGCACCGGCGCACGCTGGTGGACGGTCGGCGTGTCCGACAACATCATCGATGCCTCATTTCAGGCATTGATGGACAGTATCGTCTACAAGCTGCTCAAAAATCGCGATCAGGTCGGATTGATCGCCGCCGAGTAGTCTTGGATCCGAGTAAATCTGGGCGGACAGGATGGCGGAAAACCGCACTCCCGTTTCCTGGAAGTGCCCCAGGCACATCAACGCCGTTCATCCGTCGGTTCACGGAAATGAATTGGTGCATCACCTCCCGTTGGAGTAGGACGCTCCGTTGGAGGAGGGCGCAGCAGTAAAGGCGGCAATGCGCCCGAGAGGTTTCGCCGTCGATTGAATCCGGAGCGGTTTCGCGCTTGGCTCCGGTTTATTTTCAGGATCAGAATCATGGCCGAGCCGAATGCGAAATTGAACGCAGAGAATACCGATTCCGCGAGAGGTTTCGCCTTCGCGCTCGCCGCATATCTTCTATGGGGCTTCCTGCCTTTCTTCATGAAGGCGGTGGCGCATATTCCCGCGGCTGAAGTCGTTGCGCATCGTATCGTCTGGTCGGTCCCGCTTGCCGGTCTCGTGCTGCTGTGGATCGGCCGGACGCAGGATGTTAAAGTTGCGCTGCGGTCTCCTCGCGTGCTGATGATGGCTACGCTCACCGCAGGGCTCATCACCGTCAACTGGGGTATCTATGTCTGGGCGATCGGGGCGGGACGGGCTATAGAGACGGCCCTGGGCTACTATATCAATCCTTTGTTCTCCATCTTTCTGGGCGCGCTGTTGCTCAAGGAGAGACCTAATCCGGCGCAGATGGTGGCAATCGGTCTCGCCGCGGTCGCCGTCGGTGTGCTTGCCTTCGACGCGGGTGGTCTCCCCTGGGTCTCGCTCGGACTGTGTTTTTCCTGGGGCTTCTACGCGTTTTTCCGCAAAACGCTGCCTGTCGGTCCAAACCAGGGCTTTTTCCTCGAAGTCTTGCTGCTCAGCATCCCCGCCGCCGGCTACATCATCTGGCTCGAGGCTGCCGGGCAGGGACACTTCTTCGGTTACACCAGCATGACCGATGTTCTGCTGCTCCTCGCCTGCGGCGTCGTCACCGCCGTGCCTTTGATGATCTATGCCAATGGGGCAAAGCTGCTCCGGCTCTCGACGATCGGGATCATGCAATATATCGCTCCGACGATGATCTTCCTGATCGCCGTCTTCGTCTTTCACGAACCTTTCGGAACGGCGAAGCTCGTTGCTTTCGCACTGATCTGGGCTGCGCTCTTCATCTATTCGGGAGCGATGCTGCAGGAGAGCAGGGCACGGCGCGCGGCGCAACCGACACCGGCCGAATAGAATCTTCAGCAAAAGCGCTGCGAGCGGGGGCTCAGAGTTTCGCGATGATACCGGCTTCGCCGTCGCGTCCGTTCGCGGAGGTCGACGCAACTATTGCAGGGACGATGTCTTCCGGCCGGCCGATAACGAGCGGCTGCACCAGATGCGCCGTATGAACGAAACCCTGGTCGCGCATGTGGTCGATCAGCTCCAGCATCGGGTCCCAGAAGCCGTTGACATTGCCGAAGACCATGGGTTTCCTGTGACGGCCGAGTTGTGCCCATGTCATGATTTCGACAATTTCCTCGAGCGTACCGATCCCGCCTGGAAGGGCGACGAAAGCATCCGCGCGCTCGAACATCTCGTGCTTGCGCTCATGCATGTCGGCGGTGACGATCAGTTCGTTCAGTTGGCCGAGCGAGTGGCGGGTCGCTTCCTTGTCCATCAGGAACTCGGGAATGATGCCGGTCACGTGTCCTCCGGCCGAAAGTACGCCGCTTGCCACGGCGCCCATGATCCCGCGCGTGCCGCCGCCATAGACGAGGCGAAGACCATGTTCGGCGATCGATCTGCCGAGGATGCGGCCGGCCTCGATGTGGGCCTCGTCGCGCCCGGGCTGAGAACCGCAATAAACGCAGACGGATAGAATCGGTGTCGTTTCCTTGTTCATGGCCCAAAAGACATTGCACTGCAGCACCGGTCAAGGAAAATGGACGAGAAATATCCTTCTGTCGAGCCTCGGAATCATTGTGGCGCTTGTATAGAACTATAAGAAACGTTAGCAATTTCGGTAATACATTGAAGAATTCGGACAGTGTGCTGCGGGTGCGCTATAATGCGCAGCTAGCGTCGTAGCGCCGGCCGATGGGGCATGCGGGGAGCATCAAGGCGCTCCGCCCTGTGGAGAGTGGCATGATTAAGAATAAGGCCAGCTGGGTGGCCCTTGGCGTCCTGGCAATCGCAACCGCATTGATGGTTTTTGTGGTTCAGCCAAACCTGCGCGAAAGCGACAAGGAGGCGGTGGCTCAATCCGGGACAGGCGGCCAGCCTGCCCGACCGGCGGCAACAGACGCCGGAAGCTCGTCCGCCGTCCCGCTAGGCACAGCTGCGAAACAGGCGGCAGCTGGCTCCCCGAATCAAGTCGCATCGTCTGCGTCTGATCCGGCGACGGCCTGGGTGGTTCCGGGGTTCGACGTGCTGCGCGTCGAACCGGACGGCTCGACGGTCGTCGCGGGCAGGGCCCAGCCGAATACGAAGCTCGAAATTCTGAGCGGCGACGCGGTCGTCGGTACCGCGGACGTGGGCGCTGGTGGCGATTTCGCCGCCGTCTTCGACAAGCCGCTCCCGGCGGGCGACCACCAGCTGACGCTCAGAAGCGTCGGCTCGGCCGGTCAGAGCAAGTCGTCGGAAGAGGTTGCCACCGTTTCAGTGCCGAAGGATGCGAGTGGCCAGTTGCTGGCGATGGTCTCGAGGCAGGGCAAGGCGAGCCGGCTGATAACGACGCCGGACGCTGAGCCAAAGCCGGTGCAGGAGGCCGTCGCCACGGGTATGGCGCCATCCGGTGAAACCGGTGGAGCTTCCGACACGTCCGCCGCTCCGGCCACCGTTCCCGGACTGCAGGTCACCGCGGTCGAGATCGAAGGCAGCATGATGTATGTCGCAGGCAACGCCAAGCCCGGGGCGCTTGTCCGCATTTATGCGAACGACCAACTGTTGGGTGAGGTGGAAGCCGACGACAAAGGGCATTTCGTCGTCGATGGCCCGATTGAACTCTCGATCGGCAGCCACATCATTCGTGCCGACATGATGAATGAAGACGCGAGCAAGGTGGCGATGCGTGCTTCCGTCCCCTTCGACAGGCCGGAAGGAGCCCAGGTCGCCGCCATTGCCGGTACGACGCTCGGAGCGCCCACTGCGGGTCTCGACAGGCTGAAGGCGGAAGCGGGCAAGGCGCTGACACTGCTGAAAGGGCTCTTCTCCGGCGGGAAGCAACCCTCCACGGAGCAACTTGCCGCAGCCCGCTCGGCAACCGAATTCGCCCTTCAGTCGCTGGCCGAATTCAAGCCGGCCGACACCTCCGATCCCGCGCTGGCTGCGGCGGCCGCCGAGGCTTCGGACGCGGCCTCGACGGCGCTGGCGGCGCTAAAGGCCTCGCCGCAGGACGCTGCAAGCGTTGCGGCGGCGGTGGAGAAGGTGGATGGCGCTCTCGGGTCCGCATTGACGCGCCAGAATGTCAGCACGTCGGTGGCTTCCGCCGAGCCGCTGGCCATGCCGACGAGCGAACTCTCCCGGACAGCCGCCCCTCCGGCAGCCGGTGATGCGGCCGCACCTGCGGCCGAGCCAGCAGCGGCGACCGGTTTGAATGCTGCAACGGAACAGCCCGAAACGATCGAGCAGGCGCCACTCAAGGAAAGCAAGACGTCGGTGATCATCCGCCGCGGCGACACGCTCTGGCAGATCTCGCGCCGTGTCTACGGTGCCGGTCTGCGCTACACCACGATCTATCTTGCAAACCGCGAGCAGATCGAAAACCCGGACCTGATCCGGCCCGGTCAGGTTTTTGGGGTTCCGGACGAGATGCTTACCGAGGAAGAATCGCGGGAAATTCACCGCAAGCATATGCGGCACTAAGATTATCTTTTCCCGACAGTTCCATTGCGCCGATGGGAAGCTAAACCTACATGCAAAAAAAGAGGCGGTGTCATCCAAAAAGGCGCCGCTTTTCCTTGAAGCCGGTGCTGGATGAGACGCGCTGGAGCGAGAAAAAGGGCGTGCGGTTTCCCGTCTGTATCCCGCTCTCCCCTAAATTATAGGCTCGTTCACGATCATGATTTTAGGTGTTCTGACCTGCAGTCGCGAATGTGATCTGGTGCCGCGGCTCGTCCACACGTCTTCGTCAATCAACTAATGAAGCGGACTGAGACGTGCCCCAGAAGAAGACGGTTTCCGCCGACAGCGCCAATCCGATCGAAACCATAGCTAATCTTTGGCCATATATGTGGCCGGCTGATCGGCTTGATCTGAAACTGAGGGTCGTCTGGGCGACGGTTATCCTGGTGATCGCCAAGGCCGTGCTCATCCTCGTCCCCTATTTCTTCAAGTGGGCGACGGATGCGCTCAACAACAAGCCGGAGGCGCTGGGTTTTCTGCCGGTATTCCTGACGGGCGCCGTCATGCTGGTGCTCGCCTATAATTTTGCCCGTCTGCTGCAGGCCGGTCTCAACCAGTTGCGCGATGCGCTGTTCGCCAGTGTTGGCCAACACGCCGTCCGGCAACTTGCCTACAAGACCTTCGTTCACATGCATCAGCTTTCGCTGCGCTTCCATCTCGAGCGGCGTACCGGCGGGCTCTCGCGCATCATCGAGCGCGGCACCAAAGGCATCGAGACGATCGTCCGCTTCACAATCCTCAACAGCGTGCCGACTCTCATCGAGTTCCTGCTGACTGCGGTGATCTTCTGGTGGGGCTACGGCTTCAAATACCTTCTGGTAACCGCGGTCACTGTCTCTCTCTACATCTGGTTCACGGTAAGAGCGAGCGACTGGCGCATCGCCATTCGCCGGTCGATGAACGACAGCGACACCGATGCGAACACAAAGGCGATCGATTCGTTGCTCAACTTCGAAACCGTCAAATATTTCGGCAACGAGGAGATGGAGGCGAACCGCTTCGACAAATCCATGGAGCGTTACGAGCGGGCAGCAACGCAGGTCTGGACGTCGCTCGGCTGGCTGAACTTCGGGCAGGCACTAATCTTCGGAGCCGGGACCGCGGTGATGATGACGATTTCGGCGCTCGCCGTGCAGCGCGGCGAACAGACCATCGGCGATTTCGTCTTCATCAATGCGATGCTGATCCAGCTCGCGATTCCGCTGAACTTCATCGGTTTCGTCTACCGCGAAATCCGCCAGGGGCTGACGGATATCGAGCATATGTTCGATCTCCTCGACGTTCGGGCGGAGGTCGTCGACCGGCCCGATGCGAAGGAGCTCGAGATCCAGCGAGGCGCGATCGCCTTCAAGGATGTACAGTTCGCCTATGACCCGGCACGGCCGATTCTGAAGGGGATCAGCTTCGAGGTGCCCGCTGGAAAGACAGTGGCCGTCGTCGGCCCCTCCGGAGCCGGCAAGTCGACCCTGTCGCGGCTGCTCTATCGCTTTTACGACGTGCAGGAAGGATCGATTACCATCGACGGTCAGGACGTGCGCGACATCACTCAGAAGAGCCTCCGCGCCGTAATCGGGATGGTGCCGCAGGATACGGTGCTCTTCAACGACACGATTGCCTACAATATCCGTTACGGCCGGGTGACGGCGAGCGACGCCGAGGTCGAGGCGGCGGCGGAGGCAGCGCAGATTGCCGACTTTATCCGCGACCTGCCGGATGGTTACCGATCCATGGTCGGCGAGCGCGGGCTGAAGCTGTCCGGTGGCGAGAAACAGCGCGTCGCGATAGCGCGCACCATCCTGAAGGCGCCGCCAATCCTGATTCTCGACGAGGCCACTTCCGCACTGGACACGAAGACGGAGCAGGAAATCCAGGCTGCGCTCGATATCGTGTCGCGCAACCGAACCACGCTCGTCATCGCCCATCGCCTGTCGACAGTTATCAATGCCGACGAGATCATCGTCCTGAAGGATGGCGTCATCGCCGAACGCGGCACGCATGGCGAACTGATTGACCGCAACGGCCTCTATGCCTCCATGTGGAGCCGCCAGCGCGAGGCAACGCAGGCCGAGGAGCAGCTGAAGCGCGTGCGTGAGAGCGACGATCTCGGCATTGTCGACCGCGGTGTTCCGGCGCTCTGAGCCCAAGGATTTCGCTGCGCGTCCATCCATCCGGGCCGTTCGACATTGCCGACCTGTCCAATTCGCGCTAGTTCACGTCGCAAAGCAAATATGGAGAGTAGAGTTCATGAGTTTGATCGACACAGTGCGCAACACGCTTGTACCGGTCCACAGGGAAGGCTACCGCTTCATCGCGATTTTCTTTGTCGTTTCGCTTGCCCTCGGCTTTCTCTGGGAGCCGCTGATGTGGATCGGCTTCCTTCTGACCGCTTGGTGCGCATATTTCTTCCGCGATCCGGAGCGGATGACCCCGATCGACGACGATCTCGTCATCAGCCCAGCGGATGGCACCGTATCCTCGGTCGCCACCGTGACGCCGCCGGAGGAACTGGGTCTCGGATCGGAGCCGATGCTGCGCATCTCGGTTTTCATGAATGTCTTCAACGGCCATGTGAACCGTGCGCCGATGAGCGGCACGGTTCGCCGCATCGCCTACCGTGCCGGCAAGTTCGTGAACGCCGAGCTGGACAAGGCGAGCCAGGAAAACGAGCGAAACGGCCTCGTTCTCGAGACGAAACATGGTCAGATCGGCGTCGTTCAGATCGCCGGACTCGTCGCCCGCCGCATCCTCTGCTGGACAAGGGAGAGCGCATCGCTCGAGGCCGGGGAGCGCTTCGGACTCATCCGCTTCGGGTCGCGTCTCGATGTGTTCCTTCCCGCCGGTGCAGAGCCGCGTGTGACGGTGGGCCAGACAGCCACCGCCGGCGAGACAGTGATCGCAGAATTCGGATCGGCGAAGGGGCCGGTCATCAGCCGCCGCGCGTGAGGACAGGTCATGGAAGAACCCCGCCACGAAAAATCCGCAGGGAACCAGGAAGTCGCCGCTGAGCATGCCCAGGCGGCTGGATCGCAGGATACCGGTTCGCACGACAAGGCGCGAGGGCCGCGATTGCGCGAGATCCCTCTACGGCTGATGGTCCCCAACATGATCACCGTTCTGGCGATCTGTGCGGGTCTTTCGGGCATCCGCCTGGCTTTCGAGAATCGTTTCGAGCTCGCGGTTGCGATGGTCCTGCTGGCCGCCTTCCTCGACGGCATAGACGGACGCATCGCGCGTCTCCTGAAGGCGACGTCGAGCTTCGGGGTGCAGATGGACTCGCTTGCCGACATCATCAATTTCGGTGTTGCGCCCGCGCTCGTCCTCTACGTCTTTCTGCTGGACCAAGCCCGTTCCGTCGGGTGGATCGCGGCGTTGATCTATGCCATTGCCGCGGGCCTCAGACTCGCGCGTTTCAATGTGATGGCGGAGCGCCAGGTCAAGGCGAGGTGGCAGTCGGAATATTTCGTCGGCGTTCCTGCGCCGGCCGGCGCGATGCTGGTGCTGCTGCCGGTCTATCTTGGCCTGCTGGGCCTTGCGCCGGACCGGACCTTTGCGCTGATCGCATCGGTCTATACCGTCCTGATCGCCTTCCTGATGGTCAGCCGTCTGCCCGTCTGGTCGGGCAAGTCGGAAAACCGCGTGCGACGCGACCTGGTGCTGCCCGTCATCCTGGTCGTCGTCCTCTATGTAGCGACGCTGATGACCTATACATGGGAGACGATGGCAGTGACGGCGGTCGCCTATCTGGTGACCTTGCCCTTTGGCGCCCGTTCCTGGCAGCGCAAATACGGCGACTGGCCTTCCGCCCACGGGAACGATGGCCTGCCGGGGGACAGCGAGTAGTTGCAAGGATATCCATTGCGAATGCCCGTATCCCGCCGCCGCGTCTTGGCGGGGAGAAGGGACAAGCCGCTGACCCGCGTTCCCCCTCGAACATCCGGGGGAGTGGAGCGCCGCGGGTCTATTCCGGCATGCGGTAATCGACGATCTTCTTTTCCCGAACGATGAAAAGTTTGCCGGTCTCGGTCTGCTCGGGTCCGAGAAGCGGCATCAGCGACTGGGCGATTTCGGATGGATGGGGCACGGTTTCCGGATCTTCGCCGGGCATGGCCTGAGCCCGCATGGCGGTGCGTGTGGCACCCGGATCGACGCTGAGGATGCGCAGCGGCAGGCGCTGCGTCTCGTAGGCCCAGGTGCGGGCCAGTGCCTCGACCGCAGCCTTGGAGGCGGAGTAGGGCCCCCAGAAAGGTTTGCACTTATGCGCCGCACTGGACGAGAGGATGAGGGCGCGGCCGGTGTCGGAGCGGGTGAGCAGCGGCTCGAGCGAACGGATCAGGCGCCAGGTTGCGGTGACGTTGATCGCCATCACCTTTTCGAAGACCTTGGCTTCGACATGGCCAATCGGGGAGATCGTGCCGAGAACGCCTGCATTTGCGACCAAAATGTCGAGCTTGCCCCAGCGTTCGTTGATCGCGCCGCCAAGCTTGTCGATGGCGGTCATGTCCGCAAGATCGAAGGGTACGAGCGTCGCCGAGCCACCGAGGGCCTTGATCGCATCGTCCAGTTCTTCGAGCCCACCGACGGTGCGTGCACAGGCAACGACATGGGCGCCCGCTTTGGCAAGTTCCAGAGCCGTGAAATAGCCGATCCCGCGTGATGCGCCGGTAACGACGGCGATCCGGTCTTTCAGATTGGGCATCATATTGTTGTTCATTATCCGTTGCTGGCGAGGACCGAAAGCTTGCGGACGTTGTTGGACGCCCCCTGGTCGAGAAGGCGGGTCGGGTAGTCCCCGGTGAAATAGTGATCGGTGAACTGTGGTGCCTGCCGGTTGCGCGGCTCGCCGCCGACAGCGCGATAAAGCCCGTCGATCGACAGGAACGCAAGCGAATCGGCGCCGATGAAGCGGCACATCGACGCTAGATCCGCATGCTGGTTGGCGAGCAGCTTGTCACGGTCGGGAGTATCGATGCCGTAGAAATCCGGATGGAAGATCATCGGGCTGGCGACGCGCAAATGCACTTCGCGCGCCCCGGCATCGCGGATCATCTGCACGATCTTGACCGAGGTGGTGCCGCGAACGATCGAATCGTCGACGAGCACGACGCGCTTGCCGGCGATCATCGCCCGGTTCGCGGAATGCTTGAGCTTGACGCCGAAGGCGCGGATCTGCTGAGTCGGCTCGATGAAGGTTCGACCGACATAGTGATTGCGGATGATCCCGTATTCGAAGGGGATGCCGCTGCGCTGTGCGTAGCCGAGCGCAGCCGGCGTGCCACCATCGGGTACAGGAACGACGACGTCCGCATCGATCGGTGATTCTTCGGCGAGATGGACGCCCATGTTCTTGCGGGCCACATAGACGCTGCGCCCTGCGACGACGGAGTCCGGACGCGCGAAGTAGACATATTCGAAGAGGCAGGGCCGCTCAGGCTGCGCTGATTGCGGTTTGCGCGCATCGACCGAAATCGAGCCGTCCGGCTGGATCTCGCAGATGACGACTTCGCCGTTCTCGATATCGCGGATGTACTTGGCACCGATGATGTCGAGTGCGCAGGTTTCCGAGCAGAAGATGGGCTTGCCGTCGAGCTCGCCCATGACCAGCGGGCGGATGCCGATCGGGTCGCGTGCGGCGATCAGCTTGGTTCGAGTCATCGCCAGCATCGAATAGCCGCCTTCCATCTGGTGGATGGCGTCGATGAAGCGATCGGAGGAAGAGGCCTGCTTGGAACGGGCGATGAGGTGAAGGACGACTTCGGTGTCCGAGGTCGACTGACAGATCGCACCGTCGGCAATCAACTGGCGGCGAAGCGTCAGGCCATTCGTGAAGTTGCCGTTATGGGCGACCGCGATGCCGCCGACTTCGAGTTCGGCAAAGAGCGGCTGGACGTTGCGCAGCGCCACCTCGCCGGTCGTCGAATAGCGCGTATGCCCGATGGAGATATAGCCCGGCAGCTTGGCGAGTGTCGCGGGGTCCGTGTAATGATCTCCGACGAGACCCATGCGCTTTTCCGTATAGAACTGCTTGCCGTCGGTCGTAACGATACCGGCTGCCTCCTGGCCGCGATGCTGGAGCGCGTGCAGGCCAAGCGCCGTCAGGGTTGCTGCGTCCGGATGTCCGAGAATGCCGAAAACGCCGCATTCTTCGTGGAGGGTGTCGCCCTCGAGTTCGTCATGGATTTCGCTGGATCTGAGATCGGTCATCGCATTTCGCCTTTGCTACGTGCCGGTGCGCATATCGTGATCAGGCCGCCAGTCTTCAAGCGATCTTAGCCGAAAACACTGGCAGGCGTCATTCCAAATAGACAAAGCCCGCACAGCGGGCTTTGTCGCAAACTTGTCGTCAGTCTCAGCCGTTCGTCGCCGGTGCTTCCTCGCCGGGCGCCTGTTCCGTCTGGGCCGGCGGTGACTCGCCTTCGCCTTCGCCGGTCGTGTCCTTGCCGCGCAAGCGGTCGAGAATTGTGGCGTCGGCCTCTTCCGGCAGGAGCGCGACCAACTGGTTGCCGAGGTTGTCGAGCAGCGGTTTCGACTTCGCCTGCGTGACCCAGACGGGTTGCTGCTGCGGCGCGACCAGCCAGTTGAAGAACAGCATTGCGACGACGACGAGAAGGATGCCGCGTGCGGCTCCGAACAGGAAACCGAGCGTGCGATCGAGCGCGCCGATGCGGCTGTCGATGATGAAGTCGGCTACCCGCATCGTGATGAAGGAGATGACGATCAACGCGATCAGGAAGATCACGGCCGCTGAGCCGATCATCGCGACCGTGCCGCTGGTCGTGTATTGGCTGGCATAGGGCAGCAGGTGCGGGTAGAGGAAGTAGGCGGCGGCGGCCGCACCGACCCAGCTCGCCACCGACAGAACCTCGCGCGAGAAGCCGCGGACCATCGCGAGGATGGCTGAAAACAGCGCGACGCCGAGAACGATACCGTCGAGAATTGTGATGGGCATGTTGTCCTTACTCCGAACTCCACCGCCAATCGCCAGGCGGCACATCCTTTTGATGCTCCCAGGGCGCGGCTACTCCGTCATTCCTCGTCATTCGTCTGCTGCAGGGCACGCCGCGATCCCGCGATACGCGCCACCAGATCCGGCAGGCTTTCCATCTCGCTCCAGCGGCCATTGCCGTTCTTCGGCAGCTCGGTCGATGCAGATGGCAAGACGGCCTGGGAGAAACCGAGTTTTTCGGCTTCCTTGAGACGTTGGGCGGTATGCGCAACCGGCCGGATAGCCCCCGACAAGCTGACTTCGCCGAAATAGACGCAATCGGCCGGGAGGGCAAGCCCGGCAAGCGACGAAACCAGTGCGGAAGCCACCGCGAGATCGGCCGCCGGTTCGGATATGCGATAGCCGCCCGCGACGTTGAGGTAGACGTCGTGCTGGCCGAGGCGAATGCCGCAATGGGCTTCCAGAACCGCGAGGATCATGGAAAGACGCGCCGCATCCCAGCCGACCACGGCGCGGCGCGGCGTTCCGAGCGAGGTCGGCGCGACCAGTGCCTGCACCTCGACAAGCACCGGCCGCGTGCCTTCCATGCCGGCAAAGACCGCCGCTCCCGGCGACTTCTCGTTACGCTCGCCAAGAAAAAGCTCCGATGGATTGACGACCTCGCGCAGGCCCTTGTCGGACATTTCGAAGACGCCGATCTCGTCGGTCGGCCCGAATCGGTTCTTCACCGTCCTGAGAATCCGATAGTGATGACCCCGGTCGCCCTCGAAATAAAGGACGGCATCGACCATGTGCTCGACCACGCGGGGTCCGGCGATCTGGCCCTCTTTCGTCACGTGTCCGACCAACACGACGGCCGTACCCGTCTGCTTGGCAAAGCGGATCATGGCCTGCACGCCGGTGCGCACCTGCGTCACCGTTCCCGGCGCCGAGTCTACGATGTCGCTCCAGAGCGTCTGGATGGAATCGATGATCACCAGGTCCGGGCGCTTGTCCTCGGAAAGCGTGGCGAGGATATCTTCAACGTTCGTCTCGGCGGCAAGGAGGACGTCGCTGTCGGCTGCGCCCAGCCGCTGAGCGCGCAAGCGAACCTGAGCAATCGCCTCTTCGCCCGAGACATAGATTACCCGATGCTTCCGGCGGGCAAGTGCCGCGGCCGCCTGCATCAGCACGGTCGACTTGCCGATGCCGGGATCGCCACCGACGAGAAGCGCGGATCCGCGAACGAAGCCGCCGCCGGTCACGCGGTCGAGCTCGGAAATACCGGTCTGGATGCGCGGCGCGTCTTCGATCTCCCCGGACAGCGTCGTAAGCGCGACCGGGCGCCCCTTTTTCGGGGTACGCATCGGACCACCGCCAATTCCCGCTGTCGGATTGTCTTCAATGATGGTGTTCCATTCGCCGCAACCGTCGCACTTGCCCACCCAGCGGGAGTGGATGGTGCCGCAATTCTGGCAGATGAACTGGGTGCGGGCTTTCGCCATTTATGTCAGCTTTCGGATGTTGCGGGAGGTAACGGGATTGCCGCCGCCCGAGAATCACTCTCGGCGGTCACATAATGCCGCGAAATCTCGTTTGAAGGACGATATTCCGTCGGGCCTTGTTCAAGCGCCTCCGACATAGGTCCTGTGATAGCGCCGTCCGAGGCTCGTCAGGAGCTCGTAGCCGATGGTGCCGCCGGCACGCGCGACGTCGTCGATGGGGATATTGCGCCCGAAGAGCTCGATATAGTCGCCGGCACGCACGGTCGATTCCGGCAGGTCCGTAACATCGAAGAGGCTCAGATCCATCGTCACGCGCCCGACATGCGGCACCTTCCTGCCGTGCAGAAAACCGAAGGCGCCGGAGGGCATTGCCTGTCTGAGGGTGACGCCGCCGCCCGAAACCGAACGGTGGTAGCCGTCGGCATAGCCGATCGCGACCGTTGCAATTCGGCTGTCGCGGCCGAAACGGACCGAGGCGCCGTAGCTTGCGCTTTCGCCCGAGGGAACTGTTCTGATCTGCACGATGCGCGCCTCGGCGATGACGACCGGCTTCATCGGATTGACGTCGCCATCCACCGCTTCGCCGCCATAGACAGCGATGCCGGGCCGGGTGAGATCGAAGTGATAATCCTCGCCGAGGAAAACGCCGCCGGAGTTTGCAAGGCTTGCCGGCACGCCCTCGAAGAAGGCCGTCACCTCACGGAAGCGCTGGAGCTGATGGCGGTTCATCGGGTGCCCTGGATCGTCCGCGCAGGCGAGGTGGCTCATCACGAGGACCGGCGAAAAACTGGCGGGCCGCACCGGGTCGTGAACGAGCCGGAGGGCCTCCTCCGGCGACAGGCCAAGCCGGTTCATGCCCGTATCGACGTGGAGAACGCAGGGGTGGTCGCCCCGTTCGGAAAGCGCCGCCATGAAATAGGCGAGTTGTTCCTGCGAATTGATGATCGGCACGAGATCGTTCTCGAAGAAGAGCGCCTCGTTGCCCGGCCACATTCCTGCGAGAACATAGACGCGGCCCTCCGGCACCAGCGGGCGCAACTCGGCCCCTTCCTCGACGCTGGCAACGAAAAAATCGCGCGCGCCGGCGGCGTAGAGGGCGGGAGCTGCTTGCATGACGCCGAGGCCGTAAGCATTCCCCTTCAGAACTGCGGCGGCGCGAGCTCTCCCGGACCGCTCGTTCATCATGCGCCAATTGTCGGCGAGTGCCGCGAGATCGACGGTCAGCCTGCTGGAAGCGGAGGAGAAATCGGAGTTTTGCATAGCGGAACTCTGCGTGAGCGATATTGCAGCAATACATCCAAGCGCCGTCAGCCGCAAACGGCGGCGGCAAGGATCGGCCCGAAGCATTTTTATACAAGACGAGCGTTTTCGCGCCCGGTAGGATTAACCGATGGAAACGATCTCACAGGAAAAGGCCATCGAGGCCATGCCGCTCGAGGGGGTCGAGCGAACGCGATTCTGGCGCGATGCGCGCTTCAAGGGGATGGAGTGCCTGAGCGCGACGTTCATCACGCATGAATTCGCGCCGCATGCGCACGACACGTTCAGCATCGGCGCGATCGAAGCGGGCTCTCAGATAAGCACGATCAAGGGTGAGCGGTCGCAGACGGGGCCGGGAGATCTCTATCTCATCAACCCCGATGAGATCCACGACGGGCATCCGGGCCATGACGGCTATCGATACCGGATGATCTATCCGTCGTCGGAACTGCTCGTAGAGACAATCGAGGATGTCACCGGCCGTTCCTTCAAAGGGACGCCGTCCTTCTCGCGGCTGCTTCTCACCGATAGGGAGCTCGCGGTCGGATTTCATCGCGCCCATCGCGCGTTGGAAGGCAAGGTCGGAACGCTGGAGGCGGACGAGAGCATGTTTGGTTTCCTGGCCAGGCTCTTCGAACGGCATGGCAGCGCCATCATCGTCCCCCTGCAGACGCGCGAGAGTTCAGCCGTGCACCGGGCGCGAGATTATCTCGTTGGAAACTACAGGTTCGACGTCGGACTGGAGGAACTTGCGAAGGTGGCGGGCCTCAGCCGCGCCCATTTGATCCGTGCCTTCCGAAAGGAATTCCACATCACTCCGCATGCTTTTCTCACCGACAAGCGCGTGCGCGAGGCAAAAGCGCTTCTTCGCAAGGGCTGGTCTGCAGTGGACACCGCATACTATTGCGGTTTCGCGGATCAGGCGCATTTCAGCCGGCATTTCAAGGCTCGAACCGGCGTCACGCCGCGGGCCTACCGCTCAGCCTGATCACTTTCGTTCAAGACGGGACGTCTTCTGTCTGATACCAGCCCTCGTCGCAAGCACGGGAGATCGCGGGCGTGAAAAAGACGCGGGCAGTCGAGGAATTCTGTGGAGGTTTCAGGGCGATGGCGCCGCTTATCGTGGCGGTGATGCCGATCGGGCTCGTCTTCGGAGCGATCGCCGCAACCAAGGGCCTGTCGAGCCTCGAAACCTTTTTGATGAGCGCGCTCGTCTTCGCCGGCGGCTCGCAATTCGTCGCGCTCGACATCTGGGCTCACCCCGCCTCATGGGCGGCTCTCGGATTTTCGGCGCTGCTCGTCAACATCCGCCATCTTCTGATGAGCGCGTCCATCGGCACGAAGATGCCGGCCTTTTCCGGCCCGGCGAAATATGCCGCAATGCTTCTGCTTGCAGACGAGATCTGGGCCATGGCCGAAGTCCGGGCGGGCGAGACGCGGCTCACGCCGGCCTGGTATGCAGGTCTTGCGCTACCCTTCTATCTGGTCTGGGTCATGGCCGGACTTGCCGGCTCGCTTGCCGGTGCGTTCCTCGGGGGCCCGAAGGCGCTCGGCCTCGATTTCGCCTTTCCGGCGGTCTTCATCGTCCTGCTCATTGGCTTCTGGAAGGGACGCGGAACGGGTGCGGTTCTCGCCGCGAGCGCAGCGGCGGCGGTGCTCGCGCACCAGTTCCTCCCCGGAGTCTGGTACATCGCCGCCGGCGCGGCCGCGGGCGTCATTGCGGCGCTTTTCACCGGGGAACGCCAGGAGGCCTGCGCGTGACGCTCGATCCGCATACGCTTCTTGCGATTGTCACCATGGCCGCTGCCACGATACTGACCCGGCTCGGCGGTCTTGTCCTCATCCGATTCGTGACGATCGGCCCGAAACAGAAACGGGCCCTCGAGGCGATCCCGCCGGCGGTGCTGATGGCCGTCATCGCTCCGACAGCGCTGGTCACCGGGCCGGCCGAAACGCTCGCGGCGCTCGCGACAGCGCTCGTCGCTATGCGGCTGCCGCTGCTTGCGGCGGTGGCGACCGGGGTGATGGTGGTCGCGCTTGCGAGGATGTTCGGGGCGTGAGGGCGGACCCCTACGACAATCGCCTCAATGCTCGTATTGCGTGAACGAAGGATCGGCGAGGTCGGAGAAGCGCGTGAACTCGGACTGGAAGGCGAGCTTGACGGTGCCGGTCGGTCCGTGGCGCTGCTTGGCGATGATCACGTCGGCTGTGCCCTTCACCTTCTCCATCTGCATCTTCCACTCTTCATATTTCGGATCGAACTCGTCGCGCGGTTCCACATTCTTCACGTAATATTCCTCGCGGAACACGAAGAGCACGACGTCTGCATCCTGTTCGATCGAGCCCGATTCACGCAGGTCGGAGAGCTGCGGGCGCTTGTCCTCGCGGCTCTCGACGGCACGGGAGAGCTGCGAAAGCGCGATGATCGGCACGTTCAGTTCCTTGCCGAGCGCCTTCAGGCCGGTGGTGATTTCGGTGATCTCCTGCACACGGTTTTCGCCCGATTTCTTCGAACCGGTCATCAGCTGGATGTAGTCGACCACGAGCACGTCCAGGCCGCGCTGCCGCTTCAGGCGGCGTGCGCGCGCCGCAAGCTGGGCGATTGAGATGCCGCCGGTCTGGTCGATATAGAGAGGCACCTTCTGCATCATCTGCGAGCAGGCTACGAGCTTCTCGAAATCGGCTTCCGAAATCTCGCCGCGGCGGATCTTCGACGACGAGACTTCGGTCTGCTCCGAGATGATACGGGTGGCTAGCTGCTCGGAGGACATTTCGAGCGAATAGAAGCCGACAACCCCCCCGTTCTTCGCCTTGAAGGAACCATCGGGTTGAACCTCAGGGTCGTAGGACGCAGCGATGTTGTAGGCGATATTGGTCGCAAGCGAGGTCTTGCCCATGCCGGGACGGCCGGCAAGAATGATCAGGTCCGAGCGCTGCAGGCCGCCCATCTTCGAGTCGAGCGAGTGGATACCTGTGGAAATGCCGGAAAGATGACCATCGCGCTCGAATGCCTGCCCGGCCATGTCGATGGCAAGCGCCACCGCGTCGTTGAAGGACTGAAAGCCGCCGTCGTAGCGACCGGTCTCGGCCAGTTCGAACAACCTTCGTTCGGCGTCTTCGATCTGGTTTTGCGGGGGCATGTCGAGGGGCGCGTCATAGGCGATATTCACCATGTCTTCGCCGATGGTGATCAGCGACCGGCGGAGCGCCAGGTCGTAGATCGCGCGGCCATAATCCTCGGCATTGATGATGGACACTGCTTCGGCGGCGAGACGCGCGAGATATTGCGCGACCGTCAGGTCGCCGACCTTGTCGTCGGCCTTGAGGAAGGTCTTGACGGTTACGGGGTTGGCCGTCTTCCCCATGCGGATGATTTCGCCCGCGATCTCGAAAATCCTGCGATGCAGCGGCTCATAGAGGTGGACGGGCTTCAGGAAGTCCGAGACGCGGTAATAGGCGTCGTTATTGACGAGAATAGCGCCGAGCAGCGCCTGCTCCGCTTCCAGATTGTTCGGCGCCTCGCGATAATGCTGTTCCGCCTGATCCTTGGCCAAAGGGGCGAGCTTTCGCGCTGCGTCGTTCATCGTATCCGTTTCCGCTTATGATCCCTGAGGCACCCGGTTTGCTGACTGTTGCGGGCCACGTCTAGTGCAGGCAGGCAACAGTCGCGTGGCATACAACTCCACCTGATGCCTTTGCCCGTTGTTCGACTGATCCACAGGGAAGGCAAGGGCAAAGTTGCAAAAAAATACATTCTCGCGCGGTGCTGGTTGACGCCGCGGCTATGGGTAAAAATATCTGATTCGCACGTCCGCGTCCCCGTGCGCGCATCTTGAAACAGGCCCGCCGCCGGATTAAATAGTGCCAAGATGGTTAGCATGCTAGTAATATGGAAACGATATTAAATGTCTGAGACGAAGGTCAGTCGCGCACTGTTCGACGCGCTTGCGACGGTTAATCGCAAGCTGAGGTCGGTGTTCGACGCGCGGGTCAAGGAGCGCGGTCTAACGCTGCCCCGTGCGCGGATGCTGTTCGCTCTCGCCAGGAAAGAAGGTCTCAATCAACGCGAATTGGCCGAAGAACTCGATATCGAAACGCCGACCATAGTCCGGCTTCTCGACGGCATGGAGAACCAGGGGTTCATCGAGCGCCGCGTCGAACTTTCCGACCGGCGTGCGAAGCAGATCTACATGACGGTCTCCGGCCGCGCGCTGGCGGAGGAGATCCAGAAGCTTGCAAGCGATATCCGCGAGGAGGTTCTGGGCGGGCTGCGGCCGGAGGAGATCGCCGGTGCGCTGAAGGTCGTCAACACGATCGCAACGAACATCCAGTCGATCGGGCGGAGTGGCGGCCGATGACATCCAATGCGGCCCCGCAGCCGAGCCTTCCTGCTCAGATGGCGCCCGGTAAATCGGCCCTTTACATTGCCGGCTCCGCGTTCCTTTTCCTGACGCAGGGACTCGGCCTGAATCTGGCGTCGGCCAACCTTGCGCAGGTCCAGGGCTCCCTTTCGGCCACATCAGTCGAGGCTGCATGGCTTGCTGCTGCCTATATGGCTCCGAATGTCAGCCTTTCAGCCGCTCTCGTGAAGATCCGCGCCCAGTACGGCCTGCGCCGCTTTGCTGAACTGGGCATCGCCGGCTTCGTCATCGCTTCGTTGATGAACGTCTTCGTCTCGGATCTTCACTCGGCAATCGTCGTCCGCTTCATCAGCGGAATTGCGGCCGCGCCTTTGTCGTCGCTCGGCTTCCTCTATATGCTGGAAGCCTTCTCGCCGGAGAGAAAGCTGACGATAGGCCTCGCACTTGCCCTGACATGCACGACCCTGGCCGCTCCGGTCACGCGTCTGATCTCGCCGCAGCTTATCGAAATCGGACAATGGCACGGACTGTACACCCTCGAAATGGCGCTCTCGCTGCTCGCATTGCCGATCATCTATTTGCTGCCGCTGACGCCGGTGCCCCATGGCAAGGTCATTCAGCGTACCGATATTTCCAGCTATCTGCTGCTCGCCGTCGGCTTTGGCTGCCTTGCCGTCGTCCTCGTCATGGGGAGGCTCTATTGGTGGTTCGAGGCTCCCGGGCTCGGCGTCCTGCTCGCGCTCTCGGTCGTGACTCTCACGACGGTGATACTGATCGAGCTCAACCGTGAGCAGCCCCTAATCGACGTGCGCTGGCTGGCCTCGCGCGAGATCGTGCATTTCGCTGTGGTCCTGTTGATCTTCCGCCTCGTCGCCTCGGAGCAGTCGGCGATCGCCACCAGTTTCTACCAATTGCTCGGCCTGCAATATGATCAGCTCGCCACGCTTTACTGGATTATTCTGGCCGCGTCGGTCGGCGGAGGGCTGCTCTGCGCGGCGCTGATGGACCCGGCGCGCGCGGACGTCGTCCATGTACTTGCCTTAAGCATGATCACGGTCGGAGCTTACATGGACAGTCATGCGACGAGCCTCACGCGACCCGAGCAGATGTATGTGAGCCAGGCTTTGGTCAGCGCTGGCTCGGCTCTTTTCCTGCCGCCGGCGATGGCGCGAGGTTTCAGGTCGGCGCTCGCAAAAGGCCCGAACTACATCTTGAGCTTCATCGTGGTTTTTCTGTTCACGCAAAGCATTGGCGGCCTGATGGGCTCGGCCGCCTTTGGGACTTTCGTGACATTACGCGAAAAATTCCACGCCAATGTTCTGGCCGAGCAGATCGTTCTCACCAATCCCTTCGTCGCCCAGCGCATCGGCCAGCTGTCGGGCGGTTACGCCAGCGCAATTGGCGACAAGGCGTTGCTGCACGGGGAAGGTGTGGCCCTGCTTGGACGGTCGATTACCCGCGAGGCCAACATCCTCGCCTACAACGATGCCTTCCTGCTGATTGCTATCATCGCGGTTTTCGCACTCGCGGTGCTGCTCGTACAGGTTGGAGTCAAACGGCTTGCCCCGCCCGGTCTCAACGCCGCGTCGGCGGCCCTACACTGATCGATGAAGTAAAGTCATGTTGAAACATTTTCGCTCCCCCAGCACGCTGGTCGTGCTTCTTGCCGGCCTTGCCGGTCTTTCGCTCGTCCTTTACGCCTGGCGTCTGCCGCCCTTTGCCAGCTCCGTCGAAACCACGGAGAACGCCTATGTCCGCGGCTATGTGACGACTATCAGCCCGCAGCTTGCCGGCTACGTCGCCGAGGTGCCGGTGCGAGACTACGAGGAGGTTAAGGCGGGCCAGCTCCTCGCCAGGATCGACGACCGGATCTTCGTCCAGAAGCTTGCGCAGGCGAAAGCCATGCTCGCGACACAGCGGGCGGGCCTCGCGAACTCCTTCGAACAGGAGCTCTCGGCAAAGGCTGGAATTACCGCGAGCGAGGCCCAGCTCGACGGGGCTAAAGCAGCATTGGCAACCGCGAGGGCCACTTGGGATCGTATTCGTCCGCTCGCCGACAAGGGCGTTGCAACACGGAGCGACGCCGACCAGGCACGGGCCGCCTTCCAGCAGGCGGAAGCGGGCGTCAAACAGGCGATCGCCAATCTCGAAGTCTCGCGGCAGTCACTCGCCACCACACTCGGCGCGCGCGCCGGCCTTCAGGGTTCGGTTTCCGGTGCCGAGGCGGCCGTTGAACTCGCCCAGATCGACCTCGACAACACCAGGATCGTTGCGCCGCGTGCCGGTAGACTTGGCGAGATTGGCGCCCGTGTCGGACAATATGTCACTGCCGGCACGCAATTGGTTTCGGTCGTGCCGCATGACGTCTGGATCGTCGCCAACTTCAAGGAGACGCAGCTTGACGGGATGAGGGTCGGTCAGCCCGTCACCATCTGGGTGGACGCCCTGAAACGCCAGGAGTTGAAAGGTCACATCGAGCGCTTCTCTCCAGCCGCGGGGTCGGAATTCAGCATAATACGTCCCGACAACGCCACCGGCAATTTCACGAAGGTGGCGCAACGTCTCGGCGTGCGGATCGCCGTCGATCCCGAACAGCCGTTGGCCGAGCGCCTTGCTCCCGGTCTTTCGGTCGTGGTCAAGGTCGACAAGGCGGCCGAACCGCAGGCATCAATCGCATCCGCAGGATAGACGAGTTCTGAGATGCTTTGCCCAGACGACGAGTATATCAGGCCCGGCTGGCCTGGTGTCCCGGAAATGAAGAAAGCCCGGACCGCGAGATCCGGGCTTTCTTCATTGGAATCCGTTCAGGAATTATTCTTCTTCGGATTCGATCTCGGCTTCCGGGTTGAAGAAGTCTTCGGGCTTCAGGGCGTCTTCGTCGACGCCGTAGATGGCGTCAGCGGAGGTCAGGCTTTCGCCCTTGGCCTGGCGCTCGGCTTCTTCGGCGGAACGGGCAACGTTGATTTCGATCGCCACGTCGACTTCCCCGTGCAGGTGCAGCGTGACCGTGTGGAGGCCGATTGCCTTGATCGGCTGGTTGAGATCAACCTGGTTCCGGTTGATGTTGAAACCTTCGGCAGCCAGCGTCTCGACGATGTCGCGGGCAGCGACCGAGCCGTAAAGCTGGCCGGTTTCGCCAGCGGAGCGGACGATGATGAAGGACTTGCCGTCAAGCGACTCGGCAACCTTCTGTGCTTCCGACTTGCGCTCGAGGTTACGGGCTTCGAGCGTGGAACGCTCGGCTTCGAAACGTGCCTTATTGGAGGCATTGGCGCGTAGCGCCTTGCCGAGCGGCAACAGGTAGTTGCGCGCGAAGCCGTCGCGAACCTTTACGGTTTCGCCCATCTGGCCGAGCTTGGCGATGCGTTCGAGTAGGATGACTTCCATTTTGATTTCCTTTCAGTTCGATTTGTTTCGGTAGTCAATTTTTTCCCGTAGGCGTGAGCGCGATGGCGCGGCGCGTATCGGTCAGGCCGGTGAGGAGGAAGAAGAAAGCCGGAATCGTGAAGATGAAGACCGACAGGTATGCAATCCACAGCACGGGAAGCCGCCAGGACTTGCCACGCGTGCGAAAATGGAAAGAGGCAAAGCCCGAGAGCAGGAAGCCTGCGCCGAAGGTGCCGCAGACGAGCGCACCGACCACCGCCGGCGCGCCGCCGAAGAAGGTCAGGGTCAGGCCGGCGAGAAACACGAAGATGGCATTGCGGTTCATCCGGAGCGAAGAGGGAATATCCTCCCGCGGCCGAAGCGCCTTACCGGACAGCTGTACGATACGGGTCGCGAGATAATAGGCGGAGAACAGCATCAGCACCCATATCGCACCCTGCACCAGCGGCAGCGCCAGCGTGAAGATCGACTTCAGCTGAGCGATCGCCGCAGCGTCCGGATTGTAAAGCGGTTCCTGCGCCTTCACTGCATCGATCACCATATCGACCATGATGCCGGAGACGCTGGAGTCGTAACCGACGATATAGCCGACGATGATCATGCCCGCCGTCACCAGCCCGGCGAGATGCACAAGGATGTCGGAAAGCGGATACCAGGCGAGCGAACCTTCGGGACCGCCGAGTTCGTCGGCCGGACGTGCAAGATTGGAGAGGTGGCTGAGCCAGCCGGCCGGGACGAGCGTCACGACGACGATAAGCAGTGCGAAATAGGGCGACACGAGCGCCACTGCTGCCCCGCCGGCTACGACGATCCCGGCGAAGGCGGCGGCGTTTCCCCAGCCGAGGCCCGCAATCAGGATCGGAAGCGCGGAAGCGGCATAGAGAACGATCGCAAGAGACGACTGCGTATTCGCGCCCATCGACAAAAGGGCGGCGGTAATACCGGCGAGCGCGCCGGTCAGCAGCGATGTCCTGTTCCAGTTCTGCATTTCGCTGTCCTGCTTCAGAGGCAGTTAGGGGCGGCGATCCGCGTAGCCCCAACATGGGATTTTTTGCGCCATACCGGCGCCGGTTCCGATCCGCGCCCACCGCGAAAGGGAGGATCGAGGCGCCTCTTCGAGACGCTTCGATCGGAGTTGGTCTCGTTGAGTCAGTCGCTCAACTGAGAGTCAGCAGCCTTACGAGACGATGTAGGGCAGCAGGCCGAGGAAGCGGGCGCGCTTGATCGCCTGGGCGAGTTCGCGCTGCTTCTTCTGGGAAACGGCCGTGATACGGGACGGCACGATCTTGCCGCGCTCGGAAATGTAGCGCTGCAGCAGACGAACATCCTTGTAATCGATCCGCGGAGCATTGGCGCCTGAGAAGGGGCAGGTCTTGCGGCGGCGATGGAAGGGGCGGCGTACCGGAGCGGAAGAAACTTCAGCCATTTTCGATTATCTCCTAAAGCTTCTGTTACGCGCGGTCTTCGCGCGGGCGGCGCGGACGGTCGTCGCGGTCGCCACGGTCCGGACGCGGACCACGATCGTCACGCGGGCCACGGCCTTCGCCGCGAGGACGGTCGTCGCGGTCGCGCTTCTGCATCATCGCGGACGGGCCTTCCTCGTGCTTGTCGACGGCGATCGTCATGTAGCGCAGGATGTCTTCGTTGATGCGCATCTGACGCTCGACTTCGTGGACGGCCGGTGCCGGCGCATCGATGTCCATGAGAACGTAGTGGGCCTTGCGGTTCTTCTTGATGCGATAGGTGAGGGACTTCAGGCCCCAGTTCTCGACGCGGCCAACTTTGCCGCCGTTCGCTTCGATCACACCCTTGTACTGCTCGACGAGACCGTCGACCTGCTGCGGCGTGATATCCTGCCGAGCGAGGAATACGTGTTCATAAAGAGCCATTGTGGCTTGCCTTTCTTGCGTTATCAGCCCGGACCTCGGCGGCTAAGCCTCAACGACTGTTCTTAAGGGCTGCGAAGAGCCGGCAAGAAAGTGTTGTATCGAGACGGTCGAGAGCGGAGACACGGGAGGCCGGAATGACTTTACATTCCTGGCGGCTTCCGAATTGGAAACCGGCCCTCCGTTCAGCCACCAGCCAGAAGACCGGGCGTTTCGAACAGCGCGCTTATACGGGTTTTCGGCTGAAATGCAAGCAGCTCGCGCCAGATTAACGCTTCGGCTGTGTTCCGCCGGAACAAAACCGACTCTGCGCTGTTGAGTGAGCTTCCATCCATTCGGGAGAAGACTATGGCCCACTTCGATCCGAAGATGCAGGAATGCATCGAGAATTGCCTCGCCTGCTACCGCGTCTGCCTCTCGACGGCGATGAGCCATTGCCTCGAAGCCGGCGGCGAGCATACGAAGCCGCCGCACTTCCGCCTGATGATGGCTTGTGCGGAAATCTGCAGGGACGCGGCGCACTTCATGCTGCTCGGCACACCTCACCATAAGCATCTATGCGGCGAATGCGCCGAGATCTGTGCTGAATGCGCACAGGACTGCGAGCGCATCGGCGACATGGCCGACTGCGTCGATGCTTGCAGGCGCTGTGCCGAAAGCTGCCGCCAGATGGCGGCATGAGACTGCAGTCCCGGTGGGAGCATATTTCAGATCGGCGCGGGATAAACCCGATGCAGGCGCCGGATGCCGTTCATCACGTCTTGGGAGAGCTCGACGTCGGCTGCTCCGATGTCGTTCTTCAACTGCTCCATCGACGTCGCGCCGATGATGGCCGAGGCCATGAAGGGGCGCGTGATACAGAAGGCAATTGCCATCTGGGCAGGATCGAGACCGTTTTCGCGCGCGAGCGCGGTGTAGGCGGCGACGGCGGGCTCCTGATGCGGAGTGAAACGGCCGCCGAGGTCGCCATTGATCGACAGGCGCGACCCTGCGGGCCTGGCGCCGCCCAGATATTTGCCGGTGAGGAGCCCGGCCGCCAGCGGCGAATAGGCGAGCAGGCCGATATCTTCGTGGTGCGAGACTTCCGCCAGATCGAGATCGTAGCTGCGGTAGAGCAGATTGTATTCGTTCTGTATCGTCGCAACCCGGGGGAAGCCATACCTGTTGGACAGGTCGAGCATTTTCATCGCGCCCCAGGCCGTATCGTTCGAAAGACCGACCGCACGGATTTTTCCCGCCTTCACCACGTCGCCGAGCTTGTCCAGAATGGCCTTCAGATCGGCCGCAACCTCTTCCTTCTCCTGGCGAGAAGGATCGTAGGACCAGGCGTTTCTGAAGTGGTAATGACCGCGGTTGGGCCAGTGGAGCTGATAAAGATCGATGTAATCGGTCCTGAGCCGCTTGAGGCCGGCGTCCACCGCCTCGCCGATTCCTTCCGGCGTGATCGGTTCGCCGTTGCGGATGTAAGAACGGCCGGAGCCGGCGACCTTGGTGGCAACGACCACATCGTCGCGCCGGCCGCGCGACGTCAGCCAATCGCCGATAATGCGCTCGGTGTTGCCGTAGGTCTCGGCCGAAAGCGGCGTGGTCGGGTAGAGTTCGGCCGTATCGATGAAGTTGACGCCCCGGTCGAAGGCATAGTCGAGCTGTTCGTGGGCCTCGACCGGCGTGTTCTGCGAGCCCCATGTCATCGTCCCGAGGCAGATGGATGAAACCTTGATGCCGGTGCGGCCGAGCGTGTTGTAGCGCATGACGTAACGTTCCTTATGGGCGGATGCGCCCCAACGGGAAGGGAGGCGCTCCGCCTTGAAAAATGAAGGCTGAGGCCGCAGCCCATGGGGTCTCGGCGGGCGCGACGGCAAAGTGGCGCAAATCTAAGCTTTGATCGGCGAAGATCAAGGGCAAAAGCCCCAAGCAATCCGTCAAGTGCGGCTTCCGTGCTTGACTTGCGGTTCAGGAATGTGAATGGAGAGAAAAACGCGGCGCGCGAGCGCGGGAAACCAATGCCCCGGGCGGTTCATCTGTACGCGCACGCACGATAGAAATGATCGCGGCTACTGGGTTGCTCCGAACCAGCCGTGACCAAGGAAGGGGCACTCTTGATGAGCATCGCATTCACGTTCCCCGGCCAGGGCAGCCAGGCAGTCGGCATGGGCAAGGATCTTGCTGAAGCCTTTCCGGAGGCGGCTGCCGTCTTCGCCGAGGTCGACGAAGCGCTCGGCGAAAAGCTTTCGCACATTATGTGGGATGGACCGGAGGAGAGGCTGACGCTGACGGCGAATGCACAGCCGGCGCTGATGGCGGTGTCGATGGCGGTGATCCGCGTGCTCGAGTCCAGAGGACTCGATATCGGCAGCAAGGTTTCTTTCGTCGCCGGCCATTCGCTCGGGGAGTATTCGGCTCTCTGTGCTGCCGGTACGTTCTCGCTCGCCGACACGGCGCGCCTTCTGCGCATTCGCGGCAATGCGATGCAGGCGGCCGTACCCGTCGGCAAAGGCGCGATGGCTGCGATCATCGGTCTGGAGCATGCCGACGTCGAAGCGATTTGCCGCGAGTCGTCATCGCTCGGTTCGTGTCAGATCGCCAATGACAACGGCGGCGGTCAATTGGTGATCTCGGGCGAGAAGCCGGCGGTCGAGAAGGCAGCAGCGCTTGCTACGGAGAAGGGTGCCAAGCGTGCGCTTATGTTGCCCGTTTCCGCCCCCTTCCATTCGGCACTGATGACACCTGCGGCCGAAGCCATGCGCGAAGCGCTTGCGACGGTCGGGAAGCACGATCCCGTGGTGCCTGTCGTCGCGAACGTGCTTGCCGCCCCGGTCCGCGATGCGGTCGAGATCGCGCGCCTGCTTGTAGAACAGGTCACCGGCCAGGTCCGCTGGCGCGAGACGGTCGAGTGGTTTGCGGCAAACGGCGTGACGACGCTTTACGAAATCGGCTCAGGCAAGGTCCTGACCGGTCTTGCCCGGCGGATCGACAAGTCCGTCACCGGCATCGCCGTCAATTCGCCCGCCGATATCGACGCAGTCCTTGCCGTTCTCTTGGCCTGAGTACCCTATTATAAGGAGAAATCCATGTTCGATCTTTCAGGCCGCAAGGCTCTCGTAACCGGCGCTTCGGGTGGCATTGGCGAAGAAATCGCCCGCCTGCTGCATGCTCAGGGCGCCGTTGTGGGGCTGCATGGCACCCGCGTCGAAAAGCTCGAAGCCCTTGCCGATACCCTCGGCGAACGGGTTCATATCTTTCCGGCAAATCTCTCCGACCGTGCAGAAGTCAAGGCGCTCGGTGAAAAGGCGGAGGCCGATCTCGGCGGCGTCGATATCCTCGTCAACAATGCCGGCATTACCAAGGACGGGCTCTTCGTCCGTATGAGCGACGAAGACTGGGACAACGTCATCGAAGTCAATCTCACGGCCGTCTTTCGCCTGACACGCGAACTTACGCATCCGATGATGCGGCGACGCTTCGGCCGCATCGTCAACATAACGTCCATCGTCGGCGTGACGGGCAACCCGGGGCAGGCAAATTATTGCGCCTCAAAGGCCGGCATGATCGGCTTCTCCAAGTCGCTCGCCCAGGAAATCGCAACCCGAAACGTCACGGTCAATTGCGTCGCACCGGGTTTCATCGAAAGCGCGATGACCGGGAAGCTGAACGACAAGCAAAAGGAAGGGATCATGTCTGCGATCCCGATGCGGCGGATGGGAAACGGAGCGGAAGTTGCTTCGGCGGTCGCCTATCTAGCCTCGAACGAAGCCGGATACGTCACCGGCCAGACGATCCACGTCAACGGCGGTATGGCGATGATCTGATGAGGTGCGGAGTGCGCGGCCCTGTCGCCGACCTCCGACCAGCCTTTCAACTTGTTGTGCCAAATGCCTGAAATTCAATGTTGACCAAGGGAAAGTCGGGCATTTTGGCACTTTGCGGCAGGCATAAACCGTGTTAATCGGGCCATGACTGCGCGCAGTCGACCGTTCCGGCCAGGTGTCCGGCAGCTCTTGCTGCCCTGGGTTTCCGCGGTTTCGGTTGGATGGATTGCCCGTTGGACCATCTTGGTCTATCAGGCGTGATAGAGTGCCGGTGCCGGTAACAGCGCCGTAGAGAAACATAAGGTCGAGGAACTCCGACATGAGCGATATCGCAGAACGCGTGAAGAAAATTGTTATTGATCATCTTGGCGTCGACGCCGAAAAGGTCAGCGAAGGCGCAAGCTTCATCGATGACCTCGGCGCGGACTCGCTCGACACCGTCGAACTGGTAATGGCATTCGAAGAAGAATTCGGTGTCGAAATTCCGGACGACGCTGCAGATTCGATCCTCACCGTCGGCGACGCCGTGAAGTTCATCGAGAAGGCGCAGGCCTGACTTTTGGCTTGAGTCCATTGGCGGGCCGCAGGCGCGGCCCGTTCAGCCCCAGGGCAGTGGGCTGGCCCGCATTGGCCGCGGGTTGCGATCAGCAAAGCGTCCTGCCTTTCCCTCTGATCGTTATTCCTGCATGTTTCTGTGGAACGTAACCCGTCCAGGGACAAAACATGCGATCAAAGACAACGTTGCAGCGAGTTTTGCCAGCCTTGCGCGGCGCTGTAGCGAGATTTGCAATGTATTGCACGGGTCGCGATCGTCACGTGGTCCGGTCCGGCGGTTGAATTGAACAATCAGGGTGGGTCACGGGTATGAGACGTGTCGTTATCACCGGTACCGGCATGGTATCTCCTCTGGGTTGCGGAACCGAAGTCAGCTGGTCGCGCCTTCTGGCCGGCGACAATGCAGCCCGCAGGGTCACCGAATTCGAGGTCGAGGACCTTCCCGCCAAGATAGCCTGCCGAATTCCGTTCGGCGATGGTAGCGACGGTACGTTCAATGCCGACGACTGGATGGAGCCCAAGGAACAGCGCAAGGTCGACCCTTTCATCGTCTACGCGATGGCCGCTGCCGACATGGCGCTTGCGGATGCGGGCTGGAACCCTGAAACAGACGAAGACCAGATTTCGACCGGCGTCCTGATCGGCTCCGGCATTGGCGGCCTGGAAGGTATTGTCGATGCGGGCTATACGTTGCGCGACAAGGGCCCGCGCCGGATTTCACCATTCTTCATTCCCGGCCGGCTGATCAATCTCGCAGCAGGGCAGGTTTCCATCCGCCACAAGCTGCGCGGTCCTAACCATTCCGTCGTGACGGCCTGTTCGACCGGCGCGCATGCGATCGGTGACGCCAGCCGGTTGATCGCGCTCGGAGACGCGGACGTGATGGTGGCGGGTGGCACGGAATCGCCGATCTGCCGCATCTCGCTCGCAGGCTTCGCCGCCTGCAAGGCGCTCTCGACCCAGCACAACGACAATCCGCAAAAGGCATCGCGGCCCTATGACGCCGATCGCGACGGCTTCGTCATGGGCGAGGGCGCGGGTATCGTCATTCTGGAAGAGCTGGAGCACGCGAAGGCACGCGGCGCCAAGATCTACGCCGAGGTGATCGGCTACGGTCTGTCCGGCGATGCCTTCCACATCACTGCTCCGTCCGAGAACGGCGAAGGCGCTTACCGATGCATGCAGATGGCGCTGAAGCGCGCCGGCATCTCGGCTGCGGACATCGACTATATCAACGCACACGGCACCTCGACAATGGCCGACACGATTGAACTCGGCGCTGTCGAGCGATTGGTCGGAGACAGCGGTTCCAAAATTTCCATGTCCTCGACCAAATCGGCAATCGGCCATTTGCTCGGTGCGGCCGGCGCGGTCGAGGCGATCTTCTCGGCGCTCGCCATCAGGGACAATATCGCCCCTCCGACGCTTAACCTCGACAACCCTTCCGTCGAGACGAAGATCGACCTCGTGCCGCATTCCGCACGTAAGCGCGAGATCAATGTGGCCCTGTCGAACTCGTTCGGATTCGGTGGCACCAACGCGTCGTTGATCCTGCGCCGTTACGCCGGCCATTAGATCACGACGATTTAAGCACATCTTCATCGGTATCGATCCGCGGTCCCGCTTTTTGCCGCAATGCTCACTAAAAGCTGTCGCCGGGGTGGCGACGACTCGGCACCGCCGCCGAAGGACTATGTTCGCGCAAGCCACCTCTGGTAATTGTAGAATATTCATCGCATGGCGGGCCGTTGCTTCTCTGGAGCAGCAGAGGCTGCCGTAACATTCACTGGTCGCCGGTCTAAGCCGAAATTCGCACCGGCGGCGGATTGAATAACGTTGCGAGTTTCGGAATCGGGATAATCGTGAGCGACTCAAACGATAACAGCGCGGTACAATTCGGCCGCAATGAAACCGGGAGCAACGGGCCGATCATTCCGAAGTCGGCCAATGAAGCGTTGCGTCCCGAGAGGGTTCCACACCCGCCGAAGCGTTCACGCAAGGCGCGCAGCCAGGTCGTCATCTTTCTCAACTTCGTCATGACCGCGGTTGTGTTCGTGGCGCTGGCGGCGGCCGGCGCCGTCTATTATGCGATGCATGAATATGAGAAGGCGGGGCCCCTGCAGGCGAACAAGAATTTCATCGTTCGCAGCGGCGCCGGCATCAGCGAAATCGCCAGCAATCTGGAGCGCAACGAGATCATCACCGACAGCCGTGTTTTCCGCTTCGTTTCGGAAGCTTATCTGAGCAATGACACGCTCAAGGCCGGCGAGTATGAGATCAAGGCGCATGCATCGATGCAGGAGATCATGCAGCTCCTGAAATCCGGAAAGTCGATCCTCTATTCCGTCTCGTTGCCGGAAGGTCTGACTGTGAAGCAGATGTTTCGCAAGCTTTCCGACGACCCGGTTCTGGTCGGCGACCTGCCGGCGGAACTGCCGCCGGAAGGTTCTCTGAAACCGGACACTTACAAGTTCACCCGAGGAACCGACCGTAACGAGATCGTCAAGCAGATGATCGCTGCGCAAAAGGCCCTGGTGCAGCAGATCTGGGAGAAGCGGGATCCGGACCTGCCCGTGTCAACCATCGAGGAATTCGTCACTCTTGCCTCTATTGTGGAGAAGGAGACCGGTCGCGCGGACGAGCGGCCGCGAGTGGCCTCCGTATTCATCAATCGCCTGGAAAAGGGCATGAGGCTGCAGTCGGATCCGACGATCATCTACGGCATCTTCGGTGGAGAAGGTAAACCCGCCGACCGGGCTATCCTGAGGTCGGACCTCGACAAGCAGACCCCATACAACACCTACCTCATCAAGGGTCTTCCGCCGACGCCGATCGCAAATCCGGGTCGCGCCGCGCTTGAAGCCGTCGCCAACCCGTCGCGCACGCCCGAACTCTATTTTGTCGCCGATGGCACTGGCGGACATGTCTTTGCCGAGACGCTCGACGAACACAACGCCAATGTCCGGCGCTGGCGCAAGCTCGAGGCGGAGAGGGCAGCGGAAGCGGCCAAGGCCACCGAAGCGGCTGAAGACGCCGTAACGCAGACTGGAACGCAGCAGTAATGCTGGCGTCCAGTACTGCTCGGGCCGCTATCGCGAAGTTTTCACTCGGCGACGGCGGGTAAGGCCGGTTCTTCCTGGCCGTTGATAGCCGCAATATAGTCTGCCTCGACGATCTCTATCACCGTGGGGCATCTGCGCAGCAGCGCGGCCTCCAGGAGGGCCGGCAGCTCGCGGTGATCTTTCATGCGATGAGCCTCGCAACCGAAGCCGCGCGAAATGGTCAGAAAATCGGGTGTGAAGATGTCGACGCCGATCGGTTCGATCCCGCGTGTTTCCATGTAGCTCTTGATCTCGCCATAGCCGTTGTTGTTCCACAACAGGACTATGAGTGGCAGCTCTGCCTCGCGGGCGGAACCAAGTTCCGGCAGTGTGAATTGAATGCCGCCATCGCCGATGAGGCATACCGTCGGCCGGCCGGTGCCGATCAGTGCTCCGGTGGCGGCGGGCAGCGCATAGCCGAGTGTGCCGTAGCCGGTGGCCGAGCAGAACCAGGATCGTGGCCGGGTCGCCGCATAGTCGATACAGCCGGCATAGACGGGCTGTGCGGAGTCGCCGACGATAACGACACCGGGCAAGGTGTCGCGCACCACTTCCATCAGGTGAGCACCTGCACGCAGAATGGGATTGAGCGCCTTTCGGACGCCGCTGCGTGCTAATTTCGCCCGGGCGGCGCCATCACCCGGCGGGCGTGGCGAAACGGCCGCAGCCAGAGCTTCGAGCGCGAGAGCAGCATCCGATATCAGTGCCTGATCGGCCGGTCGCCCGCGCATGGCCTGTTCGGCATCGATGTCGATGCGGATCAGTTTGCCGCCGATGCGCGCGCCGCCGGTCTCATAAAAATCGTAATCCGTCGGGCCGAATTCCGTGCCTGCCGCGATCACCAGATCGGCCGTCTCGATGAGGGCTCTGGTCGCCTCCATAGCAGGGCTGCAGGGAACGCCGAGCGGATGTCCCGCCGGCAGGACGCCGCGTCCGTTGACGGTCATGATCACGGGGGCGTCCAGTGCTTCGGCCAGACGGCGCATAGGTACCGCCGCATCGGCGGCGCCGCCGCCGGCCAGGATGATCGGCCGCAGTGCCGCCGTGCACAGGGCGGCGGCGGCCGCGACCGCCTGCGGCTCGGCAGCGGGGCGGCTGGGGACAGGACGCTTCCGTGCCGGCGGCAGGGCCGAAGCATCGGCCGTCAGCAGATCGACCGGCAGTTCGATATGCACCGGCCGCGCGGCCGGGCCGAAGCGAAGACGGCAAAGGCGCGGGCGACGACCTGCGCCAGCTCGTCCGCCCGCAATATGGTGTGGCTGAAAGCCGTGAACTGGCGGCCAAGCTGGCGTTGGTCCGGAAGTTCGTGCAGATGTCCTTCGCCCGAACCCATGCGGCCGGGAGGATTGACGCTCGTGATGACCAGCATCGGGACAGAATCCCCGTAGGCCTGGGCCATGGCCGTGGCGATGTTGGTCAGGCCGGGGCCGGAGATAATGAAGCACACTCCGGGCTTCCCGGTCGCTCGGGCATAACCATCGGCCATGAAGCCGGCACCCTGTTCGTGGCGCGGGGTGAAATGGCGGATGCCGCTGCGAGGCAAGCCGCGATACATCTCGACGGTATGCACGCCGGGGATTCCGAACACTGTGTCCACCCCATATGCGGCAAGCAGCTCGACCAGATAGAGCCCGACCGTCTTCATCTCAAGCTTCTCCGTTTTCGATGGAGCGGGGGCGCCCCGCGCAGCCGTCCAGTTGTGCAAGTATTCTTTCAAATTCCAGTCCTTGTCCGAAGCCGATGAGCACCAGGAGGTTCTCCACGCCCAGGCCCTCGGGGAGGCGTGCCAGGGGCTGAAAAGTGACCCGCGTGCCGACGACGTGCACGGTGAAGCATCGGCCATCGCTTGCGGTCACGAAACCCTTGGCTCGATAGATCCCGGTTGGCAGTGTGGCGAGCACCGCATGCAGGCGTTTCGCGTCGATTGGCTCATGGTGGCGCCACGTCACGCTTTCGGCTTGTTCGTGAACCGACGTCGCAGCGAAAGCCGAAGCCGGGTCTCGCGCGAGGGTTTCACCTGCGAAAAGAATGCTGAACGGCACACGCGCATTCTCCGTTTCGACGATCCGGCTGTCGGCAAAGCTCCAGCGCTTGCGCCAGGCGTCGAGGGCGTCGCGCGTTGCCAGATCGGTCTTGTTGAGGATCAACAGATCGGCCGACCCGACCTGTGCCTCCGCAAGACCGGGGGCAATCGCGATGGCATCGTCGAAGCCGGCCGCATCGGCAAGCACGAGGACCGCATCTCCCCGGAGGCGCCCGGAAAAGCGGGCATAGAGAACCGTGTCCATGATGCGCCCCGGATCGGCGACGCCACTCGCCTCGATGACGATGTGGTCGACATCCGGGCGCTCGGTCAAAAGCGCTTCGAGCTGCTCGACGAGCCCCTGGTTCAGCCCGCAGCAGACGCAGCCGTTGGATAGGTTGTAGAGGCCGCCCTCCATGGAGGTGATGAGCGCGGCATCGATGTTGATCGCACCGAAATCGTTGACCAGCACGGCGATCTTCAGGCCGTGGTCGCCGCCGAGGATGTGGTTGACGAGCGTCGTCTTGCCTGCGCCGAGGAAGCCGCCGATGACGGTGACCGGGAGTGGGCCGGCGCTCGTCACCATAGTTTCGGGGCCTCGCCGTGCCAGACGGCATTGGATGCGCCGTTCAGCCGGTCGTGCACGAGTTGGCCCTGCACGAATGTCAGGTCCACGCGGGTGGAGTGAATATTGCCCTGGGGCTCTACCTCGAACAGGTTGCGGTCGAGCACGATGATGTCGGCGGACTTGCCGATTTCGAGCGTGCCCGCCTCGTGCTCGATGCCCATCGACCAGGCGCCGTTCTTGGTCATGACGTCAATAGCCTGAGTAAGGGAGATGGGCTCGCCGAACCGGCCCTCTGCCTCGTCCCACGGATTCGCGCGGGTGACCATGGTTTCGAGCGCGATCCACGGGTCGAGGGGGCTCACCGGCCAGTCGGTGCCGACAACCGCGACACCGCCCGCTTCAAGAACGCCCTTGATGTTATAAGCCCGCGACAGGCGCTCGGGGCCGTAACCGGAGCGAGCACCGGAAACGAACTTCGATGGATACCATGCGACCGGCGAAAACTCCGCGGTGACGTTGAGATCGCGAAACCGCTTGAGGTTGCTGCCGTGCAGGATAGTGGAATGCGCGCATTGATGTCGCACGCCGAGTCCACCCGGTCGCCGGCGCGCTGCCTCTACCGCGTCCAGAAACGTGTCGGAAGCCGCGTCGCCCGTGCAATGGGCGATCACCCGGATGCCCTGGCGGTCCATGTCCCAGATCATATCGGCGAGATGCTCCGGCGTCAGGTTGAGCTTGCCGCGCCAGGCACTGTTTGCGCCGTCCCATGGCGTCATGAGATAGGACGAGCGCGGTTCGACCGTGCCGTCGAAGTGGAATTTCACGGCACTGGCGTCGAGCCGGGCGGAACGGTAATAGTGGCGCTCCCCCGCGAGCAGCTCCCAGCGGCGGCGCACGGGAAAGATGTCGTCCTGCCAACTGATCGCAGCCTCGACCCGGAGCGTCAATTCGCCGGATTGATCGAGGGATTGCAGCGCGTTCAGCCGGTTTTCGCAGACATGGACATATTTGGTCGCGACCACCCCGCGTGCGGACTGATAGCGAATGCCGTCTCGGTAGGCCGCGCGCAGTACCGCGACCGGTGTGGCGGGCATGGCCGCATGGATCAGGGCGTAGGCACCATCGATGAGCAGACCCGTCGGCTCGCCGCTTACCGGGTCGCGTTCGAAATATCCGTTGAAGGGATCCGGCGTGTCGGCGTTGATGCCAGCGCGAAGAAGGGCCTCGCTGTTGACCATCATGGTGCCCCACATGCGGTCGAGAAGCGCGACCGGCCGATCGGGCATCACGGCATCCAGCCAGTCCCGCCCGGGAACGAGGCCTGCTTGCCGGAAAGTATAACGCACGAAATACTGCCCGTAGATCCATTCGCGGTCGGGATATCGGGCGGCGTAGGCCAAAACCGCGTTGCGCACCTGATCGGGCGTCGGATCGACGAGACCGATGTCGAGATCCTCGGCATAGCGGGGCGCGAGCGCGAGGTCGGGATGTGTGTGCATATCGTAGAGGCCCGGCATGGCAAAACGCCCGCCCAGGTCCGTGACTTCGGTCTGAGCACCGATCAGATGCTCCATGTCCGCGCGCTCGCCGCGCGCTACGATACGCCCACCCGCGACCGCCAGAGCCCGACACCAGGGCAGGCCGGGATCCCCTGTATAGATTTGGCCGTTGGTGAGTACGAGGTCGGCCTGAGCGCTGCGGGCCGCGTGGCTTGGACGATGATCGTAAAGAGAGCGCATGGCCGGTTACCTGCCTGAAAGAAGGGGGCCGGCTTCAATAGCCGGCGGTCGGGATCCACCATTCGCGGCCGCGCACGGTGGTGACATATTCCGGCCAGCGCAGGCCGATAGGAGCCTCGTAGTCGGCGAGGGGCGGGATCCATTTCGTGCCGCCCACACCGCCACCGGTTCGCTCCTCGAATTCCTTCATCGCTGCTGCGCGTGCCTCGGCGTTCTGCAGGAGTTCCAGCATGGAATGAGCGATCGTCTTCGATGCGCAGATGACCATCGGATCGATCGTCTCGGGTATGCCGCCCAGAGCATTCAACACCCAGTCGGGATAAGCGAATCCGGCAGGGCCGTTCAGCATCGGCCGGGCGATGTAGAGGCGCGCTGTCGGCGTATGCCAGCACATGTCGGTGTAGTCGTCCGACGTGTAGTTGACCTGCGACGGCGGCAGGTCCCGTCTGAGAATGCGCTCGGCTTCCTGCGGGGCGATCAGCGTCTCGCAATCGAGCAGGAACGGCTCCGCCATGGGCTGCAGGCCTAGGTTGGATTGTATTTCCCGAGCAATCGCCTTGGCTTTCTCACCCCATTTAGGGGCCCCGACGGCAGCAAGCTTGTCATATACGAGATCGGCCATCACATGGTTGGCGAGGCCCGGACGCGATTTCGAAACCCAGATCCTTTCGACGCGGCAATGCGCAAGCCGCGAAGCGGCATCGGCATTTCGGTCGAGGATCAACGTCGCCTGCTCGGCAAGTTCAACGGTCGGTACGCGGATGATGTACTGGATCTCGGCGATCCTGGCGGGCAGATTATCGGCGGTGGCTTGCCCGGCCGTCAGGATCGCTTCGCTTATCGACCAGCCGCCCATATGCGGCAGCATCGAATCGCGCAGCGCCTTGGAGGCGTTGTACATGTAGAACAGGGCGTCGTTGGCGCCCGGCGCGCGCACCGCACTGTGCGCCTGCGGGATCGGAGTTCCATCGGCCCGCTTCAGCCAGGTCTCGGGCGCGTCGCAGACAAACCGGTAAACCATTGCATAGGCCGCGCCGCAATGGGTGTCCCAGTTCACGGTATTGCAAAGCGGCAGCATATAGCAGGGATGGAAACTAATCATGGCGTCGAGGCCGTCATAGAAACCCTTGGCCGCATGGATCGGCTTGGAGCCGCGAACCTTCTCAGCCGGCTCGCCGAAGAATTTCAGCGTGCCGGGAATATCGTGCGCCTGCATTGCTGCCTTTGTGGCCAACAGGCCGCCGAGTGCGCTTGTGCCGAGAGCTGAATGCGGATCGGTATGGCCGCCGGCGTGCTCGTTGAGACCGGATCTAGGCTGTTTTTCGGTACCGGCGGCCTGACAATTGCCCGGCACGGCATCATACTCGGCATAGGTCGCGATGACAGGACCGCCCCTGCCGTGCGTCCAGCATGCGGCGAAGGCGGTTGGCATTCCGCCCGAGCCTTCCTCCACCTCGAAACCTTCGGCACGCAGGCGCTGCACATACCAGGCGGCGGATTCGTACTCGCGCCAGGCCGTCTCGCCGCGATGCCAGATTTCGCTTGTCCATTCCGACAGTGCAGCAGCGTGCTGGTCGATCCAGTGCGTTGCGGTTACCTCGGCATTGTTCTTGACCATCTTGCTCTTTCCAACCGGAGGGTTGCACCTGCTCGCAAAGAAAGCAGTGAAATGCTTGCACAAAAAGCGATATGTTTTATCGTTTCGTGCAAATTTCGTTCACCACAGGAGGTTCGATCGTGCGGATACCCTCGACACAGGCACTTCGTGCACTCGAGAGCTTTGCGCGACACGGCACCGTCTGGCGCGCAGCGGAAGAACTGCACCTGACCCGAAGCGCGGTGAGCCACCAATTGCGGCTTCTCGAGCGTGAGCTGGGTTTTGACCTCCTCGAGCGGGTCGGCAAAGGCGTAGCATTGACCGCGCGCGGCCGGCGTTATGCCCATGATGTGCACAAGGCGCTGACGATGATCGGTGACGCCGGGGCGCAGAACCGCGGCGGTGGTATCGGCGGCTCGTTCCGCGTAAGCTGCACGCCCGGCTTTGCCTCTCTCTGGCTGTGCACCCATATCGCGGAGTTCCAGGAGATGTATCAGGACGTCTCCTTGTCCATCGTGACGCCGCGACGTCTCGACGACGTGAGCAATCCGGACGTCGATGCGTTCATCGCCTTTGGTGACGGAAACTGGCCCAATTGCGGCGTCGAGCTGTTGTGCGACGTCCTCTTCACTCCCCTCTGCAGTCCGAGCCTTCTCAATAGGCTGGGAGGGTTTTCCAAGCCGGCCGATGTATTGCGCGCAAATCTGCTTCACCTCAACGATGTCGACGACTGGTCGCGCTGGCTTTCGCTCACTAAGGTGGAAACGGCGGACCCATCCGGCGGCATCTTCTTTTCGGACATGAACCTGGTTTTCTCCGCAGCCATTGCCGGGCAGGGAATAGCCATGGGCGATTCGCTCACCGGGCAGACGGCATTGAGCGAGGGCAGACTCGTACGCCCGTTCGACATCGCGGTTCCCGCAGCCCGCTCCTATTACCTCGTTGTGGACCTGGCCAAGTCCGACCATGCGGTCCTCTTTGCTTTCCGGGATTGGCTTCGGTCGAGCCTCGCGGATGCAGCGGCCGATATGCAAGCCGCTCGAGGATAGCCGGTCAAAAGGTGAATCAAATTTGCCAATAAGGCGAAAATTATTCGGTTGCCGTGAGCCGATTGCGCGCATAGGCTTTCCCAGCAGGTGAGGGAGAGCCTATGCCACATTCACGGCGCGCATCTGAGATCAAGGTGGCCGGCATCGGGAAGAGCTATGGCGCCTTCTGCGCGCTAAAGGATGTTTCGCTTGATATCGGCCGGGGGGAGTTCCTGACATTGCTTGGACCTTCAGGGTCCGGCAAGTCGACATTCCTCATGGTCCTGGCCGGATTTGAACGGCCCAGCCAGGGCAAACTGTTCAGGGATGGTGTCGATATCACCGACCAGCCACCGGAACGGCGCTCGGCCGGCATGGTCTTTCAGGGCTATGCCCTCTTTCCGCATATGAGCGTGGCGGCCAACATCGCCTTTCCCTTGCGCGTGCGCCGTAAGCCCGAGGACGAGATCAAGCGCCGGGTAGGCGAAATGGTCGAGCGTGTCGGCTTGCTGGGCCACGAGCATAAGCTGCCCGCAAAACTCTCAGGCGGCCAGCAACAGCGCGTGGCATTGGCGCGTGCTCTTGTTTTCGAGCCGGGGGTTCTCCTGCTCGATGAGCCTTTCTCCGCACTCGACAAAAGCCTTCGCGGCCAGATGCAGGCAGAGATGAAGCGACTGCACGAGGAGACCGGCACGACGTTCGTCTTTGTCACGCACGATCAAAGCGAAGCGCTGGCGCTGTCTTCGCGCGTTTCCATCTTCAATCATGGCGAAGTCCTCCAGGTCGGCACGCCGCAAGAGGTGTACGAGCGGCCCAGCAGCCGTTTCGTTGCCGAGTTTCTGGGCGAGATCAACATGTTGCCGTTGCGTGACGTCCGGCCCGCAAATGGCGGAGCCCGCGGACTGGTGGAGGACCGCGAGGTGGCCTTAGGATTCGCCTCTGGCGATGTTCGCGGTGAAGCGGTCCTTGCCGTGCGGCCTGAGCATATGTCGATCGCACGCGAGCCGCATGCGCAGGAAAACAGCATCGCGGTCTCCGCGGTCTCCTCTACCTATCTTGGCTCCGCGGTGCGTCTCGAACTGGTGACGCGTGGCGGATCCAGCGCGAGCGTTTGCGTGCCGATGGAGTCGGCGCGCCACGCTCTGGAAGGGAGCGATACCGTTTGGCTGACATGGCCCGCCGGAAAAGGCTTTCTGTTGCCGGCCTCCGGCTGAAACACCACAGACCGGCAGACGCCTATTGTGCAGTGATAAAAAAGGGGAACGACGATGAATGAAGCTTTTCAGAGAGACTGTATTGAAATTCTCGCAGACAAGGTCAAGCGCGGCGAGATGACCCGCCGGCGCTTTGCCCAGCTCGCCGCGATGCTCGTCGCCGGGGCGCCGCTGGCGCTCCGGACAGGCGGTGCCGCGGCGCAGGCCAAGCAGCTTGTTTTCGTAAACTGGGGCGGAGATGCCATCACCGCCTATGACAAGGCTTACGGCCAGCCGTTTCTGGAGGAAGCCGGAATCACGGTCAGGCAAGACGGTTCGGGGCCGACCGAAGGTGCCATCACCGCCCAGTTCAAGAGTGGGGCTCCGAGCTGGGACATCGTCGATGCGGATCCCTTCTCGGCGATAACGCTGGGCAAGCAGGGGATGATCGAGGAAATCGACTACTCTGTCGTCGACAAGAATAAAATGCGTCCGGGTTTTGCCTGGGACTATGCCGCGTCGAGCTATTTCTTCTCCTACGTCATCGCCTACGATTCCGAAAAATACGGCGACAACCCTCCCAAAGGCATGGCCGACTTCTTCGATGTGAAGGCCTTCCCCGGCAAGCGCTCCCTCTACAAGTGGGGCAGCGCTATGTGGGAAGCGGCCCTTCTCGGTGACGGCGTCGCTCCCGAAAAGCTCTACCCGCTCGACCTCAAACGCGCCCATGACAAGATCGCCGCATTCAAGGAAAACGTCGTCGCCTATTGGGGCGGCGGCTCTGAAAGCCAGTCGCTCCTTCTCGACGGCGAGGCCTCAATGGCCCTCATCTGGTCGACCCGTGCCTCGCTGATCGAGCAGGACTCGGGTGGCCGCATCAAATTCATCTGGGATCAGGGCCTGCTGTCTCCGGGGGCCATGGCCGTCATAAAGGGCAACCCCGGCGGCCGCGACGCGGCGATGAAATTCATCGCAAGCGCTCAGGACCCGCAGAAGCAGCTTGTCATGTTCGACCTGCTTCGGCAGGGACCGGCAAATCCTGCTGCCGACGCGCTTATCCCCGAGGAGCAGAAGCGCCAGAATTCGGTCGATCCTGCGAATATGAGCAAGCAGATACCGCTTAACATGGAATGGTACGCAGAGCATTACGGGCCGGCGCTCAACGAATTCACCAAAATCGTTTCCGCCTGAGCCGCCGATGCTCGCGCGCTCCCACAATCTTGGCGCGGCGCTCCTTCTGGCGCCGCTTCTCCTGCTCCTTGCCGTGGCATACGGCATCCCGTTTCTTGGCGTGATGAGATGGAGCTTTACTCTGCCCGAGCCAGGGCTCGCGCAATATCTTACGGTTTTCACCGACCCGTTGGTGCAATCGGTTTTCGTGCGGACTGCGCGCATCTGTGCGCTCGTCACGGTGACGGCCGTCGCTGCTGCCTATGCCATTGCCTATGTTTGGGTGCGCGGCACGCCGGGTCAGCGGCTCATTGCGGAATACTGCATCCTCGTGCCGTTCTGGATCTCGGTGCTGACCCGCGCCTTTGGCTGGGTGGCACTTCTTTCGAACCGTGGGCTCATCAATAGCTGGCTGCAGTCGCTCGGCATCCTCGGCGAGCCTCTCGCTCTCGTCCGCAACGAGTTCGGCGTCGTCGTCGGGATGACGCATTTCCTTATACCGTTCGCGGTGTTTCCGGTCGCATCGGCGATGCGCGCCGTCGACGAACGCGTGCTGCTTGCCGCGCGCGGTCTGGGCGCAAGCCGCACCCGCACCTTCTGGTCGGTATTCGTGCCTTTGACCATGTCGGGAATTATCGGCGCCGCATTGATCGTTTTCGTCTTCGCGCTCGGCTTCTTCGTCACACCGGCAATTCTCGGCGGCGGCCGCAGCGTCATGGTGGCAGAGCTGGTCTACCTTCGCATATTCCAGAGTCCGGACTGGGGTCTTGGTGCTGCCATCAGCGTGACCCTCGTCCTGATCGTCGGCCTGCTGACGGCAGCCCTGTTCCGGTTTTTGCGGTTTTCCCAGATGGCAGGTTGAAGATGAGTGCATATCGTCCTGGCCCTCTTGCCCTGTTCTTCGCCTCCGTGGTGATAATCTTCCTGCTGATGCCGCTGCTGGCTGTCGTACCGGTGTCGTTTACCCCATCGCGCATGCTCTCTATGCCGGCAGGAGAGCTGTCGATCAGGCATTATCGGGCGCTGTTTGAAGATCCACGCTGGCTCGACAGCATCCTTCTCAGCCTGCGCGTCGGCCTTGTCTCCAGCGTGCTCGCGACGCTCTTCGCCCTTACATTCAGCCTCGGCATCTGGATGTTCCGGCCACGCTTCACCGCCGTTCTGGTGGGCTTCGTTCTTCTGCCGATGATCGTCCCGCCGGTTGTCTCCGCAATCACCCTCTACTTTCTGCTCACTTCGATGTCGAACATCGGAAGCATGATCGGGTACGACACCTGGCTGGGGGTGGTGCTTGCCCATGTCGTGGTTACGGTGCCCTTCGCCGTGGTGCTCATTCTCGTCTCGCTCGGCCAGGTTGACCGGCGGATCGATCTCGCTGCGCGCGGGCTCGGCGCGTCCACATGGGAAAGGGCGACAAAGGTCATCATCCCCAACATCAAATTCGGGATTGCTGCGGCATGGCTCCTGTCTTTCGTGCTTTCCTGGGAGGAGATCGGCGTTACGCTCTTCATCACCAGCGTCAATGCCATTACCCTTCCACGGCTGATGTGGATGGGTTTGCGTGACAACATCGATCCCGCCATCGCAGCAATCTCGGTCATCCTGATCCTGATCACCGTTACGGCGATGACGATTCGCATCTTCTTCGCGCGATCCAGGTGACATGCGGGCGCCGATGATGCGTCCTACGCTCATGTGGACGAGTTCGGCACGGTGCGGATATTGCTTGCGGAGTTCCCCGCTGTGGCCATAGTGCTTCCCGCAACAACGGCGGGCCTCCCCTCGGGGTACCTGGACCGTTGTGATTTTTGGATCACCGGAGGACAGGATGCCGCTCCAATCGATGACCGGCTTTGCCAGGAGTGAGGGGAGCAGCGGGCGCTATCGCTGGGCCTGGGAACTCCGCTCCGTCAATGGCAAAGGGCTCGACATGCGCCTGCGGCTGCCGCCCGGGCTGGAGCGCTTCGAGCCCGACTGTCGACGCCTTGCTTCGCAGCATTTCGCACGAGGCAACGTGCAGGTCGGCCTTTCGCTCAGCAGAACTGAAACCTCGGTCGAAGCCGTCGTCAACGAGGACGCGCTTGCCGCCGTCCTGAAGCTTCGCGAACGGCTGGGCGATGCAATCGATCCGGCGCCGCTCAAACTCGACACGCTGCTTTCCATACGCGGCATCGTCGATTTCCGGGAACCGGAGGAGAGCGAAAGCGAGCGCGCCGAGCGTGACGCGGAGGTACTCGCGGGCCTCGAAGGCGCGCTCGCAGATCTGCGGGCGATGCGGGAAGAAGAGGGCAAAGCGCTCGGCCAGGTTTTGCTCGCCCAGGTGGATCGGATGGAAAAGCTGGCGGCAATCGTCGAAAACGATCCGTCCCGAAGCCCGAAGGCGATCGCCGACAGGTTGGCGCAGCAGGTCTCGATGGTCATCGACAATGCATCCTCGATCGATCGGGAAAGGTTGCATGCGGAGGTAGCGCTGCTGGCGACGAAGGCGGACCTTCGCGAGGAACTCGACCGGCTGAGCTCGCATATCGCTGCCGCTCGCGACCTCCTGACAAAGGGTGGGCCCGTCGGGCGCAAGCTCGATTTCCTTGCACAGGAATTTAACCGCGAATCGAATACCATCTGTTCGAAGTCGAATGCCGCCGCCGTCTCGGCCGCCGGTATCGAGTTGAAGGTCGTAATCGACCAGTTCCGCGAACAGGTTCAGAATCTGGAGTAGGATATGAAACCGGCGACCGTTTCGCCCACAAAGATCGCTCGCCGCGGGCTGATGCTCGTGATCTCATCGCCGTCAGGTGCGGGGAAGTCGACGATCGCCCGTAACCTGCTCGAAGCCGATCCGGACCTTAGCATTTCGGTGAGCGTGACCACGCGTTCGCGGCGCCCGAGCGAGATCGAGGGACGACATTATTTTTTCAAGACCATCCGTGAGTTCGAGGCGCTGAAAGCAACGGATTCGCTGCTTGAATGGGCGGAAGTGCACGGGAACTTCTACGGCACGCCACGCGATGCAGTGGAAAAGGCGATGGGCGAAGGCCGTGACATGCTGTTCGACATCGACTGGCAGGGTGCGCAGCAGCTGCAGGAGAAGATGGCGGGCGACGTGGTATCGATCTTCATCCTGCCGCCCTCGATGGCCGAATTGCAGTCGAGGCTCCACCGGCGCGCCGAGGACAGCGAAGAGGTCATCGCGACCCGGCTCGCCAACTCCCGGGCCGAAATAGAGCACTGGCGTGAATATGATTACATCGTGGTCAACGACGATCTCGACCGGGCCTTCTCCTCCGTCCGGGCAATAGTCGAAGCCGAGCGCCTTCGCCGCGACAGGCGACCTGGCCTCTTCGAATTCGTCAACGGGCTGCTGACCGAAAATCCGCTTTGAGCGCGCCGCTTGTGCTTCTCTACAGGCAGTTGGCCAAACGGCAGAATTCTTCGACGGAGAGCGTTTCCGCGCGCCGCTTCGGATCGATGCCCGCCTTTGCAAGCAGCGCCTCGCCGCCCAAGGGTTTGAGACTCTGGCGGAGCATCTTTCGGCGTTGCCCGAAAGCCGCCTGGGTGACCTTCTCGAGGACCGCGGGCGAACAGGGGATGGGGACCTCGATGGGTTCGAGATGGACCACGGTCGAGGTCACTTTCGGCGGCGGCGTGAAGGCCTGAGGAGGTACGTCGAATGCAAGACTGGCCTTCGTTCGCCAGCCGCAGAGGACTCCGAGCCTGCCATAGTGGTCGTCATCCGGGCTGGCGACGATCCGTAGGCCCACCTCACGCTGGAACATCAGCGTCATGGATTGCCAGAAGGGCGGCCAGCGCCCGGGCAGCAGCCAATTGACGAGAAGCTGCGTTCCGACATTGTAGGGGAGATTGGCTATGATGCGCACCGGACCGTCGGCAAGCGCCTCGAAGTCCACCTTCAGCGCATCGCCTTCGACGACGTCGAGCCGCTCCGGATAGTGAGCGCCGATCTCTGCGAGCGCCGGCAGGCAGCGCGAATCGCGCTCGATTGCAACGACCTTCTTTGCCCCGAGAGCGAGGATCGCGCGGGTAAGGCCGCCGGGTCCCGGGCCGACCTCGATAACCGTGACACCCTCCAGCGGACCGGCTGTGCGTGCGATCTTCTGGGTGAGGTTGAGATCGAGAAGGAAGTTCTGCCCGAGCGCTTTCTTCGCGTCGAGACCGTGGCGCTGGATGACGTCGCGTAGCGGTGGCAGGCCGTCGAGAGCCGCCATCAGTGCTTCATCCCTTTGGCGTTGCGGGCAAGTTCCGCAGCGAGCCGCAGAGACGCCAGAAGGCTGTCCTCGCGCGCGATCCCCTTTCCGGCAAGGCTGAAAGCCGTCCCGTGATCCGGCGAGGTTCTGATGAAGGGCAGGCCGAGGGTGACGTTGACGCTGTCGTCGAAGCCGAGCGCCTTGGCCGGTATCAACGCCTGATCGTGATACATGCAGATGGCGACGTCGTAAGTCTCTCTCGCGCGGTCGTGGAACATGGTGTCCGCCGGCAAAGGCCCGACGACGTCGAGCCCCTCGGCGCGCATGCGGTCGATCACGGGCCGAATGAGGGCGTCATCCTCGCGGCCGAGCGCGCCGCCTTCGCCGGCATGCGGGTTGAGGCCGGCAACTGCGAGGCGTGGCGCCGGCAGACCGAAGCGGCTTCTCAGATCGGCTGCGGCGATCGTGCAGGTTCGATAGATCAGTTCCGGCGTCAGCGCGGCGGGCACGTCCTTGAGCGGGATATGGATCGTCACCGGAACGGCACGCAGTTTCGGGCCCGCCAGCATCATCACCGGCAGGGCGGCGAGGCCGGTTGCTCGCTGGGCGAGGTCCGCCAGATACTCGGTATGGCCCGGAAAGAGGAAACCCGCTTCGTAGAGCACTGCCTTGGCAATCGGGTTGGTGGCGACGGCCGAGGCTTCGCCGGCCATCGCGAGCCGAACGGCCGTGTCGATCGCACCCGTCACGGCCGAGGCGTTCGCCGGATCAGGTCGACCGGGAACAACGGGGGCAGGGGAGCGGACGGGCAAAACGGGAAAGGTCTGCTGGAAAGCGGCAACGGCCCCGAAACAATCGGTCTCGCATATCGGCACCGTCTCGCCCAGGAGCTTGGCGCGGGCGGCAAGCACTGCAGGATCACCCACATAAAGAAACGGCGGCGTCAGCCGATCGGCCCGCTTCAACCAGACGGAAAGGCTGATATCCGGACCGATCCCGGCCGGGTCGCCCATGGTCAGGGCGACCGGCCCGATGCTCGTCTCGTTCATATTGGCTCGTTATTTGTTGACGATCTGCGCTTTCGAACGCAGCTCTTCGAGATATTTGGCGCTGTTCGGATCTTCACCGCCGGACTTCTTCTTGCCGAGGTCCTCGGCCCGGAAGACGATCTCGGCAGCAGCATCATCGTTGACCTGACGCTTCTTGCAGATGGCCAGGTATTCGACACCCTTTTCGGTGACCCGCGTACCTGTCGTCATGCTGTCGCCGGCTTTCTCGACAAGCGGCTTCCAATCCTCGGGCAATTGCTGGGCGAGGATACGACCGAGGCTGCGAATCGACACGTCGCGGTAGTTCGCCGCAAAAGCCTTCGAGGTATCACAGCCGGGGAACTTCGAGCGCGAGGCGTTGGCTTCAGCCTGCCGCTTCGCCGTGATGGCGCCGCGTTTCGATTCGGGAATGACGAAAATCACCTGCTGCAGGAAATATTCGGTCGTCACCGGCTTGTTGCCGCCGCCTTGCATCATACGCTTGACCAGGTCACCGCCGGAAAGGCGGCTGGCATTGCCGTAGCGGAAGTTGACGACTCGCGGCCAGCTCATCTGGACTGCGATATACTGCTTGAAATGGTCGATGCCGACGCCGGCCTGCTCGAGGATCTTGCCGAGCTGCTCCGGCGAAAGCTTGTTTCCGGAGGCGAAACGCGCAAAGGCGGCGTCGACCTCGTCCGTGCTGACGGACTGCTGAACGCGCGCGATCTCGGCGCGTTTCAGGACCTCGTCTACGAGCTGCTGTTTCGCTTCGGCTGCGCCGCCGCTTTGCCGTTGAAGGCGGAGAAAGGCGACGCGCTTGGCGACGTCGCCGGAGGTGATAACGGTGCCGTTGACGACCACCTCGACCGAACTTGCCGCCGCCGTCGCCGTGGTGGCCGTTCCGGTTGCAAGGCTCAATGCACCAGCCAGTGCTATCGCCGAAAGCACCCTCACGATCGAGTTTTTCCCGCCCATAATCATCCCCTGCTCGTTCTGCCTCCCGTTGCCGGCGGCCAGTTGCCACACTGCCGACCTGCTACGACTGGCTCTGTGCATTGCCGGCGCCGTAGCTGTCAATGGAGGCAAATGCATAATACATGCGGCCAAACAATGACAAGACCGCAGGATCGATTCAGCTAAGGGCGGGTCACGGCCGCTTTAGAAGTAGTCCAGCTCGTCAAACTTGGTGTCGCCGACATAGACGTCCCCGAGCGTGCGGAAGCTGATTCGGGCGCCGATTGACCAGTCGTTCGCAAGCGAACTGTCGGTGTCCCGCTCCTGCTTATAGACGATCGAGAACAATGTGTCCTGGTCGTCATAGGTGATGCCGACGCCGTTGCGGGACACGACGCCCGCATCGATATCATAGGTCACCGCGCCGAATACCGACCAATAGTCATGGAAACGATAGGCGGCGGCCGTCTGGATTTCATCCTGATCGGACGGCGAGCCGTAGGTCGGCTGCGCTTCGATCCGCGTATAGGTGAGCGCCGCCTGCCAGTTCAGCCCGAGATAGCCGACCGTTGCATCGGCCCGGCGCAGCGAAAAGTCGCTTTCGTCCAGGCGCCCGGAGAGGCTCGCCATCAGACCGGACGGGGCATCGATACCCAGCATGGCGACATAGTCGGAGCTATCGGTCTCAAGCCCCGAATCCGCACCCGCCTTGACGAGATCGTCGGTCGAGAAGGAATTGAGACCACCAAGATGAAACGACTGACCTGCAATGGCGCGCAGACCGTAGCCGCTGTCGAAGCTCCCCGTATAGCGGAAGCCGATATTGGCGCGTGTACCGCCTTCGATGCGATCATAGCCGGAGAACTTATCGCGATCGAAGAGATTGGTCGCATCGAAGACGAAACTCTGCGCGTCTTCGTTCGGCAGTGCGCCAGCATACTGCTCGTCCGGACGCGCATAGAGCTGCGCCATAGGTTCAAGAACGTGGCTGCTCGTCTCTCCGGCGAAGAGGATAGGATAGCGGGCCTCGAGTCCGGCCGTCAACATCCGCCGCGTCTCGGCATCGCTGCTGGTGAAGCTGCCGGTATAGCCGACCGGGTCATCCACATTCATGCCCAGTGCATCGCCGCGTGCGGCGAGCAGCGGCGTCAGCACTAGTCCGCCGGGCGCAATGAACGTCCGCTTCCATTCGAGTTCGCCGGTCAGCCTGTGCGAGGTGCCCTCAAGCCCACGGAAGCGCTCAACCCCCAGCACTGTCACACGATCGAGACGGTTGCGCTTGATGTTGGTGAGGTTGAAGTCGGCGTTGAGTTCGCCGCCGAGGACTGGTCCCGGTGCGGTGTAGGAATAGTCGAGGACCTGGGCAACCGGCTGCTTGTTCTCGTCGATGCTGTCCGGATCTGCATCCTGGATGTCGAAGTAGAAAGCCCGCAGGTCGAAATAATTGCGCTTCCCGAGGCCCGTCAGGTAGGCCTGGTTCACATAGGTCGTGCCGTCGAAAGTCGACAGATCGTAAGTCTTGGCGAAATTGTTGTCGGATTGGACGAGGACGTTCCAGCCGAAGCTCCACCGGGGGTTTATCTCGAACTTACCCCTGGATGCGATCATGCCGCGATTGGTTTCCATCGCATCGACTGTTCCCGGCGTGAACTGCTCCCTGTCCAACTGGCTGATACCGGCGACGTTGAGCGTGTGCAGTCCGTTGTGGAACTGCTGTCGGAACTCACCCTCGAGGAGGAAACCCTGGCGGGTCAGCCCGGTGCCCGTGATCGTTGCGTCCATATGGGGCGAGATCGCCCAGTAATAGGGCACGCCCACGCCCGCGCCGAGCTTTTGCGTGTAGCGGAACAGCGGAAACAGGAATCCGCTCTTGCGCTTGACCGTATGGTCCGGGATTTCCATCACCGGAATGTAGGCGATCGGCTTGCCGAAGAGTTCGAAATAGGCATGCTCGAGCCGAATGGTACGAGTGCGGCCGTTCTGAATGATGCGCTGGGCCTTGATGTGCCACAGAGAGCGATGTTCCGGCTTGGTGTTGCAGGGGGTGCAGGCGGTGTAGACGGCCTTGTTGAGGATGAACTCCTCGCCGTTGCGGCGTTCGCCCGTTTCTGCGGCCAGGCGCGTCAGATCCGTCGTCTCGATCCTGAGGGCCTGGACGAAGCCGTTGCCGAAATCGTCGGTGACGTCCATCCTGTCGGCGTAGACGATGTTACCACCCGGCTCGATCAGCTGGATGTCGCCGGTCGCGAGGATACGGCCCGACTTCTGATCGTAGTCGACCTGCCGGGCAACCATCTTGTAGCCGCCATATTCGATCTGGACGTTGCCGCGAACGGTCACCTTTTCCGTGTCGCGATTGTAGACAAGCTCATTGGCGGTCAGCAGCAGCTTCGCATCGGCCGGAATATTCGGCTGCAGGTCGTCGATTCGCGTTCCTGCATCCTGCGCCCTGGCTGGCGCATACATTCCGGTGGCAAGCGTGTGCAGCGCCACGCCCGCGAGCAGGGCAGCGTTGGTAAGCTTCATGCGTTTGCGGTTGCCTGCCGCCACTAGCCATCCTCCTGGTGCAGTAGAATCGTAGAACCCAGCGCCATCGCTACAACAACCGGCAGCCAGGCTGCAACAAAAGGAGGCACGATGCCGCTGCTCCCGAATGCTTTGATAAGCACGGTGACGACATAAAGCACGAAGCCTGACAGGATTCCACCGAGAATCACCGACCGCGATTGATTGAACCGGCTAAATTTCAACGAGACGCAGGCGGCGATCAGCGTCATCGCCACGAGGAGCAGCGGCAGTGACATCAGAGAGTGAAATTGCGTTTCCAGGCCGTTGGTGGAAAAACCGAAGGAGCGCGCCACCTCGATCTTCCGCGGAAGGTCAAAAAACTGAATAGAATCAGCCTTTGCAAGGCGCTCCTGAACGAAATCCGGCCTCAGATTGGTGCGAAGCTGTGCCGTTTCCATACGACGGGGCAGGCGGCCGACTTCCGTCTCGACGACACCGTTAAGAAGCCAGTAACCATCTTCCAGTTTCGCCGACTTCGCATCCTGCCGGAGCGTGATCGCGCCCTGTGGATCGAAGTGGATAACGGTCACGTTGATAAGCTCCGTGCCGCCATTCTGAACAGAGCGTGCACCGATGATCGTGTCGGTGCCGTCATAGATCTGCCGGAGCCAGGGAATCGAATTTGCGGCAGCCGACCGGGTGGAACCCCACTCCGCCTCCAGCGCTTCCGCTTTCTTGGTTCCCCAGGCGGCAAGCGGGTTGATCACGACGACCGCAAGCGCGCCGAAGATGAGGGCTCCGACCACGAACGGGCGCAGGAATTGCCAGACGGAAATGCCGGCCGCGCGGGTTACCACCAGCTCGTATCGCCGGTTGAGAGAGATCAATGCCGCCATGGCTGCGAAAAGTGCCACGAAGGGAACCGTTTGCTGCAGAATCGTCGGAATCCGAAACGTGGTCATCAGCAACGCACCCGATACCGTGTAATGCGGCAGGTTCGACATGCGGCTGGTCAATTCACTGAAATCGATGATGAAGATCAGCGCAAAAATTCCGATGAGGAACCAGAAGGTCGTGCGTGCGTACCGCTTGAAGAAGTAACGGCCGAGCGTGTTGAAAATCATGAGGGCTGCTCCCCGTCGGCGCCCGCCGGCCGTACGAGACGGAGCCGGACCATGAGGTCCGAGAGCTTTTCCTGCCAGGTCATGGGTATGTCGAGGCGGCGGTTGCTGGCAAGCTGCTGGATGGCGAGCGCTCCCGTAGCCAGCGGGATCAGATACATGAGCGGTACGAACCACACCGAATCTTCGGCACTGTTGGCGGCGTAGAAAGTCATCCAGCGTATGACCAGAGCCGCTCCCAGGGCGCTGACCATCGGATGCACCCGTGCCTCTCGATGTGAGCGGGCATCACTGCTGGCCACAAGCGCGATAAGACCGAAGAGCAACGGAAAGGTCCATTCGGTGAAGCGTCGATGCAGCTCCGCAGCAAAGGCGCGCGGAGCTCTCTTATAGGCTTCGTCGTCCGGATCGGGATCGAGCAGATAGAAGAGATCGCGGTCCTTGGCGCGGATATTTGCCTCTCCCGTCATCCTCGTGAGGTCCGTGAGGTCGAAGGCATAGGAGTCGAACTTGATGATGGAAACGTCGCCATCCGGCAGTTTGCGGTGGACCTCCCCGTCCTTCATCACGAGCGCCGAGCGTCCCTCGTCCACGGCTCCTTCGCGTGCATAATAGACGAGTTCGAAATTCGGATCACGCGCATCGGCGACGAAGATGCCGTGCAGCACGCCGCCGCTTCGGCGGGCACCCACCTGCACGTAAAGCCCGTCCGTGATCTTGCGAAAGGCGTTTTCCTGGACCACCGAGGCGAGCAGATCCGCGTGGGCGGTCGCAATCATCTTGCGTACCGATACACGCGAATAGGGCTCGACGAAATTGTCGATGGTGAAGGAGAGGACGCTCAGTCCGGCTGCGAGAAACATCACCGGCCGAATGATGGACATGCGCGAACTGCCGGCCGCGCTGAGCACCGTAAGTTCCGAATCGGTGTTCATCGCGCTCAGTGTCTGCGTCACACCGATCACCAGTGCAAACGGCAGAATAATGGGCACGACCGACGGCAGGATCAGCGTCGCGAGCTTCAGGAAGGCGATGATCGACTGTCCGCTGTCGGTGACGAGATTGACATTGGCGAGGGCCTGCGTGGTCCACACGATGCCCATCAGCGGCAGGAGCGTCGCCAGGAACATGATCGTGGCGCGCCGGAATATGTAGCGTTCGATCAGCTTCATAGCCGTATCCGGTCCAAGGTCCTGCTCAATTTCTTATGCCGTTCGTTTTGCGGACGAGCCTGCAATATTTTGCCAGCCGATCTGGCCCGTCGTCATCCCCGCACCGCGAATCGGAATTTGCGGCAACAGAGAAAATATAAGCCGAAGAACTTCGGTTAACCGCATGTAAACATGTGCGAGCATCTTGCCAAGCGCCTGAAAAGCGAGAAGGGTGCGGCCCACAGCTTCGATCGCCGCCGACGTCACGAATGTCGGTCACTGTAGCCGTCCGGTAACAGGCCGGACGCCGCCGTAAGAAAGTGCCTGGAGTCCTGCATGCCGACGAAATTCGAGTTCTCTTTCAGTAAATCCCACCGCCCGGCGGGCGGCGTCGCGGTTCTCCTGCAGGCTGCAGGTGCCAAAGAAGCAGCCGGTGCCGCCGTTGCCGATCCGGAGAGCGTTCTTGCCAAGGCAGCGAAGATCGGCAAGTTCACAGGCAAAGCACTCTCGACCCTCGACGTCATTGCCCCGCACGGTTCGCCGGCAGATCGCATCGTGCTTCTCGGCGTTGGCCACGCGGCCGGAATGGGCGATCACGACTGGCTGAAGGCCGGTGGCGCCGCGGCCGCGAAATTGCGGTCCGCCGAAAAGATCACGGTCTTTCTCGACGCTCCCGGCATTGAGGTCACCGGCAAGGCAGCCGCGGACTTCGCCCTGGGGATGGAGATGAACGCCTACAGCTTCGAGAGCTACAAGACCCGGAAATCGGATGATGAGCCGAAGACGACACAGAAACCGGTCAAGGTCACCATCGTCACCGCCACTGTGATCGCCGCGAAAAAGGCATTCGGGACCGCCCAGGCGGTTGGTGAGGGTGTGTTTCTGGCGCGCGACCTCGTCAACGAGCCCGCCAACGTCCTCGGCCCCGTGGAGTTCGCCGCGCGTGCCAAGGAACTGGAAAAACTTGGCGTCGAGGTCGAGATCCTGACCGAGCGGGAGATGAAGAAGCTCGGCATGGGCGCACTTCTCGGCGTGGCACAGGGTTCGTCCCGCCCGCCGCGGCTTGTCGTCATGCAATGGAAAGGCGGTAAGGCCAAGGACAAGTCCGTCGCCTTCATCGGCAAGGGCGTTGTCTTCGACACGGGCGGCATCTCCATCAAGCCCGCTTCCGGCATGGAGGACATGAAGGGCGACATGGGCGGAGCGGCGGCAGTGACCGGCCTCATGCATGTCCTTGCCGCACGCAAGGCGGCCGTCAACGCGATCGGCATCATCGGCCTGGTCGAGAATATGCCCGACGGAAGCGCACAGAGACCGGGAGACATCGTGACGTCGATGTCCGGGCAGACGATCGAGGTGATCAACACCGATGCCGAAGGCAGACTCGTTCTGGGCGATGCTCTCTGGTACTGCAACGACCGGTTCAAGCCGCAGCTGATGATCGATCTTGCAACGCTGACGGGCGCAATCATGGTGGCGCTCAGCAATCATTACGCCGGATTGTTTTCGAACGACGACCGCCTGGCCGAGCAGTTGCTTGCGGCCGGTCTCGTCACGCAGGAGCGGCTGTGGCGGATGCCGCTCGGCAAGGAATATGACAAGATGATCGATAGCAAGTTCGCCGATATGAAGAACACCGGCGGCAGGCACGGCGGCTCGGTCACCGCGGCGCAGTTCCTGAAGCGGTTCGTCAAGGATACGCCCTGGGCGCATCTCGATATCGCCGGCACCGCAATGGGATCTCCCACCGACGAGCTCAACCAGTCCTGGGGCTCTGGTTTCGGCGTTCGCCTTCTCGATCAGCTGGTGCGTGCGAACTACGAATCGTGAGAGTTCGCCCGAGATCGGAATGACCGAAGTTCTTTTCTACCACCTGACGGAATCCAAGCTCGAGGACGCTTTGCCGCCGCTGCTCGACAAGAGCATTGAGCGCGGCTGGCGGGTGGTCGTGCAGACTGTCGATGCGGAACGGCGCGACGCTCTGGATACGCATCTATGGGTCTATCGAGACGATAGCTTCCTGCCGCACGGCACGGATGCGGGCGATTTCGCCACCGAGCAGCCTATTCTTGTCGTTGCCGATCACGGCAATCAGAATGCCGCGACCGTGCGCTTTCTCGTCGACGGAGCGGAGCCGCCTCCGGTTTCCGACTACGAGCGGGTGGTCTTCATGTTCGACGGCTACGACCAGCAGCAGCTCGATGCCGCTCGCGATCAGTGGAAGCGGCTCAAAGGCGAGGGCCACAACCTCACCTATTGGCAGCAGAACCGTGACGGAAGATGGGAGAAGAAGGCATGATTTCGAGGGTTTGAGGGCGCCTCATGCCCCCATCCCCGCCGGCAATTTCTCCCGCAGTCCGGACAAATGTTCCAGGAGCGCCCGATGCAGCGCCTCTCATCAATCGTGGAATGCTTCCACGAATTTGCGGCGACCGAGCATGAAGGCGTCGGCCACATGCCGGAGGGGAGCCAGATCGACATCGGACCTACCGGACTTGATGATCTCGGCAAAACGCCGATACAGCATCGGATACTCCTGCTCGGGCTCCTCATGGACGATCTTGCCGTCAATGGCGAGTTTGGCGCCGCCCTCGGAAAGCACCATCTCGCCCGCGCCGGTTGATGCGACGATGTCCCAGCTCTGCTTGCCGGTCTGGCGCCAATCGAACTCGGCAGCCACGTCAAGCTTTTCGGCATCGCTGAAGGCGATCATGGCAGCGATCGGAGCGTCGCGGTTTTCGGGGAATTCAAGCGTCGCCGAAGTGATGAAGACCGGGCGGGGCAGGATATGGGTCATGATCGAGAGTGCATTTATGCCAGGATCGAAGACGCCGAGCCCGCCGGCTGCCCAGATCCATTCCTGGTTGGGATGCCAATGGCGAACATCTTCCTTCCAGATGATGCGGACTTTATCAACCGCCGTCGACGCCAGAAACGTCTTTGCCGCTTCGACTGCCGGCGCATAGCGCGAGTGCCAGCTTGCAAAGAGCGAGACGCCCTTTTCCTGCGCCAGTGCCTCGAGGTCCGCCACCTCGCTCAAGGTCGCGCCCGGTGGCTTTTCCAGGAAGACGTGCTTGCGGGCCGAAAGCGCGGAACGGGCCGCCTCATAGCGGTATTGGGGCGGCATGCAGAGCGAAACCGCCTCGATCGCCGGCACCGCATCGAGCATCGCCTCGATCGATTTGAAATTCTCGATTCCGTCCACAGTTCCGTGGCGGCTCGCGGCTGCGATCAGCCGGTAGTCCGCGTTCTTCGCGAGGGCCGGCAGATGTTGGTCGCGCACAATCTTGCCGACGCCGACAATGGCAATTTGGATGGGGGACATGGTGTTTCGCCCTGATTAGTATGATTTATTCCGGACCCTTGTAGCAGATTGGAAACGGCGGACAAGTCGGCATCCGGTTACAAGAATTAGCCTAGCGCCCTGGGTGGACAAGATGGAACACAAATCTATTTTGTCCGTCTCCTGTCGAGGCGTTCTGCCTTGCAGCGGTTTTTTCGGCCCAGCGAAGTCAGGATTTCAGATGCCACATATTCGTCTTGCGACGCGGGCTGAGCTCGAGACGGTTATCGACTGGGCCGCCAAGGAGGGATGGAATCCCGGCCTGGAGGACGGCAACGCGTTCTGGGCCGCCGATCCCGAAGGCTATTGGGTGGCCGTTGAAGAAGACCGGCTTGCCGCCGCCATTTCTCTCGTCCGCTATGGGAGCGGATACGCCTTTCTCGGCTTTTTCATCGCCGATGAGGAATATCGGGGCCGGGGCATCGGCCTCGAACTCTGGAAGTGGGCAATCGCGAGGGCCGAAGGACGGACCGTAGGACTCGACGGGGTCGCGTCCCAGCAGGAGAATTATCGCAGGTCGGGTTTCGACTGGTCGCATGCGAATATTCGCTACGGCGGCGTGGTGAACGTCACCGAGCCGCCCGGAACCGAGCTTGTCGATGTGGCGCCGGTGCATGCGGCGGCCCTGATCGATTATGACATGAGGTTCAATCCCACCCGGCGCGAGGCTTTCCTGCGCGAATGGACCAAGCAACTGCAGACCCGCAGAAGCGTCGTCCTTTTGCGGGACGGGGCAATCGCCGGTTACGGAACGATCCGAAAGTGCCGCGAAGGCTACAAGGTCGGTCCCCTGCTGGCCGATAACGAGACCGGTGCGGATCTCTTATTCCGCAAGCTCGCGGCCGGCATTGGGGAAGAACGTGTCTATCTGGACGTCCCGGAACCGAACGCGTCGGCACGGGCACTGTGCACGCGCTACAACATGAAGCCCGTTTTCGAGACCGCCCGCATGTATCGCGGGCCGGCACCCGATCTGCCGCTTGCTCGTATTTACGGGATCACGACCTTCGAGCTGGGTTAGAGCCCTTCCTGGAAAAATCCGTGACGGTTCCGGCCGGGAAGCCCTGCCGGACGTCTATCCCGCCATCGCCTGCTCGTATTCCGCCGACAGCTCCAGCCACTGTTCTTCCGCGGCCGCAAGCCGTTCGGCGGCGTCTGCCCGTTCCTTGGCGCGTTGCGCGGCCTTTGAGGGAGCCTTCTCGTAGAGGACTGGATCTGCAAGCTCGGCATCAAGTACCTGAATCAGTTTCTCCAGCTTAGCCGTCAAGGACTCGATGTCGTTGATCTTTTTCCTGAGCGGTGCCAGCGAAGCTCGCTTGTCGGCATTGACCTTGCGCTGGTCCGCCTTGGAGAGTGCCTCGTCCGATCCGTTCATTCTCGGCTTCTCATCCTTGAGCTTCGGACCGCCCACGATCAGGCCGCGATAGTCCTCCAGATCGCCGTCATAATTCGCGACGGTTCCGTCCCGCACCAGCCATAGCCGGTCGGCTGTCGCCTCGATGAGGTGACGGTCATGCGATATGAGAATGACCGCACCCGAAAAATCGTTGAGTGCCGCGATCAATGCGTTACGGCTGTCGATGTCCAGATGGTTGGTGGGCTCATCCAGGATGAGGAGGTTTGGCGCCTCGAAGGCGGCAAGGCCCATGAGCAGTCGCGCCTTTTCTCCCCCGGAGAGGTCCTTTGCCGCGGTGTCCATCTTCTCGGTCGCAAGTCCCATCTGCGCCACCCGGGAGCGCACCTTCGCTTCCGGCGCTTCAGGCATGCGGCGGCGGACGTGCTCAACGGCGCTCTGCGTCGGCACGAGATCGTCGAGCTGATGCTGGGCGAAGAATCCCACCTTCAGCCCCGGAGCGATCCGCACCTCGCCGGCTTCCGCATTGAGGCGTCCGGCGATGAACTTCGCAAAGGTCGATTTGCCGTTGCCGTTCGAACCGAGCAAAGCGATCCGGTCGTCCGCATCGATGCGCAGATTGAGCCTCTTCAGGATGGGATTGCCGGGTTCGTACCCGACTGCGCCGCCCTGAATGGCGATAATCGGCGAGGCCACCTGTTTTTCTGGATCCGGAAAGGTGAAGCCCTGCACATGATCCTCGATGACGGCGGCAACGGTGCCCATCCGCTCGAGCGCCTTGATGCGGCTCTGCGCCTGCCGCGCCTTGGACGCCTTCGCCTTAAAGCGATCTATGAAGCTCTGCAGATGCTTGCGAGCCGCTTCGTTCTTGGCCTTCGCCTTCATCTGAAGTTCGTCCGCTTCCCCCTTCTGCCGCTCGAACTGGTCGTAGGAGCCACGGTAGAAGGTGAGCTTCTTCTGGTCGAGGTGAACGATCGCGTTCACCGCTGTGTTCAGCAGGTCCCGATCATGGCTGATGATGATGACGGTGTGCGGATAGCGGCGGATATAGTCCTCCAGCCACAGCGTACCTTCGAGGTCGAGATAGTTGGTCGGCTCGTCGAGGAGTAGCAGGTCGGGCTCGGAGAAGAGGACCGCGGCGAGCGCGACGCGCATTCGCCAGCCACCGGAAAAGGAGGAAGCAGGGCGCTTCTGCGCCTCGTGGTCGAAGCCCAGGCCGGCGAGGATGCTCGCCGCACGCGCTTCCGCCGAATGCGCGCCAATGTCGGCGAGCCGCGTCTGGATTTCGGCGATCCGGTGCGGATCGGTCGCCGTCTCCGATTCGGAGATGAGCGCCGTGCGTTCCTTATCGGCCTTGAGTACGATCTCGATCAGAGGCTCTTCCGTCCCCGGCGCTTCCTGCGCAACCTGTCCGATCCGTGCGTTCTTCGGCAAGGAAACGCTTCCTGCTTCGGCCGCGAGCTCGCCGGTGATGATCCGGAAGAGCGTCGACTTGCCGGCGCCGTTGCGGCCGACGAGACCGGCTTTCGTGCCCGCCGGAAGCGTCACGGAAGCATTATCGATGAGCAGGCGGCCCGCGATGCGGGCGGAAAGACCGGATATCTGGATCATACCGGCCTTTTGCCCGGACTTGTTCGGGAAGGCAAGAGGTCCGCACGATGTCGGCACCATCGCGGAATAAGGATGCCGGACGAGTTTTCAAGGGTGGATTGTTATGGATTCCTGGACAAGGTGTTCCGATAATAAATACTTCTCAACCTCATGATGAGGCACCATATTTTGGGGGAGAGCACAAGATGCTTTCTGACCCGCTGGATCGGATCGGACGCTATCGGCCAGGCCACCGCGTCCGAACGGAGCCGATCACAGATGGTCACAATGAAACCTTCGTTCAAGCGAACGACCGATCAGGAGTGATGATCATGAGGAACGCAATCCATACTGCTCTCGCCGCTACCCTTGTGGCCGCGGCGGTTCTCGGCGGCGCATCCGCAGCCTTTGCCGGCGGCAGCTACTATCAGGGTGTCAGCGATAAGCCGCTCTACACCGAACGCGCTTCCCTGGCAGACCGTGAGGCGGTTGTTCGCCGCGCCGACGGTTCCCTCGACCGGACCTCCACCGGCTCCGTCGGCTATGCCTCCCAGCCGAAAGTGGTCTCCGGCGGTGAAGGCGAATATTATCAGGGCCTCAGCCGCTAAAGCTGACCGGTCATCCTGACCGGGGCGCGCGCCTCCCACGCGCTCCGGCCAGGGTACGGGTTCGACCGAATACCCCGGTTCCGCTCGTCGGCGCCGGGGTTTTTCATGTCCCCTGAAGGAATGTCGGGATGGACGGTCCCGTCATCCGACAGCGCAAAGCCCGATCGGCTGACCACCGTCAGGCCGCGCTCGCTGTCGCAGTTGCCGTTTCGGGCTGCGTTTTGATACTTGACGCCCAAACTCAGCAATAATATTCCGCCTCGCTAAAATGGAGGTGGTGGCTGTGGACGTAGATTCTTCGATGTCGCCGATGAGTGTCGCAAGTCTGGCCGCGCGGGGCGAGAGGCCGGCGCTGCTGCTGCGCGGCGGGAGCATCATCACCTATCGCGAACTGGCGCAGCGCGTCGGCCGCCTTGCATCGCAATGGCGCGGCGGCCGCGGTCTCGTTATGCTCGAGGCCGAGCTTTCCGATCACTCTATCGTCGGCTATCTCGCCGCGCTCGAAGCGGGGCACGCGGTTGCCCTGTGCGCCGGCGCATCGATGGTCACGGCTCGTGAAGTTTTCAATCCGGAATACTGCTATCGCCGTTGCGACGGCCGCTGGCGTATGGAACGCCTGGACACAGATCCGGTCGATCCACACCCGCAACTCGCCGTCCTGCTCTCGACTTCCGGGAGTACCGGCTATGGCAAATGCGTGCGGCTGTCTTATGCGAACATTCAGTCCAACGCACTGTCTATCGCCGGATATCTCGGCTTGAGCGCATCGGACCGAGGCTGTTTGACCCTGCCGCTTCATTATTCCTACGGACTTTCGATTCTGAACACTCACCTGTCTGTGGGCGCGAGCGTCTATCTGCCCGGCAGTTCAATTTCAGACGACGGCTTCCTCGACGATCTTGCGGAGAGCGGCAGTTCCAGTTTCGCCGGCGTACCCTATTCCTATGACCTCTTGGAAAAGGTGGGTTTCCGCGAACGCGATTTCCCTAAGCTTCGCTTCATGACGGTCGCCGGAGGACGAATGTCGCCGGAACTCGTCCGCCGTTACGATGAACATCTTTCGGCGCGCGGCGCGTCTTTTTTCGTGATGTATGGTCAAACCGAGGCAACCGCCCGGATGGCCTACATGCCGCCGGAAAGTCTGCGAGGCAGAGAGGATCGCATCGGCATCGCCATACCGGGCGGCAGCCTGACGATCGTCGACGAAGAAGGCAGGACCATCCAGGCCGCCGATCAGGCGGGCGAACTCGTCTATCGCGGGCCGAACGTGATGATGGGCTATGCCTCGTCGCGCGCCGATCTCGCAAGGGGTGCCGAGTTGTCGGAACTGCGGACCGGCGATCTCGCCTCCAGGGATGCCGAAGGCTATTTCCGGATCGTCGGACGAACGAAGCGGCTTTCGAAAATTGCCGGTCTACGCATAGGTCATGACAGCCTGGAAGCCGCCCTCGAACGGCATGGCATCTCTGCTGCCGTCGTCGGCAACGATACCGAGGTCCATGCTTATTATGCTGGGGATCGCGATCCGGAAGAAGTTTGCCGGCTGCTCTTGCAGGCGAGCGGCTTGACGGCCATGCAGGTCGGGGCTTCACGCTTGAATTGCCTTCCGAGGCTGGTATCGGGAAAAATCGACTATCAGAGCCTTGCCGTTCCTCCGGCCGCAACGCAGTGTCGCCGTTTCGAGCGGCAGAGCGTGGAGACTGTTTTCGCCCGGATATTCTATCCGAAGAAGATACGGTCTGAGGATAGTTTTCTGTCGCTCGGCGGCGACTCGCTCCGTTTCGTCCAGCTTTCAATCGGACTTGAAAAAATCCTCGGAGAACTCCCTGAATCATGGGAGAAATTGCCGATCGGAGAGCTGGCGGCGCGCAGCAGCCGAAAGGGCAAGATCGGGCAGATCGCAACCGACCTCCTGATCCGGGCCCTGGCGATCATCCTTGTCGTGCTCCATCATGAGACGCTTTGGCCGATTCCGGGTGGTTCGGCTGCAATGGTCATTCTTGCCGGATTCAGTCTTGCGCGGTTTCAAAGCGGGGCATTGTTCTCCGGCGCGATAGACAAGCTCCTGTGGCCCCTGGCACAGGTCCTCATTCCATACTATCTCATCGTAGCGGCTTACGCGCTCGCCTGGGGCGAAGTGCCCTGGGCCTCGATCTTTCTCGTCGGCAATTTCGCTTTTGCCGATCCTGAGCGGCACAGCATGGTGCCCTATCTCTATTGGTTCATCGAAGCCTATTGCCAGATGCTGCTGGTGTTCGGCGCTCTGTTCGCCGTCCCCTCCATTCGACGGGCGGCGGCAAAGAGGCCTTTCGCCGCGGGCATGATCCTGTTCGTGGCGGCATTCGCGGCGCGAATGGCCTTTCCACTCCTCGTCGAGATCGGCAATCGCCAGATATTCACCCTTCCATGGATCTTCTACATGGCAGTCCTGGGCTGGTGTGCGGCCATAGCCGCAACGTGGAAAGAGAAATCGGCTGTGATGCTCGCGGGAACGGGTGTTTTCCTGTTTCTAGGACTTTACGAGGGCGTGTGGATTGGTACGAAGATCAAATATCTGCTGCAGATCATTGTTCTGGCAGCACTGCTCTTCCTGCCGCGCGTCCGCCTGCCGCAATGGTCAGCGCGCCTGATCCTGCCGCTTTCTGCCGCAAGTTTCCATATCTACATACTGCACCGTTTCGTGCCGGAACTGCTGCTGCAACCGATGCAATCCTTGACGTCGCCCGTCGTCTTCGCCGTTGCCTCTATTCTTGGCGGCATAGCCCTCGGGGCAGCGGCCTGGCTGGTGCAGCGACAGCTGGTGGCCTGGCTGGCTGCACGGGAGAGCCGTATCTTGCTCGCCCCGCGAGACGGGCCCGGCAGCGGTCTCGCGTCAGGCAGCCCACTTTTTGCCGTCGGTCCGCAGGAAGAATACCAGATCCAGCGTCAATGACGGCCGCTCGAGCGCCGTCAAGATCGCGTGGGACTGGCCCCGGTGATGGGTCTGATGGTTGAAGAAATGCGCGAGCGTTCGCCCGAGTCTTTCGGTTACCTCGACCGGGTTTGTTAGCGGGGAATAGGTGAAGTGGCCTGCAAGCCGCGTCGCGTCGAGGCTCTCGACCCAGGCAATGATCCGCTCGTCCTCTGCAGCCCGTGCCGCCGTCAGCCCGGCAAGGTCCTTGTAAAGGATGGCGTCGAGCTGCGACGGCGCCTCGCCCTGCCCAGTGAAACGCTTCATCCAGATCCTGTCGGCGGCGAGAAGATGGTTCAGCGTTCCATGCAGGGACCCGAAGAAGGCACCTTTGTCCTGCCGATATTGCGCATCCGAGAGCTCCGCGGCGGCGGCGTAGACCCGCTGGTTCGCCCAGCGATTGTAGTCGGCAAACATCCGGTAATGGTCGAGCATCGGCAATCCCCTGATCACGATGATTTTGGAGCGGGATGCGGAAAACGTGCGCGGTTTTCCGTCCGCGTCCCGCTCTAACCTATTAGAATCGGTCTCAAAAGAGGTAGAGCATCGTGCGGGCGGAAGAACCGCACACACTCTCCTCCTTCCGCCCTACTGCATGTTTCCTTCAATCGGATCCGATTGAAGGATAAAAACATGCAGAAGATCAAAGTGATACAGCGACCTTTGTGCGCCTGATAAGGCGCAAGGCGCTGTAGATGTAACCCGCGAGCGGCGTTCTCCCTTGTGCTGCTCGGAAGCGAAATTCAGGAGCCTGCATGACCCGCAAACTCTACGCACTCTGTGGAACCGACAAGAGCCGCCCGTTTTCGCCGCATGTGTGGAAGGCGAAGCTTTCGCTAGCGCATAAGGGGTTGACCTTCGACGTTGCACCCGTCGGCTTTACCGCGATTCCGAGTCTAGAGGAGGGGGCTACAAAGATCGTTCCCCTGCTGCGCGACGGAGAAAAGCTGGTCAACGACAGCTTCGATATCGCGCTCTATCTTGAAGAGACCTATCCCGATCGTCCGTCCCTGTTTGCCGGTGAAGGCGGTAAGGCCATGGCACGCTTCGTCGAGAGCTGGTCGCAAACTGCCCTGCATACGGCGATCGGGCGCATCGCTATCATGGACATCCATGACAGCCTCGATCCCGTCGACCAAGCCTATTTCCGGGCAAGCCGCGAGCAACGGTTCGGCAAATCACTGGAGACGGTTGCCGGAGCCGGGCGGGAAGATCTCGAAATCTTCTCGGCGAAGCTCGAACCGCTTCGCCACATGTTGAAGTCCCAGCCCTTCCTTGGTGGGAACAGCCCGCTCTTTGCAGATTATATCGTTTTCGGCGCGCTCCAATGGGCACGCATCGTTTCGCCGCAGCGCCTGCTTTCCGAAGGCGATGTTGTTACCGACTGGTTCGAGCGGTGCCTCGAGCTTCACGGCGGTCTTGGCCGCAGCGTGACGGCGGCGTGAAACTGAGGCGCAAGCGGCCGAATCGTGGCCACGCCCCCTTGTTTTGCACGGAATTGGCGGCTAATGAACCGCCACTTCTCAAGAGCAAGGAATTGAGCCCATGGCGATTGAACGTACCTTTTCGATGATCAAGCCGGACGCGACGAAGCGTAACCTGACCGGCGCCATCACCAAGATGCTGGAAGACGCCGGCCTGCGCGTCGTCGCTTCGAAGCGCGTCTGGATGAGCCGCCGCGAAGCCGAAGGCTTTTACGCTGTCCACAAGGATCGCCCGTTCTTCGGCGAACTGGTCGAATTCATGTCCTCCGGCCCGACCGTCGTTCAGGTCCTCGAAGGCGAGAATGCCATTGCCAAGAACCGTGAAGTGATGGGTGCCACCAATCCGGCAAACGCCGCCGAAGGCACGATCCGCAAGGTCCATGCGCTTTCGATCGGCGAAAACTCCGTTCACGGTTCCGATGCGCCGGAAACCGCTGCCGAAGAAATCGCCTATTGGTTCTCGGGCACCGAGATCGTCGGCTGATCAAATAAGCGAGTGATTTTCAGGCTGGGGTGGTGACACCCCGGCTTTTTACCTCGGGCAGGCGGCGGTTTCGAAGCGCACCGGTGCCTTGCCATTCTTGAAGACTTCCGGATTCTTGTCGTAAGCCGGTCCCTCGACGAGGGCCTTTGCCGGCATCACGTCCTGATCGATGTCCGAAGTCACCGTCGTCTCTAGTTTCTGAAGCGAGGCGCCGTCAGGGCCTTTGACTTCGATGGTCACGGCATAGGGCCTCTGTTTCTTTACACACGTGATGTCGGGACTTTCCAGAACCACCTTGTCGAGCTTCGCGAAGAGCTTGCGCTCCAGTGTCAGGGGATTACCGCCGGCAGGATTTTCGAAAGTCGCGACGACGGTGCTGCCGTCGGGAACCGGTTCCGTCCTGTTCAGCGTGATCATATAGGTCGCATAGGCGAGGCGGTAATTGAAAACGAACATCTTGCCCGTGAGCTTCAGCGGGTCCGGCCCGCTGTCACGCTGGCAGCCGGCAATGGCTGCCGCGGCGAGCAGGGCGAATATCATGGTTTTCCTCATGGCTTCGGTTCCTCCCTGCTGCGGCGGTAGTGGCGCCTCGCCTTGCTGCGGTTGCCGCAAACCGCCATGTCGCACCACGTCCTGCTCCGGTTGCGGCTGCGGTCTAGAAACAGCCAGGCGCAATTGGGGCATATCTTCAGGCGTCCTGGCTCCGGCCCGGAAATGAGGCCGAGCGCGGAATGGGCGGTAGCCACATCGAGTGGCGTGCCTTTGCCGGCGGGGGCCGGCTGGCGCAGGACGGCGGCGATCGCCTCGAGCAGGTCGGCGAGTAGATCGGGCCGGTCTTCCGTACGCACCAGCGCACGGAAATGGCGGTCCGTCGCTTCACGCAATCCGATGAACGCGTTTCGCCGCTCCAGCCGCGCGGGAATGAGCGGACCGAATCGTTTCCGTTCCGCGCCGTAGAGATTGGCCGCTCCGGCAAAGGCGTCGATCGCCGCCGGATCGTCGAAGCGATCGATCCGGCGCTCCGCATCGAAGCGCAGAACCACCGAATTGGCGACGTCGAGCGCCAGAGCGCCTCCTGAAAATCGATGTGCAGTCCAGGCAAAACCCATGCATAAACCCCAGATCACGTTCACGCTTTCAGGTTGGATCGCCCTGAAAGCGTGAACGTGATCGATACTGTTGGAGCGGGATGCGGGTGGAAAGCCGCACGCATTTTTCCACATCGCTCCAGGCCGAATTACTAACTGGTAAAACCCAGTTTACCAGTTATAGTGAGCTTGTCACTACGCGGATGAGCCATGGCTTACTTTCTTCAGCAGATCGCCAATGCCGTGCCCGTGGCCGCGCTCTATGCGGCGCTCGCCTTCGGCTACGCGATAGCCTTTGCGGTTACCCGGCGGGCAGACCTGACCTATGGCGCACTATTTGCCTTCGCCGGGCAGATGTTCGTGCTGTTTGCAGATGTCGGCTGGAACCGGCTTTGGCTGGTGTTGCCGGCGGCACTGGGGCTCGGGGCGGCGGCGGCGCTGACATTCGGCATCGGTGCCGGTCTCATTGCCGGACGCTACATAATGCGGCCGTTGGCATTCTCCTCAGCCAATGCGGTGGTCGTCGCCTCTCTAGGATGCCTGCTGGTGCTGATGGAAACGGCCCGGCTTGCCTCCGAAACCAGGAGTTTGTGGCTGCCGCCTTTTCTGAACGGCGTGGTCGTGTTCTGGCCGAACCCCGCCTTTCCGGTCGCGCTGACGGTCGTCCAGCTCGTCAACACTGCACTCATGGTCACCCTTGTTGCCGGGGGGCACTGGCTGCTGACCCATTCCTATGCCGGCCGCTATTGGCGCGCTGTCTCGGAAGACCGCGAGGCTGCCGCACTTTGCGGTGTCGATCCGGGATCGGTTTACATCGCCGCCTATGGCGTGGCATCGCTGATCGCCGCTTTCTGCGGGATTCTCGCGGCATCCTATTACGGCAACATGGATTTCGGCACCGGCCTGACCTTCGGCGTCAAGGTCCTGTTCATTGCCGCCATCGGCGGGCAGACCGCGCCGCTATTCGCGGCCCTTGGCGCGGCCGGCATCGGCCTCATCGAAACGCTGTGGAGTGCCTATGGACCGATTCTCTGGCGGGATTTCGCCATATTCGGCTTCCTCGTCGTCGTGCTTGTGATAACGCGCCGTGAAAAGTTCATTCCCTGAAGGCTGCAACCTTCGAGCGTGCTTGCGGACGGAAAGATCACCCACGCGCCCAGCGATCGCGGGCGTCGTCGTCCGCATCCTTCGCGCTGATCCAATCGCCTGCGGAACCGTCGGTCCGATGTTCCTTCTTCCAGAAGGGAGCCGATGTCTTCAGGAAGTCCATGATGAAGTTTGCGCCGTCGAATGCCGCCTGCCGGTGGGGCGCGGCCGCGATCACCAGCACGATATTCGCGCCTGGCTCCATTCGGCCGAAGCGATGGATGGCGGTTGCCGCCTGCAGGCCGAAACGCTCTACCGCGTCCTGGCATATCCGCTCGATCTCAGCCTCCGCCATGCCGGGATAATGCTCGAGTTCGAGCGCGCTGAGCGCTCCGGCCTCGTCACGGCAAAGTCCCGAAAACGTGACCACCGCACCGATGTCCGTCCGGTCACGGCAAAGCGCAGCGATCTCGACGGCAATGTCGAAATCGTCGCGCTGTACGCGGATGTTTACGGGCGCGGGGGCCATGACATCAGCCGCCCGTCATCGGCGGGAAAAGGGCGATTTCGCGGGCGCCGGCGATCGGCTCGCCGTGCTCCACATGTTCCTGGTTGATCGCCGCTCGGATGACGTTCTGGTGCTCGAATGCCGCGGCATACTCGCCGCCGCGGCTTTTCAGATGGTCGAGCAGGTCGGCGACGGTGACGACATCCGCCGGCAGTTCCAGTGTTTCTTCGGGCCGGCCGATGCGCTCGCGAACCCAGGAGAAGTAGACGAGGTTTACTGTGCTCATTCGTTGACCACATGTTTGAGGCCGGCGCGGAAATAATCATAGCCGGTGTAGAGCGTGATGGCCGCTGCAAGCCACAGGAGCAGAATACCCGCTTCCGTTACGTAGGGCACGATCTTATCGCCCGCGGGTCCCGCGAGGAGGAAAGCAATTGCGACCATCTGAATCGTCGTCTTCCATTTGGCGATCCGCGTCACCGGGACGCTGACCTTGAGGGCCGCGAGATATTCGCGAAGCCCCGAAACCAGGATCTCGCGGCACAGAATGATGATGGCGGCCCAGATCGACCAACCGGCGATTGTCCCGTCGGCGGCCACGAGCAGCAGGATCGACGCGACCAGCAGCTTGTCGGCGATCGGGTCGAGCATACGGCCGATATTGGAGGTCTGCTTCCATATACGGGCAAGATAGCCGTCGAAGAAGTCCGTGATCGAGGCCGTGACGAACAGGACGAGGGCGACCCAGCGCGCAAAGTCGGAACTGTGAAGCCGACCCTCGACGAAGAAGCAGAAGACGATCAGCGGCACGATCAGGATACGGAAATAAGTCAGCAGATTCGGGATGCTATAGGCGATTGGCGTTGGCATGGATTCGGTTTCTCTGGACACGACAGTCCCTCATTTCCCGCGATCTGGGGTCATCGGCGCGATCGAATTTAGTGGTCGAAGCGGGATGCGGGCGGAAATGCCGAACGCGTTTCCTCATCCCCTCCGGGTTCAGCAGTACAGAATGACTTTGCGACCATAAGGTCAACAGATCATTGCGTCACGCCTGTCATATTTGGCGGATTTCGCCTGAACGCAGTCTGAACCGCACCGCTTTCTTTTGCGGTACGGTCGTCATTTGGCGGCGTCCTCGTGGAAATGTTCATAGACGATACGCGCTACCGTTTCTGAGATGCCGCTTACCGACATCAGGTCGTTGATACCGGCGCGGGAAACAGCCTTCGCAGTTCCAAAATGGGTGAGGAGCGCGCGTTTGCGCGTCGGCCCGATTCCGGCGATCTCGTCGAGCGGGTTCCGGACCATTTCCTTCTTTCGGCGCGCCCGGTGCGAACCGATGGCGAAACGGTGCGCCTCGTCGCGCAGCCTCTGGATGAAGTAGAGGACGGGGTCGCGCGGCGGCAGCGTGAAGCCTTCCCGGCCCGAAGCGAAGAAGCGCTCCCGGCCGGCGTCTCGGTCGACCCCTTTGGCGACGCCGATCGCCGTCACGCAATCCTCGATTCCGAGTTCCCCGAGAATGGTGCGAACGGCGGTCATCTGGCCCTGGCCGCCGTCGATCAGGATGACGTCGGGCCACGCCGGGAAGCCGGCATCCTCACCCGGCTCCGCGGCCCGATCCGGCTTGCCCTCTTCTTTCAGGAGGCGAGAGAAGCGCCGCGTCATGACCTCACGCATCATTCCGAAATCGTCACCCGGCGTAATGTCGGTCGATCGAATGTTGAACTTGCGGTACTGGCCTTTGACGAAACCCTCCGGGCCGGCAACGACCATGCCGCCCACCGCGTTGGTGCCCATGATATGCGAGTTGTCGTAGATTTCGATGCGGCGCGGCACGTAAGGGAGCTGGAACGTGGCGGCGAAGCCTTCGAGCAGGCGCTCCTGCGAAGCAGTCTCCGCGAGCTTGCGACCATGCGCCTCGCGGGCATTGCCGAGTGCATGCTCGACGAGGTCCTTCTTCTCTCCGCGCTGCGGCACCAGGATTGAGACCTTGTAGCCGGATTTCTCGCTCAGCGCCTGGGCAAGCAGATCCTGTTCGTCGACAGTTGCGCAGAGCAGGATCTGCCGCGGACAGGGCTTGTCGTCGTAAAACTGGGCGAGAAAGGCGCTGAGCACCTCGGCGGGCGTAAGCGATGGGTCCGCCTTTGGAAAATAGGCGCGGTTGCCCCAGTTCTGCCCCGTCCGGAAGAAAAACACCTGAATGCAGGAGATGCCGCCTTCGTGGTGGATGGCGAACACATCCGCTTCCTCGACGCCGGCCGGGTTGATGCCCTGGTGGCTCTGGACGTGGCTGAGCGCTGCCAGTCGGTCGCGGTAAAGTGCCGCACGCTCGAAATCGAGGTTCTCAGACGCTTCGGACATGGCGGTGGCGATGGTCGCCTTCACTGCCTGGCTCTTGCCGGAGAGAAAGTCCTTGGCCTCGCTGACCAGCTCCGCATAGTCGTCATCGCTGATCTCGTTGGTGCAAGGCGCCGAACAGCGTTTGATCTGGTGGAGCAGACAGGGGCGCGTGCGTGTCTCGAATACGCTGTCTGTGCAGGTTCTGAGCAAAAAAGCACGTTGCAGCGAGTTGATCGTTCGCCCGACTGCTCCGGCGGATGCGAAGGGGCCGAAATAATCGCCCTTGCGGCTGCGCGCACCGCGATGCTTGTAGAGGGCCGGCGCACGCGTATCGCCTGTCAAGACAATGTAGGGAAACGATTTGTCGTCCCGCAAAAGCACGTTGAAGCGCGGGCGCAGGCGCTTGATGAGGTTTGCTTCCAGAAGCAGCGCCTCGATCTCGGTCCGCGTCGTCACGAATTCCATGTTCGCGGTCTCGCGAACCATGCGGGCGATGCGGTTGGAGTGGCCGCGCCCCTGGGCGTAGCTGCTCACCCGCTTCTTCAGGCTGCGGGCCTTGCCGACATAGAGCACGTCGCCGGCCTCGTTGAGCATGCGGTAAACGCCGGGGCCGTTTGGCAGAACCTTGACGAAGGCCTGTATGAGTTCGGCGCCCTTGAGGCCCGCCACTTCCGGCCGGCCTTCGGCCCACCCGATTGCTGGTGCCGGCGCTTCGGCCTCATTCACTTCGATGAGATCGTCTTCGTCCTCGGTTTCGTTGCCGTCGTAGAGGATGCCGCCATCCGTGGGCGTCTGCCCGTTCATTCCACTATCTCCCTGATATCAGGCGTCTCCCATGCGAGGTGCTGGCCCCCGTCCAGCGCGATCATCTGTCCGGTGATCGACGGCGTGTCGAAAAGGAAGCGGATCGCACGTCCGAACTCATCGAGCGCCGGACCGCGCCTGAGGATCAGCGCCTCGACCTGCGCCTGGAAATCGCGAGGGTCCTGCCGATCGTTCGGCAGCGTCGGGCCAGGCCCGATGCCATTGACGCGAATTTCGGGTGCGAGCGCCTGGGCCATGGTCTGGGTTGCCGTCCACAGCGCCGACTTGGACAGCATATAGGAATAAAAGCGCGGATTTGGAGACCATACGCGCTGATCGATGACATTGACGATGAGACCGGAGACGTCGGCCTGCCGTTGCTGGGCAAAATCGCGCGCAAGCAGGGAGGGGGCTTTGACATGAAGGGCGAAGTGCCGTTCCCACACCGCTTCGTCGAACTCGGCGATGCTGTCCTTGTTGAACACCGAGGCATTATTGACCAGAAGATCCAGCGGACCGAGCGAGCCGGTTGCCTCGGCAACGAGCCTGGAGACGGCACCGATTTCGGTAAGATCAGCCCTGAGAGCGATGGCCTTGGCGCCGCTCCCTCTAAGACTCGCCGCAAGCGCCTCCGCCTCGGCGAAAGACCCGTTGGCGTGAATGGCGACCGCGAAACCATGCGTCGCCAGATCCTCGACTATTGCCCTGCCGATGCGTCGCGCACCGCCGGTAACGAGCGCCGCCTTGAGTGTCCTTTTCAACGTTCCGTCCCGTTCTTCGAATCCTGCTTCCGTGCCGGAGAAGATATAGGCTCGAAACGTTGGCTGAAACTCTCGTCGGACGATTCATTTCTGAAAAATTAATGAGAAGCGCGTAATTTGCATTAGTTTTTGACTCTATAGTATATCTTTGGTTAATCTTGAAATGTGGTTAATAAATCTCCTGTGTCTGCGATGCAACATCCCAATTCGGACGCGCTGCTGCCACTAAAATTTCACATTTTGGCTCTTGAGATTCCTCATTTCCTGATCAATTTCGGGTCAACCGGGCGGGTTAAATTGCAGATGTCCGGTGTTCCGCTGAGAACAACTATAACGGAACGCCGGTTCGAAAGGAGAATAGTATGCGTATGCTCACCACCACTCTCATGGCCTCGGCCATGGCCCTCGTTGCCTTCCAGGCCGCCCACGCCGCTGACGTGGTCGACGAAATTCCGGCTGCTCCGGCTGCCGAATATACCGAACCGGCAGTTCGGAACTGGTCGGGCGCCTATGTCGGGGGCACCATCGACTGGCATCATGGCGAGGCCGATGCGACCGGCAACAACAAATCGGTCGGAACTGGCGGCGGCCTCTATGGCGGCTACAACGTTCAGGATGGCCAAATGGTTTATGGCGGTGAGGCCGACATCAACTACACCGGCAACGACTCGCATTCGAGCGGCCGTCGAGTCCAGCAGGGGCTCAACGGCTCGGTTCGCGCCCGCGTCGGTGTCGATGTGAATCCGGTCCTCGTCTACGGCACGGCCGGCGTCGCCCTCGGCAACGCCGAGCTCAAGACGCCTGCGGGCTCCGACGACAAGACGCTGGTCGGCTGGACGGCCGGCGTCGGCGCCGAGACCTTCGTCACCGACAACATCACGGCGCGCGCCGAATACCGTTACACGGATTACGGTTCGAAGGACTTCCGCACCGGCGGCACGACGATCTCGTCCGGCTATGACGAGCACGCCGTCAAGCTCGGTATGGGCGTCAAGTTCTGATCCGTATCAAAGGATCCTAAAAAAAGGCCGGGGCGACCCGGCCTTTCTTTTTGCGGTGGGGCTGATAAGCGATGAAGTTTTTAGGCTTTCAGGCCTTGAACTTGGCATGATCCGGGAAGTGCTTCTCGAATTTGGCAGGCCAGTTCTTGAGCTTGGGCCGTCCCTTCTGCCATTCGCCCGCGAAGCGCAGGTCAAGGTAGCGCAGTGTGGCTGCGAGCGCGAAATGTCCGGCATTGAGCTTGCTTCCAGTCTTGGGCAGGTTGGTCTCGAGATAGTCGAGACCCCGTTCGACCTTTTCCCATTGCCGGTCGATCCAGGGCTGATGCACCTTCTCAGGCGGGTGGAAGCGTTTTTCGTAGACGACTGCCAGGAGGCAGTCGCAAATCCCGTCGCAGAGCGCCTCCAAGATCTCGATTGCCGTGCGCTTCTCGGAATTTTTCGGATAAAGTTTACCCTTCGTCTCACGATCGATGAAATGCATGATCGCCCGGCTGTCATAGATCGCGCGACCGTCTTCGGTGACCAGCGTCGGGATTTTCCCCAGCGGATTGCTGTCGATCAGTTCCGGTGGATTGGCGTTGGTTTCCGTCAGAACGCTGTCGACAGAAAACCCCGCATGATGAGCGGCCATACGGACCTTGTTCGAATAGGGCGAGGCGGGCGAGTAGAGAATCTTCATTCGATGTCTTTCCATCATGGTGCTGGAGGCAGCAAGACCGAGTCTCGTCTGCAGGCCTGTCGGTCTACTTGAGGGCAGGGCCTGAATTTCAGCTCCTTATCGAAGCAGACCCTAATTTCTTCGAGCAGCCTGCCTTCGCAGGTAACAGCGATCGCGTCGCTCGTCATCCCGGAATTGCTTTCCCTGAAGGCGGCTTCGATCGCCGGAACGGAGAGGGTCGTCGAGCCGGCCGCAGCCATCAACTCCGGAGGAATGACGAGTCTCTCACGGGCGGCCCGGGTGACAGCGAAATAATCGCTCTGGCTGAGGCCGGAGCAGGTACCGTGTTTGCGCCACTGGTGGCCGATCAGGCCCATCGAGGGAATGAGATCGAAATATTGCCGGCCGAGCGATTCCGGCACGCGGTCGGACTGCCGGGTCCGGCAATATTCCGGATATCCGCTTTCCTCCTGAGGCCAGAGACCATGCACGATCAGACCATGTCCGCTGCCGTCTTCGCATTGGCCGGACTTGCCTTTTGGGTCGTTGGCGCCGCACCAAGTCGGCGACCAGGAAAGGGAAAGGACATAGAAGTCGAAACCCTTGCCGACGGGCATATTCGCGGTTGCCGCAATGCTGCCGGCATCGTTTGGCGCCTTCGGCGGTGCCTGGCTGCCTTCTTCATTGCTACAGCCGCAAATGGTGGCAAGGGCAACGATCGCCGGCAACAGGCCGAAGCGCATCGCGTTCGATCGGGATCGTACGCCGCGCGTCAGGTCTCTGTACTCGCGCATTCCGTCATCAACACCACTGAGTACTTTGGACGGACATGCATTGGCTGCCGCAATCAGCGAAGCGAAGCGCAGTTGGCGCCGTAGACATACCACGGATCCAGGCCGCCGACGCAGAACTCGATATTGGACCCGACGCCGGCAAAGCCCCACGGGCGTTCGATCAGGTACCATAGCGGGCGCCGTACGCCGTCTGTCGTCACGGCCGTCGCGTAGCAATATTCGCGCTCTACCAGATGGGTGTAGTCCCGCGGTTCGAAACGGCTTTGACCCATTTCGCGAATCTCGGCGATGGCGATATTGGCGCGTAGGTAGTTTGCTGCTTTGTAGTCGAAGCGCCGGGTGATGAAGCCCAGGACCCCGGGGTTGCCGCAAACGCCGACATCATAGGTCTGTCGGACGACGGGGACTTCTGCAAAGTCCGCGGCGGCGGTGCTGCTGACCACGCCGGCAACAAGGGAAAAGGAGGTGAGAAGCATTGCGGCAAGCTTGCAAGTCATGGCTATCTCCCTGAATCGTCTCAGGAGATTGAAGCCACAGGGCCTTCTCCGTCAAGGCCCCCGTTTGAGCGGCTCCTCGCCGCGCAACCAGAAGCAGCGTCCGGATGCGAAACGGTCCTGGGCGAGTTGCGACTTCAGGTAGGGCAGGAGGATGTCCAGTTCGCCTTTCAACGTAAATGGCGGATTGACGATCACGAGACCGGATCCGGAAAGCCCCGTCGTCTCGCGATCGCTGCGCACCGATAATTCCGCGCAGAGCATCTTCGGGATTTCAAGTGCCTTCAGAGATTCGTGAAACGCCTTGACCGGCGCAGCCTTTTTGAGGGGATACCAGAGGCAGAAGATGCCGCCGGAAAAGCGGCGATATGCCTTGGCGAGCCCGTCCACCAGCCGGTCATACTCGCCTTCGGCCTCAAAAGGAGGATCGACGAGAACGAGCCCGCGCTTCTCCTTGGGCGGCAGATGGGCGCCCAGCGCCAGCCAGCCGTCGAGCAGGGTGATTCGGCTCTGGAAGTCACCCTCGAAGAGTCGGTGCAGCGCCTCGTAGTCCTCCGGATGCAATTCCATGGCCGACAGACGATCCTGTGGGCGAAACAGCATGCGGACAAGCTTCGGCGAACCGGGATAAAACGCAAGCCCGCCCTTGGGGTTGAGCTCGCGAACGGCGGAAAGATATGGCTTGAGCATTGCGGCGACTGGCGCTGGAAGCTCGGCTTCGATCAGCCGGCCGATACCCTCCCGCCATTCTCCGGTCTTCTGCGCCTCTTCACTCGAAAGATCATAGAGTCCGATCCCGGCATGGGTGTCGAGCACGCGGAAGGCTTTGTCCTTCTGCTCCAGATAGGTGACGAGTCGCGCCACAACGGCGTGCTTCAGGACATCGGCAAAGTTGCCCGCGTGATAGATGTGCCGGTAATTCATAAGCGTTGCCGATGGCCGCGATCAATTGTTGCGATGGATGGCGAATGGGGCTTTGAGCGTCCCTGGCCATGCCATATAGAAAAGCCATGAACGTTGCGAGCCCCGTCAGACAAGAAAAGACCATCGGCCATTCGGTCTGTCCACATGACTGTCCCTCCGCGTGCGCGCTCGACATCGACCTCACGGCCGAGGGTCGGATCGGGCGTGTGCGCGGCGCGGCGGAAAACACCTATACGGCCGGGGTCATCTGCGCCAAGGTCGCGCGCTATTCCGAGCGCATCTACCATCCCGACCGACTCATGGTGCCACAACGCCGGACGAGTGCGAAGGGGGAGGGCCGCTGGCAGGAGATCACCTGGGAAGCGGCACTCGACGAGATCGCCGCCCATTTCGTGAAGGCCGAGCAGAAATACGGCTCGGAGTCGGTCTGGCCCTATTTCTATGCCGGAACCATGGGGCAGGTACAGCGCGACTCCATAGAAAGATTGCGCCACGCCAAACGCTATTCCGGTTTCTTCGGGTCGATCTGCACCAATATGGCGTGGACCGGCGTCTCGATGGCGACCGGAGCCTTGCGCGGCCCTGACCCGAGGGAAATGGCGAAGTCCGATTGCGTGGTGATATGGGGTACCAATGCGGTGGCGACACAGGTCAACGTGATGACCCACGCAGTCAAAGCGCGCAAGGATCGGGGCGCCAAGATCGTCGTTATCGACGTCTACGACAATCCGACGATCAAGCAGGCCGATATGGGGCTGGTGCTGAAACCCGGCACCGACGCGGCGCTCGCTTGCGCCGTCATGCACATCGCCTTTCGCGACGGCTATGCCGACCGTGCTTACATGGCAAAATTCGCTGACGATCCCGCGGGGCTCGAGGCGCATCTCAAAACACGGGGGCCGGAATGGGCCTCGGCGATTACCGGGCTTCCAATAGAGGAGATCGAGGCTTTCGCCAGGCTCGTCGGGACCACGCCCCGGACCTATTTCCGTCTGGGTTACGGCTTCACGCGCCAGAGAAACGGGGCGGTTGCGATCCATGCCGCAGCTTCGATCGCCACGGTGCTCGGCTCCTGGAAACACGAGGGCGGCGGCGCCTTCCATTCCAACAACGACATCTTCAGGCTCGACAAGCGCGAACTCGTCGGCACTGCGCTGCACGATCCGGAAGTGCGCATGCTCGACCAGTCGCAGATCGGCCGCGTGCTGACCGGAGACGCCGAGGCGCTTCGCCATCGCGGTCCCGTGACGGCGCTGCTCATCCAGAACACCAATCCGGTCAATGTCGCGCCCGAGCAGCGGCTGGTGAAGCGCGGCTTCCTGCGCGACGACCTCTTCATTGCCGTGCACGAGCATTTCATGACCGACACGGCGCAACTCGCGGACATCGTCCTGCCGGCTACCATGTTTCTCGAGCATGACGATCTCTATCGGGGTGGCGGCCACCAGCATATCCTGCTGGGGCCGAAGGTCGTCGAGCCGCCGCCGACCGTGCGCACCAATCTTTTCGTCATCGAAGAGCTGGCAAAGCGTCTCGGCGTCGCAGACTGTCCCGGCTTCGGCCTGACGGAACGGCAGCATATCGACCGGTTGCTCGCCAATTACGGCATCGGCTATGACGGGATGAAGGAGCGGAAATGGCTCGATTGCCAGCCGAATTTCGACGAGGCGCACTTCCTCGATGGTTTCGGGCATCCGGACGGCAGATTCCGGTTCAAGGCGGATTGGACAGGCACGCCCGCGCCGAACCGGCCACCGAAGGCAATGGGTCCACAGGGGCCGCATGGTAAGCTTCCGGAGTTTCCCGATCACGTCGACCTCATCGAAGTGGCCGACGAGCGGCATCCATTCCGGCTTGCAACGTCGCCGGCGCGATCCTTCCTCAATTCGACCTTCGCCGAAACTCCGTCCTCGATCCAGAAGGAAGGCCGGCCGGAAGTCATGATTCATGCGGAGGATGCGGCCGAACTCGGTGTCGCCGAAGGCGACGTGGTCAGGCTGGGCAACGGGCGTGGTGAAATTCGCCTGCACGCGAAGATCGGTGGCGGCGCCCGTCGCGGCGTGGTCGTCGCCGAAGGCCTTTGGCCGAACAGCGCCCACTTGGACGGGGAGGGGATCAACGTTTTGACCGGTGCCGATGCCGTCGCACCCTATGGCGGCGCTGCATTCCATGACAACCGGGTCTGGATGCGCCGGGCCTGACCGGTCCACTCTTCTGAAGGATTCTCCATGGTCAAGAATACAGACCCGCGCTTCCGGATCATCGACCGCAAAACGCTCTGGGATGGTTTCATCAATCTCGAGCAGATCACGCTCGAACAGGAAATGTCCGACGGCAGCACCGCCCGCCTGGTGCGTGAAGTGCACGACCACGGCCGTGCCGCAACGATCCTGCTCTTTGACCCGGAGCGGCAGGTGGTGGTTCTCGTTCGCCAGCTTCGCCTTCCCGTCTTCCTGCAGGGGGAGACGGGATACCTTCTCGAGGCACCGGCCGGTCTCCTTGACGGCGAAGCCCCGGAAGTTGCGATCTGCCGCGAGGCGATGGAGGAAACCGGCTACCGAATCGAGAGCGCGATGCACCTCTTCGATGCCTATATGAGCCCCGGTTCGATTACGGAGCGCACGAGCTTCTTCGTCGGTCTCGTCGATATTTCCAGGAAGGTCGCGGCCGGCGGCGGACTTGCGCAAGAGGGCGAGGACATCGAAGTGCTGGAAATAGCCTTCGAGGAAGCAGTCGCGAAGATCGGCACCGGCGAGATCTGCGACGCCAAGACCATCATGCTGCTGCAATGGGCCATGCTCAACAGGGACTCTCTTTCGAAGTAGCGCTCCGGGCAATTCGCGTTGAGGTCCACGGTGGCGAGCGTGGGGAAGCGACGAGCTTTCCTACATCACGGGTGAAATCAGCATACCCGTTGCCTCTCGAATGGCATGGCTTACCGCCCGGCCGGCTTGCATCCGCACCTTGCCTTCGGCCACGAGGCGAAGCGCCATCGGGTAGGTCGCGTGCTCGACGGTCAGGACGCGTGCGGCAAGCGAATCTGCCGTGTCGCCGGACATGACCGGCACGGCCGCCTGTGCGACGATCGGCCCATCGTCCATGCCCTCAGTCACAAAATGCACGGTACAGCCTGCGATCCTCATTCCGGCATCGATCGCTCGCTGGTGTGTGTGAAGCCCAGGGAAGAGCGGTAGCAGAGACGGGTGGATATTGAGGATCCTGCCCTCGTAGCGCTGGATGAAGGCCGCAGAAAGAAGGCGCATGTAGCCAGCGAGGCAGATGATATCAGGTTGAAGCCGGTCGAGTTCGTCGACGATCGCCGCCTCGTGCGCTTCCTTGCTCGCAAAATCCCTGCGAGCAAAGGAGAAGGTCGGAATGCCCAGTCCGGCCGCCTTGTCGAGACCACCCGCATCCACCTTGTCGGCGACGACTGCAATGATGTCCGCCGGAAAATCCGCTGCCGCGGCAGCCTTTGCCAGCGCGATCATGTTGGAGCCGCCGCCCGAAATGAAGACCACGACCTTCTTCCTGCCGGTCGCCATGTTCATAGGGTCACCATGCTCATCGGGTTACCATGCTCATATGGCGAGATTGCCTTTGTAAATCGTACCTGGCGCATCCTCGGAGCGTGACACCATGCGGCCGAGGGTGAAGACCGTTTCGCCTTCGCGGGCAAGCACCGCGGCGACCTTTTCAGCCTCACCCGCTGAAACGACCGCGATCATGCCGACGCCGCAGTTGAAGGTACGCAGCATCTCGTTGGCTGCAACGCCGCCGGTCTTTGCGAGCCAGGAGAAAACGGCCGGCGGCTTGATGGCATCGAGGTCGATTTCGGCGGCGAGAGGCTTCGGCAGCACGCGCGGAATGTTCTCGGGGAAGCCGCCGCCGGTGATGTGGGCCAGCGCCTTGATTGCGCCCGTCTCGCGAATCGCTTTCAGAAGCGGTTTCACATAGATGCGCGTAGGCGTCATTAGGAGGTCGGCGACCGTGCCGTCGCCGAAAGGCGCCGGCGCATCCCAGGCAAGTCCGGAAAGGGAGACGATCTTGCGCACCAGCGAGTAACCGTTCGAGTGGACGCCGGAGGAGGAGAGCCCAAGAATGACGTCGCCCTCAGCGATGTTGCCGGCCGGCAGAAGCTGACCTCGCTCCGCAGCGCCGACCGCGAACCCGGCAAGATCGTAGTCGCCACCGGAATACATGCCCGGCATCTCGGCCGTCTCGCCGCCGATCAGCGCGCAGCCGGCCTCGCGGCAGCCGGCGGCAATCCCTGCGACAATTGCTGCTCCCTGGTCGGGATCCAGCTTGCCGGTCGCAAAATAATCCAGGAAGAACAGCGGTTCGGCTCCCTGCACGACGAGATCGTTCACGCACATGGCGACGAGGTCGATACCAACCGTATCGTGCTTGCCGGCGTCGATGGCGATTTTGAGCTTTGTGCCGACGCCGTCATTTGCGGCGACAAGGACCGGATCGCTGAAGCCGGCGGCTTTCAGGTCGAAGAGACCACCGAAACCACCGATCTCGCCGTCTGCGCCTGGGCGCCGTGTCGAACGAACATGCGGCTTGATCTTTTCGACCATCAGATTGCCGGCATCGATATCCACCCCCGCATCGCTGTAGGTGAGGCCGTTCTTTCCCGACTGGCTCATGCTCGTTCTCCAGGGCTCGTCGCTTATTGCGGATGCGATTGGCACGGGGAAGCAAGGAGTGCAAGCGCGGAGGCGCGCCCAATCCCGATTTTTCGCGATTTTGCCTGGGTCAGCGCTTACCTCCGGCCACAGACCGTTCAACTTGCGAGCGCTGCCGGACTTGACCTCGGCGCGTCGCAAGCCCTATCTCGTCGGAACGAACGAGGCGAAAGGGTGCGGTATGCCGCGCGCAACGGGGGCGGTCATGGGCGATCGGGTCAGCAGCAGGGGACTTCAGCGCCAGCTCTTTTTCTGGCTGCTGGTGCTTGTCGGCTTCATTGCGTTTTTGCTGGTTTTCAGTTCCATTCTCCTGCCGTTCCTGGCCGGTATGGCGCTCGCTTATTTCCTCGACCCGGTCGCCGATCGCCTTGAACGGCTGGGCCTGAACCGGCTGATGGCAACGATCGCGATCCTCGTCGCCTTCGTCGTCGTGCTGGCGCTATCGCTGATGATCATCGTTCCGTTGGTCTTCACGCAGGCCGCCGAATTCATCGAGAAGATGCCGGGATATATCACCAAGCTTCAGGCGTTCCTGACCGACAGCCAGACCACGCTTTTGCCGGATTGGCTCGCTGGCCAGATGGCGACCATCAAGCAAAACTCGGCCAAGCTTCTGGAGCAGGGCGCAAGTTTCCTCGGCTCGCTGTTCCAGCAGATATGGAACTCCGGGATGGCGCTGCTCAATATCCTTTCCCTTTTCGTCATCACTCCCGTCGTCGCTTTCTACCTGTTGCTCGACTGGGATCGTATGGTCGATAGGGTCGATAGCTGGATACCACGCGATTACGTCGAGGTGGTGCGGCAGATCGCCCGCGACATGAATGCGAGCATTGCCGGATTCGTTCGTGGGCAGGGCTCGCTCTGCGTGATCCTCGGCCTTTATTATGCAATTGGGCTGACATTGGTCGGCCTCAATTTCGGTCTCCTGATCGGCCTTTTCGCCGGTATGATCAGTTTCATTCCCTATGTGGGATCGCTGGTCGGCCTCGTGCTCGCACTCGGCGTCGCGCTCGTTCAGTTCTGGCCCGATTACATCTGGATTCTCCTGGTTCTCGCCGTCTTCTTCAGCGGCCAGTTTCTCGAAGGCAATATTCTTCAGCCGAAGCTGGTCGGCAGAAGCGTCGGCCTTCACCCGGTCTGGCTGATGTTCGCCCTTCTTGCATTCGGTGCGCTTTTCGGCTTTGTCGGTCTTCTCGTGGCGGTTCCTGCGGCGGCGGCCATCGGCGTGCTTGTCCGCTTCGGCATCCAGCGGTACCTTGCTAGCGACCTCTATCACGGGCATAGAGCAGCCGTTCGCAAGGAGCCGGAGAGCCACGGCTAGAGCGGGATGAGGAAAAGTGTGTGCGGTTTTCCGCCCGCATCCCGCTCTGATCTTTGGAATGAATCACGTTTGATGATCTTGGGCCGCGCCTGAGGTCATGTGGTTGCGCACGGGTAAAGCATGAAGAGACCTCTGTCGGAACAATTGCCTTTAGCCTTTGGCCATGCGCCCGCTACCGGTCGCGACGACCTGCTCGTGTCCGATCGGCTGAGCGCGGCCATTTCCATCGTCGATCACTGGCCCGCATGGCCGTCGCCCGTGGTGATCATCTGCGGTCCGGTGGGTTCCGGCAAATCGCACCTGGCCGGCATCTGGCGCGAAAAGGCCGGGGCGGAGCCGATACATCCCGTTGCCGGTTCGGACGCCGCGGATATCGCCGCAGAGAAACCGGTACTTTTCGAGGATGCCGACCGGCAAGGTTTCGATGAGGCCGCTCTCTTCCATGTCATCAACAGCGTGCGCCAGAACGGCACGGCGCTGTTGATGACGTCGCGGCTGTGGCCGATGTCATGGCCGGTGGAGTTGCCTGACCTGAAGTCGCGCCTGAAGGCTGCCACCGTCGTCGAAATCGGCGAGCCGGACGACGAGCTGCTGATGCAGGTGCTCACCAAACTCTTTGCCGACCGCCAGCTTTTCGTCGACGAGCGCCTGATCGGCTACATCGTGGCGCGCATGGAGCGCTCGCTGGAGGCGGCGCAGACCATTGTCGAACGGATCGATCATCTGGCGCTTGCGCGCGCAACGCGGCCGACCCGTGCTCTGGCCGCGGAAGTGCTGGAGGCGCTTGCGGATACGAGCCTCCCCGATTGACTGTCACAGTTCCGTCGTCAAAGTGGGATAGCTGGTTCGTTTGGAGTAACAGGGTCTTATAGGCATGGACAACGCGACGTCTGCAATCACGGAAAGCGAGCCGCCGGCCGAGCCGAAGCGTGAGGCGCCTGTCGAGCAACCGGACCTTCTCACGAGCCCCGAGCGCTTCGTCAACCGGGAATTCTCCTGGCTTCAGTTCAATCGCCGGGTCCTCGAAGAGACGTTGAACACCGCGCATCCGCTCCTGGAACGCGTCCGCTTCCTGTCGATCTCCGCCGCCAATCTCGATGAGTTTTTCATGGTCCGTGTCGCGGGCCTTGAAGGCCAGGTGCGATCTGGGCTTTCGCTGCGAAGCCCGGACGGAAGGACGCCGGCGGAAACGCTGGAAAGCATTCTGACGGAAGTCGACAATCTGCAGATGGAGCAGCAGGCCTCGCTTGCCGTCCTGCAGCAATATCTCGCCAAGGAAGACATCCTCATCGTCCGTCCGGCTTCGCTTTCCTCACAGGATCGCAACTGGCTCGCGAACGAATTCGACCAGGCGATCTTTCCGGTTCTGACGCCGCTTTCAATCGATCCGGCACACCCGTTCCCGTTCATTCCCAATCTCGGCTTCTCTATCGGCCTTCAACTCGTCAGCAAGACGGGGCGCGACCCGATGACTGCGCTCCTGCGTCTGCCGGTGGCGCTCGATCGTTTCGTTCGCCTGCCGGACGTCAAGAACGTCATCCGCTACATCACCCTCGAAGATGTCGTCAGCCAGTTCATCGACCGGCTCTTCCCAGGATACGAGGTGAAGGGTTCGGGCACGTTCCGCATCATCAGGGACAGCGATATCGAAGTCGAGGAAGAAGCCGAAGACCTCGTGCGTCTTTTCGAGACGGCGCTCAAGCGTCGCCGTCGCGGTTCGGTTATCCGCATCGAGACCGATTCCGAAATGCCGGCTTCCTTGCGCCAGTTCGTCGTGCAGGAACTCGGTGTTCCGGATAACCGCGTCGCGGTGCTGCCCGGCCTGCTTGCGCTCAACACGCTTTCGGAGATCACCAAGGCGCCGCGCGAGGATCTGCGCTTCGAGGCTTACAACCCGCGCTTCCCCGAACGGGTGCGCGAACATGCGGGCGACTGTCTTGCCGCCATCCGCGAAAAGGACATGGTGGTTCACCACCCCTACGAATCCTTCGATGTCGTCGTTCAGTTTCTGTTGCAGGCGGCGCGCGATCCGGACGTGCTTGCGATCAAGCAGACGCTTTACCGAACCTCGAACGACAGCCCGATCGTGCGCGCGCTGATCGACGCCGCCGATGCCGGCAAGTCGGTGACCGCGCTTGTCGAGCTCAAGGCGCGGTTCGACGAGGAGGCAAATATCCGCTGGGCGCGAGACCTCGAACGCGCCGGCGTCCAGGTCGTTTTCGGCTTCATCGAATTGAAGACCCACGCCAAGATGTCGATGGTCGTGCGCCGCGAGGAAGGCAAGCTCAGGACCTACTGCCATCTCGGTACCGGCAATTACCATCCCGTCACGGCGAAAATCTACACCGATCTGTCGTTCTTCACCTGCAACCCGGTGATTGCCCACGACATGGCGAACATCTTCAACTTCATCACCGGCTATGGCGAGCCGGAGGGAGGCATGAAGCTTGCCGTCTCCCCGCATACGCTGCGTCCGCGCATCCTCAAGCACATCGAAGAGGAGATCGGCCATGCTCAATCCGGTCGTCCGGCGTCGATCTGGATGAAGATGAACTCCCTCGTGGATCCGGAGATTATCGATGCGCTCTACAAGGCAAGCGGTGCAGGCGTCGAGATCGATCTCGTCGTGCGCGGCATCTGCTGCCTCAGACCGCAGGTGCCGGGGCTCTCCGACAACATCCGCGTCAAATCCATCGTCGGCCGCTTCCTCGAACATTCGAGAATTTTCTGTTTCGGCAACGGACATGGGCTTCCATCGGAGAATGCGCTTGTCTATATCGGCTCGGCGGATATGATGCCGCGCAATCTGGATAGGCGGGTGGAGACGCTCGTTCCCCTTATCAACCGCACTGTGCACGAACAGGTTCTTTCGCAGATCATGCTGGGCAATCTCATCGACAACCAGCAGAGCTACGAAATTCTTCCGGACGGCACCTCTCGTCGGATGGAAGTCGGCAAGGACGCCGAGCCGTTCAACGCGCAGCATTATTTCATGACCAATCCGAGCCTTTCGGGTCGGGGTGAGGCTTTGAAATCCAGTGCACCGAAGCTGATCGCCGGCTGGAAGGGCGGCTGGCGCGAGTAAACGGAATTGCATGGTCGAATCTGAAGCGCAGGGGCGTCTGCCCGGTATCCGCCCGGTCTCCGTTGTGGATATCGGTTCCAACTCCATTCGTCTTGTCGTCTATGAAGGGTTGAGCCGTTCGCCGGCGATGCTGTTCAACGAGAAAGTAATGTGCGGCCTCGGCAAGGGGATCGATGCCACCGGCCGCATGGAGGAGGAAAGCGTGGCAAGGGCGCTAAGGGCGCTGCATCGCTTTCGTGCGCTCTCGAACCAGGCGCGAGCGACCAAAATGTATGTGCTGGCAACCGCGGCGGCACGGGAGGCCACCAACGGCGCGGCCTTCATAGAAAGAGCGGAAGCCATCCTCGGCGAAAAGGTGAAGATCCTGAGCGGTGAGGAAGAGGCCTATTATTCGGCCATGGGGATCGTCAGCGGTTATCACGAGCCGGACGGTGTGGTCGGGGACCTCGGCGGCGGTTCGCTCGAGCTTGTCGATGTAAGCGGCAAACGTATCGGCAAAGGCATAACCCTGCCGCTGGGCGGCATTCGTCTGTTCGAACACTCGAGCGGCTCGCTCAGCAGGGCGCGAACCTGGGTTCGCAAGTTCATGAAGGATGCCGAGGTCCTGAAGAAGGGGACCGCACGCACGTTCTATGCCGTGGGCGGAACGTGGCGAGCGATCGCCAAGCTGCATATGGAGATGCGCAACTATCCGCTGCATATGATGCAGGGCTACGAGATCCCCTATGACGAGGCAATGGCGGTTCTTGCCGAAGTGATCGAGCCGAAGAACGTCAAGCCATCCGCCTATGCAACGATCTCCAAGAGCCGCAGGGCACTCTTGCCCTTCGGCGCGGTGACGATGCAGGAGGCGATCTCCATCATGAAACCCGAGCGCATCTCTTTCTCCGCGCTCGGTGTCCGCGAGGGATATCTTTTTTCGCTGCTTCCCGAAAAGGCGCGCCAGCAGGACCCGCTGCTGACGGCTGCCAATGAAATCGCCATTCTTCGCGCCCGCTCGCCCGAGCATGCGCGCGAGCTCGCCGAGTGGACGGGCCGTCTCGTACCGTTCTTCGGTGTGGAGGAAACGGAGGAGGAAAGGCGCTACCGTCAGGCCGCCTGCCTGTTGGCCGATATCAGCTGGCGGGCGCATCCGGACTATCGCGGCCTGCAGGCGTTGAATATCATTTCCCACTCGGCCTTCACGGGAATCACGCATGCGGGGCGCGCCTATATCGCGCTTGCGAACTATTACCGCTTCGAAGGGCCAAACGACGATGGCGCCACCAGCCCGCTCACGGCCATCACGACGCCGCGCCTCCTCGAACTCGCAAAGCTCCTGGGTGGGTTGTTGCGCGTCGCCTATCTCTTTTCGGCTTCCATGCCGGGGGTAGCGCGCCATCTCACGCTTAGACGGTCCACGAAGCCCGATATCGATCTCGAATTCGTCGTCCCGGCAGCCTATGCCGATTTCGAAGGCGAACGCCTCGACGGCCGGCTCCAGCAGCTCGGTAAGCTGACGGGCAAGAAACTCGCTTTCTGCTTCGAGCGCTAGAAATCGCGAAAAACGCTAGCATCTTTCGCGCGGGAATCTGCCTCATCCGCCTGCCGACACGTTCTCCCCGCACGCGGTTGCATGCGGGGAGAGGGTGGCGCGCCAGGCAACACGCGCGGCAACCGACCGCTCACTCCGCCTTCAGGAAATCGCCGGCTTCGAGCAGCACGAACTCGTTGTCATCCGCCCTGTCGAGCGAACGGCCGGCGGAGAATGGCAGGTTGTTGTCGTTGCCGACGATGATATGCGTCGCGTCCACCCGGTCGACATTCTCGATCGTGACGAAGGGCATGTCGTAAAAGCCTTCGCCTCCACCCTGGCGCTTGCGATTGTCCGGATCGGCGATTTTCAGGAGATCGATGTAACCGATCTTGCGCACGGCCCCGCCGACATTCTCGTCATCCATTGCGATTTTGTAGATCCGCTTCACCTTCGATCCGACTGCGAAGCAATCCGGCTGCGGGTTCTTCGGATCTGCGCAGGCCTTGTCGACCGTGCCGGCGCCGTTGTCGCGCTCGATGACCAGCGCGGTTTTCTCGTCGAGCATGTTGAAATCGCCGATCGCTTCACCGCCCTCGGCGAGGGGATAAAGCCAGCTGCGTCCGGTCCAGGCCTTGCTTGCGGCATCGAGTTCGATGATCCGCAGTGCAGGCCGGCCGTCCGCCTGTTCTACGGATTCGCTGTCCGCCCAGATCGGGCCCTCCAGCAAACCATAGAGTCTCGTACCGTCCTTCGAAAGTGCAAGCCCTTCGTAACCACCGGAACGCTTCAGATTGAACGCGGGCGCCTTTTTGGAGGGATCCCCCTGCAGTGTCAGCGCCGGATTGTCGGGCGAAACCACGGGCTCGCCATCGACCATCGTTGCGATGACATCGGTGAGCTTGCCGGCCGTGTCGAACTTCAGAATATAGGGGCCGAATTCTTCTCCGACCCAGAAACCGTCTGCGACCGGTTGGATGGATTCGACGTCGAAGTCGCCGCCGGTCAGATAGCGGGTGGCCGATCCTTCCATGACGATGGGGAAGGGGGCTTTGTGGTCCGGATCGGACATGAACAGGGTCTTCAGCGCCTGCACCTTGCCGGCTTCCCAGTCGATCCTGAGATGGTGCAACATCAGCATTGCGTCGGTCGAGTTGAGCTTGTTCCCGAAGCCGTTGTCCGACAGGCTCCAGAACGTGTCGTCCTCCATTGCCTTGATTCCAGAGAAGCCCTGCATCGGCTGCCCGTTTAAGGGGAGCGACAGACCGGTTGGGCGAACGCCATCCTTGCCCCCGACGCTGCCGAGCTCCACGGCGCGCTTGCGGTCGGCGGTCGCGAACTTGCCCGAGGTCTTGAGGTAGTCCGCAGCGTTGGCCGGCGCGGCGATGATCGTATTGGCGGGAAGGATCGCATGCGCCTTGAGCGTTGCAGGAAAGACCTTTTCCTCGGCAAGCGCGGCGCTCGACGCCAGCAGTATCAGCGCCATAGCGGCAAGGATGGATTTCGTCATTGGTTCACCTCGGGTTGGAGTTCAGATCACCCGATAGGCGGCTTCGATGACAGCTGTTTGATGTTTGTTTTACAGCGAGGTGAAAGCCTCGGTGCCTGCACTGACAACGGGCTGGTCTTCGCGTCCGTTGCTGGCCGGCCTATCGGTCGCAAGCGAGAGGACCGCGAGCCTCTGGCCGCGGCCCTTGACCTCGTGTTCGCCGAGATCCTCGCAGCGCACGAAAACGGGCGTGCGCAAGCGGCGAAGCAGATCGGCCGAGATCAGAACCTGGCGGTCGAGGGTTCGGCACAGGCCCTCGAGGCGCGCCGTCGTATTCACCGTATCGCCGAAATAGGTGATCTTGTGCCGGTCGACGCCGATCTCCGCGGCAACGATCGTGCCGCCATGCAGGGCGGCACGCAGGCGCGGCACCTCGCCATAGGTTTTTTGCCAGCGGTGTACGTCGGCTTCGATCTGTTCCAGGATGTCGAACACGCAGCGGATGCAGGCCGCGTGGGCAATGGCGCGATCGTAAGGCCAGGTGATCACGGCAGCGTCGCCGACATAGTCGTCGATCGACCCGCCATGGCGAAGGACGGGATCAGCCATGGCAGCGAACAGCTTGCCCAGATATTCCTGCATGCGCAGGTCGCCGAAGCGCTCGGCGAGCGATGTCGATCCGGCGAGGTCGATGAAAAGAAATACGCGCTCCTCCTGCACCGGCTTGCGGTATCGGCCGGTCAGCAGGCTCATGAAAACGTCGCGGCCGAGCAATTCGCGCACCCGGAGCACGAAAATGATCGGACCGGATGTCGCCAGCGCGTACACCAGCACGTTCAGTGATGGCAGCATCGCGTCGCTCGCGCTTTCGCGCATGGCGCCGGCGACATGCAGAAGCAAACCGGCCGCTGCGTATCCGACGTTGCAGAATACGAAGTAAACGGCCAGCGACGAGAGGAGAAACGCCGGTGTCGGCGAGCCGTGAATCCGCCGGTAAAGGCGCCGGAAGATGATGTGCCTTTCGAAGGCGACGATAGGCATACACATGAAGAGCGCATAGGTGGCGCCAATCAATCCGCCGCCGCCGTAGACCACCCACGCATAGGCCATGCCACTGCCGGCAACGACGAGCAGCAAAAGAATGATCTCGAGCGTGGAAAATCTCCAGCGCATGCCGATAGCCTCGAAACGTCAGGATGACATCAGGCGTCGAGGCGCCGGCTTCAACCGCCGATTTCCATCGCCTCGACTTTTTTGTCGACGAAGCGCAATGCCACCTCGCCATTGATGAGCTTCAGCGCCGTCTCGCCGAAGAGTTCGCGCCGCCAGCCCTTGAGTGCGGCGACGTCGGCGCTGTCCCCCTCTGCTGCGATCTTTTCGAGATCGTCGCTGTTGGCGATAATCTTGGCCGCGACTCCCTCCTTCTCGGAGGTGAGTTTCAGAAGCACTTTCAGCAGCTCGCTCGCTGCCGCCACGCCCTCCGGCGCGTGGTTTTGGCGCGGCAGGCGCGGCAGTTCGGTTTTTGGGATCGCCAGAGCCTCCCCGACCGCCTCGACGAGGGCCGTGCCCGCGCTTGACCGTTCCCATCCCTTGGGAATGGTCCTGAGGCGGCCGAGCGCCTCCGAATCCTTCGGCTGCTGCTGCGCGATCTCGTAGATCGCGTCGTCCTTGATAATTCGCCCGCGCGGCACGTTGCGGGCGCGCGCCTCGCGTTCGCGCCAGGCCGCTACTTTCTGTAGGACCGCGAGTTCGATCGGCTTTTTCACCCGCATCTTCAGCCGCTGCCAGGCATTGTCCGGATGGAGGTCGTAGGTTTCGCGGTTTTCGAGGATCGCCATTTCCTCTGCGAGCCAGGAGGAGCGGCCTTCGCGTTCCAACTCCTGAACGAGGTAGTGGTAGATGTCCCGCAGATGGGTCACGTCGGCCAGCGCGTAGTCGAGCTGCTTGTCGGTGAGTGGTCTGCGGCTCCAATCCGTGAAGCGCGACGACTTGTCGATCTGCTCGTTCTTGATTCGGCTGACGAGCTGGTCATAGGAGACGCTGTCGCCGAAGCCGCACACCATGGCGGCTACCTGCGTGTCGAAGAGCGGATGCGGAATGAGATTTCCGAGATGGTGAATGATCTCGATGTCCTGTCTGGCGGCATGAAACACCTTCACGACATCGGCATTGCCCATGAGCGCGAAGAAAGAGGCAAGGTCGATTCCCGGCGCCATCGGGTCAACGATGACGGCCATGTCCGGGCTCGCCATCTGAATGAGGCACAGCTCCGGCCAGAACGTCGTTTCGCGCAGGAACTCCGTATCGATCGTAATATAGCTTGAACTGGCCAGCTCTCTGCAGGCGGCCTCAAGATCTGCTGTCGTTTGAATCATCGGGCTTTAAATCACTGTGGCAAAAATGCTGCTTAGAACTTTCCGTGTACCGTTTCACGGCATCCGTCACAATCGAAATTGTTTGACGATCCGGGCGAAATCGTCAGGCGACCCGGAAATAAGCCGCCATGCCGGTCTTTTGATGTTCGATGATATGGCAATGGAAAAGCCAGTCGCCGGGATTGTCCGCGACCAGTGCCAGCTGCGCCTGTTCGTCCGGCAGGAGCAGGATGGTGTCGGTCGGCGGCGGCAGCACGGTGCGCTTGTTCGCGGCGAGGACGCGGAAGCTCAGGCCGTGCAGATGGATGGGATGGGCGTGCGGAGTGCGGTTCGCGATCTCGAGCACATAGCTTTTCCCAAGTTTGAGTTCCTCGATCGGCGCGACCGGATCGGGCGTGTCGCCCGGCCACGGGACCTTGTTGATCGCCCAGAACGTATAGCCGAGCGTGCCGCAGATTGAAGTCGACACACCCTGCTCCGCCGTTGCGGTCAGATCGATCGGGATACGCCTGGCCGTGGAAAGGTCGGCCTCGGCGACTGGGTTAGGGGGCAGGGGGTTGATGTCCCTGAGATCACGCTTCAGCGAGGCGCCGACTGCTCGGAAAGTCGCAATGGTCCAGGGGCTGGAGCCGCGGGAATTGTCGAGAGTCGCCCGGCTCTCCTCATTTTCCGGCATGCGAAGCGCAAGGTCGACACGCTGCCCGGGGCCGATATCCAGCCGGTCCAGCGCGAAGGGCATTTCGACCGGATTGCCGTCGAGCGCGATCACCTTGGCCGCCGCGCCTTCGAGGCCGATGCTATAGATGCGCGTGACGTCGGTGGCGGCGATTCTCACCCGGACGAGCCCGCCGGCCGGAGCGTCGTAAACCGGTTCCCGCTGCCAGTTCGCGGTTCTTACCGTGCCATAGGTGCCGCCGCGCGCCGCATCGCGCGGTTTGAAAGGGGCGATGAATGCGCCGCTTGCGTTTAGCCGCCAGTCCCTGAGATTGAGGACGATCTCGGCATCGAAGGCCGGATCCTTCGGGTTCTCGACGACGATCACGCCGGTCAGGCCGCTCCCCATCTGCATCAGCGTGTTGCAATGCGGGTGATACCAGAAGGTGCCGGCATCGGGCGGCGTGAAGAGGTAGTCGAAGCCCTCGCCGGGATAGACATAGGGCTGCGTCATTTCCGGTACGCCGTCCATCGCATTGACGATCCTCAAACCATGCCAGTGGACCGTCGTCGGCTCATCGAGACGATTGATCAGTCGCGCCGCATAAGGCTCGCCCTTGCGCATCCTGAGGACCGGCGGCACGCCGGAGCCTGCCGTTCCGCTAAGATCATAAGTCATGAGACGGGGCGTGGTGCCGCCGGTTGCGATCCGCGCCTCGGTAAAGCGCGCCGTCAGGATCTGCGGATCGGGCGCCCCACCGGCCTTCGCGGCAAGACCCGCGCCGAGCGCGAAAGCGCCGCCAAATGCGGCTGAAGCCTGGAGAAACATTCTGCGGTCGAGCATCGGCATCTTTGCTGGTTTGTCCCGTAGAAGGGGAGGGCGCGCGGCTAAGCACTTCGCCTTTCAAAAAGCATCGGCCCGTTATTAAACCTGATTTTCAGTTTCAGCAATTCGAGGTTGCGCCATGCCTTGAGCAGAAGGATCACGGCTCTTTTCGCGCGTGGCCGCCGGCAAGCTTGTTGAAGAAGGACGATGTGCGAAGGAGATTGCGAAAGCGCATCGACCGTTCCTCGGTTGGAACCGGCTTACGCGCAGTCATGCGCAAGAGTGTGTAGAGCATGAAAGCCCCCAGGATCGCGGCCGTGTAGATGAAAAGCACCTGCGGGGCGAATATCTCGAGCAGGAAGGATGCGAAGAGCGGCCCGATAATAGCTCCGAGCGACCAGAAGAAGAGCATGCCTGCCGAAACCAGCGCATGCTGGCCTTCAGCCGCATGGTCGTTGGCTTGTGCCGAGCATAGCGAAAATAGCGGCATAGCGAAGGCGCCGAAGGCAAAGATACCGGCGAAGTTCAGCCACTCGTCGCTGCCGGCGCCGAAGGCGAGGAAGAGGCCCGCAAGCAGGGAGCCGAAGGTTGCGAGCAGGATGATCAGCCTGCGGTCGATCCGGTCGGAGTAGTAGCCTAGGGGATATTGCAACACGACGCCGCCGATGATGCCCGCGCTCATGAAGGTCGCGATTGCCGTTACCGAAAGCCCGATCTCCTGCGCATAGATCGGGCCGAGCGAGCGGAATGCGGCATTGGTCAGGCCCACGACGATGCAGCCAATGGTGGCCAGCGGCGAGATGTTCCAAAGCGTCTTGACGTCGAATCGGATCGCTTCCGGAGTGACCGGGCTCGATCTGTCGGCGAAGGAAATCGGCACGAGCGAGAGCGTCAGCGCCATGGAAATGATCGCAAAGAGCTCAAACCCGCCGATGCCGATGCCGGGTATGGCGTATTGCGCCGCTGTGACCGAACCGAGATCGACCAGACGGTAGACCGACAATGTGCGTCCCCTGTTGGCGTTGGTGACGCTGGCATTCAACCAGCTCTCCACCGTGGCGAAGAGGCTTGCGAAGCAGATCCCGGCGACGAGTCGCATCAGGAACCAGAACCAGGGATCGATAATGAGAACCATGGAGATCGCGGCAGCCGAGGCTATGGCCGCCATTGCCGAAAAGGTGCGGATGTGACCGATCGCGCGGAGGATGCGGGTGACGTAGATGCAGCCGATCGCGAACCCGATATTGTAGCCGGCGCCGACCACGCCGATGAGCGAGGTCGAGAACCCCTCGTCCAGCGCTCTCAATGAAATGAAGGTGCCCTGCAGCCCGTTGCCGCCGATCAGTATGCCTGCGGTGACGAGCAGCGGGATGAGCGGGCGGATCTGGGACATGAGGAAGGAGGCATCCGATTGCGGTCGCGACTCGCGCTATACGCGACCCTGTCTCCTGTTTATCCGTGGGCGGCAAACGGGAACAGTAGCAATTTGTGACCTCACGTGTTCAAATTTGCGTTGCCACGCCTGCAGTCATCTTCGAAGGCGGTCAGCTGTGCCGACCGGACCGGCGCTCCTTCCGGCGGCGCGCCGCGGCCTTGACAAAACCGGCGCATCATGCGCTTTTCCGCCCGACTTTGATCATGCCGCCCTGCGCCGTTTGCGACACGCGCGGTCTTAAGCAATTCCGGGACTATATATACGATGCACCGTTACCGCAGCCACACCTGTGCCGCCCTCCGCAAGTCGGATGTCGGCTCCACCGTTCGCCTTTCCGGCTGGGTTCACCGCGTCCGCGATCACGGCGGCGTGCTCTTCATCGATTTGCGCGACCATTATGGCATGACCCAGGTCGTCGCCGATCCGGATTCGCCGGCCTTCAAAGCGGCCGAGACGGTGCGCGGCGAATGGGTCATTCGCGTCGACGGTGCCGTCAAGGCGCGCACCGACGAGACGGTCAACCGGAACATGCCTACGGGTGAGGTCGAGCTTTATGCCCGCGAGATCGAGGTGCTCTCGGCCGCCAAGGAACTGCCGCTGCCGGTTTTCGGCGAGCCGGACTATCCCGAAGACGTGCGCCTGAAATACCGCTTCCTCGATCTGCGCCGCGAGACGCTGCACAAGAACATCGTCAGGCGCACCGAAATCATCGCCGCCATGCGGCGCCGGATGAGCGACATAGGCTTCACCGAATATACGACCCCGATCCTGACGGCCTCGTCGCCGGAAGGCGCGCGCGACTTCCTGGTGCCCAGCCGCATCCACCCCGGAAATTTCTATGCGCTGCCGCAGGCCCCTCAGCAGTACAAGCAGCTCCTGATGGTTGCGGGCTTTGACCGATACTTCCAGATTGCTCCGTGTTTCCGCGACGAGGATCCGCGCGCCGACCGTCTGCCCGGCGAGTTCTATCAGCTCGATCTCGAAATGAGCTTCGTCGAACAGGAGGACGTTTGGGACGCCATGGAGCCGATGATCCGGGCGATCTTCGCGGATTTCGCCGGAGGCAAGCCGGTGACGGACAAGTTCCCGCGCATTCCCTATGACGCGGCGATCCGCAAATATGGTTCCGATAAGCCGGATCTGCGCAACCCGATCGAGATGCAGGAGGTTACGGAGCATTTCGCCGGTTCCGGCTTCAAGGTCTTCGCCAATATGATAGCCTCCAACCCGAAGGTGGAGATCTGGGCCATTCCCGCCAAGACCGGCGGCTCTCGCGCTTTCTGCGACCGTATGAACGCCTGGGCTCAAAGCCAGGGTCAGCCGGGCCTCGGATATATATTCTGGCGCAAGGAAGGCGAGAAGCTCGAAGGTGCCGGTCCGCTCGCCAAGAATATCGGCGAGGAGCGGACCGACGCCATCCGCACGCAACTCGGTCTCGGGGACGGCGACGCCTGCTTCTTCGTTGCCGGGGAACCGGCGAAATTCTACAAGTTCGCCGGCGAAGCCCGCACAAGGGCAGGCGAGGAATTGAACCTCGTCGACCGTGAGCGTTACGAGCTGTGCTGGATCGTGGACTTCCCGTTCTATGAATGGAACGAGGAGGAAAAGCGCGTCGATTTCGCCCACAACCCGTTCTCGATGCCGCAGGGTGGCCTCACTGCTCTTTCGAGCGACGATCTCCTGTCGATCAAGGCTTTCCAGTACGACATGGTGTGCAACGGCTTCGAGATCGCCTCGGGTTCGATCCGTAACCAGTCGCCGGAACTCATGGTGAAGGCTTTCGAGAATGTCGGGCTCAGCCAGGCTGACGTGGAAGAGCGGTTCGGTGGTCTCTACCGCGCGTTCCAATATGGTGCCCCGCCGCATGGCGGCATGGCTTTCGGCATCGATCGCATCGTCATGCTGCTGGTCGGCGCCAAGAATTTGCGCGAAATCTCTCTGTTTCCGATGAACCAGCAGGCTCAGGACCTGCTGATGGGGGCCCCTTCGCCGGCGGAGCCGGCGCAGCTCAGGGAACTGGCGATCCGACCGGTACCGCAGAAGAAGGATTGATCATCCTTGCAGGGAAAACCCGGCGATGAACGCGCCGGATTTTCGCTCGCTTCTAGCCTCACCTCTATGCTTGTCACAGGAATCCAGCCGGGCCACGCCATTGGGCCGCCGAGGAGTCATCCGCTAAAGCATTTCACCGTCAGAAATCCATGCCCGGCGCGGGCGGCATCTGCGGCTGCCCGTCCTTCTTCGGTTTCTCGGCGATCATCGCTTCCGTCGTCACAAGAAGACCGGCGACGGAGGCGGCGTCCTGCAAGGCGGCGCGCACGACCTTTGCTGGGTCGATGACGCCCATTTGAAAGAGATCGCCGAATTCACCAGTCTGGGCATTCCAGCCAAAGGCAAAATCCTCTTTCTCCCGCAACTTCCCGACGATAATGGATCCCTCGGCGCCGGCGTTCTCGGCGATCTGGCGGACGGGTGCCTCGATAGCGCGGCGGACGATCTCGATACCCACGCGCTGATCGTCGTTGGCCGTCGCAAGACCGTTGAGCACGCTGACGACCCGTAGCAGCGCCACGCCGCCGCCCGGCAGGATGCCTTCTTCGACCGCCGCCCGCGTCGCATGAAGGGCATCGTCGACGCGATCCTTCTTCTCCTTGACTTCGATCTCTGTCGAGCCGCCGACGCGGATCACGGCGACACCGCCCGCGAGCTTGGCGAGCCGCTCCTGCAGCTTCTCCCGATCGTAGTCGGAAGTGGTGTCCTCGATCTGCGCCTTGATCTGGGCGACGCGGCCACCGATGTCCGCCTTCGACCCGGCGCCGTCGACGATCGTCGTCGTCTCCTTTTCGACCATCACGCGTTTCGCGCGGCCGAGGATGTCGATCGTCGCGCTCTCGAGCTTAGTCCCGAGTTCCTCGGAGATGACGGTTCCGCCGGTCAGGATCGCGATGTCCTCGAGCATGGACTTGCGGCGGTCGCCGAAGCCGGGCGCCTTGACCGCGGCGATCTTCAGGCCGCCGCGCAGCTTGTTGACCACCAGCGTCGCGAGTGCCTCGCCCTCGACGTCCTCGGCAATGATCAGCAGGGGCTTTCCGGACTGGATGACCGATTCGAGAATTGGGATCATCGCCTGCAGGTTGGAGAGCTTCTTCTCGTGCAGCAGTATGTAGGCGTCTTCCAGTTCCACCCTCATCTTCTCCTGGTTGGTGATGAAATAGGGTGAGAGATAGCCGCGGTCGAACTGCATTCCCTCCACGACTTCAAGCTCGATCTCGGCGGTCTTGGCCTCTTCGACGGTGATTACGCCCTCGTTGCCGACCTTTTCCATGGCTTCGGCAAGGTAGCGACCGATTTCTGCGTCGCCATTGGCCGAAATCGTGGCTACCTGAGCGATCTCGGCGTTCTTGGAGACCTTGCGGGCGTTGGTCCTGAGTTCCCGTACGATCGCCTCGACGGCCAGATCGATGCCACGCTTCAGGTCCATCGGGTTCATGCCTGCCGCCACGGCCTTCGCGCCTTCCCTGACGATTGCTTGCGCGAGTACGGTGGCCGTGGTGGTGCCATCGCCGGCGATGTCGCTGGTGCGCGACGCCACCTCGCGCAGCATCTGCGCCCCCATGTTCTCGAACTTGTCCTCGAGCTCGATTTCCTTGGCGACGGAAACGCCGTCCTTGGTTATCCGCGGCGCTCCAAAGGACTTGTCGATGACGACGTTCCGCCCCTTCGGTCCCAAAGTCACGCGCACGGCGTTGGCCATGATATCCACGCCGCGCAGCATGCGATCGCGGGCATCGCTGGTGAATCTGACTTCCTTGACAGCCATTTATGCCTCCCTCCACACGGAATTATGGAATGTCTCCTGCTTGCACACTGCATATCGGCCGGCAGCGACGGGAAGCAGCGGATACGCGTCCCCGTCGCGTCGATCGCATTCACTCTTCGTCGACGTCGGGTGTCAGTATATCGATCAGCGCCGCAACCCGGCCGGCCGGAAGATGGCGGCCCTCGCCGATCAGGGCCTCATCGTTGTTGACCCAGGCGATTGCTTCGGCAAGTTCGCTCGCGGTGGCGCCTGTCGCGAGAAGCTCGGCCATCAGTGTTTCATCAACAGGGCCGAGGATGGCGGTGATATCCGAATGCTTCAGTCCCATGGCGTCCTCCTTCCGCTTGGTCGGTCGGGAATGCGCATATGTCGGCACGCTGAAAATAGATAGGCGGCCGCTTTCCAGCATCAAGCATCGCATCATAGCATTGATCGCGCGAACGAAGAAAAGCCTGGCGGTAGGGGCCGCCAGGCTCGGTCAGTTCTCGGAAATGGCGCCGCGCTCCTGGCGGGGGTCAGTCGTTCGCCGTGACCTTGACCCCGAGCACGGACGGGATCGTGTTGGGAGCACCCATTGCCGCACCCATGATCATCGGGAAGGGGACCGGTTTCTCCGGCTTGGCGCTGATGGTCAGGCTCTTCGGTTCGTCGAGGAAGGCGTTGACGGCGCTGGTGACCTGGTTCTGAAGTTCCGGCACGTTAAGCTGCGCCATCATGATCGGAACGAGACCCTTCAACGATTGCGCCAGCTGCTCGCCGGTGACGCCCTGCTGGCTGCCGGCGTAGTCGAGCGCCTTTTTCGTAATCGATGCATCATCGAAACGGATCGAGGCGCTGTTGAAGGTCAGCTGCTGCATCAGCCCGAGCATGGCCAGCCCCATCGCCTGGTTGGCTTCTTCCTTGTTCGGGTTGGCTTCTGCCGCTTTCGCGGCCTCCTGCAGCGATCTCATGAATTGCGGTGTGTAGCCGGAGAAGTCCATGGCGATGTTCAGCCGCCCGACATTCGTGAAGTCCAGGGCGTATTCGTCGAGAGCGAGGTTTCCGCTTTCCAGCTCCCAACTGCCCTTCATCGTGACTTCGCCGTCGAGCGTCGTCAGCCCGAGCTGCTCGACCGCATCCTTGGCTTTGGCATCCTCGATTCCAGACAGATCCGCCTTGATGCCGGCGAGCCTCGCGTCGAAGTCGAGGCCCGCATTGTCTTCCTGTCGCGTCAGATTGGTCTCCGTGCGCTCGGCGGTGAAGACGTCCTTGCCTTTGACGCTCACGGTCATCGGGCCCGTGCCGGCCGTTTCGTAAAGCAGAATGTCCTCGATGGTGGTGCCGGACGCCTTGCCCGGAATGGACAGGCCCCCGATCGCGATGTCCTTGACCGAGAAGCTTGCATCCTTCTCGCTGACGGCGATGTCCGGGAAAGAGACGGTTTCGGCATAATAGCCGCCGCCTTCGGTTTCCTCTACGCCCTCGAACGTCACGTCGCCGATGTCGATGGATTTGCCGGGTTCTGCCGCCACCTGCAGCTTCATGCCGGTGACCGTCACCACGTCGCCGTCGGCCTCTGCCGTGTCGTAGCTTACCGAAGAGCCGTTGGGCGTTGTTGCCGCATTGAGCTTCTTCATCATATCCGCACCGTCCAGTGCCATGGCCGGTCCGGCGAGGGAAAAGAGGGCGACGCTGGCCAGCATCAGGCGGACTTTACGCGTATGTATCATTGGAGTTCCCTATGAAAATGCTTTGATTGCGAAAACGTGTGTGGGAGCGCACTCGCCGAGTTGAGTGACCTTACCCGAATGCGTCGACCATGCCGGGACGATACGCAAGCGTAGTTCTGCCGCCAAGTGCAAAACGCGCGGACGCAGGCAGGGGTCAGCCGCCGATGACGTTCTCCACAGTGCGGTCGCCGGGGATTCTTGCCGATGCGCGCCTGTTGAGGTAGCAAGGACACATGGGACAAAGCCTTTTGCCGCCGTCTGGCGGGGACGACAACATTCAACCGGTTGACCTGAAGGCGGCGCTGGAAGAGCGCTATCTCGCCTATGCGCTGTCGACCATCATGCATCGCGCCTTGCCGGATGTCCGCGACGGCCTGAAACCGGTCCATCGTCGGATCATTCACGCCATGAGCGAGATGGGTTTGCGGCCCAATTCCTCGTTCAAGAAATGCGCCCGTATCGTCGGCGACGTCATCGGTAAATTCCATCCGCATGGCGACCAGTCCGTTTATGACGCACTGGTGCGCCTCGCGCAGGACTTCTCTCAGCGCTATCCGGTTGTCGACGGTCAGGGCAACTTCGGTAATATCGATGGCGACAATGCCGCCGCCTATCGTTACACCGAAGCCAAGATGACAGAGGTTGCAGCCCTCCTCCTGGAGGGCATCGATCAGGACGCGGTGGATTTCCGCCCGACCTACAATGAAGAGGACCAGGAGCCCACCGTGCTCCCGGGTGCCTTCCCGAACTTGCTGGCCAATGGCGCTTCCGGCATCGCCGTCGGCATGGCGACGTCGATCCCGCCGCACAATGCGCATGAACTGTGCGATGCGGCGCTCTACCTCATCCGTCATCCCGACGCGCCACTGGAGGCGTTGCTGTTCGATCCGGCCAACCCGCAGCGCGGCGGCATCGAAGGGCCGGATTTCCCGACCGGCGGCGTTATCGTCGAGAGCCGCACCAGCATGATGGAGTCCTATCGGACCGGTCGCGGCGGATTTCGCGTCCGGGCACGCTGGACAGTTGAGGATCTGGGCCGCGGCGGCTTCCAGATTGTCGTGACTGAAATCCCTTACCAGGTCCAGAAGTCGCGCCTGATCGAAAAGATTGCCGAGCTGCTCATCGCGCGCAAGCTGCCGCTCCTCGAGGATATCAGAGACGAATCGGCCGAGGACGTCCGCGTCGTTCTCGTGCCGAAGAGCCGCTCGGTCGATGCCAATATCCTGATGGAATCGCTCTTCAAGCTCACCGAGCTGGAGAGCCGCATTCCACTCAATATGAACGTGCTTTCCATGGGCCGCGTGCCGCGTGTCATGGCCCTCAACGAGGTCCTCAGCGAATGGCTGGCACATCGCCGGGAGGTCCTGCAGCGCCGCTCGCGCCATCGGCTCGCCGCGATCGACAGGCGGCTGGAGATTCTCGGCGGCTATCTCATCGCCTATCTCAACATCGACGAGGTCATCCGGATCATCCGCGAGGAGGACGAGCCGAAGGCGGTGATGATCGAGCGATTCGGGCTCACCGACGTCCAGGCCGAAGCGATCCTCAACATGCGGCTGCGCTCGCTGCGCAAGCTCGAAGAGTTCGAGATCCGCACCGAGTTCGATGCGTTGTCGAAGGAGAAGGCGGAAATCGAAGCGCTGCTCGCCTCCGACGACAAGCAATGGCAGGCGGTTGCCTGGGAAATCGGCGAGGTCAAGAAGAAATTCGCCAAGGCGACCGAACTCGGCAAGCGCCGCAGCACCTTTGCCGATGCGCCCGAGGCGGATGTCGAAGCCATTCAGCAGGCGATGATCGAAAAAGAGCCGATCACCGTGGTCATATCCGAAAAGGGCTGGATCCGCGCCTTGAAAGGACATATCGCGGACACGACTTCGCTCCAGTTCAAGGACGGCGATGCACTAAAGGTCTCGTTCCCGGCACAGACTACGGACAAGATCCTCATCTTCACGACGGGCGGGAAGGTCTACACGCTTGGCAGCGACAAATTGCCGGGCGGGCGAGGCCACGGAGAACCGCTGCGCATCATGGTCGATATGGAAAACGACCAGGACGTGCTGACCGCTTTCGTGCACGATCCGGCGCGCAAGCTCGTCGTCTCGTCCACGGCCGGCAACGGCTTCGTCGTCACCGAGAGCGATATCGTCGCCAATACGCGCAAGGGCAAGCAGGTGATGAACGTCAGCATGCCCGACGAGGCCAAGCTGGTGGTTCCGGTCAAGGGCGATCATCTCGCCGTCGTGGGCGAAAACCGCAAGATGCTCGTCTTTCCGCTGGCACAGGTTCCGGAAATGGCGCGCGGCAAGGGCGTGCGGCTTCAGCGCTACAAGGATGGCGGCATTTCCGACATCCGTTGCTTCTCGATCGCGGAAGGGCTCACCTGGGAAGACAGTGCGGGGCGGGTCTTCACCAAGACGAAGGATGAACTGTTAGAGTGGATGGGTGATCGCGCGGGCGCGGGCAGGGTCGTCCCCAAGGGATTCCCGCGGAGCGGCAAGTTCAACGGATGATCCGCAAAACTATGCGCTTGCAAGCGGAGAGCGTTCGTGGATCAATATTGTTGTAAGCGGATGGTCCCCTCCGTCCCGGAAGCCGCTCTAATGTCCTGCTTGTTCCTTATATCGGCCCCGATTTGAGGGACCATGCGGCGAGATGAACGTAATGACCTCGGCTCTTGACGATACGCTGCTCGCGCTGGCCGATCCGATGCGGCGCCGCATTTTCGAAGTCCTGTTGTCGGGGGAAACGCCCGCGGCGGATATCGCCGCTGCTGTCGGCGTCGAGCAGGATGTCCTTGCGAAGCATCTTGCCGTTCTGGAGACGGCGGGCCTGGTTGCCCGCCGGTGGAAGGGCGGGAAAGAACTCGTCAAGGCCGATCCAGCGCCGCTGGAGATCGCGGCCAAATGGATCGACACCAATCGCGAGCTCTGGGCGATGCAGTCACAGATGCAGCAACCTGCCAGGGATGACGGATCGGCCGAGCAGCGATAGTGGGATTGTGCCTTTGTGTTCGCGTCATCGGTGCAGGTCCCCTCATCCGGACTTCCGCCACCATCGTCCCGCAAGTGGCGAGATCCCGGCAGGGGGGATGAGGAGCAGTCTTATCCCGCAACTTCACAGGCGAGGCGTGCCCTCGCAGCCCTCATCCGTATCTGCCACAGCGAATGGCCGACGAGGGCAAGGATGAGGATCGTGCCGCCGAGAAGGGTTGGGCTCGACGGAGTTTCGGAAAAGACGATCCATACCCAGATCGGTGCCAGAATGGTCTCCAGTAGGTAGAACATGCCGACCTCAGGGGCGGAAAGGTAGCGCGGTCCCGTCGCGAGACAGAAGAAGGCGAGCGGGATCATGACCAGGCCGTTGAAAAGGATATAGGCGGGTTCGGCGATCGTCAGGCCGCCAGCCGGCAAAAGCATGAAGCCGGCAATGGCGGGAAAGATTGCGGTTGTCAGCGGCACGAGGGACATGTCGCGGCCGCTCGCGCGGCTGATGGTGATCGCGGCCGCGAGCAGAAAGGCTGAGCAAGCGGCCATGGCGTCGCCGAAGAGATGCCCGCTTTCGAGCCCGTCGCTGACGATCACGCCAACGCCGACGAGCATGACGCCCATCGTCAGGAAGGTGGCGTTGGAAGGGCGCTCCTTCAGGAAGATCCAGGAGAGGATCGCTGCGAACATGGACGTGAACGCCAGGATGAAGACGACGTTGGCGGTCGAGGTATTGAACACGGCGAGAAGGAAAGTGAAGGAGTTGATGCCGTAGAGAAGGCCGGCGATCAGGCCGGCCTTGCCCGGTATCAGGGCGACGCGGCGGCCGAGCAGATGGTTGATCACCACCCATGTCGCCAACGCAGCGAGAAAGGTGGAGAGGCTGCGCACGGCAAGGATGGACCACACCTCGCCATCTGCCGACCGGATCAGCGGAATGTCAAAGGAGAGCGCAAGGCCGCCGAGGCCGGTAATGGCAAGGCCGCGCCGGTGCCGGTCGGCGTCAGTGGAGGGGGTCAATTTTCAATCCGTGGCGGGTTTGATGGAATCGTGGTCGACAGAATAGCGCTCCCAGCCACGGGCCATAAGGTGCTCCTGCGGCAAAAACTTTGTCTTGTACCCCATTTTGCGCGATCCCTTCACCCAATAGCCGAGATAGACATGCGGGAGGCCGCGTTCCTTTGCCCGGCGGATATGATCCAAAATCATGTAGGTGCCAAGGGAACGTTCGGAGAGAGCCGGATCGAAGAAGGAATAGACCATTGACAGACCGTCGCTCATCCGGTCCGTCAGGGCAGTGGCGATCAGGGGACCTCGCGCCTTGTCATTGATGCCGTCGCCTTCGACCCGCAACCGGTACTCGATGATCTTCGTGTGCACATGGGTATCCTCCACCATCATTGCATAGTCGAGCACCGACATGTCGGACATGCCGCCTTTCTGATGGCGACAGTCGAGGTAGCGCCGGAAGAGATTGTACTGCTCGCTCGATGGCTCGGCCGGATACTCCGCCGATACGATGTCGCCATTGGCGGCAAGCACGCGACGCATAGACTTCGTCGGCGCGAATTCGTTGGCGAGAATGCGCACGGAAATGCAGGCCCGGCAGGTTTCGCATGCCGGGCGGTAGGCGATGTTCTGAGAGCGACGGAAGCCGCCCTGCGTCAGCAGGTCATTGAGCTCCGGCGCCCGCTCTCCCACCATGTGCGTAAATACCTTCCGTTCCATCTGACCTGGCAGATAGGGGCAAGCTGCCGGTGCGGTCAGGTAGAACTGAGGGGACGGTGCGGTCTGCGTGTTCATCGAGCGCGGGGGTCACTCTTCGTGCGGTTGCTCATTGTAATAGCATGGCCGAAGAATGGAAAACGTCAACACACTCGTTCGGCGTAACGGCGCCGTCAATACATATCGCGTCGAACGGCCACCGTGCCGATCAGCAGGTCGTGCAACAGACGGCCGCGGTCGGTGAAGAGGCCTATCAACAGGATCAGCGGCGTCAAAAGCGCATTGGCGATCCAGAATATCGCCAGATGGACGATTGCGGTCAGGAAATCCATGGGCCGGCCATCCGTCCGGGCGATTGCCACGCCCATAATCCTCATTCCCGGGGAAGCCTGTTCGCGGCCGCCGACGGTCATCCCGAAATAGAGCATGGCGACCAGGACGAAGAGCACCGGATAGAGCAAAAAGCCGAGCCCGAGCGTCAGGATGCCGAGGAAGAACACCACGACCGCCGCCGGTATCCACAGCAGCGCGACGATCAGATAGTCGATGATGAAGGCGAATATCCTGCGAGACAGAACGCCCTGGTAGGCGCGCCAATCCTCGCTCGGAAGCCTCAGTTCTTCGTTATGCATGCTCATGCCCGTGCCTCAAATTGTGATCCACCCAAAATATGGGGAGCCAATGCGATAAAACAATGCATATAGGCTCGCAGTCCCGCTGCGCCATCGTCGGGCGGGCGACTGCCGACCTTCATCATCATCTAGCGCTTGGCGAGGATGCGCGCCGTTTCGAGGGCGAAATAGCTGAGGATCCCGTCGCAGCCGGCCCGCTTGAAGGCCAGCAGCGTCTCCACCATCACCCGCTCGCCGTCGATCCAGCCATTGGCTGCCGCCGCCTTGATCTGGGCGTACTCACCGGAAACCTGATAGGCGAAGACCGGCAGGCCGAAGGCTTCCTTCATTCGCCAACAGATGTCGAGATAGGGCAGGCCGGGCTTCACCATCAGCATGTCCGCGCCTTCCTCCACATCGAGTGCTGCGTCGCGTATCGCCTCGGTCCCATTCGCCGGATCGATGTAATAGGTCTTCTTGTCGCCCTTGAGCAGGCCCCCGGTGCCGATCGCCTCGCGATAAGGTCCATAGAAAGCGGACGCGAATTTCGTTGCATAGGACATAATGCCGACATTCTGGTGCCCGGCCGCGTCGAGCACCTCGCGGATCGCGCCGATCCGCCCATCCATCATATCGGAGGGCGCGATGATATCGGAACCTGCCTCCGCCTGAATGACCGCCGCCCTGGCTATTGATTCCACCGTTTCGTCATTGACGATCTGGCCATCGCGCAGGATGCCGTCATGGCCGTGGCTGGTGAACGGATCGAGCGCCACGTCGGTGATGATGCCGATGTCTGGAACGGCTTTCTTGATCGCCCGCGTCGCCTGGTTGATCAGGTTGTCGGCCTTGAGACTGTTCGATCCGGTCTCGTCGCGGAGCGCCATGTCGATACTGGGAAAGGTTGCGATCGCCGGAATGCCGAGATCGGCTGCCTCCTTCGCCGCCTCGACCGCCTTGTCGACGCTCATCCGGTTAACCCCCGGCATTGCATCTATCGGCTCCACGATGCCGCTGCCGGGCACGACGAAGATCGGCCAGATCAGGTCGTCAACCGTCAAACGGTTCTCCTGGACCAGCCGGCGCGTCCAGTCCGCCTTGCGATTGCGGCGCATGCGGCGGTGCCCGGTGATCCTGTCCACAAGATTTGTCCTGTCGTTCATCGCGCCGCGTCCTCTGTCCTGTTCGTGCGTCGAGGCGGTTTATCACGTGCCTTCAGGGGTTGAAAACCCGCCTTGCCCGGAGTCGGCCTGCGTCATTTTCTTCCGCTCGTCAGTGCATCGCAGCGCTTTCCCGTCCTTGGCGCTGGTGGATCGGCGGCGGCCGGCCTATCTTGCCGCCATGCTTCATGATTCTGTTCATGTGCCGAAGCCGTCGCTGACCGAGGTGCTCTTCGCCTGGTTCCTGCGTCTGGTTGCCGTGTCCTGCTTCTGGTTCGCATTGAACTATTGGGCCATGCTCATCGGCTTTTCCCATGGCGGCGCCGGCCGTTTCGATCTTCTGTCGCCGCAGTGGCGCGCGGCCGCCACCACCCTTGCGGTCGTCTATCCGGTTGCCGCCATAGGGCTCTGGCTTCTGGTCTCCTGGGGTCCGGTGGTCTGGGTGGTTGCAGCCGCGGCGGAGATCGCCATGGATAAGTTCTATCCAGGCTTATTTGGCCATCGCCCGCTGCTGATCGTTCTCCACGCATCCGTCGCCATCACCTTCATCCTTTTCCGTGCCGCGCTGCTCTATCAGCGGATGCGCCAGGCGAGGAAGGTAAGGGTTGATTCACCCTGAGACAGGCTCGGCCCGCGGTAAGTACATGTTAAGCCTGCGGTTTAAGTAGAATTTTATACGTATTCGATAGGGTCTCACTCAAGGCGGGAAGACAAACAGACACCGCCAAGCGAAACAGTGAGGCACGAAAATGAACACCAAGATGAAGCCGCAGTTTGTTGCCCCCAGAGACCCGCAGGAAGACACGATCCGTGGTCTCTACATGGAATCCCTCCACCTCGTCGAGCGTCTGCATCGCCGCCTGCTCGACGTCATCAAGGATGAGTTCGACCGTCAGGGTCGCAGCGACGTCAATGCCGTTCAGGCACTCCTGCTGTTCAATATCGGGAATTCCGAACTGACCGCCGGCGAACTTCGCTCCCGCGGCTACTATCTCGGCTCCAACGTTTCCTACAACGTCAAGAAACTGGTCGATCTCGGCCTGATCAACCACCAGCGCTCCCGCGTCGACCGCCGTTCGGTTCGCATCAGCCTTACGGAAGATGGGCAGGAGATCGCGGAAACGGTCGCCAAACTCTATGAGCGCCATATCGGCTCGATCCAGAAGGTTGGCGGCATCGGCAGCGATGAGTTCACCCAGATGAACAAGCTCCTGCAGCGTCTCGACCGCTTCTGGAACGACCAGATTCTGTATCGCCTCTAAGCACAGTCAATGACCTCCAGCCTCGAGGGTCGGGCGCAATCCCTGCGTGTCCGACCCTTGCTGCATTTGCGCGACCTGGTTGCTCCGGCAATGGGTAGGACCGGGGCGACGAGACACGAATTGGCCATATTGCTGTGACAGCGACGCTTGTGTGCGGCAGGTGCGCGATTGTGTCCGGGTGGCGGAAGTCCGCTTCGGGGCTTGCCTGCCGGGGCGGCTCTCGTTGCGGCAACGTGATGCGATCTGAAGGCCGGGGTGGTGCGCAGGTTTGCCTTTGTTAACCATGACCGTGCTAAGGCATGTCGCCCGGAAGCGCACATCGGCTTTCGGGATGCGACTTGCAATGAATGCGAAGACGTAAGGCGCATCACATGATGCGCTTTAGGGCTAGGGCAGCGCGCTTCTGGCGCAATGATACGGTGGGACTATGTCGAAAAAAAACGGAATTGATGCTTTCTCGCGCCGCGCATTTCTGCGTTCGGCCGCAACCTTCGGTGCCGCCGCATGGGCGGGCGCCGCCAGCGCCCAGGATGCGCTGAACGAAATCATCAATTCGCCGCGCCGCGGCTCCTGGGACGACCAGTTCGACGCAAAGGCTTCGCGTACGGCTACGGCGGTACTGTCGAACACGCCAGTCTTCGGCCCCGAAACGATTGCGCTTCTGCAGCAGGCGATCCTGGATTACCAGCAGATCGCAGCCGCCGGAGGCTGGCCTATGGTCAATCCCGCGAGCACCCAAAGGCTCGAACTCGGCGTTAACGATCCTGCCGTTCAGCAATTGCGCCAGCGTCTGATGATCTCGGGCGATCTGCCGCAATCGGCGGGTATTTCCCCTTCCTTCGATTCCTATGTCGATGGTGCTGTCAAGCGCTTCCAGGCACGTCATGGCCTGCCGGCGGACGGCGTCATCGGCGAATACAGCCTGAAGGCTCTGAACGTCGACGCCTCGACCCGGCTTGCCCAGCTCGAGACCAACCTGGTGCGGCTTCAGTCGATGTCGGGCGATCTCGGCCGGCGCTACGTCATGGTCAACATTCCGGCAGCCTATATCGAGGCGGTGGAGAACGGCCGGGTGGCGCTGCGCCATACGGCTATCGTCGGCAAGATCGATCGCCAGTCGCCGATTCTCAATTCAAAGATTTACGAGGTCATCCTCAACCCCTATTGGACGGCGCCGCGCTCGATCATCCAGAAAGATATCATGCCGCTGATGCGTAAGGATCCGACTTATCTCGAGCGCAATGCGATCCGTCTCCTCGACGGCAATGGCAACGAAGTGTCGCCGGAAACCATCGACTGGCAGGCCGAGAAGGCGCCGAACCTTATGTTCCGCCAGGATCCCGGCAAGATCAACGCGATGTCTTCGACGAAGATCAATTTCCATAACGAGCATGCCGTCTATATGCACGACACCCCGCAGCAGGGCCTGTTCAACAAGCTGATGCGTTTCGAATCCTCCGGTTGCGTCCGTGTGCAGAACGTTCGCGATCTATCCACCTGGCTGCTCAAGGAAACGCCCGGCTGGTCGCGCCAGCAGATCGAGGGTACGATCAAGTCCGGCGTCAACACGCCGATCAAGCTTGCCGAAGAGGTCCCGGTCTATTTCACCTATATAACCGCCTGGTCGGCGAAGGACCGCGTCGTCCAGTTCCGCGACGATATCTACCAGCGCGACGGCGCGGCGGAGCTTGCGCTGCAGACGACGACGGGCATCGAGCAATCGGCTGGTCCGATCGACGCGGACGCCTTGCCGCAATAAGCAAAACTTGCATTCTGCCATCGAAAACCGCGCCTTCGTCGAAGGCGCGGTTTTCGTTTTCATGGGGCTGCACCAACCCGGCGCGGCGGATGGCGGAAATGACGCAATCCGCACAGCGGATATTGCTCTCGGCGTGCGAGGAAGCTAAAGAACAGCCACCCTTCAGAGGAGCCTCGAGCCGATGCCTTCACAGCCAAACGACGCTTTCTTCGCCCGCTCTCTCGCTGACAGCGACCCGGACATCTTCAGTGCGATCGAGAAGGAGCTGGGTCGCCAGCGCCATGAGATCGAGCTGATTGCCTCCGAGAACATCGTCTCACGGGCCGTGCTCGAGGCGCAAGGCTCCATCATGACCAACAAATACGCCGAAGGTTACCCGGGAAAGCGCTATTACGGCGGCTGCCAATATGTCGACATCGCCGAGGAACTGGCGATCGAGCGCGCCAAGAAGCTCTTCGGCGTCGGCTTTGCCAACGTCCAGCCGAATTCGGGCTCGCAGATGAACCAGGCGGTTTTCCTGGCGCTCCTGCAGCCGGGCGATACCTTCATGGGCCTCGACCTCAATTCCGGCGGCCACCTCACGCACGGATCCCCGGTGAACATGTCGGGCAAATGGTTCAACGTCGTTTCCTACGGCGTGCGCGAAGACGATCACCTCCTCGACATGGATGACGTTGCCAAGAAGGCGCGCGAGCATAAGCCGAAGCTGATCATCGCGGGCGGAACGGCCTATTCCCGGATCTGGGACTGGAAGCGCTTCCGCGAGATCGCCGACGAGGTTGGCGCCTGGCTGATGGTCGACATGGCTCATATTGCCGGGCTCGTCGCCGGTGATCAGCACCCGTCGCCGTTTCCTCATTGCCACGTCGCGACGACGACCACCCACAAGTCTTTGCGCGGGCCCCGCGGCGGCATGATCCTCACCAATGACGAGGAAATTGCAAAGAAGATCAATTCCGCGGTTTTCCCCGGCCTTCAGGGCGGACCGCTGATGCACGTGATCGCAGCCAAGGCCGTCGCGTTCGGCGAAGCGCTGCAGCCTTCCTTCAAGGACTACGCGGCTCAGGTTGTGAAGAATGCGCGCACGCTTGCCGACACGCTCAAGGCCAATGGGCTGGACATCGTCTCGGGCGGCACCGACAACCATCTGATGCTGGTGGATCTGCGCAAGAAGAACGCCACCGGCAAGCGTGCCGAAGCTGCGCTTGGCCGCGCCTATGTCACCTGCAACAAGAACGGCATTCCCTTTGACCCGGAAAAACCCTTCGTCACATCAGGCGTTCGCCTGGGCACACCGGCCGGGACGACGCGCGGTTTCAAGGAAGCGGAATTCAAGGAGATCGGCGAATTGATCGTCGAGGTCCTCGACGGCCTCAAGGCTGCCAATTCCGATGAAGGCAATGCTGCCGTCGAGGCCGGCGTGCGCGAGAAGGTGATGAAGCTCACCGGCCGTTTCCCAATGTATGGCTATATGTGATCGGACGGCTGCATGCGCTGCCCCTATTGCGGTTCCGAAGACAGTCAGGTGAAGGATTCCCGTCCGGCGGAGGACGGGAACGCCATTCGCCGCCGCCGCATCTGCCCGGATTGCGGCGGCCGCTTCACGACCTTCGAGCGGGTGCAACTGCGGGAGCTGATGATCATCAAGAAAACCGGCCGGAAGGTTTCTTTCGACCGGGACAAACTGTTGCGCTCCTTTGAGATCGCGCTTCGAAAGCGCCCGGTCGATCGTGACCGGATCGAGCGGGCGGTCTCAGGCATCGTCCGCCGGCTGGAAAGCTCCGGCGAAACCGAAATTCCGTCGGAAGAAATAGGCCTTCAGGTTCTCGAGGCGCTGAAGAGCCTCGACGACGTCGCCTTCGTACGCTACGCGTCGGTCTATCGCGATTTCTCCCACGCGGAGGATTTCGAGAAGGTCATCGCGGAAATCAGCGCAAAGATCGCACGCGATCCTGGCGAGTAGGCCGGAGGCGAAAGGCATGGTTAAGCCGGCGCACGAAGACGAGCGGTTCATGGCGGCGGCGCTGCGCCTTTCGAGGCGCAATCTTGGTCGGACTGGCACCAATCCCTCTGTCGGCTGCGTGATCGTAAACGAGGGAATGATTGTTGGCCGCGCGGTGACGGCGTCCGGCGGGCGACCGCATGCCGAGACGCAGGCGCTTGCCGAGGCGGGCGAGAAGGCGAGGGGAGCGACGGCATATGTCACGCTCGAACCCTGTTCGCATCACGGCAAGACCCCGCCCTGCACGGATGCGCTGATTGCTTCCGGAGTCGCTCGTGTCGTGGTCGCCATCCTCGACCCCGACGAACGCGTTGCCGGTCGCGGCATTGTGCTGCTTCGCGAAGCGGGAATAGCGGTCGATATCGGCGTCCTCCGCGAGGAGGGCGAGCGTGCGCTCCAGGCATACCTTATGCGGCAGTGCAAGAAGCGCCCGCATGTGACTCTGAAGCTTGCGGTTTCCAACGATGGCATGATCGGTCGAAGGGGCGAAGGGCAGGTAAGGATTACCGGCGCGGTTTCCCGCGCTCAGGTACAGATATTGCGTGCCGAAACCGACGCGATCCTCGTCGGCATCGGCACGGCGAGCGCTGACGATCCGGAACTTACGGTGCGCATGCAGGGGCTTGAAGACCGATCGCCCGTGCGGATCGTGCTTGACCGCCGGCTTGAGTTGCCGATCGAGTCGAAACTGGTGCGGTCGGCTGGCGAAGTTTCGTTGATCGTCGTTGCGGGTGATGCAGGCTCACCTTCTCCGCGCATGCGGGTAGAAGGTGAGCGAAGGGCGGATGAGGGGCAGGTAAGCGGCGTGTCATTGCCCCTCACCCCGACCCTCTCTCCGGTTGCCGGGAGAGGGGGCGACTACGAAGCCCGCCGGGATGTGCTCGTATCGGCCGGTGTGGAAATCCTGAACGCTGACAACATCCCGGATCTGCTGGCTGCGCTTGCCTCGCGCGGCATCTCCTCTCTTCTCGTCGAAGGTGGGAGCAGCGCGGCGCGCGCCTTTCTCGATGCGGAGCTGGTCGATCGTATCTTGCTCTTCACCGGCCCGTCTCCCATTGGCAAAGGTGGCATACCATCCCCATTTCAGCGAAGGTCCGTACCGGCGGGCTTCACGCTCCAGCGTACCGCACGTTACGGCGACGATATTTTTGAAGAGTATGAGAGAGATATCTGATGTTCACAGGCATTATTACCGACATCGGCACCGTCGAGAAGGTCACGCCGCTCAGGGAGGGCGCGAAGCTCCGCGTTGCCACGAATTACGATCCGAAAACCATTGATATGGGCGCCTCGATCGCACATGCCGGCGTGTGCCTGACCGTCACGGCTTTGCCGGAGGCCGGCAGCAACGAGCGTTGGTTCGAGGTCGAGGCATGGGAGGAGGCGCTGAGGCTGACGACTATCGCCGCGTGGCGTGAGGGGACGCGCATCAATCTCGAGCGCTCGCTGAAGATCGGGGACGAACTGGGAGGCCACATCGTCTCCGGCCATGTTGACGGCAAGGCGGAAATCCTCGCCGTCGAACCGGAGGGAGACGCGGTGCGCTTCCGCCTGCGGGCGCCGGAACACCTCGCGAAATTCGTTGCACCGAAAGGATCGGTGGCCCTCGACGGCACGTCGCTTACAGTGAACAAAGTGGATGGAGTCGAGTTCGACGTGCTGCTGATCCGGCACTCGCTCGACGTGACGACCTGGGGCGAACGCAAGGCCGGCGATCTGGTGAATTTCGAAGTCGACACGATGGCGCGCTACGCGGCGCGGCTGGCCGAATTTCCGGCTGCCGGATCACAATGAATTCAGGTCGGGTCAACTTGGGATCATGATCTGATCGAGTCCAATGAGTTGAGACGCGGGATGCGGGCGGAGAACCGCGTCCACTTTTTCTCAATCCCGCTTAAGCGGGCGTGCAAGGCTCCTTATAGGCCTGCCGGCGCCTTCGAGCGCCTCTCGAACATCAACATCGACCGGCCGTTATAAGTCGTGCGCCAGAACTCCTTGAAGCCGTGCTTGAGCGCGACGTTGATGGAAGCCTGGTTGCCCGGTTCGATGATGCAGGTCTTCCTCAGCGTGGGGAATTCGCGGTCGGCCCAGGCGAGGGCCGCGGTCACGGCTTCGGTCGCGAGGCCGCGGCCATGGTTCTTCGGGGAAATCGCCCAGCCGGTCTCCATCGTTCCCTCGAGCGAGGGTGTAATCTGGCGATGTGCCTCGTGGAAGCCTGCCTCGCCGATGAATGCACCGCTTTGCTTGTCCTGGATGGCGAAGAAGCCGAAGCCGAAATAGTGCCACATGCCGACCTGACGCAGGAAACGTGTCCAGGCTTGCTCGCGCGTGTAGGGCATGCCGCCGGCGTAGCGGGTTACGTCCTCGTTTCCGAAGAGTGCGCAATAGGAGGAGAAATCATCGCGCCGGTAGGGGCGCAGAAGGAGCCGCTCTGTCTCGATAGTAGGCACGCTGTGCATTGTCGCTCGCTTGTTGAAATCATCGTGTTCGATTCTGGTAGGTCAGAGCGGATGTTAGATACAGTTCGCACCGTTACAAGCGAGTTTACTACTCGCTGACGTGGACGACGTTCGCACGGCAAATGCCGTTTCGTTAACCGAATTTACTTGCCATTCCGTGCCGGGCATGGTTTGACCGCCGCCTGCACCGGCCAAGTCCGGGCCGAATTTTTCAAGACAGGTGATCCATGGCGAAGATCAAGCCCGTCCACATCCTGATTGTGGAAGCGCGTTTCTATGACGATATGGCCGACGCGATGCTCGACGGAGCGAAACATGCACTCGATGCAGCCGGCGCCACTTATGATATTGTGACGGTGCCGGGGGCGCTGGAAATTCCCGCGGCGATCGCCATGGCGCTCGACGGCGTAGACGAAGGCGGGACGGAATATGACGGCTTCGTTGCACTCGGCATGGTGATCCGCGGCGAAACCTACCATTTCGACATCGTCGCCAACGAGTCCGCACGCGCGCTGATGGATTTGGCGGTCAGCGAGAGCCTGGCGCTGGGCAATGGCATCCTGACGGTCGAGAACGACGATCAGGCCTGGGCAAGGGCCCGCCGGTCGGAGGGCGACAAGGGTGGGTTCGCCGCCCGCGCGGCCCTTACCATGATCGAACTGAAGCAAAGATTGGGCGCAGACAAGTGACGAACACCCCTTCGGATCAGCCACTGAAACAGGTCAATCAGCGTGGGGCCGCCCGCCTCGCAGCCGTTCAGGCACTTTATCAGATGGATGTCGGCGGGACCGGCGTCCTGGAGATCGTCGCCGAATATGAGGAACATCGTCTCGGCAAGGAACTGGATGGCGACACCTATCTCAGGGCGGACGCCTCCTGGTTCCGATCGATCGTTGCTGGCGTTGTGCGCGACCAGCGCAAGCTCGATCCGTTGATCGGCTCGGCGCTTCAGGACGATTGGGCGCTTTCCCGTCTCGACTCGACCGTGCGTGCGATCCTGCGCGCCGGTACCTTCGAGATTCTCGAACGAAAAGACGTGCCGGTCCCGGTGATCGTGACCGAATATGTCGAGATCGCCAAGGCCTTCTTCCAGGATGAGGAGCCGAAGCTCGTCAACGCCGTCCTCGACCGGATCGCCAAGCAGGTTCGCGGCGAACAGAGAAAGTAAACGCGGATGGTCGCCGAGACGGCAGGCACGGGGACGGTTCTGGGCGAGGCGCGCCGCAACGTCCAGTTGCTCACGGTGGCTCAGGCGCTGCTCGGGGTTGTCGGACCAATCAGTTTTGCCGTCGGCGGCGTTGCCGGGCACCAGTTGCTCGGCGAAGACAAGTCGCTCGCGACGGCGCCGCTCACCGCCTACAATCTCGGGATGGCCCTCGGCGTCGTGCTCGTTGCCGTTTTGTCGCGACTGATTGGACGGCGCTTCGCCTTCATGGCGGGAGCGTCGATCGCCGCGCTTGGCGGCTTGCTCGCAACGGCCGCGCTTTTCCGCGAGAGTTTCTGGTTCTTCGCCTGCGGTCTCGCGGTTCTCGGAGCTTCCAACGGCTTCACCCAGAAACTTCGCTTTGCCGCTGCCGACGCCTCGCCTCCCTTCTATAAGGCAAAGGCGATTTCCTGGATTCTGGGCGGCGGCATCGTCTCGGCTGTCCTAGGTCCGCAGATCGTGATTTTCGCGGGCGACTACTTCGCGCCCGTATGGTTTGCCGGTGCTTTCGTCGCTCTCGTGCCGGTCTGCATCGTCGCCCTCTTCTTCTTCATGCCGCTCCGGTTGCCGGACCACACAAAGGCGTCCGCCCCGCCTGACCTGCCGCCAGCGCGCCCGCTGCGCGAGATTGCCGGCAGCCAACGTTTCCTGACGGGAATGATCTGCGGGATCTCCAGCTATGTCCTGATGACTTTCATGATGACGGGTGCGCCTGTCGCCATGGTCGTCGGTTGCGGCTTCTCGAGCGACCTCGCCACTCTCGGAATCCAGTGGCACGTGCTCGCGATGTTCGCTCCGAGTTTCGTGACGGGCTGGCTGATCAGCCGCTTCGGTGCCGAACGCATCGTCGCCTGTGGTCTCCTTCTGCTGATGGCCTGTGCTGCCGTGGCACACCTCGGTGTGGCACTCTGGAATTTCTGGGGTGCACTGTCGTTGCTCGGCCTCGGCTGGAATTTCGGCTTCATCGGTTCGACGGCGATCGTCGCGCAGAGCTACCGGTCACATGAGGCCGACAAGGTCCAGGCCTTTCACGACATCGTTCTCTTCTCGGCCGTCGCCGGTTCCTCCTTCGCCTCCGGTAAGGTTCTCTCCGCCTATGGTTGGGACATGCTGAGCGCGGCTGTGTGGCCGGTTGCAGGCTTTTGCCTGCTTCTCCTTCTACCGTTGATGCGCACGCGCAAGCGAGCCGCTGCCTGAAGGCTGTTTTCTCCAAAGTTTCTCGAACCCTGAAAAGGCCGGCATGCGGGCAATTTCAGGGGCTTGACGAATCCACGTCGGCAACAGCACTCTGGCCGCGCCGCGAAAATGCGCCGCTCGAGGAGGCGGCGCGTGATTCGTGGAGAGGGGCCGGCGGGAGGGAGTGAACCCGCGGGTTGTAACGGAGGAAAGTGCGAAATGACCATACTATTGGGCGTGATCGCATGCGGGTTGCTTTCGGTGGTCTATGCCATCTGGGCGACACGGTCGGTGCTTGCCGCCGACCAGGGGAATGCCCGCATGCAGGAAATCGCAGGCTTTATCAGAGAGGGGGCGCAAGCCTACCTCGCGCGTCAGTACACAACCATCGCCTTCGTCGGTGTCGTCGTTTTCATAGCCGCATGGGTTCTGCTCTCGGGTGCGGCCGCCATCGGCTTCCTGATCGGTGCGGTGCTCTCGGGTGCCGCGGGCTTCATCGGCATGCATGTTTCGGTCAGAGCCAACGTCCGCACGGCCCAGGCCGCTTCGGTCAGTCTTGCCTCCGGTCTGGACATCGCTTTCAAATCCGGCGCCATCACCGGCATGCTGGTTGCGGGCCTCGCTCTCCTGGGCGTCTCGGTCTATTACCTCATCCTCACGGCAGGGCTTGGGCATGAGCCGGCCTCGCGCGAAGTCATCGATGCGCTTGTCGCGCTGGGTTTCGGGGCGTCGTTGATCTCGATCTTCGCCCGTCTGGGCGGCGGCATCTTCACGAAAGGCGCCGATGTCGGCGGCGACCTCGTCGGCAAGGTCGAAGCAGGGATCCCCGAGGATGATCCGCGCAACCCGGCGACGATCGCCGACAATGTCGGCGACAATGTCGGCGACTGCGCAGGCATGGCAGCGGACCTCTTCGAGACCTATGCGGTCTCTGTCGTGGCGACCATGGTACTTGCGTCGATCTTCTTCGCAGGTGCCCCTGTGCTGGCAACCGTCATGACCTATCCGCTGGCGATTTGCGCGGCCTGCATCATCACCTCGATCATCGGCACCTTCTTCGTCAAGCTCGGCACCAATGGTTCCATCATGGGGGCGCTCTATCGCGGGCTGATCGTGACGGGCGCGCTTTCGATCCTTGGTCTTGGCGCAGCGACGTCGCTGACGATCGGATGGGGCTCGATCGGAACGGTCGCGGGCATGGATATCACCGGCTGGAACCTGTTTCTCTGCGGTATCATCGGTCTGATCGTCACGGCACTGATCGTCGTGATCACCGAATATTATACGGGAACGAACAAGCGACCGGTGAACTCGATCGCGCAAGCCTCGGTCACCGGCCACGGCACCAATGTGATCCAGGGTCTTGCCGTATCGCTCGAGTCGACCGCCTTGCCGGCCATCGTCATCGTGGCCGGCATCATCTCGACATACCAGTTTGCCGGCCTCTTCGGGACGGCCATCGCGGTGACCGCGATGCTCGGCCTTGCCGGCATGATCGTAGCGCTCGACGCCTTCGGGCCCGTGACGGACAATGCCGGCGGTATCGCCGAGATGTCGCATCTGCCACCAGAGGTGCGCAAGGCGACCGACGCATTGGACGCCGTCGGCAACACCACCAAGGCCGTGACGAAAGGTTATGCGATCGGCTCCGCGGGTCTCGGCGCCCTGGTGCTCTTCGCCGCCTATTCCAACGATCTTGCCTATTTTGCCGCCAATGGTGACAAGCATCCCTATTTCGCCGACGTCGGGACGATTTCCTTCGACCTGTCGAATCCTTACGTTGTCGCCGGGCTGATCTTCGGCGGCCTCATCCCCTATCTGTTCGGCGGTATAGCCATGACCGCCGTCGGAAGGGCAGGGAGCGCCGTCGTCGAGGAGGTTCGTCGTCAGTTCAAGGAGAAGCCGGGCATCATGGAAGGCAAGGACCGGCCGGATTATGGCCGCGCCGTCGACATGCTGACCAAGGCGGCGATCCGTGAAATGATCATTCCGTCGCTGCTCCCGGTGCTTGCGCCTATCGTCGTTTACTTCGGCGTGCTGCTGATCTCCGGCTCGAAGGCTTCTGCCTTCGCGGCGCTTGGTGCCTCGCTCCTCGGCGTTATCGTCAACGGCCTTTTCGTAGCCATATCGATGACATCGGGTGGCGGTGCCTGGGACAATGCGAAGAAGAGCTTCGAGGATGGCTTTGTCGATCGCAACGGTACCCGCCACATGAAGGGGTCTGACGCGCACATGGCCTCGGTGACGGGCGACACCGTTGGCGATCCCTACAAGGACACGGCCGGTCCAGCCGTCAATCCCGCGATCAAGATCACCAACATTGTCGCGCTCCTGCTGCTCGCCGTGCTCGCTTGACGGAAGCTTCGGAGCGGGATGAGGAAACTGTGCCGGGTTTTCTGCCCTCATTCCAGCGCAAATAGAAGAAAGCCCGCGAGATCCGGTCTCGCGGGCTTTCTTCGTTCGTTCCGGTTCGGTGCGGCTACTTGCCGAAATCCTTGAACAGGTTGCGCGCAGCAGCCTGTCCGGCGCCGGGCCCGCTCAGGAGCTGGCCGAGGAAGCTGGTTTCCTTGCCGCCGGTCGGGGTCGTGCGCGACAGCATGTCGAAGACCTTTCCGTCCTTCATCGTATAATGCGCGAGCTGGCTGACAGTGCCTTCCTTGTCGAAATAGACCGCCAGAATGGACTGGTCGACGATCTTTGGCTTCATGAAGGCGACCGGACGCTTGCGCGTCTGGGAGATGTAATAGAACACCTCATTGTCGAATGTCGCAGTCGTCGAGGGCGTGCCGAGCGAGAGCAGAACCTGCTCTCGGCTGGATCCGACCGGGACGAGGGCCAGCGTTTCCTGGTCGACGACATAGCCCTGATGCAGGACTTCACCCACATTCGCGGACATGCAGGCGGAAAGCGCAGTCGTGCAAAGAGAAGCCACGAGCACGGCCCGGCCGAGAACTTTAAGGTTTGTCGTCAAATACCGCTTCGTCAAGGACTGCTCCCCTGGAGTAACGATTGGCAGATCGGCCATTGCAATTCGTGCCTGCTTCGGTAAACCAGCTTCGGCTATCATGCAACATGGTCATGGGCGCTTGCCCCTGATTTCGAGAAAGCCCCCCTGATTTCGAGAAACCTGGCCGGCCTCAGTGATGATTTTTGGACTGTTCAAGAAAAAAAGCGGCAATATTGCGATTGTGAAGCGCCAATATGAGGCACTGACCGCAGCGGCGCGCCAACCGTTTCTCTATACCGACCTCGATGTGCCCGACACGGTCATGGGTCGCTTCGAGATGTTGTCGGCGGTTCTGATCCTCTATTTCCGCCGCACGCGCAGCTCGGCGCGTGCCGGTCAGGAGATTGCGCAGGAGATCGTTGATGCCTTCTTCGAGGATGTGGACCATTCCATCCGTGAGCTCGGCGTGGGTGATGTGAGCGTACCGAAGAAGATGAAGAAACTCGCCGGCATGTTCTATGGCCGCCTCGAATCCTATGCGGCGGCGCTCGAAGGACGGGATGCCGGCGCGCTGGCGGCTGCACTGCGGCGCAATTTTCATGCCGATGTGGAAGACGCCCCGTCGATGCGGGGGTTGGCATCCTACCTTCTTGCGGTCGAATCCGTGCTCTCGGACACCGCCGAAGAGGACGTGGAAACGGGCCGTTTGCGAATCCCCACGGCCGGAACGTAAAAGCGCCGGGATCGTTCGTCGATTGGAATGTCAGCGTGCTGGCGCCTTCTTGCCCTGGCGCCGGCGCGAGGAAGGATCTGAATATGAAGCAAGAGAGCGATTCGGCATTTTCCTACCCGGTGAAGGTGGGGCACATTTCTGCAAATCCTGTAACCGTGCATTTATCGGCGAACGCGGCAGAGCTGAGGGCACTTGCGACGCTCTGGCGCGTCGACGGCGTCACGTCGTTTGCCGCCGATCTGCAGATCGGACGCTGGAAAAAGGATGGTGTGAAGATCAAGGGCGAGGTCCGCGCGCACATCGTGCAGACTTGCGTCGTGACGCTGGAGCCGGTCGAGTCCGATATTCAGGAGCTGGTGGAGGCGATCTTCGTTCCCGAGGGCTCGCGCCTGGCCCGGCAGGCCGATATCGATGGCGGTGAGATGATCGTCGATCCGGACGGGCCCGACCTGCCCGACACCTTCACCGGTGATATGATCGATGCCGGTGCGGTCGTCAGCGAGCACGCGGCGCTTGCGATTGATCCCTATCCGCGAAAGCCGGGTGCCGCTTTCGGCGACCGCATCGAGAGCTCCGCAGCGCAAGACGAACGACCGAACCCGTTCGCGGTGCTGAAGGACTGGAAAAAGGATTGAAACGGCTGAGGCCCAGCTTACAATTCGGTTGTCACGCCGACGAAAAGCAGTATTTTGGCCCGACTCCAGCCAAGGGGGCCGCTGCGCCGGACATTCGCGTGCGGGGCCCACTATCAGAAGGAACATGGATCGCTGCCGCTTTGAAGCTTGAGGGGCGAGATATGTTGCGTGGCGGGAAAAAAGGATAAGACACGCGTGGTCAGAATTTCACTTGACGTGATGGGAGGCGACTATGGTCCCGAGGTCGTCATCCCGGGCGCAGCGAGAGCGCTCGAACGTCACCCGGACATAAAGTTCGTTCTTTTTGGCCAGGAAGCGCGATGCACCGAATTGCTCGCGAAACACCCGAAGCTCCAGGCGAGCAGCACCTTCCACGATTGTGAGATCGCCGTCGGCATGGACGAGAAGCCGAGTCAGGCGCTTCGGCGCGGCCGCGGCAAATCGAGCATGTGGAAGGCGATCGACGCGATCAATGCCCACGAAGCAGACGTGGTCGTCTCGGCCGGAAATACAGGCGCCCTGATGGCGATGTCGGTGTTCTGTTTGAGGACCATGCAAGGCATCCAGCGGCCGGCGATCGCGGCGATCTGGCCGACGCTGAAGGGCGAGAGCATCGTGCTCGACGTTGGCGCGACGATCGGCGCGGACGCGCAGCAACTGATGGATTTCGCTCTGATGGGCGGCGCGATGGCCCGGGCGCTCTTCGAGGTGGAGCGTCCTTCTGTGGGCCTTCTGAACGTCGGCGTCGAGGAGATCAAAGGCCAGGAAGAGGTGAAGGAGGCCGGACGCCTCATTCGCGAGGCCGACATCGAGGGGATAGAATATTACGGTTTCGTCGAGGGCGACGATATCGGCCGTGGCACCGTCGACGTCGTGGTCACCGAGGGATTCTCCGGAAATATCGCGCTGAAGGCTGCCGAAGGTACGGCGCGCCAGATCGCGGAATATCTGCGTGCCGCAATGTCGCGCACGCTTCTTGCAAAAATAGGCTACATCTTCGCCAAGAGCGCCTTCGACCGCCTGCGCGAGAAGATGGACCCGCGAAAGGTCAATGGCGGCGTCTTTCTTGGTCTCAACGGCATCGTTATCAAGAGCCATGGAGGAGCGGACGCCGAGGGTTTCGCTGCGGCGATCGACGTCGGGTACGATATGGTGAAGAACGGCCTCAAGGCCAAGATCGAGGCCGATCTTGCGCGCTATCACGGCGCCCAGGCGTCCGAAGCCCTTCCGCGGGCGTGAATGATGAGGTTTGATTAGATGATCCGTTCTGTCGTGCGCGGCTTCGGGGCAGCACTGCCGAAGCGAGTGATGACCAATAAGGAAATGGAATCCAAGGTCGACACGTCCGACGAATGGATTGTGCAGCGGACCGGCATCCGGCAGCGCTATATCGCAGGCGACGGCGAGACGACTGCCTCCCTCGGGGAGGCGGCGGCACGCGCGGCGCTCGAGAGAGCCGGACTGACGCCTGATGACATCGATCTGATCATCGTCGCGACGTCGACTCCGGACAACACCTTTCCTGCAACGGCGGTCAACATTCAGAATCGCCTCGGCATGCGTCACGGTGCGGCATTCGATATGCAGGCCGTCTGTTCCGGCTTCGTCTATGCCGTCACGACTGGCGACGCCTATATTCGCGGCGGCCTCGCCACACGCGTGCTGGTCATCGGCGCCGAGACTTTTTCGCGTATTCTCGACTGGACGGACCGGACCACCTGCGTTCTCTTCGGCGACGGCGCCGGCGCCATCGTCCTCGAAGCGCAGGAGGGTGCCGGGACGAAAGCCGACCGCGGCGTTCTGACGGCGCAACTGCGCTCCGACGGCGCCCATGGCGACAAGCTTTATGTCGATGGCGGGCCGTCCACGACCGGTACAGTCGGCCATCTCCGGATGGAAGGGCGCGAGGTCTTCAAGCACGCGGTGGGCATGATCACCGACGTAATCGAAGCGGCTTTCGAAGCCACAGGCACCACGGCGGACGACATCGACTGGCTCGTTCCGCACCAGGCGAACCGCCGCATCATCGAGGGATCGGCCAAAAAACTCGGGATCCCTCTCGAAAAGGTTGTGGTTACCGTCGACCTTCATGGAAATACCTCTGCGGCGTCGATTCCGCTCGCGCTTGACGCCGCCGCTACCGACGGCCGTATCAAGAGGGGCGACCTTGTAATGCTCGAAGCCATGGGCGGAGGCTTCACCTGGGGCTCCGTTTTACTGCGCTGGTAAGAAAATAATGAAGTACGGCAGGCGCTTGACCGGAATAGACAAGGGCAATAGTCTTCAATCGCTGATCGGCAGGCCAGACATCGGTGGGGGAAGATGAGCGGGAAAACAGTAACGCGAGCAGACTTGGCTGAATCGGTTTTTCGCAAAGTGGGTCTGTCCCGGACAGAGTCCGCCGAGCTTGTGGAAACGGTTATCGACGAGATCTGCAACGCAATCGTGCGTGGCGAGAGCGTGAAGCTATCTTCGTTCGCGACGTTCCAGGTGCGCGACAAGAACGAGCGCATCGGCCGAAATCCGAAAACTGGCGAGGAAGTGCCGATCTCTCCGCGCCGCGTGATGACCTTCAAGGCTTCCAATGTCCTGAAACAGAGGGTTCTGAAGGCGCATCTGAGCCGTAAGTCCAAGCTGAAGCCGTCCAACCCGGCTGGCTGAGTTACTGCCGGCAACCACAAATGTGGTTGAAAACCCTTGCATAAGCCATTGAAGCGGGCCTGACTCGTGTAATCATGAGATGACGGAATCGGTTCAGATTCCGACGCGGCTATGGAGATGGGGGATCACATGGAAAAAAGTCCGGATGCTTTCCGCACCATCAGTGAGGTCGCGGACGAACTCGATCTCCCCCAGCACGTGCTTCGTTTCTGGGAAACCAGGTTTCAGCAGATCAAGCCGATGAAGCGCGGTGGCGGGCGGCGGTACTATCGCCCCGAAGACGTAGACCTGCTCAAAGGCATCCGCCATCTCCTTTACGATCATGGCTATACAATCAAAGGCGTACAAAAGCTTTTGAAGGCCAATGGGAACAAGTTCGTCGCCGCGATCGCCAGCGGCGATCTTGCAACCGTCGAGGCGCTTGCCGCCTCCAGCAACGAAGAACCGCTTCCGCCCAAAGCGGGCGTCGTGGAGGAGGATCAGATCGTCGGTCGCCCCAAGGCACCGGCGAGCCGGCGCTTCTTTTCTTTTACTGGCGGTGGCGACGATTCCGAGATTTCGATCGGCGGCAAGACATCGGTAGGCAAGGAGGACAGGGCGCTGCTACAGGAGGCGCTTTACGACCTCCTTGAATGCAAGCGCCTGCTCGATCAGGTGCGGTGATCGCAGCCGGAATGCAAGGAAGGCGGGCCTCGAAAGCGCCGTTCCGAGGCCCGACCCACCCGTAAGGTCATTCGGCCGCTTCTTCAGTCGACCGCTGCTCTTTCTGCTGCTGCAGAAGGAGCTTGCTCGACGTCGACTGTTCGGTGTTCTTCACGCTCGCGGTCGTGAACTCCTTGTCCACCGCGTCCGTCGATGCCGTCGTGTTGGAATGCCCAACGCAGTCGGCAAATGCTGCGGTCGCCGACAAGGCGAAGGCGGCTGCAAGTACGAGGATGCTCTTCATCGGGCTTCTCCTGTTGTTGCGGGCGCAGTGTACCCAGCGCGAGGCATTGCTCCAAATCACAAAACTGTTCTCATGCCGCCCCGGCCCCGCAGCGGCCCACAATCCGTGGGGAGGCGGACGGAATGTCTCCATTTTCCCCTTGCGCAGTGCGTGTGTTCCGACTAATGAGAGCGGGCTTGTAACCAAGCAGGTCGGAGCGTAGCGCAGCCCGGTAGCGCACTTGACTGGGGGTCAAGGGGTCGTGGGTTCGAATCCCGCCGCTCCGACCATTTTCCAAAAGGAAATCAGATACTTGACCCAAGCCGGCGATGAGCCGGCTAACGGATTTTTCCGCCTGACCCAAAAATTGGGTCAGTTTTGGGTCAGGCGATGCTATCATCCTTCTTGCCTTTTAAGGCCGAGGCGTCGGGCGGGTTATCAACTGAATCGTTGCGCGGCTCGACTGACGCCCTTTGCGAATCACACGCCGAAGGAGTGAGCCCCATGGACGATATCCGCGATATCGCTGCAATGATCGCCCGACTGGAAGAGACCGGGATGACGCGCCGACAGATTGCCGAAGGATCGCATGTCGGCGCGAGCGCGATTACGCGGATCATGGCTGGCGAAGCCCGCAACCCGTCGTTCCGGGTGATATCCTCAATCCGCAGTTTCTATCGGCAGCATTTTCCCAATGGCGATCCGACTCGCCGGTACGATCTGGAGCAACGTTTTGCGCCGGGATGCCAGCCGCGCGCCGGCCGGTGAAGCAACAGGCTCTGCAAGCGAGCATTGTTGGGAGCAGTTGATTCGATTCCAGAGTCAATAACAAAGCCGCGCCAGTCTGGTTTTCCACACCGCATGCACAGCTAAATTAATCGGAGCGCAAATCCTTGTGAAAAAGTCGATTGACAGCTTTTTCTACAACCAGAGTTTGCCGTAAATTGGGATGTGCTCGAAATGATTCGAGCGCCCGACGGGACAGCCCGTCGGACAACTCGTGGAGCCGCACACAAGCAATCCCGGCGCGGCAGGCTGGTAAGACTGTAAGGTCTCTCCCTGAACAAGAAGACCCTATAGTGATTTGCCACGCTGAACAAGCCGGGCGGGCCCCAAGGAGGCCTACCCGCATGCGAAGAGTCTCCCCGGACGTAACGCCGGAGATGGCAGCTAAGATCAAGCGCTACCTGCTCAACAACATGGCGCAGCACGAAATTGCGGCCATGTTCAAAATCAATCAGGGACGCGTGAGCGAGATCAAGACCGGTAAGAAATTCGGCGATGTTGCGCCGGCGGCAGGTCTGTGATGGCGAAGAAGCAATCAAGCTCCATTACGTCCAGGCTTGCTGCAAAGGTTTTGAACGGTAGTAAGAAGCCCACGCACGCGGACGCCAAGAAACTCGCCGCTTCTGTCCTGTCTCAAGACGAGAAAAAGGCCAAATAGCCACCCAGGTAACCCGCCCGCCGGAATAATGAGTTTCCGGCGGGTTTTCGGCGTCTGTCTACAGGTCTGATATTTATTCGAGGGTGGCAAATGTGGCGAGTTGGAAGTTTGCTAGGCGGCGTTGCCTGCATGATCGCGGCTGGATGGATTGGTTATTCGTATCGAGCCGGTGACACTTTGTTTGAGCCCATCCTAGCATTCCTTGGCCTATTCGGCGCTTGGGCATTCGCCGAAACCAAAGCCGTTGCGCCTGAGCCGCGAACAGCCTTGCTCCACCCCCACGATGTAGTGCTTGGCCAGAAGGTCCGTGATTGCTTCACTGAGCGCAACAAGAGATATCTCCGGGAAAACTCATTCGGAGCATCATTTCGTTATGCATCGTTAGACTTCGTCAGAGACTTTCTGGAACGGCAAGGCCCGGAACATGAGTTCGAGAATGCGTCACTAGACAATCTTGTTGCGGAGATTTCCCAAAAAGCCGCCGCACTGTGCGAGAGGATAGATCAGTATGGCAATCCTATTAGTCATCGTGATGAATGGTGGTCTCTCGCACCAGAACAAGAACGAATATCGGATTGGCACAGCAAGGAAACATCACAGAAAATTGCGGAGGTAGATCGCCTCGCGGACGAGGTTGCGGAAGCTGCTGACGCCTTTGAAAGAACATTCCGCAAACTCTCACCCGAAAGCTATCTTGGCGGCGCAAATGTGTGAAGGACGGATATGATATCAAAAGAACAACTCGGTCAAAAAGACACGAGTGACTGGCCGTCCATTACCGAAAACCAGTGGTATGCACTCGCGATCACGAGCGCAATCTTCACGGCTATCGCAATCTTTGCTGCATTCCTCTGGATTTTCGTGGATGGCTTCGATGGTGATCCCGACCTGAAGAAAGCTCAAGCTCTTGCACCTTTCGGAGTAGCGCTATTTGCCGTTGTTACCTTCTGCACGGCAAGTTGGCGCGGTTCAATAAACAGCCGTCAGGCAAACCAAGCGGAAAGTGAGGGCCGTGCGAAGCTATTGCAGGAGGGGGCTAAATTGCTCAGTGAGCACGAGAAGGCCTCGCACGTGTCGGCAGGCGTCGCAACGCTCGGTGTCCTAATTGCGGGCAACGACAGAACTTATGCGTTCCAAAGTATGAACCTGCTTGCGGACTTCATAGAAGATCATATGAGCGCCAGCCACGCAAACCGGCACAGGCCTGAAATCTCCGGTGTTATGCGCACTGGCGATCAAAAAGGGTTCAACACCGAACGCCACATCTGGTTTGACTGCACTATGAATGCCGACAATCCTGATGACGATTCCGAACCATACTGGTTCTTCATTCCGGGTTTCAAGCAGATACATTATGTGGGCGGCGTATTTGCCCAAGATAGTCATTACGATATTGACAATATTATTAATGTTAGCTTCTCACGACTAGATTGGCTAACTGGGACACGGTCTCAGTAAACGATAGATTTCATAGATGCCGATTCAACAGTTGTGGAATAAAAATGGTTGAATCGGTTACCGCGCTCGAATACCACAACGACTATGGATATGCGTTTGAGAACTGCGATTTTTCTGAGTGCTTAATACTTGATCATAAACTCATAGAAAAGGACCTAAAAAAAGGTAAGAACTACTTCGTCGCTGGTAGGCCGCCAATTCTTCGAGTGGAGCATGAGCCCATTGATTGGACGGACATCCTTCTCTGTGAAAATCAAAAACGTGTAAGTCAGTGGCCCTTCTGAAGCGAAGGTCGCGGATTCAGTTCCTTCGGAACGAAGCCAGTCCACCGTAAAGCTCGACAATGGCTTCGATCATCTCGTCGCGGCTCAAACGCTCACAGTCCGTCGTTTCACCTGATACCGGGCGACAAGAAAGGCCTGAGCCATCGGGCGCGATTACGAGAGCGAGGAAACCGCCGCCGAAACCATGGCGATGGCGCGCGAGGACGTCGGGAAGTGGTTCATGCTGGAGCTTGGTCATTTCGCGATCCTCAGACTTTTGCCTTTGCCGTGTTCCTCGCTGAATTCCAGTTTCAGCTTCTCGACCTCAAGCGCCAGCCGCTCGTGATCGCGTTGGATGGCCGCCATCTGCGTCCGCCGCTCGCTCGCCTCTGATCGCGACTGCCTGATCAGCGCGCGCGATTCCTTAAGGAAACTGGAAAAGTCCGTCTGCGCCTCGCGGAAGCGGTCGTCCATTTCGCCGCGAAGGTCGCCGAATGCCAAAGTAACGGCCTCGGTGACCTCGTCGAGGCGAGCCTTGAAGCGCCGTTCGAGTGCTGCAAAGCGCTGATCGGTCGCGACCGCCTGCGCTGCTGCCTCGCGTGCGGCCGCCTCGGCCACTTGCCGCGCGCGGGCCTCGTCGAAGGTCTCATGTTTGCCATTCGGCCCGGTCGGCGACCGATAAGTTCCCGGTTCGGCTACCTTAGCGATCTGCCAGGTTTTGCGACGGTGCGCCCTTGGGTTTCGGCACTGGCTCAGGACCTGGACGATTGGAAAGCAGGCACGCTTAATTGGAAGGATGTCGATCGTGGAGCCCTTCTCGTTGGTCCTCCCGGAACGGGCAAGACATTTTTCGCTTCGACGTATCTGCCTCGCCATAGGGCATCCCTAGAGAGTTCCCGCTCTGTGGTGTACCGGCGTTCGATCGTTGAACCGCGGATAAGCGGTTTCATACCTACGACTGGAATCCGAAGCCCAAAGCTGCATGCCCTTATGTTCAGATTGGTGAGTTGATTGCGCGGACCTCATTTACAGCGGCTGCGACATGACGCGACTGAGGGAGCGAGTGGCTACCGGAGGCCACGTGGTTCTAGTGGCGCGACGCCATCGCTTGCCTGGGCTATTCCATGCCGTGGGAGAGCCTTGAGGCGGACGCTACGGGATACTGACCGGCGGCTCGTCGTCATGTTTGATGTCTCAGCGCCTCCACCAGCAGGGTGAACGCTGGCGCGGGATGTCGGCGGGATGGGTAGTAGAGGTGGTAGCCCGGAAACGGAGGAGTCCAGTCTCCGAGTATCTGCACAAGCCGCCCGTCCTTGAGATGCTCCCGGACGACATCCTCGTGGACATAGGCGAGTCCGAAACCGTCCAGTGCTGCATTCACGAGCTGCGGTACCCCGTTGAAGGCCACCTGGCCGTCAACCCTGACGCGGACCTCATGTCCATCACGTTCGAACTCCCACGCGTAGAAGCCGCCGTAGCTTGGCAGTCGAAGGTTAATGCAGCGGTGTCCCGTCAGATCCTGCGGTACCTGCGGTCGAGCACGATCCACGAAGCAGGATGGAGCCGCCACGACGATCATCCTTGCCAGCGGGCCAATCCTGACCGCGATCATGTCCTTTTCGACCTGGTCGCCCAGTCGGACGCCGGCGTCGAACCGTTCAGTCACGATGTCCGTCAGAGCGGACTCGGCAACCAGCTCGACCTTGATGTCGGGGTACTCAAGAAGAAATGGCGCGAGCTTCGGCCAGAGGATCGTATCGATCGCGTGCTGGCCGGCAGTAATCCTGAAACTTCCTGCCGGCCTGTCCCTGAATTCCCCGAGCGCCAACAACTGGGCTTCTATAGAACCGAGCGCCGGACCTAACGTGGCCAGCAGTTGTTCTCCTGCGTTCGTCGGAGCCAGGCTTCGCGTCGTGCGTGTAAGCAGGCGGACGCCCAGACGGGCCTCCAGACGCTTGAGAATGAGGCTGAGCGAGGATTGCGAAGTACCGAGCCTTGCAGCAGCCCTGGTGAAGCTCTTCTCTTCGGCAACGGCCAGAAAGGCCAGCAGGTCACCCAGTTCATCGCGTTGCATTTATTGATCCTGGATATAAGTGCAATCTCATATTGACGTCTAATCGAAACAAACGGCGAGGTCTATATTTCATCGTACAGGAGGCACTGGCGTCTTCGGAAACCAAAATCAGTTCGGAGCCGTGTCATGGGCTTGAAAAGTCTTCTCATCGTCGCAGCCTTGATCATCGCTCCGCTTGCCGTCCAACCGGTCGCCGCACAGGAGGCGAAGGGTCCCGTGATCCGGATCGCGGAACTAGAAATCGACCCGGCGCAGATGGCCGCCTACTCGGCCGCCGTGAAAGAGGAGATGGAGGAATCCATCCGCGTCGAGCCGGGCGTCCTGGCGCTTTACGCGGTGTCGATCAAGGGTCAGCCGAATCATCTCAGATTCTTCGAGATGTATGCCGACCAGGCCGCCTACGAGGCCCACCGGGAATCGCCGCATTTCAGGAAATACGTCGAGACCACCAAGAACATGATCACGTCGCGCAAGCTCTTCGAGACGGACAACTTCCAGCTCAGCGCCAAGCGGTGATGAGCAGATGAACCGGAACGAGTGCAGTTTGCGATTTGTCCTGTCAAAGCTTTGGGTCGGAGTGGTCGTGGCGCTCCTTGCCTGCGAAGCCACTGCCTCCGCACAGGGGGCTGTCGAGATCGAGGCGCCGATCGTGCGGATTTTCGAGTTTGTGGTGGTCTCCGACGACCTTGAGGCTTTCATGGTGGCCGGGAGAAAGAATGTTCAGACCTCCGTACGCGACGAACCAGGAGTTCTCTCGATGCATTGTGTCGCGGATAAGAGTGACCCGACGAAGCTCTATGTTGTCGAGGTCTATGAAGATGAAGATGCGTACCGTTCCCATGTCGAGTCGGCGCATTTCAGAGACTTCATCAATGCAATCAAGGGAAAGGTGATCTCAAGGCGTGTCATCGAGACCAACCCGAAAATGGTTGGCTCCAAACAGTTTGCTTGGACTGAGCAGTAAAAATGCGGGTGAGATAGTGATGACTGATCGACCTGGAAACGACGTTTCCGCGCGTTACGCTACAATGACCAATCGTCGCACATTGCTTGGCGCCGGTCTCGGCCTCGCAGCAGCGTCTCTTGTGAGCACCACTAGCGCCAGTGCGCAGTCCGAAACCAGCAACCGTTCAGACGCCACCCCCATCACCCTGCAGCAGGGGAAATCAATGGGCGTTCGCAAACTCGGCTCATTGGAAGTTTCTGCCATCGGTCTCGGATGCCTCGACATGGTCGGTTATTATGGCGGCGGCCCACGAGACCGTAAGTCCATGGTCTCGCTGATACGCGCGGCCTTCGAGCAAGGTGTGACATTCTTCGACACCGCAGAGGTCTACGGGCCTTACATCAGCGAGGAATATGTCGCCGAGGCGCTCGCGCCGGTGCGCGATCAGGTCGTCATCGCCACGAAATTCGGCTTTGGTGTCGAGGAGGGCCAGCCGACGGCGCTGAACAGCCAGCCCGATCATCTGCGCCGGGCGGTCGACGGCTCCCTCAAGCGTCTGAAGACTGACCATATCGATCTTCTGTATCAGCATCGTCCCGACCCGAATGTGCCGATCGAAGACGTCGCGGAGGCTGTCAAAGACCTGATTCAGGCCGGAAAGGTCAAGCATTGGGGGCTTTCCGAGGCCAGCGCGGGCACCATCCGCCGGGCTCACGCCGTTCACCCAGTCTCCGCGGTGCAAAGCGAATATGCGATGTGGTGGCGCGAACCCGAGACGCGGATCTTCCCGACGCTGGAGGAACTCGGAATCGGCTTTGTGCCCTATTGCCCACTCGGGCGGAGTTTTCTTGCGGGCGCGGTCAACCCCAGCCAGCGTTTTGAGCGAACCGATCGCCGGCACAACCTGCCGCGCTTCACGCCCGAGGCGCTGGCCGCCAACATGGCCCTGTTCGACTATGTCCGCGACTGGGCACAGCGCAAAAAAACGACGCCTGCGCAGTTTGCGTTAGCATGGATCCTGGCGCAGCGGCCGTGGATCGCCCCGATTCCGGGCACAACCCAGTACCCGCATCTTGCGGAAAACCTCGGCGCGACGGGTGTCCAACTGACGGCTGACGAACTTCGCGAGATCGACGCCGGGCTCGCTCGCATCAAGCTGCAAGGTGGTCGGGCCGATCCCTTCACCGAGAGCCAGTTCGACTACAGCTAAGAGGTCTCCTCCCGCTCGTATTTGAACACCTGATTGCCCTCTCGACAACCAGCCACGAATTCCAGGAGACCCCGATGAAACGCCTAATCGCCCCGCTCATAGGAGTTATGATGATGACCGCCTCGAACGCAGGGGCTCAACAGCCCAATGTTGAAGGTCGCCGTTTCTCGCCCGATCAGGTTCGCTCGGTGGCGCCCGCCCTCGAGCAGTATACGCAGCAACGCTTGTATGGCGACGTCTGGCAGCGCCCCGGCCTCAATCGGCGCGATCGCAGCCTTGTGACGATCGCCGCGCTGATTGCGCGGGGAGAAGCCCCGGCTCTCACCTACTACGCCGATCAAGCGCTTGAGAACGGAGTGAGGCCTTCCGAGATCTCGGAGACGATCACGCATCTTGCCTATTATTCCGGCTGGGGAAAAGCCATGGCCACGATCGGTCCCGTGTGCGAAGCCTTCGCCAAGCGCGGCATCAGTCAGGATCAGCTCGCTGCCGTCGAATCCACGCCGTTGCCGCTGGACGAAGAGGCGGAAACACAACGCGCAACCACCGTCGGCAACCAGTTCGGCAGCGTTGCCCCCGGCCTCGTTCAGTACACGACGGACTATCTTTTCCGCGACCTATGGCTGCGCCCCGGCCTGGCGCCACGCGATCGCAGCCTTGTCACGGTCGCCGCACTGATCTCGGTTGGCCAGGTCGAGCAGATCACCTTTCACCTGAACAAAGCCCTGGACAATGGGCTGACCGAAGAGCAGGCCGCCGAAGTCATCACCCATCTGGCTTTCTACGCAGGCTGGCCCAACGCGATGTCGGCGCTGCCGGTGGCGAAGGCCGTCTTTGAAAAGCGGCGCGGCTAATCTGGCGGTGACAAGGATGGCAAGCTCGTGGACTGGCTCGAGCATGTGTCAGACGAGCAGTATGCAGGGTGATGCCATGCCCGATGCTCGAAGGATCTTCTTCGCCGGCGCGCTGCAAGGCGCTGCTATGCCCATAATCAGGGAGCGCTCCCAATGAACACATGGCCCAAGGACGAATTGCGGCAGATTGCCGAAAGCGACGACCTGCACATCGCCCCGTTCCGCGAGAACGGCAGGACCTATGGCACGCTCACCTGGATCTGGTCGGTTGTGGTTGATGGCGAACTCTATGTTCGCGGCTACAACGGCCAACAGTCGCGTTGGTATCAGGCCGCGATCCGTCAGAAGGCGGGCCGCATCACGGCCGCCGGCATGACGAAGGAGGTTTCGTTCGAGCCGGTCGAAGGCGCAATCAACGACCAGATCGATGAAGGCTACCGCCGCAAATACGCCACGAGCCGTTATCTCGCGCCGATGATCGGTGAACGCGCCCGCGCGGCAACCGTAAAAATCGCCCCGAAGGATTGAGGACGCCAAGATGCAAAAGCGCAAACTCGGTCAGGGTCTTGAGGTTTCAGCCCTTTCTCTTGGCTGCATGGGCTATGGAAAGGCCCGCGACATCCCTGACAGGCCACAGATGATCGAACTGCTGCGCAGGGCGGTCGATCTCGGCATGGATTTCTTCGACACCGCGGAGGTCTATGGTCCCCGGACGAATGAAGAAATGGTCGGCGAAGCGTTCGCCGGCATGCGGGACAAGGTGAAGATCGCAACGAAGTTTGGCTGGGACATCGACCAGTCCACTGGAGAGCACCGTGGTGGCGTCAACAGCAAGCCGACCCAGATCCGCAGCGCGGTCGAGGGAAGCCTCAAGCGGCTCCGTACGGACTTTATCGATCTCCTCTACCAGCATCGCGTCGATCCCGACGTGCCGATGGAAGATGTCGCCGGCACGGTTAAGGACCTGATAGCCGAAGGCAAGGTCCGGTATTTCGGGCTGTCGGAGGCTGGTGCGGAGTCGATCCGCCGCGCTCACGCCGTCCAGCCGGTGGCTGCGCTGCAGAGCGAATATTCGCTGTGGACGCGTGAGCCGGAGGCCGAGATCATCCCCACGCTGGAAGAACTCGGCATTGGCCTCGTCCCCTTCAGCCCGCTCGGAAAGGGCTTCCTCACCGGCAAGATCGACGCGAGCACGGCGTTTGCCGCGAACGACTTCCGCAGCCAGATCCCGCGTTTCGCGCCAGAGGCGCGTGAGGCCAATCAGGCGCTTGTCGATCTGATCCGTTCCGTCGGCGAACGCCGTAGTGCGACGCCTGCCCAGGTGGCGCTCGCTTGGCTCATGGCACAGAAGCCGTGGATCGTACCGCTGTTCGGCACGCGCAAGCTCGAACGGCTTGAAGAAAATCTCGGCGCTCTATCGGTGACGCTCTCGGACGACGACCTCGAGCAAATCGAAAGCGGAGCAGCCGCCATCAGGATCGAAGGGGCGCGATACCCTGACGAGATGTTGCGGCGATCAGGCCGATAGCGGGCGACGCACCCGAGGAACCCGCTCTACCGCCTTGGCGGGACAGGATTACGCATGCCCTTTTTGCCGGAGAAGAGAAGCACAGGCATGAGAAAGCGATTGTTTTGCACCGCACTGTCGATCTTAGTGGAGGGATGCTGTCTATCTGGCACATCGATGGCGCAGGACTCCACACCTATCCTGGACCGTGGTGAGGGTGCATGGAGCTCCAGCGTCCTGGCCCACGGCCTTGACTACCCTTGGGACATTGTTCGCGACGGCGAACGGCTGATCCTCACCGAAAAAGCTGGTACCGTCGTGATTATCGAGGGCGGGAACGTTCAGCGGTCCACCCTCCAAACATCCGATCCGCTGAGAACCGAAGGCGGTGCGGGGCTGCTTGGCATCGCGCTTGCGCCGGACTTCGCCGATAGCGGTCGGGCATTCTTCTATTATTCCTATTCATCCGGCTCGGAACCAGCCAACCGGGTCGTTGCCGCCAGATTTGACGGGAACACGTGGCGTGAAACCGCTGTGCTCGTCGACGCCATCCCTGGCCATCGACTATACAATGGCGGCCGCATCGCCATCGGTCCTGACGACCATCTCTATGTCACGACGGGGTGGACCGAAAATTACGAGCGCCCGCAGGATCTCCAAAGTCTCGCCGGAAAAGTTCTCCGCCTGACGCTTGCCGGTGGCGTTCCCGAGGACAATCCGTTTCAGGGCTCGTTCGTGTACTCCTATGGCCACCGCAATCCGCAAGGACTGGCCTGGAACGGTGAGGGTGAGCTGTTCGTCGCCGAACACGGCCAGGCCGCTCTCGATGAGATCAATCTGATTGCGCCCGGCGCCAATTACGGCTGGCCAATCATCTCGGGCGATGAAGCCCAGGAGGGTATGCAGCCGCCGTTCGTCCATTCGGGCGGCGACACCTGGGCGCCGTCGGGAATAGCGTTCGCCGGCAACGAACTCCTGGTAACGGCCCTCCAGGGGCGCGGACTTTATGTGCTCGATCGGCAAGACCGAACGCTCGAGCCCGTCGTCAGCTTAGGTGAGCGTGTCCGGCATGTGCTTCCAATCGACGACGACCTCCTGCTCATCACCAGCAATCGATCACCACGAGGGCAAGGACCTTCGAAGGACCGACTGGTCAGACTATCAGCGCAGAACTGACGGACCGCTCCGCTTAACCTTGAGGTTTCGGCGAACTGCCGAAGTGTTTGACCATCATAGGCCTGCCGAGCTTCGGAAAGGAAACGAGATGAAGAAACTGATCGCAGCCGCATCGCTTGTCACGCTGTCGACGGCATTAGCTCATGCGCAAAACATCGAGATCACACCGAATGCATCAGCGCCATCCGCGCTAGGCGACGCCAAGTTGTTCAGTGGGCATGTCGTCGTCGATTCGCTGTTTCCGGCGAACGAGTTTACGCACGGCACAGGCGGTCATGTAACCTTCGCTCCGGGGGCTCGCACCGCCTGGCACACGCATCCCGCCGGCCAGATCCTGATCGTCACCTCGGGCAAGGGATGGGTGCAGCAGGAAGGCAGCGCAAAGCGGGAGATCAGCCCCGGCGATGTCGTCTGGATCCCGGTCGGCGTGAACCATTGGCACGGGGCAACCGACGAGACCGGCATGGGCCACATCGCGATTTCCTACATGAAGGACGGCAAGAACGTCGAATGGGGCAAGCTCGTCACTGATCAAGAGTTCGCACAATGACCCTAAGCTGTAATGCACCGGGGCGGAACTAGACTGCCGCGACGCCACGACACGGAGTACGCCCGCCTTACTCATCGCATCTGCGCGGCCGTACAACGGCCGGCACCAGGAACGTTCATCTCGTTCTTGTGGCCCCGGCTGGGATGGAGAGATGTGGTCTGAATCGTTCTCTGAAGGCGGCGAAAAGATAGATAAGCTACCCCGCCGCCGACGGACACGATGAACTTCGGCCAGTGATGTTCTGGTTGGAGGGGGGCCAAGGCGTCTGGCAGCAGCCCGCCCCCTGAAGCGGTCGAAGGACTCCGTGAGGGGCTGAGAGATGCGGCGGAAAGACTAGTTTTTCTCCCCAACGTGGTCGGGCTGGACTTCGATGATATTCGACGGCTGGACGAAGACGATGATCCGTGGTGGCAGAGCGTGAAGCAGGAAGCCATCGTTATTTCCGGGAAGCGCCCTGAAGATGTGATGTCGTTTGATGGAGAGGCGCGTGGTTAGGATTGGATCCACGAAAAGAAAGATGCCGCTTCGCCAGCGGTCGACTTCTGATAGCCCGCGGTTTCCTTAACGACGCCCCTGCAACAGCAATCTTGTTGTCGATCCGGGCGGCATCGGTAACCCATCGGTGTCAACGGTTATCCACTGTGCGTTTGCGTATTCCGACGCTTTGACCACCAAGTTCCGCGGCGAGATTAATCAGGCGATCATCATGCCGTCATTAAGCTACTAAAGCGGCATTGGGGAAAGCATTTCCTGCCAAGCAGGAGCCAAAATTGCGAACCCTCCTCGAGCAGAAGAATCCGCTTCTTCCTACGGGAATCCATAAAACTATGAAGAACCACAGTCTGGACAAAAGGACCCCATATAAGAGTTCGAATCCCGCCGCTCCGACCATTTTTCCCTTGAAAATACGACGAAATTAGTCGCCGCTCCGGCTGGCTTTTTTCGTAGGATTTCGGAGCAAGAGCGCCCAATCCCTGGCCGGCGCGGTGGCGAAGAGCCTTGACCATCTACCCGCGGAGAGTGCAGAAAATCAGCGGGGCCATCGTCGATCGCAACGGCGAACCTTGCGGAGTCCGACGGCCATCGAGGAGAAATCATGCCCAGAGCACTCGTCCTAGAGCAAATCCGGAAACTCTCGCTGCGCGATATCGACCTGCCGCAGGAAGTCGGACCCCACGACGTCCGCATCAAGATTCACACGGTCGGGATATGCGGGTCGGACGTGCATTATTACACGCACGGCCGGATAGGGCCTTTTGCGGTGAATGCGCCGATGGTACTCGGGCATGAGGCGGCTGGCGTCGTCGTCGAAACCGGTAAGGACGTGACGCATCTCAAGGCAGGGGATCGCGTGTGCATGGAGCCCGGAATTCCGGACGCGAATTCGCGCGCCAGTCGTCTTGGCCTTTACAATATCGACCCGGCTGTGACGTTTTGGGCGACGCCTCCTGTCCATGGCGTCCTGACTCCGCACGTCGTCCACCCGGCGAATTACACCTATAAGCTGCCGGACAAAGTCAGTTTCGCAGAAGGGGCGATGGTGGAGCCGTTTGCCGTCGGCATGCAGGCGGCGCAAAAGGCGAAGATTGCTCCCGGCGATACTGCCGTGGTCACCGGCGCCGGGCCGATCGGCATCATGGTGGCGATCGCGGCGCTCGCCGGAGGGTGCGCGCGGGTGATTGTTGCCGATTTCGCGCAACCGAAGCTAGACATTGCGGCGCAATACCAGGGCATCCTGCCGATCAACATCGGCAAACGCGACCTCGCGGAGGAAGTGAAGCAGCTCACCGAGGGCTGGGGCGCCGATGTGGTGTTCGAATGCTCAGGTTCGCCGAAGGCATGGGAGACATTGCTCGATCTTCCCCGGCCAGGCGGTGCCGTCGTTGCTGTGGGACTCCCGGTCGAACCGGTTGGTCTGGATATATCCACCGCATCGACGAAGGAAATCCGGTTTGAGACGGTATTTCGCTATGCCCATCAATATGACCGCGCAATCGCTTTGATGGGATCTGGGCGCGTCGACCTGAAGCCGCTCATCACCGAGACGTTTCCGTTCGAAGAAAGTGTCGCGGCTTTCGATCGCGCGGCGGAGGGTAGGCCGGGTGATGTGAAGCTGCAGATCACGCTGTAGGGTTCACGGAACTCCTCCCGTGACGCGTCTTTCGGTGCGGGAGGAGTTTCTTCAGCTCAAGGACTTGGTCTGGCTGGTTCCTGTGACGAGCACGGGAATGACGGAGATCAGGGAGGGGTGGGGGGCGTTACGGCAACTGCCGTGTGCGCGGGCGTTTCGGCACGAGCCTGTCTCCGATATCGACATTCGAGCGCGGCGCACCCCCAGACGATGCCGAGCAGCAGGTAAAAATGGCGCCAATGATCCGTGTCGATTACGTTGCCAATCCCGACATGGCCGACAAGCGTGATCCAGCCGATCATCAGATAGGGTTGCCATGGCCGGTCGAGCAGCAGGAAACGGAAACCGAGCGACAATGTCCAGAGAATGAGCGTGACATACGCCACGAAGCCGAGCCAGCCATAGGATGTCAGGCTTTTCAGAAGCACGTTGTGCTCATCTTCCGGAAACATGGTGCTGAACACCAACGGGCCTATGCCGAGCGGCCTTTCCATCGACATCAGAAAGCCGATCCGGTGCCGGTCGAACCGCCCGAGATGCCCGCCGTCATAGTCCTGCACGAGCTGGGTGCGGCTTGAAAAGAGGCGTGCGACCTGGTCCGACTGCAGAGCGGTCACAAGCGCTGCCACGACGAACAGGCCCCCGGACAATGTCAGCACGAGGATCCGTAAACGGAAGAGGCCGCTACGCTGCTTGAGCAACATGACGAAGACGAGCGCAATCACGCAAAAAAGGTCGAGCGCCCAGGCGGCGCGGGAAAAGGAGAGAAAGACGCCCAGCGTGAGCACGAGCAGGCCGGCGATCTTCAGGGGTGCCCGGCCGATCGGCTGCGTCAGAAGACCGTGGAGAAGGTAGAGAGTGGGGGCGACGAGGAACGGTCCGAAAACATTCGGGTCCTGAAACGCTCCCTTCGCGCGATCATAAAGTGTGAACTGCGCCGCACCCGGTATTGCGCCGAAATAGCCGAGAATACCAAGGAGGGCCGTAATGACTGCAGCCGCCACCCATGCATTGAGAATGAGCGGCAGGCGCTGGTGACGGTCTTCTATTATGGCTGCAAAAAAAACGGCCGTAAGACAAAGGAAGCCGGTTACGGCCATGTACATCGGCGCGGTCCCAAGATCGGCCATCACCGTCAGCGACAGAATACCGCCGATCATGAACAGGACCAAAAGCACCGTGAGTGGGGCGGTGAAACGGGAGATCCTGAGGCCGAATAGCGCCCAGATGCCGACGAGCCCGGCCATGAACACCTCGTAGGGCGCGGGCTCGGCGATGACGAAACCGGACAGGAAGACGCCGACTGTCACCAGGCCGGAGCCGACAAGCGTAACCGCCGCCAACTGAGGACGACGGATGACCGGCCCGGATGCGATGACGGCGCTCAATAGGCGTTTTCCGTATTGATCAGCCGGAACGGTGTCAGGATGAGAATCTTCAGATCGAGGAGCAGTGACCAGTTCTCGATATAATAGAGGTCGAATGCCGTCCGGAACCGGATCTTTTCGTCATTGTCGATTTCACCGCGCCAGCCGTTGATCTGTGCCCAGCCGGTCACGCCCGGCTTCACGCGATGGCGGGCGAAATAGCCTTCGACGACATCGGAATAGCTTCGATCCTGGGTCTGTGCGAGCACCGCGTGAGGACGCGGCCCAACGAGTGAGAGCTCGCCTTTCAGCACATTGAAGAATTGTGGCAACTCATCGATCGAAGATTTGCGCAGGAAGCGCCCGACGGGTGTCACTCGCGGGTCGTTCTTGGTTACGGCGTTACGCGCGCTCGGGTCGCTCATATGCGTGTACATGGAGCGAAATTTATAGACCTCGACGGTTTCATTGTTGAAGCCGTGCCGGTGCTGTTTGAAGATGATCGGACCCGGCGAGGTAACTTTCACGGCAATGGCGGCGGCGAGCATGACCGGCCAGAGTAGGGCGAGTGCGACGAGACTGAAAAAGACGTCGAAGCAGCGCTTTGCGACATTATCCCAATCGGCGATCGGCTTGTCGAAGATGTCCAGCATCGGAACCTGTCCGACATGCGAATAGCTGCGCGGCCGAAAGCGAAGGCTGTTGGCATGCGCCGCTAGCCGAATATCGACGGGAAGGACCCACAGCTTCCTGAGGAGCTCGAGGATGCGATTTTCCGCCGTCAGCGGCAGCGAGATGATCAGCATGTCGATCCGGGCTAGACGGGCGAACTCGACCAGTTCGTCGACCGTTCCGAGCTTCGGATAACCGGCGATCACGTTCGGTGACCTGCGCTCGTCGCGATCGTCGAAAATTCCGCAAATCCGGATATCGTTGTCCGGCTGATGTTCTATTTTTCGAATGAGATCCTTTGCAGACTGGCCGCCGCCGACGACGACGGCTCGCCGCTCCATGGTGCCGTCTCGCGACCAGTGGCGGATGGAATAGGCGATGAACGCGCGTTCTGCGATGAGAAAGACCGCGCCGGCGAGGTACCACGCGCCGATCCAGAAACGCGAGTAGAGGTGGCCCGATTTGAGAAAGAACAGGCCGAGCGCAATCATGCCGAAGGCCACCGTCCAGGCGCCCAGAATGCGTGGCGCCATCCTGAGCCAGGCACGCAGAGCCGGCACCTGGTAGGCGTCGGCGAACTGCATGGCGGCAACGGAGAGCGCGGGCGCGCCGGCGAGGATAAGAAGGTTGACCGGCAGTTGCTCCAACGTCGGCGCGACATATTGGGCATTGATGCCGTAGCCTATGGCGAAAAGCGCACAGAAATCCAGAAGCCGGATCAGGCCGGTGATCATCGCCGGCGTATAGGTGTCCGCGCGGAACTGAAGGGCGATCTGCCTGGCAAGCGGGTTGAGCCCGGCATCCCCTCTTGCTCTGTTCCTGTGTTCGGTCGTGGTCTCCCGGATCTCCGAGACCTTCTTTCGAAGCGCTTCGGGGTCGAAGGTCTCTGGCCTGTCGAACTGGTTCATGGTCGCTTTCCGGCGCTGAATTGCTCCGTCCGGATAGCAGAAAGCCACTAAGAAACGCTTACGTTGTACGCAGCCGCCCATGCGGCACGAGCGATTCTGCCGTAAGCTCCCGATACAGCTGCATGACGTGTCTGGTCATCACGGACGCCGCGAAGCGGGACTTGAAGCCTTCGGCGTCGGGCATTGTCCGGGCAGCCCAGCCATCGTCGGCAATTGCCTCGGCCATGAGCCGGGCAAGTGCTTCTGCATCGTCGGGACGCACGAGCGCCTCGCTAGCGGCCCCGAGAACCTCCGGGATGCCGCCTACGCGGGTTGCGATGACCGGCTTGCCTGCGGCGAGCGCTTCCAGAACGATATAGGGCATGGATTCGGCACGCGAGGGAATGACGACGACATGGGCAAGAGCGAAAGCTTTGCGCGCCCTCATCGCCGGTAGCAGCCGAACCCGATCTCCTAGACCCATTCGCAGCGTCATCTCTTCGTATTGCCGCTGTTGGGGACCATCTCCGACCATCAGGGCGGAAAGCCTTCGGCCGGCGATCTCTTCGGCTGCGGCAAACCCTTCGATGAAGAAGTCCGGGCCCTTCAGGTCGCGCATCATCCCGATATAGAGGAAATCTGCGGCGCCAGGGTCGGCTTCGACTCGCTCGAACTCCGCATCTTCGATGCCGTTATAGATCAGTTCGCTGCGTGCAATTGGTTGGCCCACCTTGGCGCAGTAGGTGCCGCGCTCATACTCGCAAACGAAGACGAGTGCGTCGGTCAGGCGTTCCTGCAGGCGCTCGATGCGAAGAATGAACGAACCTGCCAGGGACCGCCGATCATAATGCAGGCTTCCCCCATGGGGCGAATAGAGGCGGGCTACGCGATACTTGTTGACCCGCAGGGCTGAACCGGCGATGCGCGCCAACACGCCGCCCTTGGCGCCGTGCCCGTGCAGCACATCCGGTTGCAAGCTTCTGATTTCCTTGTAGCTGCGCCACAGCGCAGCCGCGTCCGAGGCTCCGACCGAGCGATGGATCGGCACGCGGACGATGCCGAGGTCCAGATGTGGACGAACCTCTTCGAACAATGCATCCTCGTGGGCACCGCCCGTGGTGCTGTCACAAAGAATACCGACCTGATGCCCGGCTTTCGCGTGCGCTTCGGCAAGGTCGCGCACGTGCCGGAAGATGCCGCCGACCGGCGACCTGAAGCAATGAATTATACGCAAGGGGCGTTCGCTCATGGCGATCAGAACAGCCGCTCGCGAACGTAGACCGTGTCGCCGGCGAGAACCGGATCGGTTATCGGAACGCGCCCGGTCATGACGCGGCCATTGATCTTGCGGGTGATGTCGGCGCTCGCCTGGTTCGCTCGTGGCGTGAAGCCGCCGGCAACGGCGATCGCATTCTGCACGGTCATGCCCGGAACGTAGGCATATTGGCCGGCCTGGCCCACCTCACCCATGATGAAGACGGAGCGGTAGCGGTCGACCTCGATGGTCACGTCCGGGTCCTTGAGGAAGCCTTGACGCAGCTTCGCCGCGATCATCCCCTCCAGTTCCGGAAGCGTATGGCCGCGCGACGGCACGGCTCCGATCAGAGGGAAGGCGACATAGCCGGCCTGATCGACCGTATAGCTGCCGCTGAGGCTCGCCTGTTCGAAGACGTTGATACGCAGGCGGTCGCCACTGTCCAGACGGTAGGGCTGAACCGTGGCCTCGCTGAAGCCCTTCGGGGCACGCTGATGGTTCGTGCAGCCGACGACGAGCGCCGACAAAATCGCCACGGCGAAGACGCTTATTTTCGTGCTGGCTGGGGTCGACATGCGGGAAGGGCTCCGGAAACGATCACCGATGTTATCGATCCGTTAGGGTTAATGGCCGGTAAATTCGCGGCGAGAAATTCCGGCGACGGGGGCCCTCAAGCCCTTGTGCGTGACGCGGTGCGGTTCCAGGGAAATTAACGGTTGGGTTACCATGTTCGTTTACCTTCTCGCCAACTTTGAAAGCTTTGGGGTGCAGGGGTATGTCGGGCGGGCAGCAGGATGTAGATATCGACCTCGGCGGGCTCTTCCGCGCCATCTGGCAACGGCGCGTGCGCGTCCTGCTCGTCACTGTTGGGGCCGCTGCCGTCAGCTTCGCCGCCGCCAGGATGGTCGCTCCCGACTATCAAGGCGAGACCCGCGTTTTGATCGAATCGCGTGAGCCCGAGTTCAGCGGCAGCAACCAAGTCTCGCAGAGCGGATCCGACCGAATGTTCGATGAATCGGGCATTCTCAGCCAGGTGCAGGTCCTGCGCTCGGCGGACCTGATCAAGCAGGTCGCGCGCAACATGAAACTGCACGAACGCGAAGAATTCGATCCCTCCGCCCGGCCTTCCGCCGCCTCCGATCTCCTGGTGATGCTGGGTCTCAAGAAGAATCCCCTCGATCTTCCGCCCGAGGAACGGGTCCTCAAAGAGTTCAATGAGAAGCTGCAGGTCTACCAGGTCGAAAAGTCGCGTGTGATCGCCATCGCCTTCACTTCGAAAGATCCGAAGCTTGCGGCCGCTATTCCGAACGAAATGGCCGATGTCTATCGCTCCCTGCAGAGCGGCGCCAAGCTCGACTCCAACTCCGATGCAAGCCGGTGGTTGGAACCGGAAATCGCCAACCTGCGCGAGAAGGTGCGCGAGGCGGAGGCCAAGGTTGCCATTTACCGCGCGGAATCGGGTCTGCTTCCGACCGGAGAGACGCAGAATTTTGCTACACGCCAGCTGACCGACATTTCGACGGAGCTCGCGCGGGTGCGCGCGGAGCGTGCCAATGCGGCTGCCCGCGCCGAGGGTATGCGGACGGCGCTCGCGGACGGTCGTCCGGCCGACACCCTTGCCGACATCGTCGGTTCGCCGATGATACAGCGTCTCAAGGAAAGCCGCTCCAATGTTCAGTCGCAGATCGCCGATCTGTCGCCGGCGCTGCTCGACGGTCATCCGCGCTTGAAGGGGCTCAAGTCGCAGCTGGAGGGGATCGAAGCGCAGATCCGGTCGGAGACGCGGAAGATTCTCGCGAGCCTCGAAAACGAAGCGAAGGTCGGGCAATTGCGCGAACAGCAGCTCGTCCAGCAGCTGAACACGCTCAAGGCGCAATCGGCGCAGGCGGGCGAGGAGGAAGTGGGACTTCGTGCGCTCGAGCGCGAGGCGGCGGCACAGCGCCAGTTGCTTGAAACTTATCTTGCCCGTTATCGCGAGGCCACCTCGCGCACTGTGGCGAATGCAACTCCGGCCGATGCACGCGTGATTTCGCGCGCCGTCATCCCCACCAGCCAGAGCTTCCCCAAGGTGCTGCCGATAACGATCGTCGCAGCCTTTGCCAGCTTCCTCGTCAGTTGCGTCGTTATCATGCTAAGGGAGCTTTTCAGCGGTCGCGCGCTGAGGCCTGTTTCCATACCCGAAGCGTCGACCGCAGGTCAGCCCGCAGGAGAACCGCCAGTTCCGGTTCTGGTCCAGCAGATTCCCGCGCCAATCCTCGTTTCGGCGATATCTGCGGATGAGGAAGAAGGCCGGAGCGAAAACGAAGCACCGAACCATGATTTTTCAATGGAGTCGGTTGCCGAACATATTCGAGCCAAAGGCGTGCGGGTTGCCGTCTCGGTATCGCCGGGCGGCGACGAAGGATCCACTGCGACCGTAATGCTGGCGCGCTTTCTGGCCGAAGAGGGGCAGAAAGTCGTTCTGATCGACCTTTCCGGTTCAGCCTGCCCGACGCGGCTCATGGCGCATTCGCAGGATCTTGCCGGAGTCACGAATTTGCTCATGGGGGAGGTCGCCTTTTCCGAGGCGATTCACTCAGACAGCTTGTCAGAAGCACATATAATACCCTGTGGCGACGCCGACCCGCATGCGGCGATGCGCGGTATCGACCGGCTGCGGATCATCGTCGATGCGCTCTCCAGTGCCTACGACCTCGTCTTGATTGAATGCGGTTCGGCTGACGCAGACGCGGTCGCCAAGTTACGACACGAGGGTACCGAGATCATCCTGTCGGCACCGTCGATCAGCAACGATCAGATTGTCGAGATGTTGATGCGTTTCGGCGAAGCGGGATATCGCGATGTCGTGCTTATGACCGGGCAGGGGCAGAAAGGTCCTGATTTTCCCGACCGCCGCGCGGCGTAGAGGGCTTTCCGGGAACTGTGCTGCGGCTTCCCAGTAGGAGGCATTGGCGCCAGGTCTACGGTTCATCTGCGCTTGCAGCCGACATCTGCCGTAACCGTCGTTTCCTTTGTATGAAGGCGTAAAACTTTTCGTTGGCTTTGATCCACCGCTTCGCACGGGCAACTGCGCGGAACACGGCGGCAGCGGCCCGACCGCGGAGCGTGATTGGCAGGAAGATGTCCCGTAACCGCGTCTCAATCGTGCACCACGACCGCTTGTAGGCTTGATCGCCGATGCCGAAGTCGAAAAGGGCGACGCCTTCTCGACACAGCCGCTCGATGATTCTGTAGAACAATAATTCGCCCGGGCTAGCACCGGCGGCGATTTCCTCGTCGATGGAGCCGAACTGACAGATAACGTGGTCGCCCTTGCGCGAAAGACCGGCGATCGCAGAAATCCGGCCTGCATGCTCGCCCTTCAGCCTTATCGCATTGAGCTCCAGGAGCCTGTCCGGCTCGTCAGCGCCGGAATCGATCAGCGCATGGAAAAATGCGCGTGTCTCGGCTTGCCGAAAAGCGTCCGGCAGGCCGATTGCCTCGAAGCGGGCGGCCTTCTGCTTAAAGAATGTTTCGAGCAGGGCATGGGCCTCGGGCTTTTCCCGCGCGATCACATAATCATAACCGCCGATCTCGGCGAGACGCCGTTCGGAAATGCGCATTTTCTTGCGCCGCCGTTTGGCATTCAGCTGAGTGAGCGTGCGGTCGATGGTGCCGAGAAGAGGCAATTGAAACGAAGCGTTCGGGTGTTCGATACCGGCCAGAGCGGCGAGCGGGTGTGGCGCACCGCGCCAGATCCGTGGCGTCCGTTCGAGCACGAGAACGTCCGCGAACTGACGGAGCTGGCGACCAATGCCGCTGGCGAGCGCCAGTACGCACTCGGCGCAGAAGGCGCCATCCCGTCCGTCAAACAGGCCGGTGTTAAGGTTGCTATGCTCCGAGCCGATCAGGCGGGCCGTACGGAAAAGCCGGCCGCGTTCGATCTCGAACGGGAGAAGGAAAAGCGGCTCCTTGCCAGCCGCGCCGCGCACGATCAGCAGCTCGCTGCCATGCGTCTTTACCCACGACGCGCACCAGTCGAAGCTCTGATGCAGCGAATTGAGGCTGCAATCATCGAATACGCGCCATTCTGCTTCGAGCTCGGCCATATCGGTGTGGATGGAGAAAGTGATCCTGCCGGCTGCGTGGCCTCCCGGGCGGGTGATCGCGGCATCATGATACCGCCCGGCAATGCACTCCGGCGAAAGGGTTAACTCGGAATTGGCCATCATCGTCGATCCGCGTGCGTAATGCAGGCAGTCAAGCGGGAAACCCCGTAGATCCGATTAACTCCGAAGGCGCTCGCTTGTCCGGCGAAGAACTCGGTTAGCGATATGTGAATGCCAAGCGAGGCGATCGCCGGATGGCCTCCGGGAAAGGGCTCAATCGACGAACCCGGTCGCAAGCGCCCTTGCCCATTCCGGGCGGTTGCGTTCGGCCGCGAGAAGAGAAGCGGCCATGTGATCGTAGGCTACGCAGCGGAAAGTGACGTTCCAATCGCCGGATGTCCGTTCGACGACAGCGTATCGGGCATGTGGAGAGCCGGCTTCGACTTTGTGTGCAACCGGCTGGTCGTCAGCATAGGCGGGGCAGCCGACACTACGCGGATTGACCAGCAGGCGCCCGTCCGAAAGCCGCAACGCGCGGGGGACATGCGTGTGGCCGCAGAGGATCACCGGGTAGAGGATGTCTTCTGCCATACGCTCGATCGCCGCTCGTTGAGCTATGTGAACGACACCATCCTCCGTCAGCGTTTCCATCCAATAGGCCTCGTCGCTTGCCGGCGTGCCATGGCAGAGAAAGAGTACATCCCTATGGACAAGGGTTCTCCAGGGCGGCTAACCAGTCAAGATGTCGCCGATCGAGTTCGCCATGGGCGGCACGGTCGGACAATCCCATGCGGGAAGGATCGATCGTCAGGAGGTAGCGATCGTGATTGCCGCGTATTGCAGCAGTATTGCGGCCGATCAGGATCTCAGCCGTCCGGGCAGCATTCAGCGGACCGCTCACGTGATCGCCAAGATTGACGATTTCGTCGATTCCTTGCGCATCGACGTCGGCGAGCACGGCCTCCAGCGCGAGATCGTTGCCGTGAATATCGGAACTGACGGCTATTCTCATACGACCAACCTCCCGCAGATCAAGGTCGTTGCTGGTGATCGGCTGCAGGCTTTTCCATCCACTTGATGATCAGCATGGCCGGCAGGACCCACAGCAGCCCTGTGAAGAAGAAGTAGAGCAGGTGGACCCACCAGGGTGACGCGCCGAGCAGAAGGGAAGCGAAGGTGACGGCCGCAAGTGCATAGACGACGACAAGGACGATGAGCAGGATGGTGCCGATCAGTTTTCTGAGGCGTACGGGCATTTTTTCGTTCTTTCGGATAGCGGCGGCTTAAGCCCTCGCGCGGCCGCGACGGGATGCCGCAAAGGGTTCGGCCTTGTTTTGCACGGCGCTCTGGTGCAAATCAACGGCTTTGAGGGCGTCCCGGCCGGCAAACCCGGCAAAGCGGTACCCGTTTTGCGGTGACAGATGAGGAAGTGCCATGGCTCATGCCGAGTTGGCAACAGAACAGACGCTGCTGAGAGAAATCGGCAGAACCGAGCGCAACCGCCGGCACATCCGCGGCTGGCTTGCCGTCGTTCTCTTTGCCTTGTTTGCGCTTGTGCTCGTGGGCGGAGCGACGCGCCTGACCGAATCCGGCCTTTCCATCACCGAGTGGAAACCGGTGCACGGCGTCATCCCGCCCCTGTCTGCGCAGGAGTGGGAAGAGGAATTCCGTCTCTATCAGCGCATTCCGCAATATGAGCAGATCAACAAAGGCATGACCGTCGACGATTTCAAGACCATTTTCTGGTGGGAATGGGCGCACCGGCTGCTTGCGCGCGGCATCGGCGTGATCTTCGCTCTGCCGCTCTTCTTCTTCTGGGTCACCGGGCGGGTGGAGCGTCGCCTGCGGCTGCCGCTTCTTGCAATTCTGGCGCTCGGCGGCTTGCAGGGCTTTATCGGCTGGTGGATGGTTTCCTCGGGTCTCGCGGAACGGACCGCCGTCAGCCAGTACCGGCTCGCCACCCATCTGACCATCGCCTGCGTGATCTTCGCCGCCTGCATGTGGATCTATCGGGGGCTATGTCCGCATTCCGACGACGCGCCTCCGACCAAAGCCTCACAAAAGATGGCGGCGGTCATAGCGATCTTCAGTCTCTTCCAGATCTATCTGGGAGCGATCGTTGCAGGTCTCGACGCGGGTCTGAGCTATAACACCTGGCCGCTGATGGACGGTGCGATCGTGCCGGGCGGCCTGTTCGTGCAGCAGCCCGCCTGGATCAATCTCTTCGAAAATCCGAAGACGGTGCAGTTCGTCCACCGCCTCGGCGCCTATCTTCTGCTCGCATTGGTGCTTTGGCACATGATCGCGGCCTTGCGCTCCGCGCCGGAAACCACCCACGCGCGCCGCTCGGTGCTGCTGTTTGCACTGGTGGTCGTGCAGGCGGCCATCGGCATCACCACGCTGCTTCTGCAGGTCCCCATCGGTTGGGGCGTGCTGCATCAGGGCGGCGCGCTCGTGGTACTCGGTTTTGCGATTGCCCACTGGCGCGGTTTCGTAGGCGCCTATCCGAAGGATACGGCAATCGAAGTTCGCGCTTGATCTTGATGCTCTGTGGTTAAGATAGACAGAAGCCCCGGAAGGGAGGCTGCCGGGGCTTCTGTCTGCCGGGTCTCAGGCGGAAAGCATCAGGTCCATGTTCTGAACAGCGGCGCCCGACGCCCCCTTGCCGAGATTGTCGAGGAGCGCGACCATGTTGACATGCGCCCCGCCATCGGTGCCGAAGACGAAGAGTTTCATGGTGTCCTTGCCCGCGAGTTCCGTCGCATCGATCCGGGCGAGCTTTGCGCTCTCCTCAAGCGGTACGACCTCGACGATCGACTGGCCCGCGTAGTGATCGACAAGCGCCCGATGAATGCTTTCGATCGTTGCGCCGGCTGCGAGATCGTCGACGTAGAGCGGTACCTGCACGATCATGCCCTGCGCGAATTTGCCGACGGAAGGGCTGAAGACGGGCGCGCGCTCGAGCAGCCCGTGCATCTTCATTTCAGGCACATGTTTATGTTTCAGCGTAAGCCCGTAAAGGAAGTGCGGCGCTCTGATATGGTCCGGACTCTTGTCGTCCTCGATCTGCGCAATCATCTGCTTGCCGCCGCCGGTATAGCCGGAGACCGCATTGACGGTGACCGGATAACCATCAGGCAGAATGCCGGCCTGCCGGAGGGGGCGGATCAGGGCGATTGCGCCCGTGGGGTAGCAGCCCGGGTTCGCGACGTGGCGTGCATCGCGGATCTTGCGGGGTTGCGCCTTGTCCATTTCCGCAAAGCCATAGGCCCAGTCGGGCGCAACGCGATGCGCGGTCGAGGTGTCGATTATGCGCACGCGATTGTTTCCGGCAACCATGGCGACGGCCTCCCGCGAGGCGTCGTCCGGCAGGCAGAGGATTGCGATATCCGCACTGTTTAACAGATCCTCGCGCATCGCCGCATTGCGTCGCTCCGCTTCCGGAATGGACAGAAGCTCGAGATCCGTACGCCCGGCCATGCGCGTACGGATCTGCAGGCCCGTCGTGCCGTGTTCGCCATCGATAAAGATCTTCGGTTTCATGATTTTCCTGCTCCTGCAGACTGTTACCGGCGCGTACGGAATCAGTCTGGCATAGAATTGAATCGATTTCTTGAGAACGTGCGGCCGCTGCGATCAGCCGCGCCTTTCGGCCAGCCAGCCGGCACGCAGGCCTAGCATATACATGGCGATGGTCGAACCAGCAATGGCGGTGAGATCAGCGTGATCGTAGGCGGGCGCGACTTCGACGACGTCGCTTCCGGTGATATGAAGCGCTCCAAGCTTGCGCAGAACCGAGAGGATTTTCGCACTTGACGGGCCGCCGGCGACGGGGGTGCCGGTGCCGGGCGCAAAGGCAGGGTCAAGGCAATCGATGTCGAAGGTCAGATAGGCGGGGCGACTGCCGACATGACGGATGATGGCCTGGGCGATCTCCTCGGCGCGCATCTCCTCCAGTTCATAGCCGTGAACGATCCGAATGCCGCAATCCTCCGGCGCATGCGTCCGGATGCCTATCTGGATCGAGCGTTCGATGTCGATGAGCCCTTCGCGGGCAGCGCGGCCGACGAAGGAGCCATGATCGATGCGGCCTTTCTCGTCCGGCCATGTGTCCTGATGGGCGTCGAACTGGACGAGGGCGAGGGGGCCATGCTGCGCCGCATGGGCCTTAAGGATGGGATAGGTAACGTAGTGGTCGCCGCCGAGCGTCAGCAGATAGGCGCCCGACTTCAGGATTTTCATCGCCTCGCGCTCGATGGTTTGCGGCGTCTTTTGATGGTTGCCGTAGTCGAGCAGGCAATCGCCGTAGTCGATCGTCGCCATCTGGGAGAAGAGATCGCGCTGAAAGGGATATTGCGGATCGTTGTCGAAAATCGCCGATGCACGGCGGATCGCCTGTGGCCCGAAGCGCGCCCCGGGGCGGTTCGACGTGGCCGCATCAAACGGCACTCCCCAGACGACCGCATCCACGCCCTTCAGGTTTTTCGTGTATTTCCGCCGCATGAAGGAAAGGATGCCGGCATGCGTCGGATCGGAAGCCGCCGAAGTCAGTGATGTCGCGGTGATCGCGTGGTCGATCGACTTGTTTGCCATGCTGTTCTCCCGTCAGATGACGGGACGTTGGCCAATCAGTATGGGCAAGGCAATAGCCTGGCGACAAAATCATGTGCACGGGAGCGGTTACGCATGCGCATGAAAAAGGCCGGGACAAGCCCGGCCTTCGAAAGTGCGGTCTGCCAACGCGATTAGCGCTTGGAGAACTGGAACGAACGACGTGCCTTCGCACGGCCGTACTTCTTGCGCTCGACCACGCGGCTGTCGCGGGTGAGGAAGCCGCCACGCTTCAGAACGGCGCGCAGGCCCGGCTCAAAGTAGGTGAGGGCCTTGGAAATGCCGTGACGAACGGCACCGGCCTGACCGGAAAGGCCGCCGCCGGCAACGGTCGCGTCGATATCGAACTGGCCGTCACGGGCAGCTGCGACGACCGGCTGCTGCAGGATCATCTGCAGAACCGGACGTGCGAAATAGTCCGAGAAAGGCTTGCCGTTGACGGTGATCTTGCCGGAGCCGGGCTTGATCCAAACGCGGGCGACGGCGTCCTTGCGCTTGCCGGTCGCGTAGGAGCGGCCCTGCGCGTCGACCTTCTTGACGTGAACCGGAGCAGCCGGTTCCGCGGTCGTGGCGATATCCTTGAGTGCGGAAAGGTCAGCCATTATCAGGCGCTCCTTGTGTTCTTGTTGTTCAGCTTGGCGACGTCGAGGACGGTCGGCTGCTGGGCTTCATGCGGGTGGTTCGACCCGGCGTATACACGCAGGTTCTTCATCTGGCGGCGACCGAGCGGGCCGCGCGGAACCATGCGTTCGACGGCCTTCTCGATAACGCGCTCCGGGAAGCGGCCTTCGATGATCTGGCGCGCGGTGCGCTCCTTGATGCCGCCCGGGTAGCCGGTGTGCCAATAGTACTTCTTGTCGGTGTACTTCTTGCCGGTGAGGACGGCTTTTTCGGCATTGATGACGATGACGTTGTCGCCGTCGTCGACATGGGGCGTATAGGTGGCTTTATGCTTGCCGCGCAGGCGGTTTGCGATGAGGGAAGCGAGGCGACCGACAACGAGGCCTTCGGCATCGATGAGGATCCACTTCTTCTCCACCTCTGCAGGCTTCTGAACGAAGGTTGCCATATCTAAACTCTTTCGTTGGACCCGGAAACGGAGCCGGGCGTTTCTTGTTGCTTGCTTTGACCCCGATGGGACAAAAAGAAGACGGCCCAGTCGGACCGCGATCTGGGGCAGCTTATACGCAAGCAGGAAAACAAGGTCAAGGCCGACTTTTGGTTCATCGGGAAAGAAGAGCAAGTAAAATCAGTAATTTAGCAATGTGGTGTTATTATACCGCATCTCGGCGCGGTGGAATTGAATAGGTGGCGGTCGCATGAGCGACCAGATCCGGGCCTGCGACCGGCTTTATCGAGGCATCGAGTACGGCGAGGCGCTTCCCGAGCTTGAGAATCCGGCAGGTACATTCGAGGGGTTCGGGTTCCGGCTTGCGCAGGAAGTTGATGTTGAGGCTGGTGGTCACGGCAAGCGCGACCGGGCCGATATGCGCGATGAGCGCAATATAGGCCGACACGTCCGCCAGCGCGAACAGCGTCGGGCCCGAAACCGTGCCGCCCGGACGAATATGGCGCTCGTTCGGGTCGAGCCGCATCGTGGCGAAGCCCGGTCCGGTATCCGTCACTGCAAAGACCTTTCCATCCGTGTGGACCTGCGGGAAATCGGTATCGAGAAAGCGATTGAGCTCCTCGACGGTCATGACCGGTTGCAGGGTCATCGGGCCTTCTCCATGTTTTTCGCGGCTGCGCCCGTTACAGGACGTCCGGAAGCGCCGCGCAAGCCGGAAATTGGTCTTAGCTCGATTTCGCCGGTCCGGCGCGGGGTTGAAAGAGCGGCGACGGCGGCGTACCACGGCAGCACAGTCGATATGGGAGAGAACCATGGCGGATGTCGTTTCATTCAGGAAAGAAGAACAGAGCGGACCGTTGCTACGTGAGGTCAACAGCCCGGTCCTGCGTTTGACGCTCAACAATCCGCCTGCCAACGTGCTTTCGATCGCCTTGATGGAAGCCTTGCTGGCGGCGCTCGAGGAGGCGGCCGCCTCGAAGGAAATCAAGGTTGTCGTGATCGCCGCGGCCGGCAAGCTTTTCTCCGCCGGCCACGATCTCAAGGAAATGACCTCCCATCGGGCCCACGCGGACGGCGGACGGGCTTTCTTCGAGCGAACGATGCGCCTGGCGGCCGAAGTGATGCTGACCATTACCAGGCTGCCGCAGGCGGTCATTGCAGAAGTCGACGGTCTCGCGACGGCCGCTGGGTGCCAGCTTGTCGCAAGTTGCGACCTGGCGATCTGCACCGACACGTCCACCTTCTGCACCCCGGGTGTGAACATTGGCCTTTTCTGTTCGACGCCGATGGTCGCTCTGACACGCGCGGCCCATCGCAAGCAGGCGATGGAAATGCTCCTGACCGGTGAGCCGATAGATGCCGGGACAGCGAAGGAGTTCGGTCTCGTCAACCGCATCGTTCCTCAGCAATATCTGCGCCAGGTCATCGACAAATATGCGTCGGTCATTGCCACGAAGTCGCCGCAGGCACTGAAGATCGGCAAGGAAGCCTTCTACCGGCAGGCGGAAATGCCGCTTGCCGAGGCTTACGACTTTGCAGTCGGCGTCATGGTCGAGAACATGCTCGCCCGTGATGCCGAGGAGGGCATCGGCGCCTTTCTCGGCAAGCGCATGCCGGATTGGAAGGAAGACTAGGGCAGAATGAGGAGAACTGCGCCCGGTTTCCCGCCCGCATCCCGCTCTGACCTTTAGAATGGATCACGCGAGCCTGAGGAGCAAAGCGCCGAGCGCAATGATGCAGGCGGCGATGATGCGCCAGGCGCTGACGCGCTCTTTGAGGAACACCACCGAGATGACGACCGCAAAGAGAATGGCCGTTTCGCGAAGCGCGGCGACCGTGGCGACAGGGGCTTTCGTCATCGCCCAGAGCGCAAGGCCGTATGAGCCGATCGATCCGGCGCCGCCGATCAGCCCGCGCCACCAGTGACCGTAGACATGCCGGGCGACGGGCTTGACGCCGCGCCGGGCGAAAGCCCAGCCGAAGAGAAGCACAGGCGGCAGCAGCGCCATCCAGAGCGTATAGGAAATGGCATTGGCGGAAATGCGTGCACCGATGCCGTCGACATAGGTGTAGCTCGCGATCACGCAGGCGTTGAGCAGTGCCAGCGTGATCGCATGCCTGCCGCCCTTGCGGGACTCGAAGGCGAGCGTCAGCACGCCCGCGGAGATCGTCATGACGCCGGCCAGAGCGCCGCCGGTCAGTTTCTCGCCGATGACGAGACTGCTTGTTGCCGCGACGAGAAGCGGTGCGACGCCACGCATCAAGGGATAGACGAGCCCGATGTCGCCAGCGCGATACGCAGCTGCGACGAGCTGAAAATAGGCGAATTGGAAAAGGGCCGATACGAGGATGTAAGGCACGGCCTCGGAGCCGGGCATTGGCAGGAAAGGCAGAAAGGGCAGCGCCACGACGGCTCCGCCGAGCGACACCATGGCAGCGTCGAGCGATTTTTCCGTGCCGGCTTTGACGAGCGCGTTCCAGGTGGCGTGCAGGAGCGCTCCGAGAAGTACGAGCGCAATGACGTCCGGCGGCAAAATGAACCTCTGCGGGGTGAACAGGCTGGAAAGCCGGTTGTGGGCTCGCATTGCCCGAAATGCAACCGGAATTGTCGCTGAAGCGAAATGAAACGGTGCATATGGCATGCCCGGAGAAGGCTCTCGGTTGACTCGCGGCCGCTCCACGCCAACTATCGCTCCGCATGAAGGATGAGCTTTTCCTTGGATCGAACGCGGTTGAGGGAGAGATTCAGTAACTTGAAGCGTTACAGCCCCCTTTGCGCGTCCGCTTGGACGCGCTGCGATGTAGTAGGTCTGGACGATGAGCATGAACCACGACGCCTACCCGGATTACTATCTGGCCGACATCCTGCGCGAGACGAAGACCATTGCGCTCGTAGGCGCCTCTCCGAAGGCGGAGCGGCCGAGCTATCGCGTCATGGCCTTCCTTCTGCGCAAGGGCTACCGCGTTATTCCGGTCAATCCCGGGCATGCGGGCGGCACCATCCTCGATCAACCGGTGGTGGGACGCCTCGCGGACATCGGGGAGTCGATCGACATGGTGGACGTCTTCCGCGCAGCGAGCGCCCTGCCGGCCCTTGTGGACGAAATCCTGGCGCTGCCGTCGCCTCCCAAGGTCATCTGGGGACAACTATCCGTCCGCGACGACGTGGCAGCGGCCAAGGCCGAAGCCGCAGGCATCAAGGTCGTCATGGATCGCTGCCCGGCCATCGAATATCCGCGCCTGATCGGATGAGCATCAGATTATTCAAGTGAGTGAGGGAGAAACGAAGATGAATGGCGGACCCGGTTTCAGCACGCTTGCAATTCATGCCGGAGCCCAGCCGGACCCGACGACCGGGGCGCGGGCGACGCCGATCTATCAGACGACCAGCTTCGTTTTCAATGACACGGATCATGCCGCCGCGCTCTTCGGCCTCAAGCAATTCGGCAATATCTATACCCGCATCATGAACCCGACGCAGGCGGTGCTGGAGGAGCGGATCGCGGCTCTTGAAGGCGGAACTGCCGGGCTTGCGGTTTCTTCGGGGCATGCGGCCCAGCTGCTCGTTTTCCATACGATCATGAGCCCGGGTGACAACTTCGTTTCGGCCCGGCAGCTATACGGCGGCTCCGTCAACCAGTTCGGCCAGTCCTTCAAGGCATTCGATTGGCAGGTCCGCTGGGCCGATTCAGCGGAACCCGAAAGCTTCGATGCGCATATCGACGAACGTACCAAAGCGATCTTCATCGAAAGCCTCGCCAATCCGGGCGGCACTTTCGTCGATATAGCCGCGATCGCCGAAGTCGCGCGCCGGCACGGGCTGCCGCTCATCGTCGACAATACGATGGCAACGCCTTATCTGGTGCGACCGCTGGAACATGGCGCCGATATCGTCGTCCACTCGCTGACCAAATTCATCGGTGGCCATGGCAATTCGATGGGCGGCATGATCGTCGACGGCGGTACGTTCGACTGGTCGACATCAGGCAAGTATCCGCTGTTGTCGGAGCCCAGGCCGGAATATGGCGGCGTCGTCCTGCACCAGGCCTTCGGCAACTTCGCTTTCGCCATCGCGGCGAGGGTGCTGGGTTTGCGGGACTTCGGTCCGGCGATCTCTCCCTTCAACGCGTTTTTGATCCAGACCGGCGTCGAGACCCTGCCGCTCCGGATGCAGCGCCATTGCGACAACGCAGCTGAGGTTGCCAAGTGGCTGAAGGGGCACGAGAAGGTGTCCTGGGTTCGTTACGCCGGTCTTGAAGACGATCCGAACAATGCGCTGCAGAAGCGCTATTCGCCGAAGGGAGCGGGAGCGGTCTTCACCTTCGGCCTCGCTGGCGGATACGAGGCGGGAAAGCGCTTCGTCGAGGCGCTGGAAATGTTTTCCCATCTCGCCAATATCGGCGACACACGTTCGCTCGTGATCCATCCCGCCTCGACCACCCACCGGCAACTCACACCGGAACAGCAGACCGCGGCGGGGGCCGGGCCCGACGTCATCCGGTTGTCGGTCGGAATTGAGGATATCGTCGACATCATCGCCGACCTCGAGCAGGCGCTGGCAAAGGCTTGAGCCGCACTGCAGGAGCGGAGGCTTCGATGAGCCATATGCTGAAATTCGATTTGTCTTCGGTCGGGGCCGAGGTCGGCGCTCCGGCGCCGGACCGCCTGATTTCAGGAAATCCGGAGTTCCGCACCTGGAACCTCGAGGGGGCCGGAAATCTCTATGCGGGCATATGGGAGGCGACGCCTGGCAAGTGGCGGATCGTCTACGACGAATGGGAATACTTCCACATCCTCTTCGGTCACTCGATCGTGACCGAAGAGGATGGAGAGCCCCTTCACCTCAAAGCCGGCGACAGTCTGGTGCTGAGACCCGGCTTCAAGGGAACCTGGGAAGTGGTTGAAACGACTCGCAAGGACTACGTGATCCGCCTTTGACGCATTTTCCCGTCGCTTGTGCTCGTCGCATGGATACAGCAACGCGGAAGAGGGCTGCCGCTCACCAGACGAGATCGAGCCGCTCCAGGCCATGGAAGTGGAAGGAATCTTTCACCGGAGGCTCGTTCTTGAGCCGCATCCCGGGAAGCCGTTGAAAGAGGATCGGGAGCGAAATCTGGAGCTCCAGCCGTGCCAGCGGCGCGCCGATGCAGAAATGAAGGCCGGCGCCGAAGGAGACATTGGCGCCTTCATTTCGGTTCGGCCTGAAGGTGTCGGGATCGGAGAATTTGCGCGGATCGACGTTTGCCGCCCCCAGCATGAGCCCGATCTTCTCCCCTTTCTTGAGGACGATGCCGTCTTCCAATTCCATATCCATAAGGGCATAACGCTGAAATATATGCAGCGGGGCAGCAAAGCGCAGACACTCTTCCACCGTGCGCTCCGTCGCTTCCTCGTTCGAAAAGAGATCGGCGGGGGACAGGCCGGACTGCAGGATCGTGCGCACCGCATTACCGATCTGATGGACCGTCGCCTCATGGCCCGCGTTCAGAAGAAGGACCGTGGTCGAGATCAGCTCCGCGTCGGACAGGCGCTCGCCGTCTTTCTCAGCCGTGATCATATGCGTGAGCAGGTCGTCGGCGGGCTTCACGCGCTTCTCGTCGATGATCCCTTTCAGGTAATCGGCGAACTCCGCCGAAGCCTGGTTTGCGTCGAGCTCCGTCTCCAGGCTGGGATTGAAGACATACATCTTGACCATGCGATGTGACCAGTCGAGAAGGCGCGGCGCCGCCTCCACGGGAATGCCGAGCATGCGGGCGATAATGGTCACGGGGATCGTCTCGGCATAGGTCTTCAACAGCTCGACCGCACCATTCTTCTCGAAGCCGTCGATCACCCTGTGCGAGAGTGCCTCGATGTCGGGTCTGAGCTGCTCGATCTGGCGGGAGACGAAGGCGCGATTGACGAGCGTGCGCAGCCGCGTATGTGTCGGAGGTTCCAGTTCGAGCAGCGAGTGCGCCTCCAAGGCGTCGAAGTCCTTCAAATGCGGTTGCGGTTCCGGCATACCGAGTTCTTCCCGGGTCGCAACATGCAGGATCTGCCGACCGAAGCGACGGTCGCGCAAGAGGCTGTTCACCTGCGCGTAGCCCGCAAAGAACCATTGCTGCGGCTCTTCCCAGAAAAACGCCGGACAGTGCGCGTGGAGTGCTGCGTAGGCCGGAAGCGGGTTTCGGAAGAACTCGGGGTTGCGGACGTCGAGGGAGACCCGCCGGACGGGGCCGTCGATGGTGATGCCGGGGGCGGTGGACATGATAGCGTCTCTTCGAAAGCTGCAAGCGGATAGCGAACCGCATGTCTATTGCGCCAGTAGTCCTTGCTGCAAGTGCTTGGATGCCGGAAGGAACAACATCGGCGATAGATACTTTTTCGGTGGCACGGTTTGACCTATTTGATCATGATGGGGCAACAAGCAGGGAGCGGCATGGCAAAAGCGCAAGGTAATCTATCCGCCGGCATCATGGCAGCGATTCGAAAGCGACGGCCCACGGTCGTCAACCGCAATGCCGCCGTAGACCGCGGCGACATCGTCATCGCTTCCTACAATATTCACAAATGTGTCGGCACGGACGGGCGCTTCGATCCATCGCGAATTGCGCAGGTCATCGCCGAGATCGGTGCGGACATCGTCGCGCTTCAGGAGGCGGACCAGCGTTTCGGCGAACGCGCGGGGCTCCTCGACCTCGAGCACCTTCGCCGTGAAGCCCATCTCGTTTCCGTCCCGATTTCGCCATTCACGGAGAAAGGGCACGGCTGGCACGGCAACGTCCTGCTGATCCGCGAGGGCGCCGTCTCCCACGTGCGGCAGTTGAAACTGCCGGGCGTCGAGCCGCGCGGTGCTCTCGTTGTCGATCTCGACCTGAAGGCGGGACCGTTGCGGGTGATTGCTGCTCATCTCGGCTTGCTGCGCCATTCCCGGGCGCGCCAGGCGGAAATGCTCTTGAAGGCGAGCGCGGACGGCGCGGGACGGCCGACGCTACTGATCGGGGACCTGAACGAATGGCGCATGGGCAAGCGCTCGTCCCTCTCGTTCCTCAGTCCGATGTTCGACCCTTCGCATGCAGCCGTCGCCAGTTTTCCTTCGCGCTTTCCGCTGCTGCCGCTCGACCGGGTGCTCGGCAATCCGCATCACCTTGTGACCTCCGTGGAGGTGCACGACTCGCCCTTGGCGCGCGTGGCTTCGGACCATCTGCCCGTCAAGGCGTCGATCGACCTCAAGGCTGCCCAGAAGGACGATGCCGACGGAGACGAGGCCCGATTGGCTGATGCGGGGCAGGGTAAGCGGTGAGGGACCTTTTCCATGCCGAGAAGGGTGTCTTAGCGCGCTTGATACATAGGCGTGGCGGTTCTGCGATGGGGAGTGCTTAGCTTCATGCGGCAGGGCAGCGTCTGATGTCGTGGATTGCACTTTCTCTTGCGGCGCTCTTTGGACTCCTGCTTGCTGGCGTTCTTTACGTGTATGGCTGGTTTGGCCGCCGACCAAGTATCGATCCAACCTTCGCGCTTCCCGTGGAAGGGGACGAGACCGGTATCGACAAGCAATTAGCTCCGTTATTGGAGGCCGCCCGATCCGGCGAGAACGCGGTCGCGCTCATTTCCGACAACATCGAAGCTTTCGTGGCGCGGGCGCTTTCGGCGCGCCGGGCAGGGCGCAGCCTCGATCTGCAATATTATTACTGGAAGGACGACCTGACAGGATTTCTTCTGACGCGCGAGGTCATCCGGGCGGCCGATCGCGGTGTCCGCGTCCGCCTGCTGCTCGACGACGTCAATGCAGGCATCCACGACCGTCTCTGCATTTCGCTCGATGCCCATCCCAATGTCGACGTGCGCCTGTTTAATCCGAGTCGGGCCCGAACGGATCGCTTCCGTCGCGGGTTCGAATTGGCGATACGTGCCTTCAGTGCGACACGCCGGATGCACAACAAGCTGTGGATTGCCGACGGCCGGCTGGCGATTTCCGGGGGACGCAATATCGGCGACGCCTATTTCGACGCGGCCGAACTGGCGAACTTCCGAGACCTCGATGTCTGGATGGCCGGTCCGGTCGTCGATCAGGCGACGGCCATGTTCGACCTTTACTGGAACAGTCCGTCGGTGCTGCCGATTGCGGCGCTGAGAACGCCGCGTAAGCATTTCCTTCCGGCGCTGAGAGAAGCGCTGGACCAGTTGGCGCGCACGGCCGCCGGGCGCTTTTACCTGGAAAAGGTTCAGGATGCAGCCGCCGCGGGGCCGGGGGCCTACTGGGGCAGCCGCACCCTCTACCGAAGCGCGAATCTGCGCTTGGCGTTCGATCCGCCGGAAAAGGCGCTGATGCAGAAGCGGCAGAACTGGTTGCTGCGCGAACTTTTCCCGCTGATCAAAGGCGCGAAGCGCGATTTGCGGATCATCTCCCCCTATTTCATTCCTGGCGTTGCGGGAACGCGTGTTCTGGCGCTGCTCGCGGGGAAGGGTGCGAAGGTGGCAGTGCTGACGAACTCGCTCGCGGCAACGGATGTCGCAGCGGTACATGGCGGTTACGTGAAATACCGCAAGTGGCTGCTGGAAGGGAAAGTGGAGCTGTACGAGCTCAAGGAACGGGGGGACTTCTTCGATCGTCATCGTATGTCGCTGTTCGGGGCGCGGAACGCCAGCCTGCACACCAAGGCTTTCGTCGTCGACGGCGTCTGCGGTTATGTGGGTTCCATGAATTTCGATCCGCGGTCCGCGTCGCTCAACACCGAGATGGGGATCGTCTTTTCCGATGAGGCGCTCGCCTCCGAGATCCAATCGATATTCGAGGAGGAGACGGCGCCGGAGAGAAGCTATCGCCTGATGCTGAAAGACGGCCGGCTCGCCTGGCAAGACCGGACGAACGGCGCGCTCAGGCTGTTGCGGCGTGAGCCGGATGCGGGCCTTTTCCGAAGGCTGATCGCCGGCGCGATCCGTTTTCTGCCCTTGGAGTCGCAGCTTTGATCGACGAAATTTACGGATCGCTCACCGTCATTTTGCGAATGTCTGTGAGGAAGGCCGGTAGCCCATGCTTAACGGCAGGAAGAATTGGAAAAATGTTCTACCAGCCAACCGCAGTGCCGATGAAAAGCTCTGGACCGGGAACGCGCGACTATTCAGTTTATCGAATGTTCCCGACTTGAAGTGCAGGGCATTGACACTCTATGTAAGGTCTGAGGCTTTTCCGATGATTCCGGTCCGCGCAGGGATGCGGTCCCGATTGATGAAGGTTCGATATGAGAAATCCAGTTGATACGGCCATGGCGCTGGTGCCGATGGTTGTTGAGCAGACCAATCGCGGTGAGCGATCCTACGATATCTATTCGCGGCTGCTGAAGGAGCGCATCATCTTTCTCACGGGTCCGGTCGAAGATCACATGGCGACGCTTGTCTGCGCGCAGTTGCTGTTCCTCGAGGCGGAAAATCCGAAAAAGGAAATCGCACTCTACATCAACTCGCCCGGCGGGGTCGTGACGGCCGGCATGGCGATCTACGACACGATGCAGTTCATTAAGCCTGCAGTTTCGACGCTCTGCATCGGTCAGGCGGCATCCATGGGTTCGCTGCTGCTCGCGGCCGGACACAAGGACATGCGCTTCGCAACGCCGAATTCCCGCATCATGGTGCACCAGCCTTCCGGCGGGTTCCAGGGGCAGGCCTCCGACATCGAGCGGCATGCACGCGACATTCTCAAGATGAAGCGCCGGTTGAACGAGGTTTACGTCAAGCATTGCGGCCGCACCTATGAGGAGGTGGAGCAGACGCTTGATCGCGATCACTTCATGAGTTCGGATGAAGCGCTCGACTGGGGTCTGATCGACAAGGTGATCACGTCGCGCGATGCGGTCGAGGGCATGGAATAGCCCGAACACGGGCTTTTGTGTCGCCACAGATGTAATTGTGACACATTTGTAATGGCGAAGGGGCTTTATCCGAGGGGTAAAGCCGTTAATATGAATCCTTAACGCTATGTTGGAACAAGGAGCATAGCATCTGGATTTTGAATGGGAGAGTCGTTGCAACCGGTGATCGGGCCTCCGCCCGGACGGTGAGTACTCCCGAGAACCTTGGGCGGCGCCTGGAGCCGACGTGCAAGGCGAACTGAGTGTCCGCGATATCTTTCCGAAGGTGTCCGGCGTGCTGGAAGGAAGTGGAAATGAGCAAGGTCAGCGGTAGCAACGGCGGTGACTCGAAGAATACCCTCTATTGTTCGTTTTGCGGCAAGAGCCAGCATGAAGTCCGCAAGCTGATTGCCGGACCGACCGTGTTCATCTGCGATGAATGCGTCGAACTCTGCATGGACATCATCCGCGAAGAGAACAAGACCTCGATGGTCAAATCTCGCGACGGCGTTCCGACGCCGCAGGAGATCATCAAGGTCCTCGACGAATACGTCATCGGGCAGCAGCAGGCAAAGCGCATCCTGTCGGTCGCGGTGCACAACCACTACAAGCGCCTTGCCCATGCGGCAAAGAGCAGTGACGTAGAATTGGCGAAGTCGAACATCATGCTCGTCGGGCCCACCGGTTGCGGCAAGACTTACCTTGCGCAGACCCTCGCCCGCATCATCGACGTTCCCTTCACGATGGCCGACGCGACGACCCTGACGGAAGCCGGTTACGTCGGTGAAGATGTCGAAAACATCATCCTGAAGCTTCTGCAAGCCGCCGATTATAACGTCGAGCGCGCTCAGCGCGGCATCGTCTATATCGACGAAGTCGACAAGATTTCCCGTAAATCCGACAACCCGTCGATCACGCGGGACGTCTCGGGCGAGGGCGTGCAGCAGGCGCTTCTGAAGATCATGGAAGGGACCGTCGCTTCGGTGCCGCCTCAGGGCGGCCGCAAGCACCCGCAGCAGGAATTCCTGCAGGTGGATACGACGAATATCCTCTTCATTTGTGGTGGCGCTTTTGCGGGCCTCGACAAGATCATTTCCGCTCGCGGCGAAAAGACGTCGATCGGCTTCGGCGCAACCGTGCGCGCTCCGGAAGACCGCCGGGTCGGCGAGGTGCTGCGCGAGCTCGAGCCGGAGGATCTGGTAAAATTCGGCCTGATACCCGAGTTCATCGGAAGGTTGCCGGTTCTGGCGACGCTCGAAGACCTCGACGAAGATGCGCTGATCCAGATCCTGTCGGAGCCGAAGAACGCCTTGGTCAAGCAGTATCAGCGGCTCTTCGAAATGGAAGACGTCGAGCTGAACTTCCACGAAGACGCGCTGCGCGAGATCGCCCGGAGGGCGATCGTCCGCAAGACCGGCGCACGCGGTCTGCGTTCGATCATGGAGAAGATCCTGCTCGACACCATGTTCGAGCTGCCGACGCTGGAAGGCGTTCGCGAGGTCGTGATTTCGGAGGAAGTCGTAAAGGGGACGGCGCGACCGCTCTATATCTACTCGGAGCGCTCCGAGGAGAAGACCAACGTTTCGGCCTGAGCCGAGCCACTCACGATTGTTTGAAGAGCCCGCCATGTGCGGGCTTTTTCATGGGATTGCCTTTGTCATCGCGCCGGCTGACGCGTGGGGACCCGGGCAACTCGCAGACAGGTCCCGCGGACGCCGTTCAGCACCGCTACCCCGGTGGAATCAGTTCAAAATCATGGTGATCGCACCAATCGATTGTTGCTAAAGTGCCGCAACAACGCGATGATGCGACGATTCAATGGATGCGCGCCTGCCTCCCGCGAGGTTCGCTGGGTGGTAAGGTCTGCAACAGCGTCCGCGCTTAATGTCGGGGATTATCGATGCAGGCGGGGTTTGCGCCGTACCTTGAAAAGGCCTCTCTTGCACTCCACTTTCATGTACGAAATGTGACAGCCGGGAGTGCCGTAGAGGCTCCCGGATACGGGCCCGAAAATCGGGACGGAAAGGAAATGAAATGACGAACAAAACGTCTCCGGCGACTGAAAGCGCGACCTATCCGGTTCTGCCGCTGCGTGACATCGTGGTCTTCCCCCACATGATCGTGCCGCTCTTCGTCGGCCGGGAGAAGTCGATCCGTGCACTCGAAGAGGTCATGGGTACCGACAAGCAGATCATGCTCGTGACCCAGATCAACGCTACGGACGACGATCCGGAACCCTCCGCCATTTACAAAGTCGGCACCATCGCCAATGTGCTGCAGCTCCTGAAGCTTCCCGACGGAACCGTCAAGGTTCTGGTCGAAGGCCGTTCGCGTGCCGAGATCGAGCGCTATACGCCGCGCGACGATTTTTACGAGGCAATGGCTCATGCACTGCCCGAACCGGACGAGGACCCGGTTGAGATCGAGGCGCTGAGCCGCTCGGTCGTTTCCGAATTCGAGAGCTATGTAAAGCTCAACAAGAAGATTTCGCCGGAAGTGGTCGGAGTTGCAAGCCAGATCGAAGACTATTCGAAGCTTGCCGATACCGTTGCGTCCCATCTTTCCATCAAGATCGTCGAAAAGCAGGAAATGCTGGAGACGACGAGCGTGAAGATGCGCCTCGAAAAGGCGCTCGGCTTCATGGAAGGAGAGATTTCGGTTCTTCAGGTCGAAAAGCGTATCCGTTCGCGCGTCAAGCGCCAGATGGAGAAGACGCAGCGTGAGTACTACCTGAATGAGCAGATGAAGGCCATTCAGAAGGAACTCGGCGATAGCGAGGACGGCCGCGACGAAATGGCCGAACTCGAAGAGCGCATCTCCAAGACGAAGCTCTCCAAGGAAGCCCGTGAAAAGGCCGATGCGGAGTTGAAGAAGCTGCGCCAGATGAGCCCGATGTCGGCGGAAGCGACTGTCGTCCGCAACTATCTCGACTGGCTGCTGGGCCTGCCCTGGGGCAAGAAGTCGAAGATCAAGACCGACCTCAATCACGCCGAAAAGGTGCTCGACACCGATCACTTCGGTCTGGACAAGGTAAAGGAACGCATCGTCGAGTACCTGGCGGTGCAGGCCCGTTCGTCCAAGATCAAGGGGCCGATCCTGTGCCTCGTGGGCCCTCCGGGCGTCGGCAAGACCTCGCTTGCGAAGTCGATCGCGAAGGCGACCGGGCGTGAATATATCCGCATGGCACTGGGCGGTGTTCGCGACGAGGCCGAAATCCGCGGCCACCGGCGGACCTATATCGGCTCCATGCCGGGTAAGGTCGTCCAGTCGATGAAGAAGGCCAAGAAGTCCAACCCGCTCTTCCTGCTCGACGAGATCGACAAGATGGGCCAGGACTTCCGGGGAGATCCGTCTTCGGCACTTTTGGAGGTGCTCGATCCGGAACAGAACTCGACCTTCATGGATCACTATCTGGAGGTTGAATATGACCTCTCGAACGTGATGTTCATCACCACGGCGAACACGCTCAACATCCCGCCGCCGCTGATGGACCGTATGGAAGTCATCCGCATCGCCGGCTACACCGAAGAGGAAAAGCTGGAGATTGCCAAGCGGCACCTGCTGCCGAAGGCGATCCGGGACCATGCGCTCCAGACGAACGAGTTCTCCGTGACGGATGGCGCTCTGACCGCGATCATCCAGAACTACACGCGAGAGGCGGGCGTGCGCAACTTCGAGCGCGAGCTGATGAAGCTTGCGCGCAAGGCGGTGACGGAAATCCTCAAGGGCAAGACCAAAAAGGTCGAAGTCTCGGCCGAGAACATCAACGACTATCTCGGCGTACCGCGCTTCCGCCATGGTGAAGCCGAACGCGACGATCAGGTCGGGGTGGTCACCGGTCTCGCCTGGACCGAGGTCGGCGGCGAACTGCTGACGATCGAGGGCGTGATGATGCCCGGCAAGGGCCGCATGACGGTGACCGGCAACCTGCGTGACGTGATGAAGGAATCCATTTCGGCAGCGGCATCCTATGTCCGCTCGCGCGCGATCGATTTCGGCATCGAGCCGCCGCTGTTCGACAAGCGCGACATTCACGTCCACGTACCCGAGGGCGCAACCCCGAAGGACGGTCCGTCCGCCGGTGTTGCCATGGCGACGGCGATCGTGTCGGTGATGACCGGCATCCCGATCTCCAAGGATGTGGCGATGACGGGCGAAATCACCCTGCGTGGCCGTGTCCTGCCGATCGGCGGCCTGAAGGAGAAGTTGCTTGCGGCTCTGCGCGGCGGCATCAAGAAGGTGCTGATCCCCGAGGAGAATGCCAAGGACCTCGCCGACATCCCCGACAACGTCAAGAACAGCCTCGAAATCATCCCCGTTTCGCGGATGGGCGAGGTGATCGCGCATGCCTTGCTGCGGCTTCCGGAGCCCATTGAATGGGATCCGGCCAGCCAGCCAGCCGCGCTGCCGTCCGTCGATTCGCAGGACGACGCGGGCACTTCGATTGCCCACTGACGGAGCGCAAATGGGGCGGCAAGTGTGTCCCGCTTGCGCCCTTTGCCCAGAAAAACAAGGAAGACCGGCGCTTCGCCGGTCTTTTTTGTTGTAAAAGCACGCTGCAACCCTTGCATTCCAAGGGATTAGGCGCAATTGGGAATGGCAAGACGTGGGCAATGCTCAAGCTGCCCCGCCTTAGAAAGACAGTCGTTTCGAACCAGCATGAAAGGGGTGGAAACATGAACAAAAATGAGCTCGTGGCTGCCGTAGCCGACAAGGCCGGACTCTCGAAGGCAGATGCGTCTTCTGCCGTTGATGCAGTTTTTGAGACCATTCAGGGCGAACTGAAGAACGGCGGCGACATCCGCCTCGTTGGCTTCGGCAATTTCTCCGTATCGCGCCGCGAGGCTAGCAAGGGCCGCAACCCGTCGACGGGTGCGGAAGTTGACATTCCGGCACGCAACGTGCCGAAGTTCACGGCCGGCAAGGGCCTCAAGGACGCCGTCAACTGATAGAACGATTTAAGCGGCGGCAACTGCCGTCTGCGATTAGTTCATGTTCCGTCTGTCGCGGCCTTCGCCATCGGCGGCGCTCGTAGGCAGGTAGATTGAGGCCCGGTTGTCCCGGGCCTCTTTTCATCTCAAGCTCCACTGTCATCCAGCTGTTACAGGACAGTTGCAAAAGCCTTCCGTCCGATGATCTCGGATGCGAGCGTCTCGCAGAAACGCGATGGCGTGCCGCGACAAGGAGGGACAGATGAAAGCATTTTCCATCACCACAACATTGGCTGCCGCACTTGCCGCATCGACGGCGACCGCCGTTCAGGCAGAACAGGTCTTCAACCGCATCGCATCCTTTGCGGTGGCTGAGAATTTGCCAGAGGGGGCCGGGCGTACGGCGCCTACTTCGGCAGAAATCATCACCGCGAGCGAAGACAGCAATACGCTGATCTATTCCGACAGTCCCGGCAAACGCATCGGTTTCATCGACATCACCGATCCCAGGACGCCCAAGGCGGGCGGTATCGTCTCTTTCGAAGGTGAGCCGACCTCGGTCGCGATTGCCGGTGCCAAGGCGCTCGTTGCCGTCAACACGAGCGAAAGCTTCACCAAACCCTCCGGTCTCGTTGCCGTGGTCGATGTCGCCGGGAGAAAGGTGGACGCGACATGCGATCTCGGTGGCCAGCCGGACTCGGTGGCTGTGAACGGGGATCGAACGCTTGCTGCAATCGCGATCGAGAACGAGCGCGACGAGGAGGTCAATGACGGGCAGATCCCGCAGATGCCCGCGGGCGATCTCGTCATCCTGTCGCTGAAGGATGGCGCCGCCGATTGCGCGACCATCAAGCACGTGACATTGACCGGTCTCGCAGAGGCCGCTGGAGAAGATCCCGAGCCGGAATTCGTGGCCTTCAACGGCAAGGACGAGATTGCGCTCACCCTGCAGGAGAACAACCACGTCGTCATCATCGACGGCAAGCCGGCAACGGTGAAGACGCATTTCCCGGCGGGCACGGTCGATCTCGCAGGTATCGACACCAGGCGCGACGGCGCCATCGCGTTCGCCGGCGATCAGGCCGGCCGCAAGCGCGAGCCTGACGCCGTCAAATGGCTCGACGACGATCGCCTGGTCGTCGCCAACGAGGGCGACTACGAAGGCGGGAGCCGCGGCTTCACCATCTTCGACACCACGGGCAAAGTTGTCTACGAATCCGGCGCTAGCTTCGAACGGGCCATTGCATCGATAGGCCATTATCCCGAGAAGCGCTCGTCGGCGAAAGGCGTCGAACCGGAGGGGCTGGAAGTGGCGCAATACGGCGAAGACAAGCTGTTCTTCGTTCTTTCCGAGCGCGCCTCGGTCGTCGGCGTATACAAGGATACCGGCGCCGAGCCGGAGCTCCTTCAGCTTCTGCCCTCCGGCATTTCGCCAGAGGGAGCAGTCGCCATTCCCGGGCGCAATCTTTTCGCCACCGCCAACGAGGTCGATCTGGTCGAAGACGGTGGAGCGCGGGCGCATGTCATGATCTACGAGCGCGAGGAAGGCGAGGCTGCCTATCCGCAGATACGTTCCGCGGACCAGGGCGGGTTGCCCCTAGGCTTCGGGGCGCTTTCCGGCCTCGCGGCCGTGGCGGACAAGCCGGGTTTCCTGCACGCGGTCAGCGATTCCGTCTTCTCGTCCCAGCCGACCATCTTTGCGATCGACGCCACACAAAAGCCTGCGCTGATCACAGGCGCCCTGCCGATCACCCGCGATGGCGCACCTGCCCAGAAGCTCGACATCGAAGGCATCGCCAATGACGGCGAGGGCGGCTTCTGGCTCGCTTCCGAAGGCAACAGCGACAAGCTTTACAGCCATGCGCTGCTTCGCGTGAACAAGAAGGGGGAGATCAAGGAGGAGATCGCTCTGCCGGAAGAACTGCGCTCCAACGAGATCCGCTACGGCTTCGAAGGCATAGCAGCTGTGGGCGAGGGTGACGACCAGCTTCTGTGGATGGCGGTGCAGCGCGAATGGAAGGACGACGAGAAAGGGTCCGTCAAGCTGGTCTCCTATAAGCCGTCGAGCAAAGAGTGGGGTGCTGTGCGTTACCCGCTCGACAAGTCAGCCGAGGGCTGGGTCGGCCTGTCGGAAATCACCGTCCATGGCGACTATGCCTATATTCTCGAACGCGACAATCTGATCGGCGAAGCGGCAAGGCTCAAAAAGCTCTACCGCGTGGCTCTTGCGGATATGAAGCCTGCGGCGCTGGGCGGCGCATTGCCAGTTTTGAAGAAGGAAGAGGTCCGCGACCTGATCCCTGATCTGAAGTCGCTGAACGGCTATGTCGCAGACAAGGTGGAAGGCTTCGCCGTCGACGCGGCGGGGAACGGCTATGTCGTCACCGATAATGACGGCGTCGACGATTCCTCCGGCGAGACCCTGTTCTTCTCCATCGGTGTTATGGACGCGATGTAGGCGAAACAAGGACAGCCTGTCATCCGGCCTGTCGGCTACCTTCTCCCCGCAAGCGGGGCGAAGCTGCCGGCAGGCCGGATGAGGCGCAAGCCTCGTAGCCTCAAGACTGGTGGGCGCCGGCGACCTCGGCAGCTTCCGCCTCTTCCTTGCGCTTGCGAATATCGTCGGTCTTCTCGACGAGTTTGCTGACGATATCGTAAAGCTGGTCGAGTTGCTCGTCATCGAGCGCGGAAAAAATCTCTTCGATAAGCTGTTTACGCGGATGTTCCGCTGCCTGAAGGACGGCCCGGCCGGTCTCGGTGATGGAGACGATCTTGGCGCGGCGGTCCTCGGGGTCGGGTTTTCTCATGACCAGACGGTCGCGTTCCAGCCCGTCGATCGCTTCGGTCACGGTGCGCGGGGCGAAGTTCAGCGCACAGGCTATGTCCGTGGACCGACAGGGCCCGAGCTTGCTCAGGAAGAACAGGAACTTGCTTCGGGCAAGCGATACGCCCTCCTCCGTCATGGACTCGTTTACCAGCCGATGAACGCGATGGTAGAGCTCGAAAAGCTTGTCGGAAACCTCGAATGTCTTCTTCATGACCTTATGAGTATATTATGAGGGGCCATGTGAAATGGCAGTGATCTTATTGATAGTCACAATCGCGGTATTTGTCGACCGAAACCACCTGAAACTCAGGAAAGGCCGGGAGCAGTAAGAAACGCTTCTCGCCCGTGGAGCCGTTGTTTGCGAAGCGAAGAGTTGCCCTAAAAGGAACGCGGAAACGTCCTTTTTCTCAGCGCGCTCCAAGCAGGTTGTGCATTGCGTGAATGTGGGGATCTGCGGGCATTGACGAGCACGGCGGCACAGGGCCATGGTCCGCCCGTCATGCCTTTCCGATTTGTTCACACCGCAGACCTCCATCTCGATTCGCCCTTGCGCAGCCTCGCACTTCGGAATTCCGAACTTGCAGGCCTCGTTCGAAGCGCTACGCGCAGCGCGCTCGTGCGGATCGTCGATCTCTGCGTCGCCGAAAGCGTCGACGCGCTTCTGATCGCCGGCGATCTCTACGACGGCAGCCAGACGTCGATGAATACGGCTCTCTTTCTGGCAGGCGAGCTCCGACGCCTCGATGAGGCCGGGATCCGGACGTTCATCATTCGCGGCAATCACGATTCCCAGTCACAGGTGACGCGCGAACTCGCCCTGCCGCCTTCGGTGCACGTCTTTTCAGGCCGGAGCAGGACGGTTCTTGCCAAGACGCTTGCGAATGGCCGCACCGTGCATATCCATGGCGTGAGCTTTGCCGATCCGCATGCGCCTGAAAGCCTGTTGCCGCAGTTCCATCCGCCGGTCGCGGGCGGCATCAATATCGGCATGCTGCATACCAGCCTTTCCGGATCCGCCGCGCATGATCCCTACGCCCCGTGCAGCGTCGCCGACCTTCAGCGGCACGGTTTCGACTATTGGGCGCTCGGCCATGTCCATCAACGGCAGGTGCATTGCGAAAAGCCCAACATCGTCATGGCGGGCATGCCGCAGGGGCGCGACATCAACGAAGCAGGCATGAAGGGCGTCACGATCGTGACGTTCGATGAGGACGGGCCCGCTGCGCTGGATGAGAGGCCGATCAGCACCGCCGCATTCGAGCGCTTTGCGGTCGACGTCAGCGGAATTGCCGACTGGCACGATATGCTGGACGCGGTCAGCCGCGCTTTGGCCCATATTCGCAAGACCGTGGCAGCGGACAACCTGATCCTTCGTTTGACATTGAAGGGCAGCACGCCACTCGCATGGCGCCTCAGGCGGGATGCGGATCTCCTGGAGGGGGAGATCGTCAATATCGCGGCGGGGCTAGGCGGATGCTGGATAGAGACTGTCGAGCTAAGCTGCCGCGCATCTGTCAAGCCGGAGCAGAATGCCGTCGACCCCGTCGGCGAACTGGCGGTGCTCATCGAAAAGGACGTTCTGCCTTCCTTCGGCTTTCGCACCGAGCTGAACGGTATTGCCAAGGAACTCCTGCAGCAATTGCCGCCCGAACTCAGGTCCTTGCTGGCGAGCGACGAAGAGGCTCTGGAGCGGTTGGCGCTGGATGCAGGGCTTGCCGGTGGAGCGGATGTACTGGCACACCTGCACGGCCGTGCTGCAGCCGGAGCGGCCGACTGATGCGGCTCCACCGGTTGGACCTCGTCCGCTACGGAAAATTCACCGAGCGGGCTCTCGAATTCGGCGAGGCGAAACCGGGTGAGCCGGATTTCCATCTCATCTACGGCCCGAACGAAGCCGGCAAGTCGACCCTCTTTGCCGGCTTCCTCGACCTCATCTTCGGCATCGAGCGCTCGAGCCCCTATGGCTTTCTGCATCCGTATCAGACGATGCGGATCGGCGGCGTCGTGGAGGCCGGGAGCCGCCTGCATCACGCCTATCGTATCAAGCGTAACGCCAACAGCCTGATCGGCCCCGACGAGCAGCCGCTGCCCGACGGCCTGTTTTCCACGGCTCTCGGCTCCATCGACCGGGCGACCTACTGCACGATGTTCTCGCTCGACGACGACAGCATAGAGCATGGCGGAGAAGCCATCCTCAAGAGCGAGGGAGAGCTGGGCTCGCTCCTGTTTTCCGCGAGCTCCGGATTGCCGGACAGCACCGCCATCCTGACGGACCTTCGAGCCGATGCGGATCGTTTTTTCCGCCCGCAGGCGCGCAAGCACCAGCTTGCTGAATTGAAGTCGGAGTTCGATGCCCTCAAGGCGGAGCGGAACGCGATCGACGTGAATGCGCGCGAATATGCCGCGCTCCGCAAGGCGCTCACGGGCGTGCGCGCACGCCATGAGGCGGCGGCAAGGCTCCGCCACGAGCTTCGCGCCGACCGGGATCGGATACGCGCGCAACGCGACGCGCTTCCGCTTCTTGCGCGGCTTACGGGTGTGCGGCAGCAGCAGCTCGCCGCGCAGCCTCCCTTGCCGGTGCCTCCGGCGGAATGGCAGGAGGAACTACCGCTGCTTTGCCGGCGTGATGCGGAAATCGCCGCGCAGCTCCGGCAGTTGCAGGATGAACTCAAACGGCGGCGTGAAGAGCTTTCCGGGCTGCCGCGAGACGAGCAGGCGCTTGCGGCGGCAGAACGGTTCGAGGCGCTGCGTGACGCCGCACTCGAGGCGCGTTATCTGACGGCCGCGCGCGACATGCCTTCTCGTCTGGAAGAATTGTCCCGGACGGCAGCCGAAATCGACGCCTGCCTCTTGCGGCTGGGCGAGGCGGGCAACCCCGATGTCGCCTCGCTCCTGCTGCCGACCGCACGTGCCATCCGCCTTCAGGATCTGGTGCGCCGGCACGCCAGCCTGTCGGAAAGGCTGGCCTCGGCGCGCGAAGAGTTGGAGATGGCGGAGGCGAACCGCAGCGAAGCCGAGCGCGAAAGCGCCCGACTGAAGGAAGGGGCCGCCGACCCTGCCTTGCTTGCCGAGCGCGTGCATCTTCTCAGGCAGAGCGATTGCCTCCTGCGCCAGCAGGCGTCGGCAAGAGAGATCGAGCGGCTGGAGATGGCACTCTCCGACAGGCTGGACGCGTTGCGGCCTTTCGCCGGCTCGATCGACGATCTGGCCGCACTTCCCGCCCCGGCTCCGGGCCTCGTCGATGCATGGCGGGCAGAGGATGCTACCGCGGCGGAACGGCGTCTGCGCCTCGGCGACAGGATTGCCGACGAAAGCGAGCGCCAGGCCGGCGACAAAGCGCGCCTTGCCGCGCTTGCGGCCAATGGAGGCGCCGTGGATGACGCCACCGCCTGCGCGCTGAGGCAGCGCCGCGATAGCGCCTGGCAAAAGCATCGAGCCAGCCTCGACGACCGGACGGCGACCCTGTTCGAGGCGGCGCTGAACGAGCACGACGCGGCCACGGCGCGTCGCCTTGCCCAGGCGGACCGCGTGGCCGAGACACGGAGCCTTGCGCTTGCGATCACTGAACGAGGTGCCCGTCTGCAGGCGCTCGAAGCGCAAAGAAAAGCCATCGAAGAGGAGCACGAGAGGAGAAGCGCCACGATAGGCGAGGCCGCGCATGCTTGCGGGCTGCCTGGCACAACGGCGCTTCCGCAACTGGAGGCATGGCTTGGAACCCGGGCCGCCGCTGTCGAACTGCGTGCCGAGCTGCGTAATGCCCTGAAGGAACGCAACAGGGCGGATGCCGAAGAGAAGGCGGCGGTCGGCGCATTGCGGGTGGAACTGGCGCGGCTCGGGATGACGGATGCTCTGCCGGACCGCCTCGATGCCTTGCTCGCGGCAGCCGAACGGGTCGCCTCCCGCGCCCAGGCAGCGTCCACCGCTTATCGGAACGCTGTTTCGCAGGTCGAACGGGCCACGGAGGCGCTCGAAAAGCGGCAGGCCGGATGTGCGGCGGCGGAGGCTGCAATGGCATCCTGGTGCGAGGAATGGGAGGAAGCACTCGCCGGCACCTGGCTTTCCCGGCAGGTGGAGAGGCCTCTGCCGCAGGAAATCGGCCCGGTGCTCGCCGTCCTTCAGGACCTCGACAAGCTGATGCAGAAGAAGGGGGAACTCGACCATCGGATCGCGGGCATGGGCAGGGACCAGGCGGCCTTCACGGAGGCTGTCAGGGGGTTTGCCGCGACATTGGGGGAGGGGCCGGCCGGCGATGTGCTCGCGCTCTTTTCAGCGATACGCGACCGCGTTGCCGCCGCACTTCAGAAGGAGGAGCGCCGGCAGGGGCTCCAGGGCGACATCGAACGCATGCAGGAGAGCATCGATGCTCTGTATGCGGAGGAAAAGCTCCACGCCGCCAACCGTCAGAGAGTTCTCGACTTCTTCGGCTGCGGGAGCCTCGATGAGGCGGCCTCCTGCCTGGAAGCGACCCGTGAAGAGCAGCGGCTGCGGCAGAGATGCTTCGAAATGGAGACCGATCTGGCCACGCGGCTCAGCGTCGCAACCTCCGCCGAGGCGGAGGCGCTGCTTACAGCCCTCCACGAGCGGGAGCTCGCTTTGGAACTTGCGCGGCTGGAGGAGGCGATCGACGCCGCCGACCAGGAGGTCAGCGAGCTGCATGCCGATGTCAGGAGCAGGGAGCGGGCGCTTGCCGCCATCGAGGGCGGCGACCGGGTGGCGGAGCTCGACCAGAGGCGGCGCACGCTTCTTCTCGATATCGAGAGCAAGGCGGTCGGCTATCTCCGGCTGCGCGCGGGCGTGATCGCCGCCGAACAGGCGCTTCGGCTGTTCCGCGAGCGCCATCGCAGCGCCATGATGCAGCGCGCCTCCAGGACCTTCACGCATATCAGCGGCGGTGAATATTCCGGCCTCTCGACGCAAGCCGACAAGGGCCAGGAATTCCTCATCGCCAATACCGCCGCCGGCGGATCGAAGCTCGCCCGCGACCTTTCCAAGGGCACGCGCTTCCAGCTCTATCTAGCACTCAGGATCGCCGGCTACCACGAGGTCGCCGCCACGCGGGAAACGCTGCCCTTCATCGCCGACGACATCATGGAGACATTCGACGACGGCCGCGCCGGCCGCGCCTTCGAACTGATGGCGGAAATGGCCGAAGTCGGCCAGGTGATCTATCTGACGCACCACGAACATCTTTGCGACATCGCGCGGAGCGCCTGCCCGGGCGTGACGATCCACCGGTTGTAGCCGCTTCGCAAAAAGAGGTAAGCTGCCTGCGCCCTGCATCAAGCGCCGGGCGGCGCGCCCTCAAAGGAGGCTATCATGGAAATCTTCGAGTGCGGATCGAGACCCTCGACGCGCGGGCCCGCCGAATACTTCACCGGATCCGTACGCCTGGACCCTGCCTTCGAGGCGCCGTCACCCGCACGGCTACGCGGCGCAACCGTGACCTTCGAGCCCGGCGCGCGCACCGCCTGGCACACCCACCCGCTCGGCCAGACCCTGATCGTCACCGCCGGCCGCGGCCTCGCCCAAAGCTGGGGCGGAGAACTGCGCGAGATCCGCGCCGGCGACGTGGTGTGGTTCCCGCCGGGTGAAAAGCACTGGCATGGGGCAGCGCCCGATACGGGGATGACCCATATCGCCATTCAGGAAGCGCTCGATGGAAAGGCGGTGGACTGGCTCGAGCATGTGACGGACGAGCAGTATGGGGGTGTGTAGGTCTGGCTCGGTTCCTATGGCCAGAACAGGAATGAGTCTTGCTGCTTGCTCGCAACTACACAGATGTAGGCTACACATGTGGAGCAACACAAAGTGACCCTCAACATCAGGAACCAGGAAGCGGATGATCTGGCGAGGGAACTTGCCCGGATCGATCGTACAAGCATCACAGATGCGGTGATTTCAGCTCTTCGCGAGACCATTCGAAATCGAATGCGAAAGGAGAGCCCGCGCGAAACGGCGCAGACGATTCTCGCAAGACGGGGGCTGGCCTTCCAGCGGATCGAAAACCGGTGCCGCCGGAAGCCTATCACGACCTTGATCACGATCCACTGGGTGAAAAGTAGATGTTTGTCGACGCCTGTGCGATCGTATCGATGATGGCCGGCGAGGATACCGCTACCGCCTATGAGGCTGCATTGCTCGATGCACCTTCGCCTTTCACCTCAACTCTGGCCTGCAGAAGGTGCGGTTGTCGATTGGCTGGAAGCAAGAGGTATCCATCTTCGCGAACCAGGCTCACCGCGCCGGGTGTTGTCCTTTGCCGTCGCGGTGGCTGAGAAGCACGGCATCGGCAAACGTCATCTCAGCAATTTCGACTGCTTCCATTACGCCTATGCCAAGGCAATGCGTGCACCACTTCTGACCACGGATGCGCTCCTGCGCGAGACCGATGTAGAGACTCGCCCTTTGCGCAGACGAAGTTGGCCCAGCCGGCGGCTTCGTTTCGCTCCCTCGTGCCCATGCTCGCCACTGGGATGAGAACCGCGCCGCGCCTGCAGCGCGGAAGAGCTTTTCAGCCCAAGGCCCTGGTCTGGCTGAGTTGCTGTGACGAGTACAGGAGGATTGAACGTCACCTCTCCCCCATGGCCTCCGACCCAACCTTTGCGATGGGCGAGAACAGGTATTCCAATATCCGTCGCCTTCCGGTCTTGATCTCCACGGTGACGGCCATGCCGGGTTTCAGCGGCATGACCCGACCATTGACCGTGATCGTCGTGCGGTTGGGCCGCACAGTCACAGGAAAGACGAGGTTCTGCATGCGCTGGACATTGCCGATTGGGATCAGGCTTTCGATCTCCTTCGCAGCGGCCCCTTCGATCTGCTGCGCGTCCGGCTCCGGAATGGCGTCCGTCGCGACTTGGACGACCTTGCCTTCGACGACGCCGAAGCGGGTGAATGGGAATGCTTCGATCTTTATCACCGCGGCCATCCCGGCGCTGACGAATCCTATGTCTTTGTTGGGGAGATAGGCTTCTATCTCGATCGGTCCGACGAGAGGCACGACGCGCATCAGCTCGGTTCCCGAACTGACGATCTGCCCGATGGTCGTGATCGCCGTAGCCTGAACCGTTCCGTTGATCGGACTGTGGATCTTCATCGATCGGAGCCGAGCCGTGATCTTCCTAAGCTGTTGTTCCTGCTCGTCCGCGCGCCGGGCGACATCGGCACGCTGGCGGGCATTCTCGGCGATGAAGGTCCGGATCGCGCTTGCCCGCTCTGCAGCCAGAACCTGTAGGCCCGTTTCGGCCTCGGCCATTTGTCCTACCCTTTCCGCCAGTTCGGCTTCGGCGCGCTGCGATATCTCGGCGGCATTGATGACCTCCGCCTTCGATCCGGATTGGGAATTGAACAGCGACGTTCGCATCGACACCCGTTCGCCGAGCGTCGCAACCAGGGTACGCTGTGCATTTATGGTCGAAGACAGCCGCGCAACCTCCGCCTCCTTCTGCCTCTTCTGGGCGCGAATGCGGTCGAGCAGAGAAACGAGCTCGGAGATGTCGGCTTCGAGCACAGCCTGCTCGCGGCGCCGGATCTGGGGAGGGATTCCCGACGGAAACACGATCTCGGCCGCCGGCTTTCGAGACGATGTGGCTTCTGCATCGATGCCGAGTTCAGAGGCGAGGACAAGGGCGTGGTCTCGCCGGGAAATGTCGGCCCTGAGCGCGGCGAGGCCGATGGATAGCATATCGGCCTCGGCCCGCAATTCGGTATCATCGAGGTCGACGAGAAGGTCGCCGGCCTTCACCTGCTGGCCATTGGCGACGGGCACCGAGCGGGTCTTGCCCGTCTCCAGAGACTGGATGACCTTGACCCTGCCGAGTGGCTGGATCTTGCCCTGTGACGTCGCCACGATGTCGAATGTCCCGATCCAACTCCATAAAAGCGCGCCGGCGGCGAGCGCACACAGGAGCCAGATCAGCGATGCCCGGATGGGAGAGGGTGGCGTTTCGAGAATCTCGAGCGCCGCCGGCAGGAACTCGGCATCATCCCGTCGCCGATGCGAGCTTCCGCGCGGAAGCTTCCAAAATGATGATGACCGCTTCATGCCTGTGCGGCCCCTGTCTGGAGCTGCCAGAGATGCGAATAGAGCCCGTTCGGTCGGGCGACCAGGACCTCATGGGAGCCTTCCTCGATGATGCGGCCGTCCTTCATGCCGATGATCCGATCGCAGTGGCGCACGGTCGCGAGGCGATGGGCGATGATGATCACGGTGCGGCCCTTCACGATCTCGCGCATATTGGCGAGAACGATACGCTCGCTCTCGTAATCGAGGGCACTCGTGGCCTCGTCGAGAATAAGGATCGGGGGATTCGTGGCGAGCGCGCGAGCGATCGCCAGCCGCTGCCGCTGACCGCCGGAGAGATTGGCACCGCGCTCCTCGATCTGCGTGTCGTAACCGCGTGGAAGTTTCGTGATGAATTCGTCCGCGCCGGAAAGGCGCGCGACCCGCATCACCGCCGCGCGCGACATCGCCGGATTGGCCAGTGCGATATTGTCGTGGATCGAGCGGTTGAAGAGCATGTTCTCCTGGAGCACGACGCCGATTCCGGCGCGCAGCCAGGCCGGGTCGACCTGGGCGATATCGTGGCCATCGACGAAGACCTGACCGGATTGCGGAATGTAGAAGCGCTGTACGAGCTTCGTCAGTGTCGACTTGCCGGATCCGGAAGGTCCGACGATGCCAAGCACCTCCCCGGAGCGGACTGCGAGCGTCACATCCTTCAATACGTCTGGAGCATTGTGCGCGTAGCGAAAGCCGACCGATTTGAAGGCGATGGCGCCGCGTGGGGGCGGGAGGCTGATGGTCGCGGCGGGGCGTGGCTCCGCCGGCGCATTGAGGATGTCGGCGAGGCGCGAAACGGAGACCTGGACCTGCTGAAAATCCTGCCAAAGCTGTGAAAGACGAAGGATAGGCTGCGAGACCTGGCCCGCGATCATGTTGAAGGCGACGAGCGCCCCGACCGTCAAATGGCCGTCGATCACCGCCTGTGCGCCGAAAAGCAGCAGGGCGGCGCTGGTCACCTTGTTGATGTATTGAACGGCATTCTGGCCCTTTGCGGCAAGCATCGTCGCGAGAAAGGACGATTTCACATAGGCTGCGAGCCGCTCCTCCCAATCGGCGGATACGACGGGCTCGACCGCCGCTGCCTTCAACGTCTGCACGCCGACCACCGTTTCTACCAACAACTGCTGGCTCCAGGCTCCGCGTTCGAACTTCTCGTCGATGCGCTCCTTCAGGAACGGACGAACGAGAAAACCGATGGCGAGATAGAAGGGGATCGAGGCGACGACGATCCAGGCAAGCGTCTTGGAATAGCTGAAGAGCACGAAGATGAAGACGAAGGTGAAGATCAGATCGAGGCCGGAAAAGAGCCCTTGGCCAGTGAGGAAGGCACGGATGGTTTCGAGTTCGCGGATGCGGGCGACGGTCTGGCCGGTGGGTCGCGTCTCGAAATAGTCGAGCGGCAGGCTGAGAAGATGCCGGAACAGCCGGCGCCCCAACTCGACATCGATGCGGTTGGTGGTGTGCGACAATGCATAGGTGCGCAGATATTGGAGCACGACATCGAAGAGGCCGACGACGGCAAGCCCGACGACGAGCACGATCAGCGTCGAATAGCTGCGATGCGCCAGCACCTTGTCGACGACGACCTGGAAGAAAAGCGGCGTGATCAGTGCGAAGAGCTGGACGAACAGCGATGCGATCAACACATGTCCGAAGGCGCGGCGGTAGCGCCAGATCGACGGCAGGAACCAGCGAAAACCGAAGGCCGCCGGATCAGCGCCCGGTCCGCCGAAGCGCCGCTGAATAAGGATGAACCGTCCGCCCGTGAGCCGCAGCAGTTCGGTGGTATCGACATCGCGGCTGGAAAAATCGACGGGATTGACGAGCCGAAAGCTCCCTTCGCCGGATTTGCCGCCGAAGACGGCGAAGGAACCGTCCGTGAGGCAGCCGATTGCAGGCACCGGCATCGTTGCCACACGGCTGGCCGTTGCGGCAATCGACCGGGCTTTGAGGCCGATCAGGCTTGCGGCTCTCAGGAGGTCGTCGGTTCCGGCGGGACCGGTGATCGCCAGTTGCCGGGCAATCGCCCCGGCATTTGACGGCAGGCGGTAATATCCGGCGATGGCCGAAAGCGCCGAAAGACCGCTATCCGGCTGCTTCTCTCCGATGCTTTCTGCAGGTACTTCGCCGGGTGGTGATGTCGCTACTCTATGCATGTGGCAGCTTTGTCCTCCGGCCGCCTCCCGGCATTTCGATGACTGCGAGTGTTGCTCTCGACAGGATTGCGTTGAACAATCCCCGCGGACGAACGGCCGCGGGGCTCCGGTTGCCCGTCAGGCGACCTGGTTGAGGCTGGAAGGGCGGAATGCCAGCGTGGTGTCGGCAACGAGCCTCGTCGTGCCATCCGTCATCGTCATCGAACTCGTGCCGGTGATGACAGAGCCGTCGTCGAAGGCCTTTGCTCCGTCGGTGGATGGCAGCAGGTTGACGAGCCGGATGCCCGCTTCCGACATGGTCATGAGCTCGCCGGTATCGGTGACGCCGTTCTGATTGTGATCCTGCCAGACCCGGAATTCGTTCCAGCGCGCATCCTGCGCGTCGAGGGCATTGTCGCGGTTGGTATCGAAGACCAGCCTCAAGCCCTCCATGTCGGAAGCCACTCCGCCGCCTTCGGCCCAGGAGGCGAAGGCGAGTTCCCGTTCTTGGTCGATCAGGCCGTCCGAACCAGACGCGCCGTTGGCTGCAAGGTCGATCGCGAGAATGCCGTCTTCCGGTCCGAACCAGGCGGTCGCGTCGCGTGTGCCGTCGCCATCCCAGTCGAAGGCAGGGCCGTTCGTGGCCAATGGATTGAAGGGGCGGAGGTCGATGTGATCGTCGCCGTTGAGGTCGAGGAGGACGGGTGGTTTGCCGCTGGTGACCTTTCCGTTGTCCCAAGTCGTGGATTGAAATGTCAATGGGGCGAGCGGTCGGGGGATCATCAACCCGTGAGTCCAATGTGCCCACGATTTCGAGTTATCAAAGTCATAGTAGGTCGTCTTTAAAACACCTCCACTTAGATCGCTTGACTCTACGAGTTGCCCAGCCGCATTGAAATGCTTTGTGGTTCGGTGTGCGCCGGATGGATCGTCTGTGATGATAGTGCGGGACTTGTCATCGTTCAGCTGTGAGCGCTCCACGAGTTTTCCTGCTGTGTCAGTAACATCGCTCAACTGCGACCACTTCTCAGCATTCGCCACGTCGTATGTCGTCGTTTCCTTCGACCCATCGTCGTTCGATTGGACCTGCGTCGTCATCTTGCCGGCGGCATCGAAATTCTGAACGATAGTCGTCCATTTCTGCGTCTTTCCCGGATCGTATTTCGTCGTCACCCGCGTCTTGCTATCGTCCAGATACGAACGCTGCGTCAGCGCGCCGGAGGCATCGTTCCAATCTGTCTGCTGCCACCACGCCTTCGTGTCGGCGAGATCGTACCAGTCCGTCTGCTTGGTGCCGTTGTCATTGATCTGCACCTGCTTCGTCAGCTTGCCCGCTGCGTCGAGGTATTGGGTGAGGCTGGAATAGGTTTTTGCCTTGGCGACATCGTAGAAGATGATGTTTTTGGTGCCGTTATCGTTCAGCCACGTCTTTTTCGTAGTCGCTCCGGCGGCATCATAGGAATAGGTCTGCTGCGTCCACGCCTGCGTCTTGGCGATGTCGAACCAGTCCGTCTGTTTCGTGCCGTTGTCCAGCGTCTGGTGCCGTTTCGTCAGCTTGCCTGCTTTGTCGAGATAGTCCGTAAGGCTCGAATATGCCTGCCTCTTGGCAACGTCGTAGAAGGTGTTGGACTTCGAACCGTCGTCGTACAGGAAGGAGCGCTGGGTGCGGGCCCCGGCCTTGTCGAACAGGTCCGTCTGCTGCGTCCAGGTTTGCGCTTTCGGAACGTCATACCAGTCGATTCGCCTGGTGCCGTCGTCCTTCACTTCATCTTGCCGGGTCAGCTTGCCCGCAACGTCGAGATATTGAGTGAGGCTGGAATATCCCTTGGTCTTGGTCGTATCGTAGTAGATGTTGGTTTTCGTCTTGTCGTCATAGACCCACGAGCGCTGGGTCCGCACACCGGCCTTGTCATAGAAATAGGTCTGCCGGTCCCAGGTCTGCGCGTCGGTCAGATCGAACCAGTCCGTCACTTTCGTGCCGTTGTCGTTGACCTGCTCCTGCTTGCTCAGTTTGCCGGCAGCGTCGAAATATTGGGTGACGGTGGACCAGGATTTGGCCTTGGCAGGGTCGTAAAGCGTGGTCGTCCGCGTTTTGTCGTCGTTGAGATAGGAGCGTTGCGTCAACGCCCCGGCTTTGTCGTTGAGGTCCGTCTGCTGCGCCCAGCTTTGCTTTTTGGCGACATCGAACGTATCGGTCTGTTTGGACCCGTCGTCATTCGTCTGAACCTGCTTCGTCATCTTGCCCGCAGCGTCGAAATATTGCACGGCGCTCGACCAGGGTTTCGCTTTCGCGACATCGTAGAATGTGGTGACGCGCGTCTTGTCGTCGTTCAGGTAGGAACGCTGGGTGAGGGCGCCCGCTTTGTCGTTGACATCCGTCTGCTGCGCCCAGCTCTGCTTTTTGGCGACATCGAACGTATCGGTCTGCCTGGACCCGTCGTCATTCGACTGAACCTGCTTGATGAGTTCTCCCGCAGCGTCGAAGGTCTGCGTCGCCTCCTTCCATTTCTCTGCGCCGAGCGGATCGTAGAACGTAGCGGTAACCGGGACTCCGTCCTTGCTGAGCCTGGTGACGGATAGCGTTTTCCCGCTTGCGCCGTCATAGACGGCGTCGGTCATCGTTCCGTCCGCGAGCAGCAGCAGTTCCCGTGTCCGCTTGCCGGCGGCGTCCGTCGTCAGGCGGCGGGTCAGCTTGCCGGTGGCGCTGAAGCTCTCGGCCACCGTTTCCTTGACGCCGGTGGCCGAGGTCCACTCGACGGTGGTCAGCGTGACCGCGCCGTCGAGATGGGTTACGGCCGTCTCTGTCCGGTCGCGATCGCCGTCATTATCGGCGTCCTTCTCGAGTTTCACGGTCCGGCCGTCGGCACTTTCGGTCCTTGTGCCCCTGGCAATGACCGTGCCCTTGCTGTTGCTCTCAGTAATCGTGCTCAAGACGGACCCGTCGATCTGCGTCGCCGCCACTTCGACGTACTCGTAGGTGCCGTTGCCGTCGAAGTCTGAGCGTATGGTCCGTCCGTTGCCGTCGGCGGTCACGGCGATCTCGCTCTTTGCGGCGATCGCCTCCTTCCAGGCGACGTCGCTGTCGATCAGATAGGTGGCCTTGCGCGCTTCCGCATTGTTGGCGATGGTCGTGACGGCCGCGCCGGAGAGATCCCTGACAATCGTTTCCGTGTTGTCGGCGATACCGTCGCCGTCGAGGTCGCGCGAGACGAGATCGGTACGGCCATCTGCGCTGACCTTCGCCGTCATTTTGCTTTGGACCGCGCCAGCCGCCGCCGTGTCCGTCGAAACCGTGTTCTCGCTTCCGTCGGCATTGACCGTCCGCACTGTCGTGCGTAGGCGGTCGGCCGTACCATCGCCGTCGAGATCCCACGACGTGGTCGTCGTCCGGCCGTCGGCCGAGGCCATGATCGTGGTGCCATCGAGTTTCGTGCCGGCATTGCTATAGCCGGTGATGACGGTCGTCTGCGATCCGTCGACGAAGCGCGTATAGGTTTCGGTCTGGTTGGTCTTGCCGTCGCCATCGCTGTCGCGGACGATGCTGATCTCCCGGCCGTCTGCGCTCGTGGTCGTCGTCTGCTTCTCCGCAAGCTTCTTCGCTGCGTCGAGGATAGACAGCGTCTCGATCACCGCGCCGTCCGCGAGCGTCGCCTTGGAGCTGACCAGCGAACGGCTGGCGAGCCCGAGTGCCGTCCGGTCTTCCGTGACCGTGACGCTACGGCCGTCGGCACTTCGCGTCTCGACCGATTTGGCGATCTGCGAACCGTCGGCCTTTTTGCTCGTCACTGTTCGCGTCACCGAACCGTTGCCGTTCAGCATGGTCACGTCCGTCGAAAACTGATCGTAGCTGCCGTTGCCGTCGAGGTCCCACCGGTGGGTGACCGACAGCCCATTGGCGCTCGTCGTGGTCTCGGCCTGGCGCGTGGACGTCGTGCCGCTGAGTTCGCTGACTTTCCTCGTCACGGAGCCGTCGGCATTACGCTTCGTCACGTCGGTGCGGCTCCCTTCGAAGCTGCCGTCGCCGTTAACGTCCCATTTCCGGGCGACGCTCAGCTCGTCCGCCGAGATTTCGGTGACCGCCTTCTCCTGCGTCTCCAGGGCGCCGTCCTGGCGGGTAACCGTTTCCGTCCTGCTGCCGTTGACGTTAAGCGCCGTCGACGCGGTCAAGCGCGCATCGAGAGCGCCGTTGCCGTCGGTGTCGTAATCGGATGTCGTCTTCAGACCGTTACCGCTCACCGTCACCCTCTTGCTGCCGACGACCTTGATGCCGTCGGTACCGAGGTCGGACAGGACCATCGTCGTGCTGCCGTCGGCATTGGCGGTGCTGACCGCCTTGCGGTCGATCACGCCGTTGCCGTCCATATCGCCCGTGACCGTCGTCGTCTTCCTGTCGGCGCTGGCCGTCGAGACGGTCTTGCTTTCGAGCGCCCCCCCGGCCTTGAAATAGCTTTCGGCCGAACCGGTGCTGCCGTCGGCATTGACCGTGGCCGTCGTTGTTCTGGATCGCGTAACCTCGTCCCCGCTGGCTGACCATTGCGTCGTCTCGGAAAGGCCGTTGGCACTCGTCTCGACTGCGGTCTTCGATTTCACCGCGCCATTCGCGCCGAACTCGCGAACGGTAACGGTCCTGCTGCCATTGGCGTTGAGAACCGTCACCGTCTCGACCGCGCGATCCACGACCCCGTCGCCGTTCGCATCCGTCTCGGATTTCGTGACCAGGCCGTTGGCGCTCGTGGTCGCTGTCGACAGGGATTGCAGCTTTGCGCCCGCGAAAGTCGATGTCGTCGACGTGACCGAACCGTCGGCATTGACGAGGGTGGCGTTGGTCACGTCGTCCTCCAGGTCGCCGTCGATATCGGCGGCCATCGACAGGCTTCTGCCGTCGGCGCCCGATGCCGTCACGGCGCGCGAAAGGGTGGCGCCAGACCCGCTGGTCACGGTGACCGTGTCCGTTATCGAACCGTTCGCCTGCAGCACGCGCGTGCTCGTGGCGGTCGTGTCCACCGTACCATTGCCGTCCGCGTCGGTCCGGATCGTCTGCGTGAGGCCGTTGCCGCTGACGACCGTTTCCGTGCTGCCGACGAGACTGGTGCCCGCCTGCCGCTTCACCGTCGTCGAGACCGATCCGTCGGTATTGATCCGCTTCGTCTCGCTCACGCGGAGATCGACAATTGCGTCGCCATTGGCATCCGCATCGACCGTCGTCGTAAAGCCGTCGTCGCTGGTTTTCGAAACCGTCCGCTCGATCAGGCTGCCGTCGCCCGCGAGCGATGTGTTGGTAACGGTACGGCTACCGTCCGCACCAAGACTCGTTTCGGTCACGGCCTCATGTTCGAACGTTCCGTCACCGTCGGCATCGGTAAGCAGAACCTGCTTCAACCCGTCCCGGCTCGCCGTCGACTTCGATTGCGCCAGCAGGGCCCCGTTCGCCGCGGTCGCACGCTCGGTCACGACAGCACTTCCGTCGCTCGCTATAGCGGAGACGGTCTGGAGGTCGACGGCGCCGTCGCCATTCGCATCGACGGTGACGGTGGTCGTCTTGCGGTCGGCGCTGACCGTCGTCACGGTGGAGCCGAGAAGGGTGCCGTTGCCGCTCCTGGTTTCGATGGTTTCGGTCCGGGTTCCGTCGGCGTTCAATGCGATCCGGTCGTTCGCGATGAGATCCGCGACGCCGTCGCCGGTCACGTCCTGCTGGACCGTCCGGCGCAGGCTGTCGGATGACGTGGTCGTGATGCTCTGGCCGATCAGGCTTCCATTGCCGCTTCTGATCGCCGCTGTCTCGGTACGGCTGCCATCGGCATTGATGGTGGTGGTCGAACTTTCGGTCCGGTCGGTCACGCCGTTGCCGTCGATGTCCGTCGTCTGTGTCCAGGAAAGGCCGTCCGCCGCGGTAAGCTTGACGCTTCGGCCGGCGACCGTTCCGTTCGGATGCGTTTCCGTAATCTCCTCGGTCGTTGCGCCGTCGGCGCCGACGGTAATTTTCGTGAGGCGTTCGATTGTCCCGTCGCCATTGGCGTCCGCCTCCGTCGTCACCAGCTTGCCGTCGGCGCTTCGGCTCGTGACGATGCGCGACAGCAACGTACCGTCCGCGCTCGTAGCGGTCTCGGTCTGCGTAGTGGCCCCGTCCGCCTGCGAAACCATCGTCACGGTCATGGTGCGGTCCACCGTTCCGTCGCCGTCAAGGTCGGAGCGGGTGGTCGTCGTCTTGCCATCGGCACTCGCCGTCGTTTCCTCGCGGCCGAGCAGCGAGCCATCGGTGCTGTAAACGCCGATGTCCGTCGTGGTGCTGCCGTCTTCGCCCGCCGAGATGCGTATCTCCTGCCGCTCGTCGGTGACGCCGTCTCCGTCGAAGTCCGAAAGGATGCTGCGGCTGCGGCCGTCGGCGGCCGTCGTCGTCGTGGAACGATCTCGGAGCGAGCCGTCGGCGTTGCGCGTATCGACCGTTCGTATCCGTTCGCCCTCGCTGTTGATCGTCGTCATGTCGGAAATGACGGAGTCGTACCCTCCGTCGCCATTCTCGTCGATGGAAGTGGTTTTCGAGAGTCCATCCGCGCTGCCGGAAACTTTGACCTCGCCGAGCAAGGATCCGTCGGGCGCGAGCGCCCTGGTGACGGTCGTCGTCGAGCCGTCGGCATTGGTAGTGAAGATCTCGCTCTGGTCGGCGGTGCCGTCGCCGTCCTGGTCGATCGTAGTGGTGACGGTGCGGCCGCCGGCGCCGGTGGTCGTCGTTGTGCGGTCGCGGAGCGAGCCGTCGGCGTTGAAGTTGCTGACGGCGCGGTGCCTGTTGCCGCCGGCATCCGTCGTCATTTCGATCCGCTGCGAACGATCGAAGGTACCGTTGCCGTCGTCGTCGAATTGCGTGAACGTTGATTGCCCGTCGGCGCTTCTGGTGATCAGGTTGCGGAAGGCGAGGCGACCGTCTGGCGAATAGCCGAAGACGTCTTCCATGGTCGACCCGTCGGCATTCGTCTCCGAGCTTCGCCGTATAAGGTAGCCATTGCCATCCACGGCAAGGACGGCATCACCGACCGTCCCGGTCGATCCGTCCGTCCGCGTGAAGGTCGTGGTGCCGAGAATCGCCGAGCCATCGGCGAAGTTCTGCCCGCTGCCCTTCGGCGTCAGGTCGATCGAGGCGATGCCGAGCGAATCGAGCGTGACCAAGGTGCCGTCGACCAGCACCTTGAACTCGGACCAGCGCGCGTCGCCGGCATCGAGCCTGCCATTGCCGTTGGTGTCGAAGACGTTCCTGACAGCCTCGAGATCGCCCGTCGCCGATTTGTCCCATTCGGTGAAGACGAATTCTCTGGCATCGCTTATCTTGCCGTCGCCGCCGACGTCGAGAACGAGCATGCCGGTGCCCGCACCCGCCGAAGCCATGCGGTGCAGATAGCCGCTGCCGTCGAGATCGACGAAGAAGGATGAGGAAGAGAGGGGATCGACGGCAAGGCCGTTGCCGAGGTCGAGGAGGACGGGGACACCCCATCCGCCGAAGCCGCCTGTGGATTTGCTCTTTTGATTATTGTCGCGCTTGCCTTCATGCTGAAAACTACGTCCGCCGGGGTCTTTGCCGACCGACGGGCCGGAGCCGCCGAACCCGTTGCCCCTGGCGGTATCGCCTGGGCTATTGCCATTGCCCCAGCCTCCGCCGCTCTTTCCGGTCGACTTGGAGCCCTTGTCCTTAGGAGACGACCCGCCGCTCTTTCCGCCGGAGCCAGAGCTCTTCGAAGAGGTACCACCGGAGGACGATTTGGAACCGCCGAAGCCGCCGTTTCGGTCGACGCCGCTATAATGATCGCCGCTACGGCTGCCGCCACGGTCCGAATTGCGGTTTGTGCCGCCACCTTGTTTGCCGCTTTTGGTCGATTTCTGCGACTTGTTCGGATTGAGCGATGACGGTTTTTGCGGGTTCTGGTCGATGATGTCGACGAGAGGCGAGGGAGCGACTGGATTCGGGGGAGCCGAGACAGTCGGCGCTGAAACCGGCGCATTGGGAAAAACGGCGCTGGGAGCGGTGATGGGTGTTGCAGGAGTCTGGCTTACTCCAACCGGCGCGCCCGGCACATAGTTTATCGGCGATAGAATTGGGGGCTGCTGCACGCCAGATGGCTGCGGTACGGGTGAGGTGACGGAAGGCGCAAGGTCGGTTGGTCTCGGGGCCGGAGTCGGCACCGCGTCACCATATTGCCAGTCCAAATAATCAGCGTGTGCGCGTCCCGAATAGAAGCCCGGCGATGGCAGGCCGAACCGTCGGTCGGACAGATCAACGTTGAGACCTACGGGATTACCCTGATAGGATAGAGAATTTGGATCAATTCCGAGCATCCGCATCACGTAGGCAGCGGCGGAATTGGAATTCGCCTGCCTTCCCAGCCGGTTCGGCACCGGCTCGTAGTTGATTTGCCGGTTGTACAGGTCGCTCGCGAAGGCGGCTATCTGGTCGACAAGCGCCGCCCCAAGCCCACGCTCCACGCTGGCCGAGCCAACTATCGTGGACCGCATGCCCATCTGTCCTCGGAACCCGCCGAGGAAATCGCGAGGATCGCCCGGAATTCCGACCGGCTCGTATTGGCCGTCGAGAAACGAGCCGAAGTTCCACTCCCGCACTTCGCCATAGATCTCCGCCCGGATACCGAGATGAGAAATCTGGCCAGGCAAAACACGGGAAAACATCTCTATATCGTATTCAATGATAGAGAAGACAACATTATTTCTTTCCGCCACGTGGAGTCCCTCCAGTCAATAAATCTTCTTGCTTCTGCTTCAATACAACGTCTGTTTCAGGACATGCTGTTTGGTGGTGAGCAACTCCAGTCCAAACACCATCATTCCTCTCTATAGTGACGTTGATAGTCATCAACTCTCGTTGAGGAAGAGTGGGCAGAAATAACCTCCGGTCTCCACAATAAGCAAAAACGCACTGGGCTTTGAATAAGGTCTTCCCCATCCGGCAGGAGAAGCCGTTTTTCTCTAGGGATTCGACGATTCTGTTTGCATCGTCACCAACTTTACGGCTGATGATTTTGTATAATGTTGCGAACTCCTCCTGAGTTCGTACTGCAAGGAGACGTTCTCTACTGAGTTCGCTTGCGTGTACATTTGCAGCCGCTGTCAGCATCACGGCAGAGACTACAGTGATCGCGACGGAGTCCCGGATTTTTGTAGTCACGTATGTTCCATTCTCTTCTCGTACGAAGGTACCGGGCAAAACAAATCGACGTCGAGCAGAACAACGGAGCAGGCCTCCAAGGGCAAAGAACGCTGCCGAAACGGAAAACCAAGACGGGTAAAGCCACTTCCGGTCGGCTGCGAAGACGATATACTTGGACCTTAGAGCCTGATCGGAAATGATTGTAAGTCTTTTCAATATGTTGCGAGCGCCGTTCCGGCCGGTGGAATTTTCTGCCGTTCCTCGCCAAAACGCCGTAAACTTGGCTTCCTTTGAACGGCGGTGTGTGGAAGCCATCAGCCCTTGTGCCTTGCGACCTACTGAATTTGTTTGCTTCATTTTGAATCGGGCTCTTATCGCGCATTACGAATGAAAGGCGAAGCTGAATTCAATATGCAATCAGTGAAATCAACGAGGTATCATCGCCATCCAGCCTCACTCACTTGTCCGGTACTCCTACAGACGGACGTCAGCAGGCAATTAGACCAAAACGAGTTGTGCACTTATAGTCAAATAAGTGGATTATAAATCTCAAGAATCGTCGCCCCAAGGTCAACCACGGGGGCGAACCGAGCGATTAAGCACAGGCGCTCGCTTGGTCTAACTCGCTCCAAGAGAGTGAGTCACAAACTGCCACAGCGCATCCCCAATCATGAAGAAGTGGAAGCATACTATCTGTCGTCTGAAAAATGGTGGGCGATGAGAGACTCGAACTCCCGACATCCTCGGTGTAAACGAGGCGCTCTACCAACTGAGCTAATCGCCCTCTCGCGTTGTCGGACAAAAGTGTCCGCCGCGTCGGTGGGCGTGATCTATGCGTAACCGGCGAAAACCGCAAGAGCGTTTGAGCGATTTTTTCGAATTTTTTATCTTGCGGTCTGGGCGGCGCAGGCCTTCGCGGCGAAGCTGTGGACAAAGTGGCGGGAGGGGATGTTCGCGCCGACCAGCGCGGAGCTCCTTCGTCACCGCGGCGCGAGTCGACGTATAGTGCTTATATAAAGAGGCAGGTGGCTTTATTGGGCAGGGAACGGCTCCTTCTTTTGCGGGGTGCTTATCCGCCTGGGTCCTTCCGAAAAGGCGGGCTGTGGATCAAAAATCGTCCCGTCACGGATTTGTCTCCAAACATGCTTGACACCCCAGGGCGAACCGCTTAGTTAGCCGCTCATCGAACGGCAGGGCCGCTTCGAGCAGGGGCGCGCCAGCGCTTCTGAGAACGTCAAGAGATGCGGGTGTAGCTCAGTCGGTTAGAGTGCCGGCCTGTCACGCCGGAGGTCGCGGGTTCGAGCCCCGTCACTCGCGCCACTCTTGAAAGACTACGGCATCCTCAAAAAGTGCCGATGATGAGATAATGGCCGGCGACGGCCATAATGCGCGGGTGTAGCTCAGTCGGTTAGAGTGCCGGCCTGTCACGCCGGAGGTCGCGGGTTCGAGCCCCGTCACTCGCGCCATTCTCATTCTTCGCGATTTTTCGCTTAAATCTCAGGACGTTTTTTGCATTGCGGCAATGTGTCTCGCTCTTCCGTTCATACGGATGATGCGCCGGTTTGCTGCGATTGCGCGCCTTGCCGCGAATCCTGCGGCCGGTGCACGGCGGCTATGCGCCGCGAACCGGTTTAAATGCCCCATCGAGGCTTGCGCCCGGGCGCCGGCTGCGCTAACCACTCTGGCGTTGCAACATGCTTTTCGGCCTGCGGCATTCTTCGCAGAAAGCGCCTTCGTGGCGCGCCCCTCCGCAGGCAGGGACGGATAACAATGACAGAACTTCTCGGTTCCTACGTACCGATCGCGATTTTCATTGGGATCGCGCTGGTGATCGGCCTCGCACTCCTGGTCGCTCCTTTCGCCGTCGCCTTCAAGGCGCCTGATTCGGAAAAACTGTCGGCTTACGAGTGCGGCTTCAATGCGTTCGACGACGCCCGCATGAAGTTCGACGTCCGCTTCTATCTCGTGTCGATCCTGTTCATCATCTTCGATCTCGAAGTCGCCTTCCTTTTCCCCTGGGCGGTTTCGTTCAAGGCGATCGGCTGGTTCGGCTTCTGGTCGATGATGGTCTTCCTTCTGGTCCTGACGGTCGGCTTTATCTATGAATGGAAGAAGGGAGCGCTGGAATGGAATTAGCATCCGGCACCACGCTCGTTGCGCCGCAGCCCAAGGGCATCCTGGATCCGGCCACCGGCAAGCCGATCGGCAGCAATGACGCATTCTTCGGCGAGATCAACAACGAGCTCGCCGACAAGGGCTTTCTCGTCACCTCGACCGACGAGCTTATAACCTGGGCCCGCACCGGCTCGCTGATGTGGATGACCTTCGGGCTTGCTTGCTGTGCGGTCGAGATGATGCAGATGTCGATGCCGCGTTACGACGCCGAGCGTTTCGGTTTCGCGCCGCGCGCCTCACCGCGCCAGTCCGACGTCATGATCGTCGCCGGTACGCTCACCAACAAGATGGCGCCCGCGCTTCGCAAGGTCTACGACCAGATGCCGGAGCCGCGTTACGTGATCTCGATGGGCTCCTGTGCCAATGGCGGCGGCTATTATCACTATTCCTATTCGGTTGTGCGCGGCTGCGATCGCGTCGTGCCCGTCGACATCTATGTGCCAGGCTGTCCTCCCACGGCAGAAGCGCTGCTTTACGGCGTGCTTCTGCTGCAGAAGAAGATCCGCCGGACCGGCACGATCGAGCGCTAAGGGCAGGGGAACTTTGACATGAGTGAAGCCCTGAACGAGCTTGCCTCCTATATTCGCGAGGCGCGAGGCGCGCTGGTCGCCGGATCGGAAGTCAGATACGGCGAACTGACGCTGACGACGAAAGCCGAAAGCCTCATCGCGCTCCTGACTTTCCTGCGCGATGACGTCCAATGCGGCTTCGTCAGTTTCATCGACGTCTGCGGGGTCGACTATCCGCAGCGGCCGGATCGCTTCGATGTCGTCTATCATCTTCTGTCGCCACGCCAGAACCAGCGTATCCGCGTGAAGGTCGCGACCGGCGAGAACGAGCCGGTCCCCTCGATAACATCGGTCTATCCGGGCGCCGACTGGTTCGAGCGCGAAGCCTACGACATGTATGGCATCCTCTTCACCGGCCACCCGGATCTGAGGCGCATCCTGACGGATTACGGCTTCGAGGGCTATCCGCTGCGAAAGGATTTCCCGCTGACGGGCTTCGTCGAAGTGCGATACGACAACGAGGCCAAGCGCGTCGTCTACGAACCCGTCGAGCTGAAGCAGGAATTCCGCAATTTCGATTTTCTCTCGCCCTGGGAAGGCACGGAATATGTGCTGCCGGGTGACGAGAAGGCGAAATCACGCTGAGTTAAGTCGGCCCGCGGCGATCCGCGAAGGACGCCGTCAGGCCTGGAGCAATCGGTATGACCGAACATAACGTCCGCAACTTCAACATCAACTTCGGCCCGCAGCATCCGGCGGCGCACGGCGTTCTGCGTCTGGTGCTGGAGCTTGACGGCGAGATCGTCGAGCGTGTCGACCCGCATATAGGCCTTTTGCATCGCGGCACGGAGAAGCTGATCGAGGCCAAGACCTATCTGCAGGCGATCCCTTATTTCGACCGGCTCGACTATGTCGCGCCGATGAACCAGGAGCACGCTTTCGCGCTTGCAGTGGAGAGGTTGACGGGCACGCAGGTGCCGATCCGCGGTCAGCTGATCCGGGTTCTCTATTCCGAGATCGGCCGTATCCTTTCGCACCTCCTCAATGTGACCACCCAGGCCATGGATGTCGGCGCGCTTACCCCGCCGCTCTGGGGCTTCGAGGAGCGCGAGAAGCTGATGGTCTTCTATGAGCGCGCCTGCGGTGCGCGCATGCATGCGGCCTATTTCCGTCCGGGCGGCGTGCACCAGGACCTGCCGCATCAATTGGTCGAGGATATCGGCAAGTGGATCGACCCGTTCCTGAAGACCGTCGACGATATCGACGAGCTTCTGACCGGCAACCGCATCTTCAAGCAGCGCAACGTCGACATCGGCGTCGTCAGCCTGGAAGACGCCTGGGCCTGGGGTTTCTCGGGCGTCATGGTGCGCGGCTCGGGCGCGGCCTGGGACCTGCGCCGTTCGCAGCCCTATGAATGCTATTCCGACCTGGAGTTCGACATTCCGATCGGCAAGAACGGCGATTGCTTCGACCGTTATCTCATCCGGATGATCGAGATGCGGGAGTCCGCCCGCATCATGCGCCAATGCGTCGATCGCCTGCTGGGCGATGCCAAGGTCGGTCCGGTCTCCTCGCTCGACGGCAAGATCGTGCCGCCGAAGCGGGGCGAGATGAAGCGGTCGATGGAGGCGCTGATCCATCACTTCAAGCTCTACACCGAGGGCTATCACGTGCCGGCCGGCGACGTTTATGCCGCGGTCGAGGCGCCCAAGGGCGAGTTCGGCGTCTATCTCGTATCCGACGGCACCAACAAGCCCTACCGCTGCAAGATACGTGCACCGGGCTACGCCCATCTTCAGGCGATGGATTTCCTCTGTCGCGGACACCAGCTTGCCGATGTTTCGGCCGTGCTGGGCTCTCTCGATATCGTTTTCGGCGAGGTGGATCGCTGATGCGTCTGGTGCCGCTTGCCGCAGTCGGACTTCTTGCGCTCGTCTCCGGCGCCTCGGCCCAGGAGGACGTCGGCAGCGAGTCGTCGGCTGGGATGCGGGGCGGCGCCATGTCGTCGCTCCTGTCGAAAGGTTACGAGATCAAGGCAGCCGTCAACAACGGCACGCGCTACATCGTGTTTTTGCAGAAAGACCAGTCAGCCTATGCCTGCGAATTTGTCTCGCTGACGAAATCGCGGTGCGGTTCGATTAACTGATAAGGTGTCCACTAGAATGTCCGTTCGTCGACTAGCCGAAGACACTGTCCAGCCAGCGACCTTCGCGTTCAGCAAGGAAAACGCTGCCTGGGCCGAGGCAACGATCAAGAAATACCCCGAGGGCCGCGAGCAGTCGGCGGTCATTCCCCTGCTGATGCGTGCTCAGGAGCAGGATGGCTGGGTTACGCGCGCGGCGATCGAGAAGATCGCAGACATGCTCGGCATGGCCTATATCCGCGTCCTCGAAGTCGCCACCTTCTATACCCAGTTCCAGCTGCAGCCGGTCGGGACGCGTGCGCATGTCCAGGTCTGTGGCACGACGCCCTGCATGCTGCGCGGCGCCGAGGATCTGATCAAGGTCTGCAAGAAGAAGATCGCCGGCGATCCGTTCACGCTCAATGAAGGCGGCACGCTTTCGTGGGAAGAGGTCGAATGTCAGGGCGCCTGCGTCAATGCGCCGATGGTCATGATCTTCAAGGACACGTTCGAGGATCTGACGCCGGAGCGGCTTGAGGAGATCATCGACCTCTTCGAGGCCGGCAAGGGGACAGACGTCGTGCCGGGCCCGCAGATCGACCGCATCTATTCCGCGCCGATCGGCGGTTTGACGACCTTGCAGGCGCCTGCGGAAGAGAAGAAGCCCGCCCGCGCAAGCAAGGCGAAGGAAGAACAGGCGGTGAGCGTGCCGCCTTCGAATGCGGCGAAGCCATCGACCGTCGCGGACATTACCAATCCGACGTTGAAGACCCCGGCCACCGCGAAGAAAGCGGCGGCGAAGAACGTCAAGGTTGAGGGCGAAACGGTCGACAAGTCGAAGCCCGCGAAGAAGCCGCGGTGAAGAGGTGATACCCCATGCTTAAAGACGAAGATCGCATCTTTACCAACATCTACGGCCTCAAGGACAAGTCGCTCAAGGGCGCGATGGCGCGAGGCCATTGGGACGGCACGAAGCAGTTCCTGGAAAAGGGCCGCGACTGGATCATCAACGAGGTGAAGGCTTCCGGCCTCCGCGGCCGCGGCGGCGCCGGCTTCCCGACCGGTCTCAAATGGTCCTTCATGCCGAAGGAGAGCGACGGGCGCCCGCATTACCTCGTCGTCAATGCCGACGAGTCCGAGCCCGGCACCTGCAAGGACCGCGACATCATGCGCCACGATCCGCACACGCTGATCGAGGGCTGCGTGATTGCGAGCTTCGCGATGGGTGCGCATGCCGCCTATATCTACGTTCGCGGCGAGTTCATCCGCGAGCGCGAAGCGCTGCAGGCTGCAATCGACGAATGTTACGCATACGGCCTGCTCGGAAAGAACAACAAGCTCGGCTACGACATCGATATCTTCGTGCATCACGGCGCCGGCGCCTATATCTGCGGCGAGGAAACCGCGCTGCTCGAGAGCCTTGAAGGCAAGAAAGGCCAGCCGCGCCTGAAGCCGCCTTTCCCCGCGAATATGGGCCTTTACGGCTGCCCGACGACTGTCAACAACGTCGAGTCGATCGCGGTTACGCCGACCATCCTGCGCCGGGGCGCCGGCTGGTATACGAGCTTCGGCCGCCCGAACAATCACGGCACCAAGCTCTATTCGGTTTCCGGACACGTCAATCGCCCGTGCACGGTCGAGGATGCGATGTCCATCCCCTTCCATGAGCTTATCGAGAAGCACTGCGGCGGCATTCGCGGCGGCTGGGACAATCTGCTTGCCGTCATTCCCGGCGGCTCTTCGGTCCCCTGCGTGCCCGGCGCGCAGATGAAGGACGCGATCATGGATTATGACGGCCTGCGCGAGCTCGGATCGGGTCTCGGAACGGCTGCCGTCATCGTCATGGACAAGTCGACCGACATCATCAAGGCGATCTGGCGGCTTTCGGCTTTCTACAAGCATGAGAGCTGCGGTCAGTGCACGCCCTGCCGCGAAGGCACCGGCTGGATGATGCGCGTGATGGAGCGCATGGTGCAGGGCCGTGCCCAGAAGCGCGAGATCGATATGCTCTTCGACGTGACGAAACAGGTCGAAGGCCACACGATCTGCGCGCTGGGCGATGCGGCGGCCTGGCCGATCCAGGGCCTCATCAAGCATTTCCGCCCGGAAATGGAGAAGCGGATAGACGAATATACCCGCAACGCGACTTCGCAAGGCGCGGTGCTGGAGGCAGCGGAGTAAGAAGAATGGCTGGGGCACGCAAGGACGGACAGGATAGGGAAGCCGCAAGCGCGGCCGCTCCATTCGCATGGCCTCAGGGCGTCGACCCGGCCGATCCGTTCGGCATGGCCGAATGGATGAAGAATATGTCGAGCGCCGGCTTCCCCAATACAGGCCTGCCGAACGCCGGATTGCATCCGTTGATGGCGCATCCGGCGGCGGCTGTTGCCGCCGCGACGGCGCTCGGTCTCGGCCTTTCGAGCCAGATCGCGGGCATGATGTTCGGCGCGATGCAGGGCGCGGCGAGCACCCTGCAGAAAGGCGTCGCAACGCCGCAAAAGGCAGAGCCTTCGAAGCCGGCTCCGGCTCCGAAGGCTCCGGTACCCGTTGCTCCGGCCCCCACTGTTTCGGGCCCCACTGTTTCGGGCCCAAGGACGGAAGTGCGCAAGCCGCGCAGGGTGACGAGCCGGGCTGCGGCACCGGTGGCGGAACTTGCAAGGGACGATCTGAAGCGTATCTCCGGAATTGGCCCCAAGCTCGAGCAGGTTCTCAACGGCAGGGGGATTTTCCGCTTCGCCGACATGGCGGCCCTGAGCAAGGCTGAGGTGGAGCGACTGGATAGCGAGCTCGGCCTTGGCGGCCGCGTGGTGCGCGACGACTGGATCGGGCAGGCGAAGGCGCTGAAGAGAGCGCAACGGAATTGAGGTGGCGACCGTCGGGTCACCACGGCAGGCGGCGAGACCGTGAAGGAATTGTCCGTCGCGTCCTGCAGGACGCGCGGCGCTGTAGATAAGCAGACGGACTGAAGACAGGATTGAGTACGAAGATGGCAAAGCTGAAAGTCGACGGAAAAGAGATCGAGGTCCCGGATCATTTCACGCTGCTTCAGGCATGCGAGGAGGCCGGCGCCGAGGTTCCGCGCTTCTGTTTCCATGAGCGGCTTTCGGTTGCCGGCAACTGCCGCATGTGTCTGATCGAGGTGAAGGGCGGACCGCCGAAGCCGGCGGCTTCCTGTGCCATGGGCGTGCGCGACCTTCGTCCCGGTCCGAACGGCGAGACGCCGGAAGTCTTCACGACCACACCGATGGTCAAGAAGGCGCGCGAGGGCGTCATGGAGTTCCTGCTCATCAACCACCCGCTGGACTGCCCGATCTGCGACCAGGGCGGCGAGTGCGACCTTCAGGACCAGGCGATGGCGTTCGGCATCGACAGCTCGCGCTATCAGGAAAACAAGCGCGCGGTCGAGGACAAATATATCGGTCCGCTCGTCAAGACCGTGATGAACCGCTGCATCCACTGCACGCGTTGCGTGAGGTTCACGACGGAAGTCGCCGGCATCGCCGAACTCGGCCTGATCGGCCGCGGCGAGGACGCCGAGATCACCACCTATCTCGAGCAGGCGATGACCTCGGAACTGCAGGGCAACGTCGTTGACCTCTGCCCGGTCGGCGCGCTGACATCGAAGCCATTCTCCTTTACCGCGCGCCCGTGGGAGCTCGGCAAGACCGAGTCGATCGATGTCATGGATGCCGTCGGCTCGGCGATCCGCGTCGATACGCGCGGCCGCGAAGTCATGCGGGTCATGCCGCGGGTCAACGAGGAGATCAACGAAGAGTGGATCTCCGACAAGACCCGCTTCATCTGGGACGGCCTCAAGACGCAGCGTCTGGACCGCCCCTATGTCAAGAAGGACGGCCGACTGCAGCAGGCAAGCTGGGCAGAGGCTTTCCAGGCGATCAAGGCCGCCATTGCCGCCACGTCCGGTGACAGGATCGGCGCGATCGCAGGCGATCTCGCTTCTGTCGAGGAAATGTATGCGCTGAAGGAACTCGTCGCCTCGCTCGGCTCCGAGAATCTCGACTGCCGTCAGGACGGTGCAGCACTCGACCCGTCGCTCGGCCGCGCCAGCTACATCTTCAACCCGACCATCCAGGGTATCGAAGACGCCGATGCGCTCATCATCATCGGCTCCAATCCGCGCTTCGAAGCCTCGGTTCTCAATGCTCGCATCCGCAAGCGCCATCGCATGGGCAACTTCCCCATAGGCGTGATCGGCGAGCCGGGCGAACTGCGTTACGATTACGAGTATCTTGGCGCGGGTGCCGATACACTCGCCGAGCTCGTTTCCGGCAAGGCCAAGTTCTTCGCGACGCTTGAAAAGGCTGCGCGTCCGCTGATCATTGTCGGCCAGGGTGCTCTTGCAGGGGAGGGCGGCGCGGCCGTACTCGCCAATGCGGCGAAGCTTGCCGTTGCAGTCGGCGCCGTGAACGCCGAGTGGAACGGATTTGCCGTGCTTCACACCGCGGCCGCCCGCGTCGGCGGTCTCGATCTCGGCTTCGTGCCGGGCGGGAGCGGCAAGCCGGCCGGCGAAATGGTCGAGGGCACGGATGTCCTTTTCCTGCTCGGGGCCGACGAGATCGACCTCTCCGCCAGGAAGGCCGGCTTTACCGTTTATATCGGTTCGCACGGCGACAACGGCGCGCACGCCGCGGACGTCATCCTTCCCGGCGCGACCTACACGGAAAAGTCCGGCACATGGGTGAACACCGAGGGACGCGTACAGATCGGCAACCGCGCCGCTTTCGCACCGGGCGAAGCCCGCGAAGACTGGGCCATTATTCGTGCGCTTTCCGACGTGCTCGGCAAGAAGCTGCCCTTCGACTCGCTTGGAGAATTGCGCGCTAAACTCTATGCCGCCCATCCGCATTTCGCCGTGCCAGACGAGATCGCCGCCGGCAGCAGCGACGAAATTGCCGCACTTGCCCAAAAAGCCGGTGCGATGGCGAAATCCGTGTTTGCGTCTCCGGTCAAAGACTTCTATTTGACGAACCCGATAGCGCGCGCGTCCGCCGTCATGGCCGAGTGCTCGGCCTTGGCGCGCAACAATTTCAAAGCTGCCGCGGAATGAGCGCGAGGGAATAGAGCATCATGGACGCTTTCTTTTCGACCTATGTCTGGCCAACGGCCATCATGATCGGCCAGTCGCTCCTGCTTCTGGTCGCGCTGCTGCTTTTCATCGCCTATATCCTGCTCGCCGACCGCAAGATCTGGGCGGCCGTTCAGCTTCGCCGCGGTCCTAACGTCGTCGGCCCCTGGGGGCTGTTCCAGTCCTTTGCCGACCTTCTGAAATTCGTCTTCAAGGAGCCGGTCATTCCGGCCGGCGCCAACAAGACGATCTTTCTGCTCGCGCCGCTCGTCTCCGTGACGCTTGCACTCGCCGCCTGGGCGGTGATCCCGCTCAATGCGAATTGGGTGATCGCGAACGTCAATGTCGGCATCCTTTTCGTCTTCGCCATATCCTCACTCGAGGTTTATGGCATCATCATGGGCGGCTGGGCATCCAATTCGAAATATCCGTTCCTCGGCGCATTGCGCTCCGCGGCGCAGATGGTGTCCTATGAGGTCTCGATCGGCTTCGTCATTGTCACCGTGCTGCTCTGCGTCGGATCGCTCAATCTGACCGACATCGTGATCGCGCAGAACGACGGCCTCGGTACCATGCTGGGCCTGCCGGCGTCCTTCCTCGACTGGCACTGGCTGTCGCTCTTCCCGATGTTCATCATCTTCTTCATCTCGGCCCTGGCCGAGACGAACCGTCCGCCCTTCGACCTCCCGGAAGCCGAGTCGGAACTGGTCGCCGGCTTCATGGTCGAATACGGCTCCACCCCGTACATGATGTTCATGCTCGGCGAATACGCGGCGATCTGCCTGATGTGTGCCCTGACCACGATCCTGTTCCTCGGCGGCTGGCTGCCACCGGTCGACATCTGGATCCTGAACTGGGTCCCGGGGATCATCTGGTTCGTGCTGAAGGCCTCGCTGGTGTTCTTCATGTTCGCGATGGTGAAGGCCTTCGTACCGCGCTACCGCTACGACCAGCTGATGCGTCTCGGCTGGAAGGTCTTCCTGCCGCTCTCGCTGGCGATGGTCGTCATCGTCGCATTCGTTCTGAAGCTGATGGGTTGGGCATGATGGCCGCTCAAGCTTCGCTGCATACCGCCGGTTTTTCCGAAACCGGCAAGTTTGGAGGTTAATGATGGCCGGTCTTTCGAACGCCGTCAGCTCGCTGTTCCTCAAGGAATTCGTCGGCGCATTCCTTCTGTCGATGCGCTATTTCTTCCGGCCGAAGGCGACCTTGAATTACCCTTACGAGAAGGGCCCGATCAGTCCGCGCTTTCGCGGCGAGCACGCATTGCGCCGTTATCCGAACGGCGAAGAGCGTTGCATCGCCTGCAAACTGTGCGAGGCGATCTGTCCTGCCCAGGCCATTACCATCGAGGCCGGGCCGCGCCGCAACGACGGCACGCGCCGCACGGTGCGCTACGATATCGACATGGTGAAGTGCATCTATTGCGGCTTCTGTCAGGAAGCCTGTCCGGTGGATGCGATCGTCGAGGGGCCGAATTTCGAATTCTCGACCGAGACGCGCGAAGAGCTCTACTACGACAAGGAGAAGCTGCTCGCCAACGGTGACCGGTGGGAGCGTGAAATCGCGCGCAACATTGCGATGGACTCGCCCTACCGCTGAGGCCAGTCGCTGAACGAAGCATTGCGCCGCTTGATCGAGACGGTGCATGCAAAACGGGTTTGGGCATCAGCCGGACAGGTGGTCCGGCTTTGCCTCATGGAGTGCGGGCATGCGTGCCTCCACGCCAGCAAGACGAAAAAGGCACCGATCATGGGTCTGCAGGCTCTTTTTTTCTATCTCTTTGCCTTCATCGCGGTAGCGTCGGCATTTATGGTCATCGCGGCCAAGAACCCCGTCTATTCGGTTCTGTTCCTGATCCTGACCTTCTTCAACGCGGCTGGACTGTTCCTGCTGACAGGCGCCGAGTTCCTGGCGATGATCCTGCTGGTGGTCTATGTCGGGGCCGTCGCGGTTCTCTTCCTCTTCGTCGTCATGATGCTCGATATCGACTTCGCCGAACTGCGTGCCGGCGTTCTCGAATATGCGCCGATCGGCGCGCTGATCGGGATGATCCTCGCTGCCGAGCTGATCGTCGTCGCCGGCGGCTGGGCCTTCTCGCCGGAGATAGCTAAAGGTATAGCAATGCCGATACCGGCGCCCAGCGAGCGCACCAATACCGCAGCGCTCGGCGATGTCCTCTATACCCACTACGTCTATTTCTTCCAGATCGCAGGGCTCGTGCTGCTCGTCGCCATGATCGGCGCCATCGTGCTCACCCTGCGTCACCGTCAGAACATCAAGCGTCAGAGCATTCCGCAGCAGGTTGCCCGCACCCCCGAGACCGCCGTCGAGGTGGTCACGGTCAAGCCGGGGCAGGGCATCTAATCGGGACGCGAGGTCGAGGGACTACACATATGGAAATCGGAATCTCCCATTATCTGACCGTCAGCGCCATCCTGTTCACGCTCGGCGTCTTCGGCATCTTCCTCAACCGGAAGAACGTCATCATCATCCTGATGTCGGTGGAGCTCATCCTGCTCGCCGTCAACATCAACATGGTCGCCTTCTCGGCCTTCCTGAACGACATCACCGGTCAGGTGTTCGCGCTGTTCATTCTGACAGTTGCGGCGGCCGAGGCTGCCATCGGACTTGCAATTCTCGTCGTCTTCTATCGGAACCGCGGCTCGATTGCCGTCGAAGACGTCAACATGATGAAGGGCTGACAGGGCTATGGACACCATCGTCAAAGCTATCGTCTTCCTGCCTCTGATCGGCTTCCTGATCGCCGGCCTTCTCGGCACGCAGATCGGCGCCAAGGCATCCGAATATGTGACCTGCGGCCTGATGCTCGTCACAGCCGCGCTCTCCTGGTTCGTCTTTTTCCATGTCGCCCTCGGCGAGGAGGAGATGATCAGTGTTTCGGTGCTGCGCTGGATCCAGTCCGGAGGCTTCGATGTCGATTGGGCTTTCCGCGTCGACACGCTGACCGCGGTCATGTTCGTGGTCGTCAACACCGTTTCGACCCTGGTGCACATCTATTCGATCGGATACATGCACCACGATCCGAACCGCCCGCGCTTCTTTGCTTATCTGTCGCTCTTCACGTTCGCGATGCTGATGCTCATCACGTCGGACAATCTGCTGCAGATGTTCTTTGGCTGGGAAGGCGTTGGCGTCGCGTCATACCTGCTGATCGGCTTCTGGTACAAGAAGCCCTCCGCCAATGCAGCGGCAATGAAGGCCTTCATCGTAAACCGCGTCGGTGACTTCGGTTTCGCGCTCGGCATCTTCTGCGTCTTCGTCCTTTTCGGCTCGATCAATTTTGAGACCATCTTTGCCGCCGCTCGGAACTATCTGCCGGCCGAGGGTGCTGCGGCAGGGGACGTGGTCATCAATCTGTTCGGAATGCAGCTCGACAAGGGACATGCGTTGACGGCCACCTGCCTGCTGCTCTTCATGGGCGCGATGGGCAAATCGGCGCAGTTCCTGCTGCATACCTGGCTGCCGGACGCCATGGAAGGTCCGACTCCGGTTTCGGCGCTTATCCATGCCGCGACCATGGTTACAGCCGGGGTCTTCCTCGTCGCCCGCATGTCGCCGCTCTTCGAGCTGTCGCCTGATGCCCTGACTTTCGTTACCCTGATCGGCGCAATCACCGCATTCTTCGCGGCGACGGTCGGCCTTGTTCAGAACGACATCAAGCGCGTCATCGCCTATTCGACCTGCTCGCAGCTCGGCTACATGTTCGTCGCACTCGGCGTCGGCGCTTACGGCGCCGCGATCTTCCATCTCTTCACGCACGCCTTCTTCAAGGCGCTCCTGTTCCTCGGCGCCGGCTCCGTCATCCATGCCGTCGACGGTGAGCAGGACATGCGTCACATGGGCGGGCTGCGCACGCATATTCCGGTCACCTACTGGATGATGTTCATCGGCACGATCGCGCTGACCGGCGTCGGCATTCCCGGCACTGTCATCGGCACGGCCGGCTTCTTCTCGAAGGATGCGATCATCGAATCCGCGTTCGCGTCGCACAGCGTCGTTTCCGGCTTCGCCTTCGTGCTGCTGGTCATTGCGGCGCTCTTCACCAGCTTCTACTCCTGGCGCCTGACCTTCATGACGTTCCACGGCAAGCCGCGCGCTTCCTCGGATGTCATGCATCACGTCCACGAGTCGCCCCAAGTGATGCTGGTGCCGCTCTACATCCTGGCCGCCGGCGCCCTCGTTGCGGGTTTCCTGTTCCACGACTATTTCTTCGGCCATCACTATGCCGAGTTCTGGCAGGGCTCGTTGTTCACGTCGGCCGAAAACGAACTCCTGGAGGAATTTCATCACGTTCCGCTGTGGGTGAAATGGAGCCCGTTCGCGGCCATGGCGCTTGGCCTGCTTACGGCCTGGTACATGTACATCCGCTCGCCGGAGACGCCCAAATACCTCGCCGAGCAGCATCGAGGACTTTATCAGTTCCTGCTCAACAAGTGGTATTTCGACGAACTCTACGACTTCCTGTTCGTCCGCACCGCCAAGCGCCTCGGCACCTTCCTCTGGAAGGAGGGTGATGGCCGGGTGATCGACGGATACGGCCCGAACGGGATCGCCGCGCGCGTTCTCGACGTGACCGACCGGGTTGTCCGCCTGCAGACCGGATACCTTTACCACTACGCGTTCGCCATGCTGATCGGCATCGCGGCGCTCGTTACATGGATGATGCTCGGGAGTTCCTTCTGATGACCGATTGGCCCGTACTTTCCGCGGTCACCTTCATGCCGCTCGTCGGCGTCCTGCTTCTCTTGCTGACAAGAGAAGACAGCGCCTACGGCCGCCGCAACATCCTGAACGTCTCGCTTCTGACGACGATCTTCACGTTTCTCGTATCGCTCTACGTCTGGTACCAGTTCGACCCGTCGAATCCCGGTTTCCAGATGATCGAAAAGCGGGAGTGGCTCGGGGCCGGCATTTCCTACCACCTCGGCGTGGACGGCATATCGATCCTCTTCGTGCCGCTGACCGCGTTTCTGATGCCATTCTGTGTTCTCGCAAGCTGGGTGACCATCGAGAAGCGCCTGAAGGAATACATGATCGCGTTTCTTATTCTGGAAACGCTGATGCTGGGCGTCTTCGTGTCGCTCGACATCATCCTCTTCTACGTCTTCTTCGAAGCCGGCCTCATTCCGATGTTCATCATCATCGGCGTATGGGGTGGCAAGGAGCGCGTCTACGCGAGCTATAAGTTCTTCCTCTATACGCTGCTCGGCTCCGTTCTGATGCTGCTCGCCATGATGGCGATGTACTGGCAGGCGGGCACGACCGATATCACGCAATTGCTCGCCTATCAGTTCCCGCGCCAGATGCAGACCTGGCTCTGGCTTGCCTTCTTCGCCTCCTTCGCGGTGAAGATGCCGATGTGGCCGGTGCATACCTGGCTTCCCGATGCGCACGTGCAGGCGCCGACGGCAGGCTCGGTCATCCTGGCGGGTATCCTCCTGAAGCTCGGCGGCTACGGCTTCCTGCGCTTCTCGCTGCCGATGTTCCCGCTGGCGTCCGACTTCTTCGCGCCCTTCGTCTTCACGCTGTCGGTCATCGCGATCATCTACACCTCTCTGGTGGCGATGATGCAGACGGACATCAAGAAGTTGATCGCCTATTCGTCCGTAGCCCATATGGGCTATGTGACGATGGGAACCTTCGCGGCGAACGTGCAGGGGGTTCAGGGCGCTATCTTCCAGATGCTCTCGCATGGCATCGTCTCGGGCGCGCTCTTCCTTTGCGTCGGCGTCGTCTATGACCGGCTGCATACGCGCGAGATCGCGGCCTATGGCGGCCTCGTCAACAACATGCCGAAATACGCCGTCGCCTTCATGGTCTTCACCATGGCCAATGTCGGCCTGCCCGGGACGTCGGGCTTCGTCGGCGAAGTGCTGACGCTTGTGGGTGCTTTCCGCGCCAATACCTGGGTCGCGCTCTTCGCGACGAGCGGCGTCATTCTGTCGGCGGCCTACGCGCTGTGGCTCTACCGCCGCGTCATTTTCGGCGCGCTGGAAAAGGAAAGCCTGAAGGCGTTGCTCGATCTCAGCCCGCGTGAGAAGCTCATTCTCTATCCGCTTGTTATCCTGACCATCTTCTTCGGTGTCTATCCGGCACCGGTCTTCGACGCGACCGCGGCCTCCGTGGACCTGCTCGTCAACAACTACGCCGCCGCCCTGCAGGCAGCGCAAGACGTTGCACTTTCGGTGCAATGATCAAGGGACGTGATGTGACATGACTGCTGAAACCCTTATTGCCAGCCTGCAACTTTCGATGCCCGAGCTGATCCTTGCGGTCGGCGCGATGGCGCTCCTGATGATCGGCGTCTTCTCGAGCGAAAGAGCCACCCCGACCGTGACCGGGCTTGCGGTCGCGGTGCTCATCATCGCCGGGCTGTGGCTCGTGCTGAAGACGGGCGAGGGGGCGGCTTATGGCGGCGCCTTCCTGTCCGATCCCTTCGCCAAATTCATGAAAGTGCTCGCTCTCATCGGTTCGATCACAGTGATGGTGATGACCGTCGGTCACGCGCGTTCGGCTCAGATCGACCGGTTTGAATTTCCGGTGCTTCTGGTTCTCGCCACGCTCGGCATGCTGCTGATGATTTCGGCCAACGATCTCATCTCGCTCTACCTGTCGCTGGAACTGCAGTCGCTTGCGCTTTACGTCGTGGCTGCGATCAACCGCGACAGCGTCCGGTCGACCGAAGCGGGTCTGAAATATTTCGTTCTCGGCGCACTCTCTTCGGGGATGCTGCTTTACGGCATGTCGCTCGTCTACGGCTTCACCGGCCATACAGGGTTTGACGAGATTGCGGCGGCGCTGACCGCCGAGGGCCGTTCTCTCGGCCTCGTCTTCGGGCTGGTGTTCATCCTTGCGGGCCTCGCTTTCAAGATCTCCGCCGTGCCGTTTCATATGTGGACGCCTGACGTCTACGAGGGCGCCCCGACGCCGGTGACGGCATTCTTTGCCGCCGGACCCAAGATCGCGGCCATCTCAATCCTCGTTCGCATCGTCATCAATGCCTTCGAACCCGTCGTCGCCGACTGGCAGCAGATCGTCGTCTTCATTTCGATCGCTTCGATGCTGCTCGGCTCCTTCGCCGCGATCGGTCAGCGCAACATCAAGCGGCTGATGGCGTACTCGTCGATCGGCCATATGGGTTATGCGCTGGTCGGCCTTGCTGCCGGTTCGATGGCCGGCGTACGCGGCGTGATCCTTTATATGCTGATCTACATGGTCATGACGTTGGGCACCTTCGCCTGCATCCTCGCCATGCGCCGCAGGGAGGGCGAGCATGTCGAGGGCATCGACGATCTCGCCGGTCTTTCGCAGACCAACCCTTTCATGGCGACGGTGCTGACGATCCTCATGTTCTCGCTTGCCGGCATCCCGCCACTTGCAGGGTTCTTCGGTAAGTACTTCGTCTTCGTGGCCGCGATCGAGGCGCATCTCTATGCATTGGCGATTATCGGCGTGCTCGCTTCCGTCGTCGGCGCTTACTATTATCTGCGGGTCATCAAGGTGATGTGGTTCGAGGAGCCCAGAGGCGAGTTTGCCCGGACGGCGGGTGAGCTTCGGCTGGTGTTCGGCCTGTCGGGCCTCTTCGTGCTCGGCTATGTGCTCATCGGCGGCCCGCTTGGAAGCGCGGCCGAAGCTGCGGCACGGACCTTCTTTTGAGTGGCGGGCAGGGCAGCGGCCGGAATTCGCTTGAACAGTTCCGGCACGTCGCGCTCGCCGAAGCGGTTTCGACCAACAGCGAGTGCCTTTTGCGGGCGCGCGAGGGAGATCCCGGCAATCTCTGGATTACCGCGACGCGTCAGACCGGAGGCAGGGGCCGGCGCGGCCGCGCCTGGTTCTCAGAACCGGGAAACCTTTACGCATCCCTGCTGCTCATCGATCCGGCGCCAACAGACAGACTGCACGCGCTGCCGCTGGCTGCCGCGGTAGCGGTTCATCGGGCGATCCGCAGGGTGATGCCGCCCGGCGGCGCCGAGGCCGCAATCAAGTGGCCGAACGACATTCTGATCGACGGCAGAAAAACCTGCGGCATCCTTCTCGAAGGTGAAACCTTGCCGGACGGGCGGCGCGCGCTGGTTATCGGCTGCGGCATCAACGTCGCCGTCATGCCGGAAGAAGCGCTTTACCCCGTCACATCGCTTCGGCAAGAGGGAGCGACAGTATCTCCCGAGGAGCTGTTCGCGCATCTTTTCGTGACCATGGCCGAGACGCTGGCCGTCTGGGACCGGGGCGCCGGGGTCGGCGCGGTCATCGAGCAGTGGCGCGCGGCAGCCAAGGGGATCGGTGAGGCGATCACGGTCAACCTGCCCAACCGCTCGCTTTCCGGCCGCTTTGCGGGTATCGATCGAGACGGCCGGCTTATACTCGACACTGGTTCCGGACCGCCGCAAACCATTGCGGCCGGCGACGTATTTTTTGGATGATTAAAAAGTAAAGGCGCATCACGACATGGCGCAGAATGAAGAATTGGTGTTCCTGCCGCTTGGCGGGGTGGGCGAAATAGGCATGAATCTTGGCCTCTACGGCTATGGACGGCCGGGCAGCCGCCAATGGATCATGGTCGATTGCGGAGTGACTTTCCCCGGCCCGGATCTGCCCGGGGTCGATCTGGTCCTGCCTGACATCGCGTTTCTGGCCGAAGAACGCCGCAACCTCAAGGCGATCATTATCACGCATGCGCATGAGGATCATTACGGAGCCTTGAACGATCTGTGGCCCGGCTTGAACGTTCCCGTTTACGCCTCGCCGTTCACCGCGGGCATGCTGGAGGCAAAGCGGGCATTCGAAAAGTCTCGCAGCGAAATCCCGATTACGATCTTCAAGCAGGGCGACCGCATAAATGTCGGACCCTTCAGCGTCGAAGCCGTTGGGGTCAATCATTCGATCCCTGAGCCGATGGCGCTCATCATCCGCACGCAGCTCGGTACCGTTGTGCACACGGGCGACTGGAAGATCGACCTCGAGCCTTCGCTCGGCCCCTTGACCGACGAGAAGCGGCTTCGTCAGATCGGTGAGGAAGGCGTACTCGCGCTCATCTGCGATTCGACCAATGCCTTGCGCGAAGGCGTATCGCCCTCCGAACGGCAGGTCTCCGAAAGCCTCTCCAAGATCATCGCCGACGCCGAGGGCCGGGTCGGGATCACCACCTTCTCCTCCAATGTCGGGCGCATCCGTTCGGTTGCCCAAGCGGCGGAGGCCGCGGGCCGGGAGGTGCTCCTGCTCGGCAGCTCGATGAAGCGCGTCGTCGACGTTGCCCGGGACGTCGGGCTGATGGAAGGGCTGAGACCATTTCTGGCCGAAGACGAGTTCGGCTACATCCCGCGCGACAAGGTCGTGGTCATCCTGACGGGCAGCCAGGGAGAGCCGCGCGCGGCGCTTGCCAAGATCGCCCGTGACGAGATGCGCAACGTGGCCTTCTCGGCCGGCGACACGATCGTCTTTTCCTCGCGCACGATCCCGGGCAATGAAAAGGCGATCAACGATATCAAGAACGGGCTGATCGAGCAGGGCATTCACATCATCACGGATAGTGAGGCGCTCGTGCATGTGTCCGGTCACCCGCGGCGCAACGAGCTCCAGCAGATGTACCAATGGGTCAAGCCGCAAATCGTCGTGCCGGTGCATGGCGAGGCCGCGCATCTGACGGCGCATGCGGAGCTTGCACTGCAATCGGGCATCCCGAGCGTCCCGAGACTGCGCAATGGCGAAATGCTACGGCTCGCGCCGGGACCGGCGGAAGTCGTCGACCAAGCACCTCACGGGCGCATCTACAAGGACGGCACCCTCATCGGTGACTTCGAAGAGATGGGCATCGGCGAGCGCCGCAAGCTCTCTTTTGCCGGTCACGTCTCCGTCAGTGTCGTGCTCGACAACCGCTACGACTTCCTGGGCGATCCGGATGTCGTCCCGATCGGGCTCCCCGAATATGATGACGAGGGAGAGTCGATGGAGGATACGCTCTATGATGCGGTTCTCGGAGCGGTGGAAAGCATTCCCCGGGCAAAGCGGAAGGACCTCGCCATGCTGCAGGAAGCCGTTCGCCGCGCCGTACGCAGCACCGCCAATCAGGTCTGGGGCAAGAAGCCGGTCGTCACCGTGTTTGTCACGAAGGTCTGATCTGGGGCTTGGGTCCGTCCGGGCCGTGCGTCCTGACGCAGGAAGTGGAGCGTGCGATGTTGGGAAAAGTGAACCACGTGGCAATCGCGGTGCCGGATCTTTCAGCCGCAGTCGAGAGCTATCGCTCCACCCTCGGAGCATTGGTCACCGAGCCGCAGGCCTTGCCTGAGCACGGCGTAACGGTTGTCTTCGTGGCATTGCCCAACACCAAGGTTGAATTGCTCGAGCCGCTCGGAGACGCATCGCCCGTCTCCGCTTTCCTGGAGAAAAACCCGGCCGGCGGCATGCACCACATCTGCTATGAAGTGGAGGACATCATCGCCGCACGAGACCGGCTGAAGGACGCCGGGGCCCGTATCCTCGGTGACGGAAATCCCAAGATCGGTGCGCACGGAAAGCCGGTTCTGTTTCTCCACCCCAAGGATTTCCAGGGCACCCTGATCGAGCTCGAACAGGTGTGACACAGGGGCGCGGAGAAGGCGTTTGCGGGTGAAGCCGCCCAGCGTTATAAGGCATCCGAACGCTCTGCCTCTTTGAAGCTGCGGGCGGAAAACCGCATACAGTTTTTCGTTATCCCGCTCTTGAGATTTTCGATGTCCTTCTTTTCGACCTTCGCCATCTATTTCATCATCTGGTGGATCACGCTTTTTGTCGTGCTGCCGCTGGGTGTGCGTACGCAGGCCGAGGAGAACGAAGTCGTTCCTGGTACCGTGGAGAGTGCGCCTGCACGTTTCAGGGCTCTGAGGGTCGTGCTGCTCACGACGGTCATCGCCGCGGTGGTCCATTTCGGCTGGTACGTCCTGTCGGTGAAACTCGGCTACGACATCGATGCCATTCCGCGCTTTGCGCCGAAGTTCTATTGATGACATTAAGCGAGCGGCGCATGTCTCGGCTCGAGAGCTGCTGCCTCAACTGCCGCGAAGAGGCGACCGCACCGACGCGGCGTCCCGCGACCGACGATGTATCTCCCCACATCACCACCTGTTGAGCACCGAAACGAGAGTGCGAAACGAGGGAAAGCGGTCTGCTTTACGAAGAGCGGCTCCACCCGCCCTTGACAGTCAACAAATTGACACTGTTCAAACTGCTTCGCCGGCAATGGAGAAATGAAAAAACCAAAAAAAAACAAGGCCAAAGCCTTGTTTTCTAAGTTTCGCGTGATCTCTAATCCGTTTCCGGCGGCAGCGAACGAGCGCGCCTAAGATCTTATCCTCCCAAGACTTGACCGCGAGTTTCGGCAAGAATTTGGTCTTCCTGCCTGTTTTGTGAGCCGAAATTAGCTCAAACCTTGGGCGCTGTCATCTGATTTTTTTGCATTTTTGCTACAGTCAGGTAATTTTTTTCCGTTGACACCGAGTGTCGTCCTCCTGTTACTAGCGTGCTCTTTTGCCGCAGGGCGGGAGCCGGGGTTTTGACTATGCCTGCTCCACCGAAACTGTCCGAAGGATGAGTATCGGTCATCTTGACAAGGCCGCTTCAAGCAATGTGGAATATCCGCGTATATTCAAGAATTTGCCGTAACAAGCCAGAGTCGTGGGCCAATGCCTGAGAGAATAGTCATCATCGGCGGCGGTCAGGCGGGAGGGCGCGTCGCACAGATTCTGGCAAATTCGTCGGCGGATTTTCACATCTCCCTCATCGGCCGAGAGCCGCACCCCCCGTACAACCGCCCCCCTCTGTCCAAGGGCGTACTCCTGGCGAAGTCCGGCTTCGAGGATTGCGCGATCTGGCGAGAGGGCGATGGAGCGGCTGGTAAAATCCGGTTTCATGCTGGCGTAGCTGCGAAGATGATCGATACAGGCGCGAAGAACGTCGGCTTGGATGACGGCCGCGTAATCGAATATGACAGGCTGGTCCTTGCCACCGGATCGCGCGTCCGGCGGGTGTCGATGCCGGGCGCCGATTGTTCCGGCGTGTACATGCTGCGGACTTTCGACGATGCGGTTAAAATCGCGAAACAGTTTCACAGCGGCCTACGTCTCGTGGTGGTTGGAGGCGGCTTCATAGGGCTTGAGATCGCAGCCGCCGCGCGTACGCGCGGACTGCACACGGTCGTCGTCGAAGCGACCAATCGGCTGCTGTCCCGCATCGCGCCGCAAAGCATCGGCGACGCCCTTGCGCGGCATCACGAACAGGCGGGCGTTTCGTTTCGCGTCGGATGCATGGTCGAGCGGTTGATCTCCACCCGTTCCGGCAAATTGAAGTCGGCTCTTTTGTCCAATGGAGAAACGATCCCCTGCGACCTGGCCATTGTCGGTGTGGGGGTCACCGCCGATACCGAATTGGCAGCAAGTGCGGGTCTCGACGTACAGGTCGGTATAAGAACCGATGCGACGCTTCGAACTTCAGATCCGAATATCTTCGCCTGTGGCGATGCGGTTTCCTTCTGGCACCCCTTGTTCGAGCGGCATGTCCGGGTGGAGGCATGGCAAAATGCCGAGGATCACGCACGTGTGGTGGCGGGACGGCTGATGGGCCAGGAGACGATCTGTGACACCGTCCCCTTCTTCTGGTCGGACCAGTACGAACTATCGATGCAGATCGTTGGCCTGCCGCAGTACGGCAGCTTTGTCGTGTCGCACGCGACCGAGGATGCGCAGATCCTGTATCATCTGGACCCGCGCGGCCGTCTCGTCGGTGCGACCGGCCTTGGGCCGCACCAACTGATCGGAAGGAAGATCAGAGCAGCGCGTCAAGCAATCGCCGGGCGCAGCTGCCCGGATGCGCAGGCGCTCAAGGGTGGCCTGATCCGGTCGGATGCGCCGCCCGAAAGCGGCAACCTCGAGCGGGAGGAGGAAAACCCTGCGCCGTTTTCCGCCCGCATCCCGCTCTAATCGTCCGCAAGCCGGATATAGACCAAGCCATCTTCGACTTTTGCCGGGAACGTCCTGAGGTTGACGCAAACCGGCGGGTTCAGCGCCTCGCCGGTGCGGAAATCGAAACATCCGGCATGGCGCGGGCACTCGACGGTCGTTCCCTCGACAAACCCATCGGAAATATGGGCGTATTCATGGGTGCAGATATCGTCCGTGACGTAGTACCGATCGTCGGCCGTGCGGAAAATCGCGAAGCTGCGATCGCCATGATCCCACCGCTTGACATCCTCGCGTCCGACATCCTGTGCCTTACAGGTCTCGATCCAATCACCGTTGTCCGGCATCAAGCTACTCCAATCGTTTCATCCAAAGGCAACCCGCTCTCCTTCAACTGCGGCAATGCTTTCTGCATCGACAGTTTTGGGGCGGGGAACCGGTTCCAGCTTCAGCCTGCTGCCACCTTAGCCGCGGCCTTGAGGTCGATTTTCGGGTTTTGCAGAGCCTCTTTCGCCGGGTGAATGCCCCGCTGCATCAGCATCTGTCCGGTGCGCACGCCCCGGGCGATCTCGCGGAGAGACCCGAAGCCGCTGACGCCGACGATCGCGTCGTTTGCGTCAAGATGATAGACCAGCAAAGAGCCGTCCGGGCAGTGGCGTGCCACATGCTGCTCGCCGAGCTCGGGATGCCCGGCGATCTGCATCGTCCGGTCGTACTGATCCGACCACATCCAAGGCATGGGCGTATAGGGCTCGTTTGCCCCCATCATGTTGCGAGCGGCCAACGCGCCCTGATCTTCGGCGTTCTTCCAGCATTCCAGACGCAATCTCGAGCCATCGCCATTCTTGAAGGCACAGGCATCGCCAGCCGCATAGATGAAAGGATCGGACGTTTTCAGGAAGCAGTCCACGGCGATCCCGTTTTCAATCTCGAGGCCTGCGGCAAGCGCCAGATCGGTTCTCGGCGTAACGCCGATCGAGATCAGCGCCGCGGTGCATGCCAGCGTGCTCCCATCGTCCATACGCAGCGCCTCGATCCGCTGCGACCCCAGCAGCGCGACCGCCTGGCGCCCCAGAATGAAGCGCACGCCGCGCGTTTCGTGCAGCAGCCGGATCAGTTCGGCAAGTTCCGGCGGCACCGCGCGCGTCATCAGCCGCGGTCCCGCCTCGATCACGGTGACACTGCAACCTCGCTGGATCGCACTGGCTGCCACCTCGAGGCCGATCAGTCCACCGCCGACGATGACGACATCCGCACCGGGCAGCAACTGCCCGGACAGGCCGCAGGCGTCGACGGCGGTCCGCAGAGAAAAGACGCCTTCCAGCTCCCGTCCGGGGATGTCCAGCAGTCGCGGTTCCGCACCGGGTGTCAATAGCAACCGCCCGTAGCTGACGGCATCATCATTCGACAGACGCACCTGCCGTGTATCGCGATCTATTCCAACGGCCCGGACGCCGGAGCGGAAGTCGATGCCATGTTGCTCGACGAAGTCCTGGGGGAACAGCACGGCATCTTCCGGCCTGGATTTCCCGCTGAGAACTGCCTTGGATAGGGGCGGGCGTTCATAGGGAGCACAGCCCTCGCCATCGATCACGCTGATGCGGTGTTGCCAGCCATTGGCGCGAAGCGACTGGGCAGCACGCGCACCCGCATGACCTGACCCGACAATGACGATTCCGTCGTGGGGCACCGGGATTCTCCTCGTTCTTGCCTGCAAAGTTTAGGTGAAGCGTGGCGCGTGCGGTCGAAGAAGCATCCGTGCCTTCGCCGCACGCGTCTATCCTCGGTCGTGCCGCCCCAGCCCGCGTTCTTCCTTCCGGGCAGAAGACAGCCGGGTTGCAGCGCCGGTTCAGCGCTGCAGACTCTTTTTCTTGAAGCGCTCGTTCATCCGGGCGTGAGCCTCGGCGGAGCCGTTGTGCCAAGTCCCGAACAGCCGGTCGAGCGGGACCGAACCGTCGCCACCGTAGTTTACCTCGAAATAGCGGTGATGCAGGTAATGCATATAGGTAGCCACATCCATCTGCGGCTTGCCGTTCACCACGATCTTGGCAAAGCCGCTGTGATCGGGCGCGGGCATGAAGGCCAGGTGCTGAAGGTGATAAATGACGAGAAGCGGGTTGGACGGTATGATCCAATGGATCAGCACCCCGGACATGTAGAGCAAGTGTTCGACCGGATGCATGGCCATTCCCGACCACGGAGTAGGATTGGAATTCTTGTGGTGGATGCTGTGCACCCATCTGTACAACGGACCCCAATGGATCAACCGGTGAACCGTGTAGAAATGCGCCTCACGGAACAGCGCGATCAAAAACATGAACAGCCCGAAATAGATCGGATGTTCGCGCATGTCCAAATAGGGCAGCCATCCATTGGCCATAGCCCAAAGCGTGACGACAAGATAGGCTGTCCAGATGGTAACGCCGCTGACCAGCGTCAGGAACATGTTGTCGAGCAACTGGCTCCCGAATAGGAATGTCTCGGTATTCTTCGGCCAGCGCTTGTTGTACTTGTACTCGGTGTTCTGGGCGCGCTGGACGTAGAAGCGCACATGCCAGATACTGGTCCAGATGATCAAGCCTATCAGGTTGACCAGATAAACCTGTACGATCCACCCGAATTCGAGGGTTTTCATCTCAGCCAGATCGGGAATGAAATACCACCAGATAACTGTGGCGATCACCATTATCGGCACGTTGAACGGGAAAAGATAACCTCCCCATCCGAACAGCCATTTGATCAGAGCGATCGGCTTGGGCGGCCAGATAAAGACAGGCGCGGTCTCGACAGGCTCCGGCGGTACCCAGCCACCGGTGTCGGGTCTGTCTGATCGAACCGTATCAGTCATTGATGTTTCCTCCCTGATCCGAAGCGGCGCGCAGGCCGGCGCGGCGGCGCTGCGAAGCGACGAGCGTCGCCGCCTGTTGAGCCGAACTTAGATTTTCGTTCCTGACGCTGCAGCTCCATTTTTGAGGGAAACCCCTCAAATCCTGACGCGTCATGCCGGTACGCTCCCATTCTTTCCTGCCTTGACAGTGTTCCACCGCGCCGCCACCAGGTCGCGCAATTGCTGCGCCTCCAGCCAACGGTCGGTTGTGTCCAACCCGTCGCGATTGGTGATCGCATAGGGGCGGGGACCGAGTTCACAGTTGAATGACAATGGGCGCGTATTCTCCGCATTGTCCAGATACGAGCGCATGCCGTATTCCCACCAGTCCAGAAACTGGTTCACCAGCGGCTTGTGCTGGGGAAAGCTGATTTCGATCTGGACCTGCTCGCGACTGGCGACCCGGCCATGGAGAGCCCAGGCGTTATCAAGGATGCGATGGATATAGGCGTGGTTTTCATCGCTGATCGGCCATGCGAATTCGCGCCCGACCAGAAAATGCGACAGGTCCGCAATCAGCTTCATGTCGGGGAAGGCGTCGAGCAGATCCAGCGTGAAATAGAGATCGGTCGTCATCCGGTCGCGATGGGTCTCGATCCAGACCGGTACCGGGGATTCCTAGGCCAACCGGTGCCAGCCTTCGAGCAACGGCACGCATTCGGCAAGGCTGCGCGGGCGGACATCTGCCTGCAGGCAGATATGATGTCCGCCCCATTTCGCAGCGAATTCGATGACCGGCTTCAGATCGTCGACCGCCTTTGGAAAGCACTGCCATTCCGCGGCGGCAGCCAGCCCCCGTTCGGCGGCTGCCCTGGCTAGATCGGCGGCTTTTACGAGATCGATGCAATTGCCGCTGATGCCGTCGAAGCCGGCTTCGGCGATCATGTCCAGGTTTTCCGGGATGCTGCGCTCTACCCCGTCCGGAGCGCGCAGTTCCATAGCCCACATCGATTGGGTGAAGACCATATCCTTGGTCATGAGTGTTCCCCTTTTTCAGGCGCATTCTATGAGTTGGAAGCCCGTCCGCTGCCCGGCAGCCATCGACTGACCGGGCAGGGGACATTGCCCTTAACGGCGGGCGCGCACCCAGATGTCGATGATCACCGCGAGCAGAATGACCGCGCCGTGTGCGACCGGCTCGTAATAGGAGTCCACGCCGAGAAGCACTGTTCCGTTCGAGATCATGCCGATGATCAGGGCGCCGACCAATGTGCCGAGTACGCTTCCCTGGCCGCCGAACAGGCCGGTACCGCCGATGATGACCGCGGCAATGACGCTCAGCTCCAGCCCGTTGCCCGTTTGCGGATCGACGCCGCGGAACCGGCCGAGCAGAATGAAGGACGACACGCCGACCAGCGCGCCGCTGCAAACGAAGGCCAGGATCTTCACGCGGTCCGTGTTGATCCCCACCGCCTTGGCGGCAGCCTTGTTGCCCCCCGTCGCAAACACATTGTATCCGAAGCGTGTGAAAAGCAGCAGATATGTGCCGAAAATGCCGGCAGCCACCATCCATAGGACCTGCGCCGGAATGAAACCGAAGGCCCGGCCGGCGACCAGCGAGCGAAATCCGGGATCCTGCAGCCCGGAAATCGGCATTCCGGTAGACAGAACCAGCGTGGCGCCGCTGTAGATGCTCAGCATGCCGAGCGTCGTGATGAAGGACGGAATCCTCAGCTTGGTCGTGATGACCCCGTTGATTCCGGACAGCGTTGCCCCGAGCAGAACCCCGACCAACGCGACAGCATACATGTCGATGCCCATATTGATGGCCAGTTTGGCGCAGACCATGGCCAGCAGGCCGTGCAACGCGCCCACGGACAGGTCGATTTCGCCTGAAATGAACACGAAGGTGCTGCCGACCGCGATGATCCCGATAACAGAAATCTGTCTCAGCAGGCTGAGAAGGTTGAGCTCGGTGAAGAAGGTATCGGTCGAGAAGCTCAGCGCAACGAACATTACGAGCGCTGCAAAGATGACCGACAATTCGCGTGAATTGCTGCTGAATATCGCCAGCTTTCGGCGAAACGCCATATCGTGCCGCGTCAACGGCGCCATTGTCGAACCTGCTGCCTCGCTCATGCTGCTTCCCCTTCGGTCTCGGCATCTTTGGGCTGTCCGGCCAGAATCAATTTGACGACGTCGTCATGGGCTACCGAGTTTCGCTCGACTTCTGCGACGACGCGGCCGCCGCGCAGGATCACCAGGTCATCGGCCACTTCGAACACATGATCCAGATTGTGGCTGATGATCAGGACCGAAATGCCCTTGGACCTCAGGTCATGAACCACATCGAGCACCATGCGCTGCTCACGGATGCCAAGCGCGGCCGTGGGCTCGTCCATCACCACCAATTGCCCCCCGAGCGCACAGGCACGCGCGATCGCGACCGCCTGGCGCTGGCCGCCAGACATGGAAGACACGAGGATGTCGAGCGAGGGGAGCTTTGCATTCATGTAGTTGAGGGCGCTTTCGGCGGTCTGCCGCATCTTCTTGCGGTCAACCATCAATCCACCCCATTTGGTGGGAATATTCCCAAGCGAGATGTTGTGGACAACATTGCGCTGATCGACCAAGGCCAGATCCTGGTAGACGGCCGTGATACCCAGCGCGAGGGCTTCACGGGCGCTTTCCATATGGACCTGTTTCGCGCTTATCCAGATGCTGCCTTGTGTCGGCTTGTAGGTACCGCAGATCATCTTGACCAGCGTCGATTTTCCAGCGCCGTTGTCGCCGAGCAATGCCGTCACCCGGCCCTTGCGTATCGAACAGGAAACATTGCTGATCGCCGTCACATGACCAAAGCGTTTGGTAAGATTTTCTACTCGAAGCACATCTTCCTCCCCTGCTGGCCTGCCGCCCTGCATGAGTGCGGGCGGCAAGCAAGCGCCAGTTGGCTCACCCGAAACGCGCTTCGCGCTTGGTCACGGCCTCGACGTTGGATTTGTCGACGACTTCCGCGCCGGTATCGTAATCGAATGGCTGGTATCCGGCCTCAAGCTGCATATCCAGCAGTGACGAGGTGACCCAGCCCTGAGCATAGGGGTTCTGTCCGACCGCCCAGTGGGACGTTTCTGCCGCGATCGCCTCCAGAACGCCGGGGATAAGGTCGAAGCCCCCATTGGCGAACTTGCCGGTCATTCCGTTATCTTCGGCCCAGATTGCTGCGAACCAGTTTCCGGAAACAGTGCTGGCGAAACCGACCACGTCCGGCGTCGCGCGCATCTTGGCATCGATCCGCGACAGCGCTTCGGTCTGCGAGTTTGCGGTGGTAAATGTCTCGTACTTGTAGTTGGTGCCGTTCTTCCCGTTGTATTCGTCGATCCCCTGCTCCGTGCCGGTCGCCCGTTCTTCCAGCGCGCTGACGCCGGGAGAAGGATTGTCGATCAGGATCGTGCCTTCGGTCTTGCCGGTCAGTTGATGCGCGTACATGGCCGCCTGAAGGCCGTTCACGCGGCCGGCGGGAATGAAGTCCTGACCGACGAAAGGCACTTCGAGCTTTTCGTAGCCGTCGCTTGCCACGTTGTAGAGCACGATCGGAATGCCGGCGTCCTTTGCCCGCATGATATTCTCATCGAAAGCGGTTTCATTGATGCGGGTAAAGCCGACCGCGTCCGGCCTGGAGTTCAGCGCATCCACTTGCAACCGCACGGTTGCGGCGACGTTGGCCGGTGTGCCACGGGCGAGAAACTGCGTGTCCCAGTTTCGCAGCTTGCCGAATTCCTTGAACCCGGCACGAACCGGGGAAAAGAAGGGGATGTCCTCATGGGCGACAAAGATCACCTTCCGTTTAGCGCCCTGAGCGATCGCCGGAGCTGCAAGTCCGCCGGCTGCGGCAGCGCCGCCGATTGCTGCGGATTTCAAGAAAAGACGCCTGCCGACACCGGCCGATCCCGCCCCTGAAGATAGTTTTTTGTTCATTGGTTCCTCCCAAATATACTTGCCACCGTCGCCTTCAAGCGACGGATATACTGTACAGACATGTTCGACCTAACCGCGGGTGCGCTGTTTGCGCATCGGCCAAGAAAAACGGCACGGCTTTCGCCGTCCATTCTCGATGTGCGAAGTTACGTCAAGATTGAATTAGCCTCCTCTAATCCAAACTTGAGCTTTTGCGGCGGCGGAAAAGGTATCTTCTGCCCTGTCCGGAGCAAACATAGCGGAATGAGGATGCGATGGTATAACTGAATTGAGGGATTTACCTCATCTCTGAGATCAATTCCGATCCTGCTCTTAATGGTCAGTCGATCTGATCAAATATTGTCTTTGACATGAATGGTGAAAGGCACGATCGGACTTTCCTGGGCCTCGTTGGAGATCCCGAAACGCGCAGCCAGAATGCGCAGTGCCTTTTGCGCCTGCAGATCCGGATTCTGGTCGATGACCACTGCCATTACTCCGTTTTGCAGCATCCTCGCCGCGTTCTCCGTCAGATCATGGCCGACGAGGACCGGCGCCAGTTGCCGGTTCATGGTTGAAATTGCCCGCTCCACAGCAGCGTCGCTGGCCCCTGCATTATAGATTCCGGCCACTTCGCCTTCCGTCAAAGCCTTGCAAAGCATGTATTCGGCCGCTGCGTCATCGCCTCTCGCTTCGATCAGGTCTACAATGGCGAGGCGCCCCGAATAATCGGCGATCCCATCTCGAAAGCCGCTGATCCGCTCGGCATGGGCGCGATAGTGCAGGCTGCCGCACAGCAGAACGACACGTCCTTCATTGGTCATTTTCGAGAGGAAGAAGGCCGCGGCCCGCCCGGCATTGTAATGGTTTATCCCCACATAGTTGAGCCGCGGTGCGGTCGGTACGTCGGAAACCAGGGTAATGACGGGTTTCCCAATAGACGTGACTTCCGCTATCGCCTCGATGATCATCTCATGCTCTTGGCCGTAGACGATAATCGCGTTGCAGCGGCTATTCCGGATCGCCGCCGCGACGAGATCGGGCTTGGTTTCGTCGACGAATGTTCGTTCGAGGACGATATTGTCGTCCATGAGATGGATAAATCGTCTGAAGGCGTCATTGATCCGTGCGCATAGGGGGTTGTCCCTTCGTCCAAGCAATACTTCGAAGCGAAGTCCGTTTCGGTAGAGCTTTGGCAGTGTACGTGCCAGCCCCAGTTCCCGCGCCGCGTCAAGCACTCGCTTGGCAGTGTCCGGCTTCACACCTCCGCGTTCGTTCAAGACCCGGTCCACAGTCGCATGCCCGACACCGGCTCGCCTTGCAATGTCGGTGAGCTTCACTTTCATTAAGATTTCTGCCCCTTAGACCCGGCACCAAAAGCCATGAGTGATACAAGCAGGTTGTCGTTTCGCAGGGATTTGCGAATGACCGCGGCGATACACATAGCGAGTCTAATGCCCTCCGGCGCCACCATAACGGGCATGCGCGGCGTTATCCAAGCGATTTGCCTGAAGAAAACCCGGGTGTCCGGGGGGCAGGAAAGCGACGGCCCGAAGCCCCCGAACATCCTCCGCCGGCGGCAGGGTTTCTTTCCGCGCACGAAGCGGCTATGAACGCTGGACTCGGAGGTTCCCTTCACCCGTTGGCGGGAACATCAAGAGCGCTGTTCAAAGGCAGCAGCGGCCTTCATTACGTTGTAGAGGCGGCCGAAGCCAACGTCATTTCGCCCGAATCCGTCGATAGTGCGAATTCACCAGTTCTGGAACCCGTCATGCGCCTGTCCCGCTTTTTCATGCCCATCCTGAAGGAAAATCCGAAGGAAGCGGAGATCGTTTCCCATCGATTGATGTTGAGGACAGGCATGATCCGCCAGCAGTCCGCCGGCATCTACACGTGGCTGCCGCTCGGCAAGCGCGTGCTGGACAAGGTCAATGCGGTCATTCGCGAGGAGCAGAACCGGTCGGGCGCCATCGAGCTGCTGATGCCGACGCTGCAGTCGGCGGAGCTCTGGCAGGAGAGCGGGCGATATGACGCCTATGGCAAGGAGATGCTGCGTATCAAGGACCGGCAGGACCGGCCCATGCTCTACGGACCGACGAATGAGGAGATGATCACCGACATCTTCCGCTCCTATGTCAAGTCCTACCGGAACCTGCCGCTGAACCTCTATCATATCCAGCTGAAGTTCCGCGACGAGATCCGCCCGCGCTTCGGAACCATGCGCTCGCGCGAGTTTCTGATGAAAGATGCCTATTCCTTCGACCTGGACCGGGCAGGGGCGGAGCACGCATACAAGCGGATGTTCGCCGCCTATCTGCGCACTTTCGACCGGCTGGGCCTGCGCGCGATCCCGATGCGCGCGGACACCGGTCCGATCGGCGGAAATCTGAGCCACGAGTTCATCATCCTTGCAGACACGGGCGAGTCCGAGGTGTTCTGCCACAAGGACTTTCTCGGCTTCGACATTCCGGGCGAGGATACGAACTTCGACGATGTCGCGAGCATGAATGCGATCTTCGAAAAATGGACGTCGCGTTATGCGGCGACATCGGAAATGCATGAAGAGGCTGCCTTCGACGCCATTCCGGAAGGTGAGCGCCTTTCCGCTCGCGGGATCGAGGTGGGGCACATCTTCTATTTCGGTACCAAATATTCGGAGGCGATGGGAGCCAAGGTGCTTGGACCGGATGGCAAGGAACACACGGTGCACATGGGCTCCTATGGGATCGGCCCGACCCGCCTCGTGCCTGCCATCATCGAAGCGTCGCATGACGATAACGGCATTATCTGGCCGAAGGGCATCGCCCCCTTCGACATTGTCGTCATCAACATGAAAACGGGCGATGATGCTTGCGATACGGCTTGCGGCAGGCTCTACTCCGATCTGGGCAAGGCTGGATTCGACGTTCTTCTTGACGACACCGACGAGCGTGCCGGCGGAAAGTTTGCGACCGCCGACATCATCGGTGTGCCGGTGCAGGTGATCGTCGGGCCTAGGTCGATCGCAAATGGCGAGGTCGAAGTGAAGGACCGCAAGACCGGTGCGCGAGAGACGATGACAGTCGAAGCGGCGATCAACAAACTGGTCGCGGCGAGATAACAGGCGAAGGGATCAATGATGACTGCGGCGACGGACGAGCAAGTGCAGGCTGCCGCTCCATCCAGCATACCTTCCGGCCGTCCCTTCTCCGCTTTCGAGCGTATGGTCGCCTGGCGCTACCTGCGTTCGCGGCGGAAGGAAGCCTTCATCTCGGTCATCGCCGGCTTTTCTTTCATCGGGATCATGCTCGGGGTCGGAACGCTGATCATCGTCATGGCGGTGATGAACGGCTTCAGAACCGAGCTCATTTCACGCATTCTCGGCATGAACGGCCATATGATCGTTCAACCGCTGGATGGACCGTTCACAAATTACGCCGATCTCGCCACCAGGTTTTCCGCCGTTCCCGGCGTCACCATGGCCATTCCGATCGTCGAGGGCCAGGTTCTCGCGCAAGGCTTCGGGGATGCCTCGACGGGTGCGCTCGTTCGCGGAATACGCGCTGACGACCTCACCAAGCTCAAGTCGGTCTCGGAAAAAATCCAGGCGGGCGACCTCGTCGGTTTCGCTTCGGGCAGCGGCGTCGCCATCGGCTCGCGCATGGCCGAGCAATTGGGTATCCGCGTGGGCGGGACGATCACGCTCACCTCGCCGAACGGCGACGTGACGCCGATGGGCATGAATCCGAGGGTCAAGGGCTATACCGTTTCGGCCATATTCGAGATGGGCATGTCGGAATACGACGCGACCATCATCTTCATGCCGCTCGAGGAAGCACAGCTCTATTTCAACGCCGAGGGCCTCGTCCAGTCGATCGAGCTTTTCGTCGAGCATCCGGATGCCGTCGACACGCTTCGCGAGCCGGTGGAGAAGGCGGCCGGCCGGCAGATATTCATCACCGACTGGCGCGAACGGAACAGGACGTTCTTTTCCGCGCTCGAGGTGGAGCGGAACGTCATGTTCATGATCCTGACGCTCATCGTGCTGGTCGCGGCGCTGAATATCATCTCCGGCCTGATCATGCTGGTGAAGGATAAGGGCAGTGACATCGCGATCCTCAGGACGATGGGGGCGACCTCCGGCTCGGTGATGCGAATCTTCTTCATGACCGGCGCAGCCATAGGCGTCACGGGAACGATCGCCGGCGTCGTCCTCGGGGTCGTCGTCTGCCTGAATATCGAATCGATCCGCCAGTTCTTCTCCTGGGTCTCGGGCGCCACGCTTTTCGATCCGGAGCTTTACTTCCTGAGTCAGCTTCCGGCTGACATGAATGCCGACGAGACTGTCACCGTCGTCATCATGGCGCTCGCGCTTTCCTTCCTTGCCACGATCTTCCCGGCCTGGCGCGCCTCGCGCCTCGATCCGGTGCAGGCCCTGCGGTACGAATAACAAGGACATCAGCATAAATGAATGCGCGCGTGGCACTGCAGCTCTCCGGCATCGAGCGGCATTATGGCGAGGGCGAAACCTTCCTGCCGATCCTCAAGGGGGCGGACCTGACTTTGCGAAGCGGCGAGACGGTCGCCCTCGTGGCGCCGTCCGGCACTGGCAAATCGACATTGCTTCACATCGCCGGGCTGCTCGAACATCCCGATGAGGGGGAGGTGCTCGTGAACGGAGCCTCCTGCAATGGGCTCAGCGACGACCGGCGCACGGCCATCCGCCGCAACGAGATCGGGTTCGTCTACCAGTTTCACCATCTCCTGCCGGAATTCTCCGCGCTGGAGAACATCATGATGCCGCAGCTGATCGCGGGGTTATCCAAAGCCGAGGCGGCGGAGCGGGCATCGGCTCTCCTGGACTATATGCGCATCGGCCATCGGGGCAGCCATCGTCCAACCGAACTTTCCGGCGGCGAACAGCAGCGCGTTGCCATTGCAAGAGCGGTCGCCAATGCTCCGCTAATCCTTCTGGCGGATGAGCCCACCGGCAATCTCGATCCGGAGACGGCCGGCTATGTGTTCGAGGCGCTGGAAGCGCTGGCGCGCCAGTCCGGCCTGGCTGCGCTGATCGCAACCCACAATCACGAGCTCGCTTCCCTGATGGACCGTCGCGTTACGATCGAGGACGGCAAGGTGGTCGAGCTAAGATAGTTCGGCCTTCGCGGCATCAGAACAGACCTCGGCACTCACGCAATCCCAGACCCGGGACGCGGCGGAAATTCGCGCGCGTTAACCATGGAGATCGGTCAGCAAGTCTTCCATGCAGTCTTCCTTGACTACCGAACAAAAATGGAACATAACAGGAACATTAGCGGAAAAGGAGACAAGTTATGGCTGATTTCATACGCGATCTTGCTGCCTTCGCCTCGATGAGCCTCTTCATCGCGAGCATCTCGGTAATCGCCCTGGGCTTGTGACCCGCATACGTGCCCCTGCATTCGCCCAGCTCATGAGTGCCCCTCTAGCGGTGTGTGCCACGGACTGATCAAAACCTCTGTCCTTCCACGCTTGAGACTGGACAGCGGGGACAGGAAACAGGATATCCTCGACGCCGACGAGAATCGGAGTGCGGCGATGACAGGCAACCAGGGTATCGGACAGGTCGCAGGGGCTGTGGCGGATCCGCAGTTCGTCCACCTGCGCGTGCATTCCGCCTATTCCTTGCTGGAAGGCGCCTTGCCCTTGAAGAAGATCATCGGCAAGGCGATCGCCGACGATCAGCCGGCGATCGGTATCGCCGACACCAATAACCTCTTCGCGGCGCTCGAATTCTCGCAGAAGGCCGCCGGGGACGGACTGCAACCGATCATCGGTTGTCAGCTCTCGATCGACATGGAGGATGAGGCCGAAGGCGAGCGGCGCGGCCATGCGCATCAGTTCGTCAAACTTCCGTCGCTTGTGCTGATCGCAGCAACCGATGACGGTTATGCCCGCCTCGTGGAGCTGGTTAGCCGCGCCTACCTCGAAGGCGAGGGGCACCATCAGGTGCGAATAAGCCGCTCCTGGCTTTCGGCGGGCGGCACATCCGGTCTCATTGCGCTTACCGGGGCAGGTACCGGGCCGATCGATATGGCGGTGAAGGCGGGTTCGCCGGCCCTGGCCGAGGCGCGGTTGAAGACGCTGATCGAACTTTTCGGCGATCGGCTCTATGTCGAGTTGCAGAGGCATGGGAATTACGACCGCAGTCACGAAAACCGCATGATCGATCTTGCCTATCGGCTCGACGTTCCGCTCGTTGCCACCAATGAGGCGTTTTTCCCGTCGCCGGCGGACTACGATGCCCATGATGCGCTGATGGCCGTCGCCCATAATGCCATGGTCTCCGACGACAGCCGTTTTCGTCTGACGCCGGACCATTATCTGAAAAGCCGCAAGGAGATGGCGGCGCTTTTCGCAGACCTGCCGGAGGCGCTGGAGAATACGATCGAGATCGCTCGACGCTGCTCCTTCATGCTGAAGACCCGCAGCCCGATCCTACCGCGCTTTACCGGCGCTTCGGGTGATCCGGAGCAGGCGGAACGCGCCGAGGTGGCCGAGCTGCGCCGTCAGGCGGAGGAGGGATTGGAGGGGCGCCTCGCCAAGCTCGGCATGGCCCCCGGCTACAAGGAAGAGGACTACCGGGAGCGGCTGGCCTTCGAACTCGGCGTCATCGAGCGGATGAAGTTTCCGGGTTACTTCCTCATCGTTGCCGACTTCATCAAATGGGCCAAGCAGCATGACATCCCGGTCGGGCCGGGGCGCGGCTCCGGCGCCGGCTCACTGGTCGCCTATGCACTGACGATTACCGACGTCGATCCGATGCGCTTCTCGCTGCTGTTCGAGCGCTTCCTCAATCCCGAGCGCGTGTCGATGCCGGACTTCGATATCGATTTCTGCCAGGATCGGCGTGAGGAGGTCATCCGCTACGTACAGCAGAAATATGGACGCGAGCAGGTAGCGCAGATCATCACCTTCGGATCGCTGCAGGCGCGCGCAGCACTTCGTGACGTCGGTCGCGTCCTGGAAATGCCCTACGGCCAGGTCGACAAGATCTGTAAGCTGGTGCCGAACAATCCCGCAAATCCGACACCGCTTTCCAAGGCCATAGAGGAGGAGCCGCGGCTGCAGGAAGAGGCGGAGAAGGAGCCGGTCGTCGGCCGGCTTCTCGACATTGCGCAGAAGATCGAAGGACTTTACCGCCACGCCTCCACACATGCGGCCGGTATCGTCATCGGCGACCGCCCGCTCTCGCAGCTTGTGCCGATGTATCGCGATCCGCGCTCCGACATGCCGGTGACCCAGTTCAACATGAAATGGGTCGAGCAGGCAGGCCTCGTGAAGTTCGACTTCCTGGGCCTGAAGACGCTGACGGTGCTGAAGACGGCGGTCGACTTCGTCGCCAAGCGCGGCATCCATATCGACCTTGCAAGCATTCCCCTCGACGACCCGAAGACATATGAGACCCTCTCGCGCGGCGAGACGGTCGGCGTGTTCCAGGTGGAAAGTGCCGGCATGCGCAAGGCGCTTATCGGCATGCGCCCGGACTGCATCGAGGACATCATCGCGCTTGTGGCGCTCTATCGTCCGGGGCCGATGGAGAACATCCCTATCTACAACGCCCGCAAGCACGGCGAAGAAGAGATCGAATCGATCCATCCGAAGATCGATTACCTGCTCAAGGAGACACAGGGCGTCATCGTCTATCAGGAGCAGGTGATGCAGATCGCCCAGGTGCTCTCGGGTTACTCGCTCGGCGAGGCAGACCTTCTGCGCCGTGCCATGGGCAAGAAGATCAAGGAGGAGATGGACAAGCAGCGTGCCCGCTTCGTCGATGGCGCAGTCAGGAACGGCGTTTCCAAGCCGCAGGCCGATCTGATCTTCGACCTTCTCGCCAAATTCGCCAATTACGGGTTCAACAAATCGCACGCGGCCGCCTACGCCATCGTTTCCTATCAGACCGCCTATATGAAGGCACACTATCCGGTCGAGTTCCTCGCAGCCTCGATGACGCTCGACATGTCGAACACCGAGAAGATCAACGATTTCCGCCAGGACGCGATGCGCCTCGGAATACAGGTGATCGCGCCATCCGTGCAGACCTCGCACCGTCACTTCGAAACCGGCGAAAAGCGCATCTATTACTCGCTTGCCGCCCTCAAGGGCGTCGGCGAGTCGGCCGTCGACCACATCGTCGCCGTGCGTGAAGACCGGCCTTTCGCAAGTCTCGAGGATTTCTGCCTGAGGATCGACCCGAAGCTCTTGAACCGCCGTGTCTTCGAAAGCCTGATCGCTGCCGGTGCTTTCGACTGCTTCGGCTACGACCGGGCGGAACTCGTCGGCGGGCTCGATCGTATCCTCGGTTTCGCGCAGCGTGCCCAGGAGAACAAGGTGAGCGGCCAGAGCGACATGTTCGGCGCGGGTGCCGCTACCGGGCCCGAGAAGATCGCGTTGCCGCCCTATACCCCTTGGCTCGCCTCGGAAAAGCTGCACCGCGAGTTCCAGGTGCTGGGCTTCTATCTCTCCGCTCATCCGCTCGACACTTACAACAGTCTTCTGGCGAAGATGCGCGTGCAGACATTCGCGGATTTTTCGGCCGCCGTAAAAAAGGGAGCGACGGCGGGCCGCCTCGCAGGGACGGTGACGTCGAAGCAGGAGCGCAAAACGCGCACCGGTAACAAGATGGGGATCGTCGCCTTCTCGGACGCCTCCGGCCAGTTCGAAGCAGTCCTTTTCTCCGAAATGCTGAACCAGTATCGCGATCTCTTGGAGGCCGGCAAATCGCTGGTGATGACCGTCGACGCCGAAGAGCGGCCGGAGGGCATCGGCCTTCGCATTCGCACACTGCGTTCCCTCGAGGAGGAATCGCTGCAGATGCAGAAGGCGCTGCGCGTCTATGTGCGCGACTGCGGACCGTTGCGCTCCATCGCGTCGCATCTCAACGCCAGAGGAGACGGCCTGGTCTCCTTCATCGTCATCAAGGATAACGGGCAGCGGGAAATCGAAGTCGAACTCAGCGAGAAATACCGGATATCACCCGAGATTGCGGCCGCCCTTCGCTCCGCACCCGGTGTCGTGGACGTCGAACTGGTTTAATCGGCGAGGGGGCAAACCATGCAGCGGAGTTCACCAGTTTCCTCATTCGCGTGTCTCTCTGGTGATCGTGATGAAATCCGTACCCTTGCCGGTCTCCAGCCCAAATTCGATATCGGTGATGGAGAGTGACGAACCGTTGGACAGGAGGCCGGAGATGCGTTCGCGAACGTCCTCGGGCACAGTGATGCGATCGAGCGTCCATTCCAGTGTAGAGGTCAGGTCAGGGCCGCCTTCGGCTGTGATACCGAGCCGCTTCTTCGTCGCCTTTGACAGCCTGTTCTCGAGTGAAATGCCGAACCATTTGCCCTCTCCGGTTCGCGCGTCGAGATTCTGAAACTGCAGCAGATGCGTTCCGAGCGGGCTTTCCGGTTCTGCAATGGCGATCTCGGCCTCGAAAACCGGCTGGAATTGTCTGCGCACCCGCAGCACGCCGTTCAGCGGTGCACTGCGGCCCGCCTTGCGAAAGACGGCGTCGATCAACTCCGGTGTTATCTTGCCGTCGACGGGTCGGCCCTCTTCCCCTTGAAATGTTTCGATCGCAGCGGCGGTCGTCGGGCCGTTGACGCCGTCCGGCACGCCGGCATCGTAGCCGAGCGTGTTGAGGAGTGTCTGGAGATCGCGCACGTTTTCTTGGGTGCCGCGGCGTGTGATCAATATGCGGATCGGGGCCTTCTCTTCGGCGGATGCAATGGGCGCGGGGCGCTTGTCGGTCATCGCGACTTCGACTGCGCTCCGGTTGAGACCCCCGATTGCCGGCCGCAGGGGGATGTCCGACAGGGCTGGCCCTTGCGGCGGCGGCCTGCTCGGCTGAAAGAGCATTTCGTCCGCAACCTCGACCGGCGCGACCTGTCGATCCGATACGATCACATGCATGCCGTGGCTCGTCATCTTGAACAGACGGGCTGCGAATTTGCTCGGCAGCCTCACGCAACCATGCGAAGCGGGATAGTCCGGCACATGGTTCGAGCCATGCAGTGCGATGCCCGACCAGGTCAGTCGCTGCATGAACGGCATCGGTGCATTGGAATAGATGTTCGACTCGTGACGCCGGCGCTTCTCCAAAATCGAGAAGATGCCCGTCGGGGTAGCGTGTCCCGCCTTGCCGGTGGACACTCTCGACGTGGCGACAACGGTGTCGCCATCATAGACGACGAGAGACTGCTGCTCCCGCGATACGACGACCTGCAAAGGCGCTTTGGCGCCGGCCGCAAACGCGGATGGCGACGCCATGATGAAGACTGCAAATCCCATCCGGAGAGCGGAACGCAAGACTTACCCTCGTTCAGAAAGTGGCGGCGCTGCAGAGCGTAAGGCGGCGCCGTGGGATCAGCCTAACCTTCAATATTTAAGGAATTGCCCATTTTTGATGTGGCAGCCGAGGCAAGGCTCACCGGCTATCGATCGCGCGGTCCCTTGCCGAACGTGTATCCGGTCTCGACGGTCGCCTTGCCGAACTTGTCCCGCAATCTGTTGATCGCATCTTCGGCGGCAGCCCGCCGGGCAGCCAGCGGATCGACGAGATCGGGCGGATCGGCGAGGTCGGGATCCACGAGATCGCTGACGCCGATCCCGATCAGCCGATATTTCGTCCCGTCGACCTCCTTCTCCAGCAGTTGCAGGCCCGTGCGGAAAATGCGATCGGCAAGGCGGGTGGGGCTTTCGAGCCGGCGGTTGCGAGTGCGGATCTTGAAGTCCGAGGTCTTGAGCTTCAGCACCACCGTCTGGCCGGCCAGGGCGGAGTTTCGCAAGCGCGAAGCCACCTGTTCGCTGAGGCGCCTTAGATGCGATACGAGTTCATCGCGGCGCGCAAGGTCGTCGTTGAAGGTGGTCTCGGAGGAGACGCTTTTCGCTTCGCCCTCGATTTCGACAGTCCTTTCGTCAAGGCCGCGCGAAAGCCTGTAGAGCCGCTGGCCCATCGTACCGTAGCGGCGCATGAGGTCCGCCTCTTCCATCGTCTGGAGCTGCCCGATCGTGCGGATGCCGTCCCTTTCGAGCGTGGTGGCAAAGACTTTGCCGACGCCCCAGATGAGGGTAACGGACTTGTCTTTCAGGAAGGTCACCGCTTCTGCCTGGCCGATGACAGAGAAACCGCGCGGCTTCTGAAGATCCGAGGCGACCTTGGCCAGGAATTTGCAATAGGAAAGGCCGACGGAAACCGTAATGCCGATCTCCTGCTCCACCCGCTTGGCGAAGCGGGCAAGCGTCCGGGCGGGCGGATCGTGGTGAAGCCGCTCGGTGCCGCTCAGATCGAGGAAGGCCTCGTCTATCGATAGCGGTTGCACGAGAGGCGTCAGTTCCGACATCATCGCTCTGACCTCGCGCCCGACACGCACATATTTCTCCATGTCGGGCCTGATAACGACGGCCTGGGGACAGGCTTCGAGGGCTTTGAACATTGGCATGGCGGAGCGCACGCCATGAATGCGGGCGATGTAACACGCCGTGGAGACGACGCCACGCTTGCCGCCGCCGATGATCACCGGCCGGTCGGCAAGTTCCGGATTGTCACGCTTCTCCACTGAGGCATAGAAGGCGTCGCAGTCGATATGCGCCAGGGTCAGGCGATAGAGTTCGGAGTGCCGGAGGAGCCGTGGGCTGCCGCACCCAAGACACCGTCGCGTCTGGGCGGTTTGCTCCTTGAGGCAATCACGGCAGAAACCGGAGGTTGGGGCGGCGCTGTCGGTCATATCCGGAACAAATGTTGAACGCAGCGACTTTACGCTCTACGCTGCTGAGTCTCAAGGCGGCGGCTGGAGGCGGTTTTGGATATCGCTGTAAATTTTGGAATAGCGCCGGCAGATTGCCTGCGGGACTTCGGAACGCTCTTCGGCCGGCGGTTGGTGCCGCCTGCCGGCCGCGCTCAGTCTTCCTCGAAGTCACGCGCTCCGGAGAGGGCATGGTGCGCCCGAACGACCTCTTCCGGCGAGGTGTGCGTTTTGTTGCAGAAGGCCATCAGTGTAGGCTCATGCTCCATCAGAAACGCAACAATGCCGCCCATGAATCCCGGCTCGCCGATCGCGCTGCGCAGTGAGGTGGGATCGGTGCCGGTGAGCGCCAGAAAGCGTGACATCAGTTCAGGCTCGTCCGCGAGCCAGGTGAGGATGGCGATCGCCGTTTCTTCAGCGTTCTTCATGATATCCGCTCTCTTCTCGGTTGGCGGCCGCAATTACCTATTTTTCAACCAAATCGCGCTAGCCTGGCGATCGATGAAATGGGTCGAGTCACCGTTGTTGCAACTTAAATCTCTCCAGGGGACTTGCAAGGCGGCGGCAGACAGCAAGGGACCGACATGCCCAAACAGGTTATGATTGTTGAGGATAACGAGCTGAATATGAAGCTCTTCCGCGACCTGATTGAGGCTTCGGGATACGCGACGATTCAGACTCGCAACGGTATGGAAGCGCTTGAACTTGCGCGCAAGCACCGGCCGGACCTGATTCTGATGGACATCCAGTTGCCGGAGGTCTCCGGTCTCGAGGTCACGAAATGGCTCAAGGAAGACGATGAGCTCCACGTGATCCCAGTCATTGCCGTAACCGCCTTCGCCATGAAGGGCGACGAGGAGCGCATCCGCCAGGGAGGATGCGAGGCCTATGTTTCCAAGCCGATTTCCGTTCCCAAATTTATTGAAACGATCAAAACATATCTGGGCGATGCCTGAGCGCCGGAAAGATCGATATGACTGCGCGTATCCTCGTCGTTGATGACGTACCAGCCAACGTGAAGCTATTGGAAGCGCGGCTGGTTGCTGAATATTTCGAAGTGCTGACGGCTGCAGACGGACACGCAGCGCTGGCTATTTGCGAACAGACGTCCGTCGACCTCGTTCTGCTCGATATCATGATGCCTCATATGGATGGGTTCGAGGTTTGCGAAAGGCTCAAGGCCAGCAGCCGCACCGCGCATATTCCGGTGGTGATGATAACCGCGTTAGACCAGCCGTCCGACCGTGTGCGCGGGCTGAAAGCCGGTGCGGACGACTTTCTGACAAAACCGGTCAACGATCTGCAGCTCATGTCCCGCGTAAAGAGCCTCGTGCGTTTGAAGAACGTCAGCGACGAGCTGCGTCTCAGAGCGCAGACGGCACAGACGATCGGATTGCAGGAGTTGAGTCGCCTTGATCGGCCCGACGAGCCCGGCAGCGTTCTGCTGGTCGATGGCCGCGCATCCTCGCAGGAGCGGCTCACTCGCGCTCTGAGGCCCATCGCCGATGTTGCTGTCCTGTCGGATCCGCAGGCTGCTCTGTTCGAGGCCGCCGAGAACAGTTTCGACCTTGTCATCGTCAATGCGAACTTCGACGATTACGATCCGCTACGTCTGTGTTCGCAATTGCGCTCGCTCGAGCGGACCCGCTTCATTCCCATCCTGCTGGTTACCGAACAGGGAAACGACGAGATGATCGTCCGTGCACTCGAACTGGGCGTGACGGATTACATCATGCGCCCCGTCGATCCGAACGAACTTGTCGCCCGCTCCCTCACGCAGATCCGGCGCAAGCACTGCAATGACCGCTTGCGCGCAAGTGTTCAGCAGACGATCGAGTTGGCAGTGACCGATGATCTCACCGGTCTTCACAACCGGCGCTATCTGGAGAATCACTTGAAACTGCTGATCGATCGTGCGGGCGCCCGAGGGCGTCCGCTGTCGATCTGCATTACCGATATCGATCGCTTCAAGCGTGTGAACGACACCTACGGACATGATGCCGGCGACGACGTGCTGCGCGAGTTCGCAAACCGAGTCCGCGCAACGGTGCGTGGCGCGGACCTCGCCTGCCGGTTCGGTGGGGAGGAGTTCGTCGTCGTCATGCCGGACACGACACCTGAAATGGCGGCAATCGTTGCCGAGAGGCTTCGGCTGTCAGTCGAGAGTCGCGGGTTCGACATTGCGGAGGCTGCGACGGTACTGACAGTCACCGCGTCGCTCGGCATAGCGAGCCTGAGGCCGGACGGCGACACGGCAGAGGCTCTGCTGAAAAGGGCCGACATGGCGCTCTACGAGGCAAAGAACGGCGGGCGCAATCGTGTCGTCGCAGCCGCGGCCTGAATTTTCATAAAGCGATCTGGAGGCAATCGGTGGCCGTCGAGCCCTATTGGCGCTCTTGCACGGTCGCCCTTTCGCATCGAGCAGGAGGCGCTGTTCGATTCTGAAACAGAATTAACCAAAACCCGAGCAACCTTGTTTCAGCGATTAAGAATACATTGATTTTTTTTTAGTTTCAGGCAATGCTGATAAGCGAGGAAGGAAACTTCCACAGCAATCGGTTACCCCATGATGCTCAGGTCCGCCGCATCTCCTGGGTCGTGGGGTCGGTCGGCTGGCCTCGGATTTGCGGATTCCTCGTGCTGCAACCGGAACCAGCCGACCCCCATTCGAAAACGCCGCTTCGAAAGAGGCGGCGTTTTCGATTGTGTCGTTCGTTCACCTGAGCGGAATGAGGAGAAGTGGTTGCGGTTTTCCGCCAGCGTCCCGCCTCTCAACTCCTTGGAAGGTATCTCGTCCCGGGAAGGACGCAAAGAAAAAGCGCCGGCCCCGAGGGGCGGCGCTCCGGGATCGAAGTAAGCAGCGAGCTTACTTGATTTTGGCTTCCTTGAATTCGACGTGCTTCCTCGCAACCGGGTCGTACTTCGTCTTCGTCATCTTGTCCGTCATCGTGCGGCTGTTCTTGGTGGTGACGTAGAAGAAACCCGTGTCGGCCGTCGACAGCAGCTTGATCTTGATGGTGGTAGCTTTCGCCATGGTCGTCCTGCCTTTATGAAAAAATGAAAGCCGTGAACAACCGGTTGCGGGCCACGGTCAAGGTTGGCGCGAAACTACAAATCGCGACCGAAAAGTCAAGGCCGTTTTGGTTTCAAAACGATGCGGACCAGGGAAAGTACGACATAAAGCCCGAAGAAGCCTGCGATTGCCCAGGCAAAGCCGTCATTGCCGGTCACATCCATCGCCGCGCCGATCACCTGCGGACCCGCCACCGTGCCGACGGCGTAGGAGAACACGAAGGCCGCGTTGGCGGCAGCGAGGTCGGCTCCCTGAAGCCGTGAGCCGAGATGGCTGAGGCCGACCGTGTAGAGACCGGAAACGCATCCACCCCAGAACAGAAGCACCAGCGCCATCAATATCCAGTTCTCCACCAGCATCGGCAGGAACAGGGCGCCGACGAGGCCGATCAGGGTCAGTGCCGACAGAATCGTGCGGCGGTCTTTCACGCGGTCGGAAAGCATGCCGAGCGGAATCTGGAATATGAAATTGCCGATGCCCATGACGGTCAGCAGCAGCGCTGCCTGCGATTCGCTGAAGCCCGCGCGTGTACCGAAGATCGGAAAGAGGGAAAGCCCGCCATATTCCACGGCGCCGAAGATGAAGACGGCTGCCGTGGCGGTCGGCACGAGAAAGACGTAACGCATGAAATGGCGTTTCGGCTTTTCGTCGAGCACCGGGCTCTCGTTGCGCGCGAGGAAGATCGGGATCGCGGAAAGCAGGATGACGCCCGCACCGACGGCGAAGGGCAGTAAGCCTTCGCTGCCCAGTATCGAGAAGAGCAGGGGACCGCTTGCGAAACCGAGCGACAGCACGGTGCCGTAGACGCCGAGCACGAAGCCGCGCCTATTGGGCGGCGCGGTTGCGTTGATCCAGAATTCGGAAAGAATGAAGAGAACGGTGATCGCGCCGTGGAAGACGATGCGCAGAGGAAACCAGAGCCAGAAATTCGTGAGATAATAGAAGCCGAGCGAACTCGTCGCCGCAAACGCGATTGCCAGCAGCATGGTCGGGGCGACGCCGTGACGGTGGGCGAATTTCATCGTGAATGGAGCGGCGGCCATGGATGCGAGACCGGCCATTGCGGCATTCAACCCGTTCAGCGTGGGCGCGATGCCGCGTTTCTCCATGATGACGCTGAGCAGCGGGAGCCCCAGGCCGATGGCAATGCCAACGGCAGTGATCGACGCGAGCGCCGCGATCAATGAAGGCCAGTGGATCTCGTCAACCGGTCCTGAGGTACCGGGCGGCGGCTTCAACATGCGACAGGACCTCAGAGAAGCGTACGGTGAAAGCGCCCGTGGCGCGTAAAATAAAATGGAACCGTTCTTTCAGGAGGAAGCGACGGGTCCGATTCTAGACCGTTTCTCAGATCAGAGAGAATGATTGCGGTGATCTCCGGCACGCGGAGCGAGGAAAAGTCATTGACATCGATCCACTGCAAATCCTGAAGCTCCTGGCTTTCCAGCACCCGAGAGGGATCTATCCCGGCTTCTTCCGTGAAAACGGCAAAGAAACGCGTGTCAAATCGCCTCGGCAGGCCCGGAGGAGTAATGGCACGAGCCATATAGCGCAAGTTTGTAAGATCGGGAAGAAACGGGAGCGCCGCGCCTGGGCGTTCGTGCGCCCGGCCCAGGGCGACGCCCGCTTCTTCGTAGAGTTCCCTCGCGGCCGCCAGCGCTAACGCCCGTGCGCGCGTCTCCGTTATCGTCCGCCCTTCGCCTGACCTGAGCGACCTTAGGACCGCCGGGTGCAGATCTCCGGAAAATCCCAGACCATGGTCGCCGGGATCGCGGCGCCCGCCGGGGAAGACGTAAAGATCCGGCATGAAGACGTGGGCGCTGTGGCGCTTGCCCATCAGCACGCGAACGTCCTTGCCCGATCGGTCGAGGAGCATGATGGACGCTGCGTCGCGTGTCCTGACCGTCGGAGAGCTGCCCGCGTCGGCCGGCAGCGAGCGAGCGCGGGCGCCGAGCGGCTCCACCGTCATGCCGAAGTTTCTCGCGGAGGCAGAATGTCTTCGGGCCCGTCGTCATGACCGCCGAAGCCGTGCATTCTCAAGGCCCATTGCAGTCCGATGACTGCGCCCTTGACCGGCTGCATGAGGGCAAGCGAACTGGCAAGCGTCACCGGCGCCCAGATTGCGAGATGCTGCCACGTCGAAAGCGGCAGCACGAGATCGGTCATCATGTAGCCGCCAAGTACGACATGGCCGACGATCGTGACGACGATATAGGGTGGGAAGTCATCGGCCCGGTGATGATCCATGCGCTCGCCGCAGGCGTCGCAAGCCTCCACCGATTTGAGAAAGCTGCGAAACAGCCGGCCACGGCCGCAGGCCGGGCAAGTCCCGAAAAGGCCACGCTTGATCGACCGGCCGACCGGCCGTTCGTCGCCCTGCGCTCCGCCAAGCTGAAGCATGTCTGTCGCGGTTGCCTTCATGTTCGATCCTTGTGCGGACGCATGCGTCCGGCTGTCATTGCCTGCCGCGAGGCGCTCGTGTCCCGGGCCGTTTGCGCGCACCAGTTCGATCGCGCCGGCCCGACTTGTGGAACGAGCGCATTGCCGTCGGCATTTTTCGCCCCTCGCTCAGCATCTCGAAACGGAGTGCGCCGGCCAGCGGCACCGCTTCGACAAGTTTGACCTGCACCGGGTCCCCGAGGCGGTAGCCCAGTCCCGTTTTCTCGCCGGAGAGGGCCTGGTGCGCTTCATCATAGATGAAATAGTCGCGTCCGAGCGTAGATATAGGGATGAACCCGTCGGCGCCATAGGAGGGGAGGGTGACAAAAAGTCCCGCCTTTGTGACGCCGGAAACACGTCCTTCGAACTCCTCGCCGACGCGGCCATTCAGATGATGAGCGATCAGCCGATCGGTGGTATCGCGCTCGGCGGCCATTGCGCGCCGTTCAAAGGTCGAAATTTCGGCGGCGATATCGTCGAGGGTGCCTTCTTCTTCGGGCGTTATGCCCCCTTCGCCGAGCCCGAGCGAGGAGACGAGCGCGCGATGCACGATCAGGTCGGCATAACGCCGGATCGGCGAGGTGAAGTGCGCATAGCGCAGCAGGTTCAAGCCGAAATGGCCGATATTTTCCGGGCTGTAGATCGCCTGGCTTTGCGAGCGCAGCACCATCTGGTTGACAATCGTCTCGAAGGGCTTTCCGTCCGCCTTGGCGAGAATGCCGTTAAAGTGGTTCGCCCGCATGTTGCCGCCCTTGGCGAGCGAGATATCGAGCGTGGCCAGGAATTCACGCAGGCTCTCCTGCTTGGCGAGCGACGGTTGATCGTGGACTCGGTAGATCAGAACCTGGCGTTTCTGTTCCAGCGTCTCGGCCGCGGCCACATTCGCCTGGATCATCATCTCTTCGATGAGCTTGTGCGCGTCAAGGCGGTCCGGCACGAACACACGATCGACCGTTCCGTCCGGCTTCAGGATGATCTTGCGTTCCGGCACGTCGAGTTCGAGCGGCTGGCGCCGCTCCCGCCCGCGCGTGAGAATGCGATAGGCTTCCCACAGCGGCTTGAGGATCGTTTCCAGAATGGGCCCGGTCTTTTCGTCCGGCGCACCGTCAATCGCGGTCTGCGCCTGCTGGTAGGAGAGCTTGGCCGCGCTTCGCATCATGATGCGGTGGAAGGTATGACCGGCCTTGCGGCCTTCCTTTGAAAAGCGCATCCGGACCGCAAGCGCCGGTCGGTCGACGTCCTCCTTCAGGGAGCAGAGGTCGTTTGAGATACGTTCGGGGAGCATTGGCACGACCCGATCCGGGAAATAGACGGAGTTCCCGCGTTTCAACGCCTCGAGATCGAGTGCCGACCTTGCCCTGACGTACCAGGAGACGTCGGCGATCGCGACTGTGACGATGACGCCGCCGGGATTGTCCGGCGACGGGTCGGGCTCCGCATAGACAGCGTCGTCGTGATCCTTGGCATCGGCCGGGTCGATGGTGATGAGCGGAAGGGAGCGCCAGTCCTCGCGATGCGACATGGTTGCGGGCTGTGCTGCGTCCGCCTCCTGCAAAACCCGCTCCGGAAAGACGTGAGGGATTCCATGCGCGTGGATCGCGATCATCGAGATTGCTTTTTCGGACGCTACCGAGCCGATGACGTTCTGCACCTGGGCGCGGGGCAGGCCGTAGCGACCGATGCGCGAAAGATGCGCCTCGACGAGATCGCCTTCCTTGGCGTCGCCCGTAAACTCCGGATCGATGAGCAGTTCCTCGCCGCGCTTGTCGATGGGCATCAGCCGGCCGCCGCCACCCGGCGTCGCACGGAAAACGCCGAGCACCGCATCTTTTCGCTTGTCGAGCACCTTGATGATACGCGCGGTATAGGCAGGGCCCCCGCGCTCCTTAGAGGGGAAAATCTTCGCGAGCACCCGGTCGCCCAGGCCACCGACCGGCGTTTTGCCCTTGGCCCTGGCGATGCTTGACTGCTTGATCAGGACCGCAGGCGCGACCCCGTCATCGTCAAGCCATTCGGCCGGCCGGCCGATCAGATCGCCGTCGATGTCGCGAATGGTAATGTCCAGAACGGTGACTGGCGGCAGCCCGCCGGGGCGGATCAACGACTTTCGCTTCTTCTCCACGAGCCCGTCTGCCTCGAGTGAACGAAGCAGCGTCTTGAGCTCCACCCGTGCCTCGCCCTTGAGGCCGAATGCCTTGGCGATATCGCGCTTTGAGGCGTGCTGCGGGTTCTCCGCGATGAAGCGCATCAGCACCTCGCGGGAAGGAACGGCGCCCTGGACGATCGTCTCCTTCTCCCCGGCCGGTGCCGTCCTCGCCGCGCGGCCGTTTTTCTTGCCTGCACCCTTTGCGGGCGTATCGGTCGGGTCGCGCGGAATCCTGGTCAAGATCAGTCCTTCTTGGCCTTCGCGGCCGACTTCGTTTTCGTCTTTGCTGCGCGTTTCGGCTTCTCAGCTGTCGCAGTTCCGGCCGCCTTGGCAGTCTTCGTTCCGGCTTGTTTTCTCCCGGCCGACTTCCCCTTGGCCGTCTTGCCTTTCGTCACGCCGCCTTTCGCTGCTCGCTCGGCGATGAACGCAAGCGCTTCCTCGACCGTGACCGATTGCGGGTCCTTGCCCCGAGGCAGGGTGGCATTCACCTTGCCCCAGTTGACATAGGGTCCGTAGCGGCCGTCGCGAACAGTAATCGCCCCGCCGTCAGGATGTTCCCCAAGTTCCTTCACGGCTGCCGCGCCGGTGCGGCCGCCCGCACCGCCGGCGCCCTTGGACTGCTTGTCGGCCAGGACGGAAGTCGCGCGGTTGAGACCGATCGAGAAGACGTCCTCGACCGACTCCAGATTGGCATAGGTTCCGTTGTGGAGTACGAAGGGGCCATAGCGGCCGATCCCGGCGGAGATCATCTTGCCGGTTTCCGGATGCGGACCGAGGTCGCGTGGCAGGGAGAGAAGGGCAAGCGCCTTTTCGTGATCGATCGTTGCCGGCGTCCAGCCCTTCGGCAGACTGGCGCGTTTCGCCTCCTTGCCGTCGCCGCGCTGGACATAGGGGCCGAAGCGGCCGTTGCGCAGCGTGATTTCCTCGCCGGTATGCGGGTCCTTGCCGAGGCTTTGGGGCTCGTTCGAGGCGGCTGCTTCCGCGTCACCGCTGCTGTCAGAGGAAAGCTGGCGTGTATAGTTGCATTCCGGATAGTTCGAGCACCCGACGAAGGCGCCGTATTTACCGAGCTTCAAGGAGAGTTTGCCGGTGCCGCAGACCTGACAGATGCGCGGATCGCCACCATCTTCCCGCTTCGGAAAGACGAGCGGAGCCAGTTCCTCGTTGAGCGCATCGAGCACATTGGTGACGCGCAGTTCCTTGGTGTCTTCGATCTGGGAGAAGAAGTCCTTCCAGAAGTCGCGCAGTACGTCCTTCCAGTTGAGTTCGCCGGCCGAAATCCGATCCAGCTTTTCTTCGAGCGATGCGGTAAAATCGTATTCGACGTAGCGGGTAAAGAAGCTCTCGAGAAATGCCGTGACAAGGCGGCCCTTGGCCTGCGGCAACAGCTTGCGCTTGTCGATCTCCACGTAATCGCGGTCGATAAGCGTCGTGACGGTCGCCGCGTAGGTGGAGGGGCGACCGATACCGAGCTCTTCCATTTTCTTGATGAGCGTCGCTTCCGAATAACGCGGCGGGGGTTCGGTGAAGTGCTGGCTTGCGTTGATCTTCTGCTTGGCGAGGTTTTCACGCGCGTTGATTTCCGGAAGGCGGCCGTCTTCGTCGCCATCATCCGTCTGTTCGCCGTCTTCCTTCATGTCGGTATAGGCCGCGATGAAACCGTCGAAGCGGATGACCGAGCCGGTTGCCCTGAGACCTGCTCTCTTGCCAGCATTGTCGGCGACAATCTCGGCGGTGGTGCGCTCTATCTCCGCGGACGCCATCTGGCTCGCTATACCGCGCTTCCAGACGAGGTCGTAGAGCCTCAGCATGTCGCCATCGAGGAAGCGGCGGACCTGGTCGGGGGTACGGTTGAAATCGGTGGGGCGAATGGCCTCGTGCGCTTCCTGGGCATTTTTTGCCTTGGTCGAATAGAAACGCGGCTTTTCAGGCAGATAACGTTCGCCGAACTGGCTGCCGATCGCCTGGCGTGCGGCGTCGATCGCCTCCGGCGCCATCTGCACGCCGTCAGTACGCATATAGGTAATGAGGCCGACCGTCTCGCCGCCGATATCGATGCCTTCGTAGAGCTTCTGCGCCACCTGCATGGTGCGCGAAGCCGAGAAGCCGAGCTTGGAGGAGGCCGCCTGCTGCAGCGTCGAAGTCGTGAAGGGGGGCGAGGGGTTGCGTTTGACCGGCTTGGCCTCGACGCTCTCGACCACGTAGCTTGCGCCGTCGAGCAGGGTCTTCAACCGGTTGGCTTCCTCGCCGTTGCCGATTGCCTTTGCCGGTAGCCGCTTGCCGTCCGCCGAAACGAGGCGCGCTTCGAATTCGTCACCGCGGGGCGTCTTCAGAAGTGCCGCAATATTCCAGTATTCTTCGGTGACGAAGCGCTCGATTTCCGATTCGCGGTCGCAGACGAGGCGCAGCGCCACCGACTGCACGCGGCCCGCCGAGCGCGCGCCCGGCAGCTTGCGCCAGAGCACGGGCGAAAGGTTGAAGCCGACCAGGTAGTCGAGGGCGCGGCGGGCGAGATATGCGTCGACCAGCGAGGCATCGATGTCGCGAGGTTGAGCCATCGCATCGAGCACGGCCTTTTTTGTGATCGCATTGAAGACGACGCGCTTGACCGGCTTGTCGCCGAGAACCTTCTTTTTTCTGAGAAGGTCGAGCACATGCCAGGAGATCGCCTCGCCCTCGCGGTCGGGGTCGGTTGCCAGAATGAGACCGTCGGACGCTTTCACCGCGTCCGCGATGTCTTTCATCCGCTTTGCGGAAGCGCCGTCGACCTCCCAGGACATCTCGAAGTCTTCGTCGGGGCGAACCGATCCGTCCTTGGCAGGCAGGTCACGCACGTGGCCGAACGAGGCAAGCACCTTGTAGCCGGGGCCCAGGTACTTGTTGATCGTCTTGGCCTTGGAAGGCGATTCCACCACTACAACATTCATCGACATTCTCTGAAACAATTGCTTTGGCGACCATGCGCGCCAATACCGACGCCACGACATGGACAGGGATTCGGGCGCGGTCAAGGGGTCTTATCGAAAATAGCAAGATAGCGCTCGGCCGCAACCAAGCGGCAACATTCGAATCGGCTCAACCGGTGGTCGTCGTTCTTGCCACCATATTTGCCCCTGTGGATCGGCAAAAATTCACCGTCATTCGGCGGTCGCAATGGATACCAGATTGCCCCCGTGCCGGCAGAGCTGGCCGGCAAGGTCGAGTTCCACGAGGACCAGATGGATCTGCGGTGCGGCGAGCCCGGTATGTCGAATGAGGTCGTCGATCTCGACCGGCGTCGGTCCGAGCGCTTCGACGACGCGCGATCGATCGCTGTCGTCCGGCGCTCGCGGTACCGGCCGAAGTTCCTCGAGCGCGGGTTCGTTGACGTGCAGCCGCGAGAAAAGATCGTCGCGGCTGAGAGGCGCCAGCGCCTCGATCACGTCCGCCGAGGAGGTCGTGACGGTCGCCCCCTGCTTCAAGAGGTCGTTTGTGCCGTGGCAACGCGGATCGAGAGGCGATCCGGGGACGGCAAAGACCAGCCGCCCGAAATCCGCGGCATAACGCGCAGTGATGAGAGAACCCGACCGGTTGGCGGCCTCGACGATGGCAACACCGAGGCTAATTCCTGCGACAAGCCGGTTGCGTCTCGGGAAATCGCGGGCACGCGGCTCCCAGCCGAACGGCATCTCGCTGATCGCCAGCCCGCTGCCGGAGACGATCTCCTGCAGCAGTCCGATGTTTTCCGGCGGATAAGGGCGGTCCAGGCCACCGGCGAGCACCGCGATCGTGCCTGTCCTCAGACTTGCGCGGTGGGCGGCGGTGTCGATGCCGCGCGCTAGACCGGACGTGATGACATATCCGGCAGCGCCGGCATCGCGGGCGATCATGGCAGCAAATTTCGCGCCGCTAACCGAAGCATTGCGCGAACCGACGATACCGAGCGAGGGGCGGGCCGTGGCTTTGAGGTCACCCTTCGTCGCGACAAGCGGCGGGGCGCCGTCGATCTGCCTGAGCGCATCCGGATATTCAGGCTCGCCGATGCCCACGAAAACTGCGCCGAACCGGTATGCGGCTTCGAGTTCACGTTCCGCATCCTCCACTGTGGCGACACGAAAGGACCGTTCCGCCCCGCCACGACGCGAGAGTTCCGGCAGCGCCTCCAGCGCCGCCTCGGCAGTGCCGAAATGGTTGATCAGATCTCTGAAGGTCGCGGGGCCTACATTGTCGCTGCGGATCAGCCGCAGCCAGGCGATCTTCTGCCGCTCCGTCAGCGCAACCACGGCGCCACGAGCGCCCCCTTGCGGCATCAGCCCTTTTCCCCGATCCGGCTTTCGGTCCCGCTCATGAGTCGCTGGATGTTGGCGCGGTGCTTGACCCAGGCGATAAGCGTCATGACTGCAAAGAGCAGGGCCACCTTGCCGTTGCCGGTCGCATAGAGTGCGACGGGAATGATGGCGGTGGCGACGAGCGCCGAAAGAGAGGAATAGCGGGAGATCTTCGCGACGGCCAGCCAGGCGGCGGCGAAAAGAAGCACCATCACCGGCACGAGGCCGAGCAGAACTCCGATATAGGTCGCAACGCCCTTGCCGCCCTTGAAGGAAAGCCAGACCGGAAAAAGGTGCCCGAGAAAGGCGGCCAGCCCGGCGGCCATGCCTGCCTCTACTCCCCAGAGGGACGCGATCGCTGCAGCCGCCGTCCCCTTCAGCGCATCCAGCAGCAGCGTGGTGGCCGCAAGCTTCTTATTGCCGGTTCTAAGCACATTGGTCGCACCGATATTGCCGGAGCCGATCTTGCGCACATCACCGAGGCCCGCCATTCGCGTCAGAATGAGGCCGAATGGGATCGAGCCCAGCAGATAACCGAAAACAAGGCATGCGAGCGTAGAAGGCAGCCCCAACTGCCAGGAAAATATGTCCACCGGTCCCCCCTTCCGTTGAGCCGCGCCGGCTATGCCGAGTGCACGAGTTCGCCCGCAACATAAGTTTGGACGACCCGTCCGGTAAAGCGTGCATTTTCGAAAGGCGTGTTCTTCGAGCGCGAGACGAGTGTCTCCTTGTGGAGAACCCAGGGCTCGTCGATATCGATGACGGCGATATCGGCTCGCGCCCCAGGCTTCAGCGTTCCGGCGTCGAGGCCGAAGATCGCGGCCGGGCGGGTCGATAAAGCATCGATCAGCCGCATCAGCGGAACATGTCCGCTGTGATAGAGCCTGAGCGCCGCGGCCGCCAGCGTTTCGAGGCCGATCGCCCCATCTGCGGCGTCCGCGAAAGGCAAGCGCTTGGTATCGACATCCTGCGGATCATGGGAGGAAACAATGATGTCGATCGTGCCACTGGCGAGTGCCTCGACCATCGCGACACGATCATCCTCGGTGCGCAAGGGCGGCGAGAGCTTGAAAAAGGTCCTGTATTCGCCGATGTCGTTCTCGTTCAGCGTCAGGTTGTTGATCGAGATACCGCTGGTAACGCTGCTGCCGCTCTCTTTGGCAACGCGGATGCATGCGGCCGATTCCGGAACGGATATCTTCGCGGCGTGGTAGGCCGCCTTCGTCAAGGCCGCTATGCGGAGGTCGCGCTCGAGCGGAATGATTTCGGCTTCGCGCGGCACGCCCGGAAGGCCGAGCCAGCTCGCCAGCAATCCTTCGTTCATGACGCCGTTGGCGCCGAGATATTTGTCGCGGGTCTCGAGCGCGACGACTGCGCCGAACTCGCGCGCATAGGTCATCGCGCGGCGCAGCACGAGCGTGTCGTGGACCGGCTGCCGCCCGTTTGTAAGGCAGACGGCGCCCGCATCGCGAAGCAGTCCGATCTCGGTCATTTCCTTTCCGAGCAGGCCCTTGGTCAGCGCCGCGGCCGGATAAACATTGACGAGTGCCTTGTCGCGGGCGGTCTTCTGTACAAATTCGACGAGCGCGATCTCGTCGATCACGGGTTCGGCATCGGGCATGGAGATGAACGAAGTCACGCCGCCGGCCGCCGCCGCGCGCGAAGCCGATTCGATCGTCTCCCGGTGCTCGCTGCCTGGCTCTCCGAGAAAGACGCGCGCATCGACCAGCCCAGGGACAGCGATGAGGCCGGCGCAATCCTTGACGACGGCGCCCGCAGGTGCGCCCTGATTCTGGGCATCTTTTCCCGCGGCAAGAATGCGGCCGTCGTCTGTGACGATGATGGTGCCGTTTTCGTCGAGGCTTCGCGAAGGATCGACGATGCGCAGGTTTTGCAGAACGAGTGGTCTGGTCATACGCGCGGCCCCTGGTTCTGGGAAAGTAGCAATGTTTCCATCACCGCCATCCGTACGGCGACGCCCATCTCGACTTGCTGTTCGATGACGCTCTGCGGACCGTCGGCAATCTCCGAGGCGATCTCGACCCCTCGGTTCATCGGTCCTGGGTGCATCACCAGCGCATCGTCCTTGGCAGCCTTCAGCTTTTCGGCGTCGAGCCCGTAGTAATGGAAGTATTCGCGCACCGAAGGCACGAAGGAGCCGGCCATGCGCTCGCGCTGAAGCCTCAGCATCATGACCACGTCGGCATCCTTCAGGCCTTCAGCCATGGAGTGGTAGACCTCCGCGCCCATCTCGGCGATGCCGGCGGGAAGCAGAGTTGCCGGCGCAACGACGCGCACGCGCGCGCCCATCTGGTTCAACAGCAGGATATTGGAACGGGCGACGCGCGAGTGCAGCACGTCGCCGCAGATCGCCACGATGATCCGCGAGAGCTTGCCTTTGGCACGCCGTATCGTCAGCGCGTCGAGCAGCGCCTGCGTCGGATGCTCGTGCTGGCCGTCGCCGGCATTGACGACGGAGCAGGAGACCTTCTGGGCGAGAAGCGAGGCAGCCCCCGCCGATGAGTGCCTGACGACCAGCACATCGGGATGCATGGCGTTCAGCGTCATCGCCGTATCGATGAGCGTCTCGCCTTTCTTGACCGACGAGTTGCCCACGGACATGTTCATGACATCGGCCCCGAGCCGCTTTCCGGCGAGTTCGAAAGACGACTGCGTCCGGGTCGAGGCCTCGAAGAAAAGATTGATCTGCGTCAGCCCGCGCAGCGAGGAGGTCTTCTTCTCTCTCTGACGAGAGATCTTGACGGCTTCATCGGCGCGATCGAGCAGGAGCGTGATATCCTGTTCCGTTAGCCCCTTGATGCCGAGCAGGTGGCGATGCGGGAAGGTGATCATGGGCCGCCCTTGCATTTCTGGAATTCGGGTCGCTCTATAGAACGTGGCCCCCGGCGCGGCAAGCGCCGCGCCACCTCTTCCAAAGAAAACCGGGCGGCAAGCGCCGGTCTCCCGTTTGGAAGAAAACTTGCGTCGCCCAGGCGTCCCTGTTTCGCGCCTCGGAAACTTGCGCTAGAACCGGCCCATGAATCAGATGAACCGGACCGAGCAGAAACTTGCAGAACTGAACCAGCCTAAGCCCTGGTCCGGTGTCAATGCCTTTCGCTCCGACCCGCTGGTGGTCGACATCACCTCCAGTATGCCGAAGTCGCTACGCGACGAGTTCGATGGACTTGGGCGTTACGTGACTTCGCCCGAGGCACAGGAATTGGCCCGTATGGCCAATGAAGGGGTGCCGAAACTGAAGACGCACGGGCCCCGCGGCGAGCGCCTCGACGTCGTCGAGTTCCATCCCGCCTGGCATGCGCTGATGCGCCGCTCCATGACGACGGGGCTGCATTCCTCAGCCTGGGAGAACCTGCCCGATGAGCGCGGCCGTTCGCACAAGGTTCGGGCAATCCGCTTCTACCTGACGGCGCAGCTCGAATGTGGCCATCTATGCCCGCTGACGATGACCAGCGCATCGGTCGCGGCGATCACGTCATCGCCCGCCGTCCAGAAGGAATGGGCGCCGAAGATCCTCTCGCGCAAATATGATTCGACCAACCGGCCGTGGATGCAGAAATCCGCCGTCACGATCGGCATGGGCATGACCGAGAAGCAGGGCGGCACGGACGTGCGCGCCAATACCTCCACGGCCGAACGCGTGGGCGAGGGCATTTATCGCCTCACGGGACACAAATGGTTCATGTCCGCGCCGATGAGTGATGCCTTCGTCATGCTGGCGCAGACCCGGGAGGGGCTCGGCTGCTTCCTGGTCCCGCGGCTGCTGGAGGACGGAGGGGCGAACGGCCTGCGTTTTCAGCGCCTGAAAGACAAGCTCGGCAACCGGTCGAATGCATCCTCCGAGGTCGAGTTTTCGGATACTTTCGGCTTCCTGCTCGGAGCGCCGGATGCCGGCATTCGCACGATCCTCGATATGGTGACGCTGACCCGGCTCGATTGTGCGCTCGCCTCGGCCGGTATGATGCGCGCGTCGCTCGCCGAAGCGGTGCATCATACACGCGGTCGCAAGGTCTTCGGCAAGGCGCTTGTCAGCCAGCCCATGATGACCAGGGTGCTTGCCGACATGGCTCTGGATGTCGCAGCTGCAAGCGCGCTGTCGTTCCGGCTTGCCGAAGCTTTCGACAATGCCCATAGCAGCGCGGAGGATGCTGCCTACGCCCGTATCATGACGCCGGTTGCGAAATACTGGTGCTGCAAGATCGCCCCCGCGCTGATCTACGAGGCCATGGAGTGCATGGGCGGCAATGGCTATGTCGAGGAGCGGGCGCTTGCCCGCCACTACCGCGAAGCGCCGGTCAATGCGATATGGGAAGGGTCCGGCAACGTCATGGCGCTCGATGTCCTGCGGGTACTTTCGCGACGGAAGGAACTGTTCGAGCAGCTCTTCGCAACGATCGGCCGCGATCTCGGTCCCGCCGGGCGAAAGACGATTGAAGTTCTGCGTGCCGCCATGTCGCTCTGCGAGCGTGACGAAGGCGCCGCGCGGATGCTGGTCGAGCAACTTGCGCTGGCCGCGGCTGCCGCCGAGCTCTACAGGCTCGGGGCGGGGCGCATCGCCGATGCGTTCCTGGAATCCCGCCTCGCCGCGGGCTGGCGCTCGACTTACGGCATGCTCGATTCGCGTTTCGATTCGGCCTACGTCCTCGATTTGCTTTATCCGGCCGCAACATAGCCGGTAATGAGAAGCACGAGCGGTATGGTCACGAACGAAGCCGCGGTCTGGATCGTCGCGACGGAAGCGTAAAGCCCTGCATCACCTCCCATTTGCTTGGCCAGGAGATAGCCGTTCATGGCGGTCGGGACGGCCGCGCCCACGGCGATGACGAGCAGGGCATCGCCCCGTATGCCGAGGAGCACGCTTCCACCGACCATGAACATTGGCATGACGATCAGCTTTAGGGCGACCGCGAGAAGTGCGGGCACGCTCGGCGTCAGGGTGTCGGCGACCTTGAGCCCGGCGCCGACCAGGATCAGCCCGAGCCCGAGCGAGGCGCTCGCCAGCATATCGATCGCCGTCATCACCGGGTCATAGGGCTCAAGGCCGGTAAGATTGAATGCTATTCCGAGCGCCGAAGAGATGATCAGCGGATTGGTGACGATCTTCAAAAAGAAAAACCCGATTCCGCGGCCGGCGCCGCCGAACCAGGTCAGAACAGCAATATTGAAGAAATTGATCGGGATGATGAGCAGCGCCATTATGAGGGCCGTCAGACTGAGGCCGATCGCACCGAAGAGTTTTTCGGCGACCGCCAGTGCAATGAAAGCATTCCAGCGCGTGGCCGTCTGAAAGATCGATGTGAAGGTGGCGGCCGGAATCCCGCCCTTACGCAGGAGGGGCCAGGTCGAGAGAAGGGCCGCAGACATCAATGTCACGCTACCGACAGTCGCAACTGCCGTCGCGTCGACCTCCAATCCCGCCAGATCAGCCTTCGCCAAAGTCGAGAAGAGCAGGGCGGGGAAGAGAAAATAATAGCCGAACTGTTCGAGCCCGACCCACATGCCCTGGTCGACAAGTGTCGACCGGCGGAGCGCGACCCCGAGGAGCACGAGCAGGAAGACCGGCAGAATGCTTTCGAAGACGATGGTCATCAGGGCTCCAGCTCGAGGACGGTTCGCGCATGCGGTACGGCTGCGTCTTGCCGGACGCTCAGATTGCTGTAGTGCGCTGAACCGGCGGCCACAAGCCGGAGCGACGCTGAATATTAACCTTAACAAAGGGTTTACGTTGCGTTTCGGCCTCTCCACCGGAGATACTGGCGGTGCGATTTTTACGAATGGAGCGGTTGGTGAGAACTGCCTTGTTGATCATCATGGTGATCTTTTTTGCCGGCCTGGCGCTCGACATAGCGACCCTCGCTGCCGTCCTGACCGCATTCGTCGTGTTTGATCGCGCGATAGGTCCACGCGTTCGCGGCCAGCAGGCGGAGGGGAGTGCTTCATGAAGTGGCTGCTGATCCTCTGGGGCGGTCCCGTGACGCTGCTTACCGGCTGGTACGGGCTCTCCTACTACGACATGAGCTTCGGCATCTTCATGCTGACGCGCGAGGCGCATGACCTCGTCTTTCGCGTCTATGGGCATATCCTCGGGATGCCGCCGGAAACCATTCCGCCGCTCGTCGCCCGCGCCATGATCATCGACAGCCTCATCGTCTTCGGCCTTGTCGCAATGAGAAAGCGGAGGCAGATCACAGCCTGGTACCGACGGCATTACGGCGCGTCGCGATCGCCGGAAGCGCCTCTCGCCAGCAATGCCAATCTATCCAGTGCTCCCTGAAGAATGAAGGATGCGGCGGCCGAGTCGATGCGATCGGCTCGCTTTTTCCGGGAGACGTCCATCTCGATCAACACCCGTTCCGCGGCGACCGTCGACAGACGCTCGTCCCAGAGGACGAAGGGAATATCCGTCCTTTCCCCCATCGTGCGTACGAATGCACGGGTGGCCTGGCAGCGCGGCCCCTCCGAGCCGTCCATATTGACCGGCAGGCCGATAACGAAGGCCGCGACCTTTTCCTTTTCCGCAAAAAAGAGGAGCGCTTGCGCGTCGATGCCGAACTTGACGCGGCGGATCACGTCACGCGGCGTCGCAAAGCGCCGCCCGAGATCCGAAACCGAAAGGCCGATCGTTTTCGTTCCGAGGTCCAGGCCCGCCACCGCCTGGTATGGCGGCAACCGTTCGGCCAGTTCCTCGATCGTAAGAATAGCCATGGGATTTACCGATTCGATCTTTCCACTGCGCTGGCCTGATCCATATGCTTGTCCTACAGATAAATCGATCAATTTGTGGCCGGAAAGATCCGGTACTTCGCGATCTGAGGAGAAGATCATGAAAATCAAATGGCTGGGGCACTCCGCCTTCCACGTCGAAACGGCGAAAGCCAAAATACTGATAGATCCGTTTTTCACCGGCAATCCGGCTTTTAGGGATGGCGAGCGCAGGGCGGTTACGGCGGGGTTGACCCACATCCTGCTCACGCACGGCCATGGCGACCATGTCGGCGACACCGTCGCGATCGCCAAGGAAACCGGCGCAACGGTTCTTGCCAATTTTGATCTCTGCATGTGGCTCGGTCGTCAGGGCGTGGCGAAACTGGAGCCGGGCAATACCGGTGGGACCATTCGTCTCGGGAGCTTTTCCGCCACTTTCGTCAACGCTTTGCATTCGTCGGCCCAGATAACCGAGGATGGCGTTTCCCATTCGCTCGGCAATGCCAATGGTCTCGTTCTCCATTTCGACGACGAGCCGACGCTCTACCATATGGGAGACACGGACATCTTTTCCGACATGGCGCTCGTTCAGGAACTGCACGAGCCGGAAATCGGCATCGTGCCGATCGGCGACCGTTTCACCATGGGTGGTGCGGTGGCGGCGCTCGCATGCCAACGCTACTTCAAGTTCGCGACGGCCATCCCCTGCCATTATGGTTCCTTTCCGATCATCGACCAGACCCCGGAGACCTTCGTGGCCGGCATGGACGGCGCCTCGACCCTCGTCGCCACGCCCGAGGTCGGCGGCATCGTGAACGCGTAAACGGCACGCCGCTCCAGTCTCTGCGCTATTCCCCCGTTGCGTGCCCGGCGTCTCGCCTTTATAGCGGGGGAAACTTTGCGATACCGGAGACCGCCATGTCCGTAGACCTTGCCACCGTCAAGCGCGTCGCGCGCCTTGCCCGCATCGCCGTCAGCGACCAGGAAGCCGAGCGGATGACGAGCGAGATCAACGGTATATTGGGCTTCGTCGAGCAGCTTTCCGAAGTGAATGTCGACGGAGTCGAGCCGATGACATCGGTGATGCCTATGACGATGAAGAAGCGCGAGGACGTTGTCGCAGATGGCGACAAGGCGGCCGACATTGTCGCCAATGCACCCAATTCGGACCGCAATTTCTTCGTCGTCCCGAAGGTGGTCGAGTAACCGTCCGCCGCCCGCCCAGTCGTCCCGATTGCGAAAGTCCAAATACGCCATGACCGACCTTACGAGCCTCACGATCGCAGAAGCCCGCGCGAAGCTTTCCGACAAGGAAATCACCGCGGTCGAGTTGACCGACGCCTATCTTGCCGCGATCGAGGCAGCCAATGAGACGATCAACGCCTATATCGCGGTCACGCCCGATAAGGCACGCGAGATGGCAAAAGCCTCTGACGCGCGCATCGGGGCCGGCAAGGCGGGTGCGCTCGAGGGTATACCGCTCGGGATCAAGGATCTCTTCGGCACGCAGGGCCTCCATACGCAGGCGTGCAGCCATATACTCGACGGGTTCAGGCCGCACTATGAATCAACTGTCACCCAGAACCTGTGGAACGACGGCGCCGTCATGCTCGGCAAGCTGAACATGGACGAGTTCGCGATGGGCTCGTCGAACGAGACCTCCTATTACGGGCCGGTCAAGAACCCGTGGCGTGCCAAGGAATCCAATCTCGACCTGGTTCCGGGCGGGTCTTCCGGCGGTTCTGCGGCTGCGGTCGCTGCACGCCTGTGCGCCGGAGCCACGGCGACGGACACCGGTGGCTCCATCCGCCAGCCGGCGGCATTCACCGGAACCGTCGGCATCAAGCCGACCTATGGGCGCTGCTCGCGCTGGGGCGTGATCGCCTTCGCGTCGTCGCTCGATCAGGCGGGCCCGATCGCTCGCGACGTGCGCGATGCCGCGATCCTCCTGAAGTCGATGGCGAGCGTCGATCCGAAGGATACGACATCCGTCGATCTGCCGGTGCCGGATTACGAAGCGGCGATCGGCCAGTCGATCAAGGGCATGCGGATAGGGATCCCGAAGGAATACCGCGTCGAAGGCATGCCCGAGGAAATCGAGGCGCTCTGGCAGCAGGGCGTTGCTTGGCTCAAGGACGCCGGCGCCGAAATCGTCGATATCTCGCTGCCGCATACCAAATACGCGCTGCCCGCCTACTACATCGTCGCTCCAGCCGAAGCCTCGTCCAACCTCGCGCGCTACGACGGCGTTCGTTATGGCCTTCGCGTCGACGGCAAGGACATCGTCGACATGTACGAGAAGACGCGGGCGGCGGGCTTCGGGCAAGAGGTCAAGCGCCGCATCATGATCGGCACCTATGTTCTCTCTGCGGGATATTACGATGCCTATTACCTTCGCGCGCAGAAAGTCCGCACCCTGATCAAGCGCGACTTCGAACTCGCCTTCCACGCCGGCGTCGATGCTATCCTGACGCCGGCCACGCCGTCCTCCGCCTTCGGCATCGCCGATGAAGACCTCGCATCAGACCCGGTGAAGATGTATCTGAACGACATCTTTACCGTGACGGTGAACATGGCCGGGCTTCCGGGCATCGCAGTGCCGGGCGGGCTCGATCACAAGGGGTTGCCGCTCGGTTTGCAGCTCATCGGCAAACCCTTCGACGAAGAAACGCTGTTCAAGACGGCTCACGTCATCGAGCAGGCGGCTGGCCGCTTCACGCCCTCCAAATGGTGGTGACCGCGCAGGGCGGCCATAAGCCGGCGGTAATCCCGCCGCGACGGCCAGCCCTGGTCTGGGATACCGGAGACGAGATCTCCGGTATCCCATTGGATCGCCGGCTCAACGGTTGTTGAGTTCCGATCTGACCAGATGCAGCCCGCGTTCGGTAATGCGGTAGGGCTTACCGGCGGACGAGCGGATCGCTCTTTTTCGTTTCAGCTTGCGAAAGAGTTCGAGATCGACGCCAGGGTAAACCCAGCCGTCCCTCGTAAAGCAGCGAATTTCAGTAATGGTTTTACCCTCGCGGGTGATTTCGATGCGGCCGCCCTGGGCCAAATGATGAAGTATGCGCTGTTCGGCGCGCGAAATGTCCATGGGTCGAGTATTCCGGAATGGCATTCGTGAGAACGCAAGAAAACGTTCCGCAAATCACGACGTGATCGGCGGGGGTTCACGTTTTCGGCCCGTGCACGCTATTCAGTGGAAGCGGGCAGGGCCCTTACCGGGACTCAGACTGGTTGAACATAAAAGCTCCTGTCGGACGCGGCGTTTTTAGGAGATCGCCGCGCAAACGTCAAGGTTGCAAGGGCGAGGACAAGAACCGTGATCGCCCGGCACCCGATACGCGGCCGCCCCTTACAAGCTTGCACCCAGTGGCCAATTGCTCTACCGAGAAACCACGAATTCAGGCCTCAAAGAAGAGCATGACATGAGCATCGTCGACGTCCGCACTCCTGATCCGAAACGCTTCATTCCGGGCGCCACCGGCGACTGGGAGGTCATCATCGGCATGGAAGTCCATGCGCAGGTGCTGAGCAATTCGAAGCTGTTCTCCGGTGCATCGACCGAGTTCGGGTCCGAGCCGAACGCCAACGTTTCGCTTGTCGATGCTGCAATGCCCGGCATGCTTCCGGTGATCAATGAGGAATGCGTCAAGCAGGCCGTGCGCACGGGCCTCGGCTTGAAGGCAAAGATCAACAATCGTTCGATCTTCGATCGGAAGAACTACTTCTATCCGGACCTGCCACAGGGCTACCAGATCTCGCAATACAAGGACCCGATTGTCGGAGAAGGCAAGATCATCATCTCCGTCGGACCGGACCGCCAGGGCCATTTCGAAGATGTGGAGATCGGCATCGAGCGTCTGCATCTGGAGCAGGATGCCGGCAAGTCGATGCACGACCAGCATCCAGCCATGTCCTATGTCGATCTCAACCGCTCGGGTGTTGCGCTGATGGAGATCGTCTCGAAGCCGGATCTGCGTTCGTCGGACGAGGCGAAGGCCTATCTCACGAAGCTTCGCTCGATCCTGCGCTATCTCGGCACCTGCGACGGCAATATGGACGAGGGCTCGATGCGCGCGGACGTCAACGTCTCCGTTCGCCGCCCCGGCGAAGCATTCGGCACGCGCTGTGAAATCAAGAACGTCAACTCGATCCGCTTCGTCGGTCAGGCGATCGAATACGAGGCCCGTCGCCAGATCGCCATCCTTGAAGACGGTGGGGCAATCGATCAGGAAACGCGTCTCTTCGACCCGGGCAAGGGCGAGACGCGTTCCATGCGGTCGAAGGAAGATGCGCACGACTACCGCTACTTCCCCGACCCGGATCTGCTGCCGCTCGAATTCGACGATGCGTTCGTAGAGGCGCTGAAGGCACACCTGCCGGAGTTGCCGGACGACAAGAAGGAGCGCTTCGTCAGAGATCTCGGCCTGTCCGTCTACGACGCGTCCGTTCTCGTGTCGGAAAAGGCGATCGCCGACTACTTCGAGGCCGTGGCAGCTGGTCGCGACGGCAAGACCGCGGCGAACTGGGTCATCAACGACCTTCTCGGCGCGCTGAACAAGGCTGGAAAGCCTATTGAGGGAACGCCCGTCTCGCCGGCACAGCTTGGTGGCATCATCGATCTCATCAAGGATGGGACCATCTCCGGCAAGCTTGCGAAGGACCTCTTCGAAATAGTCTGGAACGAGGGCGGCGATCCGGCGCAGATTGTCGAGAGCCGTGGTATGAAGCAGGTAACCGATACCGGTGCGATCGAGAAGGCCGTCGACGAGATCATCGCAGCCAACCCCGACCAGGTGGAAAAGGCGAAGGCGAAGCCCTCGCTTGCCGGCTGGTTTGTAGGGCAGGTGATGAAGGCGACCGGCGGCAAGGCCAACCCGCAGGCGGTGCAGGCGCTCGTAAAGTCCAAGCTCGGATTCGAGGAATGACGGTGTTCTTCGTCCGTACCGCAGGCGAGCGCGACCTCGATAAGGTTCGCGCTCTGCTCGCCGAGACGTGGCATGCAACCTACGACACGTTCTACGGTGTCGAAAAGGTTAAGGAGCTGACGGCGAAGTGGCATTCCATAGATGCTCTTCGAGCCCGGCTGCAGCGCAAACATTCCGAATTCGTCGTCGCCGACACCGGCAGCGAGCTTGCCGGCATGGGCTATGCCGCCATGTCGGAGTCGCTGCAAAAGACGGTCGTTCTGCACCAGCTCTATGTCCTGCCCAGATTCCAACGTCGTGGTGTCGGACGCGATATGTTTGCGGAGCTTGAGACCTGCTTCCCCGATGCGGAATGCATGCTGGTGGAGGTAGAGCCGCAAAACCTTCACGCGCTCGCCTTTTATCAGGCGCATGGATTTGCGGAAGTCGCGAAAACGTCCAGTTGCGGCGACGAACAGTCCGGCATACCGGCGATCATCCTCGAAAAGCGTCTCTCCTGACCTCGACGGGGATCTTCTTGTGCGGTCGAATCGCGTCAAGATGCAGGTGACTGAGGGCGGAATCACTGGACAAGCCGTAAGCGGCGCGGCATAAGCGGGGGCGAGATTTTGATATCCGGCTGGCTCCCATCGGCCGGTAAAGGACGAGGCATATGAAGCTCCTGCTGCAGATTTTCACCTGGTGGAACGGACAGACGATCGGTACCCGCTTTCATACCTGGCGCCACGGTCAGCGCGTCGGCGAAGACGAGTTCGGTAATGTCTATTATCAGGGCGGCAAGGATTCCGAAGGCCGGACGCGGCGTTGGGTGATCTATAATGGTCCTGCCGAGGCCTCCGCCATTCCTCCGGGTTGGCACGGCTGGATGCACCATCGCACCGATGTCGCGCCCGCCGATGAGAATTATGTCGCCCGTGAGTGGCAGAAGCCGCACCGGGCCAATCCGACCGGTACGCCCTATGCTTATCGTCCGAAGGGTTCGATCGCCGGCACCGGCAAGCGCCCGCGTGTGACTGGCGATTACGACGCCTGGACGCCGCGCTCCTGAGCTATGCAGCGGGGCTGCATCAGGCATCGTATCGCTGCCAGAGCGGGATAAGGAAAAGTGCGTGCGGTTTTCCGCCCGCGTCCCGGTCTAACGGATTGTAACGATCACGGCGCAGCCACATTTCGGGTTTAGCGCCTGAAGTCCATCCAAGCTGAAAAGTAATGTGCGGGGGATTGTCGGTAATGGCGGGGTTCAGTCTGCGGGATTTGTTTGGCCGGGGGGCCCGGCTTGCGGCCATTGCCCTTCTCCTCGCCGCTCCGGTGGTTTCAACCACAGAGCCCGCGCAGGCGGCCCGCCTTCCCAATGCCGTCGCGGTGTTCTCGGGCATCGACAAGATCACCGGCCGTATTACCAGCTTTGACGTCTATATCGGTGAAACGGTGCAGTTCGGCGCTCTGCAGGTAACTCCGCGCGTCTGCTACAGCCGGGACGAAACAGAAGCGCCGAAGACGACCACCTTCGTGGAAGTCGACGAGATCACCCTCGACCGAAAGATCCGCCGTATTTTTACCGGTTGGATGTTTGCGGACAGCCCCGGCCTGAATGCCGTCGAGCACCCCGTCTATGACGTCTGGCTGCAGTCCTGCAAGACGACGTCCGAAGTTCCGCCGCCGGACACGGCAGAGAAACAATAGATCCTAACCGCGGATTTGATTTGATTTCTGTCAGGCGGCGGGTGGGTGTCTTTCGACCGAGCAGCCCTCTTAGAAACTGTGCGATAGCGACGTCGGCGACCACGATCAGGAAACCGCCCTTTTTCAGCAAGGCGAGTGCAATCACCAGAAGGCCGGCTTTCGCCGCAATCTTCGCACCCGCTCCGGCTGCGATCAAATCGGCCGTACCGTAAGCCGCGACCTTGTCGCCCTCCTGGAAGTCCGCATAGGCTTTACCCGAATCGAAGCGAACCATTTCGGTGACGCTCGGCAAGCCCGACTTGATCTCTTCCAATTGGTCCTTGCGGGCGACGAAATTCATCTGAAGAACGCCTCCCTGCCACGGATGCGAATCGAATAATTGAGAGGGTGAAGTCCTTGCCGAAGACGAGGCCGCGCCCTATGCATGGTGTGGCAAGGTCATAATGTGGCGGCGATGCCCTTCAAAAATCCAGATTCGGCGAAGCTATGGCTTTCGCGAGCAGGACCTCGTACTCGACCTTCGGCACATCGACGGCGCCGAAAGACTTCAGGTGTTCTGTCGTGAACTGCGTGTCGAGGAGTTGAAAGCCTTTCGATCTCAAACGCTGGACCAGATGAACCAGGCAGATCTTGGAAGCATCTGTGCGCCGCGAGAACATGCTCTCGCCGAAAAAGGCGGCGCCGAGCGAAACGCCATAGAGACCGCCCACAAGCGTATCTCCCTCCCAGGCTTCGACACTATGCGCATGGCCCATTTTATGCAGCGCCGCATAGAGCGCGCGGATCGTGTCGTTGATCCAGGTCGTCGGCCTGTCCGGTGCGCGCTGCGCGCACCCTTCGATGACTTCGGAGAAGGCCGTATCGAAGCGAATGTCGAAGGGACGCCTGCGTATCACCTTGGCAAGGCTGCGCGAGACGTGAAATCGGTCCAGCGGAATAATGCCGCGGATTTCCGGCTCGACCCAGAAAAGTTCCGGGTCGTCGGCTGAATCCGCCATGGGAAAGAGGCCGATCGAGTAGGCGCGCAACAACATGTCCGGCGTGATATCCGGTTGTTTGCTGCGCGTCTCCTTCAATGGCGTATCCTATGCGGACGTTGTGGCCAGATGGTGCTCCAGCCAATGGATATCATAATCGCCGTTTGCGATATCCTGATTGTTGATCAGGTCTTGAAAAAGGGGAAGCGTTGTCTTGATCCCGTCGATGACAAATTCGTCAAGCACGCGGCGCAGCCGCATCATGCACTCGACACGGGTCCGGCCGTGAACGATCAGCTTGCCGATCAGACTGTCGTAATAAGGGGGTATCCGATAGCCCTGATAGGCGCCGCTGTCGACGCGTACGCCAAGACCGCCCGGAGCGTGGAAATGCGTTATCGTGCCCGGGGAGGGGACGAAGGTACGCGGATCCTCGGCATTGATGCGGCATTCGATGGCGTGACCGGAGAAGACGATATCCTCCTGCTTGGCCGAGAGGCCGGCGCCGGATGCCACGCGAATCTGTTCGTGCACGAGATCGATACCGGTGATCGCTTCCGTGATCGGGTGCTCGACCTGCAGGCGCGTGTTCATCTCGATGAAGTAGAACTCTCCGTTTTCATAGAGAAACTCGACCGTGCCCGCACCGCGATATTTCAGCTTTTGCATCGCTTCGGCGCAGATCTGGCCGATGTTCATGCGCTGTTCGACGTTGAGCGCCGGAGAGTTTGCTTCCTCCCAGACCTTCTGGTGGCGGCGCTGCAGCGAGCAGTCGCGCTCACCCAGATGGATCGCATTGCCTTCGCCGTCGCCGACGACCTGGATTTCGATGTGGCGTGGCTTGCCGAGGAATTTTTCCATGTAGACGGCATCATTGCCGAACGCTGCTGCGGCCTCGGAGCGTGCCGTCGCAACCGCATTTTCGAGTTCGGCTTCGGTGCGGGCGACTTTCATGCCGCGGCCGCCGCCGCCGGCCGTCGCCTTGATCAGTACGGGAAATCCTATCTGGCGGGCAATTTCCAGCGCATTCTCCGGCTTCACTTCACCGTCGGACCCCGGAACGACTGGTATGCCGAGTTCTTCCGCGGTCTTCTTGGCGGTGATCTTGTCGCCCATGAGACGGATGTGCTCGGCGGTCGGGCCAATGAAGGTGATGCCGTGTGCCTCGAGGATCTCGGCAAACTTGGCGTTTTCCGAGAGGAAGCCGTAGCCCGGATGCACCGCATCCGCGCCGGTGATTTCGCAAGCGGCAACGATCTGATGGATGTTCAGATAGCTGTCGCGAGAAGGCGGCGGACCGATGCAGACGCTCTCGTCGGCGAGCCGGACATGCATGGCGTTGCTGTCGGCCGTCGAGTGCACGGCTACGGTCGCAATGCCAAGCTCCTTGCACGCGCGCAGCACGCGCAGAGCGATTTCGCCGCGATTGGCAATGAGGATTTTTGAGATCATCGCCACCGTGCCTTACTCGATCACGATCAGGGGTTCGCCATATTCGACCGGGGCCGCGTCCTGCACGAGAATTTCCGTTATCTTGCCGGAGCGGGGAGCCGGAATCTGGTTCATCGTCTTCATGGCTTCGATGATCAGGATCGTCTGGCCTTCCTTGACCGTTGCGCCGACTTCAATGAAGGGGCGGGAGCCTGGAGCCGGGGCGAGATAGGCGGTGCCGACCATGGGCGCCGTCACCGCGTTCTTGGCGTTGTGGCCGCCTTCGGAGGCAGACTGGGCTGCAGGGGCGGACTGGCCGCCGGTGGCGGCGGGCGGCACCTGGTAGGCAGGCATCGCCGGCATCGACATCGCGACAGGCGTGCCGTTCCGCGAAACGCGGATGCGCAGATCGTCCTGCTCCACTTCGATCTCAGTCAGGTCGGTGTCGTTGAGGATATTGGCGAGATCACGAATCAGCGCCTGATCGATACCCGGTTTCTTTTCAGCCATGGGATGTGAGCCTCGTGTTCTTCTTATTTGGATTTTTCCGTCAGGTTCTTTAACGCATGCAGCGCCAGAATGTAACTCTGAGCGCCGAAGCCGCAGATAACGCCTTTGACGGCTGGCGCGATCATCGACTTATGCCGGAATTCCTCGCGCGCGTGAATATTCGAAAGATGCAGTTCCACCACCGGGACAGTAATCGCACGAATGGCATCGTGCATGGCGATAGAGGTGTGTCCGTAGGCGGCTGGGTTGATCGCGATGCCGACGGATTTTTCGCCAGCTTCGTGTAACCAGTCGACCAGCGTGCCCTCATGATTCGACTGGCGGAAGTCGATATCAAACCCCAGGAGCTTTGCCTCCGCCTTGCACATGGCCTCTATGTCGGCAAGCGTCTTGCCGCCATAGATACCCGGTTCGCGTTTGCCGAGCGCGTTCAGGTTTGGGCCGTTCAGCACAAAGATAGTCGAAGCCATAAGGGATTCCGGTGATGGAGGGTTACCTATAGGGTAATCGAGGGTTACCTATAGACTGATGGTCCCCTAAGGAAAAGCCCCCTGAGTCCCCGTGGGATTTGTCCACAAGTCTCGCTCTGTTTTGACAACGAACGCCTCCGCCGAGATGGCACGACGTCAGCAGACGGTCTTGCCGCAGGCCCGCATGTTGGCGACCTTCTCTTCGATCTCCGGCGCGCCGACGGCGCCGAACACCGCCTCATTGCCGATGACATAGGAAGGCGTGCCCGTAATGCCGAGGTCGCTGGCAAGCGAATAGGCCTCCCGCATGGAAGCGTCATACGACCCGTCTTCCATTTTCTCGCGCAATTGCTCCTCCGTTACGCCAAGCTTGGCGGCAACGGCGATCGCGGTTTCCTCAGTCGCCCGCTCCTCCGACCCGAGCAGCGCTCGGTGGAAATCGCCGTATTTCTCCGGTGCTACCGTGCGGAAGGCGGCGCTGACCTTGTGGGCCGCCAGCGACTCGGGTCCGAGAATGGGAAGCTCCTTGAGAACGAAGCGGACATTCTTGTCCTCAGCGAGGATGGCGTCCATGTCGGACAGAGCGCGCTTGCAATAGCCGCAATTGTAATCGAAGAACTCGACGATCGTCACGTCGCCGTTCGGATTGCCGAGAGCTATGTCGTGGGTGGAGTTGAAGATCGCCTCGCTGTTGCCGGCGATTGCCGCCTGGGCGGATTCCTGCTGCTTTGCCCGCTGCTTGGCGGACAGCGCCTCCTGCACTTCCAGCATAATCTCCGGATTGGCGAGCAGATACTCCTTGATGAAGGCGCCGAATTCTTCCTTCTGCTTGGCATCGAGTGCCGCCGCGGGAGCGGGCAGGACCACGCCGGCAGCAAGCGCTATCACGGATGCTGTGGCAATCATCTTCATCTTGAGCGTCATTCTTTCCTCGTGGTCTGCTGTTCTCTGTCTGTCATCGGTTTCGTGCGCACTGTTCAATGCGCCAGTTTGGAGGCGACGACAAGTCCGGCCCGCTTCGATTGGTTGAACCATAGGGGGCGTAACACGGACACGAAACGGCAAAGTCGGCCGAATTGCGGCGTTCGTAGACTTGTGAAGCGGCGAGCAATGGGGCAAAGGGCGTCAACAAAGCCGAAAGGACCAGTCATTTGGTGCAAATGTCGAAACGCAGCGAAGTCGAGCCGTTCCACGCCATGGATGTGCTGGCGGAGGCCACGCGGCGGCGTGATGCCGGTCACCCGGTCATATCCATGGCCATCGGCCAGCCGGCGCATCCGGCGCCGAAAGCCGCGCTCGATGCAGCAAGGGAGGCGCTCGGTCATGGTCGGCTCGGCTATACGGACGCTTTGGGAACGGTTTCGTTGAAGAGGGCGATTGCCGCGCATTACCACAGGCGCCATGGTCTGTCGCTTGATCCGCAGCGAATTGCCGCGACCACCGGATCGTCGGCAGGCTTCAATCTCGCCTTCCTCGCTTTGTTCGATCCGGGCGACCGCGTGGCCATCGCCCGACCAGGCTATCCTGCCTATCGCAACATCATGGCAGCCCTCGGGCTCGTCGTGGTCGAGATCGAAGCCGATGCCGATTCCGGCTTCACCCTGACGCCTGAAAGCCTCGAGCGCGCCGCAGCGCGTGACGGAAAACCCCTGAAGGGCGTGCTTCTCGCAAGCCCCGCAAATCCGACGGGAACAGTCACCGGTAAAGCGCGGCTGAAGGCTCTCGCCGACTATTGCCGCCACAACGCCATCGCCTTCATTTCCGACGAGATCTATCACGGCTTGACTTTCGACGGGGAGGAGACGACGGCGCTCGAAGTCGCCGGCGACGCGATCGTGATCAACTCCTTCTCGAAGTACTACTGCATGACCGGCTGGCGTATTGGCTGGATGGTTCTGCCCGAGGCGCGGGTGCGCGCCTTTGAACGTATTGCGCAGAGCCTCTATATTTCCCCGCCCGAGCTGTCGCAGATTGCCGCGGAGGCGGCTCTCGGCGCCAATGAGGAGCTCGACGGGTACAAGCGCGCTTATGCCGCCAACCGCGCATTGCTGCTCGACCGGCTGCCGCAGATCGGCTTTTCGATCGCCTCGCCGATGGACGGCGCATTTTACGCTTATGCGGATGTCAGCCGTTTCACCAATGACAGCATGGCTTTCGCCCGGCGGATGCTGGCCGAGATCAACGTTGCGGCAACGCCCGGCTTCGACTTCGACCCCATCGAAGGGCATCGTACAATGCGCTTCTCCTATGCAGGCTCCGGTGCCGATATGGAGGAGGCGATGAACCGCATCGCGCGATGGCTGGGGTAGAGGGTCCGATGGCTGATCCTTCAACCGCGAAAGCGATTGGGTCTCTCGCCGCCCACATCCCGCTGTCGCGACCCTCTCCCCATCATGATGGGGAGAAAGAACTCCTGTCGCCCGCTCGCCGCGACTATACAGCCGGTGTGCAAGGCCAGGAGAGTGCCGCTTGTGCCCTTCGCCCCGCTTGCGGGGAGAAGGTGCCGGCAGGCGGATGAGGGGGCAGCTCCTCGCACCGGCTCTTGACGAGCGGCGTATCTCAGAAGAAACCGCGGCGCTGCCACCAGCCGCCCTTTTTGGGCTTTGTCGGCTCTTCTTCGCTCTCGCCTTTGCTGGACGTCACGACCGGCTTGGATGCGATCGCCGACAGGTCTCGATTTGAGCGCGCGGGCTTGGCGCCTTCGAGGTCCTCGACCGCTTCCTCGACTGCTTCCTCGACTATTTGAGGCGCAGGCTCTGCGGGTTCCGGCTGAGCCTCGACCACCTTTTCGGCGACCTCGTCGGCATTCACCGCCGGTTCCTCGGTCTTGGTCGTTTTCTTACGGCTGCGGCGCGGTTTGGCCGGCTTCGGCTCTTCGGCCACTCCCTCGACGGCGGCAGCAGCAGCGACGTCGGCCGGCGCTTCCTCAGCCGCAGAGACTGCTGGAATCTCTGCTGCAGTACTGTCGACGGACTCTTCACCAGGCTCTTCGACGGTTTCTGCCGTCGCGCCGGTTTCGCCTTCGGAACCAGCCAGTTCTTCCTGACGATTGCGGCGTCCGCCGCGCTTGCCACGCCGGCGACGCTTGCGCTTCTGCTCACTATCGCCATTCAGGGAGTCCGCAGCGTCGAGTTCATCCTCGGCGTCGTCCGCGGCGGCCTCGTCGCCGGCCTCGTCTTCAGCCGCATCGGCAGACTCTGCGGAAACTGCGTCCGCTCCCTGACCCGCGCCCTTGCCGCGCCGGCGGCGGCGGCGCTTGCGCTTGCGGCCGCCCTGATCGTCGGGCTGCCCCTTCTGTTGGTCCTGATGCTCGGCAGCGGTCTCTTCCGCTTCCTCGTCGTCGAGTTCTTCTTCGATCAGGACCTCTTCTTCTTCTTCTTCTTCCTCCGGTTCCGGCTCGAACTGCAGAATCTGGTCGATCCTGACCGGATTTTCGACCGGTTCACCGCGATCGATCGCGAAGTGTTGGGCGCCGACATGGGCGTCCGCTTCAATGAAGATTGAAACACCGAAGCGCTGTTCATAGTCCGTAATCGAGCTGCGTTTCTGATTGAGCAGATAGAGCGCGATGTCGGGGGTCGTTCTTACGCTGATGTCATGCGTGGTGTTCTTGAGCAGGTGTTCCTCGATGCCGCGCAGCACATGCAAAGCGACAGAGGATTGCGAACGAATGTGGCCCGTGCCGTTGCAGTGCGGGCAGGTTTGCATCGTGCTTTCCAGCACCGAGGCACGGATTCGCTGGCGAGACATTTCGAGCAGGCCGAAATGCGAGATCCGGCCGACCTGGATGCGGGCGCGATCGTTCTTGAGGCAATCCTTGAGCTTCTTCTCGACCGAGCGGTTGTTCCGCTTCTCTTCCATGTCGATGAAGTCGATCACGATGAGGCCGGCGAGGTCGCGCAGGCGCAATTGCCGCGCTACTTCCTCGGCTGCCTCGAGGTTCGTCTGGAGAGCAGTGTCCTCGATCGAATGCTCCCGCGTCGAACGACCGGAGTTCACGTCGATGGAAACCAGCGCTTCGGTCTGATTGATGATGATGTAGCCGCCCGACTTCAACGTCACCTGCGGCTGCAGCATGCGGTCGAGTTGCGCTTCGATGCCGGAGCGCGAGAAGATCGGGTGAACGTCGCGATAGGGCTGCACGACCTTCGCGTGGCTGGGCATCAGCATCTTCATGAAGCCCTTGGCTTCCTTGTAGCCTTCCTCGCCCGAGACGACGATTTCGCTTATGTCCTTGTTGTAGAGGTCGCGGATCGATCGCTTGATCAGGCTGCCCTCCTCGTAAACAAGGCAGGGGGCCGTCGAGTTCAGGGTCAGCGTCCGGACGTTCTCCCACAGACGCATGAGATATTCGAAATCACGCTTGATCTCGACTTTGGTGCGATTGGCTCCGGCGGTGCGCAGGATCACACCCATGCCCTGCGGCACGTCGAGGCCGCGGGCGATCTCCTTCAGGCGCTTGCGGTCCTGCAGGTTGGTGATCTTGCGAGAGATGCCGCCACCGCGCGCCGTGTTCGGCATGAGCACGGAGTAGCGGCCGGCGAGCGAAAGATAGGTCGTGAGTGCCGCACCCTTGTTGCCGCGTTCTTCTTTCGCGACCTGCACCAGCAGGATCTGCCGACGCTTGATCACTTCCTGAATCCGGTACTGCTTGCGCGGTTTGCGGAACTGGCGCTCCGCCACCTCTTCCATGGCGTCTTCGGCGCCGACGGATTCGATGATTTCCTTTTCGCCGTCGTGATTGTCGTCGTCATCGTCGTCGTCGCGCTGGCGGCGCGCGTCGACATCCTCGGAGATCGAGTCGGTTTCGACGATCGCGGCCATTTCGCTCTTGTCGCTTTCGCCGTCTTCAGACGGGCCACCTTCAGGCGCCTCCGACTCCTGGCTCGCCGCGGTCTCCTCGCTTGCCTTCGGCTTCGCACGGCGTGTACGCTTCGGCTTGGCCTTGGGCTTCTCCGCAGCGGCTTGCGCCTCAGCGGCCTCTCCGGCCGCCTCGGCGGCTTCGGCCTGTGCCACCACTTCGGCCACCGAATCGGTAGAAGACGCAGATTTCCGTTCGGCCGAGGTCTCCATCGGCTCGATGTCGTCTTCGCGGCGCGCTTCTTCCGCTTCCGCTTTCAACAGGGCCTGACGATCGGCGAGGGGGATCTGATAATAGTCGGGATGGATCTCGGCGAAGGCCAGAAATCCGTGGCGATTGCCGCCGTAGTCGACGAAAGCTGCCTGGAGCGACGGCTCCACTCTTGTTACCTTGGCCAGGTAAATATTGCCGCGGATCTGCTTTTTATGTTCCGATTCGAAATCGAATTCTTCTATGCGGTTTCCGCGTACGACAACGACGCGCGTCTCCTCTGAGTGAGACGCATCGATAAGCATTTTCTCTGCCATCTAAGCTGTGCTCCTCGGCGCGGCGTCACGACAGATAAAGAGCCTTTTTCAAGAAGGCTGTCGAACACGTCGGAGGCTGCGCCGGATATAAAAGGTCCTGTTTGGCGCAGGCGATGGTGCAGCAGCGAGACGGCAGCCGGAAACTGAGAGTCCCGGGGCCGCCCTGTTTCTGACCGATACTGCTGAGTCACATCAAAGACCAAACAAGAATGCCAATGTCCTGGACCTCTGGAAGAGGCCCGATGAATGCGCCCGCTTGCGGGCATCCGGTGAAAATCACCATCAAGAACTCCGGCCACCGCCGGAAATTTGCGAACCAGTATACGGGGGAGGAAATGCGGCGACGGCGGATGAACACCTGCGGCCGAGGAAGCTTGATACGGTTGCAACCGGTTGGACCGGCTCGATCACTCCCTGGCGCCAAGCTCGTCTAAAAGCTCCGGCTGCCCGGCCGACGTTTCTATCCCGTCAACACTTTCTCCTTGTCACGCTTTTATGTTTTCCATGTCACATTGGCAAGGGAAAAGCCTTTGCCGCCACAATATTGATCGATTCGCTTGCGCGGGTGTAGCCAGATCTTCAGGTCGAAATCGCGGTTGTGGAGCGACGATGCGGCGGGGCCCGTGTCAAGCTTTGGTTAACCCTGAGGGTTCATTGGTCGAAGAGAAGGTAAGCTGTGCCGGAGAGCCCTTTGCCGGTACTTTGAACGAAAGGATGCGGGGTTCAAGTGAAGCGTTCGGCAAATCAGCTGTATTCCATGCGGATGATCGCCCGCCATTGCGGTTTGCGCAGGCTGGTCGCTGCCGTTTTGTTTCTCCTGCTGCCGGTCGTGGGCGTGCACGCCGGCGAGCCGGTGCCTCTCCTTGCCTACGCGGCGCGGATCGCCGGCGATGATGCCCGCACGCGGCTGGTGATCGAGTTCGATCGCGAACCGGTCTTTTCGGTCCACTACGTAGCCAATCCCGTCCGCATCATCGTGGACCTGCCGGAAACCTCCTTCGGGCTTAAGCCCGAGAGCCTGGAGCCCCGCGGGCTGTTCGACGCCATCCGCTATGGAGGAATGGGCGCAGGGGCCTCACGGCTTGTGCTCTCCGCCAAGGAGCCGACGGAATTGACTCATGCGGAAGTGAAGCCGATGGAGGATGGAAAGGGATTTCGCCTCGTGCTCGACGCCGAGAGGATAGGCCAGGACCGCTTCGACAAGATCCTCGCAGAGCAGAAGTGGACGGGCACGGTGCGCGCCGTCAAAACCGACAGGCCGGCCGCAGCACCCGCCAAGGCTGATGCTTTCGTGATTGCCATAGACGCCGGCCATGGCGGCATCGATACCGGCGCAATCGGCAGCGTCACGAAAACCGAAGAGAAACACGTCACACTGGCCTTCGCAAAAGAACTGGTGGAAACGCTCAATCGAGAGCCTGGCATCGAAGCGTTCCTGACGCGGGAACGCGACGAGTTTCTTTCCTTGCCTCAACGCGTGCAGATCGCGCGTCAGCGAGGATCCAGCCTGTTCATTTCCCTGCATGCCGACACTTTGAAGCAAAGGGACATTCGAGGTGCAACGGTCTACACGATTTCCGACAAGGCGTCCGATCACCTTGCCGCCGATCTCGCCGCGCGCGAAAACCTGTCCGACGAGATCGCCGGGATACCGCTTGAAAGCGAACCGGCCGAAGTCGCCGACATCCTCATCGATCTCACCCGTCGCGAAACGCAGGCCTTTTCGGTCAATCTCGCGCGAAGCGTCATCGCTTCGTTCGAAGGGCAGATCAAGCTGATCAACAACCCGCACCGCCATGCGGGATTTCGGGTCCTGCAGGCACCGGACGTGCCCTCGGTGCTGCTCGAGCTCGGCTTCATGTCCAACAAGGAAGATGAGAAGCAACTGCTCGATCCGGAATGGCGAAAGAAGGTGTCCGCGCTGCTTGCCGCCGCCGTACAGAGCTATCGAAACACCGCGGTTGCAAACGGCGGTTGAAGGCGCACGGTGTTTTTAGCCGCCGATCCGATCCCGTGCCGGAAGGGCCTGAGATCATGAATATGACGGATACAATACGTTAGAGCACGTTGGGATGAAGAGCTTTACACGCTTTTCGTCGTCCCTCCCCAGTGAAGTGATTTGTGTCGGCAGGGTAACAGCGATAAGCTTTTCAGCGAGATGCGCACTGAATAACCCGTACACAGCCCTATTTTGCTCACAATCCGGGCCCCTTAGGGAAGGGCGTCCCGATTTGTTGGGAAACAGTGTTGATGCTTCCGCTTCCTCACCATATGAGAAGCCCGGATGCGTGCAACTGCAAATACCAGACGATTTCTTTTGAAAGAGTTTGGCGGGGTCGACTTCGTTCGCGGACCATGAGCTTACGGACACGATCCTGCAAAGGGACGATAATAAGATACCGGTACCTGACTGATGATCAGACTGATTGGATATTTTTTCGGCATTGGTGCGTTTCTGCTGCTTGGCGCTGCCGCGGCCGTCGCCGTTTATCTCGGCGCCGTAACGAAGGACCTGCCGGATTACGAGGTGCTGGCCAATTATTCGCCTCCGGTGACGACGCGCTTTCATGCCGGCAACGGTGCATTGATGGCCGAATATGCACGTGAGCGCCGCTTGTATCTGCCGATCCAGGCGATACCCGATCGCGTCAAGGCTGCATTCATCTCGGCGGAGGACAAGAATTTCTACCGGCATCCCGGCATCGACGTGACCGGTCTGGCGCGCGCCATTGCCGTCAATCTGCAGAATCTCGGCTCCGGCCGGCGCCCGGTCGGTGCATCGACGATTACCCAGCAGGTCGCCAAGAACTTCCTTCTGAGTTCCGACCAGACATATGAGCGCAAGATCAAGGAAGCGATCCTCTCCTTCCGCATCGAACAGGCCTACAGCAAGGACCGGATTCTCGAACTTTATCTCAACGAGATTTTCTTCGGCCTCAATTCCTACGGCATAGCAGGGGCGGCGCTGACCTATTTCGACAAGTCCGTAACCGAACTGACGATAGCCGAGACCGCCTATCTGGCGGCCCTGCCCAAGGGACCGGCCAATTATCACCCGTACCGTAACGTCGAGGCTGCGATCGAGCGTCGCAACTGGGTCATAGATCGCATGGTCGAAAACGGCTATGTCACCAAGGCCGACGGCGAAGAGGCAAAACAGCAGCCGCTCGGCGTCTCGCCCCGCCGCGGCGGTGCACACCTTTTTGCTTCCGACTTCTTTGCCGAGGAGGTGCGTCGGCAGATCATTCAGAAATACGGTGACAAGGCGCTTTACGAGGGCGGGCTTTCCGTGCGCACGTCTTTGGATCCACGGCTGCAGATCTCGGCACGCAAGGCGTTGCAGGCCGGGCTTTTGAGCTATGACGAGCGGCGTGGCTTTCACGGTCCTGTAAAAACGATCGAGATCGGCGGCGACTGGGGAGAGCCGCTGAGCAAGATTCCGAGGCTCAGCGACGTGCCGGAATGGAAACTGGCGGTTGTCCTTTCGGTGGATAGCGAAGGCGCCGAAATCGGTATCCAGCCGGACAAGGAGGCCTCGGGCAAGATCGTGGCGGAACGGGTGACCGGGCGTATCGCGGCGAAGAACATGCAGTGGGCCTATCGCTCCGCAGGCGGAAAGCGCAAGACCGCAAAATCGCCGGAAGGGGTCGTCGGACCGGGCGACGTTATCTATGTCGAGCCGTTGGAAGAGGCGAGCGAGTATCGGCTGCGCCAGCCGCCGAAAGTGCAGGGTGGGCTGGTCGCAATGGATCCGCATACCGGCCGCGTGCTGGCTATGGTCGGCGGGTTCTCCTATGGGCAATCCGAATTCAACCGTGCAACCCAGGCAATGCGCCAGCCCGGCTCCGCTTTCAAGCCCTTCGTCTACGCTGCGGCCCTCGACAACGGCTATACGCCGGCATCGGTCATTCTGGATGCGCCGATCGAGATCGTTGCCGGCGGCCAGGTCTGGCGGCCCGAGAACTATGGCGGCGGTTCTGCCGGACCTTCGACGTTGCGTCTCGGCATCGAGAAATCGCGTAACCTGATGACGGTACGGCTCGCCAACGACCTGGGGATGAACATCGTCGCCGAATATGCCGAACGTTTCGGGATCTACGACAAGATGGCGCCGCTTCTTGCAATGTCGCTCGGCTCCGGCGAAACGACCGTTCTGCGTCTCGTCTCCGCCTATGCCGTCATCGCCAATGGCGGCAAGCAGATCAAGCCGTCGCTGATCGACCGCATCCAGGATCGCTACGGCAAAACCACTTTCCGCCACGAGGATCGCGCTTGCGAAAACTGCAATGCCGGCGACTGGGCGGAGCAGGAAGAGCCGGAGCTGATCGACAAGCGCGAACAGGTCCTCGATCCGATGACCTCCTATCAGATCACCTCCATGATGGAAGGCGTGGTCGCACGCGGGACGGCAGCGGGCAAGATCAAGCTGGACCGTCCCGTCGCGGGCAAGACCGGCACCACCAATGACGAGAAGGACGCCTGGTTCGTGGGCTATACGCCGGATCTCGTTGCGGGGCTCTATCTCGGATTCGACGAACCGGCTCCGCTCGGTCGCGGAGCGACGGGCGGGGGCCTGGCAGCGCCGATCTTCAACACCTTCATGCAGAACGCCGTGGAGGGGACGCGTCCCGGCAAATTCGTGGTTCCCGAAGGCATGAGCCTCATTCCCGTCAACCGTAAGACCGGCATGGCGGCCGTCGAGGGCGAGCCGGATACGATTATCGAAGCCTTCAAGCCGGGCACCGGCCCTGCGGACACCTTCTCCGTCATTGGCGACCTGGACGAGTATGCACCGCCGGAAGAGATATTGAGGAGCTCTCCGCAGGCCAACCAGGCCGTAACCTCCGGCTCCAACGGCCTGTTCTGATTCCCTCCTTCCAGATGCATGTCGCCCGAAAGTGGATACCGGCTTCGGGAGCAAGATCTGCACGAACCAACATGATGCCCGTCGCCTTTACATCGGCGGCGGGCATCGCTATTTGACCGACACGTTTCGAAAAACCACCCAAGAAGCAGGACCATGCGCAGCGAAATCGAGAACATCGTCGACGAAATCAAGCAGGCCATAAGCCTGCTGAGGAGGCATCTTTGACTGGGATCAGGCGGTAAGACGACTGGACTGGTTGAACAACAAGGCCGAAGACCCGTCGCTCTGGAACGACGCGGCAGAGGCACAGAAACTGATGCGGGAGCGCCAGCAGCTCGACGATGGCATCAGTGGCCTGCGTCGGTTCGAGCAGCAGCTCAACGACAACATCGAGCTCATCGAACTCGGCGAAGAGGAAGGCGATTCGGCAATCGTCTCGGAGGCCGAGGAAGCGCTCCGCCAACTGCGCAACGACGCAGCTAAAAAGCAGGTGGAGGCCATGCTCTCCGGGGAGGCCGACCAGAACGATACCTATGTCGAAGTCCATTCGGGCGCCGGTGGCACGGAAAGCCAGGACTGGGCCAACATGCTGCTTCGCATGTATACGCGATGGGCCGAGCGCCAGGGCTACAAGGTCGAGCTCATGGAAATCCAGGATGGGGAAGAGGCCGGCATCAAGTCCGCAACGCTCCTGGTCAAGGGCCACAATGCCTATGGCTGGCTGAAGACGGAATCGGGCGTGCACCGGCTGGTCCGCATTTCCCCCTATGACAGCAATGCGCGCCGTCATACGTCCTTCTCGTCCATCTGGGTCTATCCCGTGGTGGACGAATCGATCCAGGTCGACATCAATGAAAGCGATTGCAGGATCGATACCTACCGCTCCTCCGGCGCCGGCGGTCAGCACGTCAACACGACCGATTCGGCCGTGCGCATCACGCATATGCCGAGCGGCATCGTGGTGCAGTGCCAGCAGGAACGCTCACAGCATAAGAACCGCGCCAAGGCATGGGACATGCTCCGTGCGCGGCTTTACGAGGCCGAACTGAAGAAGCGCGAGGAGGCGGCCAACGCCGAGGCGGCATCGAAGACCGAGATCGGCTGGGGTCACCAGATCCGCTCCTACGTCCTGCAGCCCTACCAGCTCGTGAAGGACTTGAGGACAGGCGTCGAAAGCACAAGCCCGGGCGACGTGCTGGACGGTGAACTGAGCGAGTTCATGGAGGCAGCCCTTGCGCATCGCGTAAGCGGTGGGGCGGATGCGGCGGTCGACGATTTGAGTTGATGTTTTTATCCGACGCGCAAACGCGGCGCCGTGCGCCGCGTTTGCGTTGGAAATGACACGAGTGTGGGCGTGAAGGACGAGGCGGGGGCGCTCTACAAGACTGATCTGGATTTCAGTTTGTGGCCCGCTCGATCTTGATGTCTCCGAGCTCGTCGATCAGCACCGTCCAGGACTCTGGCTCCGTCGCGCCCGGATCGGTCTTAAGATAAACGGTCGCGAACATTCCGGGCTGCGGCGTGATCCCCGTCGATGTTTCGGGGCGGATGTCGGTGACATAAGGTTTCAGCGCTGTGAATTCCTCGAGTTCCGCGGAAGAAACCACCTCGGGGCCTGTGGGGCTTGAGGCGATCTGCTGCAGATGGATTTGCGCGGTCCCGTCCGACTGCCGCAGGGCAATCAGCTTGTAGTAGCCGCGCTGCCCGCCCGGTATCGCAGATTTCTCGCCGGCATCCTGATTGCTGTCGGCGTCCCGTTGCAGCGCGCCTCCGGACTCTTCCCAAAAGCCAGTGCTCGTCACGAATATCACATTTGGCGGCAGCAGGTCGTTTTCCTGGGCTGAGAGCCCGCTCGCAGGCAGGGTCAGGCAAAGCACTATGAGCAGGGCCCTAAACATTCCGGATATCCTTCGCAACCGGGCGTCGGGATCGTAAGGCATGCTACCGTTCGGAACCACATCATATCGGCATGCAACGCGTGATTTCAATTGGAAAACTGCTCGGCCAGGATGCGATCGGACCAGGAATGGTCCGGATCCGAAAGGATGCGCGCAGTAAGCTTCTCGGATTCGGCGATGCGCACGTTGACGACGGACTTGACCTCCTGGTGATCTGCGACGGCGTTGACCGGGCGCTTGTCGGCTTCCAGAATTTCGATGTCCACAGTGACATGATTGGGCAATAGCGCACCGCGCCAGCGGCGCGGCCGGAAGGGACTGACCGGCGTCAGCGCGAGAAGCGGCGCTTCCAGCGGCAGGATCGGTCCATGCGCGGAAAGGTTATAGGCCGTGGAGCCGGCAGGGGTCGCGAGAAGCAGTCCGTCACAAGTCAATTCGTCAAGGCGCGTCTTGCCGTCGACAATGACCTTCAGCTTTGCGGCCTGGTACGATTGGCGGAACAGGTAAACTTCGTTGATCGCAAGCGCCGTGAATTTCTCGCCGGAAACGTCCGTGGTGCGCATCTCGAGGGGATGAAATGCGTTCTCGTCCGCATTGGAGATGCGCTGATGCAGGTTGTCGGTGCTGTAGCGATTCATCAGGAACCCGACCGAGCCGCGGTTCATGCCGTATACGAGCTTGCCTGTGTTCATCGTTTTGTGCAGCGTGTGCAGCATGAATCCGTCGCCGCCGAGCGCGACGATCACATCGGCCTTTTCCGCATCGTGATCTCCATAGATCGCCCGGAGATCCTCGGCCGCCTTCTGCGCTTCCTCTGCCGGTGATGCGATGAAGGCGAGTGAGTTGAACTTGCGGGCCATGAACTCAGTCCGTCGTTACAGGGCAGGGATACTTCATCGTCGTCCGGTAAGGCAGCGCTCAGCTCTGGACGCCAAGCTCGCTTTTTCTGGCACGGCCTCGGCCTGAACGCATCCGAAAAATTGGGAGAAGCCGTATTTTTGCTTTACACCGAGGAAGAATATGGTAACTCCCGCACTAACATGCCCTTATAGCTCAGTTGGTAGAGCGGCTGATTTGTAATCAGTAGGTCGGGAGTTCGAGTCTCTCTGGGGGCACCATCAACGCCTTGCGGCGCCACGGTTTCACTAAGTTTCCCACTTTTCTTCCGACATACGATCCGACTTTTCCGACGCTCTTTTGTCGGACATGTCGGACGATGGATCTTTCGGCTGGTGCAGATCTTCCTCTGAGCGAGCTCCGAGCCCCTATGTGTTCCGCCCCAAACCGGTCCTAAGCGCCGGCTTTAACCACAAAGCCTGGGGTGCGAGACCGGCGAGTTGCAGTTCCTGCGGCTGGCGGCGCTGGAAGTTGTATTGGGGACAGAATAGCGGGGGCCTTTCGCCGATCGCCAAGGCATGCTTTAGGTTGCATCTGGGGATTGTAAAACCGCTGGGGGAAATATGCGCATTTTCATGATCGCCGCCGTCGGCCTCGTGCTTGCCGGCTGCACAACCACGCCTGACCGATATGCAGCACAACTGCCGCATGACGATCCGAAATACAACACGGCCGAGTGCAAAGAAATCCGGCTGAAGGCATTGGAATTCGACAACAAGGTCGGATCGCGCATGGCAATCGGCATTGCTTCCGGTCTGCTGCTTGGGCCGTTCGGCATTCCGATCGCGGCCGCGGCCGACGCAGAACGAGAGGATGCGCGTCGGCTTTTCGCACGCGAGGTGCATCTGCGGTGCTCGTCGAAGCCGCTACCGAAGAACCTTGAGATCAAACCGCCGGCGAAGCCTAAGCCCGGCCGCACTGAACGCGCCTGACCGGTCCAAAGGCTCTGCTCTGACCCGACAATCAGGGTAGGGCATCATGACCACTCCATATCCCGTCCCCTCAGCATGGGGCAGACAGACATCCCTCGTCCGTGATGGCGGCAAGGTCTGAGGGATCGTTTTTGACCGCGAACAAAACTCCCGATGTCACCGCGCTTTACAGGCATACCCCCGGAGCAACCGGCGTCCGCATCAGATCTCGAACGATGCCGCCGGCCGCGGCGGCTCCACCTCGCGGCACCGCTCCAGCGCCTTGATCAGGTTTTCCGCCAGATAGTCGATCAGGGCGCGGGTCGCGGGCAGCAGCCCGTGGCGCGAGGGAAAGACCAGGTGGACCATGACATTGCCGGAGGTCCACTCCGGCAGGACCGGAACGAGGGCGCCGCTACGGAAGGCCCGCTCGCAGATATGGTCGGGGAGCAGGGCTATCCCCATACCTTCGATGGCAGCGCGCTCCAGGATGAGAAAATCGCTGCAGCCTATGACTGGCCGGTGAGCGATCTCGATCGTTCCCCCGGTTGCGTGCACGAGGCGCCAAATGTCATTGGGGTTCTGCTCGTTCATCGACAGCGTCGGCATTTGCGACAGTTTATCGGTGGTGATTTCGCCGAGGCGTGCGAGAAGCGTCGGACTGGCGGCGAGTCGCTGGCGCACTTCCCCGAACTTTCGCACGATCAGCTGATTGTCCGTGTCGAGCTGGTCGCGTGCGCGCAGGGCGACGTCTATCCGTTCCTCGATCAGATCGATGCGCCGATTGGTGGCTGTGATCAAAAGCCGGACGCCCGGATATCTGCGGTGGAAGGCGGGCAGGATATCGGCGAGCATCGGCGTGAAGCCGATCGGGCAGGCCAGCCGGACGACGCCGGTCGGCTCGGCGCGAACGGCCGCGATCTCGGCTTCGGCTGCGGCCACGCCGTCGAGCAGCCCCTGAGCGTGTTCGTAGAAGATCCGGCCGATTTCGGTCATCCTAAGCTTGCGGGTCGAACGCTCGAGCAGGCGAACACCCAATTGCTCCTCAAGGCGCGCGACATGCTTGCTGAGCTTGGATTTCGGCACGTTCAGATCGCGCGCAGCGGCGCTGAAACCATTGTTCTTGACGACCGCAGCGAAAAGCGCGATGTCGTTCAGGTCCTGCATGAATGCCTCCTGGATGATATGGAAGGTCGTGCGGGTTCTGGCGCGTCCATTATCGTGACAGCTGCCATCGAGCCCAAGCCACCATGTGTGGGGTATAAGCGGAATTGTTTCCCTGAGGAAACGGAATGTCGAAGATTCACTGACTTATCGAGGGATTGTTTGCAGATCATATGTGATGCACCGCAACGAAAGCAAAGGTGCTTCCCATGAAAATCCTTCATATCGACTCCGGCATTCTCGGCGAACACTCCGTCTCCCGCCGCCTGACGGCAGCGATCGTATCGCAGATCAAGGCGGACCGACCCGACGCTGACATCACCTATAGGGATCTCGCATCCGAGCGCGTTCCGCACCTGACGGGCGCTCAGATCATGGCGCCTGCCGATCTGGAAGGAGTGGATCCGGATCTTGCCGCTGACGTGCGCATCGGACGTCAGATGCTCGAGGAATTCCTCGCCGCTGAAACGGTTGTCGTCGGTGCGCCGATGTACAACTTCTCGATCCCTAGCCAGCTCAAGGCCTGGATTGACCGTCTGGCGGTCGCCGGCAAGACCTTTCGCTATAGCGAAGCCGGAGCGGAAGGCCTGGCCAAGGGCAAGAAGGTGATCGTGGCCTCGACCCGTGGCGGTCACTATTCCGTGGCGCCGGCCTCCGCCATGGATCACCAGGAAACCTACCTGCGCTCGGTCTTTGGCTTCTTCGGCATAACGGACATCGAGTTCATCCGCGCAGAGGGTCTGAACCTCGGCGCCGATCAGAAGCAGTTCGCTATCGCGGAAGCCGAAAAGACGATCGCTGAGGGGAACGTTTTCAAGCTCGCAAGCTAAGCAATTCCAGGAAAAGCGCATAGCGGTTTTCCATCCGGAGATACGGGCAACAAAGGGTGGAGCGTTTCAGTCGATCCACGAATGCTGAACCCCCAGGAATTCGACCGGCGCTTTGTGCCGTTCGTTGCGGAGGATGCCGGCTGAGCAATCAGCCGGCATTCTCCGTTTTGGGTTGGATCGAAATTGCGCTATTCTGTTGGCATGAAACGCGTGCGCGCCCTGCGGTTTCTGGCGTTGTCGCTCGCGGCTGTCGCTCTGGCTGCCGAAGGTGTTTCTGCGTCTGCGCCGGACCGGCGATGCACCTGCCGCCACCGCGACGGAGGCAAATACGAACTCGGCCAGACGACCTGCATCCGCATCGGCGATATCTCCTACCTCGCGCGTTGCGAAATGGACCTCAACGTCACGACATGGAAAAGATTGCGGGACGGCTGTCCGACGGCCGGGCTTGCGGCAACGATCGTCCCACCGGCTCCTATTCCTTGAGATGATGTCTCGCCGCATACATGGCGATCGCGGCGGCATTCGACACATTCAGCGATTTGATTGCACCGGGCATGTCGAGACGGGCGAGCGCCTTGACCGTCTGCCGCGTTTTCTGCCGCAAACCCTTGCCTTCCGAGCCGAGCACGAGCGCGATCTTGTCGCCTGCGAATGTACCTTCGAGCGGCTGTGGCCCCTCCGAATCGAGGCCGATCGTCATGAAGCCGAGGGCGTGGAGCTCGTCGATCGTATCGGCGAGATTGCTGATCTGGATGTAAGGGATGAGTTCCAGCGCGCCGGAGGCCGATTTCGCCAATACGCCCGATTCGGTGGGACTATGGCGCATCGTCGTAATGAGGGCGCCGGCGTCGAATGCAACCGCCGAACGCATGATCGCTCCAACATTGTGGGGATCGGTCACCTGATCGAGGACGAGGATCAGGGGGCAGTCGCGAAGCGCCTCGAGCTTGCGGTGCGGCAGCGGCCGCGTCTCCAGCATCACGCCCTGGTGGATGGCGTCTGGTCCGAGAATCCGATCGAGCTCCTGCGGCGTCACGGTCTCGACCGGAAAGGGAAGCGCCGCCGAGTCGCCGAGATCAAGGCGCGCTGCGGCGTTCTGTGTGACCGAGAGCCGGATGATCCGCCGTTCCGGATTGTCGAGGGCGGCGCGGACCGTGTGCAGGCCATAGAGCAGCACCTGATCGGGGGCGAGTGCCGGCGGCTTCCAGTCGGCAGAAGGCTTGCCGCGCTTGTCCTGGCGCGGCGTCGGGATTTCCCCGCGTTCGCGGCGGCCGTCTCGATGCGCCCGCCGGAGATTTGCATAATGGGTGTCTCTGGCGCTCTTGTCGCCCGTTTTGTCCTTGCTCATGCGGCTCTTATAGTTGGCTTCGATACGGGTTGAAACTGATTTCGGAATATCGCCGTCGCAGCCGGCTGTGGAGAAATTCTCAAATTTTCGAATTCGCCGTGTTGACAGGATGAATGCAGGCGGTCATATACCCGGCGCAGATCGAGAGGCGGCGACAAACGGCGCCGGTTCCTTCGCGATCTCAAATGCTTGGTCGATTGATCCCGACAGAAAAATGGAGGGATGCCCGAGTGGTTAAAGGGGACGGACTGTAAATCCGTTGGCTCAGCCTACGTTGGTTCAAATCCAACTCCCTCCACCATTCTGCTTCTGGATCGAAGGCCCGCGGGTATAGCTCAATGGTAGAGCAGCAGCCTTCCAAGCTGAATACGCGGGTTCGATTCCCGCTACCCGCTCCAGCCTCTTTCTCAAGAACAAGATAAAAATTCTGCCGCGCTTTAACTCCGCACCGCATGCGTCTGTTTATCCTCTGGTTTCCGCCCCACAGGCTTGCGACGGCCGTGCGTCCGGTGCCCCTTGCAGCCGCCCTTCGAAAGCGGTCGGGCCTTGCCGTTCCGGCGTACGCAATTAAGTCTTGCGCAAATGCGACGAAACCCTTAAACGGCTCGACAAACCGGCCCCGCCGGCTGATCCATCCGATTTGACCACAGGAAGCGTACCCATGGCAAAGAGCAAATTTGAGCGCAATAAGCCGCACGTCAACATTGGCACGATTGGCCACGTTGACCATGGCAAGACGTCGCTGACGGCAGCGATCACGAAGTATTTCGGCGAGTTCAAGGCGTACGACCAGATCGACGCTGCGCCGGAAGAAAAGGCCCGCGGTATCACCATTTCGACGGCGCACGTCGAATACGAGACGCCGAACCGTCACTATGCGCATGTCGACTGCCCCGGCCACGCCGACTACGTCAAGAACATGATCACCGGTGCGGCGCAGATGGACGGCGCGATCCTGGTTGTTTCGGCTGCCGACGGCCCGATGCCGCAGACGCGCGAACACATTCTGCTGGCCCGCCAGGTCGGCGTTCCGGCGATTGTCGTGTTCCTGAACAAGGTCGACCAGGTCGACGATGCGGAGCTGCTGGAGCTCGTTGAGCTGGAAGTGCGCGAACTTCTGTCGTCCTACGAATTCCCGGGCGACGATATTCCGATCGTCAAGGGTTCGGCTCTGGCCGCACTTGAAGATTCGGACAAGAAGATCGGCGAAGATGCGATCCGCGAGCTGATGGCTGCGGTTGACGCCTACATCCCGACGCCTGAGCGTCCGATCGACCAGCCGTTCCTGATGCCGATCGAAGACGTGTTCTCGATCTCGGGCCGCGGCACGGTCGTGACCGGCCGCGTCGAGCGCGGCATCGTCAAGGTCGGTGAGGAAATCGAAATCGTCGGCATCCGTCCGACGACGAAGACGACCTGCACGGGCGTTGAAATGTTCCGCAAGCTTCTCGATCAGGGCCAGGCCGGCGACAACATCGGCGCGCTTCTGCGCGGTGTCGACCGTAACGGTGTCGAGCGCGGCCAGATTCTGTGCAAGCCGGGTTCGGTGAAGCCGCACCGCAAGTTCAAGGCTGAAGCCTACATCCTGACGAAGGAAGAGGGTGGCCGTCATACGCCGTTCTTCACCAACTACCGTCCGCAGTTCTACTTCCGTACGACGGACGTGACGGGCATCGTGACGCTGCCGGAAGGCACGGAAATGGTTATGCCGGGCGACAACGTGACCGTTGACGTCGAGCTGATCGTGCCGATCGCGATGGAAGAAAAGCTGCGCTTCGCTATCCGCGAAGGCGGCCGTACCGTCGGCGCAGGCATCGTCGCCTCCATCGTCGAGTAAATTCCGGTCCAACCGGACGTTGAAAACCCCGCGGGCAACCGCGGGGTTTTTGCTTTCAAGGCCGGAGCGGGATGAGGAAATGTGTTCGCGGCATTCGGCCCGCACCTCGCTCTCTCCCCTTGGAACCGATCATTTCTGCGTGTGATGTTTACAACAGTGCTCGCATCGTTCCCTGCGGGTTGACCGATTATCACGGGACCTTGCCGTCGGTCCGTGCTATCTTCCAGTCCTGACGATTTGCCTGATGGCAACGGTTGCGACCGAGGATCGGAATCCAATGAAAAAATGTGTTCTTGCGCGGCTTGCCGCGGCTGGCATCGTTTTGATTTGCACGGGGCAATCGCCGCAATTCGCATCGGCTGCCGATGACCGGCCGCTGATCTGGTCTCCCTCAAAGACCGGAGCCAACGCATATAAGCTCCGGCTTGGCGTTCGCCGGACGGGCCGGTGGAACACTTCCGCCGGTGCCGAGGTTGCGATGGGCGCTACCCGGACGGGCAAGATCAGCCCGCCCGGCGCACCGGTCCGTCTCTGGGGAATGGCTTCGCGCGAGAGCGGGCGAGGGGCGGTCAGGCGATCCTCACAAGTCAGCGTGGACTACAATGCCTTGCGGGGCACCGGCAATTTCGGTGCCGGTACCGCCCGCAGCTGGATTGTCACTCCGACGCTCGATGCGGAGGTGCACAGGAGCATCGCGCTTCAGTGCAACGCTTACGAAAGCAGGTGCAGCGAACCGAAGCTGACCCAATCGGCCAAGCTGTTGTCTCCGGTGAGCCGAACATCGCTCACGGTGCAGAGCCAGGCTTCAAGCAGCGGTCTCAGCGGTGTTAGCCGGATCGGCGTGGAACAGAATTTTGGCAATTTGCGTCTCGGCGCAGCCGTTGCCGACCCTTTGCTGGAGCCCCGAAGCGTTTTCGACATCAGTTACAGTATGAGGTGGTGAACCGGCATCGGGGCCTGCTCGCTCGACACATCTTGCGCAAATGCACGAAAGACCGCTACGCAGTCTTTCTGAAAGCGCTCTATCTTTGCGGGGAGGTATCATGAAGAAGCGGATCCTGTTTACCGGCGGCTCCGGTAAGGCCGGGCGGCACGCTGTGCCCTATCTTGTCGAGGCGGGTTACGAGGTCCACAATGTCGATCTCGTGCCGCTCGACAGCCCGGGCGTGACCAATCTGATCGCCGACATCACGGATAGCGGCCAGATGTTCAATGCACTGTCGATGCACCGGGATTTTCCTGATCTCGATCAGGGGCCGCAGCCCTTTGATGCGGTCGTGCATTTCGCGGCAGTCCCTCGCATACTTATCAAGCCGGATAACGAAACCTTCCGGATCAACGTGATGGGCACCTACAACGTCATCGAGGCGGCCGTGAAGCTCGGCATCCGGAAGATCATCGTCGCTTCCAGCGAAACGACCTATGGCGTCTGCTTCGCCGAGGGGCATCGTGATTTCCATCATTTCCCGCTGGAGGAAGACTACGATGTGAATCCGATGGATTCCTACGGGCTCTCCAAGGTGGTGAACGAGAAGACGGCGAGAGCCTTCGCCGAGCGCTCCGGCTTCGATATCTACGCATTGCGCATCGGTAATGTGATCGAGCCGCACGAATATGAGAACTTCCCGCATTATTTCGCCAATCCGGAAATCCGCAAAAGGATCGCCTGGAGCTATATCGACGCCCGCGACCTCGGGCAGATCGTGAAACTATGTGTAGAGAACGATGGTCTCGGCTTTGCGGTATTCAATGCCGCTAACGACACGGTCTCGGCGAACACCCCTTCGCGCGAACTGGCCAGACAATTCTATCCCGATGTTCCGTTCACACGCGATGTCGGCGAATTCGAGGGACTGCTTTCCAATCGCAAGATCCGGGAGGTTCTCGGATTCAAAGAAGAACATGACTGGCGGAGATATGTGAGGCTGAACGACTGACGCGTCACAGCCGCCGTTTCGGCGTCCAATGCCGGGTGCCGCCGAAATTTTGTTGATTGTTTTTCGTCTTTCGCTGCAAATGCGCTTGAAAGCGTCCGGCAAACTGAATATGAAGCCGCTGACTTGGGATGCAGCCGGTTCGGATTGCATCACAACGCTGTAGGGGTATAGCTCAGTTGGTAGAGCGGCGGTCTCCAAAACCGCAGGTCGGGGGTTCGAGCCCCTCTGCCCCTGCCATTCTCTTCGTCGCGGCCGTGCCCGATACGGGTGGGCTGCGTGGGGGAGGCGGCAAGGCCGTCTTTGTATATTCGCAAAAAAGGCTGATTGGCTCTTGTGGTTTTCACAATCGGTCTTTATGTAGGGGTCCAAACAGACACGCGGTGCGTGGGGCTGATAAGTCGGCTTTACGCGCCGTAATGGCGTGAGCATTTTATGGCATCCAAAACGAATCCATTTACGTTTCTGCAGCAAGTGCGCTCCGAAACGTCTAAAGTGACTTGGCCTTCACGGCGTGAGACGACGATCTCGACGCTGATGGTTTTCGTCATGGTCTCTTTTGCCGCCGCCTTTTTCTTTGGTGCGGACCAGTTGCTGGGTTGGGTGATGAGCCTGATCCTCAACGTTGGCGCTTGATTGGGTGGAGAGTAGCATGGCTGCGCGCTGGTATATTGTTCACGCCTATTCGAATTTTGAAAAGAAGGTCGCCGAGTCGATCGAAGAAAAGGCCAGGCAGAAGGGCCTGACGCACCTCTTCGAAAAAATCCTCGTGCCGACCGAAAAGGTGGTTGAGATCCGTCGCGGACGTAAGGTTGATGCGGAGCGGAAGTTCTTTCCGGGTTACGTGCTCGTTCGCGCCGACCTGACCGATGAGGCCTATCACCTTATCAAGAATACGCCGAAAGTGACGGGTTTTCTCGGAACGGACAGCAAGCCGGTGCCCATTCCGGATCATGAGGCCGATCGTATTCTTGGTCAGGTGCAGGACGGCGTCGAACGCCCGAAGCCCTCGATCTCGTTCGAGATCGGCGAGCAGGTCCGCGTGTCCGACGGCCCCTTCGCGTCGTTCAACGGCATCGTTCAGGATGTCGACGAAGAGCGGTCGCGCTTGAAGGTCGAGGTATCGATCTTTGGTCGTGCGACGCCTGTCGAGCTGGAATACGGCCAGGTCGAGAAGGTCTGACAGAACGTTGGCTTACGAGATGGGCAGGTCGAAACGTCGGCCTGCTCGGCGGAGCGATCCGCATCGCGTGGGAGGTTTCCGGTCTTAGCCGGGTCGGTCTATCCGCACCACGCAACCGCAGCCGCCGATCGATTGATCGGCAAGTGGCCGGGTTAACCGGCTGATGAGCTCTCTTTTCGGCATTTGCCGCGAAGGAGCAGTGAAAGGCAGAGAGAAATGGCTAAGAAAGTTGCAGGCCAGCTCAAGCTGCAGGTAAAGGCCGGTTCGGCAAATCCGTCGCCGCCGATCGGTCCTGCGCTTGGTCAGCGTGGCATTAACATCATGGAATTCTGCAAGGCGTTCAATGCCGCCACGCAGGAAATGGAAAAGGGCATGCCGATTCCGGTCGTCATCACCTATTTCCAGGACAAGTCCTTCACCTTCGTCATGAAGCAGCCGCCGGTCAGCTACTTCCTGAAGCGCGAAGCGAAAGTCCAGTCGGGCTCCAAGACCCCGGGCAAGGCGAAAGCCGGCGCGATCTCCAAGGCTCAGATCCGCACGATCGCAGAGGCCAAGATGAAGGACCTCAATGCGGCCGATATCGAAGGCGCAATGGCAATGGTCGAGGGCTCTGCCCGCTCCATGGGCCTGGAAGTGACGGGCTAAGACCATGGCGAAGATTGCAAAGCGTGTACAGAAGTCCCGCGAGGGCGTCGATCCTGCGAAGCTCTATGGTCTCACCGAAGCCGTGACGATGATCAAAGAGCGTGCGACGGCCAAGTTCGACGAGACGATCGAAGTCGCGATGAACCTCGGCGTCGACCCGCGTCATGCCGACCAGATGGTCCGCGGCGTGGTCAACCTTCCGAACGGCACCGGCCGCTCGGTCCGTGTCGCCGTTTTTGCCCGTGGCGCGAAGGCTGACGAAGCCAAGGCTGCCGGCGCTGACGTCGTGGGTGCGGAAGAGCTCGTCGAAATCGTCCAGGGCGGCAAGATCGATTTCGATCGCTGCATCGCTACCCCGGACATGATGCCGCTTGTCGGTCGTCTCGGTAAGGTTCTCGGTCCCCGTGGCATGATGCCGAACCCGAAGGTCGGTACGGTTACCATGGACGTCGCGGGAGCCGTCAAGGCTTCGAAGGGCGGTGCGGTAGAGTTCCGCGTCGAGAAGGCCGGTATCGTTCACGCCGGCATCGGCAAGGCATCCTTCGACGCCAAGGCGCTCGAAGAGAATATCCGTGCCTTTGCAGATGCGGTGATCAAGGCGAAGCCGACCGGCGCCAAGGGCAATTACGTCAAGCGCGTGGCTGTGTCTTCGACGATGGGTCCCGGTCTCAAGATCGATCCGGCGACGATCAGCGCTGCCTGATAGAAATTTTACGGACCTCGGTCCTTAACGTGATTTCCGGCCTTTCGGGGCCGGAAATTTCCGGGCTTCCCGCCCGGAAATCCTGTCCGAGATTGCGGGTGGTTTTACCTTAATCACCGTGCCCGCATGAGACGGGTAAGATCTGAATTTCAAGGAGACGCGTACGCGTCGAAATTCGGTTCGAACCTCGCTTGCCTTGTGTCAGACCCGGCTCTCCCGGGAACGCCAAGGGACAGGATCCTCAAGCGTTGCTTGGGATCGAGCATGATCCCGGGTGACAAAGGCAAACCCGGCAGGGCTGCGATGAGCAACCCTGCCAACTGGAGACAGACAGTGGAAAGAGCGGAAAAACGCGAATTCGTCACGGAGCTGAACGAAGTCTTCAAGGCTTCCGGTTCGGTTGTCGTGGCCCACTATGCTGGTGTCACAGTTGCGCAGATGAACGACTTCCGTTCGAAGATGCGCGCTGCTGGCGGCACCGTCAGAGTCGCGAAAAACCGCCTGGCCAAGATCGCTCTTCAGGGCACGGAGTCTGAAGGGATGACCGATCTCTTCAGGGGACAGACGCTGATCGCTTTCAGCGAAGACCCCGTAACGGCTCCGAAGGTCGTCATGGATTTCGCCAAGACCAACGACAAGCTCGTTGTACTCGGCGGCGCCATGGGGGCAACCACGCTCAACGCCGAAGGTGTCAAGTCGCTCGCGACCCTGCCTTCGCTCGATGAGCTGCGCGCGAAGCTGCTGGGCCTCCTCAATGCCCCGGCAACCCGCGTCGCGACGGTTGTCGCAGCACCGGCAAGCCAGCTTGCCCGCGTGTTCTCGGCCTACGCCAAGAAGGACGAAGCCGCCTGAGGCGGAATTTCGCTGTTGTATTTAGAACCAGTTCGAACCGAACAAAAGGAAAAGTAAAATGGCTGATCTCGCAAAGATCGTTGAAGACCTCTCCTCGTTGACCGTCCTGGAAGCTGCTGAGCTTTCCAAGCTTCTCGAAGAAAAGTGGGGCGTTTCTGCCGCTGCTCCGGTAGCCGTTGCTGCCGCCGGCGGTGCTGCCGCTGCTGCTCCGGTTGAGGAAGAAAAGACCGAGTTCGACGTCATCCTGACCGAAGCAGGCGCGAACAAGATCAACGTCATCAAGGAAGTCCGCGCCATCACCGGCCTCGGCCTCAAGGAAGCCAAGGATCTCGTCGAAGGCGCTCCGAAGGCTGTCAAGGAAGCTGTTTCCAAGGCTGAAGCTGCTGACCTCAAGAAGAAGCTCGAAGACGCTGGCGCCAAGGTCGACGTCAAGTAATTCGACGACATGCGAAGGGAGGGGGCCTTTATGGCCGCCTCTCTTTGACCGTTTTTAGAACATATTACCCAAAAGCCTGTCGAAAACGGCTTTTGGGTAATGGGTTCTTCAAGAGGATGGTCCCTATCGAAGGACAGCACAGCATTCCGCGCTGGCGTCTTTCGAAAGCTGGACGAGATTGAACCACCCATTGATTGACGGGGCCGACTGGCCATCGGTTCCCGTCCGTTGCAGGCCCGGATGCAAGATTGACAAGGAGCGACGATGGCTCAGACCCTTTCGTTTAACGGTCGTAGGCGCGTACGCAAGTTTTTTGGTAAAATTCCCGAAGTCGCGGAGATGCCGAACCTCATCGAGGTTCAGAAGGCATCCTACGACCAGTTCCTCATGGTGGACGAGCCCCAAGGCGGGCGGCCGGACGAGGGGCTTCAAGCCGTTTTCAAATCGGTGTTTCCGATAAAGGATTTCTCCGGCGCTTCGATGCTCGAATTCGTTTCCTACGAATTCGAGGCACCCAAGTTCGACGTCGAGGAGTGCCGTCAGCGCGACCTGACCTATGCGGCGCCTCTCAAGGTCACGTTGCGCCTGATCGTGTTCGATATCGACGAGGACACCGGCGCCAAGTCCATCAAGGACATCAAGGAACAGAACGTCTACATGGGCGACATGCCGCTCATGACGGACAACGGAACCTTCATCGTCAACGGCACCGAGCGCGTCATCGTCTCGCAGATGCACCGTTCGCCAGGTGTCTTTTTCGATCATGACAAGGGCAAGAGCCACTCGTCCGGCAAACTGCTCTTTGCCGCCCGCGTGATCCCCTATCGTGGTTCGTGGCTCGATATCGAATTCGATGCGAAGGACATCGTCCATGCGCGCATCGACCGCCGCCGCAAGATCCCGGTGACGTCGCTTCTGATGGCGCTCGGAATGGACGGCGAAGAGATTCTCGACACCTTCTATACGAAGTCGCTCTACCAGCGCGACGGCGAGGGCTGGCGCGTTCCGTTCCAGCCTGACGCGCTCAAGGGCCAGAAGGCCTTGGCAGACCTGATCGACGCCGATACCGGCGAAGTGGTCGTCGAAGGCGGCAAGAAGCTGACGCCGCGCCTGCTTCGTCAGTTGCAGGACAAGGGCCTGAAGGCCCTCAAGGCGACTGATGATGATCTTTACGGCAACTACCTCGCCGAGGATGTGGTCAACTTCGAGACAGGTGAAATCTACCTGGAAGCCGGCGACGAAATCGACGAGAAGACGCTTCCGGTCATCCTTTCCGCCGGGTTCGACGAGATCCCGGTTCTCGACATAGACCACATCAATATCGGCGCCTATATCCGCAATACGCTTGCGGCCGACAAGAACGAAAACCGACAGGACGCGCTGTTCGATATCTACCGCGTCATGCGTCCGGGTGAGCCGCCGACGATGGATTCGGCCGAAGCCATGTTCAATGCGCTCTTCTTCGATGCCGAGCGCTACGACCTTTCGGCCGTCGGCCGCGTCAAGATGAACATGCGTCTTGATCTGGATGTTCCGGATACGGTTCGCACGCTGCGCAAGGAAGATATCCTGGCCGTCGTCAAGATGCTCGTCGAACTGCGTGACGGCAAGGGCGAGATCGACGACATCGACAACCTCGGCAACCGCCGCGTCCGGTCGGTGGGCGAGTTGATGGAGAACCAGTATCGGCTGGGTCTGCTGCGCATGGAACGTGCGATCAAGGAGCGCATGTCCTCGATCGAGATCGACACAGTGATGCCGCAAGACCTCATCAACGCGAAGCCGGCTGCCGCCGCGGTGCGTGAATTCTTCGGCTCGTCTCAGCTTTCGCAGTTCATGGACCAGGTGAACCCGCTCTCGGAAATCACCCACAAGCGCCGCCTTTCGGCACTGGGTCCTGGCGGTCTTACCCGTGAACGCGCCGGCTTCGAAGTTCGCGACGTGCATCCGACGCATTATGGCCGTATCTGCCCGATCGAAACGCCGGAAGGCCCGAACATCGGTCTGATCAACTCGCTTGCGACATTTGCCCGCGTCAACAAGTATGGCTTCATCGAAAGCCCTTACCGTAAGATCGTCGACGGCAAGGTGACCAGCGACGTCGTCTATCTCTCGGCGATGGAAGAAGCCAAGTATCACGTTGCGCAAGCGAACTCGGTGCTGGACGAAGACGGCTCCTTCTCGGAAGAGTTCGTCGTTTGCCGCCACGCCGGCGAAGTCATGCTGGCGCCGCGCGACAATATCAACCTGATGGACGTTTCGCCGAAGCAGCTCGTCTCCGTCGCGGCCGCGCTCATTCCGTTCCTCGAGAACGATGACGCCAACCGCGCGCTGATGGGTTCGAACATGCAGCGTCAGGCCGTGCCGTTGCTGCGTGCGGAGGCACCCTTCGTCGGCACAGGCATGGAGCCGGTCGTCGCGCGTGACTCCGGTGCTGCTATCGCTGCGCGCCGCGGCGGTATCGTGGATCAGGTAGACGCGACGCGTATCGTTATCCGCGCCACCGAGGACCTGGATCCGTCCAAGTCCGGCGTCGATATCTACCGCCTGCAGAAGTTCCAGCGCTCCAACCAGAACACCTGCGTCAACCAGCGCCCGCTGGTCACCGTCGGTGACGTTCTGAACAAGGGCGACATCATCGCGGATGGTCCGTCTACGGACCTCGGCGATCTGGCGCTCGGCCGCAACGCGCTCGTCGCGTTCATGCCCTGGAACGGCTACAACTACGAAGATTCGATCCTGCTTTCCGAGCGGATCGTGCGCGATGACGTCTTCACGTCCATCCACATCGAAGAATTCGAGGTGATGGCGCGTGATACCAAGCTTGGTCCGGAAGAAATCACCCGTGACATTCCGAACGTTTCGGAAGAAGCGCTGAAGAACCTCGACGAAGCCGGCATCGTCTATATCGGCGCCGAAGTTCAGCCGGGCGACATTCTCGTAGGCAAGATCACGCCGAAGGGCGAAAGCCCAATGACGCCGGAAGAAAAGCTTCTGCGCGCCATCTTCGGTGAGAAGGCGTCGGATGTTCGTGATACCTCCATGCGCATGCCTCCGGGCACGTTCGGTACGGTCGTCGAAGTTCGCGTCTTCAATCGTCATGGCGTGGAGAAAGACGAGCGCGCGATGGCCATCGAGCGCGAGGAAATCGAACGCCTCGCCAAGGACCGCGACGACGAACAGGCGATCCTGGATCGTAACGTCTATGCGCGTCTGGTCGACATGTTGCGCGGTCACGTGGCGGTTGCCGGTCCGAAGGGCTTCAAGAAGGGCACCGAGCTTTCGAATGCCGTGATCAGCGAATATCCCCGCTCGCAGTGGTGGATGTTCGCCATCGAGGACGAAAAGGCGCAGGGCGAGATCGAAGCGCTCCGCGGTCAGTACGACGAATCCAAGTCGCGTCTTGAACAGCGCTTCATGGACAAGGTCGAGAAGGTCCAGCGTGGCGACGAAATGCCTCCTGGCGTCATGAAGATGGTCAAGGTCTTCGTCGCTGTGAAGCGCAAGATCCAGCCGGGCGACAAGATGGCCGGCCGTCACGGCAACAAGGGTGTCGTGTCGCGCATCGTGCCGATCGAAGACATGCCGTTCCTGGAGGACGGCACGCATGTCGACGTGGTGCTGAACCCGCTCGGCGTGCCTTCGCGCATGAATGTCGGCCAGATTCTCGAGACCCATCTCGGCTGGGCTTGCGCCGGCATGGGCAAGAAGATCGGAGCGATGCTCGATGCGTATAAGGCGGGCGCTGACATTCAGCCGCTGCGCGACACCATCGACAGCGTCATCGGATCCGGTCCGAAGGGCGAGCCGATCAAGCAGTACGACGATGAGTCGATCGTACGGCTGGCCGAGCAGACCCGTCGCGGCGTATCGATCGCAACGCCGGTCTTCGACGGTGCAGTCGAGGCCGACGTCAACGAGATGCTCGAGCAGGCCGGCCTCAAGGTAACCGGCCAGTCGACGCTCTATGACGGCCGTACCGGCGAGACGTTCGACCGTCAGGTGACCGTGGGCTACATCTACATGCTGAAGCTCAACCACCTGGTCGACGACAAGATCCACGCCCGTTCGATCGGACCGTATTCGCTCGTTACCCAGCAGCCGCTGGGCGGCAAGGCGCAGTTCGGCGGTCAGCGCTTCGGCGAGATGGAGGTCTGGGCGCTGGAAGCCTATGGCGCCGCCTACACGCTGCAGGAGATGCTGACGGTCAAGTCGGATGACGTGGCCGGCCGCACCAAGGTCTATGAAGCTATCGTCCGTGGCGACGACACCTTCGAAGCGGGCATTCCGGAGAGCTTCAACGTTCTCGTCAAGGAAATGCGCTCGCTGGGCCTTTCGGTCGAGCTGGAAAACTCCAAGGTCGACGAAGTCGGTGCCAGTGCGCAGCTGCCTGACGCGGCCGAATAAGAGACATGAGGTGCGTGCCGCTCAGCGGCGCGCACCGTTTCCGCCGTCGGGCATCTGATTGTCCGCGGCAGGAACAGGGGCCGCACCCGATGCGGTTTTAGCTGTTTATTGGGCAGGGGCCGGCGCCCGGGATTGCCGGCACCCTCGCCAAGCTCAGGGCTTAATGCCCCAAAGGAGACAGGCATGAACCAAGAGGTCATGAATCTTTTCAATCCGCAGGTGCCTGCACAGACCTTCGATTCCATCCGGATCTCGATTGCGTCCCCGGAGAAGATTCTTTCCTGGTCTTACGGTGAGATCAAGAAGCCGGAGACGATCAACTACCGCACCTTCAAGCCGGAACGCGACGGTCTTTTCTGCGCCCGCATTTTTGGTCCGATCAAGGACTATGAGTGCCTGTGCGGCAAGTACAAGCGCATGAAGTACAAGGGCATCATCTGCGAAAAGTGCGGCGTCGAAGTCACGCTGTCGCGCGTTCGGCGCGAGCGCATGGGCCATATCGAGCTCGCCGCGCCCGTTGCTCACATCTGGTTCCTCAAGTCGCTGCCGAGCCGCATCTCGACGCTGCTCGACATGACGCTCAAGGATATCGAGCGCGTCCTCTATTTCGAGAACTACATCGTCACCGAGCCGGGTCTGACGTCGCTCAAGGAAAATCAGCTCCTGAGCGAAGAAGAATACATGATCGCGGTCGACGAGTTCGGTGAGGACCAGTTCACCGCCATGATCGGCGCCGAAGCGATCTACGAGATGCTCGCATCGATGAATCTCGAGAAGATCGCGGGCGACCTGCGTTCTGAAATGGCTGAGACGACGTCTGATCTGAAGCAGAAGAAGCTGATGAAGCGGCTGAAGATCGTCGAGAACTTCATGGAGTCGGGCAATCGTCCGGAATGGATGATCATGAAGGTCGTTCCGGTTATTCCGCCGGACCTGCGTCCGCTCGTTCCGCTCGACGGCGGCCGTTTCGCCACGTCGGATCTCAACGATCTCTATCGCCGCGTCATCAACCGTAACAACCGCCTGAAGCGGCTGATCGAACTGCGTGCGCCGGGCATCATCATCCGCAACGAAAAGCGGATGCTGCAGGAATCGGTGGATGCGCTGTTCGACAACGGCCGTCGCGGTCGCGTCATCACGGGTGCCAACAAGCGTCCGCTGAAGTCGCTCTCCGATATGCTCAAGGGCAAGCAGGGGCGCTTCCGTCAGAACCTGCTCGGCAAGCGCGTCGACTATTCCGGCCGTTCGGTCATCGTGACCGGGCCGGAACTCAAGCTGCATCAGTGCGGCCTGCCGAAGAAAATGGCGCTCGAGCTCTTCAAGCCCTTCATCTATGCGCGTCTCGACGCCAAGGGTTATTCCTCGACCGTCAAGCAGGCCAAGAAGCTGGTCGAAAAGGAAAAGCCGGAAGTCTGGGATATCCTCGACGAGGTCATCCGCGAGCATCCGGTCCTTCTGAACCGCGCGCCGACCCTGCACCGCCTGGGCATCCAGGCCTTCGAACCGATCCTGGTCGAAGGCAAGGCCATTCAGCTGCACCCGCTCGTCTGCACGGCCTTCAACGCCGACTTCGACGGTGACCAGATGGCCGTTCACGTGCCGCTCTCGCTTGAAGCGCAGCTCGAAGCACGCGTGCTGATGATGTCGACGAACAACATCCTGCATCCTGCAAACGGTGCTCCGATCATCGTGCCGTCGCAGGACATGGTGCTTGGTCTCTACTACCTCTCGATCATGAACCAGAACGAGCCGGGCGAAGGCATGGCGTTTTCCGACATGGGCGAACTGCACCATGCGCTGGAGACCAAGGCCGTAACCCTGCATGCCAAGATCCGCGGCCGCTACAAGACCGTCGACGCCGAAGGCAATCCGGTTTCGAAAATCTACGAAACGACGCCTGGCCGGATGATCATCGGCGAGCTCCTGCCGAAGAATCCGAACGTCCCCTTCGAAACCTGCAACCAGGAAATGACCAAGAAGAACATCTCCAAGATGATCGACACGGTCTATCGCCATTGCGGTCAGAAGGACACGGTCATCTTCTGCGACAGGATCATGCAGCTCGGCTTCTCGCATGCCTGCCGTGCCGGCATTTCGTTCGGCAAGGACGACATGGTGATTCCGGACACGAAGGTGAAGATCGTCGGCGATACCGAAGCGCTCGTGAAGGAATACGAGCAGCAGTACAATGACGGCCTCATCACCCAGGGCGAAAAGTACAACAAGGTGGTCGACGCCTGGGGCAAGGCGACCGAAAAGGTCGCCGAAGAGATGATGGCGCGCATCAAGGCCGTCGAATTCGACGACAGCGGCCGCCAGAAGCCGATGAACTCGATCTATATGATGTCCCACTCGGGCGCCCGTGGTTCGCCGAACCAGATGCGTCAGCTGGGCGGCATGCGCGGCCTCATGGCGAAGCCGTCGGGCGAGATCATCGAAACTCCGATCATCTCGAACTTCAAGGAAGGCCTGACCGTGAACGAGTACTTCAACTCGACGCACGGTGCCCGTAAGGGTCTCGCCGACACCGCCTTGAAAACTGCGAACTCCGGTTACCTGACCCGTCGTCTCGTCGACGTGGCGCAGGACTGCATCGTCACGCACACGGATTGCGGCACCGACAAGGGCCTCACCATGACTGCGATCGTCGATGCCGGTCAGGTCGTTGCCTCCATCGGCCAGCGTATCCTTGGCCGTACGGCGCTCGACAACATCGACAACCCGGTCACCGGCGAACGCATCGTCGATGCCGGCCGGATGATCCTCGAGCCGGATGTCGTTGCGATCGAAAAGGCTGGGATTCAGTCGGTTCGGATTCGGTCGGCACTGACCTGCGAAATCCAGACCGGTGTTTGCGGCGTCTGCTACGGCCGCGACCTTGCGCGCGGTACGCCCGTCAACATGGGCGAGGCAGTCGGCGTCATCGCCGCCCAGTCGATCGGCGAGCCGGGCACGCAGCTTACCATGCGTACGTTCCACCTTGGCGGTACGGCAACCGTGGTCGACCAGTCGTTCCTGGAAGCCTCCTATGAAGGCACGGTCCAGATCAAGAACCGCAACATGCTGCGCAACTCCGATGGCGTGCTCGTTGCCATGGGGCGCAACATGGCGATCCAGATCCTCGACGAACGCGGTGTCGAGCGCTCCTCGCAGCGCGTCGCCTATGGCTCGAAGATCTTCGTCGACGATGGCGACACGGTGAGGCGCGGTCAGCGTTTCGCCGAGTGGGATCCCTATACCCGTCCGATGATGACGGAAGTAGAAGGTACCGTTCACTTCGAAGACGTGGTTGATGGCATCTCGGTTCTGGAATCGACGGACGAGTCGACCGGCATCACCAAGCGTCAGGTCATCGACTGGCGTTCGACGCCGCGTGGTACCGACCTTAAGCCTGCGATCGTCATCAAGGACAAGAACGGCAATATCGCCAAGCTTGCCCGCGGCGGCGAAGCCCGCTTCATGCTCTCGGTCGACGCGATCCTTTCCGTCGAACCGGGGCAGAAGGTGAGCCAGGGTGACGTTCTTGCCCGTTCGCCGCTCGAAAGCGCCAAGACCAAGGACATCACCGGTGGTCTGCCGCGTGTTGCCGAATTGTTCGAGGCGCGCCGTCCGAAGGATCACGCCATCATCGCGGAGATCGATGGTACGATCCGTTTCGGCCGCGATTACAAGAACAAGCGTCGCGTCATGATCGAGCCGGCGGAAGATGGTGTCGAGCCGGTCGAATACCTGATCCCGAAGGGCAAGCCCTTCCATCTTCAGGATGGCGACTACATCGAAAAGGGCGATTACATCCTCGATGGTAACCCGGCACCGCATGACATTCTGGCGATCAAGGGCGTGGAAGCACTTGCTTCCTATCTCGTGAACGAGATCCAGGAAGTCTATCGACTGCAGGGCGTTGTCATCAACGACAAGCACATCGAGGTGATCGTCCGGCAGATGCTGCAGAAGGTGGAAATCACCGACGCCGGTGACTCGACCTATATCGTCGGCGACAATGTCGATCGCATCGAGCTGGAAGATGTCAATGACAGCCTGATTGCCGAAGGCAAGAAGCCCGCCTTTGGCGATCCGGTCCTGCTCGGCATAACCAAGGCATCGCTGCAGACGCCGTCCTTCATCTCGGCCGCTTCGTTCCAGGAGACCACCAAGGTCCTCACCGAAGCAGCGGTCGCAGGCAAGACGGACAACCTGCAGGGTCTCAAGGAGAACGTCATCGTCGGTCGCCTTATCCCGGCCGGTACCGGCGGCACGATGACTCAGATCCGCCGTATCGCCACGGCCCGCGACGAGTTGATCCTCGAAGAGCGCCGCAAGGGAACGGGTGCGGAAAGCGCCACGCCCATGCTCGCGGCAATGGCAAACGACCCCGCTGCCGCGGAGTAAGCGGGAAGGGAAGGGTGACTGCCCTTCCCGGTGAAACGATAAAGCCGCCCGGAGCGATCCGGGCGGCTATTTTCTGAGCACTTCTGGAAGCACGGCCTGCTCAACTGAAGCGGATGATCGCGACTTCGCCCTCCAGTGCCCCCTGATATGCGGACGCATGCGGCTCCTCTTCCGGCATGCCGTTCAAGGTGCCGATCTGGTCGAGATCGGCTTCAAGGAAGCCCTCCTCGGCGAGCGCGTTCAACGCCTCGCGCACGGCCGTATCATCATCCGGTGCACGGAGCATTACATGGATGTCGACGCCCTCTTTGTCGCCGTCGGTTTCATAGGCCTTGCCGATGACGATGAATATCAGCGGTTCGTCGGGCGCATTGTCGTTATCCGGGGTGACAGACATGGAAACATCCTCTTCGAAAATTAGTATAGGCAATCGCGTCCTTCAATCGACCACGGTTAAAGGAAGCATTCAGTGGCGCTGAGACGAGGGATGCGGGGAAACCGGATACACTTTGCCTCATCCTGCTCTACTGCATATTGCGCCAGATCGGAACCCGTTCCAGGAATCAGGCTGATGATGCGATTTATTTGTCTGGGGGATGGCGTGGACCGGTAAGACCGCGGCCGTAGCCGACTCGCCGTCGTGGAAAACGGCAGAAAGAAGTTGCTGATTCCTCAAGGCCGGATGACTATCCGCATATGGGAGTTGCCTTCCGGCCGGTCCCGAGGACAGGCGAGGCGTGCAAAGCCTTGTTTCTCGGGCATATCAGGGCTGCGTGGCTCTATATTTTCTGAATCGCCCTTGACGAATGGCCCTGAAATCAGTACACCCCGCCGCATCAGAGCCCATGTGAGGCTGGCTGGTTCGGAACGACACGTTCTGGAGTTCGCCTCAAACAAGGTTCAAAACGCACGCTGACGACATAATGCTGCACGCAAGACGCGCGAAATGGTGCGTCCTCTGCTTTTTGTGGGGCCATCTGCGGAAAAGCGGATCGGCCCTCATTTTGCGCATTTCATAGGCGTTCGTTGTTGCCGGCGACGGCAAGCGATCCGCCCGAAAGGGTAACGAGACAAGTTTTTTGTAAGGGATGGTTAGATGCCTACCGTAAACCAGCTGATCCGCAAGCCGCGTCAGGCACAGGTAAAGCGCAACAAGGTTCCTGCGCTGCAGGAAAACCCGCAGAAGCGCGGCGTTTGCACCCGCGTCTACACGACGACCCCGAAGAAGCCGAACTCGGCTCTCCGTAAGGTCGCCAAGATCCGCCTGACCAACGGCTTCGAAGTGATCGGCTACATTCCCGGTGAAGGCCATAACCTTCAGGAGCACTCCGTCGTCATGATCCGCGGCGGCCGCGTGAAGGACCTTCCGGGTGTCCGTTACCACATCATCCGCGGCGTTCTCGATACGCAGGGTGTTAAGAACCGCAAACAGCGCCGCTCCAAGTATGGCGCGAAGCGTCCGAAATAATATCGCAACCGGCGCCATTTCGCTGGTCATAAGATTTAAAGTTGAGAGACGAGAAGTATGTCCCGACGTCACAGAGCAGAAAAGCGTGAGATCAACCCGGATCCGAAGTTCGGTGATCTGGTTGTCACGAAGTTCATGAACGCAATCATGCTGCACGGCAAAAAGTCCGTAGCGGAAAGCATCGTCTATGGTGCGTTCGATGCGGTCCAGTCGAAGCTGAAGCAGGAGCCGGTCACCGTGTTCCATTCCGCGCTCGACAACATCGCTCCGCATGTGGAAGTGCGTTCCCGCCGCGTCGGTGGTGCTACCTACCAGGTTCCGGTCGATGTTCGTCCGGAGCGCCGCCAGGCTCTCGCTATCCGCTGGCTGATCGCGGCTGCCCGTAAGCGCAATGAAACGACCATGGTCGATCGCCTCTGCGGCGAACTCATGGACGCAGCGAACAACCGCGGCAGCGCAGTCAAGAAGCGTGAAGACACCCACAAGATGGCTGATGCCAACCGTGCGTTCTCGCACTACCGTTGGTAATCCGAACTGGTTTCGAAAGGCAGTCTCTCATGGCTCGCGAATATAAAATCGAAGACTACCGAAATTTCGGTATCATGGCGCATATTGACGCCGGCAAGACCACGACGACCGAGCGTATCCTCTACTACACCGGCAAGTCCCACAAGATCGGCGAAGTTCATGACGGCGCCGCAACCATGGACTGGATGGAGCAGGAGCAGGAGCGCGGCATCACGATCACGTCTGCTGCCACGACGACTTTCTGGAAGGGTCGCGACGGCAAGTCGCGTCGCTTCAACATCATCGACACGCCCGGCCACGTCGACTTCACCATCGAAGTCGAACGTTCGCTGCGCGTTCTCGATGGCGCGATCGCGCTTCTCGACGCCAACGCCGGCGTAGAGCCGCAGACGGAAACCGTCTGGCGCCAGGCTGAGAAGTACAATGTTCCGCGTATGATCTTCTGCAACAAGATGGACAAGACCGGTGCGGACTTCTACCGCTCGGTCGAGATGATCAAGACGCGCCTCGGTGCGACGGCAGTCGTCATGCAGCTGCCGATCGGCGCTGAAAGCGACTTCAAGGGCGTTGTCGATCTGATCGAAATGAATGCTCTGATCTGGCGCGACGAATCGCTCGGCGCCCAGTGGGATGTCGTCGAGATTCCGGACGACCTGAAGGAAAAGGCTGAAGAATACCGCGAAAAGCTGATCGAGACGGTTGTCGAGATCGACGAAGCGGCGATGGAAGCCTATCTCGAGGGGCAGTATCCGGACAACGAACAGATTCGCGCGCTCGTCCGTCGCGGCACGATCGACGTGAAGTTCCACCCGATGTTCTGCGGTACCGCGTTCAAGAACAAGGGTGTTCAGCCGCTCCTCGACGCTGTTGTCGATTACCTTCCGTCTCCGGTGGACATCCCGGCGATCAAGGGCATCGACGTCAAGACCGAGGCGGAAATCGAGCGTCATGCTTCGGACGAAGAGCCGCTTTCGATGCTGGCCTTCAAGATCATGAACGACCCCTTCGTCGGTTCGCTGACCTTTGCGCGCATCTATTCCGGCAAGCTCGAAAAGGGCACGTCGGTCATGAACACCGTCAAGGAAAAGCGCGAGCGCGTCGGCCGCATGCTGCAGATGCACTCGAATTCGCGTGAAGACATCGAAGAAGCCTTCGCCGGCGACATCGTTGCTCTGGCCGGTCTTAAGGAAACGACCACCGGCGATACGCTCTGCGATCCGCTGAAGCAGGTCATTCTCGAGCGCATGGAATTCCCGGAGCCGGTTATCCAGATCGCTATCGAGCCGAAGACCAAGGGCGACCAGGAAAAGATGGGCCTCGCGCTCAACCGCCTGGCTGCTGAGGACCCGTCCTTCCGCGTCAAGACCGACGAAGAATCCGGTCAGACGATCATTGCCGGCATGGGCGAGCTCCATCTCGACATTCTGGTTGACCGTATGCGTCGTGAGTTCAAGGTCGAAGCAACCGTAGGCGCGCCGCAGGTTGCCTATCGCGAGACCATCACGCGTCAGCACGAAGAAGATTACACGCACAAGAAACAGTCCGGTGGTACCGGCCAGTTCGCACGCGTCAAGATCGTCTTCGAACCGAACCCGGAAGGCGAAGAGTTCAAGTTCGAATCCAAGATCGTCGGTGGTGCTGTTCCGAAGGAATACATCCCGGGCGTTCAGAAGGGTATCGAGAGCGTGCTCTCTTCAGGTCCGCTTGCCGGCTTCCCGATGCTCGGCGTCAAGGCGACGCTGATCGACGGTGCATTCCACGACGTCGACTCGTCGGTCCTGGCCTTCGAAATCGCGTCCCGTGCATGCTTCCGTGAAGCGGCCAAGAAGGCCGGAGCTCAGCTCCTCGAGCCGATCATGAAGGTCGAGGTCGTGACGCCGGAAGACTACGTCGGCGACGTGATCGGTGACTTGAACTCTCGCCGCGGCCAGATCCAGGGTCAGGAAGCACGCGGCGTCGCCGTCGTGATTAATGCCCACGTGCCGCTGGCGAACATGTTCAAGTACGTGGACAACCTGCGCTCGATGTCGCAGGGCCGCGCTCAATACACGATGCTGTTCGATCACTACGCGCCGGTTCCGTCGAACGTCGCGCAGGAAATCCAGGCGAAGTATTCCGGTCAGAAGTGACCGGAATAGCCTCGCGCTGAAACAGAATGAAAAGATTTCCCCTCTAGGGGACAGGAAACGGAGAGCCGGAAATGGCAAAGAGCAAATTTGAGCGCAATAAGCCGCACGTCAACATTGGCACGATTGGCCACGTTGACCATGGCAAGACGTCGCTGACGGCAGCGATCACGAAGTATTTCGGCGAGTTCAAGGCGTACGACCAGATCGACGCTGCGCCGGAAGAAAAGGCCCGCGGTATCACCATTTCGACGGCGCACGTCGAATACGAGACGCCGAACCGTCACTATGCGCATGTCGACTGCCCCGGCCACGCCGACTACGTCAAGAACATGATCACCGGTGCGGCGCAGATGGACGGCGCGATCCTGGTTGTTTCGGCTGCCGACGGCCCGATGCCGCAGACGCGCGAACACATTCTGCTGGCCCGCCAGGTCGGCGTTCCGGCGATTGTCGTGTTCCTGAACAAGGTCGACCAGGTCGACGATGCGGAGCTGCTGGAGCTCGTTGAGCTGGAAGTGCGCGAACTTCTGTCGTCCTACGAATTCCCGGGCGACGATATTCCGATCGTCAAGGGTTCGGCTCTGGCCGCACTTGAAGATTCGGACAAGAAGATCGGCGAAGATGCGATCCGCGAGCTGATGGCTGCGGTTGACGCCTACATCCCGACGCCTGAGCGTCCGATCGACCAGCCGTTCCTGATGCCGATCGAAGACGTGTTCTCGATCTCGGGCCGCGGCACGGTCGTGACCGGCCGCGTCGAGCGCGGCATCGTCAAGGTCGGTGAGGAAATCGAAATCGTCGGCATCCGTCCGACGACGAAGACGACCTGCACGGGCGTTGAAATGTTCCGCAAGCTTCTCGATCAGGGCCAGGCCGGCGACAACATCGGCGCGCTTCTGCGCGGTGTCGACCGTAACGGTGTCGAGCGCGGCCAGATTCTGTGCAAGCCGGGTTCGGTGAAGCCGCACCGCAAGTTCAAGGCTGAAGCCTACATCCTGACGAAGGAAGAGGGTGGCCGTCATACGCCGTTCTTCACCAACTACCGTCCGCAGTTCTACTTCCGTACGACGGACGTGACGGGCATCGTGACGCTGCCGGAAGGCACGGAAATGGTTATGCCGGGCGACAACGTGACCGTTGACGTCGAGCTGATCGTGCCGATCGCGATGGAAGAAAAGCTGCGCTTCGCTATCCGCGAAGGCGGCCGTACCGTCGGCGCAGGCATCGTCGCCTCCATCGTCGAGTAATAAGAAAACGGCTTGAGCCGTTTCGGCAGGGACATGGTCGGCCATGTCCCTGCGATTTTTGAAAAGAAGCGGCTAAGCAAACGAATACTTCAAGTGTGTGCCTCTTGAGCACACCGGAAAACACGAGCAAGGACAAGTCGAATGAACGGCCAGAATATCCGCATCCGCCTCAAGGCGTTTGATCACCGGATCCTCGATGCCTCCACGCGCGAAATCGTGTCGACGGCCAAGCGCACCGGTGCGAGTGTGCGCGGGCCCGTGCCGCTTCCGACCCGGATTGAGAAATTCACGGTCAACCGGTCGCCCCACGTCGACAAGAAGAGCCGCGAACAGTTCGAGATGCGCACGCACAAGCGTCTTCTCGATATTGTTGATCCGACCCCGCAGACGGTAGACGCGCTGATGAAGCTCGACCTCGCCGCCGGCGTCGACGTCGAGATCAAGCTGTAAGACCCGGCGCAAGCCGAAATAACAAGGAAGGTACGTGGAGTTTCTCCAACGGCTTCCAGGAACAGGAAACCGGAAGGTGCTTGAAGCGCCGGACGGGAACCCTAAACAAGAGGCGTGAACCGATGCGTTCAGGTGTGATTGCACAGAAGGTGGGAATGACCCGCGTCTACAACGACGCCGGCGAGCATATCCCGGTAACAGTATTGCGGCTGGAAAACTGCCAGGTAGTGGCCCAGCGCACGGAAGAGAAGAACGGTTATACCGCAGTTCAGCTGGGGGCCGGCCGTTCGAAGGTCAAGAATACGCCGAAGGCTATGCGCGGCCATTTCGCCGCTGCGAGCGTCGAGCCGAAGGCAAAGCTCGTCGAGTTCCGCGTAAGCGCCGACAACCTGATCGACATCGGCTCCGAGCTTACTGCGGGCCATTTCGTCGCCGGGCAGCTCGTGGACGTTACCGGCACCACTATCGGTAAGGGTTTTGCCGGCGCGATCAAGCGCCACAACTTCGGCGGCCTGCGTGCAACGCACGGCGTGTCCGTATCGCACCGTTCGCATGGTTCTACCGGTTCCAACCAGGACCCGGGCCGCGTTTGGAAGGGCAAGCGCATGGCTGGTCACATGGGCCAGACGCGCGTCACCACGCAGAACCTCGAAGTCGTATCGACCGACGAAGACCGCGGTCTTATCCTGGTCAAGGGTGCAGTTCCCGGCTCCAAGGGTTCCTGGATCGTCGTCCGTGACGCCATCAAGTCGGGTACTCCGGAAGGCGCACCGCGCCCTGCCGCAGTACGCGCCGCAGAATCCAAGTAAGGGAGCCGAATAATGGATCTCACCGTCAAAACCCTCGAGGGCAAGGACGCAGGAAAGGTTTCCCTTTCCGACGCCATTTTCGGTCTCGAGCCTCGTGAAGACATCATCGCCCGCGTCGTTCGCTGGCAGCTCGCAAAGCGCCAGCAGGGCACGCACAAGGCCAAGGGCCGTGCGGAAGTTTCCCGCACCGGCGCCAAGATGTACAAGCAGAAGGGTACGGGCCGCGCCCGCCACCATTCCGCTCGTGCTCCGCAGTTCCGCGGCGGCGGCAAGGCCCATGGGCCGGTTGTCCGCAGCCATGCGCACGATCTTCCGAAGAAGGTGCGTGCACTCGGCCTGCGTCATGCGCTGTCGGCCAAGCTGAAGGCCGAGGAGATCATCATCGTCGACGATCTCGTCGCCAACGAAGCAAAGACGAAGGCACTCGCCGGCGCGTTTGCATCGCTCGGCCTCACCAATGCCCTGATCATCGGCGGAGCCGAGATCGAGGGCAACTTCAAGCTCGCCGCGCAGAACATTCCGAATGTGGACGTTCTGCCGGTTCAGGGCATCAACGTTTACGACATTCTGCGCCGTGGCAAGCTCGTGCTTTCCAAGGCTGCTGTGGAAGCTCTGGAGGAGCGGTTCAAATGACGGATCTTCGCCACTACGACGTGATCGTGTCTCCCTCGATCACTGAAAAGTCGACGCTGGTCTCCGAACAGAACCAGGTCGTCTTCAATGTCGCCAAGGGTGCTTCGAAGCCTGAGATCAAGGCTGCCGTCGAAGCGCTGTTCGGCGTGAAGGTTACGGCCGTGAACACGCTCGTCCGCAAGGGCAAGCTGAAGCGCTTCCGCGGCTTCGCCGGAAAGCAGAAGGACGTGAAGAAGGCGATCGTTACGCTCGCCGACGGTCAGTCCATCGACGTTTCCACCGGTCTCTAACGGATAGGCCCATTTAGGGTAAAAACCCAAAAGGGAACAAGAAAATGGCATTGAAAAGTTTCAATCCGACGACGCCGAGCCAGCGTCAACTGGTTATCGTCAGCCGGGCTGGCCTCTACAAGGGCAAGCCGGTCAAGACGCTGACCGAGGGCCTGTCCTCCAAGGGCGGTCGCAACAACCTTGGCCGCATCACGGTTCGTTTTCAGGGCGGCGGTCACAAGCGGACCTATCGTCTGGTCGACTTCAAGCGTCGCAAGTTCGACGTCGAAGGGACCGTCGAGCGTCTGGAATACGATCCGAACCGCACGGCGTTCATCGCGCTAGTCAACTACGCTGACGGCGAGCAGGCCTACATCCTGGCGCCGCAGCGCCTGGCCGTCGGCGACAAGGTGATTGCCTCGGAGAAGGCCGTCGACGTCAAGCCCGGCAACGCGATGCCGCTGCAGTTCATTCCGGTCGGCTCCATCATCCACAACGTGGAAATGAAGCCGGGCAAGGGTGGGCAGATCGCCCGCTCCGCCGGAACCTACGCACAGCTCGTCGGCCGTGACCAGGGCATGGCGATCCTGCGCCTGAACTCGGGCGAGCAGCGCCTGGTGCACGGCTCTTGCCTCGCATCGATCGGTGCTGTATCGAACCCCGATCACGGCAACATCAATGACGGTAAGGCCGGTCGTTCGCGTTGGCGCGGCAAGCGCCCGCACGTTCGCGGCGTTGTCATGAACCCGGTCGACCACCCGCACGGCGGCGGTGAAGGCCGCACCTCCGGCGGTCGCCATCCGGTGACGCCATGGGGCAAGCCCACAAAGGGCAAGCGCACGCGCTCCAACAAGTCGACCGACAAGTTCATTATGCGCTCGCGTCATCAGCGCAAGAAGTAAGAGAGGAAGTCTCAAGTGGCTCGTTCAGTATGGAAAGGTCCGTTTGTTGACGGTTATCTTCTCAAGAAGGCTGAGAAGGTCCGCGAAGGCGGCCGCAACGAAGTGATCAAGATGTGGAGCCGTCGCTCCACGATCCTTCCGCAATTCGTCGGTCTGACCTTCGGCGTCTACAACGGCAACAAGCACGTTCCCGTCTCGGTGTCCGAGGAAATGGTCGGTCACAAGTTCGGTGAATTCGCTCCGACCCGGACCTATTACGGTCATGGTGCGGACAAGAAAGCGAAGAGGAAGTAACAATGGGCAAGGCAAAAGCCGAACGCCGGCTGAAGGATAATGAAGCGCAGGCCGTTGCGCGCACGATCCGCGTCAGCCCCCAGAAGCTCAACCTCGTTGCCGCGCTGATCCGCGGCAAGAAGGTGGATCGGGCTCTGGCCGAACTCGAATTCTCGCGCAAGCGTATTGCAGGTACCGTCAGGAAGACGCTTGAATCTGCCATCGCAAACGCTGAGAACAACCACGATCTCGACGTTGATTCGCTCATCGTCGCAGAAGCATTTGTCGGCAAGTCGATTGTGATGAAGCGCTTCCACGCTCGTGGTCGCGGCCGTGCATCGCGCGTCGAAAAGCCATTCGCGCACTTGACGATCGTTGTTCGTGAAGTGGAAGCCAAAGGGGAGGCCGCATAATGGGCCAGAAGATTAATCCGATCGGTTTCCGTCTCGGCATCAACCGGACCTGGGATAGCCGTTGGTTCGCGGATAACGCGGAATACGGCCAGCTTCTTCATGAAGACCTGAAGATTCGCGCCTACCTGATGGAAGAGCTGAAGGCGGCCGGCATTGCCAAGGTCGTGATCGAACGTCCGCACAAGAAGTGCCGCGTAACGATCCATTCGGCCCGTCCAGGCCTGATCATCGGCAAGAAGGGCGCCGACATCGAAAAGCTGCGCAAGAAGCTTTCCGAGATGACCAATTCGGAAACGCATCTCAACATTGTCGAAGTGCGCAAGCCGGAAGTCGACGCAACGCTCGTTGCGCAGTCGATCGCTCAGCAGCTCGAGCGCCGCGTAGCGTTCCGTCGTGCAATGAAGCGCGCCGTTCAGTCGGCGATGCGTCTCGGCGCCGAGGGCATCAAGATCACCTGCGCCGGCCGTCTTGGCGGTGCTGAAATCGCCCGTACCGAATGGTATCGTGAAGGCCGCGTTCCGCTTCATACGCTGCGCGCCGACATTGATTACGGTACGGCTGAAGCGGAAACCGCATTCGGTATCTGCGGTGTCAAGGTCTGGATCTTCAAGGGTGAAATCCTCGAGCACGATCCGATGGCTTCCGAGCGTCGCGCGACCGAGAGTGACAACCAGGGCGGTGGCGGCAGAGAGCGTCGCCGCGAGAACGCGTAACATTCGCGCGTGGCAGCCAATATCGGAGAAGTAAAAAAATGTTGCAGCCAAAGCGTACGAAGTATCGCAAGCAGTTCAAGGGGCGCATCAAGGGCGTCGCAAAGGGCGGCTCGGACCTGGCCTTCGGCGAATTCGGTCTGAAGGCTCAGGAGCCAAACCGCGTCAATGCTCGCGAGATCGAGGCGGCTCGCCGCGCGATCACCCGTCATATGAAGCGCGCCGGTCGCGTCTGGATCCGGGTATTCCCCGACGTTCCGGTCACGGCGAAACCTACCGAAGTCCGCATGGGTAAGGGTAAGGGTTCGGTCGAATACTGGGCATGCAAGGTCAAGCCCGGCCGCATGATGTTCGAGATCGACGGTGTCAGCGAAGAGCTCGCCCGCGAGGCGCTTCGCCTCGGCGCTGCCAAGCTCTCTGTCAAGACGCGCTTCGTGCAGCGTATCGCAGAGTAAGGAGTGAAGCTCATGAAAGCCGCAGATGTTCGCGCTCTGAGCGCCGACCAACTCAAGGAAGAGCTTGCCAAGCTGAAGAAAGAGCAGTTCAACCTGCGCTTCCAGAAGGCGACCGGCCAGCTCGAGAAGTCTTCGCGTATCGACGAGGTCCGCAAGGACATCGCACGCATCAAAACCATTGCCCGCCAGAAGGCGGCAGAAGCCAAGGCCTAAGGACCAGAACAATATGCCGAAACGCATTCTGCAGGGCACCGTCGTCAGCGACAAGAACGACAAGACCGTCGTCGTCCGGGTCGAGCGCCGCTTTGCGCACCCGATCCTTCAGAAGACTGTTCGTCGTTCCAAGAAGTACAAGGCTCACGACGAGAGCAACCAGTTCAAGGTCGGCGACCTCGTTTCCATCGAGGAATGCGCGCCGATTTCAAAGGATAAGCGCTGGACGGTCGTTTCCGCCCAGTCTTGAATTCTGCAGCTTTTGTCCGCCGGACCCTTGCGTCTCGGGCAAATATCTGTATGAAGCACGCAATTAAAGCCGAGGAACGCTCGAGTTCGAGCGTTCTTTTGCTTTGAGATGAGCACAATAAGCCGGGCGAGGGGGTTTCGACCCAACCGGCCTGGTAACAACAAGAAGGCGACCTGACATGATTCAGATGCAAACAAACCTCGACGTGGCGGATAATTCCGGCGCACGTCGTGTCATGTGCATCAAGGTGCTGGGCGGCTCCAAGCGTAAATACGCGTCGATCGGCGACATCATCGTCGTTTCGATCAAGGAAGCCATTCCGCGCGGCCGCGTGAAGAAGGGTGATGTCATGAAGGCTGTTGTCGTTCGCACCGCGAAGGACATCCGCCGTGCAGATGGCAGCGTCATCCGTTTCGACACCAACGCAGCCGTTCTCATCGACAACAAGAAAGAGCCCATCGGCACCCGTATCTTCGGACCGGTTCCGCGCGAACTTCGCGCCAAGAACCATATGAAGATCATCTCGCTGGCTCCGGAAGTACTCTAAGGGAGCGATCAGAGATGCAAAAGATTCGCAAAGGCGACAAGGTCGTCGTTCTGACCGGTAAGGACAAGGGCCGCACCGGCGAAGTCATTCAGGTCATGCCGAAGGAAGATCGGGCTGTCGTGCGCGGCGTGAACGTCGTGAAGCGTCACCAGCGCCAGACCCAGAACCAGGAAGCCGGCATTATCACCAAGGAAGCCCCGATCCACCTTTCGAACATCGCGATTGCCGATCCGAAGGACGGCAAGCCGACCCGAGTCGGTTTCAAGATCGACGGTGACAAGAAGGTCCGCGTGGCCAAGCGTTCGGGAGATGTGATCGATGGCTAAGTCCGCTTATGAGCCGCGGCTCAAGAAGGAATATGTAGAGCGCATCCGCAAGGCGATACAGGAGCAGTTCTCCTACGCCAACGAAATGCAGATCCCGCGCCTCGACAAGATCGTTATCAACATGGGTGTTGGCGAAGCGACCGGCGATTCCAAAAAGCCGACCGTCGCAGCTGCCGACCTCGCTGCGATTGCCGGCCAGAAGCCGGTAATCACCCGCGCTCGTAATTCCATCGCTGGCTTCAAGCTTCGCGAAGGCATGCCGATTGGTGCCAAGGTTACCCTGCGCGGCGTTCGGATGTATGAGTTCCTGGATCGTCTCATCAACATCGCGCTTCCGCGTGTTCGAGACTTCCGCGGCCTCAATCCGAAGTCCTTCGATGGTCGTGGCAATTTTGCCATGGGCATCAAGGAACACATTGTGTTCCCTGAGATCAACTACGACAAGGTTGATCAGATGTGGGGCATGGACATCATCGTTTGCACGACGGCAACTAACGACGACGAAGCGCGCGCTCTGCTTAAAGAGTTCAACTTCCCGTTCCGTCAGTAATCCGTAACGACAAGCGTAAAGAAGGATAACTGTTATGGCGAAAACGAGCGCAGTTGAAAAGAACAAGCGCCGCCGCAAACTGGTTGCCAACCATTCCGCCAAGCGTGCGGCTCTGAAGGCAACCATCATGAACCAGTCTTTGCCGATCGAAGAGCGGTTCAAGGCCACCCTCAAGCTGGCCGAACTGCCCCGCGATGGGTCCAAGACCCGCATCCGCAACCGTTGCGAAGTCACCGGTCGCCCACGCGCCTATTATCGCAAGCTGCGCATGTCGCGTATTGCGCTTCGCGAACTGGGCAATCTCGGCAAGGTGCCGGGTGTGGTCAAGTCGAGCTGGTAAGGAGACGGGTACATGGCAATGACTGATCCCTTGGGCGATATGCTCACCCGTATCCGCAACGGCGCTGCTCGCCGCAAGTCGAGCGTTTCCACGCCGGCTTCGAAGCTTCGCGCACGCGTTCTGGATGTCCTTCAGGCTGAAGGCTATATCCGCGGATACTCTGAAGTCGAATTCGGCAACGGCAAGGCCGAGCTGAGCATCGAACTGAAATACTACGAAGGCGCTTCCGTGATCCGTGAGATCGCACGCGTCTCCAAGCCGGGCCGCCGGGTCTATGTCTCGGTCAAGTCCATTCCGCAGGTCGCGAACGGCCTCGGCATCACCATCCTTTCGACTCCGAAGGGCGTGATGGCCGATCACCAGGCACGCGAACAGAATGTTGGTGGTGAGGTTCTTTGCTCGGTCTTCTAAGGCCGAGCAGGATCTCCATAGCGAACAGACAGGTATAAAAATGTCTCGTATCGGTAAAAAGCCCGTTCAGGTTCCGGCAGGCGTCACGGCTAACGTCGACGGCCAGAAGGTGACGGCAAAGGGCCCGAAGGGCGAACTGTTCTTCGTCGCAAATGACGAAGTTTCGGTGAAGCTCGAAAACAACACGGTTGTCGTTCAGCCGGTCAATGAGAGCAAGGATGCTCGCGCAAAGTGGGGCATGTCCCGCACGATGATCGAGAACATCCTCAAGGGCGTGAAGGACGGTTACGAGCGCAAGCTCGAAATCAACGGCGTTGGTTACCGCGCATCCATGCAGGGCAAGAACCTGCAGCTGGCGCTCGGCTTCAGCCACGACGTCGTCTACCAGACGCCGGAGGGCATCACGATCGCTGTGCCGAAGCCGACGGAAATCGTCGTCTCCGGAATCAACAAGCAGCAGGTCGGCCAGGTTGCCGCGGAGATCCGCGAGTACCGTGGCCCCGAGCCCTACAAGGGCAAGGGTGTCAAGTATGCCGAAGAGCGGATCGTCCGCAAAGAAGGCAAGAAGAAGTAAGGATCACGCGAAATGGCTAGCAGGAAAGATACTCTTGTGCGTCGCGCCAGCCGCGTGCGCCGTCAAATCAAGGCGGTTGCCAACGGCCGCCCGCGCCTGTCGGTTCATCGCTCGTCGAAGAACATCTATGCGCAGATCATCGATGATGTTGCCGGCAAGACGATTGCCTCGGCATCGACTCTCGACACGGATCTGCGTTTTTCGCTGAAGACCGGCGCTGATACCGAAGCCGCTACGGCTGTCGGCAAGCTCCTGGCGGAGCGTGCTTCCAAGGCGGGCGTCAAGGACGTTGTCTTTGACCGTGGCGCCTTCATCTACCACGGCCGCATCAAGGCGCTGGCCGAGGCAGCTCGCGAAGGCGGCCTGAACTTCTAAGGTTCTACGCCCGGGCAGCAATGCCCGGGCGTAACCCGGCTTCGCACATCCCCGGCCGCTTCGATTTCCAAGGAAGTGAGGCGGCTTTCGTCAATCTGCCGATTGCACCCGGAAAAGAAAAAGGAAGAGGACAATGGCACAAGAAAGAAGAGGTTCTCGCGAAGATCGCCAGAACCGCGAAGAGCGCGACAGCGAATTCGTCGACAAGCTCGTCGCTATCAACCGCGTCGCCAAGGTGGTGAAGGGCGGTCGCCGTTTCGGTTTCGCCGCTCTCGTCGTCGTGGGCGACCAGAAGGGCCGTGTCGGCTTCGGCCATGGTAAGGCACGTGAAGTGCCGGAAGCCATCCGCAAGGCAACGGAAGCCGCCAAGCGCGATCTGATTTTCGTACCGCTTCGCGGTGGCCGCACTCTGCATCACGACGTTCACGGCCGTCATGGAGCCGGCAAGGTGCTGCTGCGCTCGGCCAAGCCCGGTACCGGTATCATCGCCGGCGGTCCAATGCGCGCCGTCTTCGAGACGCTCGGCGTTCATGACGTCGTAGCCAAGTCGACCGGTTCGTCAAACCCCTACAACATGGTTCGCGCAACCTTCGACGCGCTCAAGAACCAGATGCACCCGAAGGACATCGCGGCACAGCGCGGCATGAAGTACGCCACGCTCCAGTCCCGTCGCGTTTCCGCCGGCGTTGCTTCCGAAGAATAAGGGAGCTGACAGATGGCTAAGAAGGAAGTTGCCAAGAAGACGGTTACCGTCGAGCAGATCGGTAGCCCCATTCGCCGTCCGGCCGTGCAGCGTCAGACGCTCGTCGGCCTGGGCCTCAACAAGATGCACCGGGTACGCACGCTGGAAGACACTCCAGCCGTTCGCGGCATGATCCGGGCCGTCCAGCACCTCGTTCGCGTCGTCGACGAGAAGTGAGGGGGATCGAACTATGAAACTGAATGAAATCAAGGACAACGAAGGCGCGACCAAGAACCGCAAGCGTCTCGGCCGTGGCATTGGCTCCGGCTCCGGCAAGACCGCCGGTCGTGGTGTGAAGGGTCAGAAGGCGCGCTCGGGCGTTTCGATCAATGGCTTCGAAGGCGGTCAGATGCCCATCTACCGTCGCCTCCCGAAGCGCGGCTTCAACAACATCTTCGCTTCGGAGTTTGTTGTCGTGTCGCTCGGCCGTATCCAGGCCGCGGTCGATGCCAAGAAGCTGGATGCATCGAAGACCGTCGATGCTGCCGCTCTCAAGGCCGCCGGCGTTATCCGCCGCGTCAAGGATGGCGTCCGTGTCCTCGCTGACGGCGAACTGAAGGCGAAGGTTTCGCTTGAAGTTGCAGGTGCTTCCAAGCCGGCGATCGAGAAGATCGAGAAGGCCGGCGGCTCCATCAAGCTGCTTTCCGCAGCCGCGGAATAAATATGACTGATGAACCGCCCGGGGTGCTTCACGCCGGGCGGTTTTGCTCCCATATGTGAGCCTCACGTCCAAGCGCAGCGAATCGCCTGCCGCGACGGGACACAACGGAAACCACGGTGAGGCATCCGATTGCAGCGACAATCGCCTCGCGCCAGGTTTTCAACGACGAAAACTGATTCCATCCGGAACGAACGGGTTTGCCCGCGTTTCCGAGACTTGGTACGCGGAGAATTGCATGGCTTCTGCAGCGGAACAGCTCGCCTCGAACCTGAATTTTTCGACTTTCGCCAAGGCGGAAGATCTGAAGAAGCGGCTCTGGTTCACCCTTGGTGCGCTTCTGGTCTATCGACTTGGCACCTATATTCCGTTGCCGGGCCTTAATCCGGATGCATTCGCACAGGCGTTCCAGGGACAGTCGGCGGGCATTCTCGGCCTGTTCAACATGTTCTCGGGCGGCGCAGTCGAGCGCATGGCTATCTTCGCGCTCGGCATCATGCCCTATATCTCCGCCTCCATTATCGTGCAGCTCATGACCTCGGTCGTTCCGGCGCTCGAGCAGCTGAAAAAGGAAGGCGAGCAGGGTCGTAAGGTCATCAATCAGTACACCCGCTACGGCACGGTGCTCCTGGGCGCGATGCAGGCCTACGGGATTGCCGTCGGGCTCGAAAGCGGCAGCGGCCTCGTGAACGATCCGGGTTGGTTCTTCCGGATTTCGACCGTAATTTCGCTTCTCGGCGGCACGATGTTCCTGATGTGGCTTGGCGAGCAGATCACGTCGCGCGGCATCGGCAACGGCATTTCACTGATCATCTTTGCCGGTATCGTCGCCGCTCTGCCTTCGGCACTTGCCGGCACGCTTGAGTTGGGCCGCACCGGAGCGCTGTCGACGCCTCTGATCCTGGCGATCATCGTCATGGTCGTCGCCGTGATTGCGCTGATCGTCTTTGTCGAGCGCGCGCAGCGCCGCCTGTTGATCCAGTATCCGAAGCGTCAGGTCGGCAACCGGATGTTCCAAGGCGACACGTCGCACCTGCCGTTGAAGCTCAACACATCCGGCGTGATCCCGGCGATCTTCGCATCGTCGCTGCTCCTGCTGCCCGCTACGCTTGCCGGTTTCGCCAACAGCGCGACCATGCCGGGTTGGGCGACGACGATCGTCGGCGCGCTGGCGCACGGCCAGCCTCTCTACATGTTTCTTTACGGTGCGATGATCGCGTTCTTTGCCTTCTTCTATACGGCGATCGTGTTCAATCCGAAGGACACAGCCGACAATCTAAAGAAGCACGGCGGGTTTATTCCAGGCATTCGCCCAGGTGAACGCACTGCCGAATACATCGACTACGTATTGACGCGTATCACCGTCGTCGGCGCAATCTACCTGATCTTCGTCTGCATCCTGCCTGAGATCCTCATCTCGCAGACCGGCGTGCCGTTCTACCTTGGTGGTACGTCGCTTTTGATTGTTGTCAGCGTGACCCTCGATACGGTAGCACAGATCCAGGGTCACCTCATCGCTCAGCAATATGAGGGGCTGATCAAGAAGTCGAAGCTGCGCGGAGGAAAGAGGGGACGATGAGACTGATATTTTTGGGACCGCCGGGCGCTGGCAAGGGAACTCAGGCCAAGCATCTGACGGAGAGATATGGTATTCCGCAGCTGTCCACGGGGGATATGTTGCGGGCGGCCGTAGCTCAGGCGACCGAAGTCGGTAAGCGGGCGAAAGCCGTCATGGATGCCGGCCAGCTCGTTTCCGACGAAATCGTCAATGAGATTGTCTCGGATCGCATCGATGCACCAGACTGCGCCAAGGGCTTCATTCTGGACGGCTATCCTCGGACGGTCCCGCAGGCCGTCGCGCTCGATCGGATGCTTGAAGAAAAGAACCTCAAACTTGATGCTGTCATCGAGTTGAAAGTGGATGAGGCGGCCCTTGTGCGGCGTATGGAGAATCGCGTAGCCGAGACAGTGGCTGCCGGCGGCACGGTGCGTTCCGACGACAACCCGGAAGCATTCCGGCGCCGTCTCCAGGAATACCGGGAAAAGACCGCGCCGCTTTCGGAGCATTACGCCCGAACTGGTCGGTTGAAGACCGTGGACGGCATGGCGGATGTGAAGACGGTCACCGCCGAGATCGAGAAGATTCTGGCATAGGCTTGGCCATTGCCAAAATGGAAGCGTCTGGGGAGTTGACTTTTCCGGCCGATTCCTCCAAAGACTGCGTCAACTCGCGACATGAGAAGCGATCGGCGCGGTCTTCAAAGAAATGAAGTCCGGGTACGGTCGTTTTTGACGTGTCTCGAACCTCAATCAACGTGCGGCTCATAAGGTCGCGTAACGAAGCACCTATTGCCGGATGGCAACTGGAACGCAAGGAGAATAGACGTGGCACGTATCGCTGGCGTCAACATCCCGACCGCAAAGCGCGTCGTCATCGCGCTGACGTATATTCACGGGATCGGCACGAAATTCGCACAGGAAATCGTCGAAAAGGTTGGTATTCCGGCCGAACGTCGTGTGCATCAGTTGACGGATGCTGAAGTCCTTCAGATCCGTGAAACGATCGACCGCGACTATCAGGTTGAGGGCGACCTGCGTCGCGAGACCTCGATGAACATCAAGCGTCTGATGGATCTTGGCTGCTATCGCGGTCTTCGCCATCGTCGCGGCCTGCCGGTGCGCGGTCAGCGCACGCACACCAATGCCCGCACCCGCAAGGGTCCGGCAAAGGCGATCGCCGGCAAGAAGAAGTAATTTCCCGAAAAGGGGAAATGGGAGGCTGGCGCACGCGCCGGCCTCCTTTTTGCAGTTTGGGAAGGGCACCCGTCCGACCGTCGCGGCAGCCGCCAACGGCTCCGCGAAATGCGTGTCAAGCCGGAATGCCGGCTGACGCGAAATTGAAAGATGCAGGGCAGGGGATGACCAATCCTTTTCCCGGTGGAGCCGCTGGAATTACGGCGGTGCAGAGATCTAAGAAAGGGATCCTATGGCCAAGGAAGCCACCCGCGTTCGCCGTCGCGAGCGCAAAAATATTACGTCTGGCGTCGCACACGTCAATTCGTCGTTCAACAACACGATGATCACCATCACCGACGCGCAGGGCAATGCCATTGCCTGGTCGTCGGCCGGCGCGAAGGGTTTCAAGGGTTCGCGCAAGTCGACCCCGTTCGCTGCGCAGATCGCCGCTGAAGACTGCGCCAAAAAGGCACAGGAACACGGCATGAAGTCGCTGGAAGTGGAAGTTTGCGGTCCGGGTTCCGGCCGTGAGTCCGCTCTTCGTGCGCTCCAGGCTGCGGGTTTCATGATCACGTCCATCCGCGACGTGACCCCGATCCCGCACAATGGTTGCCGCCCGCGCAAGAAGCGTCGCGTCTGATCATCTGTATTCAACATTCCGGTGAGGACGTCGCGATGTCCTCCCGGTCTTCGGGGCTCGGTTGTCACGATTGGATGGTGGCAACGAACGGAAGGCAGAAAACATGATCCAGAAAAATTGGCAGGAATTGATCAAGCCGAACAAGGTGGAGTTCGCCTCCTCCGGCCGCACCAAGGCAACGTTGGTAGCGGAACCGCTTGAGCGGGGCTTTGGTCTGACGCTCGGCAACGCGCTTCGTCGCGTGCTTTTGTCGTCGCTGCGCGGTGCCGCTGTAACCGCGGTTCAGATCGACGGCGTATTGCATGAGTTCTCTTCTATCCCGGGCGTCCGGGAAGACGTGACCGACATCGTGCTCAACATCAAGGAAATCGCCATCAAGATGGATGGCGACGACGCGAAGCGCATGGTCGTGCGCAAGCAGGGCCCTGGCGTTGTTACCGCCGGTGACATTCAGACGGTTGGCGATATCGAGATCCTCAACCCGAACCACGTGATCTGCACGCTCGACGAGGGCGCGGAAATCCGCATGGAGTTCACCGTCAATAACGGCAAGGGCTATGTACCGGCTGACCGTAACCGCTCGGAAGACGCGCCGATCGGGCTCATTCCGGTGGATAGCCTGTACTCTCCGGTCAAGAAGGTCTCCTACAAGGTGGAAAACACCCGTGAAGGCCAGGTTCTCGACTATGACAAGCTGACGATGTCCATCGAGACCGATGGCTCCGTCACGGGCGAAGATGCGATCGCGTTCGCGGCCCGCATCCTTCAGGACCAGCTGTCGGTCTTCGTTAACTTCGACGAGCCGCAGAAGGAAACCGAGGAAGAGGCGGTCACCGAACTCGCCTTCAATCCGGCGCTTCTCAAGAAGGTCGACGAACTGGAGCTTTCCGTCCGCTCGGCCAACTGCCTGAAGAACGACAACATCGTCTATATCGGCGACCTCATTCAGAAGACCGAAGCAGAAATGCTCCGCACGCCGAATTTTGGTCGCAAGTCGCTCAACGAGATCAAGGAAGTTCTCGCTTCCATGGGCCTGCATCTCGGCATGGAAGTGCCGTCCTGGCCGCCGGAGAACATCGAAGATCTCGCCAAGCGATACGAAGACCAATATTAACCGTTTTAGACTGCAGGCGGATGCCTGCAAGTAAAGGAGAATAGCCATGCGCCACGGTAAAGCCGGCCGCAAGCTGAACAGAACCGCCAGCCACCGCAAGGCGATGTTTGCCAATATGGCAGCTTCGCTGATCGAGCACGAGCAGATCGTCACGACCCTGCCGAAGGCCAAGGAAATCCGTCCGATCGTGGAAAAGCTCGTCACGCTCGGCAAGCGTGGTGATCTGCATGCCCGCCGCCAGGCGGTTTCGCAGATCCGCGACGTTGCCGTTGTTGCGAAGCTTTTCGACGCGATCGCCTCGCGCTATGCCACCCGCAACGGGGGCTACCTGCGCATCATGAAGGCAGGCTTCCGTCAGGGCGACAACGCTCCGCTCGCCGTCATCGAATTCGTTGACCGCGATGCCGACGCCAAGGGTTCGAAGGACCGCGCTCGCGTTGCTGCCGAAGCCGAGGCGGCCGAAGCGGCCTGATTTCGTCAGAGATATCGAGAAGAGTAAAAGCGGCCGGATGATTGATCATCCGGCCGCTTTTGTCATTGGTTCGTTATCGGCTGGGAGCGCACAGGTCCTGCGCGTTCGCGGCGCCACCGGAGAAACCGTCTTCTGACAGCGCGCCAGGCGACGAGTACAGCTACGAGAAAAAGATACAGCATTTGCTCCGGGCCGACGACCTTTACCGCCATGGCGAAATGCAGCGCGCCGGCCGCGGCAATCACGTAGACCAGCCTGTGAATATGGCTCCATTTCTGTCCGAGACGCCTGATTGACCAGTTGTTCGACGTAACCGCCAGTGGAATGAGCAGCACGAGCGCTGCCATGCCGATCGTAATGAAAGGACGGCGTGCTATGTCGACGAGGATCGCCGAGAGGCGTAGCGTCTGATCGAGCACCATATAGGTGAGGAAGTGCATTAGCACATAATAAAAGGCGAGAAGCCCCAGGGCGCGGCGATATCGAAGCCAGTTGACGCCGATAAGGTCGCGTATCGGCGTGATCGCCAGGGTGGCGATCAGATAGCGCAGAGCCCAGATGCCGAGCAGGTGCTCGAATTCCTTGACGGCATTTCCCGGGAGCCGGCCGGTGGCTCCCAGATAGAACGCCCAAATGGCCGGTGCGAAGCCGAGTATATAAAGTGCCCAGATCGAAGGACCGTGCAATCGCTTCGGCAGGGAAGGAAAACCTGGCATCGTCAGAAATTCGCCCGCAGGTCCATGCCGGCGTAGAGGCTCGCGACCTCCTCTGCATAGCCGTTGAAGGGGAGCGTATCCCGGCGGTTGGCGCCAAAGAATCCGCCTTCTCCGATACGGTTCTCGGTTGCCTGGCTCCAGCGGGGATGATCGACGTCCGGGTTTACATTGGCATAGAAACCGTATTCGTTCGGTCCGGCGAGGTTCCAGGTGCAGGGTGGCGGCGTTTCGGTCAGCGAAATGCGAACGATCGATTTGATCCCCTTGAAGCCGTACTTCCATGGCACCACTAGGCGGATGGGGGCGCCGTTCTGATTGGGCAACGTCTTGCCATAGAGGCCGACGGAGAGGATCGTCAGCGGGTGACGCGCTTCGTCGAGCCTCAGGCCCTCACGATAGGGCCACTCAAGCGGCTGGAAATAGCCGGATTGACCCGGCATCTCCTCGGGCCGGACAACAGTTTCGAAGGCGACATATTTTGCGCTCCCGAGGGGCTCTACCTTGTCGAGGAGCGCGGCCAGCGGGAAACCAACCCAGGGGATTACCATCGACCACGCCTCGACGCAGCGCATTCGGTAGATGCGCTCCTCGAGAGGGAAGGCCAGAAGTTCTTCCAGACCGAATTCCCGCGGCTTGCCGACCAGACCGTCGATTTTCATCGTCCACGGAGCCGGCTTGAAGTTTGCCGAGTTGGCCGCCGGGTCGCCTTTTCCTGTCCCGAATTCATAGAAATTGTTGTAGGTGGTCGCATCCTTTTCCGGCGTTAAGGCTTCGTCAAGCGTGAATTTGCTTGCGGAAGCTTCCAATGTTGCCGCGCGGCTCGCTCCGGGTGGGCCGAGCGCAAGGCTGCCAGCCGCGGCCGCGATAAAGGAGCGCCGATTGAGGAAGAAGCGTTCCGGTGTGATGTCCGTAGCGGCGATCTTCGGGACGCGCGTGCTGGGCATGGGTTCTCCTAGGCGTTATCAGGCTTTTCTACTGTATGTTTCCTTTAATCGGATCCGATTGAAGGACAAAACATGCAGCAGATCAAAGTGCTACAGCGACCTTTGTGCGTCTGATAAGACGCACGGCGCTGTAGTGTACAGATGAGCAGAGTTTTGATCACCGGAAAAGCCTCGCAAGACCACGTTTTCGTGCGCGATTCGTGAATACGACCGGCATGGAGGTGCCTGCGGGTAACCGCGGCTTTGCAATCAGGAAACGCTGAATTGTCGGGCGGCAGGTTTGCCTTTTTTCGTACGAAATCCTATCTCACCTAGCAGCAATGAAAGGGAGACTGCTTCATGATCTTTGGCCACCGAGCCGCCGCGGCTATCGTCCTCGCAATTGCCATTTCGACGCCTGCGATGGCTCAGGATACCAGGACTGTGCCGCAGTCGCGGGCGGAGATGCAACTCTCTTTCGCGCCGCTCGTCAAACAGACGGCGAATGCGGTCGTGAACGTCTATGCCGAGCGCGCGGTGGAACGGCGGTCGATCTTTGCCGGGGACCCTTTCTTCGAGGAGTTTTTCGGTCAGCGGATGCCCAATCGCACCGAAAAGCAGTCATCGCTCGGATCAGGCGTGATCGTCGGCCGCAACGGCCTGGTCGTCACCAACAACCATGTCATCGATGGTGCCGACGATATCAAGGTGGCACTGGCCGACGGGCGGGAGTTCCTTTGCAAGCTTATATTGAAGGACGATCGCCTGGACCTCGCGGTCATGAAAATCCAGTCGGACGGCCCGTTCGACATCATCCCGATCGGCGATTCCGACGCGGTGGAAGTCGGGGACCTTGTGCTGGCGATGGGTAATCCTTTCGGTGTCGGGCAGACGGTCACGAGCGGCATCGTGTCGGCACTCGCCCGTAACCAGATTTCCAACGGGGATTTCGGTTTTTTCATCCAGACGGATGCAGCCATCAATCCCGGCAATTCCGGCGGGGGTCTGATCGACATGAAGGGCGAGTTGATCGGAATCAACACCGCGATTTTCTCAAGAGGCGGCGGTTCCAACGGTGTCGGCTTTGCGATCCCTGCCAATCTGGTCAAGGTTTTCGTGGCCTCCGCTGAAGGAGGCAATGGCTCATTCATTCGGCCCTTCGTCGGAGCGACCTTCGAACCGGTGACGTCCGACGTGGCCGAGGCGCTTGGACTTGAACGGGCGCGTGGGGCGCTGGTGACGGCGGTTGTCGCGGGCGGTCCGGCCGAGAGCGCCGGCATGCGCCCCGGCCAGGTGGTCACCGCCGTCAACGATATACCGGTCGAACACCCCGATGCGCTCGGCTACCGCCTGACGACGGTCGGGATCGGGCATGAGGCGCGCGTGACGGTTTCGGAGAACGGCGATTTGCGCGAAATCACCCTCCGGCTGGAGCGGGCGCCGGAAACTCAGCCGCGTGACGAACGGCTGATCGAGGGTCGCAATCCCTTCGCCGGCGCCGTGGTGGCAAATCTCTCACCCCGGCTTGCCGAGGAGTTGCGCATGCCGACGTCGCTGCAGGGCGTGGTGGTCACCGAGATCAATCGCGGCTCGCCGGCCGCTCGCATCGGCCTCGAACCGAAAGACATCGTTCGTTCTGTCAACGGCACCGCAATCGAGAGTTCGAAGACACTGGAAAGCGTCGTCGCCGAGGATGCTTCCTTCTGGCGTGTCGAGATCGAACGCAACGGCCAGATCATCCGTCAGTTCTTCCGATGAGCGACCTCTTCGCCCCCCATGAACCTCCTGAGATGGCCTCGGCGAGGCCACTTGCGGACCGGCTGCGGCCGCGTACGCTGGGAGAGGTGACCGGCCAGGAACATTTGACCGGCGCTGACGGTGTACTCACCCGGATGATTGCCTCCGGATCGCTTGGCTCAATGATCTTCTGGGGACCGCCCGGAACAGGAAAGACGACCGTTGCCCGTCTGCTTTCAGGCGAAGCCGGCCTTGCCTTCGAGCAGATATCGGCGATCTTCTCCGGCGTGGCGGATTTGAAGAAAGTGTTCGAATCGGCGCGCGCGCGGCGGATGTCGGGGCGCCAGACGCTGCTGTTCGTCGATGAGATCCATCGGTTCAATCGAGCGCAGCAGGACAGCTTCCTTCCGGTCATCGAGGACGGCACCGTGATTCTGGTCGGCGCCACGACCGAGAACCCGTCCTTTGAGCTTAACGCCGCGCTTCTGTCGCGCGCGCGCGTTTTGACGTTCAAACCGCACGATGAGTCTAGCCTTGAGGAACTCCTGAAACGAGCGGAGGCGGCCGAGGGAAAATCGCTCCCGCTCGACGGCGACGCGCGGGCGAGCCTGATCCGCATGGCGGACGGGGATGGCCGTGCCATACTGACACTCGCCGAAGAGGTGTGGCGGGCAGCGCGCCCGGATGAGCTATTCGATGTCGCGGCGCTTCAGGAGATCGTTCAGCGCCGCGCACCGGTTTACGACAAAGGTCAGGACGGTCACTACAATCTGATCTCGGCGCTCCATAAATCCGTTCGAGGGTCCGACCCCGATGCGGCACTCTACTATCTATGCCGCATGTTCGATGCCGGTGAGGATCCGCTTTATATCGGCAGACGCTTGGTGCGGATGGCGGTCGAGGATATAGGGCTTGGCGATCCACAGGCACTGGTGATCTGCAACGCAGCCAAGGATGCATATGATTATCTGGGCTCTCCGGAAGGAGAACTGGCTCTCGCCCAGGCCTGCGTCTATCTCGCGACGGCGCCCAAGTCCAACGCGGTCTATACCGCCTACAAGGCGGCGATGCGCGCCGCCAGGGAAAACGGCTCTCTTCTGCCCCCGAAGCACATCCTCAATGCACCGACGAAGCTTATGAAAGGGGAAGGCTACGGCGACGGGTATCGCTACGATCACGACGAGCCCGATGCTTTCTCGGGGCAGGACTATTTCCCTGAGAAGATGGGCAGAAAGACCTTTTACGATCCTCCGGAGCGCGGCTTCGAGCGCGAAATCCGAAAGCGGTTGGAATGGTGGAACAAGCTTCGGCGTGACCGCAATCCATGAGCATCAGTTCTCCCTTTTCCGCAAAGCTGCCTTGCCACGCAGCGCCTTGCTGGCCCCGCCGGCCTGTGGCATAGGTGTAGCACATCGCAGACGGCTGCACGGATCGTAGCGATCCGCACTTCCGCGGGGACGGCCTCGCTCCACAAGAAGGAGTTTGAAATGGCCTGGTTCACGCTACTGCTCGCCGGAATCCTCGAAATCGGCTGGGCGATTGGTCTTAAATACACGGATGGGTTTACGCGGCTCATGCCGACTGTGCTGACGGTCGGTTCGATGATCCTGAGCGTCGCCCTGCTCGGAATAGCGGTTCGTTCACTGCCGCTTGGAACTGCCTATGCGGTCTGGACCGGGATAGGCACTGTCGGGACCGTAATTCTAGGAATCGTGCTGTTTGCAGAACCTGCAACGGCCATGCGCCTCGGCTGCATCGGCCTCATTGTCGCCGGCATCGCCGGCCTGAAGCTGGTAGGCTAACCGGCTCCGACACCCGGCAAAATCCGCCCCTCATCCGCGCTGCCGCAACCGTCTCCGCGCCTGCGGCCGTCTACAAGGAGAAGGGTTTTGCCGCAGCCGGATGAAGGGCGAGCGCGCCATACCACTTCAGATCACTTCAGCGCGTCGAGCACGACCGCGGCCGCCAGCATTTCCTGCCAGCGGATTTCACGTCGCCTGAAGGCTTCCTCGTCGGTTCCCCAGTGCTCGATCTGCCAATCCTCGTCGACATGCGCTGCGGTCCATACCTCCTCGGCGGAGAGCCTGCCCATTGCGAGGGCAAGTGAGAGCAGGGCGGAGCCGGTCAAGCTGGTGACGGTGTGCAGGCAGGCAAGGCCGAGTGGCGTAGCAAAGGCGTTCAGGCCGCCGGCAAAGGCCGAGATCGCCTCGGCCGGTTGTTCCTGATGGATGACGCCTTCGACGAGAATAAACCGGGCGCCGAGTGTCCGGGCGGCCCAGTCGAGAACCGGATTCCATTGATCGTTCTGGCGAGCCACGAGTTCCTTCGGGCTGTCGGCCCGGTAGCAAAGGAGATCGCTGCCGGCGAAACGCAGAATATCGTCGAAGACTGCTCGCTCTTCGAGCGCAACTCCGTCGATCGCGGTGTTGACGAGCCTCGTGAGCGGCATTGCCGAAGGATCGATGACGTCCGCCTGGGCATCCCATTCGGCTGCCAGCAACTGGGCAAGCTTTTCCGAGGGAACGGCGAACGGCCGTTTTGCCGGGGTGCGCACCGGCCTGCCGTCGAGAAGGACTGCATATCCGCCGTCTTCCGCGGGCGCGGCGCTTGCCTGTTTATAGAAGCGTTTCGGCAGGGGCTTCTGCATCTGGATCTGGGCGCGGCGCACGGGGTCCTCGTGGCTCAGCGCGCCGCTCAACTCGTCGCGAATATCAGGCATGGTTAACGTCTATCCACTCGATTATGTCGGTCGGCACGCGGGCGATATGGTCCGCGCCGGAGGCCATCAACTCGGGAACGCTGGCGTAACCCCAGGCCACGCCCAGAGCATCCGCGCCCGCGGCCTTCGCCATCTGCATGTCGTAGATCGCGTCTCCGATCACGATCGTGTCGCGCGGGGCGACACCGGCTTCGTCGCAGCACTCCGTTACCATGGCCGGGTGCGGCTTGGATGGGCAGTCGTCCGCCGTGCGGGAGACGAAGAAAATCCTGTCGAAGCCGTGCGTCGCCGCGATATGCGTCAGCCCTCGCCTCGATTTGCCGGTGACGGCACCGATCAGCAATTCATCACGGCCAGCCAGGATCTTCATCATCTCCGCAATTCCCGGGAACAAAGCTTCGCTACAGCCTGGTTCGCCACGCACTGACGCGAATATAGATTTGTAATGCGCCGTCATTGCGGTCGCCCGGCTGTCGACGTGCTCCTGTCCCAGGAGCCGGGCAATTGCAATATCCAGTGTGAGGCCGATGATCGCCTTGGTCGCGTCCGATGTCGGGCGCTCCTCGTCGAAAGCCTCGAAGGTGCGGGCCATCACTTCGTGAATGAGCCCTGCGCTGTCGACGAGCGTCCCGTCGCAATCAAAGAGGACGAGCTTCATCACTCTTCCTCGTCTGCGGCGTTCTCCTCGAAGCCGAGCAGGTTCCAGCTCTGCATCATGTGCTGGGGCAGGGGAGCCGTCACCTTCAGCCTTCCTCCGTTCGGATGCGGAATGTCTATATGCCGTGCGTGAAGGTGCAGGCGGTTCTGCATACCACCGGGGAAGGTCCAATTGACGTCGGCTTCGAAATATTTCGGATCGCCGATAATGGGGTGGCCGATATGCGCGGCGTGGACGCGCAACTGATGCGTGCGTCCGGTATAGGGTTCCATTTCAAGCCAGGCCAGGTTCTGACCGGCCTGCTCGACGATCCGGTAAAAGGAGATGGCATGGTCGGCGCCATCCTCGCCATGCTTGGCGATCCGCACTCGGTCGCCGTCCGGCGTCTGTTCCTTGACCACCCAGGTGGAAATCTTGTCTTCGCGCTTGCGCGGCACGCCCCTGACCAACGCCCAATAGGTCTTTTTCGTATCGCGTTCGCGAAAGGCAGCGGTCAGTTGTTGCGCGGCACCGCGCGTCCGGGCAATGACGAGTACGCCCGACGTGTCGCGATCGAGACGATGGACCAGGCGCGGCTTTTCGCCCTTCTGGCTCGTCCAGGCCTCCAGCATCTTGTCTATGTGCCGATTGACGCCCGAACCGCCCTGTACTGCAAGGCCCGGCGGCTTGTTGAGCACGATGACCTTGGCATCCTCGTGAAGCACCATGCGCGACAGAAGCTCACCGTCCGGTGATTGACGCAGGTCGCGGCCTCCGATCGGTCCGGTTTTCTTTTCCTTGGGATCGACGCCAAGCGGCGGAATGCGGATGGTCTGACCGGGTTGTATGCGCGTATCGGACTTTGCTCGCGCACCATCCACGCGGATCTGTCCGGAGCGCAGCAGCTTCTGCAGCGGACCGAAGCCCAATCCGGGAAAATGCACCTTGAACCAGCGGTCGAGGCGCATGCCCGCCTCGTCGCTATCCACCTGCCTGTGTTCTATGCCCGCCATCGTGCAGAAATCCGCTTTCTATTCTTCAGAGGCTGGCTTTAGACCATTGCGCGCATCAGGGCCAGCCCGGCGAAGACCGCGAGGATCGAAAGAACCACGCTCGCGGCCATATAGGCGAGGCCGGTCGCCGGCTGACCGTGTTCTACGAGGGTGATTGCGTCGAGCGAAAAGGCCGAGAAGGTCGTGTAGCCCCCGAGCAGGCCAGTGATCAGGAACAGGCGCATATGCGCTGAAGCGCCCATCCTGTGCATGATGAGTTCCGCCAGAAAGCCGATCAGAAAAGAGCCCGTGACATTAACGAACAGCGTCCCCCACGGGAAGGCTGGGCCGGCGCGCTGCAGCATCCAGAGCCCGACAAGATAGCGCAGAATGGAGCCAAGGGCGCCACCCGCGCCGACGAGAAGGATGTTTCCGATCCCGTGCATGTCAGCCGAGCCTTTCTGCGTGCCACCTCAGATGGTCGTCCATGAAGGTCGAGATGAAGTAATAGGAATGATCGTAGCGCTCCTGCATCCGGAGCGTCAGGCCGATTCCGGTTCCTTTCACCGCTTCTTCGAACAGCCATGGGCGCAGACCGTTCTCGAGGAAGTTGTCCGCCTTGCCCTGATCGATTAGGAATTCCGGGAAGCGGGCGCCGTCCTCGACGAGGGCACAGGCGTCGTACCTGCGCCAGGGCGCCTTGTCGGAGCCGAGGTATTTTTCAAAGGCACCGACCGACCAATCGGCGGAAGAAGGGGCGACGATCGGCGCAAAGGCGGAGCAACTTCTGAAGCGCTCGGGGTTTTTCAGGGCGATCGTCATCGCGCCGTGTCCGCCCATCGAGTGCCCAAAAATCCCCTGGCGGCTCATATCCGCGCGGAAATGCTGGCCGACCAGGGCCGGGAGTTCCTCGGTGACGTAGCTGCTCATCCGATAGTGCTCGGCCCAGGGCTTCTCCGTTGCATCCAGATAGAAGCCGGCTCCCTTGCCCATCTGCCAGTTGGTCAGCTCATCCGGGACGTCTGCTCCCCTGGGGCTCGTATCCGGGCAGACGACGATAAGCCCGAGTTCCGCAGCCATGCGCCGGTACTCGCCTTTTTCCATGACATTGGCATGGGTGCAGGTAAGGCCGGAGAGATACCAGAGAACCGGGCGAGGCTCCACGATCGCCTGAGGCGGGACGAAAACCGCAAAGGTCATTTCGCCTTTACAGGCGTCGGAATCATGAGCGAACACGCCTTGCATGCCTCCGAAGGCGGTGTTTTGCGAGATTACTTTCATTGTGTACTCCTGACAGTCATGGGGCGCCGCCGGCAAGCTGAACCGCGGCATTGACGGCGGCGGCAAGCAGCACCGTGTTGAAGAAGAACGAGACGATCGCGTGCACCAGGTTGACACGCCGCATTGCCGTCGTCGTGATGGCGACGTCGGAAGTCTGCGCTGTCATTCCAATGACGAAAGCGAAATAGAGAAAATCGTATCCGCCGGGGCTGTCGGTTTCCGGAAAGGCGAGACCTCGAGCGGGGCGATCGCTGTCTGGCTCGTGATGGCGCGCAATCCAATAGAGGTGAGCATAGTGCAGCCCTGCCATGGTGTGGACTGTCGCCCAGCCGAGCGCGACGGCGGTGAAAGCGATCGAGAGCTCAACCGCATCGCCATCGCCAGTGCGGTTGAGCGCGAGGAACAGAGCTACGAGAGAGATCGCCGCGGCTCCGAGCGTCACGAGAAAGATGATCGGCTCCGGCTCTCCCGTCTCGCGCGCATGAGTTTGGAGATAGCTGCCTGTAAGCTTGGGAAGTCGCAGTGCGTTGATCGACAGATAAATAAGGAAGAACAGTATCGCCGCCACCTCGATCGCCTCTGCGCGAAACAGCGCAAAACCGATCGGCAGACCGAGCAACCCACCTGTAAGGGCTAGGTAGAACGGCCAGTGCCGCAGGCCTGCCTTCCCATCCATTCGCCGCCTCCGTTCGCCCGTTCTACTTTTTTACGCGTCGGCAGAGGCGGTCAAGCGTTTCGAGAAATGCCGAACGGTCGCGGGAGGTGAGAGCAGCGTTATAGCCCTTGCTCTCGCCGGTTTCCCTGAGATGGGCCGAGAGATCGCGCATCGCGGATGCCATGCCGATATTCGTCTCGTCGAACACGCGCCCCGTCGGACCGGTAACGAGTGCTCCGGCACCGACGCAACGCACGGCAAGTGGCACATCGGCCGTCACAACAATATCACCTCCGCCGGCGCGTTCGGCGATCCAATCATCCGCGGCGTCGAAACTTGCCGACACGATGACATTGCGAACCATCGGATCACGTGAGGGGCGCAGGCCGGAATTGGCAACGAAGGTCACCTCGACTCCGTGGCGCTCCGCCACCCTGAGTATTTCCGGTTTTACCGGGCACGCATCCGCATCGACATAGATCATCATGGATAGCTTTCGAGAGGCGAAAAAGCGCCGGAATCAATGATCTCCGGCGCTTTCCTGATTCACGTTAGGAACTCAATAGAGGACCACGCTTCGAATGCTCTCGCCGGAATGCATGAGTTCGAACCCCTTGTTGATGTCCTCGAGCGGCATGGTGTGGGTAATCATCGGATCGATCTCGATCTTGCCCTCCATGTACCA